>Ga0078972_1000028_pt1 | contig 522151 bp, 396 predicted proteins | sample YelNatPaOPGAMG01_FD_67568 | JGI IMG/M metagenome (GOLD analysis project Ga0078972, IMG submission 67568) | Hot spring thermophilic microbial communities from Obsidian Pool, Yellowstone National Park, USA - OP-RAMG-01 (SPADES assembly) (version 2) | ecosystem: Environmental > Aquatic > Thermal... | reverse complement strand
AAGTACTTGCGTCATCGCCGAAGTAAGCGTCGTCTTCCCATGATCTACATGACCAATCGTCCCTACGTTTACATGCGGCTTCGTCCTCTCAAACCGCTGCTTCCCCATCTCTTATGCCTCCTTAAATAGCGCATTGGTCGTGGCAGGCGCAAACCCCATCATGATACCAGATTGCCCAAAAGAATGAAAGCAATCTGGACTACACTTTGCTAAACAGCGACAGCTCGCCCTGCCCTCACCAAAAGTGCCTCCTCCACGTTTTTCGGAACCTCTTCATATCTTGCAGGTTCCATAGTATATGATGCGCGCCCCTGAGTTATGGACCGGAGCCCAGTCGCATATCCAAACATCTCCGCAAGCGGCACCTCAGCCCTTATCACCTGTGTCCCACCTGGACCAGGTTCCATACCAAGAATCTGCCCCCGCCTTGAGTTCAGATCGCTGAGCACATCGCCCATGAAACTCTCAGGTGTCACAACTTCGACCAGCATGATTGGTTCTTTCAACGCCGGCTCCGCTTTCCTAAGCGCTGCCTTGGCAGCCATTGAGCCCGCTATCTTGAATGCAATCTCTGAAGAATCTACCTCGTGGTATGAACCACCTATCAATGTTACACGAACATCTACCACCGGATAACCTGCCAGGATACCAGACTCCATAGCCTCTCGCACACCTGACTCGATAGCAGGAACGAACTCCTTCGGTACTTCTCCGCCCTTTATTTGGTTTATGAACTCGATACCCTTTCCTGGTTCAAGTGGTTCGACCCGTAGTATTACATGCCCATACTGACCTCGCCCACCGGTCTGTCGGACGTAACGTCCCTCACCTTCGGCACTTCGTCGGATGGTTTCCTTATATGCTACCTGCGGCTTACCGTGGTTCGCCTGCACCCCAAACTCCCGGAACAGCCTGTCTAGAATAATCTCAAGATGGAGTTCACCCATTCCTGAGATTATTGTCTGCCCGGTCTCATCATCCACGTGCATCCTGAAAGTAGGATCCTCGGTCGAAAGCCTTGCCAATGCCGCAGCCATTTTTTCTTGCTCGGCAACAGTCTTCGGCTCAACTGCCACTGAGATCACTGGTTCAGGAAACTGGATAGATTCCAGCACAATGGGATGATTCTGATCACAAAGTGTATCGCCCGTCACCGTATTTTGCAGTCCCACTACCGCAAGAATGTCTCCAGCGCGTATTTGGTCAACGTCTTCGCGGGCATTTGCATGCATCCTCAGTATGCGCGCAATTCGCTCCCTCACACCCTTTACCGGGTTGTAAACGTGAGCCCCCTTCGAAAGCCTCCCCGAGTATGCCCGGACAAACGTGAGTTTCCCGACGTATGGATCGGTCATTATCTTGAATGCAAGCGCGCAAAATGGCTCGGATAGGGACGGTGCCCTTGTCTCAACGGCACCCGTCTTCGGATTTGTTCCCACCACAGCCTCGATGTCTAGCGGCGATGGCAAATAATAGACAACTGCATCCATGAGCGGTTGCACGCCTTTATTCTTAAATGCCGCACCACAAAGCACGGGTACTATCCGCCCAGATAATGTGCCTTTGCGAATAGCAGCCCGTATTTCATCGGCGGCGATTTTTTCGCCTTCTAAGTACTTCTCCATCAATTGCTCGTCTACGTCCGCCAGGGCTTCGATCATTTCTTCGCGATGCTCGACCGCCATGTTGATCAAATCCTTCGGGATTTCTATTTCTTCTGTTTTTTCTCCCAACTCGTCTACATGGCGAATAGCCCGCATAGTTACAAGGTCAATGACGCCCTCAAACGCAGACTCGACACCTAGGGGAAGTTGGATAGGAATTGCATTAGCCCCAAGACGCTCTCTGATTCTACCTACTACTCGGAAGAAGTCAGCACCCAGCCGATCCATTTTGTTAACGAAAGCAATTCTCGGAACGCGATATTTGTTTGCTTGCCGCCATACTGTCTCTGACTGGGGTTGGACTCCTCCAACAGCGCAGAATATTGCAATCACACCATCGAGTACTCTCATGGACCTTTCGACTTCCACTGTAAAGTCTACGTGGCCTGGCGTATCGATGATGTTGATCTTGTGATCTTTCCAGTAACAAGTAGTCGCTGCCGAGGTAATAGTAATCCCCCGCTCCTGCTCCTGCTGCATCCAGTCCATTGTGGCGGCGCCATCATGCACCTCCCCCATCCTGTGGATGCGTCCTGAGTAGTACAGTATCCGCTCGGTAGTAGTTGTCTTACCGGCGTCTATATGGGCTGCTATCCCTATATTTCGTATTTTCTCCAGTCCGTACTCCAACTGGGCCACCTCAACTAGACCAACACCAAAGCCTGCGAACGATGGCAGTATGCATCCAACTGATGACTACCACCTATAGTGTGCGAAGGCTTTGTTTGCCTCTGCCATTCTATGAGTGTCTTCCTTCTTTTTCACAGACGCCCCAGTATTCGCGGCCGCGTCCATGAGTTCCGCTGCCAATTTTTCCACCATTGTCTTTCCGGGCCGCTTACGGGCAAACGTGATAATCCAACGAATTGCCAGCGTAAGCCGACGGTCCGACCTAACCTCCACTGGCACCTGATAGGTCGCCCCACCAACTCGCCGTGGCTTGACCTCCACAACAGGCATCACGTTTTTTATTGCCTGCTCAACGACCTCTAGCCCAGACTTGCCCGTCTTTTGCTCAATCATCTCTAGAGACTTGTACATGATTTTCTCGCCTACACTCTTCTTGCCGCGAGTGAACAAACGGTTTATCATCCGGGCAATGAGTTCGCTCTTATATATCGGATCAGGTGAAATCTCGCGCTTTTTTACTGGTCCTTTTCTTGGCATCGTTTACCCTTTCCGCTCACTTGGGTTTTTTCGTCCCGTATTTCGAACGACTCGACTTCCGGTCCTTCGTTCCTGCCGCATCCAAAGTTCCACGGATCACGTGGTAACGGACACCAGGCAGGTCTTTCACACGTCCTCCGCGTATCAACACAACTGAATGTTCCTGAAGATTGTGCCCTATCCCAGGGATGTAGGCAGTAACCTCCATGCCATTGGTCAGCCGCACGCGCGCAACTTTTCGCAACGCCGAATTTGGCTTCTTTGGTGGAACCGTTCGAACAACGAGGCATACGCCTCGCTTCTGAGGTGTTCCCCTCAATGCCGGAGCTGCCGTCTTCTTCTTGATCCTTTCTCGCCCTTTTCGCACCAACTGACTTATTGTTGGCATCTCGCCACCTTCCTTTGAATCGCTAGATCCATCAAACTTCTAAATCAAAAATAAAATCGCCCCTCGACACAATCGAGGGGCGATTAGACACAAACGTCCCGACATGGCTTATCGAAAAGCTGTGTGAGGAAGAATTCCTCTCATCGCCCCCCTCATATATTCACGCCATGACAGCCGGTATATCGCTCCCGTTCCGTCACCGGATGTCAGGACGGTATTTGATCAAAAACCGATATAGTATACAGAATGCTCGTCGTTTTGTCAACACAAGCAACCACTTTTTTCCATGATTTTCGCAATTATTTAGACATGCGAAAGCACGCTGACTCTGTGAGCAAAAAATGTTAGGCTAACCTAGTGCTTGCTTGTGCCAAATTATGCAACCACGAGACATCTATGAAGCATGCTCACTTTCCTTTGTTGTATCTTGACTCTCAGCGTCTGATTTTGTTGAAATCACCTCCTCCGCCTCAGACGCTGCCTCGTCATCAAGCAAAGGCTGAGCAGTCAGCACTTCTCGTGCTATCATTGCTTCTCTCGATTCGGCTTCAACAGGCTCGACCTCTACAGCCCGATATGCTGGCAACCCAGTGCCGGCCGGAATAAGCCGTCCTATGATGACGTTCTCTTTTAGCCCAACCAGGTTGTCACGTTTGCCTTTCACAGCCGCCTCGGTCAGAACCCTCGTGGTTTTTTGGAAAGAAGCCGCAGACAAGAAACTGTCTGTAGCAAGCGATGCCTCGGTGATACCAAGAAGCACCCAGTCGGCGGTCGCCTCGGTTCCGGGCGGATCCAGCGATCGGACCCTGGCATTCTCATCCTCGAACTCGAACCTGTCTACTACCTGACCGGGCAGGAACTTTGTATCACCAGGGTCACGTATTTTGCGCTTCCGGAGCATCTGTCTGACAATAACTTCTATGTGCTTGTCGTTTATATTCACGCCCTGGGATTTATAGACGCTCTGGATTTCCCGCACTAAGTAATCCATCACGCCGCGAACTCCCCGGAGTTCGAGAACCTTCTGAGGATCCAGGGGGCCTTCTGTAAGACGATCACCCGGCTGAACCTCATCGCCGATATTGACTTCCAGGTTCCCGCGGTATGGCACGAGGTGAGTCTTTCGAAGTGTAACTCGTTCCAGACCGAGTTCTTTGAGCCTCCGTGCGATTTTTTCTGTGATCTCTGTGCCAGCGGGATAAAGCACCTCCCCGTCCTCGCCAATTATATCTTCTGCTAGCACTTCGCCTACTATGCCTGTCGGAGGATCCGTTGGTTGTTCGGTGTGGATAACCACTCGTTTCAAGCCTTTCGTTTCTATATCTACGACCTTGCCGCCTACTTCAGTAATTATTGCTTGACCCTTGGGCTTGCGTGCTTCGAACAATTCCACCACGCGGAGCAGACCACGTACCTGGTCTTCAAGCACTTTTAGTACAGCCTGCACTGCGCGCACACGTTCACTCTCAGCGCCCTCGATCCCTTCTTCAAGAGAGATCAATCCACGTCGAATATCATCATGGAGTTCTCGTAGGGATTCCTGCTTCTTCTTCTTGACCTCCGCAACTCCTGTCAGGTACTTACCGGCAACGCCACCAGTGTGGAACGTTCTCATGGTGAGCTGTGTTCCAGGCTCACCAATTGACTGCGCCGCGATGATTCCCGCGGCTACGCCCACCTCCACTAGCTTGCCGATAGCCATATCTCGACCATAGCACTTCGAGCAAATACCCTGTCGAAGTTCGCATGTCAGCGGGGATCTGATCCCAACCTTTTTTATGCCCAACTCCTGTATCCTTTGCGCCATTTCGTCGCTAATCTCTTCATTGGCTTCCACCAAAACTTCACCAGTCGTCGGGTCAACAATTGGCTCAGTGGCGCACCGCCCGGCAATCCGCTCCGCGAGTGTTTCGACCACATCACCCTCTTCGACAATCTCGCTAACAGTAATGCCTTGCGTTGTGCCACAATCCTCCGCCCGCACAATGACGTCCTGCGCGACGTCAACAAGCCGCCTCGTCAGGTATCCTGCGTCTGCCGTGCGCAGAGCAGTATCCGCGAGACCTTTTCGGGCACCGTGCGTTGAAATAAAGTACTCCAGTACGGACAGACCCTCGTGGAAATTAGACTTGATGGGAAGGTCCTCAATCAAGTTGCCGAATGGGTCCGACATTAAGCCACGCATCCCAGATAACTGGGTAATCTGCTTCTGGCTACCTCTCGCTCCTGAGTCAGTAATCATATAGATGGGATTGAACCGGTCAATGTTTTCCAATATCGCTTGTGCCACTTCTTCGGACGCTTTCGTCCAAAGTTCGAGTACTTTTTGCTTTCGTTCGCCCTGAGTGATAAGCCCACGGCGGTACTGCTGGTTTGTCTTCTCTACTGCTTCCTCAGTGCGTCTGATTATCTCCTCACGCTTCGCAGGAATATCCATATCCGTCATGGATATTGTCACGCCCGACTTGGTAGCGTATTTGAACCCAAGGTTCTTCATGTCATCGAGGAGTTTGATTGTGCGCTCAGATCCATAGAGTTTGTGACAATCGGCAACCAGATTCTGCACTGCCTTCTTGTCCAATGTCACATTTAGTACATTAAGTTTCTCCGGCAGGATCTGTTGCATGATTAGACGACCAACGGTAGTCGTGACAATCTTCCTGTCGCCTTCCGCTGTGTGAACGCGGACGCGTATAGGAGAATGCAAGTCAAGGTGACCAAGTTCGTGTGCTAGAATAGCCTCTTGCTCACTAGCAAATATCTCAGGATGTGGCTCCTTGTCAGCTATTTGCGTCAGGTAATATGAACCCAGGACTATGTCCTGTATGGGCGCAACAACCGGGTGCCCGTCTGCTGGCAGGAACAGATTATGGCTCGAAAGCATGAGCACGCGTGCCTCAGCCTGAGCGGTCGCAGAAAGTGGAACGTGGACAGCCATCTGGTCCCCGTCAAAATCGGCATTGAAACCGTGGCAGACTAGCGGGTGTATCTGAATTGCTTTCCCATCCACCAGCACAGGTTCAAACGCCTGGATACCAAGCCTGTGAAGTGTAGGCGCCCGATTTAGAAGGACCGGATGTTCCCGGATTACTTCCTCCAACGCATCCCATACCTCCGGTCTCATCCTATCAATCATGCGCTTAGCAGTCTTGATATTTGTGGTATATTGACGCTCCACAAGCGTCTTCATGACAAAGGGTTTGAATAACTCTAGTGCCATCTCCTTCGGGAGACCGCACTGATGCAACTTCAAATGAGGTCCAACAACAATGACGGACCGCCCCGAATAATCTACGCGTTTGCCAAGCAGGTTCTTTCGGAACCGACCCTCTTTGCCCTTCAACATATCTGAAAGTGACTTGAGCGGTCTGTTGTTCGAACCTACGACTGGACGTGCCCGTCGCCCATTGTCGATCAGAGCATCTACTGCCTCTTGGAGCAGACGCTTCTCATGATTGACAATTGACTCTGGAGCGCGGATCTCGATGATCTTTTTCAGACGATTGTTTCGATTTATGATGCGCCTGTATAGATCATTCAGGTCTGACGTGGCAAAACGTCCACCGTCGAGTTGGACCATGGGGCGAAGTTCGGGAGATATGACCGGAATCACATCGAGAATCATCCACTCAGGTCGGCTCTTTGAGTTGATAAATGCCTCGACGATCTCAAGCCGCTTGATCGCACGCGCTCTTTTCGGTCCCTGAGTATTTGCAATCTCGTGTCTCAACTCTCGCGCAAGATGCTCCAGATCAATTTCCTGTAGCAGTTCCTTGACAGCGGCCGCGCCAAGCCCCGCCTTAACGATATTGCTAAAGTCTCTCCCGGTCCTCGTGGAGACTACTTCAAGCAAACGCTCCAGCGCTCTGTACTGGTCTTCGGTGATAAGTTGCCGCTTTTCTACTGTTTCCAGAAGTTTCAGGGACTCCATGAGTTCCGAGATACGAGCAGATGCTTCCTCTTCCTCAAGCCTAATCTGCTCAGCCACTTCTTTTTTCTTTTCGGTCGCTTCCTCTTCTTCGCCGCCTTCCTTCATTTCCTTTGCAGCGGAACGTCGAATTGATGCAATAGCCTCATCTCGGGCTCGCTCGATTTCCTGGATCTCCATTGTGACAGCGGAGCGAATAGTTTCGAGTTCGTCGTTGATCCTCTCTCTATCCACATGCGTCACAATGTAGGAAGCAAAGTAGATCACTTTCTCGAGCGGCTTTGGCGAGATATCGAGGATTAGACTGAGCGGGCTGGGAACACCCTTCAGATACCAGATATGACACACTGGGGCCGCAAGTTCGATGTGTCCCATTCGCTCTCGTCGAACTTTAGACCTGGTCACCTCGACACCGCAACGGTCGCAAACGATTCCCTTAAACTTGACTTTCTTGTACCTTCCGCAGTGACACTCCCAGTCCTTGATTGGACCAAAAATCCTTTCGCAGAACAGTCCGTCACGCTCAGGCTTAAATGTGCGGTAATTTATAGTCTCCGGCTTCTTGACTTCGCCGCATGACCAGGCGCGAATCTCGTCTGGCGACGCAATGGAAATCCGGATTTTGTCGAATGAACTTACGTCCGTCATATGTCCTCCCCGATTTCACCGGCTGGAGTAGTAATTATGGGCGCTCTGGGGCGGAATAACCCCCTTCTCGGTTCGCTTGTTTCCTCTTGCTCCCGCTCTTTAAGGTCAATCTCTCTTGACCTCTCATCCTCAACAGTTACCTTCAACCCGAGACTCTGCAACTCATTAATTAGTATCTTGAAGGATTCTGGCACACCGGGCTCAAGTATTGTGTCACCCTTCACAATAGACTCGTAAGTCTTCACCCTTCCTAGGACGTCATCTGACTTAATGGTGAGAATCTCTTGGAGTGTGTAAGCCGCTCCGTAGGCTTCCAACGCCCACACCTCCATCTCACCAAACCGCTGACCACCAAACTGCGCCTTGCCACCCAACGGTTGTTGCGTGACGAGTGAGTAGGGACCTGTCGAGCGTGCGTGTATTTTGTCATCTACCAGGTGAGCCAGTTTCATCATGTATTCATACCCGACCGTCACTGGCTGGTTGTACCTTTCGCCGGTCATGCCATCAATAAGCCAAGCCTTTCCTGTGTGCTCGTCAAAGCCTCGGCGCTGCCATACTATCTCACGTATTCGGTCGGTAATGTCCACCAGATTATAATTCTCCGGTATCGGCTTGAGTACAACTTCCTCACCGGTTTCTGCAGCGGCTTGAATCTTCGCCACCTCTGCATCATAGTCCTCTGGTTCGAGGACAGGCGGCGCGCACGTCATCCGCGCTATGTCTTCGAGTTCTTTAGCGGAAAGTTGCGCCAACTTGTCTCGCAGTTTAGCCAACATTTCCTCGACGTCTTCGTCCGGCGAAAAGGCGACGTCTAACTTCAGTTCGGTTCTTACGTAGTTCTCTAGAACGTCTTTCCGAGCCTTCTTGGCATAGCGTTCGAGTTCTACCAAGATTTCTGCTTCACTAGCGCCTTGAAAGATCGGATTGATATACGTACCATTTAGGTTACCTGCGACAAGACCCAGGTGTGCCTCCAGAATTTGACCAATATTCATTCGCGAAGGCACACCCAATGGATTCAAGACCATATCCACTGGCGTGCCATCGGGCAAGAACGGCATGTCCTCTTCCGGCACGATCTTGGAGATTACGCCCTTGTTTCCATGCCGACCTGCCAGTTTGTCGCCCTCCATGATCTTGCGTTTCTGCGCCACGTATACTCGGACAAGTTGATTCACGCCTGGCATTAACTCGTCGCCTTGTAGCCGTTCGAGCTCTCCCTCACACCTATCGCATATTGTCCGCTCAGCCCGCTTGCTGAAATTGAAGATCGTCCCACATCGCGTACATTTGTACTTAAAGCGCGAGAAGACTTTTGTATCTATTACCTTGCCCTTCTCACCATGAGGCACCCGCAAAGACACGTCCCTGGTTTCCTCTGCTTTCTTGCCAAATATAGCAATGATAAGTCGCTCTTCGGCAGTAAGTTCGCCCTGTCCCTTTGGAGCGACCTTGCCAACCAAGATGTCTTCGGCACGTACCTCGGCACCAATGCGAATAATCCCGTTCTCGTCGAGGTCTTTGAGCATGTCTTCGCCCACGTTAGGGATATCTCGGGTGATTTCCTCTGGTCCAAGTTTCGTATCGCGCGCTTCTATTTCATACTTCTCGATGTGTATCGAAGTATAAACATCGTCTCTTACCAAACGCGAACTAATAAGGATTGCATCTTCGTAGTTGTACCCACCCCAAGGAACGAATGCAACCAGAACATTCTGACCAAGCGCCAACTCCCCATTATCAGTGCAGGGACCGTCGGCAATTACATCACCCTCTCGAACTTTTTGACCCGGCTTGACGATGGGTCTCTGGGTGATGCACGTAGCCTGGTTCGACCTAAGCATATTCATGAGTCTGTACTCATCAATCCCACCGTCTTTGCCCTCAATGGTAATTTGCTCGGCGGTCACCCGTCTTACGGTACCTGCTCGTTTCGCGGTCACGACTGCTCTCGAGTCTAGCGCAGCGCGCCGCTCGATTCCGGTCTTTACTAGCGGTGCCGAACTTCTCAACAAGGGGACTGCTTGCCTTTGCATGTTCGACCCCATTAATGCACGGTTGGCATCATCGTTTTCCAGGAATGGAATTAGCGCACTCGCAACGCTAAAAACCTGCGTTGCCGATACGTCCATGTATTCGACAACTTTGGATGGCACCGTCGGATAACTGCTCTCATACCGGACAATCACCTGGTCAGGGATTATGCGCCTATTCTTATCAACAGGCGTATTCGCAGGTGCAATGTGGAACTTGCTTTCTTCATCGGCGGTCAGGTAATGGATCTCATCCGTAACAACCCCGTCGACAACGCGCCTGTAAGGTGTACGAATGAACCCAAATTCGTTTACTCTAGCATGCATTGCTAGCGAGCCTATCAGACCGATGTTCGGACCTTCTGGTGTCTCAATCGGACAGATTCTGCCATAGTGAGAGTGGTGCACATCCCGAACTTCAAGTTTTGCGCTCTGCCTACTTAGACCACCAGGACCGAGCGCACTCAATCTACGTTTGTGAGTCAACTCCGCCAGAGGATTCGTCTGATCCATGAATTGCGAAAGTTGACTACTCCCAAAGAAACTCTTGATACTCGCAGAAATAGGCTTCACTGAGAGTACCACATGCGGGATGACGTTTTCAGGCTCCATGCTGGTCATGCGCTCCTTAGCGACCTTTTCCATGCGCAGGAAGCCCATCCTAAGTTGCATCTGAAGTAACTCGCCAACCGACCTCACACGTTTGTTTTCCAAGTGGTCAATGTCATCAGTTGTGCCAATGCCCATGCTCAACCCGATTATGTACCTGATGATACTTATGAGGTCTTCCTTTGTCAGCGTTCTCACACTAAGTGGTAGCCTCAATCCAAGTTTTGTGTTTAGTTTGTACCGACCCACCTTGGCAAGATCATATCTTCTCGGGTCAAAGAACATGGCGTTCAACAGGCTTTTTGCACTTTCCGTTGTTGCCGGGTCACCGGGGCGAATCTTTCTGTATATGTCTAGCAGAGCCTCTTCTTTGGAACGCGCAGGGTCTTGACTTAGTGTGCTTTCTACATAGCGGTTGACAGACAACACCACAATTTCGTCGAGTTTCAGGCTCTCGATCTTGCGCGCTGCTTCTTTTTCTATTTTGCCATACGCTTCCACGATGATTTTGCCAGTCTTGGGGTCAACTATATCTTCCAGGGCACGCATTCCTAATAGTTGATCCCTTGTGGGGTTCTGGAGCGTTACCCGTTCCCCAAAGAGCCTGACGATATCGGCAGTTGTATCACAAGGAGTCGAAGCCATTTCGACAGCAATGCCCTCGGCAGGCAGGGTTGCCGATTTTATTTTCTGCATTATCTCGGCATCCACCACCTGGCCTCGGTCTGCTATTACCTCGCCGGTCTGAAGGTCAACCACCGGCTCGGCAAGAACCCGCCCCTCCGCTTCCGCAGGAGGAACGGTTTCTACAGTCGGGCACGCTGCCGGGAACATGTTCAGGGCGCGAACAAGCGTGGTTATAGGAAACTTACGCGTTTGTCCGATACGGACCGTAATAACATCGTTCGCGTCAGTTTCTATGTCTACCCAGGCGCCGTCATTTGGAATTATCGAAGCAAAGTAAAGAACACGTCCGCTAAAGTCTAGGGTATCCTTGAAATATACACCTGGTGACCTGGTAAGTTGGCTGACGACGACGCGTTCTGCACCGTTGATGACAAAGGTGCCTTTTTCTGTCATCAAAGGCAAGTCACCCAGATAGACCTCAGATTCTATGACCTCTTGAGCAGCACCCGTCAAACGCACCTTTGCCTTGATCGGGGCCTCGTAAGTCATATCCCGTTCGCGGCATTCTTCGATGCTATACTTAGGTTCACCCAGAGTGTAATCTAGAAGTTCGAGTGAGATGCTACCAGTGAAGTCATAGATTGGTGAGAAACTTTGGAACAGTTCCCTTAGCCCTTCGCGGAGGAACCACTCAAATGAATCCCGCTGGACCTCGATGAGGTCGGGCACCTCGATTTCTTTGAGCGCCTCCGGAGTGCGGCTATACGAGTGCTCGTATGTTCTCATGCGACCCTCCGAACTTGGACACGAAACATTATTATAGCAGCCCTTCCCGAAGCCGTCAACAAAATTTCTGGGAATAGTGAAAAATTTATAAAAATTTTCTGAGAAAAATTAGGAGTGTGATCTTACCAGCGCACGATACCCCAGGGTGCGATAAACGGCACCCCTGGTTCGCACACATTCTGAGTCACACTCCCTGCAATTTCCAGCACTGTTGCACGTCTGGCTACTTTAGTTCTACGGTTGCGCCTTGCTCTTCAAGTTTAGCCTTTATGGCCATCGCCTCTTCTTTGGGCACCCCAGCTCTCACCGTCTGGGGCGCAGACTCGACGAGGTCTTTCGCCTCTTTGAGACCCAGGTCTGTAACCTCGCGAACCGCCTTTATAACCTGAATCTTCTTGTCGCCGGCTGAAGCCAGAATTACATCGAATGTTGACTTCTCCTCCTCAGCAGGAGCTGCCTCCGCAGCCGCCGGCGCCGCTGCCGGACCCGCTGCGACAGCAGCCATGGGAACCGCCGCGGACACGCCGTATTTCTCTTGAAGCGCCTTGACCAACTCGTTTAACTCCAAGACAGTCAAACTGTCAACTGCTTCTATGATTTGCTCCACCTTAGTCGCCATCGAATTCACCTCCTCACTAGTAAGTTATTTCGACCAAGTTGCTAAAAGTTGCGCTCTCAGTCTTGCGCAACTCGCTTTCTGAATGCTAATCCCATGCACCCAGTGGGTGCTTCGATTACGCCGCCTTCTTCTCGGCAACCGCCTGCAACGTGTAAACAAGGTTCGATATCATGCCTTGAAGTGTGCTCACCAGTCCCACGATTGGTGACTGCATGGCGCCAAGCATTTGGCTGTACAGGACGGGACGTGGTGGAATTTTCGCTAACTGCTCTATCTGCTCTGCAGGCAGGACTTGTCCTTCTACATAGCCGCCCTTGACGACAGGAATCTTAAACTCTTTGATGAATTCGTACAACGTCCTGGCTGTTGTCACTGCATCGCCACGGACAAAAACCATGGCGGTTGGTCCTTCCAACATCGCGCCCAGGTCTGGAATCTGTGCCTGTTCTGCTGCTCGTTTGAACAGAGTGTTCTTGACAACCTTGTATTCCGCAGTGGATTCCTGTAACTTCCTCCGCAGCGTAGTGATCTCAGCGACGCTAAGACCACGATAGTCCGTCAGCAACAAGGCACAAGATTCTCTGATCTGCTGTTCGAGCGACTCGACCAGACGAATCTTGTCTTCTTTTGGCAACGGCATTACCTCCCTTCCTAAAAGGCGGTCCGGACAGAAATCAGGACCCCTTTGCTTTCTAGACATTTGATGCGAAAACAATAAATCAAAAAGGGATCGCCGCAGACAACGCGATCCCTCACAAATCCTCAATTATGCTTGAGATGATTCTTCGCTTCGGGCCTCGGCAGGCGGGCAACTTATCAGCCCCTTAAGTTTTCACAACACCTGCTGTCTACGGCAAGCGCTATGCAGTTTTCTTTTGTTATCCTACCACTATCTCGGATGCCTGTCAAGTCCAGCATCCAAGACATCTCGTCCTTTCACCTATAAAACGCACCATCGCAATTTGAGGGCGCTTGCTCAGAAGCGCCCTCCCAAACTTTTTGAACACTCGCCACTATACACTGCAAGCCTAGACTAAGGTCTAACCCCGGCTCGTGCTCCACCGACGCCGATCTCTGCTCCTGCGATAGGTCTCTCGGGCACTATCGTGGGCGTCACAAATATTAGAAGTTCGGTATCAGTATTGTTCTTGCTTGTATTTCGGAACAACGGACCGACGATTGGAAGGTCACCAAGCAACGGTATCTTTGTTACGTTTGTACTATCGGTTTTGCGGATTATCCCACCGATGACGATCGTCTCACCGTTCGGGACGCGCCTTGTGGTTGAAAGTGATTGCTGATTTGTAACTGGAATCTCTGTGCCGTCCGGTCCTTTCACAGGGTCACCAGAGTCCGCAACTCTTGGCTGCAACCACAAGGTTATTGAGTTGTCACCCCTGTTGATTGTCGGTCTCACTAGAAGTTCACTGCTCACGTTCATGAACTGAGGCACGGTCTGAGTTATGTATCCTTGCCCCACATTGCCAGTTGGGTTGAGGATCGTAATCCAGTACGGTATTACCCGACCTACTGAAATCACTGCCATTACATTGTTCAGCGTGCTTATAATAGGAGCGTTGATCAGTTTCGCTTTGTTTTGCAATAACTTCGTGCGCAGCGTGGCCATGACATTGCCATTTGCGTATCCAAAAATTACGTTCCCACCTGGTCCAAACTGCGTTTCAAATGTTGAGTTAAGTCTCTCAAGGCTCCAATCAATGCCAAGTGAACTAGCCTCGGTCGTGCTAATCTCCACAAACTCAGCCTTGATGCTCACCTGTTTTGGTGGAAGGTCTAATTGTTTGATCGTCGCTTCTAGCGCCTCGATACCTTCATCCGTACCCTTGACAATCAGCGAATTATCTAGTTCATAGGGCATGATGTAGTCTATGCCTTCGGGCCAAAGCCCTGCTTGTTGCCCAGTCGTCCCCGCGCCCGTAGGCTGCTGGGTAGTTGCAGCGCCTGGCTGTCCGGGTCTCGTCGTCACACCTGGAGGAGTCGGTGGCTGTCTTATCTGCGCTGCCTCTGTCGAAACGCCTGGCGCGCGCTCAGCGACAGCACCCGGCATCTGCCCAAGCGGCTCCGTCAAAGGTGGTGTGGAGTCCACAGGTGGCGGAGGTAACGCACCCCACGGACTCGGGTTGCGCACGATTGGAGCAATGCCAGTGTTTTCAATCTTCAACGCATCCTCGGGACCATAAAGTCCCAAAAGCCACATCATGTCCACGGGGCGAACATAGTACAAAGGAATTACTTCAACTTTTGTCTCCCGCCGTGCTGGCTCATTAGTAGCCATCCAACCCGCGGTGCCCTGAGCCTCAACTAGCGGCATTGTCTCTGCGCGAGGTTTAGCCTGCTGGCTTGCGGGTTCTCCACCAATGATATATGTTCCATCTGGCTCGCGGCGGTACGACATTCCAACGCTCTCCACGATCCGTTTCAAAGCAAGATCAAGTGGCATATCTTTAATCGTTGCCGTTACTTTCGCCCGAGCCTTCTCCTGGTCCGCAATAATTATGCTCTGCTTGCTATCCCTCATTAACTGCATCACGACCATTCGCAGGTCGGCGTCAATGACGTCCAAAGACACACGCGGACCAGATGCCATATCGCGCGACTGCGAATATGCAACCACATTCCCAAGTAGTACAAGCATGACCACGGTTACCAGGAGACAAATGATTCTGCGTGAAGCCTCTGGTACCCAACATCTAGAGTTCATAGAGTTCCTCCCCCGGACAATTGATAACACTTTGGTTCGCATGGATTGCGGTTTCGCATGGATTGCGGTGCAGGATATAGATACCGGCTATGTCTCCCGGCGCGCCTGGTCGAATCGGCGTGCAGAAAGACTAACGGTAGTACCCACCGCCATAGCCGCCGTAGCCACCGTAGCCACCATAACCACCATAGCCGCCGTAGCCACCGTAGCCACCATAACCACCATAGCCACCGCCATAGCCGCCATAGCCGCCGTAGCCACCACCGTAGCCGCCATAACTACCATAGCCACCCATCATACCACCGTAGCCGCCCATCATACCACCGTAGCCGCCCATCATACCACCGTAGCCGCCCATCATGCCGCCATAACCACCATAGCCGCCCATCATGTTCGCGCGAGAACTTACCATTTGGACGCCAAAGATGTCAGCTAGGTCCGCAACATCAATGAATCCAATCTGTATTTTCCTGACAGCCTTGGTTGCTTCGAGTTCGGTATCTACTTCCGGTGTCCACTCGGTAGGCGGAGCAACCTCTGTGGTGGTTTCCTTCTTAGGACCTATCATATAGATGTCATTCTCTTTTCTCATCGTCAGACCGGCTGTCCGCAAGAGTGCGTTCAAAGCATTGTCAAAGGGAACGTCTTTCAGGTTTAACGTAACTGTTCCCTGGACTCCTGCTTCAAACCCATAGTTCGTCTTGTTCGCGGCCTGGAATAACATGGCTACTGCAGTCTTGATTGGCGTATCCTGCAGTCTGATAGTAACGAGCCTTTCGCTCGTATCACTCGATGGCTGCTGAGCCTGAGCCAGACACGACACCATGAGCAAAGTTATCAAAAGCATAATCAAAACATACGAGTTTTTCCAGTTCATTGCGTTTCACTCCTTTACTCAGATTGAACTGAGCCACTTGCCAATTGTTTGACGATTCCAACTACCCTATAGTTTCATACCCCACTGGGAGAATTCCTACTTAAAAACCGGGTGGTGGACCCTCCCACATTGCTCCGGGTGGTGGGCCCTCGCCCGTTGTCCTTGCCGGTGTTGGTGCCGGTGCCATCTCGCTTGTCCCTTCCTGCGCAGCAAGCGAACCGGCAAGGTTGACCTTGACCGTCATGGGAGTCGGTGTGTCAAGGGTCTTCAGTATCACGCTATCTGGCTGAATGCTCTCAACTCGCACCCGAGAATATTGCGAGACGTCACCTGGCTTAACGATCTCTACCTGCCCTTCTGTTTCCAAAATGGCCTTTACGGAGCCGCCATCCCAAAGAATACCAGCAACGCGCCGGAATGGCTGGGGTGGAAGCACCTGTTCGGTTTGGGCTACTTGTTCGCCTCCTTTTACCGGTCTTATGGAGACAGACGCCGGCGCTATTCGAATTCGACTTACACTGGGCACAAGGTTCATGAGCACCTGATTTCTCGTCGGGGGTTTGGTAACTGCCATGAACGGATCTTTACGATAAGGTAACATCGGTGGTTGCACCTGACCCTCAGGTTGCGCTCCTTTCTCCGCACCCTGCGTGGGCTGAGGAGGTGCACCTGGTACAGGTGCCGGTGACGGTGCCGGCGCCCCGCCAGGAACTGGCTCCGGGGGCGCTCCAGGAGGTGTTGCAGGAGGTTGACCTGGCACACTCGCTGTCTGCGGTGGTGTGGCCGGAGGTGCTGACGCCTTACCGCCGATGATCCCAAACATCTTCAGGTAAAGTACCACGACGCCAATAAGCACAACTGCCGAAACGGCTATGATAATTGGTTGATTCTTCTTGTCTTGTACCCAGGCTTTGAGTTTGTTCATCATTCGTGCCTTTTAAGTCGAATGGCTTAGCCGCCTCCTCCTGGTGCTCCGCCCCCACTTCCTGCCATCGTGACAGTCGGTCCGGCTTGACCATAAGGGAATATGTACACAGTAACGCCGTACTGTGCTGTCATGCCGGGGCTGGGACCAGTTAGACTTGGCGGGTCAATCTGCACAAGCCGCCCGAAATTTCGCCAAGATCGAATATGCTTGAGTATGTCTTCGAAACTACCTCTGACCTGGAAAGTTCCTAACGGTATCCTGATTATCTCCGTATTTATGGCATTCGGGTCAGTGGGCGCCGCTGGCACCTGGACATTGCTTACAAGGCGCACCCCGGTCTTCGAAGGCCAATTCCGAATCATGGGTCCAAGAACTTCTGCTTGCTCTTTCCACAAGGCGATCATGCCCTGAGCCCTGTCCTGGAACGTGATTGGTGGCATTTTTGTACGCATAAACTGGTTGTAGGTTGCGACGACCATTCGGTATCTAGTCTGTGCATCCATCAGGCGGGATTGAACCTGCGGCAGTGTGTCGTACACCTTCTTTGCTTCGGCATACCTATTCTCAAGTTGCGCGATTTCTTCACGAACGCCCTTGATTAGTAGGAAATAGAAGCCAACGCCTACTGCTATGCAGGCAACTGCTCCAATTATTATCACGTGTATTTTCCTGAGTTTGCCAGCCATGATTGAAAGTCCTCGAAACCTAGATCTACTCCGGACCTTCCCAGCCTGGAGGAGGTTGGCTTTCTGCAGCCCGAATTTCCTCTGCACTGGGCAAGCCACCGCTGGGAGGTGCTCCAGACGGTGGAGGCGCTGCCCCTGGTGCAGGCGATGGTGCTACGCCCCCCGTATAAGCGACGCCCGGCTGAGCCTCTTGAGCACCCAGCCCAGCATACGTAGGTGCCACAATCGGCTTCAGTAGTTTGCAGGTCACGGTGAAGTCAAAACCTGCTCGGCGGTCAGAAGGGTAACCTGGAACCGCCGAAATTGTCACCGAACTAAACAAATGCGTGGCCCGATACATATTGAGAAGATACCGACCGCAGTCACCCAGAGTACGCGCATGAGCCTGTATGGTGAGCGTATCCGAAGTCGGCTGTATGGACTTATACAGTATCCGCCCATACGTGTACCGAGCAAGTTCTTCGTATAGTTTCGGGTACATTTCGTTATAGTCCAGTACCGCTTTTATAAAATCAACCTTTTGTTGTATTGGCGGTATCTTATCCTCCTCCGCCTTTGCAAGTTGTTCGAGCGCCACCACCTGGTCTCGCTTCTGCTCCATATCCTGCACTTGGATGGTAAGTTCGGCTTTCTTCTTGTCAAGTGTATACCACCAACCCACCATCGCTGCTAACACAGCCAAGAAGGCCACACCTGCAAGAAAAGCCGATTGTCGTACCTTCTTTCGTTCAAGTATGTATGGGGGAAGCAGGTTTATTTTCAGCACTGTACCGGTTACTCTCCTATCATATCCCTGACAGCGAGACCGACGCTAACCGAAAAAACAGGCGCCACCTCGTTGAGGTAGTCTTGAGATAAGTTTCGTGAAATGACCACAGTGTTCTTAAGCGGATTAGCCACGCTCGCTGGTATTCCAAATTCCGCCTCGAAGTACTTATCCAGATTCGGAATTTTCGCGGTACCTCCACACAACAGGATTTCGGCTGGTTGGTCCTGGTACCGGCTAACATAATAATCAATCGAACGGCGCACCTCAGCGACGATGTCTGCCAACACCGGAGCCAATGAATTAAAGAGTTCATCGTCCGAAACCTCCCCTTCGCGCGGCACAGGCAAATCCGACGCCTGCGGTGTTGGTTCCGGCTCCTCTGACACTTCAGACAGGTCGAAAGCAGGTCTCGGCGATGGAGGTTCACCCTTATCCTCCGAAAGGTCAAACGCCGCACGCTCACCCACAGATGCTTCTGAAGAAGCACCAAGGTCTATGTCAAAATCAAGACCAGTCTCCGGTGCTGGTGGTTCAGGTTCCTTCGATTCGCCGGTTGGTGCAAAGCCCAGCCCTGGAATGAATCCCATGTCGCTATAATCGGTCTCCTCTTCGGTCGGCGCTGCGCCCAAGCCTACGGTGGCATCTGTTCTTAGACTGCCAGGCTCACCCATTGGTTCGGCTTCGCGGGCGTGCAACGCCATCATATCGACATGCACCACTGCCTTCTCGCGTTTTAGTTTCTCTGCTTCGTCAAGAGAGATATTCATGGCATCACTTATTGCGCGTGTTATCGCATTGCCTGCAAGTGGGATAACGCGCGGAAATGCCAAAATGCCATCGCGGAATATGCCAAGGTCTGTCGTCTCCGCGCCAATGTTCACAATGGCGACAGTCTTGGACTTTTCACCGTTCTTTGAGAGGTCAATCAGGGACCTACACACTGCCAGCGGCTCGACATCAATAGCAACAGGATCGAGACCCGCTGCAAACAAAGCATCAACGTGAGAATTTACCACGTCTTGTTGCGCCACTGCCAAAAGTACTTCCATATTCTGCTCATCAGCCGCCGCTCCCGGCCTCTCGATCGGCTCGAAGTCTTTCAGAATCTCATTGGCCGAGAACGGCACGTGGCGCTCAATCTCCCACTTCATAGTCTCTTCAAGTTCCTGTCTTGTCATCCTGGGAACTTCGATAATCCTGACGACAACAGATGACTGACCAGATACTGCGGAGACACAGCGCTTGCTCTTGATCCCACTTTCGCCAAGAAGTTGCCTGATAGCCTGTCCGAGTGTCTGGGGGTCAACTATCACATCGTTATCATCAATTACACCGGACGGAGTCGGCGCAACACCTAGTGCGGTAATCTGCACGCCGCCCTTTCCAGGCCTTGCCTCGACTACTTTGATTAAACTAGAGCCGATGTCTATTCCGACTGTCGGTGCGTTGCTTATCTTACCCATGTACTAACTCCACTGCCCACCCTGTCTTTTCACATTACCTAGCAGGCAGGTTACCTATCCTAAGTCTAGGCTTAAAACTTCGTGCCCGCACTCTCAAAGTCTTCACTACCAATGCACGCAGGCACTTAGGGATCTCACGCGAACCGTGAGATAATTCCAAACATCCGAATGTTACCACTTCCGAAATTCCTTGTCAACAAGTGACCGCAGAAAAAGATAATCTGACTTCACTTACCACTTGTAGCCGTAGAATCTCGGACTTATTGTCTCATAGAACAAGTCGGTATTTCCAGCCCTCGTACTTGTCCAGAACACCCAGATTGAGCTCGACCCGGGGTATTTGGTTGCAAATATCTGGCCTTCGTTTACAATCTGCTCCGTGAGATGCCCGAATGAATTACCCTGAGCATCGGGTTCTTCTTCGAAGCGAATCGCATATTTTTCTTCTATGTAGTTGTTCCTGTTCGCAGGTCGGTACCTCACTGTAACGGGGGTATCCCGGTAAGGGTCGTTGGGGTTATTCAAGCGGTAATCCTCGGCAGCATCGAAATCGGCAGCCGAGAAGTACAACCTGTTCTTAACCCAGTCTGTCTCGACAGGATATAGTACCGGGCTACCACCAATCGTTATAGATTCAATATCCGCCACACCATCGGGAGTCACAGCAACCTGCTGTTTCAGTTTTATACTGTGTCTGAAGACCTTGTAGTACAGACCTGTGCCCTTGCCGCCAGGCGCTGGGCGCCGCCAGAACAACCACAACCTATCCAGAGGTGGCGGAATACCGATTCCTGGATCGTAGAATGGATTGTCAGGTCTCGTCGTGTACCGCGGATTTGGTCCGCCATCGTGCAGCGCAAATGGCGCCGTATCAGACACGGGATCACTTGTCAACCGGTATGCCTTCGGACTATAGGTTGCCAGGACGACCGCCCCAGGCTCAGGAGCGCGCAGGAATTTGACTGTCCCCTGTTCTGGATTGATTATAACGGCACGGAATAATGACTTGCACTCTACCTGGGCAGGATCGTTTTCGTCAGGGTAATTATAGATTCTGGCACCAGTCTCCGAATCGGATATATACTCGCCAACGTTCACCTGAATGGATTTCGATGATGGGTCCGAAGGGTCTAACACAACTCTGACAATAAACGGTCTCTTCGAATCATCCCTCACCCAATCCACATGACGCGAGAAGAAGGTAGCCGTCTTCGGATCTCGTTCCATAATCTCATCTTTAACCTCAGGAAGCGGCTCCATACTTGGCGACAAAGTCCCACTCTTGGATATGCTACTTGGAAACCTGTAACGGCTCAGATAAATATCCGAGTTCTTGTGGAACGCAGAAAATCCAGAGTAGACAACGTCAACGATGGTGTTACTGTAATTGCCACGATAAGGTCTGATTAGCGGAGACGGTTCTGCCACCGAGGTCAATCCGGCCGGTATCGGAATTTGGCAATCGTTTGTCCAGTTGAGATGGCTGTTTGGTCCTTCTGGGTCAGGATTCACGTTGCAGTATATCCGCCACTTATTGTTATTGCCTCCATACCAGAATGACCACAATCTCAAAGAGGGTCCCCTATTCGCAAGCCCTCGGATGCCGTATTTTGGCATCGTCCAGTCACGTGTAGTCGTGTAAATCGTACCGAAGTCGCCATTTTCCCACTTTGTGTAAAACACTCTGCTCTCTTCTACTTTGCGATCAATCTTCAACACTTGACTCTGGTCCTTGTATACAGACCCGCCAAAGAAGAGCCAAACATTCGAATTGCCCGGGTCTGCCGGATTATCAAGCGCCACAGAAGGGCTAGTAAATCTTGCTGTTGATTCGATCACCTCACCCTGAGCTCCATCGGGCGGCGCTGGGAACAATGCGTCAAGTGCCTGCGGACTTGGAAACGCCAAGTTTGCAGAGTCCGCAGGAGTCCACCACTGCGGGGTAGTAGTGTTTGCAAAACCCCACGTTGGCGAAGGACTCTGCTGGTCATTACGCCAATCATTCGGCAGACGTTTGAGTGATGACCGGTACAAGTACCATGGGTCTGATGGCAACGGGTTCGCAGTGGTAACGCCTCTCGTTTGTTGCCCGTGTCTCGAACTTGCCCAGACCAACTGCATGTCACCGGTTGCAGGGTCAGAGAATACCACTGGGCTCACATCACCAGTGGGCGGTCTCGCCCCCTCTGCATCAACATGAGGGAACGAACCGGGAGTGGTACCGTCCGTCAGCCTAGCCTCGGTTACTGTGACTTTGACCTCGATTATGGGATTGCCCACAGACTCTCCAACGCTAAAGACACCATTTCGGTCAATGTCGTGGTACAGGGTAAACTTTTGCGTATACGTTCCGACAGGTGTCCCTACAGGAACAGCAACGCTAAGCGCCGGCAACACGCCTTGCCCAGGTAGTTTCTCTGGCCTGTCGGGTATCCGTAGGATTGTAGGCTGCTGTCCTACCCTCGCCTTGTGGAACGTACGCCTATTCTTATCAGGGTCGAGCACAGGAACAAACCCTGGGTTCATGTCGAAAGCGGGATCCAGAGCACACACGACAGCCTCGGCAGGAATGACGTGTCCTGCTCCTCCGGTCAGAGGATCCTGCACCGTTTCGCTGTAGAGATCAAGTTTGTATTTCTGTCCTTTGGCGGGCTGAACCACCTTTGCCAATCGCACATTCAGCAGGTTCACATTCCCAAGATTGTAAGCCGTAAATGGGACAAACCACTGACCAAACCCAATGCGCCCGCTGGCTGGATCCCAGTTTTGCAGGCACAAGTTCAAGTCAGACGGGAACGGAACGGGAGGTCCTCCAGGATCGTTGGGATTTGGCACGAATCCGAAGCCATGCGGCACCTTTCCTATGTCAATCGTCTTTTCCACAACTTCCACGCGCAAGTCAGGAGGCACGTGAACCTGCGCCTGAAGTTCCCTATACGCTTCGGCACGCGCGCCTGACACCCTCTGCTGCAGAAGTGAGGATTGCCCCAATTCAGCGGGCAAATTCACACGGCCATCCCGGTTAGAATCAATGAACAAATAAGTCCTACCCTGGTAGCCAGAAGCCTCCCATGCCTGGAGATTGCTACCCATTCCCACTGCTTTGGGATCGTTCGCAGGCTGGAACCGCGGGATAGAGTATTGAATCACAAGCGGGTTATTGCCAACTGGTCGGTCATTTGGATCTGGAACACCTGATCGAACATCTGGAGTCCTCAACTCAACAGGCTGTTGCGTCGGGTCCTTTCTAGAATCAGCCATCACCACCGTCATCTGCCGCGCACGAATGTCTGGGTAATCTAGACTCGCGTTTGGTCCCGCTACTGGCGGCATCATATCCCACGGTAGAGGATAGACCACCATATTCGGCCCCCCAGACCAAGCCAGATCATGCCGCTCGACTCTAAACTTGTCAATTCTCTGCCCAATATTGTAAAGCATGCTGCGGTCGCAAACGTTGACGACAATCTCGGACGAACTAGACCCGTGGCTTACTAAGCCTGCTGCAACCCTGGGCACCTCTACTACGTTGCCGTTGCTGCTCGCCAGATTTGCTGTCTTCCCAGTGCGCCAGTTCTGATTCACACCCACCCACGCTGGTTTGCCGATCCCAATTCCTACTGTTTTTAAACTGGGATCAGGGTTGGGAGCATATACGAGTCCAAGTGGATTATTGATTGCCAAAATCTGGGAAACGTACTTCTTCCTATCAGTCAAATCTTTGTCGTGTCTTGGCACTACGCTATCACCAGGCACGACACGACTGCTATTGCCGCCTGGTCTCTCTTGAACAGATATAGTTATCCGGCTTCCCGGCGACTGAGGCTTACTTGGCGATGAGTTGTCCAACACGTAGGCATACTTTGCCCAGTATATGTAACCATCCTTACTATTTGGCGCAGCATCTATGGGCTTATAACACCCCTTCGTGGACATAGTGAACGATTGTGACTGGTCGCTCTCTTCTCCCGGCCCCCGGCTCTTAAAGATTACTGTGCAATTACTCTCCGTTTTCTTCTTGAAGCCGGGGTCACTAGGACTCTTGTCTTTATTGGTGAATGTCTTCCTGTCTGCCTCCCTCGGCTCCTGGAGGTTCCAAGCGACTACATAGATGACCTCACCCCACTCATACGGGATTACCTCACCGGACACCCTCCTACAGCCTGGATGTTTCCTTAGGTCCGCGGGAAGATCATCCCGGACGGTGTCCTCTGTCAACATGTCGAAGAGTTCCTTGGTCACAATATCTACTTCGGGCTTCGCCTCACCACCTGTCGCAGGATCGTTTGGGTCCTCGATTTCAAAGTCAGGGTGGTCTGTGTCAAAAGTCTCTTGCCCGGTGCCGCCTGCGCCAACCCTTGTCGAAAATGCCCATACTGTACCGGATGTGTCGCCAATGTATACCCGACCGCCTTTGACCGCTGGTGACGAGGTCGCTCTACCATAAAGCGTGTAAGACCACCAGTACTTCGGGTCAGTAGCGGTTTCACTGCGCTCCATGTCTGTGCTCACAGGAAGACCGTAAATCCGAAATCCTTCTGTTCCAACGAATGCCCTTGCGAACGAGCCGCCTGAACAGACAACACCAGCGGGGCTTGAATATATGGCTTCATGCAAGTCAGGGTAAGTGTAGTCTGATGGATCGCTGTCCTGGTCAACCCAGTCATGAGATTCAACTAGACCAACGCCGGTCCTAGCGTTGACCGCGTAAACGTGACCATCTGTATTGCCGACGATCAAGACTTCTTCGCCGCTGCCTGGCATCGTCATCAAGAGGGGTGAAGAGTACAGGAATGCACCCAATCCCTCCCTATCCGTGGAAGGATAGACCCACTTCCGTTCACCGCTTGCCTTGTCCAATGCCACAATACGACCTGACATTGTGTAACGCTTGGATGGATCTGTAGGCGGACTCCAGACATCCGTGCTGTACCCGCCGGTGCACACATATACGTAATCCCCTACTACAACTGTACTTGATATCTGACCGAGTGTCTTGAGTGTCTCCCCAGCAGGAGGGTCTGGCGGATATGCCCAAACGAGTGAACCATTAGATGCTTTGACCTTGTAGACACGCCCATTTGCCGAACCCACATAAAGGTTGTCACTTTCAAGCGTCGGCGAAGAATAGACGGCTCCTATCGGGTTTTCATCAGCCTTCGGGAAAGTCCATGCAATTTGCTCGGCGAGGTCATTTGTAGTCCTTATAGCGTAGACCCGACCGCTCGTGCTCCCGATGTAAATCATCGCCCCAACAGCGTCGGGTTTAATAATTGGCGATGAGAACTCCACGCTTCCAAGGTCCGCCGGGATTACCTTAAGCATGTCAGCGGCCACATACCACTTGTCGCCATCCGCAGTAGTCAGATCTACTCCTGTACTGTTGTTCAGTTCGACGTATATCCTGTCGCCGGACTTTATCTCGTACTTATCGCCGAGACGTACCCAACGCCCGCCGTTCCGCTGGTCAACATTTAACTTATACTCTTTGCCGCCGACGGAAACTTTATATTCAGCATCAGGGATGTATTCCTCAGATGGTGACGACGGCGGTATCCACACGTAGACAGCATAGGTTCCGCCTTGATCTACCTCAGGATACCACTGAACCTTGTCATAATTGCATGAATCACATCGCTTGACCGCTTTTATGTGATGGTAGCCTGTCCCCTGAAATCCAGCGTGATGTGTCCCTTCGATCCAATTACCCGAGACGCTAAAATACGTGCCCTCAGTATCGTCTATAAACAATCCCGGACCTCGCCACACACACCTCGGCGAAACAGAACTAGGCGTAGTCCTGATTGCATAGATTGTACCGTCTGCTCCAGGAACATATGCTACCTCTTCGCCCCCGTACGTACCGATAGCCGGAGTTGAAGAAAATCCGCCCTCGACCCAATCTCTGTCATCTTGCTCGGGCCATTGCCACATCACGTCTCCGCGTTCGTCGTTAGCAGTACTTCCGTTATCTTCCGTGCAGATGCCGTAGACCACGCCGACATCGCGTGCGCTAGACTGTGGTCCGACATCTGGGAGTATACGCGACTCAATCCGAGGAACAACCACAATGTCATGATCATTGCTGAGGATTGGTGACGAAAGGATCACGCCCTTGTCCTGCACAATTTTTATGGCGTCAGCAATCACAATGGTATTAGGAGAGTAATTCTTCACAGCGGTTTTGTTGCTCAATTCAACAGTCAGCGTGTCACCATTACGGACTTCAACAGGCGCGGGTCTTATTGCAATCCAGTTGCCCCCCGAACTCTGGTCCACCTTGTATGTGCCTATTGCTACCCCGTTGACTTTGATAGTGTAATTCGCGTCGGTAGTTCGAGGCATGTTTCCATCTTTGCTGGAAGGAAACCATGTATACACGTAAACCTTCGCAGCCGCACCACCTAAGGTGATGTTATATGTCCACTTCGCAACTTGACCACCAGTCCCTGATACCTTTGTGTACAGACACTTCTCATTGTAGGCATCAGGAGTATCTTCGACGGCGTCCAGTGGATCCCACGCGCCTATGCAAGTGAATCCTGGCGAAGAGTCGTCTATGACGTTGTTTGGCTCATCAAGACTCTTTTCAGGGTACGGCCAAATCCAGATAGGCGATGGGTTGACGGTCCGGAAAGTTGTGTCATCCGCAAGTCCCGACCGCCCATCGTCGTGGCGATGCATGGGCCATTGTCCACCCTGCGCCATCGCATCCCCACTTGCAATGACCATGAGCGCAAGCGCTACGAACAATGTATATGCCATGATTCGGATTCTCATCTTACAATCACCCTGCTTTATCGACTGTCCACGTGCTCCATAAGCCAAACACAATTTTACGTTCTCTCAGCGCTAGAAGGCTGCTGGAGCCATGATTCAGTCCCCATTCCTCTTCCAGTGAGTCTGTCCAATACGGTTAATACCTTCCATTTATTAGCCCTATCATCCCAGGACAATTCAAACACTTCTCCGCCGATGGGACGCGCGCCCGCTCGATGCTCTGTTGCCCTATTGGTCACTAGGATATTTCCACTAGGCAATAATTGTGCGTAGGTTGCAAGCAGTGGTCTTGGATGGGCCGACGCTGGATAATACTTGATCGGCGAGTCGAGAACGGGGCCGCTATTGCTCATTCGGTAATTAGCCACATAAACACCACGTGCATCCGTAATAATATCCGTAAACCTGTCCGCTGCCGTGTACTCACGAGAAAAGAAAGTCGGATTCACAAGTTTATGGTCCACTCCGTTGATTTGCAATGTTGAACAAACAAAGTCAATGAATCCCGAGTTCGGACTATTCGGGTCGCAATTCACTCTTACAAGCGCTCCACTGCCTGCTTCACGACCTTGCGCTTCAGGTGAAGGCGCTGGATTAGTCAATTGCGGCTCATAATTCGAGATTATGCACATCACCGCCGGACCATCACGACGCGCGATGGTGTACCTATACTGCTTTCCTTGCTCTAATGTACGAGTAGTCCACACCAATTCGGTTCGCAACCCACCGCTTCTGTACCGCGTGGCCAGTTCAATCACTCGGAAGTTGCCAGAATCTGCGATCAAGAAGTGGTACTCTGGAAACCCAGACGGATCAAATTGATACCACATTGAGACATCCGTGGGCTCGTTTAGCCTGAGCGGCGAGCCAGCAGGCAACAACTTTTGTGGATCCGTGAATTCCGAAATAGTGATTAGTTCCTTACCAGACCTATCTATCAGCACCACACGGTTGTTTCCAGTATCCGCGATCAGAATACCGCCTCCCCCGATTCGCCTTGCCACCGTCGGACGATTAAGTGATGTTCGGCGCATACCGACGGTGGGGCCTGCCGGCGAGGTTGTCCAAACCTGGCTCACGGTGGTATCACACGCCCACACCACCGAGCCACCTGCATCCACCTCAAGCACGCGATTATTCTCTGTGATCAGGGTCAAACCGCTGTAAAACACAGTCAGTCCCTTATCAGTGGCCACAGCAACCATGCCATTCTGACCAGCGACAGTTGCCAGTACTGGTCCACACTGGGTTCCGGGCATCGCATCCACAGCGCGCATCATGCCTGTCCCTGCAGCAACCACAGATGCATCCTCGCACAGCCCACGGAACTGCTCATTCAGACGCCCGACGTTAACAATCACCAGTTTACCTACTGCTCCTACCGCGCCACCAATGAACAGCGTCTCACCCAATAAAGTCGGCGAAGACGTCACAGTCACCGGCTGCCCTTTTTCGTCTCTCAACCTCACAAACCACCGCAGATTGTTCCAGTTGTCGTCCGCCCGATAATTTGGACTGCTAGGGAAGGCTGCGTGTACTTCCTCTTGTTGCATTCCACTTCCGCCAGCCTCTTCCGCTACGTAGTACCTAAGGATGATGTCCTGAGATGCGGTGAGTTCCGTCTGTGTATTGCGCGGGTCCTTAAAGTTTGTGAAAGTAATGCGCCCGCGCTCGTAGTCAATTCGATAGGCTGCAGTGGTCATCCGTTCGTCATCTGACGGCGCACCACTGACCGGTATAGGCTCGACCCCCGGATTCATGGTATCTACCTGCACTATCTGCACAGGTCTACGCCGGTCGATCGGCTTGTTCCCGACTGTCTGTATCATAAATACTGGGTCTGCCTCGAATGCGAGAAGAACACCCTGTCCTCCAACATTAGCGACAAAATAAACCATGTCATTCGTTACAGCAGGGGCTCCGACAGGCTCCGCCTGTCCGCCAAGCAAAGCCACTGCTCCAGGATCCCCAAGGTACCACCGCCACTTTGTAATCGCGGCTCCTCGACCACTTTCTTGAGTCGCATATAGAGACCCATTTTCCGCCGCATAGTACAGAACATCATTCGGTCCGGCGGCTGGGCTCGACAAGACTCCTACACCCTGCGGCGTTCCCCCCGTCGGACGGGGTGTATGAACAGGAATGCGCTGTCGCGAATAACCGCCGACCCTTAGGTTCGTAAGGTCAATCTCATAATCAGCAATGAGGTCGGCACCAGGAGGGATGCCAGCCCGTGATTCGTCAACCACAAAAATGCTTGGAGTCATTGGATCCACGGTTACTGCGGAGTCATCTATTCTCGTCAGCACACCATTCTGGTCCATGTAGTAAAGTTCGTACGTAGCCGGATCATCTCTGATTGCTGCGGTGGTGAAACTTATCTGATACCTGTTCAGCGCTGTTTTTCGCAAGGGTTCCTTGAATACCTTCAGCGGGATACAGTTAATACCCCCGTCTGCCTGGTTTGGCAATCCCCTTGTCGGCAAATAAAGAACCTGCTCAACAGAACCGGTTGTGGAATTGCGGAAATATCCGACCGTAGGCGAACTCAGAGCAGCCCCAAAGATGTTACTCGTGACGCCTTGTCTGGGGAATTGCCAAGCCGTGTTTCTGAGGTAGTCATATGCGTAAAGCCTACATGACGTAGCAATCTCGCTTGGTCCACCCAAATATAGCACGCCGTCCATATAAACTGGAGGCGGAATATTGATCTTCCCTGTGGAGGGATCGTCTGGCTGGAAAGGACCACAAGTTATCGGAGTGCCCTTTCTTTCTCCTGTTCGCGCATCATATGCAATGACCTTGCCGTCCAGCGTCGTCACAAAGACAGCCGGCACGCACGCGCCACCGCCGATAGGCACATACGCCGCAGTTGGTGACGAGGCTGGACCAATATTGTCTCTCCAAATCTCATCATATTTCGCACCCTGTGACAGGTCTGGAATTCCCTCATCGGGGTTGCCGTCACCATCGCGGTCGCGAGATGGCTCAAGGTCAAATGCGTGTAGCACACCCGCACCGTCAACAACAAAAACCATATCATCCAAAAACGCGGGTGACGAACCTGCAGGGTTGCCAGCGTTTGGTGTGTACTCGCATTTCCACCTGATTGCCAGGTTTTCGCCGACATCTTCGTAGGAAAATCCACTATGCCGTGCATTCTTGTGAAAAGTGGTATGCTCAGAGCCCCAACTTACTATGTTGTATGCAAATTTGAGGTCCTCTGTGTCTGCAAGCATGAGATACTCCGAACGTCCTGCGTACGCCCCACCCAACGGCTTCGTAGCCGGGTCCAAACTCCAGGCGGCAACACTAATCGCTGATGCTACACTCTCGCCAACCGCCACAATGTGCCCACTTCCATACTGCGCCGCGCTTACCACTGGTCGCCCGGACTGCGACCTGACCACCGTCATGAAGTACCGGTCGTCCGGTAGGTTCGTTGTAGTACCCGAGACCTCATCCCCGTTGAGAAACATGTCTTGAGCAACGCCAAGATTCGCTATGTCTTCCCACCGCAATTCATGAGGTCTTGCCAGAAGTGGATGGGTGTAACTTGGAACTTCCGGACGACTTGGCCTGCCAGGTACAAACCTGAAATTCTGTATAAAGAAAATCTTGCTCCAGTCTGCCGTGGGATCACCGCCCTCAAGCCAGAGGGTGCCACCCAAATCCACCATTTTTCTCAATTTCTCTCTGTCATGAGGTTCCACCCACAGGTCAGATAAAGACGGACACTTTACAAAAAGCACGTCGAACTGTGCAATGTCGACATAACTTGCATCACTCCGAACTTCCCAGTAACAGGCCATGTCCTTCGTAACCGGATCGCCCTCTTTATAGGCGCCTCCCCAGCGGCTGGCAATTTCGGCAGTCACCCGTGAAGGAGCCAACGGGTTCACAAATTCCCACCCCGCTGGCTTTAGGTCCGAGCGCTGATCCATCACATAGAAAACCAGGGCATCGCTTGGTCGGACGAATGAACCATCATTTCGCCGAAATATCAGTACACCGGCTTTGATTTCTTTTCGTTGGCCAGAATATGTGAAACTTCGCGCTTCCGCAATAATTGCTCCAAAGAGAAACCACAAAACCATCAAGACTGCCGTTATTCTCAATGATTTCATATCAAATCACCACCAACACGCTGTCCTGAACCCCGCGCTCCCTTATATTTGACGACTTACGAATACACAGCGTTCCTTTTCATAGCCCTACGCAGGTTCGCCAAAATACAACAATTGCGGGCTTACCGGGAGTTTAGGTAGCAGCGGTAAGGTCCTTCCGTAATCATCAACTCTCACGGGTACCCCAGCCGAATCATAGGGCGACGACAGCTGTCCGTCATAGACAAACGTCAAGCCTCTTCGTCTATCATCCGAGGGGTCGGTCGGATCAAGCAAGTCGGTGCGATAATCAGCAAACTCACCGCTTGAACCATGTTCATATGGTATCCAACCCCATTTTTCCATCCATGCGCTGCAATCTCCGATCGGCGCCGGGAGATTCTCGCTTATCGCGCCTGATAATATCACTCTCACGTCCGGAGGCTCTCCGTAGAACGGCCAAAGAGCGTTCACCCCCAAAGGTCGCCTTCTTCCGTTGTTTATCCAGTTCTGCCTGGTGTCAGTTGGGTCAGGATTACACCAGGGACCGGGTATGACAAAGAATGAACCATTTTGTGCATATATCAGAGCCTCAATTCGAATATCTATGGGAGCAACGAACGCGCGGGAGACATAGCAATCCTGAGGCGGAATGGCAAGGGGCAGGCTCTGATCAATTTGAATACCCACTCGATTGACTACGCCGGGCTCCGTGTGCAGGTCGAATTCTGACCCGGCCGACGGTGGTATAAGTGGAAAGACTGCATGTTCCCACTTCTCGTATTGCTGGGCAGACGCATCGCCCGAAGGATCGCCTGGTGTGCTCACGTATGGAAATCCAGTCACCGTCATCACGCCTAGAGGATAGTTGTACTGGCTAGGCAAAACACCAGGCTGTGCCCAACCTGGTATGTTGAACCTGTAGAAAGAATAGTAAGGGTTGGATGCAAGCTGTGCGCGAGTTGGGGGGTAGTTGATGAGCATGTTGATATAACTGGCACCGCCGGGCGCCGCAGTGTGCCTCGTATAAAGGCGTACTGGGGTCTGCCGTCCATATAGTTGAACAGGATCTCTTCCAAATGAAAAGTTGAACCAAAAAGCATTTGTTGGAGAGACATCGAAATACTCTGCACCTGCGCCCGGCATTGGAATTTGCTCGATTGGTCCAAAGAACTGCGTAGTGTTCACACAGACATAGTCCTGAGCCAGCAACGCAATCGCACTACTTTCCGGCTCTGCGGGATTACGCAATAGGTTACCTTCAATATAAATCGTCCCGCCGGATACCACTGTAAGCTGGGTTCGCGGAGGAAGCGTGCCTTTGATTCGGATATTGCCCTCAGCAAAGATAACCCCATTCTTCGGATACGGCATAATTATCTGCTCACCGGTGGCTGGCAATGGATTACCGTATTTATCCCGCCATATGAACCGGCTGCTTGCGTCGCGCGTGATTATCATGTCTGGACCATTAAGAACGCCTGGCGACTCCTCCGCCTTATCAAGGTCGTACGGGAAGAGTGTAATCGTGACACCCGGCGGAGTATAGTACGGACCATTCCAATACTCAGTGCCAGGCTGGGTCCAGTTCGACCTCAATGTATAGCCTTCACTCTCGGTTTGTACATCTCCGCCATTTCCAATATAAATGCCCCGTCCCCAACCGTAGTAGCCCGTGTTGTACCAATTCCCGCCGCCTCGGTCTATCCAATCGCCCGAGTTGTACGTTAGTTCACGATACCTGCTTAGCCGTGATGCTGTACCCACTACGTCAATAAGAGGTGGCTCGACACGGGTAATCTCGCGCGGGCGACGCTGGGCATCGGGCACAGGGCGTCCGTCGCGGTAGTTCCCAATCTGTACGTTTGTGTCCCCTGGATTTTCGGGGTATGTCGTAAAATTGGGGTCGTTGCTTTCGTACGCGCGTCCATAGCCGCTATTTGGATCTGGGTTTGACGTAACCAGGACACTCGTAACTTCCGAGCCCGATTGACCCTGACCAGTCGCACTTACTGCATGGCTTATGTCGCCTGCCACCTCTACTACATCGCCACGGCTCGCATCTAGGTGGATGAAATTCTTGCCATGCCACTGCAGGTCGCCGTTTACACGGATAGGAGCACCAAGTATGACATCCTTACCGCCCCGCTTTGTCCTCTCGCCAAAAGAGGTCGCAAAATTTGGAGTCCCCAAAGAAATGACGCCTGTTCGACGATCTTTATTCGTGATAAACCGCGCATAGTCAGTTAGAGTGATCGGTTTGTAAGCAACCAGTTCGGACCGCAGGTGGGGTGGTTGACTCGTCATCGTTGTCGGGTCATCAAAGTAGTCTGGATTAACAAGCCCCATGCGTCCGATTGACTCTATCTTTATGAGTTTCGACATAGGACCGCCTAACTTCGGCTCGTATGTAACGCGCAGGAGGAACCGCCCCTGCCCGTAGTTGTACCGACTGAATCCACTGATGAGCCATTTGTAGTCGGGGTCCCGAGGGTCGGGCTTTTGGTCGGCAGGCAGTGTCTCGGGGTTTTGCCCAGCTGAAATCTTTCTAACGACTTCTGGGTACGATGGCACAGGACGCCAGTCAGCCCCGTCCTCGCTATACGTAAGTTGGTGGTCCGCGTAACGTATCCCCACTTCGGCAAGGTACTCCGCGGTAAGTGTTTCCCCACTTCTCTGCGCACGCGTCAGGTTGCGTGCCACAAGCGCAACAAAAACTCCGGCAAGGAATAGGAGCAAGAACATGACTGTGAGAGCCAGTATCAGAGACTGCCCCTCTCTCCGTCTCACTATGCCAATCTTTGTTCGCATTGCCCGCATGGTTTTCACCCACTAATATGCGACATTCCTAACACGTACCTTATTTGTAAGTTCTATGTTTTCTGGTCTGCCTGAAACCGGATCAAACATCTTTATGCCTAGCGTAATAGTAATCAAACTCTTGGTCACATAACTTGCGCGCAAAGTATCATCTTTTTGATTGTTCTGAACCTGATAAAACACAAATATGTTATCTTTGCCAGGCGGCAGAGGTATACCGGAGCCGCTCTGAAGAGTTTGATATGAGTGGAAAAAGAGCGCCGCTACGCCGGGTCTAGGATTGCCATACCTATCAAGTCCATAATCAACATCAAGTTTGTACTGGTTTGGCTCCGGCTCATAGCAATACAGAGGAGTGCGGCTGTAAAGTATGGGCTTCCCATACGTAGCCCCTGGAGTCGCACAAGGAGCAACCACTTTCTCACTGCCTGGCACAACACGTCCATTCAACAAAATCTCGCTAGCAGCGTCATCGTTTATCAGAAGCCGGCGATAACGGTCACGATATCCAGCAGACGCATACTCCGCGTTTATGTCGTCCGTGCTAGCCCTTTTACTCACAGCCATCTGAATATTCTGACTTGCCGAATCGCTAAGTTGGACGTTGACCACTGGAAAGGCAAATTCCGCTGTCCCCTTTACGTCATCCACTACAAACGCAAGTTCGGGCTTGGCCGGGACTATCTCTCCTGCTCCATATTTTGCGCCACCGTATCCAGGAATCACGCCGTTCTTTGTGTCTAGGTAATGTGAAATGTTGAACACAAGATCGTCGAATATGCCATCATTGTCAGAATCCTTGAAAATGCCCATATATGGTGGGTTTGTGGAAGATTTCATTGCCTTGTAGACTATCTGACCACCGTTTGGAGCCTTCCGAAACACAGTTATCTCGTAGGGAAGAATCCAATGACCATAACTAGCCTTATAAACAGTCGGAGGGCGCTCTCCGTTCTCCGGATCGTCGCTGGAATCCATGGTTGGAACCATTGGATCGTTGTAGATTGCGGTTGGCATGAATCGGACGGTGGGCACGACAATAGGTGTGTTCCCCTGGTAACTGATATTCACGAGGTCGGTGTCCTCCAACCTGACCATCGGACGGCTTATCTTCTTCCAATTTGCAGCATACGCCGGAGAGTAGTAGAAGAAGTTGTCGAAAGTCCGACGCTGTGATATCGGCATGCTGGAAGGAAACAGTCTATTGTCATATAGACTAAACTCCGCTCGGTAGAGGACATACATATTGTTAGCTGTGGTAGTCAGCGTTTTGGATGTGTATTCGTTGGAATATGCTCTGGTATTGTCCCTGAGACCAATGAAGTAACGCACTATAACGGTATCCGGTGCCAAAGGTTGTGCCGGTCGACATTGCAAAATTGAGCCATCATATGGGCATTTCGGAGGTGCTTCATCCAAATACGGACGATACGGGTTGTTTGGGTCGCGCTTATCCCACTCCCTCGGTTGGTTTGCCGGGTGTCTGGGGTCTGTGCAAACAAGTCTCATGCGCGGCAATACTAGGTCAATCTTTGCGTAATATACTCTCGCAACTACTGGGTTACCGTTTGCATCCAGCACGGGGCAGCAGATTGGATAGTCCACATCCACATAAACCTTCATCGCGTCGGCAAGTTCGCGGCTGATTTGCTCCAGGGCAAGACGGGCATTGTCCTGCGTGCGGACCATGACCTCCGCTTGACGCGTGAAACTAAATATCTTCGACACAGGAAGAAAAATGAAGCCCATGACGATAACCGTCAGCGCAACTACGATGACGATTTCGAGGAGTGTAAACCCCTTGTCGCTACTCAGAAATCTCCTCATCACTAAACCCTATGGTCCATTCTCTGTTGAATCACACCTGAGACCTTGTCAAATAAGTCTGAAGATTGACGCTCCTCCACTTCCCTGCACGGAATGCTCGACCTGGGTCACGCCAAACCACACGCGCCCCCAGCGTCACTCCATAAACCTTAGTAACTTCCACCAACTGGGGAACCGCTCCAGGACCGTGGAGTTGTTGCAAGCGTGCGATGATGTCTATATAGCAAAGGTTGTTTGGTCCAGTTTTCTCTGATATCCGGAAAGACTCACCGTCAACAGTGTATTGTCTCCCGTTGACTTCGTACTTATAGTCCACTGCAACCGTCCTACCTGCATTGCACCGTGCAAATCCAATCTTGCCGTCAACGGTGATGTAATACTGGCGCTGGTCTAATTTTGCGTTATAACTTCGCCGATAAGTATCGTACGCCTTATAGACCTGAACTCCCCAGTCGCCGTCTGCCTTGTAATACATGCGGAATGTCTTACCCGCTAGCGAAGGATCAAACCGCACAGTCCCCGCCTTATAATTCACCGTCATCGCGCGGTTTCCGTTAGGAAGCACGCTCTCATTCGTGTAATATTGCCCTGTCTCCAGGTCCACTGCCAGCACGTCAAAAGGCAGATAATCATATGGGGGAGTGGCAGCGAGCCCTTTGTAAACACTCCCGTCAAACTCGATTGTTTTACCCTTTTGCTTTATGAATCTGAGTGACAGTTTAAACTCACAGTCGCCAGGCGCATTTACGCGATCGGGAAGTTTTCTCTCCTCCCGGATGATATGCCAATCGAGCACCCTATAGTCTATGTATGCGGTCAGTGTCTGCCGACCTCTGGCCGTATACTCCTCATATCCGTATCCAAATGGATTAAATGCCACAACGCCAGCTACATAATCCAGCAACTTATACTGATATGGGTCATCAGGATCCCACACATCCGAGAGTCCTAGTTGAGTAAACTTGCGGTGAAGTGAGTCACTTCCATGGTCAATAAACATGAAACCTGATACGCTCGACACTGGCGTCCCACGGCTGTCCACAGGTATGTCAACATGATCTGCGCCCGCAGGCAAGAAAACAGTTTCGCTGACGATGCTTTTCAGTGACGGACGTCCGTCTACAAGGTCCTGTCCATCCCAATATGAATAGGTGATAACAAACTGCCTCGGATAACCAACTGGTCTAAAGTAAAGAATGGCGTTGTCATAGTCGATCGCGTATTCGCCGCCATGGCGGAGGCGAGGAATAGCCCGCCAGATGTAACGCCTACGAAGAGGAGCGCTGTAGACGGTAACCGGCTCACCTTCTACTGCCGGATTGTACGCAATCGGACTGAAGGCAAGCACGTATATTGAGCCCAGCGAAGGTTGACCTGGCTGTGCAGGTTGAGCGGGGACCGGTATCTTCGTAGCCTCCGCGTAGACGTAGCGGAACTTGTTTACGTCAGAGTAGTAATATGGGTTTGTGCCATTAGGAAACCGGCTGGTCACTGGCCAGACTGCTGGCAAGCGCAGGTTGTCCGGATCCAATTGCGGTAGCACAGTAAAAATTCCTAATTCCGCATCATAGCCATAAGGGAGCAAACCACCTGGTAAGTTTCCGGCCATTCCTTTCCAGCGTTCGATCTCAGCCTGCGCCAGTCGGTTTGCCAGAGTTACTTCCTCACTGTGCTTGACAACGGCAAACCCACGCGGAAACATGCGTACTACGGCCACGATTCCAAGTAGGAATACCGCTATTGTGACCAGGACCTCAACAAGTGAAATCCCTTGCCTGTTTACCAAGACCCTCCGAATCCTCATGTGTTTCACCGTCAGCACTCAAAAAGAATGCGCCTCCTACCGTTCCCACCTGCCATGCTGACCATTCAAGTCCGGCCACAGCCGGGCATTTTCAGAACCGCTTTCTGTCTGCATTGCTCGATGAGCCGGAGGGCGCACCCTTGTCAACTTCCGCAATATGAGCGAACGCTTGCGCGGTCACACTTTTTTGACCATCCAAATTGGTAAATTGTTCCCCTCCCGCGCTTGTAAAAAAGGCAACCGCAAACGTCAACCATAGCCCGTGTGAATCGCCCGGCTATGCTATGCTCGCAGTCACCTTCCGCTAGTCCCAAAACCATCTTCGCAGTAGGGTCAGGGTGAGAAATTTGCCCAGGCGTTGCGCCAGTTGTTGTTGAAAGCCAGAGCCGACGATAACTGCTTCACATGACCGTCCAAAAACAGCACGAGGTCTCTGCTACCACTCTTGGGACCCGACCTTGTCATGTCCCTATGAAAAGCGCACCATGTCACCACTGTCTCTGGTGGCGGATTCCGCCATTTTAACTGTCTGTCAAACTTCGGATGGCTAGTATTGTTTGTCCAACTCAGCGCATAATGTACCTCTCTCACGTTGGGTTGGTTTCCCCGCGGGTACTGATAGTCATAACTTGAGTAAGCGTACAGTTTCACCGGTCTGAGTTCCGGATTATTCGGGTCGTTATCATAGTCAGCCGCATACCACTGCCTACCCAGCGGGTCATCAACCACGTCCGGCGCTTTGTCATCAGCAGGACTTATAGCATAATCGCGGTTGCCATCTGCATTGAGTCCCGATCTCGGACATCTGAGGCTACTTGGTTCCTTTATGTATTCCGGAAAGATCGCAACCGCCTGACCAGTCGCGTCTTCGCCAGAAGTCTTCTCTAATGGGCGGACCACACCCGACGAGTCATAGCAGACTGGGCTCACAATGAAATCAGGGTACCTCTTCTCGTCGAGCTGGAACTGCTTTATAGCAGTGTAAATTTGCAGCATATTGTTCGTGCACTGAGCCTTCTTCGCACTCTCCCGAGACGATGCTACCACTGGAAAAATTAGTGCGGCTAACACGCCAATAATTGCGATGACTGTCAGCAATTCAATGATTGTAAAGCCCTCTCGATTTCTCATTCGATACCTCCGCTAGAAACACATATAGGTCCCTCATACGCGTTAGGGATACAAAAAACCTCCGATATTCGCCAAGCCAATATAACTCAGGTAAGAGGTCCAGATTTGCTCACCAAAGAAAATAGCCACCAAAGCCCCGATGACCATCATCGGACCGAACGGCACGTAGTCTCTCCGAGTTTTCCTCCCAGCCAAGATCAACATGAGTCCAATTATACTCCCAAGTGCTACGGCGATGAAAAACGAAACAAGTGCACTCCATAATCCCAAAACTGCGCCAATCGCCGCTGCCAATTTGATATCGCCGCCGCCCATACCTTCTTTCTTAAACAAGTAATAACTGAATATTGCTATTCCAACAAATATCCCACCGCATGCGACTGCGCCAATTATCGATTGCGGTATCGGAAGCCGCGTCCCAGCCCAAGGCAAAGGGACCCAGTATGGATGACGCGTGCCAATAGCAAGACCTATTCCGTCATGTACGATCCCGATGATGATACCAAAAAGACTAAGTTCGTCTGGTATTATGTAATGCTCCAGGTCTATGAAGAAAACGGCTATCAACGCAGCACCGAAAAGTGCATACGTCAGAAAATCAATCAGCCCGCCAAACCGGTACCATACCAGACCGAAATAAACGCCGGTTGTCAGTTCGACCAGGAAGTACCGCCAGGAAATTGGCGCCCCGCAGTATCTGCACTTGCGGCGGTAGAGTAGAAAACTAAGAAGTGGGATCAAGTCCCACCCGCGCAATAGAGTGTTGCAAGCCGGGCAATGAGACCCGGGTCTGATGATTGACTCTTCCCTCGGCATGCGCCATATGCATACATTCAGGAAACTACCCACCACAGTCCCGTATATGAATGCAATTGCTATGCCGAGCCATTCGGGCATTGTCTGAGAACCGATCCCCTTGCTTACTCACCCCCACTTTGCGATAGACTCGAGATGACTGTTGCGAGGGGCATGAACATTGAAATAACGATAAAACCAACCGCGACGCCAAGGAACACGATCAGCATTGGCTCAATTGCTGAAGTCAGACTCTGAAGCGCTGCGTCCACTTCGTCCTCATAGAAGTCTGCAATCTTTGCAAGCATCGAGTCTAGAGCTCCAGACTCTTCACCAATGCTTATCATCTGAACGACCATGGGAGGAAACATCTTGCTGCGCTGTAACGGCTCAGCAATTCGGTCGCCTTCACGGATTCTGGATCTAGCCTCGAGGATAGCGTCACCCATAATTTCGTTGGCAACTGTTCCAGCCACAGTTTCCATAGCCTGCAATATGGGCACGCCACTCACCAGTAAAGTTCCAAGAGTTCTGGAGAATCTTGCTAGACAAATCCTATGATTTAGTTTGCCAAAGACAGGGGCTCTGAGTTTCGCTAGGTCCCACGCTCTACGACCAACTCGCGTCTTTACGAATGCGCGAAATGCGATTATGAAAGCGATTAGCAACCCTAGCATTATATACCACTTGCTAGTAAGAAAGTGGCTGAAACTCATCAGCATCAGGGTCGTGATCGGCATTTCCTTCACGCCCAGGTCCTTAAACAAATCCATGAATTTCGGCAACACGAATGTGACCAAGCCAATAACGATGATCAACGCCACGACAACGACAATAGTTGGGTATGTCATTGCCGAACGCACTTTGCGCCGCAGTTCAAGGTCCTTTTCAAGGAATGTTGACAGACGCTGGAGGCTTTCTTCCAGAGCGCCTCCGACCTCTCCAGCTCTCACCAAACCAATAAATAGATTATTGAATACGCTAGGATACTTGGACATTGCCTTAGACAGGGTTTCGCCACCCTGCACTTGCGCTTCAATATCCGCAACAATCCTCCTGAGTTTGGCACTCTGAGTCTGCTCTCCCAAAACAGATAGGCAGCGCACCAAAGAGACACCAGAGTCAATCATGGTCGAAAACTGCCTACAGAAGATTGCAAGGTCAGTTAGTTTGACTCGCCCAAAGCCACCGCCGGCAGACTTTGGTCTTGCAGCCTTCGCTGCCTGAATTTTCATCACTACGTAGCCGCGCTCTTGAAGCGAACGAGCGACGGCGCTCTCGCTTTCACCTTCCGAGACCCCCTGGCGTACTGTGCCTGTTGCGTCCCTAATGGTATAAGCAAAGGTCGGCATTCATACCACCTACCTTCCGTTTAAACTCCCGCCAGCAGTCGAGGCCCCTCGACCGACGGATGAGACCATCGTCTTAAACTCATCAGGATTCATTGCTCTTGACAATGCCTCGTCGTACGTAATCTGACCTTTTTGATAGAGGTCACGCAGGCTCTGGTCCATTGTCTGCATACCAAGATTTGCGCTAGTCTGTATTATGGATGTAATTTGATGAGCCTTAGCCTCACGTATCAAGTTACGTATGGCTGGCGAGGCTATCATTATCTCCATCGCACAGACTCGCCCTGGCATGCCCGCCCGTGGCAAGAGTTGCTGGCAAAGAACAGCCTCAAGGTTATTTGAAAGCATAAACCGAATTTGCTCCTGCTGTTCAGATGGGAAAACATCTACGATTCGGTCAACAGTCTGAGGCGCATTGATCGTGTGCAGAGTTGCTAGGACTAAATGCCCCGTTTCCGCACATGTAATCGCAGTGGAGATAGTATCCAGATCACGCATTTCGCCCACCAGAATAACATCTGGGTCTTCACGCAAAGCGGCACGCAGGGCGTTCGCAAATGACTTCGTGTCTTGACCGAGTTCACGCTGATTGATGACGCTCAGTTTGTGATGATGCAAATACTCAATGGGGTCCTCGATCGTGATTATATGAACGCTGCGTTCGTTGTTTATCTGGTTTACCATTGCCGCCAATGTGGTAGACTTTCCTGAACCTGTTGGTCCGGTAACAAGGATCAATCCCCGTGGCTTTCTGGTGAGTTCCTCCAGAATTAGCGGCAAACCCAGTTCGCGGATTGTCGGAATCCGAGCAGGAATCACCCGGAAGGCTGACGCGACCGTTCCCCTGTCTCGGTAGATGTTTACCCTGAACCTTGATACTTTCGCTACACTGTACGAGAAATCAAGTTCCAGGTTTGCCTCAAACCGCTGGATCTGCTCGTCTGTAAGGATGTCGTAAACTAGTCTTTGGCTGTCCTGTGGTGTCAGTTTTTCATAATTGGTCGGGAGTAACTGTCCATCCACCCGAAGTATTGGCGGTACACCGACTGCCAGGTGGAGGTCAGAGGCACCACGCTCGACTACAAGACGAAGCAAATCATCTATGTGCACATCTTCCAGTGAGCGAGGCTTCCCTGAACGGATCTGCGTTTGCGTCGTAATGGTTGCTTCTTGCACGTCATCCTCCGTGAAAAGTGCTCCTTCCTTAATGACCGGCTGTGAAGACCACCGCTTTCACTTCCTCGGGTGTCGTGATTCCAGCCAGCACCTTCTCCAAGCCGTCTTCGCGCAGTTCCTTCATTCCATTGGCTTTGGCAGCCTCGCGTATATCAGCAAGGGGTGCCCGGCGCACGATCAACTCGGCGATTTCATCATTCACAGTCATAAGTTCGAAAATACCGACTCTTCCCTTGAAACCAGTATGCCGGCACACTTCACAGCCTTTCCCGCGCCACAGCGTGATCATCTGATCCCGATCTTCCGGTTGATAGCCAAGTATCCGAAGTTCGCCAGCCTTTACCTGGTAAGGCTCCTTACAATTTTGACATACCTTTCTTGCGAGCCTTTGGGCAAGTACGCCGATGACGGTTGCAGAAATCAAGTACGGCTCTACACCCATATCCACCATTCGGATAACAGCCGAGGGAGCGTTGTTCGTATGCAAAGTTGATAGAACCAAGTGCCCGGTAAGTGCGGCTTCGACGGCTATTTCTGCTGTTTCAAGGTCACGCATTTCACCAACCATTATGATATCCGGGTCCTGGCGTAGGAAAGAACGGAGCGCCGTAGCAAATGTCAACCCGGCTTTAACGTTTACCTGCACCTGTGAGATACCAGGCAACTGATATTCGACCGGGTCTTCAATAGTAATTATGTTCTTCGCAACGGAATTGATTTTGTGCAATACCGAGTATTGGGTGGTGGTTTTCCCGCTACCCGTCGGACCTGTGGACAGAACCATACCGTTTGGCTGAACTATAAGTTCCTCAAGACGGGCAAGGCACTCGGGAGTAAAGCCAAGTTTTGTCAAGCCAAGCAAGACGCTCGACTTGTCCAGGATTCGGCAAACGATTTTCTCGCCATATATCGTCGGCAGACAACTCACACGCAGGTCATAATCCTTGCCACCAAACCGAATCGGTATACGCCCATCTTGCGGTATGCGCCGTTCGGCTATATTCATCTCCGCCATAATCTTGAACCTGGAGATGAGTGGCGCCTGGATGTATTTCGGTAGAGTCATTTCTTCGTGGAGGACACCATCTAGGCGGTATCTCACCCTTACGTGTCGGCGGTCAGGCTCGACATGGATGTCGCTTGCCTCCACCTGAATTGCTTGCTGAATGATGGTATTTGCCGCTCGAATGATAGGTGCTTCCTCAGCAACCTTTGCGACAGCATCCGGGTCTTCTTCTTCGCCCACTTCTCGGGCACGGTATGAATCGAGTGCGTCCTGTATTCCTGCGATCCCGCCTCCTAATCCAGTGCCAGGCGAAGCCGGGACACCGTCACCGCCCGCGGTGTCAGCAGAAGACCCCTTATAATGCCGGTCAATCGCCTCCTCGATGGCAGAAGGTGTCGAAAGCGCAGGCTGGATCTGCAGTCTCGTTACCGACCGCAGATCATCCAGTGCCATGATGTTGTTTACGTCTGCCATTGCAACGGTAAGGCGGTTGCCGTTTTTCATCACCGGCATTACTTTGTGACGCCGTGCAATATTTTCGGGAACCACATTCACAGCGCTCGGATCTATTTTCTGCGTAGTCAGATCAATAAAGGGTATGTTAAGTTGGCGTGCTTTTGCCTGAAGGACCTGCTTCTCGTTCGCATAACCTAGGTCCATTATGATCTGCGCAATATCGCCGGGCGCTGCTTTCTGGGCTTCCCGAGCCTCAGCAAGTTGCTCCGGCGTGATAACCTGAGCCTCTACAAGGAGATCACCTATATCTTTTCTCATTGCCACCATAATCTGCGGCCTCCAAAACCCTTGCGCCTATCGCTTATTAGACCCCTCTAATGATTATAACACACCCTGTGTATTGCTACACAATAAAACGCATGTCACATCAAAGCATGTCCTGCAAGCCCGAGATGACGGCTCGCTCCATGACTTCTGTCGGGGCCTCCACACCTGTCCACATTCGAAATGAAAGTGCTCCCTGATAAACAAGCATCTTTACCCCATTCATGCAGGGGCACCCAACCTCTTTCGCTGCTTTGAGCAGCCTGGTTTCCATAGGATTGTAAATCAAATCATACACAAACAAGCGATCGTGCAACCATTCTGCCGGGATCGGCTGCTCCTCGCTACGTGGGTACATTCCCACCGACGTACAGTTCACTAGCAAGTCCGCTGCCGCAATTGCTTCACGGACAGCATCACTCTCGAGAGGCACAGCCTTTGCCCGAAACGCTCCGAAAATTGCGTTTAGGGCATTTGCCAATTCCTCACCCCTCGAGACCGTACGGTTCGCTATCACCACTTCTGAACCACCGCTCACCAACGCATGCGCTATTGCACGCGCGGAGCCTCCTGCTCCAAGCAGCACTGCTCTCAGCCCATCGGGTGATCGCCCTACTGCCTTCAAGGACTCGACGAACCCGGCACCGTCAGTCGAATAACCACGTAGTTCGCCATCAATGTTGTGAATCGTGTTCACTGAATGTATCTGTTCTGCATCGTGACTAACCCAATCAAGGTAAGCAATCACCGATTCCTTGTGAGGGATTGTCACGTTCACGCCGACGATGCCGAGAGCGCGAATACCTTTTGCCGCGTCTTCAAGATTGTCAGGGTGCACGTTAAAAGGGACATAGATGTAATCGAGCCCCAGTTCTCTGAAAGCTGCATTATGCATCGCAGGGGACAGGCTGTGGTGTACTGGAAAAGCAATTACACCCACGACCCGAGTCCGCCCGCTCACTGCTTTGCCCAAGTACCTGTTCCGCTTATTGTTGACGTCTTCCGTCATGGTAATGTTCCCGCTGCCGGAGGATCATTTGCAACCTCACACCGCAGCAATCCCCACTTCTTCAAAAGCCACAGGAGCAAGCGCTCTGCGATTCTACTAATTTTGGTTCCCACAAACTCGCGTCGAGACAATGGCTTTACTAATATTGTACACAAGCCAAGCCTATTCCCACCTAAAATATCGGTGAAAATTTGATCCCCCACCACAACTACATCATTTAATCCGCATCCCAGGAGTCTTATCGCCTCTAGAAAGCCCCCTCGGCGCGGCTTCATCGTACCGTTCACAAAAGGGACACCTAACTCTCCCGCTAACTGTTGGAGTCTTCTTGCGTAGCGTGTGTTTGAAACAATACATACTTTCAGTTGATTCTTGCGAACAGAGTCTAGCCAATCTTTGATTTCGGGTAATATCTCGTACCCGCGCCAGGCAACCAAAGTGTTATCGAGGTCAATGAGAATGGCAGAAACACCTTGTTCTCTCAGTTCAACTGGGGAAATGTCGCATACGGATCTGACATACCTTGAAGGGCACAATAGACTGAGGATCCTGTTCACCGCGCCAGGCTCCTCTCTCGCCTAGCAAAACGCGTGGCTTCCAGGTGATCTTTCAGAGTTCGAGTGAAAATATGCGACCCGTCTGCCCTCGCCGTATAGTACAGGTAGTCAACCTTAGCAGGGTACAGGGCTGCCTTTATTGACGCAAGCCCTGGATTAGCGATCGGTCCCGGAGGAAGACCCGGATACACGTAGGTATTGTACGGCGAGTCAACCTTCAGGTCGTCATACAGCACACGGTTCTTGTGCCTGCCCAGCGCATAAAGCACTGTGGCGTCGCATTCCAATCTCATGCCTCTTGCTAGCCTGTTCCTAAGCACTGCGGAGATCAAAGGTCTATCCTTAGGGACACGCGCCTCACGTTCAATGAGTGACGCAAGTGTCACTATTTTGTGTAGATCCACGTTTTTACCAGCAATGAGTGGACTGACGCGCGCATGGAATGTGTCCAGCATCATCCTTATTATAGACTCTTCTTTCGCACCAACAGGAATCAGGTAAGTATCTGGAAAAAGATAGCCCTCGAGGTTATCACCCGGATGGGGAAAATCTGTCTTGAACAGCTTTCCTTGAGCATGCGCCAATTTAAAGAACCGACTGGCATTAGCCAGCCCTTCTGATTCGAGCCGTTGAGCAATCTGCCATACAGTGAATCCTTCTGGAAAAGTAACCCAGCGAGCGAACACCTCACCATGGGCAATCTTCTCCATAATTTCACTCGGAGTCATTGCCGGGCTTAGTTTATACGCCCCCGGTTTCAGCGCCCGACTACAACCACGAAATTGCGCGAGGATTGCGAATCCAGCGGCACTGCGTACTACGCCAGCACCATGAAGCAATCTTGCAATCGAAGTTGCTGATGTCCCCACAGGAATCCGTACTACCACCTGACGATCTGGACCGGCTGGAACAAACATTGCAAAGATCAGCCACAAACAAAAGCAGAGTCCTACCACTGCGGCAGAAACCAGGATGCACGTTTTACGCCGTCTCGGATTCACGGTCATTTGGTTCTTTCTGTGCCTCCTGTTTACTTCGGTCCAGATAAGACTGCAAGATCAGCGAGGCTGCCATCTTGTCTACTACCGCTTTGCGCTTTGCTCTTGCCTCATCCGCATTGATTAGCACACGTTCGGCTTCGACGGTCGTCAATCGCTCATCCCAGGTTTCGATGCGCATGTGGAGGCGCCTCTTCAACTCATTGACAAAATCCTGTACCTTCTCTGCCTGGATCCCACACGTACCGTCCAGCGTCATCGGCATTCCCACCACCAAAGTGGTAACGCCGAGTTCTTCCACTAATCTTCGTATCTCATTGATATCCTTCCGCACGCTTGCCGTTCGCTTAATTACTTTCAGCGGCATAGCCAAAACCATATTTTCATCGCTCACAGCAACCCCGATTGTCTTATCCCCAACGTCCAAACCCATAGCGCGCATTAGCAAAAACCACTCATAGCCGATCGTGAGACTTGATGGGCAAGTAAATACACCGGCAACCTACGTCCTTGTTTGCTCGGCGATAAGTTCTTTTGCTCTTGCGAGAGCCTCGTCAAGTTTCGAAGCGTCCCTGCCCCCTGCTTGAGCAAAGTCAGCGCGACCACCGCCGCCCCCTCCTGCGACTTTCGCAATTTCACGGAGCAGGTTGCCAGCGTGAAAGCCCCGCTGTACCAAATCGGGAGTCACCTTGCTCACAAATATGATTTTCCCATCTGCCGGAGCACCCAATACCACAATTCCTGACTTCAGTCGATTTGCCAAACCGTCTGCCAGTGAGCTCAAGGCATCAACATTTCCTGCTACCCGCGCAGCGATGAACTTTATGCCATTTATCTCTTCAGCCCCTGCCACTAATGTCTCTGCCTCATTCGAGGCTATCTGACGCTGCAATTCGTTAATTTGCTTTTCCGCCGCACGCAAATTGGCTAACAGTTTTTTCGCCGCCTCAGGAACGTCGGGCGGATTGGTGCGCAGGACTTCAGCAGCCTCATTTAAAAGCCTATCACGCTCATTAAGGTACTCCAATGCAGTCGTTCCAGTTACCGCTTCTATCCTTCGAAGACCAGTGCCAATGCCAGATTCTGTAAGCACCTTGAATAGTCCCACTTCGCTCGTATTGGAGACATGCGTTCCTCCACACAACTCCAGACTCACGTCGTTGATCTTTACGACCCTGACCTCGCCGCCATACTTCTCGCTGAATAGAGCCGTTGCCCCGCTTTCTTTTGCCTGCTCCAATGTTGTGTAGTAGACCTCCACGGGGTGTCCCCTGAAAATCTGCGTGTTGACAAATTCCTCCACACGCCTAATCTCATCGAAGGATAGAGGCAAAGGATGCGTGAAGTCGAATCTCAATCTGAAGGGATCTACCGACGAGCCCGATTGAACGACATGGTCACCAAGAACAACTCTCAAAGCCTTGTGCAGGAGATGCGTTGCCGTGTGATTACGCATTGTCGCCATCCGACGCGTCGCTTCCACCGAAGCATTGACCTTATCTCCTTGACATACTTTGCCCCTAATTACCTTGCCTGAGTGTACGATAAGCGAACCTACGCGCGAGGTCTGTTCAACCGCTATCTCACCGCCCTCATGCTTGATGAAGCCTGTATCACCCACCTGACCACCGGACTCGGCGTAGAAAGGCGTCCTATCCAATACCAAATCAACGCTCTCCCCCTCAGAAGCCGAATCAACCAATTCTGCACCCTTCAATATGCCAATCACACGTGCCTCAGACTCAAGTGCATCATAACCAACAAAGTCAGTTGAGGGTTCGTTCTTCTCAATTTCCGCCAATGCCGTTAGACTCGCTGCAAACAGTTCGGAGGGTATGTCGCTTCCCTCACGCGCTCTGCGACGCTGCTCTTCCATTGCTTCTTGAAAACCTTCTACATCTACCTCAAGTCCGTGCTCCGCCGCCACCTCCTGGGTCAATTCCAGCGGGAATCCGTATGTATCATACAGCACGAAAGCTTCCATTCCGGGAAGCCTCTTGCGCTCCTTCTCCTCACTGCCGAGCGCCACTATTGCCTCAATTGCTTCCTCCAACTTTTGCATACCTTGGCTGAGCGTCCTGCGGAACTTCTCCTCATCCGCACGAACTGTCCGACAGATGTGGTCCTGCCGTTCCTTCAGTTCGGGGTAAGGCGAGCGCATGACTTCCACAACCACTGGCACCAGTTGATCAAGAAATAGATCATCTAGACCAAGTGATAGCCCTTTCAGCACAGCCCTGCGGATGATCCGACGCAGTACATAGCCTCTGCCTACGTTTGACGGCAGCACGCCATCCGCAATTGCAAACACCATTGCGCGTATATGGTCGGCGATGACCCTAAACGACACATCGTTTGCCGATTCGCTGGCATTGTATTTCAGGTTAGTCAGGTCCTCCATTTTCCTAATAATGGGAAGGAACAGGTCGGTTTCAAAGTTTGTGGGTGTACCTTGCAGGATTGCAGTCACTCGCTCCAATCCAAGACCGGTATCAATATTCTTTCGGGGCAGTGGGGCAAGCGTCCCATCCTCTTTCCTGTCGTACTGCATAAAGACGAGGTTCCACACTTCGCTGAAACGAGCGCAATCACATGAGGGGTCGCATTCAGGACGACGGCAGCCCACTTCTGGACCGAAATCGAAGAATATTTCAGAGCACGGGCCACACGGTCCATTCGGACCTTCGGTGGGTGCATTAGGCGGCCAGTAGTTTTTCCCTGCGCCAAGGCGTACTATACGCTCCGCTGGAACGCCTACTTTTTTCTCCCAAACCTCATATGCTTCGTCATCGTCCTCGTATACGGAAACCCACAGTTGGTCAGGGGCAAACCCAATCACAGAAGTCAAGAATTCCCAGGCCCAAGTAATCGCTTCTTCCTTGAAGTAATCACCGAATGAAAAGTTGCCCATCATCTCAAAGAACGTATGATGGAAAGGCGTCGTCCCAACTACTTCCAGGTCACCAGTTCGAAGACACTTTTGGGCGGTAGTAATCCGTGTGCTAGGAGGTACCTGTGCTCCAATAAAGTACGGCTTAAACTGCACCATGCCCGCACTAGTAAACAGGAGTGTGGGATCGTTGGGTACAAGCGAATCACTTGGATAAATGAGATGCCCCCGTTTTTCAAAGAATTTGAGAAACTTTTCGCGTAGTTCACTGCTCAACATGTCGGAGTCTGCTCCATAAATTCGAGTGTTGCATTCATACTCTTTACGCCCGTTGTCGCGCCCATAGCCATGACACAAGTCGCCCCAACAGCGTTAGCGAACCGACCGGTCTTTTCAAGGTCCCAACCTTCGATGATACCAGTTAAGAATCCCGCAGCGAAACAGTCACCTGCACCACACGCGTCTACAGCGACCACATCAAACCTTGGAATTCTTATTTCAACGTCTTTCGAACGAATATAACAACCCTCCTCGCCCATTTTCAGTCCAACAATCTTCACGCCATGATCCATAAGTACGCTTGCTACTTCTGAAGGCTCGTGCTTGCCGGTTACCATTCTGGCTTCCTCGATACTTGGCACCGCGATGTCAGTATATGCCAGCGCGGGCTTGAGAATGCTCATCCACCGACCTCTAGAGTCCCAAGCCGTGTCCAGGCTGGTTGTCAGACCCATTTCCTTTGCCTTTTCCAATACTCTGGCCGTCGGCTCACCGTCCAATGAAGGCATCAGAAAAGATCCAGCAACGTGAAGTATCTTCGCCCCTTTGAGCAGATCAAAGTTGATGTCTTCCTCTGTGAGAGTGGCATTTGCGCCGAGGTAATGGATGAAACTCCGCTCTCCGTCTGGGTGAACCATAACCATGGTCGCCGATGTTGCCTCCTTCGGGTCACGCACAACGCCGCTTGCGTCAACCCCTGCTCTTTCGAGCACATTAATCAGAAAATCACCAAACCCGTCGTTGCCCACTTTTCCAATCACGGCAGAATCCACTCCAATTTTGGCAAGAGCAATCCCCGTGCTCATTGCACAACCGCCGCTATGGAGTTCCATTCGGTCAACAAGTACTAACTTACCTCGCGATGGGTAATCAACTACAGGCTTACCTATTACATCCGCAACCATGATTCCAACACAAACTACATCAGCCATCAAACGATCTTCCTTTCGCGATTCGATTGATAGAGTGGACTAGGAGTATCAACACACTGTATTGTGCTGCAACCCAAACCGTATTCCTTAGTCGTCCGGCACTTTCCACTCGTCATCCGGGATTGGTGTGGGCTCCGGTTCCGGTGGAAGTACCTCATACTTGATTAGCAACGCCCGCGTTGCCCGCGTCTGTAATACGCTCGCCATACCCGCATACAGCAGCGGAAGCCCAAAAAGCGTTGCCATGCACAGGCAAGTAAGCACGATTATAGCAATGAAAACCTCGCAGGTAAAGGCCGGACTGCCCAATACGAGGAGAAAAGACCTTCTCAGAATCTTTATCACTCCAGGGTTTTGCTCTATTAGAATGGGATAATGGTAAAGGCAGGACATACCCCAACCCAATAGCAGATAAATCACGAACAACCCCAGAATCCCCAGCGGGAATCCACGCGATAGATAGAACCACGCATTCCATAGAAGAACCAAGGTGATGGCAATTTGAGACGCTCCAAGTGCCCAACTTCCAGGCATCAGTCGGACAAAACCACGAAAGAGGTCGCCCGCTGACGGTTCATCGCGGACAACGATTTGACGGGCAACGTAGAAAACGCCAGCCGTCATGGGTGATATGGCTAGAACTGCTAGCAGACCCGCAATAACAATAACGCCAAGCGGGTTCGCTGATATGATCGAGCGAATTATCCACGCACATATTATGACTGTGCTCAGCCAGGTGAAACTGCAAAGCAGCATCAGTCCCAGGTATTCATAGGAATCACCAATTGATCTCTTCAGTACCTTGCCAAAACCAAGCATATGTGATCCTAACTGGGAATGAAAAGCGTTTTTATCGCGCTCCCACCTAGCGATGTTTCAAATGCTTCAGCCGCCTCTTCGAGTGGGTATTTGTGTGTGATTAATGTGGCAACTTCTATTCGACCTGATGCCAATAGTTGGATAGCCCTGGAGTGCGTGTGCGGATTTACGAAAGAGCCGCACACGGTCAGTTCTTTGTAATAAATGTCGTAAGGCGGGATGCTTATCGTGTTCTCAGGGCTGACCATGCCGAACTGAAGCACCCTTCCTCCTCGACGAGCCAAACTCCAAGACAGTGCCGCTGTTTCCGGTCGTCCTGCACTCTCAATTACTACGTCTGCTCCCACGGTTGTTGCTTTGAGTACCTCCGAGCGTACGTCGTCTTTTGCTGGATCTACCAGTGCGTCTGCCCCAAGCCGTGCAGCAGCCAAGCGTTTTTCGCTATTTGGTTCGCTGACAAGAATGAATGCCGCGCCCACCATTCGAGCAAGTTGCGTCATGATCAGTCCGACGGAGCCCGCGCCGAGAATCACAACTGTATCCCCCGACTTAATCTGCGCTCTATCAATGCCGTGTATACAGCAGGCAATTGGCTCAGCCATCGCCGCTTCTTCCGTGCTCACGCCATCCGGAACCTTGTATGCCTGGAGAGCAGGTACTCGGCAGTATTCCGCAAACCCTCCGTCAAAATTGACCCCGATGGCGGTGAGATTTTCACAAAGATGGATCTCACCTCTGCGGCAAAAGAAGCACGTCTGATCAACAATATTCGGGTCAACGGTTACTCTATCTCCCACCTTGACGTTGCTCACCTTGCTCCCTATGTCAACAACTTCGCCAGCGAACTCATGACCAGGAATCACTGGGAACTTCACTATGTGCTCTCCACGCAAAATGTGAATATCGGTCCCGCATATCCCACATGCGCCAACCTTTATGAGAATGTCGTAGTCGCCCAATTCTGGAACAGCACATTCTGCAACCTCAAAGTTATTCGGAGATTTGAATAGTATCGCTTTCATTTCGCACCTTCCGCGCCTGGTGAAGAAACCTCTCCTTGCCCTGACGTCTTTACGGGAGAAATAATGGACATTTCCCTGATGCGTTGCTTGATCTGTGATATATTCGCAAGAACCATCTCATAAGCCAAAGACAAGTCATTTCTCTCCATCATCTTCTTTGCCCTATCAAGGTTCTGGAGGAAGAAACCTGCATCAGGTACGTTTGCAGCAGCCTGCGCGATAAGTTGCTCCAACTCCTGCATCGCTTCTTGAACCACTTCGAATGGCAAAAACTGCTCTGGTGGAATCCCAGTGACCAACGCAGGCTCGGTCTCCACTTTAATCACAACACGCCCTTTACTTGGCTCAGCAGTAGACTCGTCTCCGGAAGGATACTTAACAGTAACAGGGTTAGAGGATAGCAACGTGATTGTTCGGGGACCACTCGGCGACCAAACATATAACTCGACCCCTTGGGGCTTTGTTAAAACGTAACCCAAAAACTGCTTACCAAGGTCAAGGTTCCTCGCTGGCACTAACGTAGGTACCCACCACGAGCCGTTCTTGAATTGTTTGACACTGCCCTCAGCAAACCCTATAGGATAATAGATGCACTCAGGTCGAAACGCAGCAAATTGCCGATCTGACACAGTGACAGAGCCATACTCTGCCATCCATACCAAGAGGTCAGCAGCGCCAATCTTTTCTTCTGCAGGAATCCCGCAAATGAAAAAGCCTTTCGCTCCCAAACCGCGTAAAAGGTTTATCGTTGAGAATAGTGCTTCTTTGCTTTGGAAAATCTTGCCGTCTTCGCGCACAGCGTTTATTCGCGCCACTGTCCAAACTGGCCGTTGAGATGATTCCGCAACCGAAAGCGCCTTTGCTGCGCATTCAGCAGTGGCCCCTTTATCCCTGCTTTCCGGTACAGCCAGCCCATCAAAGCCATACAAATCAGAATTCTGAAACATGGCATCCAGGTCATTGCAAGTGAAGATGACTGGTACGTCAGCGACATTTCTTTTGATGACATCGGCTATCGCATTCATGTACTCCCTGATGGAGGAAGTCCTGAACTCACGAAAGTCCTGCCATATTGTCGAACGAAGCGCATCAACCTTGCGATGCTTGCCAGTTACCGGGTCAAACAATGCCGCTACTCCACGGTCACGGCGCCAAAGCGGCACTAGGCGCGCAGCCTCGGCAAACGATGAAACGTCGTAGCCCTCAATTGCCCAATTTATGCTGAGAACTCGCGGATCCGGGTACTTCCTCGAAAGCCATGCTGCATACTCTATCCGGAAGCCTTGCGATACCGGAATCAGGTTGCCGACATCACCAAGGGCACTCAGCCGCCGCGTGAATGGATCAATGAAAAAACGAAGACCATGCCCAAACTTAATCTGAGATAGGAAGGATAGAAGCCTGTCGCGATGCCTGTCGTAGTGTGTCCAGAGATCTGGTAGACCCCAATCCGCCGAGTTCTCAGCGATGACCCTCTGCGGGTAGATTAGAAGAACCTGCTCACCAGAGCCGGTGTATCGTACAGGAATGTGCGCATCACCATCTTCTACGATACTCTGACCGACGGTATCAATCACTCCTGTCGAGGCATCACAAAATACATACAGCGCTAATTTAGAGTCCGGCAAAGTTTTGACAATCTCACCGGGCGAGCGAATGTTATCCTCGCGATATTTCGTAGGCTCCACCACATAGCCAACTAATGGGGCGTATGGCGCATCGTATAGTTCGATCCCATATCGCATGTCGTTCTTTTCAAGAAAATCAATGACACGCTGAAACGCCTCTGGAGATATAGAAGTAATCCCCTTCCCCGGCGATACAATCAAGTCGGTGATTCCTGCGAGTTTCAGCGAACCAATCTCTGCCTCATCCGCCGACCAATTTTCCTCGGTCGGCTCATTGGACAAATACCTTGGTGTGAACTCTATTCCAAAAGGCACATACGGCGACCCATTCCAATCCAACGCATGAGATTCGCTGATTGCCCACTCATGCCTATCCCCATTCCGGTCTGTAAACGTGCCTGCTATTGCCGGAACGGTGAGAAGTACTGCCAGAATACCGAAAAATCTCATAACACGCATGACCCGTACCATCGAAAGGCTCTTTTAGTATACGAAGCCGGAAGTACTCATGTTCCGTTTGCTACCGTTGATGAGTCTCCACGCACACCATCTCAGCCTGACCTGTCTACATGCGCTCAGGCGCCGAGATACCCAAAAGGGCAAGGACGTTTGCCAATACAATCCTTGTGCAGTCCGTGAGTACCAGCCTTGACGCACGTAGAGATGGGTCGTCTCCCATCACGCGACACTCGGTATAGAAACTGTGGAATACACCAGCTAAGTCCTGAGCATACCTTGTCAGCCGATGAGGCTCATATGCCTGTCCCGCTTGCAAGACCAAGTCAGGAAACTCACCTAGTTTTTTGATGAGATCTATCTCGGTCTCATGAGTCAATAGCGATAGGTCCACTGCCCCGGCCGACGGAACCTCCACACCTATCTCCTTTGCATTCCGTAGAATGCTGCATATACGTGCATGTGCATACTGCACATAGTAGACAGGATTCTCTGCCGACTGCTGTTTGGCAAGTTCGAGATCAAAGTCAAGTGTGCTATCCGCACTCCTCATCAGGAAGAAAAACCTTGCTGCGTCTTTTCCCACATCATCAAGCAATTCAGAGAGGAGGACAACGTCGCCCGCTCTTTTCGACATCATGACCAATTCCCCACCAGAGAAAAGACGCACAGCCTGGTAGATTATGATCGTTAACCTGTCTGGATCATAGCCTAATGCCGCGACCGCAGCCTTCGTCCGCGCAATATATCCGTGGTGGTCCGGGCCCCAAACATCAATTACCTGTTTGAAACCTCGCTCAAATTTATCAGCGTGGTATGCCGCATCAGATGCTATGTACGTCGGCTGCCCATTACTCCGAACCAGTGCCCGATCTTTGTCGTCTCCGAAAGCAGTCGAACGCAGCCAGACCGCACCTGCACGGTCATATGCATAGCCCCGCTCCCTTAGTTTCTGGATCGCCTCTGCTACTTTGCCGCTCTCATGAAGAGAACGCTCGGAGAACCACACGTCATGCCTGATTCCAAAGCGCTCAAGATCTGCCTTTTGCCTCTCGAGCATTTTCTCTTCGGCAAGTGCGGTGAACATCTTGATTCGCTCGTCCTCTGGCAGAGACAAGAACTTGTCACCGTGCTCCTCAACAATATCTTTGGCAATGTCCATCACATAAGCGCCATGGTAACCGTCCTCGGGCATTGGGTAATCGTGCCCTAGCGCTTGCATATACCGAGCATGGACCGACTTGCCAAAGTTCTGCATCTGTAGGCTTGTGGGAGCATCGTTGATGTAAGATTCCCGTGTGACATCATAGCCCAGCGCTTCAAGCAAATTGGCAATCGTGTCACCAACAGTTCCGCCGCGTGCGTGCGCAACCGTGATCGGACCATTTGGGTTCGCACTCACGTACTCCACCTGGACCTTCGTGCCATTTCCCACATTCGTGCGACCATAGTTTTCCCGCTCTTCGCTAATCCGTCGCAGAACGTCGTGGAGCCAATCTGGACGCAAATAGAAATTGATATGGCCAGGACCTGCGACCTCGGCTCGCTCTACCAGCCCACCGAGTGTGCCAATGCGGCGGACTATCTGACCCGCGACCTCCCATGCGCTTGTGCCCACCTGACCAGCGAGGATAAGAGCCACATTTGTTGTGAAGTCACCAAAGGCTTTGTTCTTAGGCGGTTCCAACGCTATTTCAGGAATTTTCTCAAACTTTAGTTCGCCAGCCTCTTTTGATTCTCGCAAAGCCTGCTCAATCGCAGATGTCAGTCTTTCCTTGATCATGACCTCCCCCGACTCACATCAGAATTACCAACATCGTCTCTATCTTCGACACACTCACAAGCGTTGAGCGCTTCCACCAAGCAGTCCACATCCAGATCATGCATTAGAGCGCCCTGTTCCACCGTTTCCGCAGCGGCAGCCAAACACGCAAAGCAACCCATTCCAAACTGCCTAAATATCTCGGGTGCACGCGGGCACATCTCTAGCACGTCTGCAATCATTGTGTCCTTCGTGATTTTCCGCTCGCTTTTCATCATCGTCTCCTTAGAATATCTTTGGAATAAATGTGCTGAACGCCTGCTCCAGTGCCAGCATTAACACTACGCCTAGCATTACCTGCGGCATGCCCGTATTCCAAATCCGCAACCAGCCGCTAGTCCTAAATGTTGGCTCGCGCCGGTACTTCTCCAGCAACTCCAACCCAGCCCGGATCGCACTCTCAATCTGCCGGTCATTAGCCGGTTTTGTCGTCACATAATATTGAAAATACCCCCCGATAGATCGCCATGCAAACAAAAGGATGAATATGGCAACCACCGTAGCAATCTCGAAAGGTATTATCCTAGCAATAATATTTAGCAGTGCTATCCCTGCGACAATATTCGTCCCACACCTTGGGTGAACTCTTGGCTGTAACTTAACGCGTTCGGGCGTCAATGGTTCCCCTGTTTCGATTGCATGGACCACTTGATGCTCAGCAGCGTGATATCCAGAAAGCGGCGCCAGCCTCAGGAGTACGAGGAACACCGGGACGAAGGCTGCCACAAGCGCTCCCTTTGCGATCTCGAGCCACTCCGGCCCATGTATCGCAGGCGCGATCAAAGCAAACCAAAGGGGGATACCAAATAATCTTTGGATACACCAGGCCGACCCAGCCACCAATCCCATTGCCAAGTAGTTCAGCATCATTAACATAACACCTGTCAGAAAAAGCCCGAGATTTCCGGCGCCTGCCCTGATATGCCCGGTCGTCAAATATACACCTAGCGGGGTCGCCATCCCTGCGACCACAGGCGGTCTAATCGTAAGGCATAATGCGCTTGCAACGTCGGAGATCGTGACCACGCCCAAGTACCCACCGTACTCGTCAACAACTGGCAGTGTGCGCCTGCCGAATTCATTTAAGACCTCGGCTGCCCGCCATATTGGCATCGAACGAGTTATGCATATGACCCGCTGCGACGCGATGGAAGATACCGGGCGACTTGCGATTTCCTCAGGCACACCCTGGGAGAGAGCGCGCAATATGTCGCCCTCAGTCAACATCCCCACCACGCAACCATCGCCCAGGATCGGTAACTCTCCAAGCCCAGACGAACGCAGGGCTTCAGCCGCTTTCCCAATTGTATCTCCAGGGGTCAGTGGCTTGACAGGACGTATTATGTTTGCAATAGGTATATCTCTCACTGTCTGAATACCTTGCCAAATCCGTCCAAGTGTGCTATCATTCCCCACGCGTGTGTCGCAAAAGCCGGAATACTATCGGCTTTTACCCGCCTTATAACACAGGAGGACGGTTTCTGAAAATGGCAAATCGCTGTGACATCTGCGGCAAAGGTCCGCAGTTCGGACAAAATATTCGACACAAACACTCTGGGTCCTGGGCGCTTCGCGCTCCAAAAACTAAACGCATTTGGCTTCCAAATCTCCAGACGGCCAGGGTCGCAATCAACGGCACGACGAGAACAATCAAAGTCTGCACCAAATGCCTCAAAGCAGGCAAGGTGCAAAAAGCCATCTAATAACTGCCGAGGCCTTGAGAACGACTCTTTAGAATGCGCCTGAGTATCTTTGGGAACACGAATGGCACGAACGGGCGACCTACCCTTCGTGCCATCTCACATTTTATCCCTGCCCAAGCCGCTGGTCTCATTATACTACTGCCGAGTTATTTTCGCAATCCACGCCGCCAAGTCTGCTGGCGACTCGACCAACATCGCACCACTTTCAGCAAGCCGCTCAAGGATGCGTGCTGCATGACCTCCAGTGAAATCCCTTCGACCAAACTCAGCCTTACTCCCAATTAGGCAAACTGGCTTGCCCATTTCGAAAGCCTTCTCTGCACATCGCAGGTTAGCGATATTGCCGGTCCCGAAAGGCGCTTCTGCCACCACCAGAACGTCTGCTTGTGCGATAAACCGAAGATTTGCCTCCTCTGCGATGTCAGATATAGGTGAGAACGGCGTTTCCTCCACATACTCGATGCCGAGTGACTCGGCAGCCTCCTGGTCTGTATCACCAATGTTTATGACACCAGCGGTTACCTCGTACCCGGCCTCTATGAGAGCCGTGAAAATTGACCTCCCGCTCCCACCGCCGCAAACCACATGTACCCTAGTGCCACCAGACTCACCGGAGTCCCCGGACAGCCTTGACGCAACCGCACGGCTACCGACGGATAACACGTATGGTCTCCCAGACGTCGGGTGACGCCTGACCCACACGGCAGTTCCGTATACCAATTGGATATTCGCCGGCGTTATCACTTCCTCCGGTGTCCCATCAACATGCACTGCCCCATCTCGGAGCATTATCAATCGGTCGCAGAACTCGGCAGCAAGGTTGAGATCGTGGAGAATCACGATGATAGTCTTCTTTCGTTCGATATTCTCGCGCTTTAGGAGGTGAAGTATTTCGACCTGGTAGTTGATGTCAAGGTGTGCAGTTGGCTCATCGAGAAGTATTGCCTCGGTCCCTTGCGCTAGGGCGCGTGCAACCATCAGGCGTTGGCGCTCTCCACCGCTCAGTTCAGCAGTTTTTCGGTCCGCAAGATCAATGAGATTTGTACGCCTCAGTGCGCTCTCCGCAATAGCCAAGTCGCTCTCTCCCTCTGTTTGAAACCTTCCGAGGTGAGGCGACCGACCCATCAATACAACCTCAAGTACGGTAAAGTCAAATGCAACCGTAGGATTTTGAGGAACAACGGCAACCACACGGGCAAACTCACGACTCGGAATTTTTGGCACGTATTCCCCGCGTAGAGTAACCGTACCTGACGCAGGTGGAAGGATTCCAGTCATGACACGAAGGAGCGTGGTCTTTCCCGAACCATTTGGTCCGATTATGCCCACGAACTCGCCTTCGGAGACATCAAATGTGATATCCTTCAAAACAAGCCTGGAATTGTATGAGGCATGGAGCCCCATGAGTGAGAACAAGACAGGCATCGGTGGTCATATTATATCAGACAATGCTGCCGACTGATTAGAGACACGGCCGTTAGTATAAACGCTTAGGATGCGACCCACTTCCATCGTCACTGGATGTAAGTTCGAAGACAAATGCAGATCTGCCGGCAAAGCAAGGGCTTAGCACAAAGGTGTTTCCAGGCATCGGGGAGTCAGAAGTAGTTCAGACTCATTGCCTCGCGAACTTCTGCCATGGTCTTAGTGGCTTCCTGACGCGCGCGCTCAGTCCCGGCAAGCAGGATTTCATCTACGAGTTTTGGTTTGGACTCGTACCTTGCGCGTCGCTCCCGCATCGGCTCAAGCAACGCGTTGATTGCGGTAGAAAGCCGCTGTTTGCAATCCACACACCCAATCCCGGCGCTTTCACACTGCTTCTTTAGTTCTTTCACAAAACTCGGGTTGAAGACTTTATGATACGTAAAGACCGTGCACACATTCGGATGCCCCGGATCTGTCCTCTTGATTCGTGCCGGATCCGTGACTGCCATACTGACTTTCTGTCGCACCTCCTCTGGAGTGTCAGAAAGATAGATGCAATTCCCAAGGCTCTTACTCATCTTCGCGTTCCCATCAAGACCCACCAGCCGACCAAACTCTCCTACAAGTGCCTCTGGTTCGACAAGCACCGGTTTGTACAACTCATTGAACCGACGAACAATTTTGCGAGTAAATTCCACGTGGGGAACCTGATCCGCGCCGACGGGAACAAGGTTTGCCTTGCAGAATGTAATATCCGCTGCCTGGCTAACTGGATAGCCAAGGAAGCCGTAAGTCATGTCTTTGTACCCGTATTGCTTTGCCTCCGTCTTTATTGTTGGGTTGTGGCGAAGTACATTTACAGTAACAAACATAGAGTAGAACACAGTAAGTTCTGCGATTTGTGGGACAAGTGACTGCACAAATATGGTCACCTTTTCCGGATCCAAACCCACGGCAAGGTAATCTTTGGTAACCTGACGCACATCTTGGGCGAGTTTTTCTGGGTGTTCGAAGTTTGTCGTTAGCGCCTGTACGTCTGCAATTATTATGAAAGTGTCATATTCATACTGCAATTTCACCCTATTTGCTAGTGATCCCACATAGTGCCCCAGATGAAGCGGACCGGTGGGGCGATCTCCCGTCAATATTCGCCCTTTCATAAACACCTCCTGATATCACATGCCGACCATTCTCGCACGGAACCGATTTCCTACCGTTTACATGAATTACAACTTTTTCCTCATACGATTTAGGCCAGGGTTTGCTCACCCTGGCCCTCCGAATGCAGAGCCGTGGGCGAACACAATGCAGTTTGCCCACGGCGATTCAAACCTCAGACTACCTCTCGGTCAGTCCAGCCTGATGGGTGGACAAACTGCTTCAGCCCACCACCAGACCCAGGTTCCCCAATAGATTCGATTCTGCAACATTTTCAAACATAATCTACCACATCATCGCAAAACCCGTCAATAGGAATTGATTCCGGCTTTCGTAGCAGGGCTATCCGCCAAGGAGGGAAGTCCACACTCTATAAATGCTTGATAGAGCCATCGTCTGAAGTGCAGGCATGCCGCTGTGTAAGGCATATCCTGTATTCTTGCGTTGCAGACTACTTGGATCTACCCCCGTTCTATTCGGGTCTGGTATAATGCTGCCACGATTGACTTTCCAAAAGGGGTAATTCCGCCATGGAAACTATGCTGGCCGCTGTTCTTCACGACTTTAACGACCTGAGGCTGGAGCGCGTTCCGATTCCCCATGCGACTGACTATGGAGATGTGGTTGTGCGGATTGTCTCATGCGGAATATGCGCTACAGACTACAAAGCAATCCGCGGCATCCGCCGGAACGTCACCTTCCCATCTATCCAGGGTCACGAGCCCAGCGGTGTGGTCTCAGAAATTGGTCCGGGAGTCACCCATGTCAAAGTAGGCGACGAGGTGATCGTCCAACCGCTTGGCTACTGTGGGCTTTGTACTCACTGCCGGTCAGGAAATACCCACTATTGCGAACGTGCATTTGTCTTGGGTGGTGACGGACCTACAGACGTACGAGCAGGTGCATTTGCCGAATACATGCTTACAAAGGAGGGGACTCTATACCAAAAGCCTGCAAATGTTTCATTCGACGCCGCAGCAATCACCGAACCACTCGCAGGCGCATGGAAAGGCGTGATTCACCACAGCCAACTGACGATAGGCGAAGACGTGGTAATCATCGGAGTCGGTAGTATCGGACTCCTTTGCCTCATGGTTGCGAAAGCGGCTGGCGCCGCACGCGTGATTGCCGTAGACGTAAGTGACTACGCGCTAAAGCACGCATTGGAACTCGGCGCGACGCATGCCGTGAATCCCGATAAAGAAGACCCAATATCACGGATCTATGAGATTATCCCCGAAGGACCTGATGTGGTTATCGAAGCAGCAGGCTCCATAGAGGCTGTCCGACTTATGGTGGACCTCCGCCGACGTGGGACGCGCTGGAATGTCTTCGGCATCACCACACATGAAAGTTTTCACCTCGACGGCGGACTTACGCATTTCCTCGAAGGTCGGCAGGATGCCAGTTTCGGCACGACTTCTCTTTCAATGGTCAAAGCCATACGACTTATGGAAACCGGCATTGTGGACGCGGAACGTATCATCTCGCATCGTTTCCCATTGAGTAAAATCCATGAAGCCCTGGAGGTAATGTCTGGGCGTGAAAGGAATAAGATAATAGTTAACCCCTGAATGAGTAGCATGTGTAGTTTGGTAACACGAGCAGGACACTTGAATCCATATAGGTATTAGAAACGCACACGGAAGTTTAGACAAACATGAAAGCCGCCGATGAGATTAAACCCATATGTTACGAAAAAATAGATGCGTGCGCAGACCAATTGAAAGAACTGGCCAGGCTAATTCATAAGTATCCTGAACTTGGATGGATGGAGAAGAAAGCGTGTGCTTGGCTTGCGGATGCACTTGCTACGCACGGCTTCGCGACTGAGAAAGCATTTTGCGATGTCCCTACCGCTTTCGTTGCACGAAAAGAGACCGCTCCAGGACCGACGATAGCCCTGCTTGCCGAATACGATGCGCTAAAAGGGGTCGGACACGGATGTGGTCACAATCTAATCGGCCCCGCCGCCGTGGGCGCCGCGATCGGTGTCGCAAGCGTAATTGAAAAAACAGCGGGCGGACGTGTTCTCGTGATTGGAACCCCTGCTGAGGAATTCGGCACTGCAGAAACGGGAAAAGTTCTCTTGCAAAAACGTGGTGCGTTCGACTCAGTGGATGTTGCCATTCTCATGCACCCAATGTATGCAAACGCACCAATCGTGGAGTCTCTTGCGGCGACCAGGTGTAATATTACCTTTCGGGGCCATGCAGCACACGCTGCCCTAGACCCATGGAATGGCGTCAACGCCCTCGATGCAATACGTATCACATTTGCAGGCGTTGACGCTGCACGTCAGCAAATGCATCCGGAAATTCGAATCCATGGCATTATCACAAAAGGAGGAGATGCCGCAAATATAATTCCAGATAAGGCTTCCGCTGTTTTCATGGTGCGGGCTCCCAAGCACAAATTAATGGAAAAAACTTGTGAGCGCCTTCGGCAATGTGCACGCGGAGCCTCGACTGCCACTGGTGCACGACTCTCATTTCGACGTGTCGCAACCGTACTCTGCACCCGACCAAATGCCACCCTTCAGAAATTAGTAAACGAAAACTTCGACTTCCTCGGCGTTCCGGTCGAATCCCCCACAAAATTGCTGGGATCTAGTGATTTCGGCAACATAACGCATCAACTTCCAGCAGTGTGGTTTATGGTGCGTACACACCCTGAAGGGATTCCATGGCATTCGCGCGAGGTACATCAGGCTTCGGTGCAAGAGATGGCACTAAGCGGAATGATTGTCGCTGCGAAGGTAATGGCGGGCATAACAGTTGACCTGCTATGCGAGCCCAATTTAATCGCTCAAGCACGAAATGACTTCAAGCAAGCAGAAGACTCTTAGCCTGCATTTGCAAAGACAACCCAACACAGGACGCTCACCAACCTTATGAAGTAGTGGGTCGGCCTGGACTAAATATTTGTATTTCAGGAATTATTGCAAGGATTTTCAAGAGACATCGCCACGGAATTAGCAATTATGGAGGTAAAGCATGATCGGATACACAAGCCTAGCGTCCTTGCCAAGACTCAGAGATTATACTAGCCATCGCGTTTCTAGTTGGGACATCACCGGTGGGAACGCCGATATGTGGCGCATTGAGCCCGGTGAGAAGCGCGTGCTCGCCGAAATAGACGGCCCCGCGTGCATCAAGCATATCTGGATGACCCTCGGCATCAAAGAGGAGAACTACGTTCGGCGTATTGTGCTACGCATGTATTGGGACGACTGCAGTGAGCCGAGCGTGGAGTGCCCCATAGGTGACTTCTTTGGAATGGGACATGGAATGCGGAAGAACTTTGTCACGCTTCCACTCCAGATGAGCCCGCAAAATGGTAAAGGATTCAACTGTTGGTGGCCTATGCCCTTCAAAAAGAAGGCTGTTATCGAGGTAGAAAATCAGGCTCCGGAAACGTACAGCCATTACTTCTACATTGATTACGAGAAGTATCCCTCAGCGGAGGCTGTCGAAGGGCTTGCATACTTCCACGTACAGTGGCGGAGAGAAGCAAATACGCGGGGCTGGGCATTTGAGGAAGGGCTGACTCATGAAGACTACGCGAATTCCCCGCGAATGAAACACCCAAGCGCCGAAGGGAATTATATCATCTGCGACGTGAAAGGCGATGGAATATATTGCGGGGCACACCTAGATATTGATTGCTTCCAGAGGAACCCGAATGACTGGTACGGTGAAGGCGACGACATGATCTTCATAGACGGTGAGGAGTGGCCGCCAAGCCTGCATGGCACAGGAACCGAAGACTGGTTCCATTGTGCTTACTGTCCTACACAGGAGTACCAAGCACCCTATCACGGAATCATCTTATACAGCGGGAACGATGATTGGCGATTTAAGGGCAAGAATACTGTCTACCGCTACCATATAGAGGATCCTCTTCGCTTTCGCAAGAGCATTCTTGTTACCATCGAGCATGGTCATGCGAACAAATTGAGCAACGACTACTCCAGCACTGCTTATTATTACCTCACATCACCTCAAAGGGGAGGACCGCCACTTCCGCCAGTAGAAGACCGCCTGCCAAGACCAAATGAGCCAATCTATCACGGTAAGGCTAGCACATTAGGGCAAAGGAAACCTTGAGCGAAGCGGGATTGGGTCTTCGGCATTGACAACGGCTGACTGAGAAAAACCAACGGGTGGCATCAAGCCAGAGAATCTATTATTTCTTTGATGCTGACCTCGGCTGCTGCTATAACCGTGTCTGCCGCACCATAGTAAATGGTGAGTTGGTCATCGTCTTGCAATGCTCCACAAGTAAAGACAACATTGGGCATTAAGCCATCTGTCTCGTACGGCGCCTCCGGAATGATAATCGGGTCGTCGCTTCGAGCAATCACCTTATAAGGCTCTTCGAGGTCAAGGAGCAAAGCACCTAGGCAGTACACGTTTTCAGGAGTTGCAGCGTGATATATCTCCAGCCACCCTTTCTCAGTTCTGATTGGAACGGTTCCCCCACCGACACGACCGCTGTCCCATCTGCCGGGACGCGTCCCAATCACAAATCTGTGGTCACCCCAATGAATCAAGTCGTGTGAGTAGGCCAACCAAATGCTTGGGTCACCCAGGAAGCGCGGTACTGGTCTATGCAGAGCAGCATACCGTCCGCCTATTTTTTCAGGAAATATGCAGACGTCGAGATTCTCAGGACAAAAGACTACACCGCGCCTTTCAAAGTGAATAAAATCCTTTGTCGTGGCAAGGCTTGTACAAATGCCGTTTTGTGAAACACTTTTGTAAGTGACATAGTACGTGTCGCCAATCTCTGTGATTCGCGGATCCTCTATGCCATACGCCTCCAATTCCCTCTCTGGAAAGAGACACGGCTGGGAATCAACCTGAAATCGCCTGCCGTCTTTGCTGCGGGCTACACGGAGATGCGAGATAGTAGTGAGCACAGTACCATTGGGTGTGTGGATCACTCGTGGGTCGGAAAAGTCACAACGTGGGTCATTGCGGTCGAACTCACATATTTCCAAACAAGGCTGGACACGGTTACAATTAAGAATTGGAACACGACAAACGTCTTCACCTCCTAGCGCACGCTCTGCAACACGAAGTAGGAGTACGACCTCGTCTTTGTACCTGGCGACACCGGCATTAAATACACACATTACCTCCAGATCAGGTCTTGACGGTTTGAGATCTGCAGGCGTAATTAGTGGATTTTCGGGGAAACGACTCACTCTCATATCGAAAGTATTTCGCAAATGGTTTGATTTAGCATTACACGAGACCCCAGAGATTCCTTCGAACTAATGACATAATAAACCGAGGAAAACTTCGGCAAGACTGACTCTAGCAATCCCATTACATCACTTGAGACCGAACTTCCGACCAGACACGACAGGCGGGTAATAGACCGTTTACAACCGCGGCATAATCGGTGGAATTGAGCGAGGCGCATCAGGCAAAAGAACCTTGCCTACAATCCTTTCAATGGGAATAGGCCCAAAGTGGCGGCTGTCAAGCGACTGCGCCTGCGCGTCGCCGACGACATATACATGCCCTTCTGGAACCTGTACTCTTTTGAATGTTACCGCACGATTCCTTCTTGCTAGTAGTGTGCGCAAGCGAGCAAGATCGGAAGCCGAAGCAACGTACCGAACACGGAATGGACCATTATCATTCGTGTACTCAAGCAGCCACACAAATTCTCCGGGGCCAGCCACTACACGCTTGACCACATTCTCGCCATTCCATTCAAGAACAACTATGTCTCCCCTAGCAGGCGCATGTTTCGCATAGGCATCCACCTCCATCAGGAACAGATGGTTTGCCTTAAGGCTCGGTGACATCGAATCACCCACTACTACGCCAAATCTGTACGGGGATACACGCCATCCGATCGCAGCGACAGCCATGACGCCTACGATTATGAGAAGTCGAATGCTTTCCCTGCGCTTCCGCAAAACTGCACTATCGCCCGCGTGGCCGCCAATCGAGAATTGCATGACTCGTGCTTTGTTCGGAACACTCATTGCGTTCACCGGAGCCGACAGGTTCGCTAGCCTTTCGTAATACTTAGACGCACGAGGTCACCCTTCTGTTTCCTAATTCCAAAAATCTCTGCAAAATTGTACAAGAATATACAAGAATCAGCAAACCCAGTACGAAGATAGAGGCTGACCTGAGACCAAATGGACAGGCTCCGTCTACAAATATCCAAGGCGCCATCCAACACCTATATTCGTCCACTTTAACGTGTGGCTCCAGGTCTATGCGACCGCTTTGTCATGATTGGGAACACTCAAGAACTTGACTAATTTCATCATGGTTCCGCCGGTGTACTTCGAAATTCCTGCACCGCCTGGTACCACTCATCACGCCGAATATCGCACATTTAATCAAATCCCGAACAACATACACATTGGCGCGCTATGCCTCATCCCAAGAATTCTCACTTAACCCTGAGCCCTAGACAAGACTAGACGCTGAGACTCCCGAACGCTACTTCGCACACAGGGATCCGGCCCTACAATCACCAAATACGCAATTGACATATAATGTTGACCCTTCCCCGAAGTTGACACCTGCCCAGCAGGCTGGTATAGTTTTGTTGGCAATCTCACCTGGGACTGCCAACTCTTTGAGAAAATAAACGGACTATGGACACAAATCTAACCTCTCTGATTGACCACAGATCTGACCAGGCGGCTGCACTACTTGCCCGACTCATATCCTTCCCCAGCACTGCCGGCAACGAAAGAGAAATTCAGGAATTCTTGGCGGAATATACGGGAGAACTTGGTTTCGAGCCCAGGCTCGTTCCAATTTACCGGAACATAGAATCAGATGCGGATTACACCCCCGTGCCAAATCACAAAGGATACCACGATAGGCGGAACCTGGTCCTGGCAGTAGAAGGCAAAGGCGGAGGGAGAAGTATCATACTGAACACCCATGTGGACGTTGTCCCTGGACCCGACGAACTCTTCCAGCCACGCATTGAGAATGGCACCGTCTACGGACGAGGTGCCGTGGATGCAAAAGGACATGTCGTGACCATCTTGCTAGCCCTATCAGCCTTGAAGGACACTGGCATCAGGTTATCTGGCGATGTCATAGTGCAATTCGTTATCGAAGAAGAAGCCGGCGGAAACGGAGCGCTGTCAGTGATACTCGACGGCATGAGGGCAGACGGCGTCATTGTAATGGAGTCAACCGATTTCTGCATCCACCCCGCAGGTCGCGGTGCGGTGTGGTTCAAACTTACGATCGAAGGTAAATCCACACATATGGGGCGTTGGAAGGATGGCGTGAACGCGATCGAAAAGATGGTTGGGGCAATACACATCTTGCAGGACTACGAACAGGAACTTCTAGCACAATCTGGTAACGATCCTCTCTTTCCAGACCCTGCCGCCAACGTGAAAGTCAACTTCGGTCAAATCCAAGGCGGCGAGTGGCCTTCAATGGTCGCTGGCAAATGTGTATTAGAAGGCGGAATCGGCTTCCTGCCAAATAAGCGACTTGCAGAGATAAGAGAGGAAGTTCAGCAAGCATTGGAGTCGAGAGCCGACGAATGGACCAGGCAACATTACTCGTTGGATTTCAGCCGCCTTCATAACGAGGCATACCGGATGGACCCTGACGACGCAATAGTAAAAACCCTTGCCGAATCAGTCAAAACCTGTGGTCTCATACCAAATATCACAGGCATGACGGCTTCCTGTGATGCCCGACTCTTTTGGCATCGAGGACGTATGCCGACAGTCGTTTTTGGTCCAGGAAAGTTTCCATACGCCCACGCGCTGGACGAGCAAATATCAATAGCGGATATCACTACTGGAGCCAAGATACTTGCCGACTTCTTGATTCGGTGGTGTCAATAGGCACGAAGCATACACATCGCACAGGAGGAAGCCATGGCAGTAAAGATCGCAGTTGTTGGTGCAGGGAAGTTTGGGGAAGTGCATCTCAAGACTTTCAAACAGCTCGAACTTTATGGCGTAGCCGAGTTGAAAGCATTCTCAACAATAAAGCGTGAAGAAATCGAAAAATACGAGCCAGCATATGGCATAAAGGGCTACCTTGACTACAAAGAAATGCTCGAAAAGGAAGACCTAGATGCTGTCACAGTGGTTACTCCAGACTTCCTCCATAGAACGATTGCAGTTACGGCCGCAAACATGGGAAAGCACGTGCTATGTGAGAAACCACTCGACGTAACCGTTGAGGGCTGCGACGAAATGATCCAGGCAGCGAAACAAAACAATGTGCTACTTCAGGTGGATTTCCACAAGCGGTATGACCCGGACCACATAGCAGTTGAAGCAGGTGTTCGCGAGGGGAAAATGGGCGATATACTCTATGGGCATTGCTATATGGAAGACCGCATCGAAGTCCCCGTAGATTGGTTCCCTCATTGGGCGCCACACGGGTCGCCTCTCTGGTTTTTAGGCAGCCACTTTATTGACCTCGTTCGCTGGATAATCAAGTCCGATGGCGACTCAGTATGGGCAAAAGGAAACAAACGACTGCTCAAGGAGCAATACGGCATTGACATGTATGACTCGGTAAGTGCCTTAGTGGTCTTCAAGAATGGGGCAGCCATCTCGTTTGACGTGTCATGGATACTCCCACGCAAGTTTGAGGCGATAGTAAACCAAGGTATGAGGCTTGTGGGCACAAAGGGAGTATGGGAGGTAGACTCTCAAGATCGAGGCGACCGATCCTGCTTTGAAGACGAAGGCATGCGAACCTGGAATCACAACTTCATGCGCGAGGAAAAAGATAAATACGGCAGAACAATATACCGGGGATACGGTGTGGAAAGCATCGCCGATTTCGTGTATAACGTGCAATTTCTTAAGAATGGTGGCACGCTTGAACAACTATCTGGGAAGTATCCCTCGGGAGAAGACGGACGTGAGGTTACTCGCATTTGCGTTGGCATTGCGAAAAGCGTAGAAACCGGAGAAGTAGTCAGGCTTTAACCCATTCCTTGGGAAATGGGGAAAACCCACAAGCCCTGAGCACACAGTGTTGAAAAACTAGAGTTAGGGAGAAACAACAAATGACAGTACCGAGCATAAGAACCGAACTCCCAGGACCAAAAGCGCGGGAGTTTATCGAGGTATCGAGGCGATTCGAGCCACATTCCATGTCTGACCAGGTACCTGCCGTCTGGAGGAAAGCCTCCGGCGCAGTGATCGAAGATGTTGACGGCAATCTATTCATTGACTTCACATCTGGTGTATTGGTCACAAACGTCGGGCATTGCCACCCAAAACACGTGAAAGCCATTCAGGAGCAAGCCTCCGACCTCATGAATTCCTACGATTTTGTCAATCCATGGCGTGCTCAACTTTCCCAGAAACTCGTGGAAATGACCAGCCCCAACCTGGACAAGGCTTTCATACTCTCCACAGGAGCAGAGGCTGTTGAAGCCGCCATCAAGGTTGCTCGCAGGTACACCGGAAGATATGAGATTATCGCTTTCCATGGCGCTTTCCACGGACGCACCTATATGTCAATGAGCGTCGGCGGTAAGCAAGGTGTAAAGCGCCATTTCGGACCCATGGTTCCCGGCATTCTCCATGCACCTTTCTGCTACTGCTACCGATGTGCATTCGAGCAAACATTTCCAGAATGCAATTACACCTGCCTGCGATACCTCGACAGGCTACTGGAAACAGAAAGTACAGGTTCCGTCGCGGCGCTCATTACAGAGTCGTACCAGGGTGGCGCGGGATCGATCATCCCTCCAGGTGACTACATGCCCATGCTCAAGAAATGGTGCGAGGAACGAGACATTCTCTTTATCCTCGATGAAGTACAATCATCGTTCGGGCGAACAGGCAAAATGTTCGCGTACGAACATTGGGGGATCGAGCCCAATTTGTTGTGCCTGGGCAAAGGCATCGGAAGCGGACTGCCAGTTTCTGCACTCTTAGGAGAGTCACGAATACTCGATGTATTGGAACCAGGAAGCATGTCCAGCACGAATGGCGGCAATCCCCTGTGTTCTCGAGCCGCTCTAACAGCCATACAGATCATAGAGGAAGAACACCTTGCAGACAGAGCAGCAGACCTCGGCGCTAAAATGCTCGGTCGGCTCAATGAAATGAAAGCAAAGAACGAATGCATCGGCGACGTGCGGGGCATGGGCTTAGCAGTCGGTGTCGAAATCGTGAAGGACAAGAAAAGCAAGGCACCCGACCCAGAACTGACACGACGCATCACTCAGGAAGCCTTCAATAGGGGATTAATCCTGATTGCCCCAATCGGCTTCTACGGCAATGTCCTGCGGATTGCACCGCCTTTGGTCATTCCTGAGGATCTTATGCTAAAAGGGCTCGACATAATGGAGGATGCGATAAGAGCGCTGGAGTGACCTAATGTAGCCGCGGTTTGATACTTTGCCCTAAAACTATTTCTGTCGTGATTTCGCCATGCCTGTACCGGATCTTCACAAACGATTGGAAGCCTTAGATGCAATGGTCGACCTGGGACACCAGGTTCGCTCAGAGCGACTTCTCGAAGATGCCTTTTCATACCGCCCTGTGGAAAGGCTTCCCCGTCTCGACCCCGAGGGCGTGCCGGGATGGCAAACCTATCCATACTCTGAAGCCTTTCAGGATATGGAGAAAATGCTCATCAATGAATTGGCTGGCGTTTGGGCTGGAGCGCATCTCAAAGACGATCGCGTCTACACAATTCGGGCAAATTACGGCGTAGGCACAGTGGCATCACTGTTTGGCTGCAAGATATCTCTGACCATGGATAATATGCCGTGGTGCGAGGCATTAGGCGAGAAAGAACTACTGCAAGCCCTAGACCGTGGCATACCCGACTTAAACAGCGGACTCGGCGCAAGGGTGTTTGAGACAGAGCACTTCTATATGGATACCCTTGCCCAATACCCCAACCTGAGCAAAGCGGTCAAGGTCTTTGTGTGTGATACCCAGGGACCGTTTGACACATCTCATCTGGTCATGGGGCACCGAATCTACACGGAGATTTATGACAATCCGGCACTCGTACACCGGCTACTTGCCCTAGTGACTGAGACGACTATCGAGTTCACAAGAGTTCAGAAAGCAATTATTGGCGAAGGTAATGAATGGAGTTACCATTCACAGGTTAAGGTCCGGGGAGGGGTGCGCATATGCGAGGATGCACCCACAAATATCTCGGCTAGTGCTTACCTAGAATTCTGCAAACCGTACAATGAGCATCTCTTCTCTCAGTTTCAAGGAGGATGGATCCACTACTGCGGCAAAGGCTATCAGATATTTCCCCACCTTATTCAAACACGTGGACTTCGCGGCGTGAACTTCGGCAACCCAGAACTCCAGGATCTGCAGAAAGTCTACACGGAAGCCAGCAAGCGTAGAGTATCCATCATCAACTGGAGCGGTCCGTTTACTACCAAAGATGCAGAAGTAATAACAACGGGCATCAGCCTGATAAACAAGGGAACACAAAGGTGTCCTGACGCTGCCTTATATTGACCCACCTGAAATATCAGCATAAACCATGTAAACGTGTTCTCACGCGGGTCCCGGCGCCGTCTGCCCAGTCAAAATTTCGGCTTATTGGCACATTTCTTGCACTGCTCACGAGTGTACTCTACTCCTTCCACCCCAGGCGCCGACAGATACGTCTGTCGTCTGATGCCCGTCCGCATAGTGCGGACGGGCATCTTAATACGCACGGCTGCTCCAAAAAATTTATGCAAACGTTTTCATTTTTTGGGAACTTTGCGCCGCAAAATTGCGTCATAAAAATTGGAAAAAGTTTTTAGGGGCGGCCAGCACGCAGCGAGAGGTGATTGCGAAATCATAGCAGTACCTACCTTCATCCCAAAGGTGCCACCGGTCGTGTGATCGGCGGTATTGCCATCCCTCATAAGGTAGCCCGCGGTCACTGAGCCGCGGGCTTCTTTTTTATAATCGAATCAGCCCTTGAGCGCCCCGGCGGTCAGACCCTCCGTAATCTGACGCTGGAACAAAAGATACACCACCAGTGTCGGGATCATCACGATCACCAAACCAGCGAACAGCGCACCCCAATCGGTTTCGTACTGTTGTTGCATAACCAGATTGGCAATACCGAGGGGAAGCGTACGAAGTTCTGTGCTGTTTATGATCACGAGCGCAAGCGGATATTCATTCCAAATGCCGAAGAAATTAAAGATCCCCGCGGTTATCAGCCCTGGTTTGGCAAGCGGAAACATTATCCTCCAAAATACAGAAAAGTGCGAACATCCGTCTATTAGACCTGCTTCGGCAAGTTCGTGCGGCAAAGTCTTGAAGAACCCCGTCAGTACGAATACCGTGAATGAGAGAGAGTAAGCGACGTATACAACAATGAGACCGAAGTAGTTATCGAGCATGTTGAGCCGCGCCAATAGCATAAACAGAGGAACAATTCCAAGAAAGACAGGAAACATCATACCGCTAATAAAGGCAGTATGGATGACCTCGCGACCCCTAAAAACTAGTCTGGCGAGTGCATAGGCCGCCATTGACCCGATTAGTAGAATAAAAAACATCGAAAGTGCCGTCACGAATATGCTATTTAGGAAATAGCGACCTATGCTTGCCTTCGTCCACGCATTTGCAAAATTGCACCATTGCGGCGACAGACTTGGCAGCCAGGGATTTGTGAACAATTCGTAGGACGACTTAAGCGAGGCAGAAAGCAACCAGACCATGGGATACACCACGATTGCTGCATAAATGAGAAGAACTGCTTGAACAGGAATACTTCTGAGGAGCCCACATATACCCTTGCTGCTATCCCTGCCCACTTTAATACTCCACTACCTCGCGTTTCATCGCCCGAATGGATATAAGCACTATCCCAAGAATCAATAAGAACACGACCACACCCAAAGCCGTACCGTATCCATATTGGCTTTGAGCAAACGCCTTCCGGTACAGATACGTTAGCATCGTCTCGGTATGGTAACTTGGTCCGCCTTCTGTCATGACCCACACTAGACCAAAGACGTTCATTGTATGAATGACAAGATAGATTACACCAAGTTTTAGAATCTCCCATACCAAAGGAATGGTCACATGCCTAAAAGACTGCCATTTGCTTGCTCCATCAATGGACGCAGCCTCATAAAACGAAGGAGGAATGCTCTGCATTCCCGCTAGGAAAAGGACTATGTAGAATCCCAGCGAATACCAAATGCTAGTCGCAATCACTGCCGGCAGAGCGGTCGCCGGTTCGCCAAGCCAGCCTGTGGTTAGTTTTTCAAGACCAATTGTGCGAAGGAACGTATTTATAAGCCCAAACTGCGGGTTATACACAAAAGACCACAGTACCGCGACTGCCACAATGGAAATAATATTTGGGAACAGGAATACAGCGCGGTATACGCCAGCACCCCAAACCTTTCTGCTAAGGACGTATGCGAAGAACAGTGCAAGCGGAATCACAATCACTAGCGACGCGACTAAGAATGCAAGATTATGCTTTAGCGCCATGTAGAAGATAGGATCGCCAGCAAGTTGGCGAAAATTCTCAAAGCCCACAAACTCCTTGTTTTGCGACAGCCCCCGCCAACGGAAGAGACTGTAGTAGAATGCCTGGGCCATGGGCACGACGAAAAACACGGCATAAAGGATAACTGCCGGACCAAGGAATGTGACTACTGCGAGATATTTGTCCCGATGGCGCATGGAATCAATAATATATCGTGTGCTTCGGTATGGAGTTGTCTTTGGCGGTTTTCTGTGCTGCAATCTCCATCCGTTCGACACACTCCTCCGGGGTAATCTCCTTGTTAAGAAGGGCTGCCAGTGCACTCTCAATATCCGTGCGCATGGTCTGATACCACATTGCATAGTCAGCGTCCCAGAGCACCGACGCTTGCCTCGCGCACCTGGCAGCGTCCACTAGGTCAGGAGGCAGTTTTTGATCGTCACTGCCAATTATGGCCATCAAAGTGTTCTTTTGAATCACGAATTTCTTCGCCATATCCAGCGACGTCATGAACTTGAAAAAGTCAGCGGCGATATCCGGATGTTTGGCTTCAGCAGGCACGATCCAGGTCTCCACTCCGGCAGAAGTGATAGTAGGATCACCTTTTCCTCCTTTGATGATCGGCGGATTGATAAACGCCATATGGAAGTCAGGAGGCATTTGCTTCTTCATCTCGGAACCGAGCCAAGTACCGCATGGAATCATGGCGGCACGTCCGAGGATGAACTCCATCTGCGCCTCGGTGTGGCTCATGCCCATCGCATTTTTCTGGAAGTATCCCTTGTCACGTAGTTCGGCTATCATGCGCGCAGCCTTCAAGAACGAGGGACTTTTCCATGCCCCCGGCTTGAGGTTTTGAGCATCGTTGAATGCCTGAATCCCACCGTCGCTTATAACCCACGGGAATAGAAAACCGCGAAGCATATAGGCTGGATATCTCCCCTGGAAGGTAATGGGGGCAATGCCAGCCTTCTTGATCTTTTCACACAGGACGAGCAACTCGTCATAAGTCTTAGGTGGCTTCCACCCATGTTTCTTAAACATGTCCACGTTGTACCACCAACCGAAAACATTCTGGTTGAAAGGCATGATGTAATAATGCCCCTTGTACTTCCCCTTGTCGAGTAGCCGCCTGTCAAAGGTGTCAATCCATTTCTTGTTTTGACCATATGCCTTTGTCTGCAGGTACTTGTCCATTGGCATCACCTTGCCTTCTGCAACAAGCCCCCAGTAATCCATCCCCCACCCGGGCCAAGTAAGATCTGGAGGATCGCCCTTCACAAATCTCGGTCTGAGTTGCTCCCAAATACGCGGGTTGCCCCAGACCTTTATCTTCACATTCGGATGAAGTTTCTCATATTCCCTTGCCGCATATTCGAAGAAATCAAGCCCGAAGCCTCCTTGAAAGGAAGCAACTTCGAGCAATATCTTTCCTTCTCCTTCTGACTCCTTTTTTGCACACCCTGCGGCTAGAATGGTGATGGCACTAATGACCGCTAGCAAAATTTGGATTCTCTTCATTAGATTAGTCCTCCCACCGCTAACTACAGATACGCACATCCATCTTATGGTTTAGTGAATTGCACATGCAAATCCTGCAATGGTGGGACAAACTCTTTCCCCCGTCCCAGATGCCAGGATCTCTACAATCAGCGAGAAGAATGATCCTCATGAGGTATCAAGTGCAGGTTACGTTAGTATGCCTGATCAAACAATTCTCTCCAAAGAACTCTTTTGAGTGCCTTGGCAGCATCCGAGGTGAGGTCGGGAATTGACTTGCCTGCGAGTTCGGCGTCATCTTGAGTAGGAGCGACGACAACCTCGCCCCGCATAGTGACAAAGCGACCGCCTCCCTCGACCTTGATTTGGTGAAGATTGGCGCCTGCGAGAAGAGCAGTCTCTATCTTCCCAGCAACGAATTCAGCCCGCGCGCTGGCTTTCCGACCTTCTGAGTCGGCTAAGCGTATGATGGGAACTCCGCTGATCACAACGTCCGCCGCTTGAACACCGTCCAATTCGACCGGCTTTACTTCTGCACGCATGTATGTTGTAACCAGTCGCCGATTTATAGGAATTCCCCGTTGTTCCAGTTCTGCCAGCACCTCGCGGGCACGCTGATATGCAGGTGGGTGGTTCGCAAATATACCCCAATTGATTGCTGGCTTCCGCCCCTCTTCCCTGGCGAGTCTCTCCATAAGGGTCAGCGCAGCCACTGGGTTGTATTTTGTGCCTGCGAGGTAAGCAACCGCCGAACGGTCAGCGTCTGCCTCTGCTTTCTGCCCATATGCGCTCATCTTAGCAATTGTGACCAGGTTAGCAGCATACGCCAGTTCGCCTAGGTCATTCCCCTGAACGCCCGCGGCCGCTCCAGCAATGATCGCTGCCGCCATGCCAAGCATCGCCTTTTGTTGTGTTTTTCGAAGTTCCATTGCGTGGTGATGATCCACATGCGCAATCTCATGAGCAATCACGGCGGCGAGTTCGTCATCCGACTGGACATAGTCTAGGAGCCCCTTGCAGACATACACATAACCACCTGGCAGAGCAAACGCATTCACATCCGCGTCATCAATGACTTTAAACGAATAATCAAAGTTTGCCGGGGCCGCTGAACCGTAAATTGGTCTGACTCTGGTACGCAGTGCCGAAGCGGCAACTTCTTTGCCGATTTCTGTGACTCTCTTTACAATCGCCTCGTCCGTTACGAACTTGTATTGTTTCTCTACTTCCGCGGCTGCCTCTTTGCCTAGTCGGACCTCCTCATCCGAGTTGGTGGCAAGCGCTGGCATAGCCAGCCCAATCGGAAGGCTGAAAGCAAGACTGGCAAAGACAATGCGGCATCCTACTATCGCCACGGTGCAGATTCGGCGCATCCTGTTTGATTGTCTTCCGGTGTAGAGCGTCATTTCCTTTTTCTCACATATGTAATGACGCTGGGAAGCATCCAGGAGTTTCATTCTGCCCCCGCATTAGCCTGTCCCGCGGTCTTACACAGAGCAACTTTCTCGCGATCACGGCGAAAATTAAAGTTTTTCCCGCGGTCAGCATCGTGGCACTGACGGCAAGTAGATTCCAGCACGACGCCATATCCCTTTCCCGGCTTTCGCACATGCCTGACGCCAGGTCCGTGGCATGCTTCGCATTGAACGCCCCAAAACCGGCTGTTCATACTCGGCTGGATGCGCAGGTCTGTCGCGAAGCCCGTCATGTGGCAAGACGCGCACGCTGGGTCATTTTCCTTGTGCTCTCGCCTCAGCGTCTCGAAAGCCTTTGCGTGGTCCGTTTGAACCCAGGCTTCGTATTGAGAGCGATGGCACTCACGGCATTTGAGGGCTGAAACAAAAGGCTCAGGCTCACGAGGCTCATACCTTTGCGGTATTGTTGGCGCAGAACTTGCAGGCGCAGCATGCAGACTTGAATAATACCGGTTCAAATCGGCATCGTGCTCCTCGACCAGTTTCAACATTTCCGGGTCTTCTCCGCACTCCGACCCCATGGCAACGTATTCCCCACTAGCCCCCGAAATTCGCTTTTCCGGCGTTATATCGAGCACAAGTTTGCCAAGCCACTTTCCAGTCGCACGCGTGACCATTATGATTGTATTCCCAACCTTCTCGAACGACTCCATCTGCCTGCCACCTGAGTGACCCACAAGGATTACGTCAATATTAGGAAACTTTGACGCAAGAGCCCTCGCTGATTCAAGCCCTGTGTGACTCAAGAGTACGATTATATCCGACTGTCTATCTAAGTCACCAATGTACTTCTGAATCGCTTCTTGTGCAGGTATGAGCCGTACGCCAATTTTTTCCTGCAACACAGGATGCACGAGGGATTCCGAAATGACAGAGATGATGCCAACTCTGAGACCGGCCGGAGTCTCCTTGATTACAAATGGTGCATCACCAAGCAACTCGCCTGTCTGAAAATCAACTGCATTCGCGGATATGAGTGGGATATTTTGACCAAATGGCGACTTTGCGCCGCTCTCCTTGACATATCGGGCCTCCATGTCGCCCATACCCACCGCATCGTAGGACATGTGGGTCAAAGCGCGCGAGAAAAACTGCATCTTGATCTTCGCATGCTCGCCGGCCCCGACGATGGCGTCACCAAGTTCCAATAACAGAAATGTGTCTCCGCCCTCGCGTGCTTTCTTCAAATATGCAGATCTGTGTGAGACCCCTCCGAGGTCTTTTTTGGGTGGTCACCCACACGGCTTCACGTTGCCGTTATCGTCACCGCTGAAAAAAATGGTTAAATGATGCGGCACGACGCGTCCCTGCTCAGCTATCAACTTAACAGGAACAACACAGCATACGAAAATCGCAACTACCAAAATTAGCAAGACAAGGATGATTCTACCTGACGTTGTACCCAACTTTTATCACCCGCCATTCGGCATGAAATTTCCCGAGCATCACGTGTTGACCAACAATAGCAAACCAAAACTACTGCTCCTCAACCAACGTTCACCACTCTTGGGAGGTCCGAGCGGGTCCCACCATTCTTTCAGTGCTGTGGCACGCCACGACTGCCGTCAAACAGTGCCATCGCCCATTCGGAAAGGCATACCCCGCGGTCGCCGATACTCGGATTCTAATTATGCAATACTCTGCCCCTGATTCCGCAAAGGTTCCCCAGAGGCTTTAACTCGGGAGAAAACCCTGCCTAATTCTGTTGCCCGTTCGAAGTGTCGGAGGTTTTCTTGTGCCGGACTCTCTCGGCATACGTCTTGTATTCAAAATCGGGACTATTCGGCTTGTCATGGCACTGGACACAGGTAGACTCCAGCACGAGTCCGTATCCCTTCGCAGGGTTGCGTGAATGTCGCGTACCCGACCCGTGGCATGCCTCGCACTGGACGTTACGTAACTGTGGGGTGGCGTTTTCCGAAGTGAATCCGCCCTTAAGTTTGTAGCCAGTTGTATGGCAGGCCACACACTCAGGATCCGTCGTCCGGTTGTCCTTCCGTAGGCTCTGGAAAGCCTGGGCATGTTTTGTCTGAAGCCAAGAATCATATTCGCTGATGTGGCATTCGCGGCACTTTAGCGCTGTGACAAAAGTCTGGGGCTGCTGGGAACCACCAATCATGCCTGTTTGTCCCGCCCGAAGGCTTGCAATATACGCCTCCCATTCTTTGTCATGGTTCTTCACCATCTCAAGTATCTCCGGGTCGTCGGACAAATCCGACGTGACGGGCAACTGCTCCACCGTCGCGGACTGAATTTTCTTATCCTCGCCAATGTCCAAAACCAACTTGCCGACATGCGTACCCGAACTCTTGACCTGCATGACGTAGGTCGTACCCACCTGTTCCATTGGCGTGGGCGGTGGCGCAGCGATAGCATGCCCGCTTATTACAATATCTATACCCGGCACTTCGGTAGCCAGGCGCTTCGCAGTTTCGTATCCTGTATGCGCAAGTACGACCACCAAATCCGACTTCTTACGGAGTTCTTCCACTACCTTTTTTAGCGAATCCACCACTGGCAGGGCTCTAATCTTGTACTGTTGCTGGAAGTACGGCTGAACGAATCTCTCGTCAACGACCGCCGTCACCCCGATGCTGAGACCCTCCGCAGTCTTTCTGACCGTGTAGGCAGCATCGGCAAGCGGCGTACCCGTCTCAGAATCAATAAGGTTTGCCGATAAGAGGGGAATATCCTTGCCATATATCCATTTCCTCGAGGTAGTCTTTACGAACCCGGCCTCCATCTCCCCCATTCCCATGGCGTCATATCTCATGCGGGGGATTGCACGCGTGTATACGTCCATTTTGATCTCTGCTTGCCTACCGATGCCTGTGATGACATCACCGGTGTCAAAGAGAAGGACAGACCCACCCTGGTTCCGAAGATTGCTAATCAATGTCGCTCTTTTATAAACCCCACCGAGGTTTTCTTTGTTGTGTCACCCACATCCTGGCTTCAGGTTGCCAAAATCATCTCCGGTGAAGAGGATGGTTAGTTTATGAGGGACAACCTTGCTTTTCCCAGACAGAGAACCTGGGATAGAAAGTACCGACAGCAACACGAACAAGCAGATAAATAGTGCACTAATAGTCTGTCGGCTGCGAATCGTTCTCATATCGCCACCTGCTAACGCACTAATGTAAAGAAAGTATAACAAATCAAGCGCACATTTGCAACAGGATGCTCACGGAGCACGTTACGGCTTATGGTGCCTGCAACGCAATCCCGTAGCCAAATCTCGTGTAGCAGAAGCCATAAATGGGTGAGTTCACTTCCTTGCCTTACCAAATTATCTTGTCTCCTGCATTTGGCTGTATCATAACCCGTGATTTGAGATAATAAAGTCGAGCCAGGGTCATTAACAATACAAAGTCCCTATAAAAATTATGTTCTTCGCAACAACCAGGCTGACGCTAACGTCTAAGAATTGGCTATTGGTTCAGCCCGTTGCCACGGAGGAATACTGAGAATGCGTGCGAAATCAAAGGGTGTGAGCCCAGCCAATCTCAATTCAAACACGGAGGTTTTTGCAAACGTGCATGCTATCGTCTCGCTGTGGATCATAAGTACCATGAGTCTTCTATGCCTAAACTTCGCCCATTCAGCCGAAGAAAAGCCTGAGTTTCGTGCAATGTGGATATCGTCATACGGTCCGAATTGCGACATGGCAAGCCCAAAGTCAATTGATAAACTGATTGCCGACGCAAAAGCGGCCCATTTGAACGCACTTGTGGTACAAGTGCGGAAAACGGGTGATGCACTGTACAAGTCCTCCTACGAGCCAAAACCAGAGGATATGAACCTTGGCAATTTTGACCCGCTCGCTTACATCATAAACAAGGCGCATGCAAACGGAATTGAAGTTCACGCCTGGATAAACACATTCAAAATATGGCAAGGGGGAAATCCGCCCAAGAATCCCAACCATGTTTACAACAAGCACCCGGAATGGATCAACCGAACAAGGGATGGCGTCACTGCCAAGGGCCGAACTTACGGGCTCGACCCGGGAATAAGAGCGGTTACTGAATACACGAAGAACATTTACCTTGACGTGGTCAAGAAATACGACGTGGACGGCATACACTTTGACTACGTACGCTACTGGGACCCATACTTCGGGTACACAAGTCTCGCCCTCGAACGTTTCAAGAAAGAAACGGGGCGGACTGATATCCCGGATGCATTCGATCCGCAGTGGTGTCAATGGCGCCGTGACCGCGTTACCGACCTCGTGCGGGAGGTTTACGAAGGTGTAAAGAAAATTAAGCCATGGGTAAGAGTCACGGGCTCTGTCGTTTGTAGCGGCGACTACTATTCTGACTTTACAAAAACAAGACCGTATACCCTTTTGCTACAGGAATGGAACAGGTGGCTCAGAGAAGGAATCATTGACGCAGTCATTCCTATGAACTACAAGAGCGAATCCAATCCCACCGAAGCCAAGCAATTCCGCGATTGGACAGCAGGCATGGTGTCCCTAAAATCCGGACGGCATGTGTACAACGGACTCATGATACGGGGAGCGACAGACTTGATTACGCAGATCAAGGAAAGCCGCAAAGCCGGCACAGACGGAACCTGCGGATTCACGTTTAACGCGAGTCCAAACCGAACGGCGTTGGCGAGTGCTTTGCGCTCCCAAGTCTACCAGACGTGGGTGACAACGCCGCCCATGCCGTGGAAACCACCATTGCCAGCGAGAACCATCGCAAAACCTCTCAGCCCAAAAGAGTTGTTCGATAAAGCAATCCAATTGGCTGCGACAGACAAAGGGCTCGATGAAGCAATCACTTTACTCCAGCAAGTCGTAGCAGAAGACCCGAACATGACCGAAGCACATTTCCGCCTCGGTCGTTGCTACCTCCGAAAAGGAATGAAGACAGAGGCGGCGGATGAGTTCCGTCAAACGCTCGAACTCGATGCAAGCCACAAGGGTGCGGAAGAAGAATTGCGCAAACTACAGGCCGCAGAGTAAGGGAATTCTGTCTCACCCCAGAGGACTGTTTCCAGGAGACTGCGCATGGCGTGAATTCAGAGGTATCGTCATAAGCAGTGGGTCGGTTTGACCTAGCATCACCATCGGGAGTGACCTAATGAATACAGTCACCGGAAGCGTCAGAATACTGCCCAGCAACGCAGAAAAGACAGCTGCACTTGACTGAGAAATGTGGGTGGTGAACACCCGCATTGCAATAAGCGCCGCTACCATCCGAACCACCCACGTAGCTAATAAGAACAAAACTCTCAATAACGTGTAGTACACAACTTGCACCAAGTTCGTCTTGAGAATCGGCAAGAGGGTCTTCCATGCATCAATAATGTGGATATCCCGCGCATACATGATCACAAGAGCAAATTCAATCGTAAAGCGTTGTGTGAGCCATGCCCCACAGATTACACACGAGGTTAATCCTCTTAAAAACAAATTTAAGCCTGGCGCCACATCGACCTGGCTCAGAACGTCAACCCTAGTCATAATAAGCAAAAATAGAATTGCTAGTAAAATTAGCCCAAATACCACCTGCCACAAAAAGAATGAGGTTCCCAGCCTGCTCAAACGCCTGAATGGCTCCCGTATTGCCGCAGACTTACGGGAAATATCATCTATAAACACAAAATTGAAAACCGACGATATCCACATGACCAGGAGGAACAGAATTGGTGCGCTCGGAATCGCTAGTGGCCAAAACTTGGTTAGCCAATCCGAAAATACTTCGGGTGTAACTCGTCCCACAAAAAACCTGGAGTTTTCCACAGTGCCGAATAACCCGTGTAGCACGCCACTGAATGCACCAATCATTAACACAACAAAACCCAATCCCAACCAAATTTTCATCCTGAATGGCCTGAAAAGCATGCAGACCATCCATTCCCAGGTGATACCGAGTGCTCTCCCAATGTCCATTGACCCATCCCCCTTGATTTCTTATTCCCCTCTCTTTTCGACATGTTTTACGGTGAATCCTTTGGACATGCGCCCTATCATACTCACAACCCCCGTCGCGTTGAGATTCTATGTCACACCCGACCTAACTGTGTCCACATGCTCAAAAATTCCGTGCTCAATTCAGCGACACCAAGAAGCCATCGTTGACCATCGCAAGGCCTGACTGATTCTGCACTACAATGACACATCAAATTTGCTATGTCGGAAACTAATATCTCATACGTTTCTGCACGAACTCAAGACAGGCTTTCGTTGACAATGCGCTCAAACAAGCATACACTGGAGATACTCGGAGGAATATATGGAATACTCGCGCAGACATTCTCGTCGCCAAGAAACAAAGCCACGATTACTCTGGATGGCGGTCGGAGGATTTATTCTTTTGGCTGGAGTTTTCTTATTGGGGTTCTTTCTGGGACCCAACCTCGGCCTACTGGGAAGAAGCCCATATGAGGATATCCATCGAAGCCCAATGCACGTCACTCCCCCATCAAACTCAAAGGATAGGTTACCTCCACCAGAGCCTAAAGTCCAGGTGGATATTGTCGAGCGCAAAGAAAAGTTTGTGCCTGCTGGGGACTCGAAGAAAACCGAAACTGCGCAAGATGAAGGCGAGTCATCAATTGAGTCATCAATTGCACCCCAACCAAGTCGTGCCACAGAAACCACCCAGGGCAAGACCTCAAACCAAGACTCAGCCGTTCAAACGACACGCGAAGAAAGGAACTCACCCACGAAGAAGCCCACAACGACAAGCCAATCTGGAACTGAGTTCTCTATCTTAGAGCGACCGCGCGCCGCCACCGAGCGAAAGTCTTCTTTCTCAGGCAGTCAGGTCTACTGCGTAGAGGTCGGCAGGTACCAAAGTAGGACAGATGCCGACCTAATGGCCACAGAACTCAAAAAACGCGGGTACCGACCGGAGGTCGTCGGTCTTGATACCAACGGAGGAAAACAATATCGCGTACAACTGGGGCGCTATAGGACACGCGAAGATGCGCAAGAACTTGCAAGAGACCTATCAGCGATTGGGTATTCACCAACCGTTTTTGGCGAAACCTCCGGCAACTGACCCAGGCGAAATGCCACAAGAATTGCCATAATATTCCCGTGCGCCAGCCGCCAACCCAGTGTCTATCACTGCAAGGGACTCAAACTTCGACTATAAAAAAACAGCGCGGGTGTGGATCAGCAGTCCCGCATTACTCGCGCTCATCACGGCTCGACAGGCGCTATGTATACCTGACCATCAACGATATACGCAATGTAGTTCCCGTCTGGAGACCAAGTCGGTGACCCTTCGATGCCAGGTGTGTTTGTAAGTTGGATGCGTTCCGAACCGTCTGCGCTTGCCACCCAAAGGTCGGATGAAGTGATGACGTGTCCATCGTCTGTTGTAACTTCGAAGATAACATACCGACCATCCGGGGACCACGAGGGATTGTGTCCTTCTCCCAGGTTGATTGGTTCGCCACCTCTCGCATCAGTCACGTATAGGTTCCCACTGAATCCTTCCACGGCGTATTTGCTTCCATCAGGAGACTGTTCGGGAGCGCAGTATCCTGGCTCGTCTTCGACGTCAATTAACTTCCGACGATTGCCATTCTCATCCACGACCCAAATTTGGCTCTCCGAATCTAGATACACGCCCTTGCTGGGCTTGCCTGCAGCAGCCTGGCTTGCAAGAGCACAAGCGAATCCTGTATAGGTCGCACCTGTCAGCCGCCCGAGCATGAGCGAGGCAGCCACACTCATCACCCTTGAGAGCACACCTCTCCCCTGTGATAGACTGTGAACCTTTATAACATTTCCATCCTCGTCAACGGTAATGAGTTCGTCACCAGACCGATATGTGATCCCATCCTCACCGACTGTGGGCGGGAACAAGTCATTCAGCCAAGGAGTTAATTGCTTCGAGCCCTCCTCGCCGCGCTTGGAACACATAAGGGCGAGCGTGGTACTCTCCTCATCATCGCGGACTCGATACACAAGTCCCTGCCCATCCGGAGACCACCTGAACTTCCAGCCCGCTAAAGGCTTGTCCGAGATTGTAAATAGGTTTCCGAACAAATCAGCGTAGTAAAGACCTTTATAGCGTTCTCCTGCAAGAGCAATACCGCTGCCGTCTGGTGACCACACTGCGCGGTTGAAAGTACCCTGCACCGGTAGGGCAACCCCTTCCCCAAGCGATAAAGCGTTTGCCGGCACTACCCCCAGCGCTACAAAGCACAAGCAAATAAACACAAAATAGTTTCGGATAGAAATGTTACTTTTCATTTTGGGTTTGTCCCTCCTCCTGCTCACTCACATCCTTACGTGTAACGAGCAAGCACACGGTCTGATATGTCAAATCTACGTCATGGGTTCGCTCAACGGTCTCTTTCGGTACATCGGGCGATGCTTCTTCCTTCTTCTCAGGTTCAACTGGCTTTGCTGGAAGAGTTTCCGTCTTTTTTTCGGACTTGTCATCCGCTTTTAGATCAATCTTTCCGTGGGTTTGTACGAGCACACCCTCCTCGTACGCGAAATATGTCCATATCGTTCCTGTCTCTACGCCCTCGACAATCTGCGGCTTTTCGGATGCCTGTTCACCGCCAGATTTGTCCTTTTCTTTGGAGTCCGTCTGTTTGGAAGCGTCTGCCTCTTGCTTGCTATCCTTTTTCGTTTCTATTCCCCTAAGTTTGGTAATGTCAAGTACAAAAGGTGCCTCATATGTGCTTTCGATTTTGACACAGTTTTTTTCGAGCACCTTCTCAAAACCTAGAAATTTCGATTTAACAATTATGCGCGTCGGCTGCTGATCCGGGATTAAAACCTCGTATAGATCCTCCCATGTGTCACCCGGCTTGATTTCCTTATCTGGGAAACCCCCGCAAGGCAATTGTGCAAGGACATCGCCAAAAGTCTTCTGCTGGGGAAGCCCAGGACAAAGGGCAAGTTCCTCAAGTCCCTTAAATGCTCTGACTTTCCCACGCTTGTCCATCTCGTACTGAATAGGAGGAACTGTGAGGTAGATCTGCCCAAACTCCGGGATCAGCATGTCTGCTTTGATCGTATCCCACTCAATGCGCCAGTGCCCGTCAGATGTGGGTCCACCAACGAGATGACGAACACAGCGCATAGTCACGCGGGCTTCGAGTTTCACCGCATCTTCTTGCCCAGGTAACTTGACCTTCCCCTCGCCGGTTACAGTAATGTCGTATTTTTGCATGTCCCCAGACTTGAATTTGTATTCAAGCCGAAGGCTCTCAGGAGGATTCTCGACGGCTCCCCCTTCTTCAATGAGCAATTCTACCCGCTGGGCTGCGACTTGAACGCTCAGCATGCCCACGAGTATGAAAATTACCAAACAATGCAATAGAGATTTCATCATTCTCCTTCTGCCGCACAGTTGTCTGTGAGGTCTTCGTTGCACGCTGCCGACAATTTTCCTCCTTGAAGAAACTGATTTTGCACCTTTCGCTCAGGTATTATGCCCCGATATTGGTGACCTAGCACACATTACCCAACTCCTGATTCTATCAACAGGTGGAGCAGGGCCTCCCTGCCCCACTCCACGTCTTGTTCTCTGCTCCACTAATGTGTATGCGGAGTTATACCATAATGGCTCTGAGTACCATGCAGATACGCTATACCAGCCTGATCCTGGTACGTCGAGTTTATTAGTTTGTTGCGGTCAGCAGTGTTCGTGATAAAGGCAACCTCGCCCAGTATCGCCGGCATGCTGGTGCCTGTCAATACCGTGTAGGCAGCTTCCTTGACGCCTCTATTCACCGTGCCCATGTGCGCCACAAGTTCCGGGTTGACCTTGTTGCGAAGGTCATAGGAGTAGGAACTGCAGCCAGGACAGCAATAGGTTTCCGTTCCATTGGCACTGCTGCTGCTGAATGCATTGCAGTGGGTGCTCTCAAACCTATTCGCCCCCCAGTCGTTGGCAATGCTGCACCGACTCGAGAGTGAGACATAAATGTCTGTGCTCCTAGTCATCTTTGTGGACGCATCATCGTTCAGGAATCGTGTGTTCATCCTCTTCCCGATTGCGAGGTTGATGTCCTTTTCGTTATAGCCGCCACTCACTGCACCTGGGTCCGAGCCACCATGACCAGGATCAATACAGATCTTCTTTCCGGTCAAATGAGCGGATGCCCCGACTGCGAGTGCGGCTACCATCGCCAGCACGCTGACCAGAATTACTAATGTTCTCACTTGCCAATTACCTCCTTTTGTTAGTTTACGATGTCCCATTACTAGGACCAGGAAACACCCTTATTCCCCCTCTAGGCATCACCTCCATTACTACTGCCAATCGCTCCTGCGGTAAGGCCGCATTTTGTTCGCTGCAGCGCGCAGAGCAGACTTCGTGCGACAAGAGCGGGTGAGGGGGTAAGAACCACTTTCGCCCCTCACCCGATCCACTTGACATAATGCCTTCTAGTTCTTATGCCACTTGATAGCGTCAGCAATAACTACGTAGCCAGTGGACGCCCAGCAGGACTTCGCGGTTGGGTAACCGGTTCCCGTACCAAGGTCGAAGGCGCCGAGGCTGTTCCACTTGCCGCCATCGGTCTGCTGGTTCACGTATACTGCCGTAGTTCCCCCGGTATTGGTAACGTTGTACGCCGAGTTTGGATGCCTGTTTGTTCCGGCAGTCCACCAGGCGTAGACCGTCCAACTCCCAGACACAGGAATGTTCGGTGTCCAGACAGCCTGGTCGCTGGTAGCAGCGGTGCTTCTCCATCGGTAGTCGCTGCCGTACTTATCGGTTGCAGAGGTACCAACTGCCCAGTTGCCGGAAGCCGAGAAGGAACCCGACGAATTGTCAATGATGATGTCACTGACCGGGTCATGCGGCGCCTCGCCATAGTGGCTCTGGGTACCATGCAGGTATGCACGTGCCGCCTCCTGTCTCCAGGTTCCACTTGCCAACTTTGCGTTATCGGCTGAGTTGGTGATAAATGCAACCTCACCCAGTATCGCCGGCATTGTGGTTCCCGTCAATACCGTGAAGTTGGCAGTCTTGACACCCCGGTTGGTAGTCTGCATATGTGACACCAGTTCTGGGTTCACCTTGTTGCGCAAATCATAGGCAGTGGCACTGCAAGAAGGACAACAGTAGGTCTCAGTCCCATTCGCGCTGTTGTCGCTAAATGCGTTGCAGTGGGTGCACTCGAACCTGTTTGCGCCCCAGTCGTTCGCGATGCTACATCGCCCGGAAAGCGATACGTAAATGTCCGTGCTCCTGGTCATTAACGTAGAGGCGCCATCGAGGTTGAATAGGTCTCTCATCCGGAGCCCGATATCCAGATTCACGGATTTCTCCTCAAGCCCGTAACCTACTGCACCTGGGTCGGAGCCACCATGTCCGGGGTCTATACAGATCTTCTGCCCGGCCACACCGGCAAATAAAGCCGACGTGCACATGATGAGGATACACAGTGTCGAAAGTACCTTCACTTACAAATACCTCCTTCTCATGTTGTTGAGACTTTCTTTCACGGAACTTTTGACTGTGGCTTTGGTCTGCCCACCACCTCCTTTTGTGATCGAAGCATTGTGAGCACCGATCACCGACGAATCAGCCTCACCGCATCGGCTATCACTACATAGCCCGTGGTTGTCCAGCAGGAAAGTTTCACCTGGTTGCTTCCTGCGGCAAGGCTAAACGTACCCAAACTATTGAAAACACCGCCGTTGGTCTGTTGGTTGACCGTCACGGTTTGTGAACCGCCGTTGTAATAAACCACATACGGTGCAGACGTCGAGCGGTTAGTACCGGCACTCCACCACGCGTACACTTGATAGGAATCCGCTGTTGGTATGTTGAAAGCCCACGTTGCAGGATCACTTGTCGCCTGGGTTTGCCTAAACCTATAATTGATCCCGTACTTGTCCGTCGCCATTGTGCCAGTACTCCAATTGGCTGATGCAGAGAAACCGGCATCAGAATTGTCAACGATTATGTAAGTGGTCTCATCTTTCGGAGTACTCTGACTAGACTCATTCCCTGCAGCGTCGTATGCCGAAACAGCATATGTATACGTCACACCCATGGACAATCCCGTGTCTGAATAGTTCGTCTGCCCTACAGAAGTAAGATATGTGCCGTTTCGGTAAACTTTGTAGCCGGCTACGCCAACATTATCTGTAGAGGCAGACCAACTCAAGTTGATTTGGCTTGTAGATGCGGCTACTGCAGTAAGATTTTGAGGCACGCTTGGCGGTTGTGTATCCATCGGCTGGACGCACATGAACCTCACTGCATCGGCTATGACCACTTTCCCTGATTCTCCTGTCCCATTACCTAATTTGGCATAACCGTTTGTACCTGTGGCAAAGGGCTTCGATGCTACCAGCACATTCCACCTACCGCCGTTGGTCTGCTGATTGACCTGCACCGTCTGAGAGCCACCGTTCCAATACACCGTATAGGGGGCTACCGCAGACCGATTGCTACCCTGGGAGTACCACGCGTACACATCGTAGTAACCCGCTGAACTGATATTTGGTCTCCATATGGCATATGCAGTCTCACTACCTGCCGTACTCGCATACTTGTAATCACTAAGGTACTTATCCGTAGCTGACGTCCCCGTGTACCACGTGCCTGAATACGAAGCCGCGGTATTATCCACCACAAACTCAAGGTTACCCCATGTGCCAGCGCTGTATCGCTGGTCTACTGCCTGCTGGAATGCCGTGAATAAGTCACGTGAGTCCCCCGACGGAAAGCCATGATCTTTCCAGTATTCTATAGCCCAGTTGTTCCAGCCTCCACCTGCTTGCTGATTGCAGTCATAAACAAACCAGGTCATCCCGATTATGTCACGGTTACCGGCAGTTTGATTCCACGCATTGACATCAGAAAAAGCATCTCGGACGAATTGTGCTGAGTTCTGTTCGTCATTATCATCTATGGTGTACCTTCCGAACTCCGTGATCCAAATGGGCTTATTGCCGAACCCCTTCTGATCAATTATTCGTAGTTGGGTTCTGTATTGATCCTGAAACTCAGCCAGATTCCAGCCGTATGCATGAAGCGCAAACCCGTCTACCTCGCTTGGTGACAAGTTATCAAGCGTCTGAGCAAGGTAAGTAGCACCAGACATCCAGCGAACACCTTCTGCTGGACCATAACTTGGTCCTGCCAAAAGAACAATATGCTGACCCGGAGGACCGACAGCCGCGCTTTGGTGGATCGCATTGCGCACGTTTCGGTAGACTGCAGCGTAATCTGCAGGCTGAATCTTTCTATCTGGCCACAAACTTCCTTCAGCACACAAGATGTTTGGCTCATTTCCCACAATCCATATGTGTGACTGGTTCTTCAAGACGTTTACCACGTTATTGACAACCACCGAGGGCCAACTCGAGTAGTTTGGGTCTGAAGGTGCCGGTATCGTGTCGTTCCACGTGTAATCCACCCGCGTTATCAAACTGACGTTCCAACTGTACAGTGTAGAATATAGGTCAGTAAAGTATCCCGGGCTCCACCAATAATCCGAATGGGTTAGCACAGTCTCAGTATCCCAAGCCGAATAGGTAGGAAGATCGAGCAGACTTTTCGGCGTCGTATCCACTCCGACGCCCTGGCTGTGCCCCCACCAGTGAATGCCATATAGTTTGTTAGCATCCGCCGCGTACAAGGTATCCCCGCTAATCATCGCCAGCACGAGGATTGTCATCACCACAATATAAAACCGTTGACGCTGTCCGTACATAGATTGCCCTCCTTTACAGGCAGGCCGCTGCCACCCTTTCCAGCGGCCTGCCCAGCATGACGCACATATCAGACTATTCTACCTTGGTCCAACGCACTGCATCCGCAATGACAACCTTCGAACTCTCCCCAGTGCCATTTCCCAACTTGACATAGCCCGCCGTGCCGGTAGCAAAACTCCGTGTGGTAATTAGGTTCCACTTGCCGCCATTCGTCTGCTGATTCACTTGGACGGTCACATTACCACCGCTGTAATACACAGTATACGGCGCTTTAGCAGAACGGTTTGTACCTTGGGAGTACCAAACATATACGTTGTAACTACCGGAAGAGTTGATGGTAGGGCGCCAATTTGCCGTCGCTGTTTCGCTCGAGGCAGTGCTTGCATACTTGTAGTCCGTTCCGTACTTATCGGTTGCCGACGTACCTGTCGTCCAAGTGCCAGAGAATGTAGCCGACGGATTGTCCAGTATTATCCAAGTAGTGGCTGTGTCGGTGTTACTGGCAGAAGACTCATTCCCGGCATCATCGTAGGCGGTTACGTAGTAAGTGTACGACGAGCCGGCAGAAAGACCCGTATTGGAATAGGTCGTGGTCGTAACGGAAGCAAGGTATGCACCATTCCGATAAATCTTGTAGCCTGCTACCCCGACATTGTCAGTGGACGCAGACCAGGTCAGGTTGATTTGACTTGTCGAGACTGCATCCGCGTTAAGATTTGAAGGCGCACTCGGCGGCTGTGTATCTATGTAGCTCAGAAAAACGAACTTTACGGCATCAGCCATTACGACTAGCGAAGACTCACCTGTGCCGTTGTGAAGTTTAACGTATTGGCTTGTTCCGATGTCGAATCTCTTGTTGCTCACTATGAGGTTCCATCTGCCGCCGTTAGCCTGTTGATTCACCTCAACCGTCTGTGAGCCGCCGCTGTAATATACGGTATACGGCGCTTTCTGCGACCTGTTTGTTCCCTGCGGATACCAAACGTAAGTATCGTATTTGCCTAACACGAGGATGTTGGGGCGCCACCTCGCTGATTTCGTCTCTGTTGTAGTCGTAGCAGTGTAGTAATAATTCGTCCCGTACTTGTCGGTTGCTGAAGTACCCGTGGTCCACGAACCGGTCAGCTCGCACTGTGGGTTATCAATGATTATGTCATCCACTACTTCTGAATCTGCAGTAGTGAAGGTATAATCACTGGACACGGACTCGTTGTTCGCCCCGTCCTTGGACTTGACCCTATAGTGATATGTCGTACTTGGCTGAAGCCCTGTGAGTTGGACGGTATGTGACGTTACGAGCGCTGAATCCAGCGTAGTTTGATAACCGTACGCTGTGGTGGTGCCATACTCCACCTGGCTTGTCGCAGCCTCGTCGGTGTCCCAAAGTATCTTGGCTATGGTCGCCCGGACATCAGAGGTGTGTACGTTCGAAATAATAGGTGGCGCCATGTCTACCCCAAGTGTTAGGTCGAGAGTTGCGACCTGGCCTGCGGTGACGGTGACTTGTCCTTGCCCGTTCGTGTATCCAGGAGCACTCGCCGTTACCGTGTACGTGCCAGGAGTCAAATCAACAAATCCATAGAAACCCGCGCCGCTGTTCTTGGTAGAAACACCGAGTCCCTGGACCGTAACCGTAGCCGGGTAAACTGGTACACCGTCTCCATCCTTGACGAACCCTTTTAACATCCCGTAACTAGGATTACTTATCCATGACATGGTCGGAACAGACTGATAGTTGGCAAACGGACCGGACAACAAAGCGCTCTTGAAGCCCTCTCTGTCCACCGTGCCGCTATTCGTCACGCGGTAACAATAGCATTGCACACCAGGAAAGCCCATACTCTGAACCGAACTTATCTGGGTCATGGAATTGCTGATGGTGTTAAGATAAGAGCCCTGCGCAATATACACATGCCGACCATACTGCCTCGTGTAGTTATCCTGATTTTCTGAATTGAAAGCATTGTTGTCGGTCAGATAGTTCATAGGAGCTGCGTAATCGAGTATATGGCTCGACATCCACAAGTCCCAATTCTGGAAATAGTAAGTATTTGCCGTATAAGCAGTGCTCCACACAGCTGCGCCAATTTTGATGTTGGGCTTAATGGCTTTCGCCTCCAGGTATGTCCTTTTGACGATATTTGTCACCTGGTCGCGCCGCCAATTGGACCATTGAGTGTCGTTGGCAGGCGGGTTGCCGGAAAGCCCGTATTCTGCATTGTACCTCGCCACCGCAGTGGAATTGTAGCCCCAGTTCGTACCTGCATAGCGGATGTAGTCCAGGCACAAGCCGTCTATGTCGTAGTTCTGGACAATCTCCCTGAACACGTTGCTGTAATGCGTCTCGACCTCCGGATGGCCCGGATCAAGCCAACTGCAACCGTCATCCTGAAACATACCGCCGGTATCGGTTAATGAAAACCACTCAGGATGCGCATTGAAAACATGCTGGGGCGTCGTCGACGGCGGCGGGGTTGTGCTTGTCCATGCACGGTTGACGACAACCCACGCATGTACTTCCAAGCCACGCGTGTGAGCCTTGGTTACAATGTCTGCCAAGCAGTCATAGCCCGCCTGCGGCGTGATACTCCACCCTGTGGGTTCATATGAAGAGGTGTAGTACGCGTCTGCACGCTTCCTCATCTCAACAAGCACGACGTTGCAGTTGCATGCATCAACATAGTCGAGCATGGTTGTGGTCGCCGTAGGGTTCTCAAAACCTGACCCCCAAGCGTCAACCCAGAATGCCCGGTGCTCCGCCGCTGCTACGCTTCCTTGACTCAGCAATGCGGCGACCAGTACTAAAATGGCAACGACAATTCCCTGAGTTAAGAAAGATCTTCCTGACCTCATTTCAATCCTCCCTCTCTTTCTCGATGCCGATCGCTAGCCATCTCAGGCTTCCCTAATTCCAATACTCCCGTGCAGGTTATGTGGTATGGGAGGGGCACCCCCCCGGTGGCCCCTCCCATGACTCACTCCTACTGCTTGACCCACTTCACAGCATCTGCGATTACCACGTAGCCAGTGGTCGTCCAGCAAGAAAGCTGAGTGGGATAGGCGGTCCCTGTACCGAAGGTCTTGGTGGTAAGGAGGTTCCATTTGCCGCCGTTCGTCTGCTGATTGACATTAATGGTCGTGCTCCCACCACTGTAATACACAATATACGGAGCGCTCGAGGACCTATTTGTACCTTGACTCCACCACGCATAGACCGCCCAACTGCCGGACGTGGGTATGTTTGGCGTCCATTTCGCAGGGTCACTCGTGGCCTGAGTGTTCCTGTACCGGTAATTGGTTCCGTATTTGTCTGTGGCAGACGTGCCCGTTGACCAATTGCTCGAGCACGAGAATCCGCTGTCCGAGTTATCAATGATTATTTCGTTGCTGCTCGCAGGCGTTAAGGTAAAGTTCACTGTTTTCACTACACCAGCCTGAATCGTCACGGACGCAGACCCCGTGTTGTAGCCAGTAGCACTTGCTGTCACCGTGTAGGTCCCAGTGGAAAGATCTACAAAGCCATAGAATCCAGTTCCACTATTCTTGGTGCTCTTGCTCTGAATGGTCACCGTAGCCGGATAGATAGGCTGCCCGCTTGCGTCTTTTACGAATCCCTTCAACATGCCGTATGTCGGACTGCTGATCCAAGACATCGTTGGCACAGACTCATACGTAGCAAACGGACCTGACAGTAGAGCACTCTTGAAACCCTCCCTGTCAACAGTACCGCTATTAGTCACTCTGTAACTGTACGGCTCTACCCCAGGCATTGGTTTGTTCTGGACGTAGTTGATCTGCGTCATTGAATTGCTGATTGTGTTCAAATACGACCCTTGTGCCACATAGATGTGATGCCCGTACTGCTGGTTATAGTACGTGTCCACCCAGGAGTTGAATGTGGTATTGCTCGTCGTGTAGGCCATTGGACTGGCATAATCGAGCCAGTGGCTGCTCATCCAAAGATCCCAATCCTGGAAATAACTGTTCTTGCCAGTCGTAGACGAGTTCCATACAGCCGCCCCAATCTTAATGGATGGCTTGATTGCCTTCGCCTCGAGATACACCCTCTTCACCATATTCGTAACCTGGTCTCGTCTCCAATCGCACCAGGTTGTATCGGTGCTAGAAGGATTGCCTGTGCGTCCGTACTCTGCATTGAACCTGGCAACCGCTGTTGCGTTGTAACCCCAGGTCGTCCCCGCGTAACGGATGTAGTCAAGCACAAAACCATCCACATCATAGTTGCTTATAATCTCGCTGAACACGTTCCAGTTGTAGTTCTCGACGTCAGGGTGTCCAGGATCAAGAAAACTGTTGTTATCAGCATCGAACTTCGCACCGCTCGAAGTCAAAGAAAACCACTCTGGGTGTGTGTTGAACACGTGATTTGGGCTGGTCGTCGGTGGAGCCGTCTGACTCGTCCACGCCCTATAAACAACCACCCACGGATGTACTTCCAATCCAGCGTTATGAGCCTTTGTCACAATGTCCGCGAGGCAGTCATAGCCAGACTGTGGAGTAACGCTGGTGCCCACTGGTTCGTAACTGGACGTGTAGTAGGCATCACACCGCTTCCTCATCTCAGGAATAACGGCATTGCAGTTACAGGCATCCACGTAGTTAATCATGTTTGTGGTTGCCGTTGGATTTTCGAAACCAGAGCCCCACGCATCTACCCAAAATGCGCGGAATCTTGCCGCATGTGTAGGCACGCCGCTGGCTATCACCACCAATAACACCAACAAGATCAAGACAGCGTTTCTCTTCACTTCTTTCTTCTTTCTCCTTTCCTTTCTACTTTGACTTGGCATTCGATAACAAACACTGCCTGGCTCGCCCAACCATGTCGCCATGCGAGCCAATAAGACCTTTTGCCGATCCTAAAGATCGGCTTATTGCCCAAACCAGACCCTTGCTTCCACCCCCTTCGTATACCGGCATGTATTTCGGTGGCCTTCGCCGGCCCGGGGCCACGCCACATCGCCCCACAGGGCAGCGTACAGCACGCCACGCGATTGGCATGGACCCGGGGCGGCGACCAGATTCCCCTGGAACCAGACCGCCGCCGTAATCTTAGATCAACTAGTTTTTATGCCACTTAACGGCATCTGCGATTACCACATAGCCTGTTGTTGCCCAGCAGGACTTCTTCGTAGGATACCCCGTCCCCGTCCCAAAGTCTTGGGTGGTCAGAGTGTTCCACTTCCCGCCATTGGTCTGCTGATTCACGTACACGTTGACGGACCCACCGCTATAGTAGACCTGGTATGCCGAGTTAGATGACCTATTCGTCCCAGCAGTCCACCAAGCGTACACCGTCCAGCTTCCCGCTACTGGGATGTTCGGCGTCCACACTGCCGGGTCGCTGGTCGCTGCCGTGCTCCTCCAACGGTAGTCTGAACCGTACTTATCTGTTGCAGATGTTCCAGTATTCCAGCTCGCCGAAGCTGAGAATGAGCCAGAAGTGTTGTCTATGATGATGTCCTGAACAGGATACGGGTCATACCCATACGTTGCGCACACACCCCTGTAAAGACCCTCGGCGTAGAGATTTCTACCATTCGAGGTCTTCAGCAACTGAGTGTCGTCATAATTGGTATGGAACAGACCCTCAATAAGAACCGAGTTCATATCCGGCGTGTTGTTCAAGACATACAAGTGGTACCCGTAGAAGCAACAGTCGCCGTAGTATCCTGAGCCCCACATTGCGCCCCGTCCGGCCGTGGCAAACTGGCTAATGCAATTGTCCACGCATTTGACACACAAAGTACGGTCTAGGGCAGCATACGAACAGTCACTACAATTTGCCCAATAAAGTCCCATGGTGCCGTGGTTCGAATCCCAACCGCCGCTTCCTGCCGCATTGGTGTGCTCAGCGACAAAACAGTCTGGATTCCATGCATCCGCATCACTGCACGCAGCCGATAAACTGAGCCAATCACTGTCCCTAGTTGCGAAGCCCCTGTTTGCACACTTCGTACAGAACAGGTCAGAGACACTCTGCATGGAATAGCCCTCGTTGTACGTACCGTCAGGACTCACGTTGTTCGTTTGGATACTCGGATTTGAGTACACCTTCAGCGCATAGGTTGGAGTAGCTATAACAGCCACAACCAAGACTATGGCAATGACACAGTACTTCTTCACTTTTCTATTACCTCCTTCTTATGCTTTAACCTGATACCTCAATCAACCGACCAAATCGCACGTGTGATGCTAGATTTCACCTCCTCTCTACGTTGGGTGACCCCGTGCTTCCATGCACGTACCTTTGGCATGGTAAGCCTTGGTGCCAGGGAAGATGATCCCCAACTGCACCATTTCCAAACCCGGCAGGGACGGCCACCAAGCCCCTGCCGGGCAGGCCCCGCCAGCGGACAAAGCCGCTGGTGAGCAAATGTCTGCTATCTGTATCCTGTGCCGGCCCCGTCACCTACAAGCCGCTCCATTGCTTTCTTCGCTCCCTCGTGCCCCATGTCATAAGCAGGACCATAAGCCTCCAATGCTTCCTTCTTTCGCCCCAGTTTCTCAAGTAGTTGACCCAACAAATAGTAAACCTCAGCATCACATCCGGTTTTGCCCATACAAAGTTTGAGTTGCCTTACAGCATCTTCAGTGCGACCCGAATCTGCGTACAACCTGGCCAACTTTACTCTCGATTCGACGCCATCTGGCTCAATTTTAACCAATGCCTCGAGGGAAGCAACCAAATCTTTCTTGAGCCCATTTCGCTCAGAATATGCAACCAACCGCCTGGCCAAGAGTGCACTTGTCGGACAGGCTTCTTGCAATTCCCGCAGTTTCGAAACCACCGCCGTCGATGTCATGCCCTTTAGTTCGTATGCCCGAATCAAGGCATCAATGCTAGCCTCCCGTTCTTGACACCTGGCGATTCGATTCCTCATGAACTCAATTGCGTCGTCGAGCGTGCCGCGTCGTTTTTCGGCGTCTAGCAGTTCTCCATACAATTTGTCCGCATCCGGAAATCGCTCAAGAACCCACTTGTATCCAGTGATTGCATCATCTAGTCTACCCTGCCTTGACCGGACAGCCGCAATCCGGCTCCTGCTCCACGCCTCTGCGGTCAGGTCCTTTTGAGGCGCTTGCTTGTAAACCTCAACCGCCTGGTCAAACTTCCCCATCTGCTCATACGCCTCGCCCATCCGAGCATATATGCCAAGATTCCCCTTGTCCCTTTCCAGAAGTTTCTTACACTCTGCAATCGCCTCGTCAGCCTTCCCTTGCAAAAGCAGAAGCCGAGGGATGTTCAATGCAAATTCGACATTATCTGGCTCCCTCGCGGAAAGTTCTCGAATCAGCGTCACTGCTTTGTCATACTGCCCAATTTTTTCATAAAGGTCTATCATTCGGAACTTAGGGGCGGGATCAGCCGGCAGGTACTTGACCGCATCTTGAAGTTCTGCCAAAGCGTTCTCTGGTTGGTTCAAGTCTTTCTCGTATATCTCCGCAATGGCAAGATACGGATAACTGTCTGCAGCATCTATTGCCTTCGACCTCTCGTGTGCACGCATTGCCTCCACAAACTTCTTCTGCTCACGATACATCTCGGCTTTCAATCGGTATGGGGTCGCAACTCTCGGTCCGTCTGCTATCCATGCGTCCGCTTCCTGCAACGCTTTCTCCACCTGACCAGAATCTCTGTATGTATTGATCAGATTCGTTCGGGCACGCTCGTCATGTGGATCTTCCTTTGCCATCTCACCATAGACACGGGCAGCTTCATCGAACCTCCGCTGGCGATGGTAGAAGTTGCCCATGGCATTCCGCCCGTCCCTGTTGCTCGGATTCAATCGCACAAACTCGGTATATACGGAAAGCGCTTGATCAAAGAGTCCCCGCTCTTCGTAAAAGTTTGCCAGCAAGTGTGCAGCCTCAAGGTCATCTGGTTTCGCCGCAAAATAACCCTTAAGTACGGCCTCGGCTGCCGTGCCATTTCCTCGCTCCAGATAAACCTGCACGAGTGTTTTCACTGCCGCAATGTCGTCGGGATAGTTCGCAACGATTTTTTCCAGCAGTATCGTCCCTTCGTCGTAACGTTTGAGGTTCAATAAAGCATAGGCTAGCCTGTTTTGGATGTCCCTATTGTCCGGCTGGGCTCTAAATACTACTTGGAAGTGCTCAACAGCCTTGCCTAGATCACCCTTGCCTTCATAAAGCAGACCCAAACCGTAATGCGCGTCAACATACCCAGGGTCAATAGCAAGTGCCCGCTCATAGTAAGAAGCGGCAACGTCCGGACGCTTTGCAAGCGCGTTCGCTTTACCAAGCCAAATCAGCAATTCGAGATTGTTGGGCTTGGACTGGAGAGCTGTCTCGAAGTGTTTGATGGCTTCTTCGAACTTTCCAGCCTTGTACGCCTGTTCACCAAAAAACAAATTGGCTTCTGCGTTGCCCGGGTCGTCCCGAAGTAACTGTTCATACAGAGCGACATTGCTCTCGTCTGCGGCTTGCTCGCCCTTGGCAAGAGCCTGGCCGCAGAGACATCCAAGAACAATCAGTAAGACTGCGTGAAAAGCCACATTGCGCAACTCTTTAACACCAACCCACTAATCCGCTCTCATGTTGAAAAACCAAGCCAAAACGCAATTCCAATTTGCAGAGCGCGGGGGCAGATCCTCGAACAGGATCCGCCCCTTTTCCGCTACTCAATACTCGATGCTGAAGCTCACAAAATCAGCCGAACATGAGAATGACGCTTTCGCACCGCCCACGTACTCCCGAAGCCATATCTCCCCACTTGCTGAGATATAGTTTGCAGGGGAGGTTGTGCTCCACGTCACCGTAACGTCACTCGTGCCAACGCTTCTACTATCAATCTGCACCCACGCCGATGTTGACCAGTTCCAAATGTGCAGGCTCTGGGTCTGCGTGCTTGACAACTTGCCGTCATACGTTATGGTCAACTTAGTTACGCTTCCTGGTGCCTCTGCTATTGAAACACTGCTATACCAATCGGTGTAGTACTTATTGGCCGACTTGGCCGCATTTATCACCAGATATGAAGCATCATTAGCAGCAAGATTGGACACGGAACCAGACGCAATAGTGCCTTTTGTCAACGTTATTGATGTCGGCGCATAGTTTTTTGTCTGAACCCCAGGTGTAGTTGCAACAGCCGGGGCACTTTGTCCAGACTCATTTCCTGCAGCATCATAAGCACTCACAGTATATGTGTAGGTGGTGTTTGGCGAACATGTCGTATCCGAATAGGCAGTAGAAGTAGACGTGCCGATCTGACTCCCGTTTCGATAAACCTTGTATCCAGTTACACCCACGTTATCAGTCGAGGCGGTCCAGCCTAGGTCAATCCTTGTTTGTGAGATTGGCGTCGCGGTCAGGTTCGTGGGAACACTCGGCGGCTGGGTATCAGGCCCCGCTTTGAACACGTACTTTACGGCATCTGCCATGACAACTAACGACGATTCACCAGTGCCATTCCCCAGTTTTATGTATTGGGCAGTTCCTACCGCATGCGGCTTATCGCTCACCAGTAGGTTCCAGCGCCCGCCGTTTATCTGCTGATTTATTTGAATCGTTTGCGACCCGCCATTCCAATACACTGTATATGGGGCTTTCTGAGACCTATTGCTCCCCTGTGGATACCAACAATACGTATCGTAATTTCCAGCAACCAGTATATTTGGTCGCCACTTGGCCGACTTGCTCTCACTTGCCGAAGTCGTGCAATAGTAATAATCAGCACCATATTTGTCGGTAGATGACGTGCCGGTCGTCCATGCGCCACTGAGTTCGCAAGATGGATTGTCAATTATGATGTCGTCCACAACTTCTGACTCAGCAGTGGTGAACGTGTAATCACCTGAAACCGCTGCGTTATTTGCGCCATCCTTGGACTTCACACGGAAGTGATAAGTGGTATTGGGCTGAAGTCCGGTCAACTGCACAGTATGGGCAGTTACGAGCGCCGGATCTTCTGGAGTCGTGTTTCCGTACGCCGTGGTTGTTCCATACTCAACTTGGCTTGTCGCAACTTCGTCGGTATCCCAAAGGATTTTTGCTATCGTCGCACGCACATCACTCGTTCTGACGTTTGAAATGATGGGCGGCGCACTGTCGGTTCCCAGGGTAATGTCGAGAGAAGCAACCTGACCCGCTGTGATTGTCACCTGTCCCTGACCATTCGTATAGCCCGGAGAACTTGCCGTGACTGTGTAAGTGCCCGGATCAAGGTCAACAAAGCCGTAGAAGCCGGTACCACTGTTCTTGGTGGACACATTCGGACCTTGGACCGTCACTGTAGATGGGTACACAGGTGTACCACTGCCGTCTTTTACAAATCCTTTGAGCATACCTTTCGTGGGGCTGCTGATCCAGGTCATGGCTGGAGGATCTTGGTAGGTCGCGAAGGGACCCGCCAACAGGGCACTCTTGAATCCTTCGCGGTCCACCGTCCCGCTATTGGTCACCCTGTAACAGTACAGGTGCACTCCTGGCATTGGCTTGTTCTGTACATACTCAATCTGAGTCATGGAGTTACTTATGGTGTTGATGTACGAACCCTGGATTGGATAGAGGTGATGACCATATTGCTGATTGTAGTAAGTGTCAACCCACGAATAAAAGGTCGAATTTGTGGACGTATATGCCATGGGCGCACCGTAGTCCAGCCAATGATTCTGCATCCAGAGAGCCCAGTCCTGGAAATAACTATTGCGCCCAGTGGTTGAGTTATTCCAGATGGCGGCGCCTATCTTAATATATGGCTTGACCGCCTTAGCCTCAAGGTAGATGCGCTTAACCATGTTTGTGACCTGGTCACGTCGCCAATCACTCCACTGAGGATCGTTGGTTGCCGGCTGACCAGAAAGCCCGTACTCAGCATTGTACCGCGCAACAGCAGTTGGATTGTATCCAAAGTTCGTGCCTGTGTAGCGAATATAATCCAGACAGAAGCCGTCAATGTCATAGTTCTGGATTATTTCCATAAAAACGTTCTTGTGGTAATTCTCAACATCTGGATGACCTGGATCAAGCCAACTGTTGTTTGCGCTGTCGAACTTTGATCCCGTGTCATCCAGCGAGAACCACTCAGGGTGTGCGTTGAAAACATGGGGAGGATTTGTTTCAGGCGGGGGATCCGTGAAAGTCCACACTCGATTGACGACAACCCACGCGTGGACCTCAAGACCCGCACTGTGGGCTTTACTGACGACGTCGGCCAGGCAATCGTAGCCCGGCTCTGGGGTGACATTCCAACCAATCGGCTCATAACTCGATGTGTAGTAAGCGTCACCCCGCTTGCGAACTTCCACGATGACCGCATTGCAATTGCAGGCGTCAACGTAGTTGATCATGCTCGTGGTAGCGCTAGGGCTCTCGAAACCCGAGCCCCATGCGTCTACCCAGAACGCACGATGCTCTGCGCTCCAGACCTTCTGCGGCGCCCACAGTATTGCCGAAATCAACACTGCAAGCACCAATGCTGTGTTCTTGTTCATCCTAACCTCCTGTGTTTATTTGTTTCGCTCTGCAACATGTCTGAGCAAGAGACCGAAGTTTTTGCAATGCACGCTTGCTTGCTCGAAGCAGATGTGAGATATCAACAATGATGATTAACTATTAGGACTGCGCCAACGGGGGTGATCCACTTCGGGTAATGGAACGCGCACATCAAGCGAATACAAACCACAGGACCAGGACTTTTTATCTATGGTTAGTTACATCGGACCTCCATGCCCCTTTCTCAATTCAGAGTCGCTATTCGCTTATTGCGAACTTTAAAATGAGAGGTGTAAACGTTTACACTAAGTGTCGTAGTTAAACTGTGGTGGCCTAAACAAAGAGTATCGCAGACGGAATCAACCACATGTGTCTTGAACCGGCGGAGGGTCTAATTGCTTTATCAACTATTCTCTTCATACCGCCCGTTCAAATGATGTACTACCACTGTGGGAAAACCAACCTTGCACTACCTTGAAGACACAAAAACTTGAGGCAGTAGCACAGTGCGCTTCCCTAACTTTCACCAAACATATAGCATAAACCGTCATGCTTACCCAGCATTATTTTAACGCCTCTTCGTTTCCTAGTCAAGCCCTTTTTTACAGTTCATGAAAAATTTTTCCAGAAACTCAAGAAGCACAACCCCAAAGGCGTTCTAGCCGTCGTCCATGGCACTACTCACAGCCTGACGGCAGCCTCGTGCGGCGCCAAAGCAACAGGACTGGAGTATAGCGCGGCAATTCTTTGCGCTGTGTCCGCTACCGACCGTCGAAGACTTTCTGGTTCCAAAACCTCAACCTGATCGCCAAATCCGAGTACCCAATGTTTGATTTCATCAATACCCGCGACTGTAACCTCGTAAATGAGCGAGCCATCCCGCTGCTTTGTGGTTCTCTGCTGGGGATGGAAAGTACATCCGCTCACCCATCTGGCGACTATTGGGCTGAACCGCAACACCACGTGCTCAGGACGTGCATCTGCTTGAAGTTGCCAACCCTTGCTGAGGTATTCTTCAAGGTCGAACTCTTTTGGATACTTGAAATGATCATCCACAACACGAAGGGAACGAATCCTATCCACGCCAAACGTTCGTGTCTCGTTGCGAAGATGGCACTTCCCGATCAGATACCAAGCGCCAAGGCGAAATGTAAGCCCATAGGGATCAACTCGTCGCCTGGTCAGTTCATTGCGCGATGGGACGTAATACACGATATCCAGAGGATTGTGGCATGATATTGCCTTGCTTATCTTATCCAAGGTCTCGGAATTGCATTCGCGAACCAGATTGACTCCCACTGACACACGCTTGCGCATACGCTTGATGAATTGCTCAACACGCTCTGGGAGCACAATACTGATCTTCGCGAGCGCACTCTTCATTGCTTCAGTGGGCGGCATCCCGATCCGTTCAGTCGCAATTCCGGCAGCCAGTGTAAGAGCAAGCGCCTCACTCGCGGTGAACCTCGAAGGGAGAAACTTCATTTCCTTTAGAGCAAAGCAGCCCTTTTTGCGCTGTATGGTACCCCAACGGCGGAGTATCCTTATGTCCCGCTCAACGGTAGCCCGACCAACTCCGAACTCCACCTCCAGCGCAGCCACATCCCACTTCCAGGGCTCACGCTCAATAAGTTGCAGCGTTCTAATGAGGCGGTCAAACTGTTCCTCGAGTGTCACGCAGCAACACCCTCTTTCCGGAGATAGTTTATGCAAATACTGTGTTTAATCCTCTTTGATGTCGAAGAAAAACCAGCACACGTTAATATCCGTCAGGGTGGGATGAATGCCAACGCCAAGCCGTCTCGATAATCACTTCGAGTTCGGGGTAACGCGGTTCCCAGCCCAATTCGCGCTTGATCCGGTCCGAACTTGCTACGAGAATGGCCGGGTCACCCGGTCTCCTAGGTGCCGGCACCCACGCGATCGCTCGTCCGGTAACCCTTTGTGCCGCTTCTATAACTTGCTTCACCGACTGCCCGTTTCCATTTCCCATATTGTACTCTCTGCTGTCAGCCCCTTTTTGAAGCGCCCTCAGAGCGGCGATATGGGCCTCGGCAAGGTCATTTACGTGGATGAAATCACGCACGCATGTGCCGTCAGGAGTGTCCCAGTCTGTCCCAAATACCTTCACATGCTCGCGCTTACCTAGAGCAACCTGCAGGACAATAGGAATCAGGTGCTCCTCCGGGTCGTGGTCCTCACCGATAAGCCCGCCAGGATCTGCACCAGCCGCATTGAAATAGCGAAGTGACATGGATTTTATACCATAGGCAGCATCGTACCACTTCAGGATGCTTTCAAACATGAGTTTTGAGTCGCCATAAGGATTCGTTGGATTCTTGGGGTGGTCCTCTGGAATTGGAATTACGCTTGGCTCGCCATAGGTCGCAGCACTTGAAGAGAATATGATCTGCCGAACACCGTAGCGCCTCATCACGTCCAGCAGGTTCAGCCCGTTGCAGACATTGTTCCTATAGTACTTATCTGGGTTTGCTACGGAGTCCGGAACCGATGCATATGCTGCAAAGTGCATCACAGCATCAATCGGGTATTTTCTAAAGGTATCCTCAAGTTTTGCTGTATCCGCGAGGTCACCCACCACTGTGACTCCTCCAATCACAGCCTCCGGGTGTCCTAATTCCATGCTGTCGTAGGTTATGACCTCATAGCCGTTTTCTAAAAGCAGTTTGACTGTATGGGAACCAATATACCCTGCCCCGCCGGTAACCAGTATCACTCGACACCTCTGGAAGAACCGCGTTTGGGCAAGTGTAGCATTATGGTATGACAAATGTCAATGTGAGAGCAGGTCGGGACGGAGACTCTCTCCATCCCGACCCATCTCCTAGCGACCGGTGGAGTTTACGGTAAGTTTATACTTTGCCTTGCCAGAGGAGGTAGATATTTCGAATCTGTAATTGCCGGCTGGCAAAGCCGGCACAACCAATGAAGCAGGCGATGTTCCGCCAATGGTAGAAGCAATTATTTCTCCTCGAGAATTGAATAGGCGCAACTCCAATTTGGCAGAACCATTCCACGTTAGGACCGCATTGAGGTCAACAACAGAATTGCAACTCCACTGGTGCGACGCACAACTTTTTGAGGATACGCTGCCCGAAAAGATCTGGGTAGATGTCGTACAATTGCGAACAGTCACCCCAACATTTGACGACACACCTGCGTTGTTATAGGCATCGTATGCTTTGGCTACCAGCGTATGCTGTCCATCGGCACAAGATTTGGTGTCCCAGACCCAAGTATACGGACCATATGCCGTCGCCACAAATGCACCATCAAGATAAAACTCAACCCTAGACACGCCAAAGTCGTCGCTTGCATCTGCAGAGACGGTCACGATATCTGAAATTGTCGCCCCGTTTGCAGGCGACGTAATGCAGACCGTAGGCGGAATGCAATCCACTATAGGAGTCGTTACCAGCGCCAGTGAGCGGTATGCATTAAAGCGCCCCCAACCCGACTTTTCGTCCCAGCCAACCGTGTACAAATCATCTGCTCCTTTTTTCAAAATGTCGAACACCTGCGAGCACGTGTAAGACGGATTGGCTGAAATAATCAGCGCCGCGACCCCAGCTCCGATAGGCGAAGCTGCAGAGGTCCCGCCGAAAGCACCGTAGCCGCCACCTTTTGAAGTGGTGTAGCCTCCACTTGGTGCTACGAAGTCGAGGGCGGCCCCGTAATTTGAGTAACTGCAGAGGTTCCCATATTGATCGCAGGCACCCACAGCGACAGCGTTTGCACATGCTGCCGGGTAATACACTGTGCCCACCGCGCTATTACCACTTGCGGCGACGACGAGACAACCGTGCTGGTAAGCATAGTCAACGGCGGAAGTAAGCGTAAGACTTGCTGATGAACCGGCAATGCTGATATTCGCAACCCGCGCACCGTGGTCTGCTGCATAAGTTATACCTGAGGCAATCGCCGAATACGAAGCACTACCGCTACTATCGGCGACCTTGATTGGCATTATAGCGGGATACCAAGTCAAGCCGGCAACACCAATTCCATTATTTGTACATGCCCCAATGATGCCAGCAACGGCTGTACCATGACCATGATCATCCATCGGATCAGAATCACGGTTAACAAAATCGTAGCCGCTCGTAATTCTGGGGGCAAGATCAGGATGAGTATAGTCAACTCCCGTATCAATCACAGCCACGATCACGGAACGCTCGCCCTGTGATAATTCCCAAGCCTCCGGCGCATGCACCGATTTCAAGGTCCACTGCCCTGATTCGAAGTAAGGATCCAAAGGGATTATTTCGTTCACTGAAGCAATGTAGTTCGGCTCTGCAAACTCAACACATTTCCAGCCTTTATACTTTTTTGCATGCTCGTACTCCTTGCCAACTGGTGCAGACACGCGAAAAGTCTCAATACCAGGGATCATTCCCCGAACCACCGAACCGTTCAGGCGATGTATCGAAGCGATCTCTGATGGCGGCGTCCCGTGCCTGAACTTTACAAGGATCTCACCTGGAACGAATTGCTGCGCGCACGTACCTATCGTAGCGATGAAACAAAGAATGCCCAATACTGTAATAATTGTCCCTATGCGAATCATGTGCACCTCCATCCAGGCCTAAGCGAATTGTGCGATGACAACGACGGCCTGTCTCTCCTGCAGCCACGCGGGAGACAGGCCGTCATATGCTTAGGAACGCCCGGACCCACAGTCTGGGATGGCCAGGACGCAGGATTCGGGCTTCCCTAAGGCGTGCATCATTCCGTATAGAATTGTCTCAATACCTGTCCCCCGGCGCCATGCCAAGTCAGATTGTGCAAAGCACCGCTGATTGCTTTATTCCATTTGTAGGTCAGGGGAATTCCTCGTCATGGTGCGGGTTTCAAAGCAAACAGAGAAACCGCTGGTAAAAACTGGAACATTCACCAGGGCAGCAATAGCTGGGCAAAGCCTCTTCCCTAAGCGTTACCAAACAGTTATAATTGGCGCTGCAACCAATCACCAATCACGCTTCCGGGAACAAAGTTGGGACGCGAAACTAGACAACATGTGGTGATTGCCACCTTTCTTGCGATACTCACACTGGCGGGATTTTACCGAGCGCTGAGTAATGGATTCGTCTATGATGACCGACCCTATGTACTTGAAAACAAACATGTGATAGATGGACTTACCAGCCGATCGGTCGTCTGGGCATTCACTGGAACGCACGCTGCTAACTGGCACCCTGTGACCTGGCTCTCCCACATGTTAGATTGCCAACTTTTTGGTCTAAACACAGCAGGCCACCATGCAACAAATCTTGTCCTACATGCTATCAATTCCATCCTACTTTTCCTCTTGCTGGCAAGTCTGACGAAGGAGACCTGGAAAAGTGCATTCGTGGCCACACTGTTTGCCATTCACCCTCTGCGCGTGGAGTCGGTAGCGTGGATTGCAGAACGAAAGGATGTCTTGAGTACATTCTTCTGGTTTCTTACAACGTGGAGTTATTGCGCGTATGTAGACTCAAAGGCACATGGCTCACGAATGAGCGCCGTACTCTACGCAGCCACGCTTGTTCTATTTGCAATCGGACTAATGGCAAAGCCGATGCTAGTGACTTTACCATTCGCGCTTGTACTCCTCGACTATTGGCCGCTTGGGAGACTGAGCCGCACAGGGATGGAAGATGGGCACAAGAGGCAGACGCACCGCGTGGGTTTCGGCAGGTACGTCCCCATTGTGATTGAAAAGATCCCTCTCTTGCTTTTCGCAGCCGCTTCGTCATTTGTCACTTATCGCGTTCAGCAAGCGTCGGGAGCAATGGGAGGAAAAGAAGAAATCATGCCTCTCGGGATAAGACTTGCAAACGCGGTCACGTCGTATGTCATGTATATTTATAAAATGGTATGGCCTGCAAAACTTGCAGTGCTCTACCCGCATCCCGTTAGAAGCCTCCCGATATGGCAACCTGTGGCTGCAATCATTATTCTCACGTTAGTAACCTTTCTAGTAGTTCGCTCCACGAAACGCCATCCTTATCTGACTTTTGGTTGGTTCTGGTATCTGGGCACACTTGTTCCTGTTATTGGCATCGTACAGGTGGGCGCGCAGGCAATGGCTGACAGATATACCTATGTCCCGCTGATTGGACTTTTCGTAATTTTGGCATGGGGACTACCGGATGTCCTCAACAAAGGTCAAGTAGCCAACGCACGTCGAGCTCGCCTCACTTGCCAGAAATTTGATTTCAGACATATGGTCGCCCGCCATTCCACCGTGCTCGTCTTTGCCGTATCGGTGGCCGTCCTGGCGCTGGGTACATGTACCTGGACGCAGACCGGGTACTGGAAAGACTCGCTAACACTGTTTGGTCATGCTCTAAGGGTGACACGCCGCAACTATGTCGCGCACAATAACTACGGCGCCGCTCTAGAGGACGCAGGACAATTCGACGAAGCAGCAAAGCACTACCAAGCCGCTCTCACTTTTCGACCGAGATACCTAGATGCACTAAACAACATGGGCAACGCATTCCGACGGCAGAAAAAGTACGCCGAAGCGGAAAAGATGTACCGCCGGGCTTTGGAGATCGAGCCCCGAAATGCCAAGGCACGCGGCAGTCTCGCTGCAACGTTGGAGGCACTAGGGCGAATTGACGAGGCAATTGCCGAATACCGCAAAGCCTTAAAGTTGCATCCAAAATCCGCTGCCCTACATAACGACCTTGGCAAAGCCCTGAGCACCAAAGGACTGAAACTCGATGCCTTGCGGGAATGGCGTGAGGCAATTCGACTCGACCCAAAGTGTGTAGAGGCGCATTATAACATGGCTTTGTACTTCACAAGTCAGGGCAACACCTGGGCGGCCATCAAACATTACGAGAGCATACTGGCGACGAAACCCGACCACATGAACGCACACCTTAATCTCGGGGCACTCTTTTCAGACCTAGGAAAACACGAACAAGCCATTCAGCATTACAACGAAGTCATCCGCATAGACCCTGCTTACGCACCAGCGCACCATAATCTAGCTGTCTCATATTTCTTGAGCGGCAATTACGCAAAAGCCTGGCAGCACGTCGCACTTGCTCGCAAGTACGGTCTTACACCCGATCCTAGGCTCATTCGTGACCTTTCTGCAAAAATGCCCGAACCCCAAAATTAGCACTGCCAGGCAAATATGTCACAATCGCCAGGGCTTTCTCGAAGGACGGCTCAGGAAAAGATTCGCTTCGTCATCATCGACAAATTCTTCCTTTTTGGGGTCCCAGTTGAGTCTTCGACCACCCAATCGAAGTGAGATATTAGCCAGATGACATACGCTTACTGAGCGGTGTCCGATTTCTGCATCACATATTGGCTGCCGTTTCCCATCCCGGATACACTCTATGAAGTTGCCCATGTGGTCATGAGACTCATAAAGTCTCACCGCATTAGCAGGTAGTGGCTCGTCAAGAAGCCGCGGGTCGCTGGCCTTAATTGTGCTCCGGCTGACAAAAATCCACCCCTCATCACCCTGAAAGTGCACTCCGTTTTCGCCCTCGTTGGTGCACCTTAGACGAATACCTCCAGGATATACATAATGCACATCAAAGGTTGGGTAGGTGTTGTAACAATTGCGACACGGATTCGCAGCCTCCCCGCTTGCTTCGACCTGCAGAGGACCCGAACGCTCCGTGCCAAGCGCCCACTGCGCAATGTCATTGTGATGAGCGCCCCAGTCGGTCAGCATACCTCCAGAGTACTCAAGCCACCAGCGAAATGTTCCATGAGTACGCTCAGGAACATAGTCGGTGTAAAACGCAGGACCGAGCCACATATCCCAATCCAGGTCGTCGGGGACAGGCTTTGGCTCAAATGGACCGCCGCGAGGTCCCGTAGGCAGATGCGTCTCTACCCATTTAATCCGTCCTATCCGCCCGTTCCTTACTAACTCACAAGCCAAGCGGAATCTGTCGTCAGACCTCTGCTGGCTTCCGGTCTGGAATATGCGCTTCGTTTCACGCCAGACCTTGACCAGTTTCTTGCCTTCGTCAATTGTAAGAGTAAGTGGTTTCTCGCAATAAACGTGCTTGCCTGCCTTCATAGCCGCGATGCAGATATAGGCATGCCAGTGATCCGGGGTCCCGATGATGACGGCATCAATATCTTTCCGAGCAAGGAGATCACGGAAGTCACGATACCCTTTGCAGTCCGGACCAAATTCTGCACACGCCTCACTCAGATGTGTCGCGTCTACGTCACACGCGGCGATCACCTTACATCCCTCATGACTGTGGGCGCGCTTTGCATCATTAAGCCCCATGCGGTATCCACCTTTGCTGCCGCCTGGACCGATGACACCGAATTGGATAGTATCATTCTTCGAGATGCGCTTTCTTGACGCCGAGCGTTCCCTCTGCGATGCCTCGACCTCTTTCGCGAACCATGCAGGCAGACCGGCACTCGCCAACCCAATCACTGATTTTGCTATAAACTCACGTCGGGAAAAGCGTTCATCCATGTAGACCAAGAGAACCTCCCAAAACTAATCTGCCATTGCATTCACCACGAGACTCAATTTATCCTTCGCCTTGCCCCGCAAATCTTCACTCGGTTATAATGACCGAAGGATTACATTGACAGAAAGGACTAGGAAAGACTGAAAGCAAGTAGGTCACCGCGAGAAGGATGCCTGCCATACAGAATCATGCTCGCAGTGTGTATCGGATTCACGGCAGGCGCACTGAGCGGTCTTTTAGGTATCGGCGGAGGAGTGGTCGTTGTTCCTGCACTCGTCTACCTTGTACACCTTAATCAGCGGCAGGCGCACGGCACGTCATTGTTCGCCATATTTTGTACGGCGGTTGCAGGAGCATGGTATTACAGCCTGCATAGCAAAGTTGACTGGGCGATCGCCTTAGAGATGGCGTTCGGCGGTGTCTTGGGAGCAGTCCTTGGTGCGAAACTGTGCGCAATCTGCAGCAACCAGCGCCTTCGACAGATCTTCGGAGTGTTCCTCATACTTGTCGGGCTCAGGATGCTTACTGACTGGGCTTTTAACGGTAACTCACTGGAGGCGAGGCACCAGATTCTCTTCGCAAATTCATTCTCAGACGGTCTGCTCATTGCACTATTGGGAGTATTGACCGGCGTGCTGAGCGGGCTCCTGGGCATAGGCGGGGGCGTGATAATGATCCCTGCGCTCGTTTTCCTAGTTGGTCTCTCTCAGAAGGTTGCTCAAGGAATATCCCTGGCAGTAATTGTACCGGTGTCAATTTCTGGTTCAGCCATCCACTGGGCGCATGGGAACGTGAGGTTTAAGGTAGGAGCCTGGGTAGCAATCGGTGGGCTTCTGGGTAGCCTCGCTGGCGCTAAGATGGCGCTTGGGGCGGAGGAGGTGACACTTCGAGCACTATTTGGTTTAGTAATGCTGAGTTTCGGAGCGGGCATGCTGAAGCCGCGACCGGCACAGAAAGAATGCGCGCAAGGAGATTGACACTCCTTTCGGGCTCTGGCTATACTTCACAGGAATCACCGGTCGGATCTACTAAGACCAACGACGAACGGGGTGAATAAGCAAATTGGAGCCGAACTTCGATGGCAAGTACGTTATCGGGGTTGACCTGGGTGGTACGAATGTACGTGCTGCTGTGACTGATAAAGAAGGTCATTTCCTTGGCGAGGGGCGGCGTCCTTCGTTCGCCATGGAAGGATTTGAGGTTACGCTGAATCAGATTATTCTGTCCATCCGAGATGCGATGTCATCAGCACAGGTGGAGCCCCGCGAAATCTGCGGTATCGGCATGGGGGTACCCGGGCGGCACATTTCACGCAAAGGAATCGTGCTCTGGTCGCCCAATTTCAAAGACTGGGGCGGAGTGCAGTTGTTGCAACCGATACTCGAAGCACTTGGGATACCTGCGTACATGGGCAACGATGTCAATGTCGCTGCACTAGGAGAGTTCAGATTCGGGGCTGGCAAAGATGTAAATAGCCTAGTCATGCTGACGCTGGGCACCGGCATCGGCGGAGGTATTATTCTCGATGGAAAACTTTGGCTCGGGGCGAATGAGGGAGGCGGAGAGATTGGTCACCAGATAATCAACCCAAATGGTCAGCCTTGCGGGTGCGGTCGCTTTGGAGATCTTGAAGGAGAAGCCGCCCAGGCAGGAATAATCACACGTGCACAACGCATGATTCGTATGGGTTACAAGACAGTTCTATTGGAACGCGGCGGACCAAACCTGGACGATCTCACTCCCGCCATGATTGCCCAGGCGGCAAAGGAAGGCGATCAGGTAGCGCTCGAAGTGATGCGTCAAACCGGATTCTGGGTCGGTATCGGAGTAGCCAATGCAATCAATTTTCTAAATCCCGAAATGGTAGTCATCGGAGGTGGTATCTCACAAGCAGGCGAAGTTTTGTGGGGGCCCTTGATGGACACGGTACGTGCAAACGCGTTGGCTGAAGCGCTCGAGGTATGCCGCGTTGTTCCTGCCGCCCTTGGTGAGGATGCAGGAATCCTGGGAGGTGTTGTCCTCGTACTCCAGGAAATGGAGGCGCCCTCATGAGAAAACTGACTATCGAGAAAAGCGACGGTAGATTACTCACTTATTATTGGTTTACTCGCCGCCCACCGAAAGGACAAAAAGTCGGCTTTTCGAAAGGTGAAACTAAGAAGAGGGAGCCAAACCGCTGAGTCAAACATGAAGAACCACACGTGTTTCAACCGCGACTTTCAAGAACAAATGAATCATACCCTACTGGCTTTTAGGAGTAAGACGTGTCCGAATTGAGATGGCACCCGCTGCTTGAACAATGGGTTATAACCGCAACTCACCGTCAGGAACGCACCTTTTTCCCTCCTGACGACTACTGTCCGCTCTGCCCAACAAAAAAGGATGGCTACCCGACTGAGGTGCCATCAGAGGACTACGAGATCGTGGTATTTGACAACAAGTTCCCCTCACTCATGCGGCGTCCACCTGAGCCGGCAATACAGGGAGACGATCTCTACCGCGTAAAACCTGCGGAAGGCGTATGTGAGGTCGTCCTCTATTCACCTGAACACATCGGTTCGCTTGCCGAAAGGAGCACGGAAGAAATAGAACGTCTCATAACCGTGTGGGCGGACCGATACCGTGAACTGGGACGTCTAGAGTTTGTAAACTACGTATTCATCTTTGAGAACAAAGGCAAAGAAATTGGCGTAACCCTCAGCCACCCCCACGGGCAGATTTACGCGTATCCGTTTGTTCCACCAATCATTCTCAAGGAACTCGAAGCCAGCCGGCAGTACAAACGCAAGACCGGTGAGTGTCTAGTCTGTTCCATTCTCAAAAAAGAACTGACCGACAAGAGAAGAATTGTTGCGGCAGACGATGGCTTTGTCGCTTTCATTCCCTTCTACGCCCGATACCCATATGAGGTTCACATCGTGCCCCAAGTGCACAAGGGATCACTTCCCCAATTCTCCGGCAAAGAACGTTCGGCACTCGCTCGTGTCCTGAAAGTGGTGCTTACGAAATATAACAACTTGTGGCACCGTGAACTACCCTACATGATGGTTCTTCACCAGAGGCCTACCGACGGCAAACGCTACCCATACTACCATTTCCATATAGAGTTCTATCCACCATATCGTACTCCTGACAAATTGAAATATCTCGCAGGTTCGGAGTCAGGCGCAGGCGTGTTTATCAATGACACGCTACCAGAAGAAAAAGCAAAGGAACTCAGGGATGCGGAGCCTAAAACAATTATATGAGGGTATGGCAACAGCCATAGTGTGTATCGCGGGTTACTGTGGGCAAAAGCAACTTTCGTACCAAACGAGGCAGGATCCTGTTGTGAGATGGCGACTCTAAAACAACGAGTCAAGGAGATTACTGAGAAGTTCAACGAGGTATTCGCTTCCGCGCCCGAAGTGATAGTGCGCGCTCCAGGGCGCGTCAATCTCATAGGCGAACATACTGATTACAACGACGGATACGTACTTCCTGTCGCCATTGACCGCGACATTCTTATTGCCGCTTCCTCTACCAAAGACTTGACAGTCTCCCTGTACTCCGTCAACTTCGACCGCGTTTCTGCCTTTTCCTTGAATCACATTGAACGCGCTCGGACGAACAAATGGAGCAATTATATCCGCGGAGTGGCATGGATGCTCAAGAAACGCAGGAAGCACATACATGGAGCGAATATGGCGATTCAGGGCGACGTGCCACTTGGTGCAGGACTCAGTTCTTCTGCAGCCCTCGAAGTAGCCGCAGCCATGGCTTTCCAGACGCTTTACGGATTCGAAATGACTGGTGAGGAAATGGCCCTTCTTTGCCAGGCTGCAGAAAACGAATTCGTCGGTGTGAACTGTGGCATCATGGACCAATTCATATCACGACTCGGCAAGAAGGACCATGCCCTTTTCATTGACTGCCGGACGTTAGAGTCCGCGCCCGTACCGGTGTCATCGGACAATGCAAAAGTTATTGTCGCCGATACAATGAGAAAGCGGGGTTTGGTAAACTCAGAATACAATATCCGGCGAGAGCAATGTGAAGAAGCCGTTTCCATACTGAAGAGTTATCTGCCAGGCATACGTGCTTTACGCGATGTCACAGTTTCTGACTTCCGCAGATATGGCTTCCAACTCCCACCCACGGTGAGGCGCCGAGCCGAGCATGTTGTCATGGAGAACGAACGGGTACTGAAGAGCATAGAGGCCCTGCGGCACGGTAAACTTTCTCTCTTTGGTCGGCTGATGAACCAATCCCATGAATCGCTCAGAGACCTTTACGAGGTGAGTTGCAGAGAACTCGATGCTCTGGTAGAAGCCGCATGGAAGATTCCTGGGGTGTACGGCAGCAGAATGACTGGCGCAGGATTTGGCGGGTGCACAGTAAGTCTTGTCGCCAATGACTCCGTAGACATTTTCCTACAGCGTGTCCCTGAAGAATACCGAGCCCGGACGGGCATTACGCCCACTGTCTATGTTTGCGCAGCTTCCGATGGGGCCTCCGTAATATCGTAGGCAGACGCTGTATCCTCCCTGGGATGCCTCTTACTGATCACAACCACACTGACGCTGACCCAGGAAAGTTACTGTGCGCTGACCTCCACTGCGCCGGGGTGTGGTGAAACGTGTAACATAGCAGAAAAACTTACTTTGAGCCCCCGCTCAGGGTCGGAGCCGAAATCTCGTCCCTGTAGAAAACCAGCCTTATGCTAAGGTCAGAGGAGGAACAAGCCCCAGTTCCACCGCACGGCGTATTGCCTGAACACGGTTCTGAACATTGAGCTTCTCGTAAATCCTCGCAAGGTGAAAGTCTACTGTCCGCTTGCTAAGGTAGAGAAGTTCCGCGACCTGGAGGCTCGATTTTCCCTCTGTTATGAGCCTTAAGACCTCAATCTCACGACTCGTTAGACTGGGCGTCCTTGCTTGTTCGACGGTAGGTGTGGATAAAGCGGTGGCCATTCCAAGCTCCCCTTTCCGCTCTTCAAGAAAGCACCTGCTGGGCAAGACTCTGCACAGGTTATCGCTTTCCTTGCCGAACACTACGTCAGTACCCTGTGTTAGAGAACCCCCGGCTAGGACAAACTTGTGTTGGTCTCCGCCAACTTAATTAATTAGGAGTGGGGTTGGTCTTGTAATTTGAGATAATTGTATGCCAGAGAGGCAGATTTGTCAATGGCTTGTCAGAAAACCCGTAAATTTACCAGGTTTTATAACTGCCAAAAACTGAATAGTCATCCGCTTTCACTGTGTGAATTGCCAGTTTTGTCGCTACCTATCCTGCTTGGCACGACTCTTGCATCTCCTCAAAGTAGCGCAACTCTCCTCCTCCGATGCAAGCCTACAGGGTCACCTGACCCGCCCGCCCGAACAATTCGGGCGGGCTTTCTTTTTGCTCGTTTTCTGGAATGGGTACAGCATAAGAAGGAATCTTGTCTCCTACAAATAAATTTTCTTATAAAACAGGAGGTTTTGGGTGCCATGAAACAGCGTGCCCTGTGCCTTGCAATGAGCCTATGGATGATAGCGGTACCAGCGATAGCCTTCTGGACAACGAAATCCTTTCTGCTGAAAGAGCCGAGTTTCCTGAAATCCAGTACCTTGCTGAGCATAACCCCTTATTTCTGGTCGGGTATGATCCTGACGGTGCTAATACTGGCATTAGTGGCTTGTGTAGGATTATTGAATCTAGCAGAGGCACTGCTTTTCCAGGTCGAGCGCTGCCATTTCGTCAGTTTTGGTAGGATTTTCCGAAGTGCATGGCTGGTGATACTCCGCAATCGTTGGATATTACGCCTCACGGCATTAGTCGCTGTCATGATCATGTTCATCTTCGTGATAGAGGCATTCCTTACGCCCGGATGGCGAATGGGCACCCACGGCAATGTGTATTCGGCAGGACGCATCCCTGGTAGTTTCATGTATTCGCTTATCAGCATGGTCGTAGCAGTCATAGCGGATTTTGAATGCTTCTTCATACCGGTTAGACTCCTCACAGTGGGTACCCGATACGGCGTAGGATTTGCGCTCCTAATACTAGCCGCTGCGTCCAAACTCAACAAGTCACTCAAATCACTCAGTTTTGACCCTGAGTACACACGCGAAGCACGCAAACTGCAAGCCATGATCCTGCCACTAGCCATAATCTCTGTGTCGCTCATTGTCTCGAATTTGCTGTCTACGCCTGGGCATCAAAATCTGTTAAGAGGAGAGTCACCCGTGTCAGGAACAACGGAAATACTCTCAGTATTGAACCAAATTGTAGAGTATGTGTATGTGATCATCGTGCAGGCATTAATCTTTTGTGGACTGGCAGGTTCGTTGGGCAGACTCAAACGCGGTGCACCAGTCACAGCAGATACATTTCTCAAAGATGTTGTCCGCTACTTTCGCCCTGTTACGTTGATATACATAGTGGTGCTCGCTTTGCCCTGGCTTGTCAACATCCTTGGTGATCTTGTTGCAGTACATTGGGCTAGCGCGAAGCATCCAGCACCAATTCCACCGCGTGGATTGTATCTTCTCTTCACATTTTCGGACTGGTGGCGACTAGTCTTCCTGCCGTTACTATTCGCACCATATGCCGCAATCTTCTGGGGGAACAAACCCTATTCGGCAATCAGGACAGGCATGATTCATTGGGTCAGTAACGCATGGTATTCGATATCTTTTACGCTTTTTGTTGCTTCCCTGCTGGCACCTGTACTCGCGGTTGATCGGCTGCTAAGCCTACACGGCTGGTACGGGTCCGCATCGTGGCTCTACCCGCTCGTGCAAATCTTACTAATTTGTGTGAGGGCACTGATAGTACTGCTAATTATCACGTGTTTCTGGGAACTCTACTGGCATTTAGCCGAGAGGCATTCGCCAGTGATGGGGAAAAGAGCGTGAATTAGGCAAGTACACGCATGTACCTCTTGCCCGTAAGCCCATGTGCAAGACGCTGCTAATCTAATCGTACTCCTGATCTCGCCTATCGGTTCTTGTCATCGGTTTCCAAATCAGCGGGAAAATGCTTTTCTCTTTCCCAAAATCCACACCGTACTGTGGGGTGACACCCTAATAACGCCCTTGGATAATGCGTCCGATGGGAACACTCGTGTTCCTTGAATTTGTCGGAAGTGCACGGGCACGTTGCCATGATTCACGACAATCTGCACCTCGTACCCTTCCCCGGTGAGTACACCTGTTTCCACATTTTGCATAGCATTTAACGGCGAATCTCTCAAATCTGCCTTCATCGCACTTACACATTTTTCGAGCCTTGCCAAACTAGACTCGTTAACGGGCAAATCAATAACCTTCGTGCCTTGTGCTCGCAATGATTCCAACGCCGCCCGAAAATCAGAAGAATACATTGCTTCCGGGACAACTACCAGGCGATATTTTCGAATCTTCTTGGCACTCGAGAAAACCCAATCCACGGGGATATCTCGGGAGTTGAACACCTTGTATGCCCGCACAAGCCATCGGTCGAGTGCCAACTCATCATGGTTGGCGACTGCATATGCTTCAAATGGCATGACAATGGCTGCGTGTGCAGGAATAGGCTCGGATGCATAAATGTAAGGAGCAACCTCGCGAAATACGCTATTTGCTTCTTTTGCCTCCAGGCATGTCTCTTTCTGCCAGAGCGGAGCGTCCTTTTCTCTTCGCCCAATTGCGGCAATTCCCGCGCGGTCATCACGCTCGTTATACCCATAATGCATGGGCAGCAGCCCTCTCATAGAGACGACGCCAAGCATCTCGGATTGAGTCCATGGGCGGTGGAATTCAACCTGCCGAGCGCTCCATGCTTTATAACCCGAGTCGAGATAGTAAACCAATGCACCCATCCGCCCCGCCGCAGCTGACTTTATGAGGTCCGCATCTGCAAGCAGATACTCAATTCCGTCATCTCCATCGTGCTCTGTGCACACAATGTCGAAATCACTCCAAAGTTCTGGTCTGATTGCCCTTCTTCCGATTCCACCTTGGTTGACGCCGCTTTTACTTCCCTCGAGAAGCCCATGCTGGCGAAAACAGACCATCGCATACAGGCCGGGGAATTTTGCCTTCAAACCGCGTGCAACTGCACACCATCCACGTGACAAGTATTCTGCTCGGAAATCATTCCACAAGACGAGAGCCTGCGCGTTGTCAGTTTCCGATGGCTTTGGTGCGCGCTCAGTGATTACCTTGCCAATGCGTTTCTTCTGATACTCGACAAATTGCGCCACTGTGTCTGGCGAGTAATCTATCCAATGACCATCGTAGTCGGCCATACCTGTTTCATAAATCACAATCATTACGGGATGATGCTTCCCGTCGGGCCCAAGCAGCCGTGGAAACGCGGGATGATTGATATAACGCGAAAGGACCTGCGACTGATATTCTACCATGGCGTCAACAAACGACTGGTCGCAGAACCTCACATTCGCACCGACGGCAAATCCTGTGGGTGGTCCCCCAACTTCCGTGACAGGCAACCTAATGCGTGAAAAGAATGTCCCGCCAGCGTGGAAGCAAGCGTTCCACTGATTGGGCATTACGTATATCCCAAGAGCCCTCGCCCGGTCATAATAGTGATCCCAGACCTCGCTCAGAGAGAGGTGCGTATAATCAGTAAATGCCACTGTCCAGCCCATATCCGCAAGGTCTTTGAGGTCGCGATCCATGAGAGGATACTCGGCGGGATAGTCGTAATACCGCTCATAGTACATTGTGGCGATGAACGGCTTGCCATCCTCGAGCATTCCCCGGAACTTCCTTGGGGCAGGCGGAATGGTGCCAATAGCCAGCAAAGAACCAATAAGCAGGGCATTAATCGCCAGGGTGCACATGACAAACCTTCCTAGTTCACAGCCTGTGGGTGTATGCAATTGTACCTACTAGGCAGGAAAGTCGGGAGGGATCGGAAGGCAAGGAACAGGATGCCCTTTTGCTTTCTCTTTATCTTTATGGAGGTGTCCCGTGCGTCCGCCTTCTGGAGTGGCATCCTCAAACCAGAATGCCCACAGGTCCTCATATACTTCAATAACGTCATGTTCGTCCCCAGATTTTGTGCATACAATATCACCTGGCTTGACAAAGTATTCTTTGCCCTCCGACATAACTTTCGCTTTTCCTTGAAAGATCAGCCAGTACTCGTCACAGTCGTGAAAGTGGCAGTCAAATCTGCCGCCGTTACACGGGACGCCAAATATACCAGCGCTTGTGACCTGACACCATTCTGGGCGATTACCTTCGCCCAATGGCTTTTCTGATGTCCTTATAACAGGCATGTTCATTTCCTCCAGACTCGTTCCTATTAAAGCAACCGTGCACTCAACGACGGCGCTCATGGTTGACCTGCAGACGGCTCTATTTTACGCTCGCCGAGCCAAATTCGGATGTACCGCATGAGACCACTGAATGGCGCCGGTGTTCTATAGTTCCCCACCTGCGAGCCGGCATCGGTTCCTATCTGCATGTTCTCGTGCGGGTTAGCCGGGATTAATCCGGTAGCATTCGAGTGAGCGATCTCCTTACCATCCGCATAAAGTGAGATGCCGTTTTCTCGAATTGCGGCAGTCAAGGTTACCCAGCCCTTGATGGCACTTGTTCCCGCGATCTCTGTGACTACCTCATTAGCGCGAACCGTGAATTTTGGCATCCATTCTTCGATGTAAAGGGAATAGCCTTGGCTCTCACCGCCATGAGCAACGATGACACCGTTTGGTGAATCCGACTTCACGCTGACCTCAATAGTCAGCGGCATCATGGAGATATTTAAAGAGGGCGACGACGGGATGTCAACATACCCACCATTTTGTAACATTAGAGCCTTGATTCCCGCCTCTTCGACAAAAGTCCCGCCCTTAAGCAAGCCGTTGTTTCCGTGCCCTGAGTGGTCTCTCACATCCCCGTGCGCGAAATCATAAAACAATACACAGCCTTCCACGCGTTCTGGCTTCCCTCGAGAGGTGACCGGCGGAGCGCCAAGTTGTTTCCCCTCAGGATAGGCAGTCTCTTTCTTGAGACGCGCAAGGTCTGACCGCATTTCTTTAAGTTTTTCCTCATATTCTGGAACAAGTGCCAGATTCCGCATCTGAAGGGGATCTGCCTTGAGATCATAAAGTTCCTCAATGTCGTCAACGTCCGGATAACAACAATATGTCCAATCGTTAGTCCGAACACCAAGCATCAATGGAATTCCCGGAAGCCATTCTTCCCGGAAGTATTCGTATAGGAATCGGTCCCTCCACGCTACCTTCCGTCCCTCCATCAGTGGAACCAGCGACATACCCTGCATCATCGAGGTCTTCTCTGCCTTCGCAAGTTCAAGAAACGTAGGCGCAATGTCAATATTGAGCACCATCTCTTTGACCTTGGTCCCAGGCTTCACCATTTTTGGATATCGAATCAGTAAGGGTATTCGGATTGATTCTTCATAGATTAGCCGCTTATCTCCCAGCCCATGCTCTCCCTGGAAGAAGCCGTTATCGCCTGCAAATACTATAACCGTGTTGCCGAGTTGCCCAGACTTTTCGAGCGCGTCAAGGATACGACCGACGCTGTCATCTATCGCAAGAATGGTACGATAGTAGTTGATCCTGCCTTCGGCACGAGGGTTCCAATTTTCCCGCTTCACCTCCTTCGGGACAGGCTTGTCCAGGCTTTCAACCCATCTTTCTCGGCGCATGCCAAACGTGAATCCCCTGCGCATCCACGCGGGCTTGTCAGCAAATGTATCCTTGTAACTCGCTGGCTCTGGAATTTCTGCGTCAGGAAAAGCACTTCTATGCCTCGGAGCAGGAGTGAAAGGAGCATGGACCGCCTTATGTCCCAAAACCATGCAAAATGGCTTTCTGCGCTCTTTGCTTAGCCATTTGACCGCATATTCCGTCAAAATATCGGTCATATATCCCTCAACCTGGAACTCATTACCGTTTTCGTTCAAAGTTGGATTCTCGTAAACACCTTGTGCCTTAAAACTAAGCCAGTAATCGAATCCCGGGCGTGGATCAGATTTAGGCGCCATATGCCACTTGCCAATGTAAGCAGTCTCGTAACCCACTTTTTGCAGAAGTTGACCGAAGTTGGGGCAAGCCGGGTCAGGATCATTTGCCTCGTTGTTAACAACGGAATGGATATGCGCATAAGTGCCGGTAAGAAAAGATGCCCGACTTGGGGAACACAATGCCGTGGTTACAAATGCATTTTCGAAGTGTGCTCCCTCCCGTGCAAGCCGGTCAATATTCGGTGTTTTGAGGAAGGATGGGCGACCCATGAATCCCATGGCATCGTATCTTTGGTCATCCGTCAGAATGAACAATAAATTAGGTCTTTCTTCTTCCACGGCAGTCGCCTTTGCCCACGGAAGACCTGCGGTTAGCAGACCTCCCACTACAGCAGTGCCCTTTACAACAAACTCTCGCCGACTAAACGTCTTTCTTGTATCCATATTTTCCTCCCGCAAATGTAGGTACAGATGCCAACCATAGCCAGCGCCTTTATGGAAACTCCAACTTCCAAACCTTAGGGACTTGAAAAGTGCTCCCACCCACCGTCCAGCGGTTTTCTTATCCCATCGGGGTACTGGATTAAGACAGAAGAGTCCTCGGTTACCTCACCGATTACTGTGACGGGAGTACCCGTACTGCTTTGAACTTCCGCCGCTACTCTTTCCAAGTTTGATTCCGGAATAGCCATAAGGAGTTCGTAGTCTTCCCCACCGCTTATCGCCATTTGTAGTGGGTCCATTTCTAGGGCTTCCGCCGCAGCATACAGATCCTTACTAATCAATACTTTTTCAGCAAATACTAGTGCGCCTACGCCACTGGATGTACACAATTTCGGCAAGTCCGCACCGAGTCCGTCGCTCAAATCCATCATGGCATGGACACCGCGGCTATGCGCGGCCGCTTGTGCCTCAGCAAGTCTGGGCACCGGCATCAGATGCGCTCTGACGAGGCAGCCGCTAACACGAGCTGCTTCCTCCATCCCATACTTCATGAGAAGGCGTAACCCACCAACGGAGTTCCCCAGCCACCCGGTGACAACAATTCGGTCACCTGGCTTTGCTCCAGAACGCCGCAGCAGGTAGTCCTTCTCAATTTCGCCAAGTTGCGTCACAGAAATTACGGATCCGTTCGATACCGATATTGTGTCCCCACCGATGATTTCACTCCCAAATCGTCGAGCGCACGCAACCATTCCCTCGTAGAGTTCATCCACATAATCGAGGTCTGTTTCAGCCTTCAAACCTATCGAAACCAGAGTCCAGGTCGGGCGCCCACCCATCGCGGCGATGTCACTGATGCTTCCCGCCACGGATTTCCACCCCAATTGATAAGGCGTAATGATGTCAGCACGGAAGTGAACTCCTTCCCCAAGCATATCCGTGGTTACAAGCATAAACGTTGGCCCACCTGCATCAAGCACGGCAGCATCATCGCCTTCACCAAGCACGAGACCCTCCCCGCTCGCAGGAAGTGCAAATTTCCTGACCAGATGCTCGATTAATGCCTCTTCACCTAAGTCTGAAAGCCGCATTCCCTTGCCACCCTGATGTCCCCGGTGACGATGTGCCCCTCAGCAAGCATCTTTACCATCCTCGCCAAGGACAAAGTGCAAACCGCGCTTCCCAATGTGTGCACAATTAGTCAAGTACTCATACTTCACTCGAGAAGCACTGCCTGCCGCTAGTCAAAAACGGCTTTGTCTTACCGTTTTCACATACTCGCAGTAATCCTCGTACCACTTTCGAGCCTCATCACCGAGCGACGGACGACAAAATTCGCGATAGCCCCAGGTGACGATGCGCTCAGAGAACTCAGCAGCAAGCGCGAGTTTTTGTTTCAGTCGTTCAATCGGTACTGGTCTCCATTTCAAGCCTTTCGCCTCAGAGTGATGGACGCGACCATAAAGCCGCAAGTACTCCTCTTTACTCGAACAGACGTACTCCGCTGTCTCCACGTTGCCCCACAACCTTGCGCCTGCTTCTTTGCACGCCTCGTACATTGCCTCAAAAAACGGTCTACGTTCCGCGTTCGTCACATACGAAAAGTGCTCGCCGCTATCCTGAAGCATGATAATATCCAGACCACTCTTTCTAATCAGTCTAGTCCAATACCGCCTATACTCATCGGGCTCATTATAGATAAAGTCGCCAAACACCTTGTCGCGATCCAAGATGAAGAAGGGCGAAAGAGTGACTGGCAGGTTTGCCGCTCTCTTACAAGACTCAACTAGAGCCGGGTACAAAGCGTCAATGTAGGCAGCCTCTTTCCCCCAGCACATGTATATCTCATGTGGTATGTACCACGCGCAAAACGCAGGGTGTCCCGCAAAGCGTTCGCCTATCCTCCTGATATTGTTCTGACAGAATTGAAGTTCCTCTTTCAAATTCAGTGTTTTATACCAGACACTGGTCGAGCCAGTATCTATTATGACTTGAACCTTCCTTCGCGCGCAAAGATCCATCAGTACACCCAACGGGTCGGCAGGATGATCAAGTGCAGAGTAAGCATTCGTGAGCCAAAGGAGTTCAAACCCAATCTTCCGCTGGATTTCAAGTTCGTTCCGCCAACCGGATATGCCCCATGCGGCTGACTCCCCGGGATCCATCCACCAGAGCGGACCCGATATCAGTGGTTCGCACATAAGTTTCGACTTCAAAGGTGACTGATTCACCTGACACGGAGCCACCAGCATCCCAATAGCACCCATAAACATTCTCCGCAAAAATTCACGCCGGTCCAATGGCGCTTTCCTCGAATATGAAGCCGCTGACATATAAAGTCGTTCCCCCACGCGACCTCGCGATTCAGCAACCAAGAGTTGAAAAGCACCAACAGGCAAACACATGCATGTAGGCTAAACCGAGTACCAGGGCATGCTAATTGGAATCCTAACTAATCTCCACCGAAATAACAGGCAGGATGCGCAACTACACTGCAGTTCCCGAGGATGCTTCTTCGCGGGCTGGTATATCCTCAAACTGCATGTCGTGCAAACGCCTATATACGCCATTCAGCCGGAGCAATTCTTCATGCGTGCCTTTTTCAACCAGTCGCCCACCTTCGATTACGAAGATGACGTCTGCTTCAACAATGGTGGAAATACGATGGGCGATGACGAATGAAGTACGCCCTTTAAGCAACTTTCGGAGCGCCTCCTGAATGAGAATTTCGGTCTGTGTATCCACACTAGATGTTGCTTCGTCGAGGATCAATATTCGCGGGTCGGCAAGGAGTGCCCTAGCAAACGAGATGAGTTGCTTCTGTCCTGCGGAAAGTTTAGAACCGCCTTCCCGAACGTCGGTGTCATACCCCTCGGTTAACTGGATAATGAAGTCGTGAGCGCCCACAACCTTTGCAACCTCCTCCACTTCTTGGTCGGTGGCATCGAGGCGCCCATAGCGTATATTTTCCTTGATGCTTCCAGGAAAGAGAAAAGGATCTTGTAGCACAACACCCATCTGGCTGCGAAGCGAGCGCATCGAGACATCGCGGATGTCAATCCCGTCAATCAGTATAGCGCCCTTTTGGACATCATATTGCCGACTGAGGAGATTTATGATGGTCGTCTTACCTGCCCCTGTAGGACCCACAAGTGCAACTGTTTTTCCCGCTTCCACGTGGAAACTCACGTCTTTCAGCACCGGCTCCTCACCGTAACCGAATGTCACGTTACGAAACTCAACGTCTCCTTTTATGGGTGGCATTTCCAGACAGCCGACTTTATCCGTGACCTCAGGAGGCGTCTCAAGGATGTCGAAGATTCGCTCCGCTCCAGCCATTGCCGATTGCATAGTGTGGTACAAGGTGCTGAGGTCTCGGACCGGCTGGAAAAACTGGTTCATGTATTGTACGAATTCTACGAGCACTCCGATAGTAAGTACCCCTGCAGCCACCTTCAGTCCACCGTACCAGTAGACCATGCATACAGCGACCATGCTCAGAAACAAAATGATAGGAGCGAAGGTAGCATGCACTCGTGCCGCATTCATGAATGCTTGCCGATTCTCCAGGTTTACCTGTTCGAAGCGTCTCAAGTTCTCATCTTCGCGAGAGAATGACTTCACAACACGCACGCCGGAAACATTTTCGGCGACGGTCGCCGTCACTGTTGCCACTTTCCGACGGACATCCCGGTATGCCGAGCGTGCCTTACTGCGAAATATAGAGGTAACCGCTAGCATAAACGGGACGAGGGTAAATGTCATCAATGAGAGCGTCACATCTTCCCTCACGAGTATGATGACAATGCCAACGAGCATGCCGATATCTGTAATTATTGAAAGCGTGCCAGAGGTTAGGAGTTCATTCAAAGCCTCTACATCGCTAGTAAGCCGGGCAATGAGCCGCCCCACTTCACGCCGGTCGAAAAAACTAAGGGACATGTTCTGGATGTGAGAGAAAAGCGTGTGCCGCATGTCATGTAAAACATGCTGCCCAAGCCTGGAGATTGAAAGCGTCTGGTAGTACTGAACCACCCACCTCGCAAGATAGGTAGCAAAGTAAAGAAGCGCAACTATTGTAAGCACACGCATGCTCTTCGCAGTAATGCCCTTGTCAATCGCGATTTTCCACAGTTTTGGAATGATAAGACCCAAGCCTGAGGTCATCAAGACAGTGATTGTGGCAATCAGCAGTTGCCGCCGATACGGCTTCACGAAAACCAGTGCTTTCTTTGTAAGTTCAAGATCAAACGCTTTCCCCAATATTTCGTCGTCATAATATGGCTTAGGCATATTGCTCCTCCTGGGCACGGAACTGGAGATTATATATCTCTGAGTACAAGCCGCCCTTCTTGAGCAGTTCCTCATGCGTGCCCACTTCCACAATTCTGCCCTTATCAAGCACTACTATCTTGTCGGCGCGCTTCACCGTCGAGATTCGCTGAGCAATGACAAATGTAGTGCGGGACTTCGTAAGCGACGCCAGTGCCTTCTGGATTTGAATCTCTGTTTCGGTGTCCACGTTTGACGTGGAATCATCCAGAATGAGGATCGGCGGGTCCATTAGCAGCGCCCTGGCAATTGCTATACGCTGCTTTTGTCCTCCAGAAAGATTTACACCACGCTCGCCTATCTGCGTTTCATATCCATCTGGGAGGGATTCAATAAAGTCATGAATATTTGCAGCCTTCGCCGCCTCGATTACCTCCTCGAGTGGAGCATCGGGCTTTCCATATGCGATATTTTCACGTGCACTGTCCCCAAATAGGAAAGTCTCCTGGGCAACAATGCCTATATTCCTCCGAAGCGATTCAAGTTTATACTCGCGCACATCAACGCCATCAATAAGGACTGCACCTTCTGTAACATCATAAAATCTCGGTAGCAAATTTATGATGGTGCTCTTCCCTGAGCCAACCGGACCCACCAAGGCAACCATTTCCCCTGGCTCAACCTCAAGGTTGATATTACTAAGGACGCGGCTGCCATTTTTGTAACTAAATGATACGTTTCGGAACTCTACCCGTCCTTTGCAGTTCCTTAATTCCCTTATACCATCCTTAAGGTGCGTCTCCGGATGTGTATCTAATATTTCAAAAATCCTATCGGCCGAAGCTACTGCGTTCTGTGCGGTATTCACAATCCAACCGGTCATGCGCACCGAAGAGATCAAACGCACGAGGTAGGAGTTGAAAGCCACCAACGCACCAAGTTTGAGTGCACCGTGAATCACTTGACTCCCACCATACCAAATCACCAGTATGGTTCCCACCGCAGCAAAGAAATCCATTCTCGGCATATAGGAAGCCGACACCTGAGCCGCTTCTATATTGCGTTCCAGCAAGCCGTATGACTGTTTGTCAAACTTTTGGATCTCGTAATCTTCGCGGGCAAATGCCTTGACTACACGAATCCCGAGTAGGTTTTGTTGAATGGCAGTAGTCATGTCGCCACGCTGGTTCTGTGCTGCCGTGTAAAGCGGGCGAATCTTGCTCCCATACTTGAAAACAGTCATGAGCAATAAAGGCGTAGTTGAGAGCGCAACGAGTGCAAGTCGCCAATTCATATAAAGACATATGGCAAGTACACCTAGGAAGATCAGCCCATCGCTGAGCAGGTGAACCAAGCCGTGACCGAGGAACCTTCGAAGCATGTCAACATCCGATGTCGCCCGAGAAATCAACTGCCCAGTCTCGGCCTCGTCATGGTAACTAAATGAAAGACGCTGAATATGGTCGAAAAGGCGATTTCGGATATCATATATCGTACGGTGCGCCACATATTCAGTGAGATATTGCTGACCAAACGAAAACACACCGCGAACTATCGCTATTCCAACTATCCCAAGAGAGAGATAAGGAATGAGGTGGTACTTCTTAGCCCTTAGTCCTTCGTCAATGATCAACCTGATGAATTGCGGGGTTAGAAGTTCTAATCCAGTAGCCGCTAATAGACAAACGAGGGTTAGCAATATCCAGTACCAGTATCTGGCGGCAAACCGAACCAGTCTTCTCACGGTACGCATGGCAAGACTCCAACTAAGAGGCGTTTGCGAGCGTCTGCGCGCCTCAATGTCATTTTATGCACACACGCGAAGATATCCTCCAATGTTTGACATACCCACCGTGGTGTGATACCATTCGGTCGGTTTCTCACTGATAGTAAACGTTTTCGCAGGTGTATCGCAGGTGGTTTCTAAACTTCCAATTGATGAGCAAATGGAGATCATCCGACGGGGCACCCTCGAAATTATTCCTGAAGATGAACTCCGGGCAAAATTAGAAAGATCTCAAAAGACTGGCATACCGCTGAAACTCAAACTCGGTCTCGACCCGACAGCACCGGACATACATCTCGGGCATACAGTTGTCCTGCGCAAACTCAGGCAATTTCAGGATCTCGGTCACGAGGTAATTGTCATAATCGGTGACTTCACTGCAAGCATCGGTGACCCCTCGGGCAGATCTGCTACTCGACCCATGCTTGCTCCTGAAGAAATCGCAGCCAATGCCAAGACCTATGAAGATCAGTATTGCTTGGTTCTAGACAGAGATAAAACTCATGTCCGGTTCAACAGTGAGTGGCTTGGCAGGCTTGATTTTGCAGAGGTTATCCGCATTGCCGCCAAGGTCACGGTTGCCCGCGTCCTCGAACGAGATGACTTCCAATCACGGCTGGCAGCAGGGGAACCAATCGGCGTCCATGAGATCCTTTATCCAATCTGCCAAGCATACGACTCAGTTGTTTTAGAATCTGACGTCGAACTAGGTGGTTTGGACCAGAAGTTCAATATCTTGATGGGAAGAGACCTACAGCGACAGTTTGGACAGGAGCCACAGGTCGCAATGTTCATGCCTATTCTGGTGGGGCTAGACGGCACGCAAAAGATGAGCAAGTCCTTAGGCAATTACATAGGCTTGACTGACCCACCGAATGACATGTTCGGTAAAGTAATGTCCATTCCGGACGACGTCATGGTGCAATACTTCGAACTAGTGACTGACGTGCCTATGACTGAGGTAAAAGAAATTGAATCCGGCCTGAAGAGCGGAAAACTCCATCCAATGGATGTCAAGAAGCGCCTTGCGCGAGAGATTGTTAGTTTGTATCACGGAGCGGACAGTGCAAGAGACGCACAGGCAGAATTCGAACGCGTATTCAGCGAACGTGAACTGCCGAGTGAAATGGCAACCATTCACGTAGCCCGTTCCATGCTTCAAAATGGAAAAATCTGGGTCCCGCGGCTCCTAGTGATTTCTGGCTTTGCCTCGACAAACAGAGAAGCAAGGAGGCTAATCGAACAAGGAGCCGTCTCCCTTGACGGAGAGCGAATTTCAGACCCGAATGCTGAATTGACTATAAAGAATGGTCAAGTCCTGCGCGTTGGAAAACTCCGATTTGGCAAAATTGAAATCGAATAGGACATAATGCTCAGGGCGAGTCAATGAATCATCCATGATGCACAAGATAACACCTTGACATGCCGCACCATGCTCCCTATAATTACACGGGCAGCCCCGTTCCGTAGCCGAATCGGGGCTGTCGGCGTGTAGAACGAGGACGTTCTGCAGAGCAAAGATAATGCCAACGAGTTTGACTGACATAATAGAATGGCTCTTTGACCTGCTGCATATCCCGCAGTTTCTCGTTAAACCTGCAGTTATGCTCGCAGGACCAATAATTGTACTTTTCTTCGTACTCTTCGTCGTATTGTACCTAGTTTACGGTCTGCGCAGAATCATGGGGTGGATCCAGGCACGCATCGGTCCGAATCGGGTTGGACCGAAAGGTCTTGCGCAAACAATAGCAGATGCCATCAAACTCCTAGCAAAAGAGGATGTAGTTCCTGCGAAGGCTGATAAGTGGACCTTTATAATTGCCCCTATCATTGTGTTTGTTCCGGCTTACATGGCATACCTCGTAATCCCATTTGGCAATGACGGATGGATAATTCAGGACCTAAACATTGGCATCCTCTACATAGTTGCGGTGATGTCTATCCCAATACTTGGCATTGTCACCGCAGGCTGGGCCTCAAACAATAAATGGTCGCTGCTTGGAGCATTTCGCGCCGCCGCTCAAATAGTAAGTTATGAAGTCCCCTTGGTCCTTGCCATGATCCCTCCCGCCATGCTCGCAGGAACACTAAGTATGCAAGGAATCGTTCATGCCCAATCTGGCACATGGTTCGGTGTAATCCCAAGGTGGTTCGTCTTCAGCCAGATTCTCGGTATCCTCATTTATATGTGTGCGGCACTTGCTGAAACAAACTTGACCCCGTTCGACATCATGGAAGCGGAGTCCGAACTTGTAGCCGGATTCAACACGGAGTATAGCGGTATGAAGTTTGCGCTTTTCTTTCTGGCTGAGTTCGCCGGGCTGTTCACGATTTCAGCCATTGCGACAACTCTCTTTTTGGGCGGCTGGCTCCCAATCCATCCGACGCTATCTTTCATTCCGCCCGTGGTATGGTTTCTTGGGAAAACCGCTGTATTGGTCTTCATATTGATGTGGATCAGGTCCACGCTTCCTCGGGTGCGCGTAGACCAACTTATGAATTTTGGTTGGAAAGTTCTGATCCCGTTGGCTTTGATCAATATCGCCTGGACTGGACTGATAGTAGTGTTTTCATAAAGAAAACGCCTGCGCCTTTTGCAGGTTGGATATCGAAGCAAGAAATGCAAAAGCAATTGCGAAAAATAATGGCATACGTGGCCGAAGGCTGGTATACGGTCTATAGCATAATCAAGGGTCACATCGTCACGATTAAGAACCTCTTTCGCAACAAAGTGACGGTAATGTACCCAGAGGAGAGGCTGGTTTTACCCGACGGCTACCGTGGTGCGCCTTCGCTTCCAGTAGATGAAGAGACAGGCAAAGATCTATGCATCGGGTGTGGTGCTTGTGCGCGTATCTGTCCAACCCAGATAATCACCGTCGAAGCACATATAGATGAAAACAAAAAGCGAATTGTGGACAAGTTTGAGATTGATATCGGAATATGCACGTTCTGCGGCTTCTGCGAAGAAACCTGCCCAGTGAACGCGATTGTAATGAGCAAAGAATACGAACTCGCGTCCTTTGATAAGAAATGCCTTGTACTAACAAGGGAAAGGCTAAACGAACTCGGAGGCAAGAGACCAGCCAGACAAAAGCCGGCGGCGCAATCCGCTGCTGGGAAGGAGACGGAATAAGTGGAACTGCCAATAACACTCACTCAGGCACTCTTCTGCGTCATTGCATTCATTGTAGTTGCTTCTGCCGCACTTGTCGTCCTGGTGAGAAATATCTTTCACTCACTTTTATTTCTCGCGTTTTGTTTCCTCGGGGTGGCAGGAGTATTCCTATTCCTTTCGGCGGACTTCGTTGCTGCTGTGCAGGTGCTTATATACATCGGAGCAGTCGTAGTGCTCCTGATGTTTGCCTTGATGATGACCCACCGTGTAATGCAGACGAATATATCACAGACTGTCGGACAATGGTGGGTAGCCGCACCAGTCACCGCTGGCATCCTTACGCTACTTTTCCGTCTATTCGTTTCATACGACTTTGGGCTCAACACGCCCAATACTGCACCTACAACAGCAATCATTGGGAAGCAATTGCTCGTCAAGTGGCTGCTACCATTTGAAATAGCATCTGTGGTCTTGCTCGTGGCAATGATAGGCGCAATAGTTCTAGCCAAGGAGGAGAAAGATGGTACCCCTTGAATGGTATTTGGCGCTGTCAGCCGTCCTTTTTTGCATTGGCTTGTTTGGTGTACTTAGCAGAAGAAACGCTATTAGCATACTCATGGCCATCGAACTCATGCTCAATGCAGCAAATATTAATCTGGTAGCATTTGGAACTTACCTTCGTCCAGTAGTCCTTACTGGACATGTTTTCGCTATTTTCGTGATGACTGTGGCCGCAGCAGAGGCAGCAGTTGGGCTTGCAATCATAATCGCAGCCTACCGGAATTTCTCTCATATCAGTGTGGACAAGATACACGATATGAAGTGGTAACTCATCAGCCTGGAAAATAGGGCTTGACAGAACAGTTTCAGTAAAAAGCAAACGGATACAATGACCGATCAATTTGCACGAAACATTCTCGAAGTGACTTGGCTTGTGCCGGTCTTTCCACTTGCCGCATTTGGATTGATATTAGCAACTGGCAAGAGGGGACCAGGGCGCGGTGCATACATCGCCATAACTGCTATTGCGATGTCGTTTATCATCTCGGCTCTCATCGGCATGATCACCGTGCCCCGATCTCTTTCCATTCAAAGCGATCTCATACCATTCAGCCTAAACGTGCATTGGCTCACCATCGGCAATACAACAATCAATATGGGGTTCATCGTCGACCAACTAGCGGTCATGATGATGGTAGTGGTGAGTCTGGTGGCAATGCTAGTCCAGATCTATTCCGTCGGCTATATGCACGGCGACCCAAGATACCCCAGGTTTTTCGCCTACCTCTCCTTATTCAGTGCGGCAATGCTTGGGCTCGTAATCGCCGATAACATGCTTCTCCTCTTCGTTTCCTGGGAATTGGTAGGGCTTACTTCCTACTTGCTCATCGGCTTCTGGTTTGAGAAACCAGAAGCCATGCGAGCCGCCAAAAAGGCATTCATTGTTACCCGTGTTGGTGATATTGGGCTGCTTCTCGGTATTTTGTTGCTTTTCTGGCAAGTCGGTACCCTTGATTTACCGCACATATTCGCCCGTGTGCCATCATTGATGGGTCTCAACCTCAACCTGGGAGGATTGGAGATACAAATACTTCCACTTGTGGGCATCTTGTTGTTCATGGGCGCGGTGGGCAAGTCTGCCCAATTCCCACTCCACGTCTGGCTACCAGATGCAATGGAGGGTCCAACACCGGTCAGTGCTCTCATTCATGCTGCAACGATGGTAGCAGCAGGCGTGTACTTAGTCGGAAGAATGTATCCTGTCTTTCATTACGCTGAGTCATCAATATCACTCACGGTCGTTGCCGTTGTCGGGGCGGCCACCGCCCTGATGGCTGCCACAATTGCTACAGTGATAAATGACATGAAGCGAGTGCTTGCGTACTCAACGATCAGCCAGTTGGGGTACATGATGCTGGGTCTTGGGGTCGGTGGATATACAGCCGGGCTTTTTCACTTGATGACCCACGCTTTCTTTAAAGCCAACCTATTCCTCGGCGCGGGTAGTGTAATCCATGCAACCGGCGTGCAAGACATCCAAGAAATGGGCGGGCTGAGAAAAAAGATGCCCATTACATTCTGGACTTTCTTGATCAGTTCAGCGGCTCTCGCCGGTCTGCCATTCACTGCCGGCTTCTTTAGCAAAGACGAAATACTTCTCGAGGCTTTTCATGCAAACAAGTGGCTATTTGGGATGGGACTCACCGCGGCGCTCTTGACAGCGTTTTATATGACCCGCTTGGTTGCACTTTGTTTCCTTGGCAATCCACGAAAGGAGGACATGCACGCGCACGAGAGCCCGAAGGTCATGACACTGCCGCTCGTCGTCCTGGGTATCATGTCCATTATTGCTGGCTACGTCGCATGGCCCGGGAAAAATGTGTTCCATCATTTCCTTCATTTTGGTGAAACAGAAGCCGGGTTCGACCTGACCATCGCAATGGCGACCACCGTGGTTGCCCTGGCTGGAATACTTCTCGCTTGCGTGATGTACGTGAAGCCACTCATCCCACCGTCGATGGTGGTTGCTCGATTCAAACCGGTTTACGTCCTCCTCAAGAATAAATACTACATTGATGAACTTTATTGGGCAATTCTTGTAGTTCCATTGCTCAGGTTCAGCAGGATGCTGGGGTCATTCGATCTAAAGGTCGTGGATGGACTGGTAAACGGTGTTGGATACTTGACCGTGGCTCTTTCCCTCATCAATGGATGGTTTGATAAATGGGTCGTAGATGGATTAGTCAACTTAATCGGTGTGATACCCAAGATAGGTGGCAGGATACTCCGATACACTCAGACTGGGATACTTCAGAACTACATTTGGATCGCAGTAACCGGCATGCTCATTATCATATGGACATATTCGAGATATATGTGGTAGCAGAACAACTTCCCACTTAGAAAGTGGAGACTTGAGTCAAGATATGCAAGGGGTTGATGCCTTTATGAAAGTATGGATGCTAACATTGATAACTTTCGTGCCGCTCATCGGTTCGATAGCAGTTTTACTTGTCCCAAGGGAGCGGCATTTAGTAATCAAGTGGGTCTCCTTGATCGTTAGCCTTGTGCCACTTGCCCTCTCAATCAAGTTATGGACTGACTATGACCCGTCAAATCCAGCAATGCAAAATGTAGTCAAAATCCCCTGGATCAGGGCTCTTAACGTATACTATTACATGGGAGTAGACGGCATCAGTATACCCTTCATATTCCTGACTGCCCTGCTCACCACACTTTCTCTTGTCTACTCGTGGATAATCGTGGAGCGCCCCAAGGAATACTTCTTCCTTTTCTTATTCCTCGAAACTGGGATAATCGGTGTCTTCACATCGCTTGATTTCTTTCTCTTCTATATTTTTTGGGAAATCAGCCTTGTGCCGATGTACTTCATCATTGGGGTTTGGGGCGGACCTAGGAAGGAATACGCAGCCATCAAGTTTTTCCTATATACGCTCGTGGGCAGTGTAGCAATGCTCCTCGCCATAATCGGCGTCTACTTCCACACAAGCCCGCACACGTTCAGTATCCCTGAAGCCATCAATCAACTGCCATTCGCCCGCAACTTTCTCTTGCAATCGCTGGCATTCTGGGCGTTCTTCTTGGCGTTCGCTATCAAGGTCCCAATGTGGCCATTTCATACATGGCTCCCTGACGCACACGTGGAAGCACCGACTGCGGGTAGTGTCATACTTGCCGGTATTCTGCTGAAGTTAGGCGGGTACGGCTTTCTACGAATACTTCTTCCCATGTTCCCACAAGCATCACGGGAGTTTGCAATCTGGATTGCCATTCTAGCATTAGTTAGTATCATCTACGGCGCACTTGTGGCCATGGCACAGCGCGATATGAAGAAATTGATCGCTTACTCGTCTGTGAACCACATGGGATATGTGATGCTGGGCGTCGCAGCAGCAGCGGCTCTCACCAACGGAATGAAGGCGGGCGACAAAGCAATCGCTTTAAGTGGGGCAACTCTGCAGATGTTCAGCCACGGGCTTTTGACAGGTGCATTGTTCTTCCTAGTTGGCGTGATATACGAGCGCACCCATAACAGAGACCTCGACCAATTCGGCGGACTTGGCGCAAAGATACCAATTTACGCCGGACTCCTTAGTTTTATGGCATTTGGCTCACTCGGTCTTCCCGGGCTTTCCGGCTTTGTTGCGGAATTCATGGTCTTCAGAGGCTCCATTCCCATATTCACGGTTATATCCGCACTTGGAGTACTAGGGGTAGTCATCAACGCTGCCTACCTGCTGTGGATGCTCCAGCGTGTCCTGCTTGGGCCGCTCAATCCCAGGTGGGCAGATGTCCCCGACACTGATGCTCGTGAGGTGATCACTCTAGCACCTCTCGCATTTCTCACCTTACTGATAGGGGTGCTACCGTCTTTCATGGTTAACACCTGGCAGAATTCCATGCTTCAGATTGTTTCCCTGGTAGGGAGATTTGTAGGGGGATAGGATTTGAAGTTCGACATCGCTTACATAGCACCTGAGATAATCCTCGCCCTCGGTGGGATGATAGTCCTTGCAATAGGATTAACGTCACGTGAGCGAACATCGTCCGAACGCGTCGGGCTCATTTCGCCGGAGACACTCACAATCGCAACTCTTGTCGCCGCACTCGTGCCCACGATCTGGTTATTCTTTGAGATTGGCAAAGGGAAATGGCAGTTTGGCGGCATTTTTGCAGTTGACGGTCTCGCCTTGTTCTTCAAGATCATCGCGCTGGTCTCCACGGCAATTGTGGCATTGATGTCGGTAGACTTTTTCCAAAAGACTCCATTCCACCGGAGTGAATACTGCGCACTGCTCATTTTCTCGGCGCTGGCAATCTCGACTGTTGCTGCGTCGAGTGACTTTATCATGATCTACCTTGCACTCGAGTTTCTAAGCATTGTGTCCTATGTACTAGCAGGGTACTTGAAAAGAGACACAGGATCGAGTGAAGGATCGCTAAAGTATTTCCTATATGGCTCCGTCGCCGCAGGGATAATGGTCTACGGCATGTCTATGATATATGGGCTCACTGGTACGACCAACCTCACCAGTATCAGCGATAAACTCCTTCCGCTCGAAGGTCAGCGCAGTAGTTATTACGGACTCTTGCTACTTTCCACCGTGATGATACTCGTGGGACTCGGCTTTAAAATTGCCATGGTGCCATTCCACCAGTGGGCGCCAGACACATATGAGGGAGCACCTACGCCGATCACCGCATACCTTTCTGTCGGCTCAAAGGCAGCAGGGTTCGCTGTGCTCGTCAGACTTTTCGCTACGTGCATCCCTCCAACACATGTGAACTGGCTACCAATCATTATTGTGCTGTCTGCACTCACAATGACGGTGGGCAACCTGATTGCCATAGTCCAAGTCAACATCAAACGAATGCTCGCTTATTCAAGTATTGCACAGGCTGGGTACATACTGATTGGAGTTGCGGCGATGGCATATAAAACCTCTTATGAATACGCAATGCCTGCCGTACTACTCTACATTTTCATCTACTTGTTTATGAATCTCGGTGCATTTGCGGTCGTGAGCATGCTCTCGGTGAGGCTCCAATCGAATGATATCGAGGACTATGCAGGACTGATACGCCGAGCGCCAGTGGCGTCAGTAGCGCTGACGATATTCCTGCTCTCGCTCGCAGGCATACCGCCGACAGCAGGGTTACTTGCCAAATGGTACCTTTTTATGGCAGCGCTGAAGTCCGAAAGTACCGCGCTGCTATGGTTAACAATTGTCGCTATCGCAAACACAGTGGTTTCTGTGTACTACTACATGAATGTCGCACGAATGATGTTCTTTGTAAAACCCAAAGACACGGGTGTCTTGCAAATGTCACATCCACTCAACATGGCGCTGATTTTGACGCTAGTCATGACACTCGGCATTTTGATATACCCTCCCCCGTTCCTTGCATTGGCGCATACATCTGCACACATATTGGGAATCCAGCCATGAGGCGTGAAAGCCAAACGCTTACTGATACAGACAGTATCGAATACAATGAGAATTATGTAAGGCGGCTTTTCTCAACAATCGCCCCAAGGTATGACTTGCTCAACTCCTTGCTCAGCCTAAACGTTGACAAGTCATGGCGGAGGTTGGCCGCTCAAGTATGCTCCCTCAGACCAGGCGACTCTGCGATTGACGTCGGAACCGGGACCGCTGATCTTGCTATCGAACTGTCTAAATACGTAGGCAAGAAGGGATTTGTAGCGGCTATTGATTTCTGCGAGCCGATGCTGTTCCTATCCGCAAGGAAGTTAGGGCGCATGGGGATCCAGAATATTCAATTAGTTTCCGCGAACGCTCAGAGAATCCCGTTTGCGTCTGGCACATTCCACGCCGCTGTCGCTGGCTTTGTCGTACGCAACGTATCTCGTGTTGAAACTGTATTCGCCGAAATGACCCGGGTGGTTAGGTCAGGCGGGCGTGTCGTATGCTTGGAGTTCGCACGACCCAATGATGGCATTTTCGGAAGGCTGTTCAAATGGTATTTTCATACAATTCTTCCCTACGTTGGCGGGTTGATCAGTGGCAACTTCGAATGCTACAAGTACCTCCCATCCTCGGTTGACAAGTTTCTTTCTAAAGATGACCTCTCAGGAATCATGGCAAGTGTAGGACTGGGTAGAATTGAAGTGTTTGATCTCACTGGGGGCATTGCGGCAGTTCACGTGGGAGTCAAGAAATGAAAGCATCCACATCAAAAGCGGGTGGCGGTGGGCATGGCTTGACCTTCCTTAACTGTATCGAAGGTGATCTTGGGCTGGTTGAATCGCGCCTTTCGGACGAGATTATGTCTTCGGTGCTCACGGCGCAAAGGGCGGCAAGCCATATCCTTGAAGCAGGCGGGAAACGTCTGAGACCAGCTCTCGTCATACTCTCGGCGCGGGCATGCTCGGGTGAATTCGTTTTGGAGCAGTTAATTGACATCGCCGCAAGCGCTGAGTTGATCCACATGGCCAGCCTAATGCACGATGACGTCATAGATGGTTCCCACTGGAGACGCGGACGGCTTACAGCAAATGCCCACTGGGGCAATCAGGCTTCCGTTCTAACAGGAGATTATATCTTGGCTCGTGCTTTCTCCCTGCTGGCTAGAAGCGGAAGTTCCAGGGTCATGGAAGCCATTGCAGAAGCCGCAATTGCCATGAGTGAGAGTGAAATCAGACAAATCGAAATCCGCAGAGAGCCAAATTTGCCTGTTGAGTCTTACATGGCCGTCGTCCTTGGCAAGACTGCCACCCTCATGTCGGCCTGCTGTAGGGTCGGCGCTATATTCGCATCGGCTCCGTCCGAACAAGAACAAGCCCTTGCTTGTTATGGTAAGAACCTTGGTATCGCATTCCAAATCACCGATGATCTCCTCGACCTGGTCGGCAATCCCGAACTCACTGGCAAACCTGTCGGCAGCGACATCCGAGAAGGAAAAGTGACCTTGCCAATCATCTTGACAATGCAGAAAGCATCTCAAGAGGATCGCCTCTCCATCCAGCGCATAATTTCGTCGGGCGAGGTAAAAGCACAGGATATTGAGTTTGTCTGCAAAACAGCCCGCGAGACTGGCGCAGTGGATGAGACACGACTGGCTGCTGCAGCCCACATAACCCGCGCCGAAGACGCGCTCTGCGCTTTGCCACCTTCAAAAGCAGTCAGTTCGCTCAGAGCGCTGGCACATTACGTTCTGTCACGGGACCGATAGTCCGCGATTCGGTCGTCAAAATACTCCACAGTGACACCGTGCGGCGATAGCAAATCACGAAGCCTCGGTGCCAGAGCAATCATCCCCGGTCTTTCTGTCTCAAAATGACCGGCGTCAATCATCATTAAGCCCATCGCCTGAGCCTCTAGGAATTGACTGTGCTTAATATCTCCGGTAACAAACACGTCTGCCCCACTTTCAAGCACAGCTGGAAGTTCGCCACCACCACTGCCGCCGACCACCCCGACGGTCTCCACAGTCGCGTCCGGGTCACCACAAGTGCGCAGCGAGTCCACCTCCAAGACATCTCTGACCCTCTCGCAAAAACGCTCAAAGGTGGTTGGTGATGATAGACTGCCACACCGCGCTAGCCCCCACTCTTTGTACTTGTTTTTCAGTGGGTAAACGTCATACGCAACTTCCTCGTACGGATGGGCACTCACCATCGCTGAGATTACACTCTGCAGACGGGTACCAGGGACAATAGTCTCTAGTTTGTATTCCTGTACCTCCTCTACCTCACCAACGCGACCAATATACGGGCAGGTACCCTCCAGCGGCTTGAAAGTACCTATTCCAGCCGCCCGGAACGTGCAGTGTGAGTAGTTTCCTATCCACCCTGCGCCAGCATCGCACATTGAGTTAATAACATCCTCAATTGCCTCAGTTGGCACGAAAACAACCAGTTTGAAGAGGTTCTCCCCACCTATCGCCTTAACAATTCTGGGGTTTATGATGCCCAACCGGTCCGCCAGTACATCGTTAATCCCACCATCGGCAAGGTCATAATTTGTGTGCATCACAAACAAACTCGTTCCGGAATTGATTAAGGCATACACTAGGTTCTCTGGATACTTGTCCAGGCGGACCGTCCTGAGTGGGGTGTATATCAATGGATGATGGGCGACTATCAAATCAGCCGCCCGTTCCTTCAACAGCACAGGCGTAACGTCCACGGTCACAATGACCGAACGGACTTCCTGTTTCGGGTCACCGATTAGTAGTCCAATTCTGTCATCGGGTAAAGCCCTTTCCGGCGGGGCAATCTCGTCAAGGATTTGAATTATCTCTCGCAATATCATTGCTTCTGAGACGCATTTATTTCATATATTTCGCAAGGCGACGGGCTTCGTCGTGAAACAACGGACTGTGAGCAAAGAGCCCGCCCGCTCCGCCTGTATGCCAGAAGACGACAGGACGCTCCTTGCCAATCACACCCTTCTTGACCAGGTCAATTAGCCCAGCCATCGCCTTGCCTGTATACACCGGGTCTAAGATCAAACCTTCCGCCCTAGCGGCAAGTAGAATCGCCTCCTTACACGCATCAGTGGGAATACCATATGCTTGACCCACGTACTGGTCATAGACTTCAACTTGCACAGACTCGAGCCGGCTGTCCAACCCCAGCGACTCTGCAGACTGCTCTGCAATTCGAATCACACGTTCGCGCCCTGGCCCTGCTGGACGCCCAACTGAGATTCCCACCAGGCGCGCCCTCCCAAAATGGAGAGAACAGCCAACGGTCATTCCTGCGAGGGTACCGCCAGAACCCATCGCCACTACCATGTCCGCTTCGTCCACCCCCACTGCTCTCAATTGCTCTGCAGTCTCCTCCACGCCCATCACATATCCTAGGGCACCGATTCGGTTAGAACCGCCTACCGGAATCACGTAAGGCGTCATGCCATTTGATCTTTGTTTCTCCGCCTCAGCCTCCATGGCCTGCTCGACCTCACTGTATCCGACGGTCCCAAGGAATCTCATTTCCGCCCCGTATATCGTATCCAACAGAAGGTTGCCCTCGAAAGTTTCAGGCGTTGGATCGCTCAGAAAGAGGACGCACCGCATGCCAAATCTGCAGGCAGCCCCTGCAGTCATGCGTGCGTGGTTCGACTGTCTGCCGCCGCAGGTGATGACAACATTAGCACCCTGGGACAAAGCATCTCCAATGAGGAATTCCAACTTCCGGGCTTTGTTGCCGCCAAGAGCCAACCCCGTCAGGTCGTCGCGCTTCACAAAGAGCCGTTCCACGCCAATTTCTCTCGCAAGCACGGGTGCTTCATCCAACGGTGTCGGCAGATTCGCGAGTTTGACTCTAGAAAAATCTCCTAACTTCATAGTAACGCAATTCTATTCCCTTGCCGTCGAATTAGTCAACATACTTACGCACTCCTAAATGGGGCTAAGCCCTGAATATTGGACAAAACCAATGCATTTGCTGTCTACAACATAGCCGAAAATGCCGAGAGCAGGGGAATCGAAGGGGTCAAGGCGGTCATAATCCGAGTGGTGGCAGTCGGAATCGGGTCAAAAAATGAGCCGAAAGTCCAACGAAAAACAATCCATAACGTTAGAAACGAGGAAAACTGGGTAATACATAACTGAATTATCATATAATGGTATTATCTCAGGTTGCACACGATGACAAAAGAATCAGAATTGCTCGTACAGACGGAGCGTATATCAAGCATCTTTGCCAATATTATTACGACTACCGCTGAGAAGGCTTTGTATGAAACACTCGGGCGGAACGAAATGACTTTACCTCAGTTTCGGGCGATGAGGTATATTGCCCGCCACGGCTCGTGTACCATCGGAAAACTTGCGGAAGGCCTTAATATCAGCCAGCCTGCAGCAACTATGACGGCGGAAAGAATGGTGCGAAAGGGACTCATCGAGCGCCATACAGGCGATGACCGCCGCCAATCCAAGGTATATCTCACAAAACATGGCCGCGACCTACTCGACAAGGTGGAATCTGAGCGAACGAGGAAACTTTCACAGATAATCGCCGCTCTCCGACCCGAAGGGTGCGTCGAACTTCTCGCTTCGCTCGAAGGATTTGTGTCCGCAGCACTCGAGTACATACCCGCGAAAGACGCATGCCTGTGCTGTGGTCAGGAGCATGTGCCCGAATGCGTGGTAAGCCGTGCCCGAAGGAAATTGTAGTCCAAAGCAAGTATCTTCTTATTATGAAGAGGAGAAAATGATGAAAAAATTGATTTACATGGATCATGCAGCGACGACACCTGTTCACCCGGAAGTACTTGATGCAATGTTACCTTACTTTCGGGAGCATTTTGCAAACCCCTCAACTTTATATACTTTCGCCTCTGAACCAAGGCAGGCGATCGAAGAAGCCCGAGCACGTGTTGCAGATCTGATAGGCGCTGATGCGAAGGAGATTTACTTCACCAGCGGCGCCACAGAATCGGATAACTGGGCGATCATTGGCACTGCACATTCCCCAAAATTAAAGGGCAGACACATTATTACAAGTGCGATCGAGCACCACGCAGTCTTAGAGACGTGTGAGTTTCTCAAGAAGCAAGGCTTCGACGTGACTTACGTTCCTGTAGATTCAAATGGAATTGTTGATCCTGATGACGTACGCCGAGCCATCACAGACAGCACAATACTGATCACCATCATGCATTCAAATAACGAAATTGGCGTTATCGAGCCAATCGCAGAAATTGGCAGGATCGCACGCGAAAAGGGAATCCTTTTCCACACAGATGCAACCCAGTCTGTAGGCAAGGTGCCCATCAATGTGAACGAATTGAATGTTGACATGCTTTCGCTCTCTGCACACAAGTTATACGGTCCAAAGGGAGTCGGAGCATTGTACATCCGCAAGGGCGTGAAGATTGCCAATTTCATGCATGGCGGCGGTCAAGAGAGTGGAAGGCGCGCTGGTACAAGCAATGTACCCGGCATCGTAGGGTTGGGTAAGGCTGCGGAAATTGCTAAACATGAAATGGCTAAAGAGGCAATCCGCGAGCAAGCACTCTCCGAAAGGCTAATAGAGGAAATACTGACAAAGATCCCTGATACCCGACTAAACGGACACCGAAAAGAGCGTCTTCCAAACATTGTAAACGTAAGCGTCGAGGGAGTAGAGGGCGAGTCAATGATCATACTCCTCGACATGCACGGAATATGCGTATCGAGCGGATCTGCATGCACTTCGGGGTCCCTTGAGGCGTCGCACGTACTGCTAGCGCTTGGTCTGCCACATGAACTCGCACATGGGTCTCTGCGACTGAGTTTGGGAAGAGATAACACTGAAGAAGATGTGGACCTGGTGCTGGAAACGCTACCCAAGATCGTCTCGCGCCTCCGTGAAATGTCTCCCGTCTACAACAAAGCAAACACGACTGTGAGGTAACAAATAGCAAAGTAGGACAAGAAACATTATGCGAGGCTTAGCATTGCTTTTCTTCTTCCTTTTATCAACCATGAACTTGCTTGCATCTGGAGAATGGACAGGCAAATGGATATGGGACTCTGGCGAAGAAAGCCCGGTTAACTATTACCTGTATGTTCGAAAAACCTTTGACCTCCCATCGGTACCCTCCACGGCACCAGTGAAGGTTTGCGCTGATAGCCGATACAAACTGTTTGTCAACGGCAGGTACGTCGGACGCGGTCCTGTGCGCTCAGATCCCCGATGGCAATACTACGATACCTACGACCTCGCCGCCCATCTGAAAACCGGCAAGAATGTCATAGCCGCACTTGTCCACCACTATGGCACAGGTACCTTCGCATATATCCAAGGTAGGGGGGCTTTCCTGCTCGATGGATACGCATGCTGTGGAACACAGAGAATCCAACTATGCACAGACGAGTCCTGGAAAGTCATGCCTGCACGTGCATGGTTTCGTGAACTGCCCAGGATGGACGTCCAGCTCGGATTTAATGAGGTCTATGATGCAAATAAAGCCCCTGATAATTGGACTGAGGTCTCATATGATGACTCTGCCTGGGCAAACGCAAGAGTGATCGGACCCGTAGGCATCGGTCCGTGGAAGACCCTGGTTCTGCGAGAAATTCCTCACTTGTGCGAGTGTGAGATATTCCCGGTTGCGGTCTACGAAATTGGAGTTGCTCATGCCTCGGGTCTAACCCTCCCAGAAGACAACAAAGCGCCAATTGCATTCATTATGAGCCATGAGAAAAAGGAAGGGGTTCTATCTCCGAGAGAACTCGTGCTGAACCCAATGTCACTGTGCAAGCGACCAACCATAGATGATCTTCTAAAATCTACCTCTTTTGATTGCACGGCAAGACCGCAGGCATACCCAGGTAACAAATACAAAGGCGTATGCACTGTAAAGCCCCCGTCAACACACAAATCCACGTATATGGTGCTTGACTTCGGACGAGAAGTTACGGGTTACCCGCGAATAAGAATCCGAGCATCAAAAGGCGGCGTAGTTGATATTGGTTATGGAGAACTCCTGATCAACGGGAAGGTGGACCCAAACCGCGCCGGTGTGAACTACGCAGATAGGTACATCATGAAGCACGGCGCCCAAGTGTGGGAGACTTTCGACAAACGAGCATTTCGGTACATGGAACTCGATTTTCGGGATTGCCCTGGACCCGTCGTTATAGAAGCGGTCAGCCTCGTATTCTCCACTTACCCCGTCAAGTGGCGCGGACAATTTGAATGTTCAGATAGTAGACTGAATAAGATCTGGGCAGTTGGGGCCTACACCGTCCAACTCAATATGGAGGATGCCTATACCGACTGCCCCTGGAGGGAACGAGCGCAATGGTGGGGAGATGCGCGTGTCGAAGCGATGACAAACTACTACGCTTTCGGCGACCTTCACCTGATTCGGCAGGGCATAAGACAAATAGGACAATCACAAAAAGAGGATGGGATAACCGCATGCTTCTGGCCTGGTACATATGACAACCCAATTCCTGCTTTCTCACTTTATTGGGTTATGTCGCTTTGGGACTATTACCTGTTTTCAGGTGACTCCGCCTTTGTCTCGGAAATGTTCCCCAAAGTGCAAAAATTGTTGGAGTGGTTCGAAGCCCATGAGGACGAATACAATCTCCTCAGCGACCTGCCCCACTGGAACTTCATAGATTGGACAAATACCAACCTCAAGGGGACTGTTACAGCACACAATTGCCTGTACTACCGGGCGCTACAGGATGCATCTGCTTTGGCGCGGGCGGCAGGTGATCCAGTGTCTGCCCGTCGGTATTATAAAAAGGCAAAAGCAATAAAGGAAGCAATTAATCTCCGATTATTCGATCAAAAACGATGCGTGTATCCAGAGTATTTCTCAAAGCAAGACAATGCCTTCTCGGAAGCCATAAGTCAGATGCCGAATGGTCTCGCATGTGCATATGGGATAGCGTCCCCTGACAACCGCGAAAAAATCCTGCGCAAGGCACTTGACCCCTCTGAGAATATGATTCCCGCCGGAGCCTTCTACGCATATTACTTCCTTGAGGCTCTATTTGAGAATGGCTTGTGCCGCGAAGCACTCGATTACATCCGCTCAAACTACGGCAAGATGCTGGACGCGGGCGCGACTACACTTTGGGAGCACTGGGGAAACGATAACTCGCTCTGCCACGGATGGTCATCAGCCCCTACCTCGCACCTCCCGAAGTACGTACTTGGTGTCTGCCCCATTGAGCCCGGATTCAAGCGAACAAGGATCTCACCAGACCCCGGTGACCTAGATTGGGCTAGAGGTACAGTGCCGACACCACACGGAGAAATCAAAACCTATTGGAGCAAGAGCCAACACCGTTTCACGCTAACGGTCGAAATACCTTCTGGAATCCTGGCCGAGGTAATACTCCCCGTAAACATATCTGGTGCTGTGGATGTCAGGATCAACGGAAGCAAAATATTGCCTTCGGGAGTGAATGCCAGTGATCTTGGGCTGGCTAAACCCACCTATCTAATTACGAAAGCAGGGAAGTACCAGTTCGAGGTCAACATTTAGTCCACGCGTTCCCCAGTCACATGAGACCCGCATAGATCTGCTTTCATAACACTTGATCAGGAATTCTTCCCTGGTATGAGAACCGTTCCCGCCAGCCTGTACTGTTTCTATGCCCTACTCTACCGTTGCATCTACCTTTATGGTTGCTGCGTTTCCGGCAGCGTCTATTGCCTTGACTTCGACGGTATGCTTGCCCTTGCTCAACGGCTGTGTCTCCACTATGAAATTCTCGAACGACGTGTCGAATATGCCGTCTGACGAAGCCGCCGCCATCCAGTCACCAGCGTCAACCTTGAACTGCACGCCAGCAATAGCAACCAGGTCATGCCATGCAAAACCCTCGAACCTGACACTCTTATCCGTCTGTACCGTGATCGTTTTCTTAAAGGCAAAGACCAGCGGTGGCTTATTTGTAACAACAATTGGTTCGGAGATGGCCTCCGCACTCAGCGGGTCAATGGGATTGCTCAGCCGGTCGGTCGCAACCACTTTTACCAAGTACGTTCCGTCTGGATATTTCGAAGTATCCCAGGTATAACTCGTCTCCTTTGTTGGAGCGCCACTTTCCTTGGACGAAGTATCTCGATCTTTCTCGACGGCAGAAGAACTCGAAGAAACCTTCGCCATAGAATCGGCAGCAATTTCAGGAGCACTTTCCAGCAACTTGTCCTTCACATCCTGCGGAATCTCAGGATGCTTCTCAAGTTCTGCAGTGATTTGCGCTACAATGTCGTCCGCATTCGACGCATCAAGTTTAATTGCTTCGCTGTTTGTCGAATTCGGTTTTTCTTTGGGACTGCTTTCTTCCTTATCCGGCACCTCTTCTTTCTTAGGCTCACCTGCAGATTTCACCTGATCGCTCAATCGCTCCCAGGTCGCCCCGCCATCCTTGGAGCAATATACCTCATAGGTCAGCGTGTCTTTGTCGGGGTCCGTGCCCGTCCACTTAATAGTCTTTTTCTTCGACCACTTCTCTCCCCCTTTCGGAGTAGAAAGTGTGACTTTTGGAGCCTGATTTTTCGGCAAGAAAACGATACTCACATCTTTGATCTTCGGGCTTCTTGATGAATCATTGGCTTTCATCACTGCGAGATACTGGATATACCTTGCAGGCGGACTTATTATCCTGGCACCTGGCGATAGATACGGCGCTGACCACTCACTCCATGTTGAATCGGGCTGAGCGACAGGTCCAGTCCGCGTTTGGAATGTGAGCGATGACCCGTCTGGAACATCAGCGGTCCACTCAATAACACCCCACTTTGACACTTGACCACAATCATGAACCGGTGATTCAAATGTCCCCTCAGTGGCACCATCAATATCTGCCACATAAACCGAGCCAATGTTTGCGGTTCCCAAGTACAAAGTATTTTGACTCAAAGCCAGCGACAACCACTGAAGATCTCGGTCATTACCGACAGTACAAACACTCTCGTCCGGCAGTATTCTGAACACGTTGCTCGAGGTAGCCGCGTACAAATTGCCACTACCGTCCACTCCCATTCCAACTATCCCAGCCCCCGCTTTGTCGTAAAGTACTTTCGGAGTAGTATCAGGAGCAAGTTTGTAAATGATGCCCTTCGGCGAGGTGCCAGCATACAATACGCCTTCTGAACTCACAGCAAGTGAAGTCACAGAATCGTCGGCGGCATCGTACGCAGTGGCAACTTCGCCGGTCAGTTTTATCTTATAAATGATGCCGTCGAGTCCCGTGCCCACGTAGACGTTACCCGCTGAATCCAGAGCAAGTGACAAAGCATGTGCTTCGGAAGACTCCAGAATCACCTTGACGTCGCCGCTGGGAGAGATCTTATACACCTTGCATTTGTCACCGGTTGCGGCATAGAGATTGTCCTGATCATCACAGGCAAGGGCGACGATGTACTTTTCTTCAGCATCGAACAAGGTGGAAGTCCGACCCTGTGTGTCAATCTTGACGACAAGCCCATTTGGGGAAGTTCCCGCATAAATGTTCCCTGCCCTATCCATTGTAAGGCTGTGGATTTCCAACTCTTCCAAATCGCAGACAACTGATGAAGTGCCGGTGGCATCAACCTTGTAGACTATGCCGTGATTTCCTGTTCCCGCATATACCCCACCTTTACCATCGGGGAGCAAACACCAAACATAGGTCTCAGACGAATCGAACAATGGTTTCAGCGAGGGGCCAAGCATCAACAGGTCGCCTGTGGTTGCGGTCACATTTTTCATAGTGCCAGCAAGAAATTCCGTGCGAGTAGTTTGTTTCCACACGCTAGGTGCACGCCCAATAGGTTTCTCTTGATATGAACCACTCGAAGTGACCTCAGGGGCGCCTAGTTTTTCTCCGCTGCTATCCGATGCGTCCTTAGTGTCAGGCTCACTGCCTATTTTCTTCTCAGGCGTGGCCGGTGTGTTGGAAGCAGCGGCGAGGGCATAGCCTGTCGTGAGAGATGATGCCTGCAATCCAAACATCTCCTCCGGTGGCTGGCTTTCGGGACGGTCTCGCGACTCCTGCTCAGTCGTCTCGTCCGGCGTAGCCGATGATGGTGCTGTGGGTACGGCAGTGGATGGCGCTTTTTTCTCAGTCTTGTCTTCTTTCTGAACGGTGATGCTAAGTGTCTGCATCCCAGATATGACCCACTCAGTCGGCACTGATACTTTGATTTCTTCGCGCTCGGTCCCGATAGGCGTCGCTTTTGATGACTTCATCGCCTCCGCAATCGATGGCGGAAGCCCCTGGAGTTTCTCACCTGCAATCACAGGCGATAGGCGACCAAGTTGAATCTTCGCAACAAGTTCGTTATTCTTTTCACGCTCGAGGAACTTTTTTATTAATTGCTGCAGATTCTCGACAGATGGCTGGGGTGGTCGAGACATGACCTCGGGAGCGGTCATCGGGCTTACCCCTTCGGACGGCATGACGACAGGTACTTCTCCGGCCATACCTCCCCCCTTGACCTGGAGCATTAATCGCCCATTTGGTATGTTCTTCGGCAGGGTAAGACTGAGAGTCTTTGTAACCCTTTCACCCTTATATGGCTTAAGCACGGCGCTGACCTCTACGGTGTCGCCAGGCTTATATTTACCTTCCTTGATGAATATGCGTTCCAATTTTGCAGTTTGATGCTTCGGTGTAATGACAACCCATACGTCCACCTTTTTAACCGAAACTGGGTAGAATTGGTTAAATTGAAGCATGTTCATGAGTTGCGCAAGTTCGCCCGTGGCTTCGATGTCAATGGCAATCGGGTCGAAATAGACGTTCTCTCGAACGATAGTGCCGACCTCATCCGCCGTGACCGCAAACTTCACATCTGCCATTGCGTCACCCGGACTGCCCCTAACCTCAAATATCGCCTCTCCAGCAGCAGCAACCACTAGATTCGGCGTAAGCATGGGATGATTGATAACTTGGATGTTGTAGTTTTTCTTACGTCCAGAAGATCTGTCGTCTACATGAACAGTCACGGGCACCATCGCTGCGGGTTTTCCAACTTCACCAGCAACAGCCCACGGTCTGTCTTGGAATATGCGACCGACAGCCTTGACAGGAGCTGCGATTTTGCTAGACACAAGAACGCTCGGGAATATTTCGTACACGTAGGCCGAGGTCATTGTAGCATCGAGCGGACCCACTCCGTTCATAAACGCACTCGCTAGCATCGGGTGACCAAAAGCAAGTATCTTGTTGCCTCGCCTGTAGGTCACCGTGCCAATTCCTGTGATATCAAGGTCACCTCTTACCAAAGACACGCCAATCGCAGAGCCCGGCTTTATGTCACCGACTACGTCAGTCTTGTCGGGAGCCGCACCCGGACCTGCCACAATACGCACGTTCAATGGACGAAAACTCTCCTGAAGCCAGGCCATTATTCGAGGTGACATGCCACTCACCATCAGTGAAGTAGCAAGCGGCCGAAACAAAAGAGTCCCTGGCTCCATAGGAGCGTCTCCCGAGTAATCAATGCTAAGCCTGGTATACGTGCGACCACCCAAAGCAATCGGTTCAGTGAGGGGCGATGTGCTCACACGCGAAAAGGAGGATGGTTTGTCTGGCAACTTGGGATCCCATGCATCAAGCATATACTCGATAGGGGTGACCATGGCAATCGGCTCTTTACCAAACGCTTCCCCAAATGCGAGCGCTCCTATCAGTTTGTTATTAATGTAGATAGGGCTACCACTCATCCCTTCAATGAGGTTCGCACCTCTCTTCGAGATTGGACCGCCGGACATTTTTACGAGGATCAGGTCTGTACCGAAATTGACCTTTTTCATGACCCCAAGTACGACCACATCGAATCTTTCAATGGTGGCGCCGTGAAAAACTGTCTTACCATACCCTTTCATCCCCGGCTTTACATCTCTGACAAGCAAGATATTCTTCAGGTCAACCGGATCAATGTGCGGCGCGGACATCGTTGCACCACAAACCTGAAACACATTGCTGAGCAACAAAAGCAAGGCGAGAAGCAGCAACCGCCTACAAGCCATGTATGGAACCCCTTTCTTGTGTCTGAAAGCCCTGTCGGGGCAAAGCACATGCTTTGCCCCGACTAGCATGTGTTTATACCATCTTTCGACTCCCATGTCAACAAACTCAGTAATGGTAGGCAGTCCATTATAAAAGCCAATTAAAGGCAACTTGCGACTCTCGGAACCCAGTACTACTCACAGGTATGGTGAGCAAGATCTCTTACCCACACCGACTAGGCTGCTGGCTATTGGAAGGGGGCACTTTTGCCGCGGAATTTCAGAGCGCACAATTTGAGTTGCGGGAATGGGAGGTAACAATATTTCTTCCGCTTAATAATCCTTCGGTGAGATTCATATGAAGTCTATTCTATTTCTTATGCTGCCGATATGTATGCTTGCTGGATCAAATTTGTCATGTTCGGCCGCTCGGTGCAGACTTTTCAAATTCGCAACCAGGGCGGATTTCAAGAATTTTCAACTCAAGAACGCCAAATGGGACGACTCTGCTGGAGGAATTACCGCGAAGCACCCGTCTGACAACAAAGGTTTGGGGAGCGAAATAAAACCAGTCTTGGTCGAGTCACCCATTGTCGAGACGAACGTGCCGGCAGGAGAAATTGTGGTGTCTTGGAACAGCATTACACCGCCTGGGAGTTACCTCCACGTGTATGTACGTACCCGGCACGGTGACTTCTGGAGTAAGCGGTTCACCGTGGCAATATGGAATCGAGATAACAAACCGACACAGCGCACCAGCCTGAAATTGCAAAAGGACATGTTTGGTCGAATGGAAAGCGATACCCTTTTCCTTGACACGCCAGCGGATGCATTTCGAGTGTCAGCAAAACTATGCTCGACGGACGGTGTAAACTATCCAACACTGCGAATGCTCACTGTAAGCGCTATCGCCACCAACCCAGTTAAGTTTCCTACCCGCGCCAGAAAAAGCGCCTGGGGAGTAGATATTCCGGTCCCTGAACGGTCGCAACTTACTGTCCCAGATGGAAATCGCTTCTGTAGCGCTACTTCCACTGCGATGGTGTTGGATTTCTGGGCACAAAAACTAAACAGACCTGAACTTAGCGTCCCCCTCCAAACCGCTGTAGATGGCATTTACGACGTTGGCTGGGGCGGCACAGGTAATTGGACCTTCAACACTGCCTATGCGGCTGAGTTTGGGGGTATTCGCGCCTATGTCACGCGGTTCGGAAGCCTCGCCGAACTTGAAATGTGGATAGCGCAGGAACTGCCGGTCATCGTAAGCGTTGACTATAACAAACTGAGAGGACGCCAAACCAAGCAGCGGATGGGACATTTGATGGTCCTGAGAGGATTCACCGAGACCGGCGACCCCATTTTCAATGACCCATACACATTCCTGGACAAGGGCGAATCTGTACGCAAGGTCTTCCAGCGAAAAAACTTCGAAAGGTCATGGCTGACACAAGAGGGGTCACGCGGAACTGTTTACCTGATATATCCCGACACATGGAAGATACCAAGAAACAAGTACGGTACGTGGTAAACCAAACCTAGCAGTTCACGTATCCTGCCTGTGCTGTGAGAAATACGATCAATCGCGCCTTGGCATTTTGCGCTTAAGTTCGGAAACGAAAGCAGGTGGTAAAGGAATGCCTCTCTTCTCACACTCTCTCACAGCGGACCAGGTACCTGCGTAGTCGCCAGACTGGTATAAAGCCACAACTAGGTTGAACCTCGCCTCTTCTAGATCTGGCGCAAGTCTCAGCGCTTCGTGCAGTTCAGACAAAGCCTCTTTATGCCGACCGAGTACAAGTAAGGCTGCCCCTAGGTTGGCATGCGCCTGCGGAAAATCTGGTTTTGTCTTCAACACTTCGCGATACTGGCTAATCGCTCTGGACAATGCCCCTTCATTTTGAAGCATTACCGCGAGGTTGTAACGGGCCTTCCAGTAACCTGGGTCAAGTCGTATGGCATGAGAAAGGTACCTGATTGCTTCGGAGCGCCTTCCCTGCTGCGCCAAGAGACTACCCAGGTTTGAATATGCTTGCGCATAGTTTGGCTGGATCTGGTTGGCGCGTAGATAATGTGCCCTCGCCCTCGCCACCTCCCCTGCGTCTTCCAGAGCAGTACCCAGGTTGTTATGTGCTAGCGCATTCTCTGAGGTAACCGACAATGCCCGAGTAAATAAAGTCACACTGTCTTTCCAATAGCCGCTCTGAACGAACGTACATACACCGAACGCAAGCAGAATGACCACGCCCACAGCACTCAATGTAAAGTCTGCGGTCTTGCCCGGACATATCCTTTTGAGCAGATCTGTGGCTCCCCAGGAAAGCGCAATAAATAGCCCGATGAGTGGTACATAGGTATAGCGATCAGCCATTGCAAAGGAACCCACCTGGACAAATCCAATCACCGGTATGAGCGTCACCACATACCAAAGCCAACCTACCGTAAGGTAGGGGTAGCGCCTCCAAGCCCATACTCCGAACGATATAACAGCCAGGAAAAGCGCTGCGCAAGCAACTCGCCAGACCTCGAGCGACAAGCCGGCATGCGGGTAAAACACCGCCAGTTCTCGCGGCCACACCGCTTTGGCAATATAAGAAACATACGAACACAACGCATTCCCCAAACGAACGCTAAAAGGATAAGCAGAGAGACTGATAGCATTACCCGCCTTCTGCGCGTAGTAGGCAATTCCACTAAATATGATTGACAAAGCAAGCAGGGGCACCTTTTCAAGAATCAGCCTAGTGCCGTTTGGATGACAGCATGCACTGTTCTTCTCCGATCTGGATCGCACGCTTGCTCCGGCGCTGATACGTCCTAGCGGCCAGTAATCAAGTAGAAGCAATACAAGCGGCACGGTAACCAACATCGGTTTTGCCATCAGCCCAAGCACGAAAAAGACAACCACAATCGCATATTGCCGAATTCTGAACTTTGATGGATTCGCGTCCGCAGTTGCAAAGCGAGTATATGCCCACAGTGTAAGAAACCAGAACAGTGTGCTGAGAACATCCTTCCGTTCCGACACCCATGCGACTGACTCCAGATGCAGTGGATGGACTCCAAATAATCCCGCTACAAAAGCGCTCTTCCGAACGGAACCAGTCATCGCGCGCAGAATATGGAAGAGTAATAGTACGTTTGCCACATGTAGAACCAGATTGGTGACGTGGAATCCCAGAGGTTGCAGGCCCCAAACCTGCCGGTCAAGAAAATACGAAAGCCACACAAGGGGATGCCAGAAACATTGATCGGTCGTCTTGAACGCCCAAGCAAGGTTGCTCAAGGTCAGACCAACCTTTACGTGAGAGTTCTCATAAACATAAAGATTGTCGTCCAAGTTGACGAATCCATGACCCAGGGTTCGGCTGAATACCGCCAGAGTTGTGAGCGCCAGCACAATATAAATTACATAAACAGAGCGATTACCCAACTGCCTTGTCACTGTCATATTCGTGATCCTTTTCACGGAGGCGGCATCTTTTCCGAAAGTGCGCGTATGAAATCATCCGGTGGCTTGCCCCCGTATTTTCTGCAGAGCCGTACTTCCCGCCATGCACCCCTATAGTCGCCAATTGAATATAGCGCCACCGCCAAATTCGAATGGACGCGCGCATCCGAGGGAGCCAATGAAAGTGCCTTGCGATACTCTCGGATCGCTTCGTCAGTCCTTCCTACTATGGTCAGAACTGCACCAAGATCGGCATGTGCCTGTGCATAATCAGGTTGAAGAAAAAGGATTTCTTTGTATTCCTCCACAGCCTCTTTGTACCTTCCCTGATGTACAAGCAAGCCAGCGCTAGCCATGCGGGATTTTACATCTTCGGATTTAGAAAGGTTTAACCTCTGAAGGTGAAAACGTGCCACACGATTGTCCGGTGCAATTCGTAGCGCCTGTTTGAACTGCTGTAATGCCTCGGTCTTCTCTCCTCGCATGAGATACAATTCTCCAAGCCCGCACCGCACGTCGGCATCACCCGGTCTGGCCTTCACCAGTTCCAGGTATTCGGCAAGCGCGTCATCTAGTCGCCCCATCTCAAAATACGTACCCGCCAGTTCGGCATGCACACCCACTTCGTTTGGTTTGATGCGCAACACAGCGAGGTAATGTTTCGCGGCTTCATCGAGTTTCTTTTCACGCCTCAGTGCGACAGCGAGGTTATGATGTGCAAGATGATTGGCAGAGGTAGCCGCAATAGCCCGCCCAAAAAGTACAATGCTGTCATGCCAGTAGCCGACCTGAACAAATGAACATAACGCAAAGGCGACAAGGACAATGAGCGCTATGGTCTTGAACACAAAGACCTGGCGCATTGACCCGGTAAACCAAGAATGCGGAATGGACCAAGCAATTGCAATGGAAAGACCGATCATTGGTATGTACGTGTATCTATCGGCCATTGCTTGCGACCCGACCTGTACGAAACCGATTACAGGAACCAGCGTCCCAAGGTACCAAAACCAGCCAACTGCCAGGTGGGGCTGGTCCCTGCGTTCCAAGAGCACTGCTAGTGACACCGCGACCACCGCCATGGCGGAGACAACCACCAGCCATTCGGGGAGCGATGCTCCTGGATGGGGATAGAAAACGGCTAGATTGCGCGGCCAAACAATCTTCAAAAAGTATGCAACATAAGAGACTAAACCGTTTGCAATACGCACACCAACAGGGTATATCTCGGACGCTAGAACTGCACCCGAGTAACGCTGTGCTTTAAATGTGATGATGCAGGACACAAGCACTAGGAACAACAGAGGCAACTTCTCCAGAACCAACACTGACCATGAACTGAAAGTACGCAATCCAGCCGCGCCACTACTATTCTCAGTCGCCCGCATCCTAATGTTTCCATGAGAAGCAGTCCTTGAAGTCGCCCAACATTTGAAGCCCGATCTTCGTACACGGCAAAGCGGCCAATAATCAAGCAAGAGAAGTACAAAAGGAAGTGTAACCAGCATGGGTTTTGCCATCAGACCCAAGCCAAACGCCAAAACAACTAGCACATATCTACTAACGGAAGGACTCACTACATATCGCAGGTAAGCATGCATCGTCAAGAACCAGAAAAATGCACTCAAGACATCTTTCCGCTCTGCAACCCACGCAACCGACTCAAGCCTCAACGGGTGTACACCGAATAATCCTGCAACCAGTACACTTTTCCAAAGGCACCCGGTCATTCGCACTAGCAGAAGGAATAGGAGCAGAGTATTTGCCGTATGAAGGACAAGGCTCGTGGCGTGATGACCCCACGGCCTGAGACCATAAATCTCGACATCAAGCATATGTGAGATCCACGTTAGCGGGTGCCAGTTGCCGCTGTGGAACGCACGAAACGCCCATGCGATACTTCGAAGTGTCAGTCCTGACTTCACATGCTCATTTGCCAGGACGTAGGGAAGATCGTCGTAGTTGATGAACCCGTTGACAAGCACGCGACCTAGCGCAGTTAGCGTCAGACCGACAATGAAAATACCCGCTAATAGGATAGGACGGCTACTCGGGGTTTGCGAACGTTTTGCGGCGCTCACGTATCAACACACCAATGACTAAAATGAGATAAACCACCGCGGATGCAATGGAAATCCATTTGCCAACAATAAAGCCGGTTGGCATGTACTCGAGTCTTATTTTGTGGTATCCCGCCGACAACGGGATCGCCATAAACGCATAATCTGCTGGCATTACCTCATATCGGGTCTGTGTGCTCCCCTCTAACGGTATCGCCCGCCAGCCCTTACTGTAAGCATCTGTGACAAGAAGAATCGCTGGTTCCGCAACCCCTGCTTCTATGGTCATATGGTCTGTTGTAAAATCGAGGAGCCTGGCAGTACCTAGCGCTCGAGACTTCCCCAGAACAAGATGCGACGGAGACTCCAGTACAACAACCTTCCGAGGGTCGAAATCTGGCTTACCCATGACTTCAAAGACCTCTTCAGCCCCTTTGACTACACGAGTCTCAGGCACAAGACACACATGAGGCATGTAAGAAGGCGGCTCCATGATCTTCACCGCATTGCCTTCGGGTACAAATATGAAGCGCAACCTAAGCAGAGACATCAGCCGATGATAGCGACGCATTGATAGTTCAGCACAAGCAGTGTTCGGATCCTTGCCCTGTGTAAAAGCCATAAAGGCAGCGTACCTCTTGAGAACCAGCGCTTCGTATCCCCAAACATCCTGAATTCTCATGCACATTGCGTGATTTGGGTTGAAAGGGTACATGATGCGGTAGTCCCCTGGATTCGAATCCAAGAACCGACGCAGACTCCGATTCTCGATTCCAGCGTCAAAAGTAGCCCGAAGACCTGAGGAGAACACTATGACTTCCGCGGCCGCAAGAACTCCGACCGCATATACCGCGACTTTGAAATGTCTCGCTAAGAGTAAAAGCATGAATAGGAAAAGACATATCCCCGAAGACACCAGCAATGACTTTGATGCGAATACTCCTGCTTCGTGAAAGAATGATGGAGACGTATAACCGAGCAGGTCTGCGTAACATTCCTTGAGTTCATACATGGCTTTCATAAGCCGGCTCCACAATCCTTCATCACGTGCAGACATGTACTTTATGCACAGTGCCCCAGTGCCAAGGCAAATAGCCGTGCCAAGAACAATCAGCAGAAGCCCACGCGATGGCTTCTTATTCTTCAGCATAGTATCAAAGCCGGCTCCCGCAAGCATGCATAGGAACAATGACGCTGGCAGTATAAACTTGGACATCCCTCGGAAGCAGTTGAATCCTGGCACGTAGCGATAAAGAGGAGCGAACAGCGGCGTGTGTGCGCCCAAAGCAAGTATTAAGAGGATGATAACCATGCAAAGCCAGAAACGGCAGGTTGGTCTATCGCCGGCGATTGTACCGTAAATCGCCAGGAAGAAACCAGTTACACCAATGAAAAGGCACATCTCCCACAGAAAGCACCGGCCCCAGTATGGAAAATTCGTCATATTTCCAAAAAAGCCCGGCACTAGTAGGGTTATGAAGTTCTCTGGTGGAAATGAAAAAGTGGCTGCATACTTGAACGTCGTCCCACCGGCGCGAACACTCTCGCCGGCTGCCTCAATACCAGTAATAAGTTGAACGGAAGACATACCCACGCCCAACGCATACATCACAGCAAATCCTATGAGCGCACGTGCACGCATACTAGCATTGGCAATGCGAAGGCAGAAGTAGATCAAACCTGCCACAGCCGTGTAGAAGAAACACTGTGGAAATCCTGCAAGCACTTGCATCGCAACCACCAGACCACCGAGCAATGCCCAAGTACCGCAAGGTTTTTTCAACATTTCGTCTATGCACAGCATGATGATGGGGGCCCAAGCCATTGTGCAAAGAAGCGTCAAGTGTCCGGCGTAGACATGCATGAATAAAGGACCAGAGAACATCCACAAAAAACCTGCAAGTAACGACGCCGCTGGATGAAATCCATGCCGACGCGACCACAAATACACAAATAGGCCGCTAAGGAATATATGAAGCGCAACAGTCCAGTTTATCGCTGCGGCAAGGGGTAGGATTAGGTGCACCATGTTTGGAGGATAGAACATCGCCGATTGGAAGAAGCCAACAAACGGCATACCTGAAAAGTTATATGGGTTCCAGAGCGGCAAATTCCCTTTTCGAAGTTCCTCGAACCCGAATTGTCTCAGGTGTGCGTAATGAAATGCCAGGTCCCCGTGCGGCTGTGAGATTGTAATGTCGCCCGTGGCAAAGAGGACTTTGGCAAACATAACCAATGTCACCGCCACGAGGGTTACTATTACCAACCCAGTAACGACATGTGGAGAAATTGGTTTCTTCTTTTTAACCTGTGATTGATTGCTCACTTGCTTGTTTTCTATTACCCCGTAACGAGACGACCAACAGCGCGGAATAGATGATCACTGACACAATGCTGACCCACATCCCCACTCGGAATCCAGTGGGCATGTATTCCAAAAGAATGCGATGTTTGCCCACACCAAGGGGAATCGCCCGAAGAACATAGTCCGCTGGCATGACCTCGTATTGCTTCTGACTACTCCCGGGAAGTCCTCTGGCGCGCCAGCCTGTCGAGTAAGGATCAGTTATCAGCAGGATCTGAGGTTTACTCACCTCAGCGAAAATCACGAGTTGATCAGTTGTGCTACCACGCAAGACCACTTTGTCCGAGTTTGCGGCACCTCCTATTGACCCACCATTTGTTTTGAACTTAGGAGCCGATTCAAGAATCACAACTTTCATTGGGTGGAATGACGGGGCACTCATCGTTTTAAATATTTCGTCTCGCCCGTTCTTCACAATCCAACGTGGAACAAGACAAAGCCGCGGCATCGTGAATGCTGTTCGCATCACATTTACCTTCTCGCCTTCCAGCAAGAAAACAAACCGGCATCGAAGCAAAGCATGGAAAGGATGATACCGGTCAAGTGAAATTTCGGTGCCTTGAGTATACGCCATAAATTCCGCGTACCGCTTTGGTATCAAAGGATCATAGCCCCACATATCCTGACGTCGCACTGAAACAGGCACATCGAAACCACCCAGCCGGAGAATGCGGTAGTCACCCGGGTTGTTTTCAATAATCCGATCCATCATGGGTGAGTCGCCAGAATGTAAATCGGTCACTACCGCATAGTGATGGCAGTATAAGAAGCAATCCAGAATTGCCATGCAGAAAAGTGCATATGTTGCCAGTTTTACCGGCTTTAGCATCAAGAGCCCCACAAGAAAGGACAACCCTGCGCACCAGAGAAGGGCGTTCGAAGTAAACAAGCCAGACTTCAGTATAAAAGTTGGCTCCACGCACGCATCCTCCGCTATTGCAGTTTCCCGTGTCTGGTTAATCCTCATGAGTATGCTTTGCCAGTAGCCGAAGGGATCTGAAGCAGAATGCCGTACAAATATCGCCGCAATGCCGAGTAGTATCGCCAACCCAAATATCGTAGCTACAAATCGCCTGCTGGGCTTGATACCCCTTACAAGGCTATCCATGCCATGCCCAGCAAGCAGCGCGAGGAAGGGCGATGCCTGAAGTATGAACTTGGAACTCCCTCTGAACTTGTTGAAGCCGGGTAATACATTGTAGAAAATACGGTACAGAGGAGTATGCGACCCTAAAGCAAGAATGATGCACCCAACAGCCATCACTGCGACAAACCGCTTCGTGTCCCGCTGTCCATGCAGGACTCCTAGTACAGCCATGAAGAACGACGACACACCCATAAACAAAGACATTTCCCAAATGAAATATCGCCCCCAGTATGGAAACGTCCTCAAATCACCGAAAAAAGAAGGAACAAGTAGCGTGATAAGATTCTCTGGAGGAAACGCAAATGCTGACGCATACTCATACGGGAGTCCATTGGCACGCACGCTTTCCTTGGCGGCATCCATACCAGTGAAGAGTTGAACCGCGGTCAAAAGGGCTGCACCCACATAGACAACAGCAAGGAACGCCATAGTAGGCAACATCTGCGAAAAGTTACTAGTAAGATCCGAAAACATGAGATTGAACCGAGACCTCAGCCCCTTACGTGGATTGCTCCTTTCTGAGCCCGCAGTACACTTGCCGCCTCTAGACAGAATAAGAACAAAACCCATTATGAAGGCAACGATGGCTGTGAAATATACCGTCTGCGGATGCCCCGCAAGAATCTGCATGCTTATCGCAAAAGTGGCAAGCAAAACGCGTCTTATCGAGGGTCTATCAACCAAAAGGTCTACGGAAAGGAAGACAAGTGGTATCCAGGCAGCGCTGGAAACCACAGAGATGTGTCCCGCATACACATGCATGAATAGTGGCGCTGAAAAAACGACGAGAAACGACGAAAGCCAACAAGCCGCCGGGTGCAGACGCTGGCGCAAAGCCCAGAAGTACATGAACATCCCCGCGAGCAAAAGATGAAGCATGGTGCTCACAGTGATAGCCTTTGCCAGCGGCATCACCATGTAAATGAAATTTGGAGGATAAAGCATCGCTGACTCGAAAGAACCCAGGAAAGGCATCCCAGAAAACACATGTGGATTCCACAGCGGCAGATTCCCGTTCCGTAGTTCTCCGAATCCGAACTCACGCCAATGCACCCCTTGAAGAAGCAAGTCCGAGTTTAACTCAGACAGGACCACCCCTTCCGGCCCAAACAGTATGCCAGCAAATATCAGAATTACTGGCGCCGCTAGCAATATTAGATTCAACCAGTGTTTCGATTTCAACTTATCCTCGACTCCCAACCTTGAGTCATCATGCGATGTTATTGTGGCTCGGGCATTTTTTGCGACAGGGCTTTCTCAAAATCCGGATGCGGACTTACACCACATCGGCGACAAAGTTTGACATGCTTCCACGCCTCTGGATACTGCCCTTTCAAATAGAGCACGATCGCCAAATTCGCATGCGCCTCTCCGAGATTTGGGTTTAACTTCAAAGCCGTTTGATACTCTCGAATTGCTGCATCCAGGTCTCCCTTGTCCCTATAGGCTAATCCCAGGTTGCTATGTGCCTGTGCGAGCCCCGGCTGTAAACGAATCGCCTCACGGTACTCCTTAATGGCCTCATCAATCTGTCCGCGAACATGGAACTGAGTCCCGCGCCGATAGTGCTCCACCGCCGACTCAGGAAATTTGGAAGTTGTTCCACCAGACGCAAGAAAATCTTTGAGCGTTTTCAGCGCCTCACGTGCGGCTTGCATATCAGGCTTGATTTTTAGCGCCGCCTCGAAATGTTGAATAGCCTCAGAAAAGCGCCCCATCTTTGCAAAACAAAGCCCAAGGTTATAATGTGCTGGCGCAAGTGTGGGCTCAAGTTCCAGCGCTTTCTCAAAGCGAGCAGACGCTTCTGCGTACCTCCCCTGCTGTGCCAGGGAAAATCCTATGTCGCTATAGGCAGCAGCGTAGTTCGGACGTATCTGAATGGACGCCTGAAGATGTCGAATAGCCTCGTCGTATTTTCCACTGATCGCTAACGTCGCCCCGAGAAAATCATGCGCCAGATAATTCCTTCTGGTTACGCTCAATGCACGACGGAAAAGAGTGGCTGTGTCGTGCCAGTAGCCAACTTGGACACACGTACATACTGTAAGAGCAAGAAGAACAACGCAGGCAGAAAAGGTAATGGGGAGATTAGATGACACATTCCTAGCAGAATTAACGTTTCCCCTTTTTTCAACCGGCGCCGAAATGCCTAGCAATCTTGGAATCCCCCACGCAATGGCGACAAATAAACCAATCAAAGGGACGTAGGTGTATCTGTCCGCCATTGCCTGGGCACCCACCTGTATTACGCCGATTACTGGCACCAGCGTCCCGAGATACCAAAACCAGCCCGTCAACAGATACGGATGTGTCTGTCTTGTACGTATTACAAGGAGCGTAAAACCCAAAACCACCGCTCCTGCCAAGAATGCTTGGTACACTGGAAGGCTATTACCAGGATGAGGGTAGATTGCCGCAAGATTCCGAGGCCACAGCATTTTCCCGATGTAAACAACGTAAGAGACAAGCGCGTTGGACAGCCTAGCCCCGATCGGTATACGTTCAAGTGTGCTCACTGCCTCGCTACGTTGTGCCAGATAGGTCATTACGCTCGATAGAAGAGACATCAGGAAGAGCGGCGCCTTTTCGAGAACCAAGCCCTGCGTGGCATTCCTATTCCATCTTCCAAGCGGCCAAAAGTCTAATAACAAGAGAACAAATGGCAACGTAACAAGCATAGGCTTCGACATTAGCCCGAGTGCAAAAAGAAGCACTACCGCCCCGTAGTGCCACGCTTTCCTTGCGAAGACTTCCTTCTTGTGTCTCACATACGAGACGTACGCCAATGTTGTGAGTAGCCAGAAGAAAGTGCTAAGAACATCCTTTCGTTCGGCCACCCACGCCACTGACTCTATATGAATTGGATGGACTGCAAAAAGTGCGGCCACAAATGTGCTCTTCCAGACAGCACCTGTCATACGCGCAAGTAGCACAAACAAGAGGATGGCATTGGCAATATGGAAGCATACATTGACCACATGCGGACCCGTTGGACTAGCACCAAAGATCGAGCAATCAAGCATGTGCGAAATCCACGTTAACGGGTGCCAGTTCGCAGCATAAAACTTCGTAAATGCCCAGACCACCCCACTGACGCTCAACCCTTTGTTTACGAATGGGTTGTTCGTGACATACTCACCGTCATCGTAGGTAAGGAACTGGTGCCCAGTTACCCGGTAAAACGCAATAATTGTGATACTCGCAAGTACCAAACAGATTATCACACTGACACGCTTGGACATTTCAAGCACTAACTAACGTGGCATCCTTTTAGACAGCATGCGTAAAAACTCCGGATGAACTCTGCCACCATATTTACGGCAGAGTTCCACTTCCTTCCACGCATCAGTATACTCGCCAAGTTCAAACAGTGCTACCGCTAGGTTCTTGTGTGCACTTGGGTTCCTCGGATCTAACCGAATAGACCTTCGATATGCCTCTATAGCCTCACGGAACCGATGCTGTGCCGCAAAAGCGACACCCAGATTGTAGTAGGGACCAGCATTCCCTGGTTGCAAACGAACTGTCGTCTGGAACTCACGAATCGCTGCATCAAGGTCGCCTTTCTGCGCAAGCGCCAATGCCAAGTCATAGTGAATGCGGGCATCGTCGGGGCTGAGCCTTGCTGCGTAAGCGAGATGTTTGATGCCTTCGTCGATTTTGGCTTGTGCCATCAGGGCAACACCAAGGTTGTAGTGGGCCATTGCATGACCTGGAGCACTCTTTAGCGCTTTAAAGTAATGTGTGATAGCATCTCCCAATCGCCCTTCAGCCGCTAGTGCGACTCCAATGTTATTGTGTGCCTCAGCATCCATGGGATTAATTTTGATCGCACGATAGAATAATCTTTTGGCGTTTTCCCGTTTCCCACTCTCGGCAAGAGCGACACCCAGATTGTTCAAGGCAATGCTATCAAAGGGATTAATCTCAAGCGCACGCTGGTAATGGGCAGTGGCTTCCGGCAACCGCCCGCGCAACTTGAGTTCGTCGGCGAAACTGCAGTGAGCCACCACATTATTATGCGTCGCAGCAAGCGCATGAGCAAACAAATCATAACTGTTCTTCCAACAGCCCACGTATGCCCATGCGGCAACGGCTAGCGCCGAAAGACTAATTAGAGAAACAAACGGCAACGCTGAGGCTCCGCCCGGGGAGCCATCGTCTCCGCGTTTTCCACATAGCAATTCTGGAATGCCCCATGCTACCAAGATAAACAAGCCCAGGAAAGAGACATACGTGTACCTATCTGCCATGCTGTGACTTCCAAACTGGATAATACCTATAACCGGAACAAGACTTCCAAGATACCAAAACCAGCCGACTGGGAAATACGGCCTGCGCTTAGCCACATATATGGTGTAAAGCGTGATTCCCGTCAGAACCAGAATTGCACCAAAGACCTTCCACTCCGGCAGTGAATCCATGGGATGCGGGTAGAATATCGAAAGGTTCCTTGGCCATACCATCCTACCAATGTAAGACACGTACGAGACCACAGCGTTTGATAGCCGAATGCCAGCAGGAATTGCATCGAGCGAACGGAGAGCCTGGTCATGTCGTTGTACCGAATAGGTCAGTAAACTTGACATTACCGATATTGCAAATAAGGGAGTCTTCTCAGCCAGTAATTTCCACATAGTGCAGTGTTTAATCTTTGATTGCGGGGAGAGTACTGGGGCACCAGAAACGCTCAGCCGGCAGAGGGGCCAGTAGTCGAGCAACAATAGGACAAAAGGCAACGTCACAAGCATAGGCTTGGCAAGCAACCCCATGGCAAAAAATACTACAACAAGAAAATACCATGAGATTTTTGCAGACTCGACGTACTTGGCATACGCCCAAATAGTCAGAAGTGCAAACAGCGTACTCAGCACGTCTTTCCGAGACGCAATCCATACCACTGGCTCCACATGCATAGGATGGATGGCAAAAAGCGCTGCCACAAATCCACTTCGACCGACGGAACCTGTCAGCCGACGCAGCAATGCGAAGAGTATCACAACATTGAGTATATGCAAAAGGATACTGGAGAGATGGTGACCACCAGCGTTCATGCCCCATATCTGTACATCCACCATGTGGGATATCCATGTCAAAGCGTGCCAGTTGGCGAAATGGGAAGATGTAAATGCACGAATCACGGCTTGCCACGACAGTCCGCCCCTAACTAAGGGATTTGCGGTCACATACTCGGCGTCGTCATAACTGATGAAACCATATCCCAGCGCTCGGCCAAAGACAATAGCCGTCGATATGACCAGCCCAATCCCAATTGCTTGACCTAACCGCTTGTCTCTCATCGCATGTGTTGTCTTAATGCTCTGATAAAATCCGGATGCGGACTCCCGCCGTATTGTTTACACAATTCTACGTGACGCCATGCGCCTGAGTAATCACCTTTTTGAAATAGAGCAATGGCGAGGTTGTTGTGCGCTTTGACGTAATCTGGCTTGATTTGGAGCGCTCTCTCATAATGACGGATCGCCTCATCAATTTGTCCGCGACGGTCCATCTCGATGGCAAGCATATCGTGCGCCACTGCGTTGGAAGTAGTCACCGCAAGCGCTCTCCTGAAAATTGATGCCGTGTCTTTCCAATAGGTCAACTGGATCCATGTGCAGATTGAAAAGGCAAGCACAGACACCATAGCAGCGCTATACCTTACGTCTGACAACCAGACACATCTCCTAAGGCAGCCACCATGATTCGGCTCCGGTAAAGTCCAGGCTACCATGATAAATAGCCCAATCAATGGAAAATAAGTGTATCTGTCCGCCATCGCTTGAGACCCTACCTGAACCAACCCAATAACTGGCACAAGCATCCCAAGATACCAAAGCCAGCCCACGATCAAATGCGGGAAACTTCGTCTCATTCGAAAAAACATAAGGGTCAATACTAAAAGCGCAAGACATGAACCCACTAAAATCCACGCAGGTTGGTATACCGGGTGAGGATAGAAGATTGCTAGGTCCCGCGGCCATAATGCCTTGAGTATGTATGCCATGTACGAAACAACTGCATTTCCTAGCCGAGCGTCAAAAGGAAGCCTGTCTGACGCCAGCATCGCATCTCCACGTTGCTGCACGAAATACGTGATACCACATGACATAGCCGATAGTATAAATAGTGGTATCTTCTCGGCGATCAGCCGCCAGATTATCGGTCCTTTCGCATATCCGGCATTCGGACTGCCTCCCGACATTCTTCTAAGCGGCCAATAGTCAATGAGAAGAAGTACAAACGGAATGGTTACAAGCATTGGTTTTGCCATCAGACCTAGAGCAAAGAACCCAATTACACACAGGTACGCAATACGCCGCAACTTCAACTCTGTACGCCCAAGGTGGGAATACCACACGTAAGCCCATATTGCCAGCAGTCCAAAGAATGTACTGAGGACTTCTTTCCTCTCCGCCACCCATGCTACAGCCTGAACGTGCAACGGATGCAGGGCGAAGAGGCATGCGATAAACCCGCTCCGCAAGACCGCGCCGGTCAGTTTGTAGAATACAAGAAAGAGCAACACAGCATTTGCTGCATGGAGCAATAAACTCATCAGGTGATGCCCCGCCGGGCGTAATCCGAACAATTGTACGTCAAGCATATGTGAAATCCAGGTGAGAGGGTGCCAATTTGCCGCCTTGGTTGATTTGAATGCATCAACTAGACTAGAAAAAGTAAGACCACCCGCCACCATTTCATTTTGGGTAACATACTTATCGTCGTCGTAGTTTATGAAGCCATTGGTCAGCGTTCGGCTATATGCGCAAAGCACAAGCGCCATCAACGTACACAACACCAGTACTCTCAAATGTCGCAGTTTCATGGCTCTCTGCGTTATCCACTGGAGTGAGGAAAGTGAGAGCAGGCGGACCCTCTAGCGGAAGAAATAGTATGCTGGCGGTAACACGGCAGAAAGTCTGACACCCTCCATTTTCAATAGTTGCCAGGGGCAAAAGTCATTTGAGTTGTCAGGTTTTCCCCTTTATCTACCGTTGATGACCTACTTGGCCCTCTTCTTCCTGTGCCCCTGGTTCACCTCGGTGAGTCTTGATGATCCGAACTTTTTGTATGCGCCTGCCGTCAGTCTTCTCGACGACAAAGTCGAGACTATTGTATTCTACCTTTTGCCCTTCTTGCGGCTGAGTGCCAAAAAGCCCGAATACGAATCCACCTATTGTGTCAAACTCTTCCTCTGGAAGTTGAAGTCCCAATTGTTCATTGATCTCGCTGATAGGTGTCCGTGCGTCCACAATACTCGTATTTTCATCCACAATTTGGGTTACCGCTGGCTCTTCAACGTCATACTCATCCATGATGTCACCAACGATCTCTTCCAGAATGTCCTCAATGGTGACAATCCCTGCCGTGCCGCCATACTCATCTACTACAATTGCCATCTGAATCTTGCTCTTCTTAAACTCGGCAAGAAGTTCATCTACCTTCTTGTTTTCGGGTACGATGTATGGTGGTCGCATCAAATCTCGAATAGTCACCTTTTTGCCATTTTCGTGCAGTGCGCGCAAAAGATCTTTGGCATGCACAATGCCGACGATATTGTCAATCGTCTCTTCATAGACAGGTACTCGCGAGTGACCAGCCTTGATAATCACATCAAGTAGTTCGTCCACGGAGGCATTCACTTCAACCGTCTTCATATCAGTCCTGGGCGTCATCACCTTGCGCACTACCGTATCGGTGAACTCAAAGATTGAGTGAATCATCTCCTTCTCCTCTTCTTCGAGTACACCCTCTTCTTCGCCTGCCTCGACAAGCATTTTAATTTCTTCCTCGGTCAGCACTGGCTGAGAAAAACTTGCCCGACCGCCAAACGGTTTTACCAGAGCATTGCTCGAAGCAGTAATCATCTTCACAAAAGGTGCCGCAATGTAAGAAAGGAGCATAATGGTGCCTGCCGACCACAAGGCGATCTTTTCGGCATGCTGAAGGGCAAGACTCTTAGGTGATATTTCGCCTATGACAAGGCTTAGATAGCCAATAATGAGGGTGATTAATACAACTGCGGTGCCAGTCGGGTTGGCCGCGATAAGTGGGATTCCTGACTCGGCAAGCATCCTGGCAAGAGGACGCGCAAGTGTAATTGCGCCTGCCGCAGAAGCAAACAAACCAACCAAAGTCACGCCTATTTGCACGGTTGCGAGAAACCGTGCCGGCTCCTCCAAAAGCCTCTCAACCGTCTTCGCACGGCGATTGCCCTCTTCGACGAGTTGTTTAATTCTCGTGCGCCTAACCGACACCAAGGCTATTTCCGCCATGGCAAAGAAACCGTTAGCCAATATGAGGGCGAGAATAAGCAAAATGCTTGTGGTGAGGCTCAAATCTGAGCCTCCGAAAACGCTGAGTAAAGTGTATGGGTCAGACTCCGAATCCAAGTACTCAAACACCCCCTAAATCCATCAAAATATGCTCACCACGAAACGGGCGTCAGCCAGAACACAACTGCGGAAACAAGCAGCGCAATCAAGGCACCAGTTATAACCTCCTGCAGTGAGTGTATCTTGGCTTCAACACGGCTTTGTGCAATAAGGAGCGCCATTATCATTGCAAGAATTGCAGCCTGGCTGTTTTTCGACAGGTATAGAATTGCCAAAGCAAGGAAGAACCCTGCCGCAGTGTGCCCACTGGCAATGCCACCTTTGAGAAGTTTGCCTCTGGTGCCTAGGAATTTGACAATAGTGATAACCACGATGAGCAGTACACCAGTCATAAATACTTTCGTGAGCATGCCCTGGGACTTCACCTCAAAGGTTGTGCTCGTGCTGTAATTTGCGTACTCCGCTGAAAGCAGAACACCTACTATAACGGCGGTGACTGTTGATATTAAGACCGCGCCGGCAGCAGCGTCCTTCGCAAACTTTGCAAGCGGGTGGTACGTGGTAGTGATTAGGTCCACTACTGCCTCAATCGCACTATTGAACATTTCCGCCATTAGCACCAACGATATGGTGAATAGTAGGATAAGCATATCGCGCTTGGTTAGGTTGAACATGAGAGCGACAAGGAGTACCACAACCACTGTGATGAAGTGGAAACGCATGTGCTTCTGGGTTCGAAATACGTCCAGAATCCCATCAACAGCGTACTTAAAACTCTCAACCGCTCCTCTGCGCCTAGCCGGTGGTTCACTCTCTTCGGGTTGTTGGACTACCGACTCGTTTCTCTTTTCAGCCTTATCCTCGGTTTTTGCTTCCATCTACGTAACCTGCTCCAGTATCTCGTCTTGAATTCTGCGCATTTGCGCCGCTCCTGCCTCAGTAGTATCGTCACGACCAAGGAGGTGTAGTACACCATGCGCAACAAGCAGGGCTAATTCATCTTCGAGTGACTGCCCGTGCTCTGCGGCCTGCCGCTTGGCTGTGTCCACTGAGATGATGACATCGCCCAGCACTATATTACCATTCTCAGGCGGCGCAACCTCGCCCTCTAACTGTGAAAATGCAAGCACATCTGTGGGTCTGTCGAGTCCTCGATATGTCCTGTTCAACTCCCGTATGTGCTCATCTGAAGTCAAGACTATGCTAATTTCCGCCGGGCGAGTAAAGCCCTCAGCCTGTAGTGACTTCAGAGCGACCTTTCTTAGTTTCCTCCGATTCACTGGTTCCTTCTGAAGATTCTTTATCAACACTTCCATCTGCTATAGCCTTCTTTGCTTCCACGCTCCCAGGCTCAGGATACTCAATTCTTGCATGCATCATACTCGTCAACGTTCTTACGAATGAATCACGTATCCGGCTGATGTCCTTAAAGGTCAAGTCACTCTCATCGAGTTGACCGTCCGAGAGCCGCTCCCCGATTATCTTATCGACCATATCCTCAATACGCCCAAGCGTCGGTTTTGAAAGGCTTCGTGACGCTGCTTCGACCGAGTCAGCAAGCATGAGGAGGGCTGCCTCCTTGGATTGTGGCTTCACGCCCTCATACCGAAATTGTTGTTCGAGAAGCGCCGAGTTATTGTCAGATTCTTCCGCTGCTTGCTGATAAAAATACCTCACAACACTTGTGCCATGATGCTGTGCAATCAACTCGCACAACAAAGGAGGCAACTTGTATTCTTTCGCTAATTCGAGACCGTCCTTGATATGAGACCGGATAACAAGCGCACTCAGAGAAGGATTCAATCTGTCATGAATATTCTCGACGTGTTGGTTCTCTACAAAAAAGTGCGGGCGCTTCATTTTGCCGACGTCATGATAATAAGCAGCCACACGCACCAGGAGCGGGTCAGCGCCAATCACTTCGGCCGCTGCAGCCGCTATGTTCCCGACGAAAACACTATGGCTATATGTACCAGGTGCCTCCATTAGTAGTCGCTTGAGGATTGGGTTATTGGTATCCGCAAGTTCAAGTAACCGATTATGCGTTGTTATCCCGAATGGCTTCTCGAGTGCTGCCGTACCCAGCCAGAGAAGACCCACCGAACCAATACCACCGGCGACTGCCCAGCCTGAGCCCTCCAAGAGTTCGTTCAAAGGATCGCCACTTATTCGTCCGATCAGCCAGACCATGCCGAGATTGGTAAGCGAAACTACAAGCGCAGCGGTCATCAAATCGGAGCGGTGCCGGATATCAGACACCACGTATGCACTTACAAATCCGCAGATAAGTGCTGCAACCGACCATCGTAGTTCCTGTGCCATCGCCAGTTGACTAGTGGTTGCAAGGAGTGCAACCACTAATATGGCAATTTGAGGACTCACCAACGTTGCGACAAGCATACCTGCCGTCGCAATCCAAATCATAGCAAAATAGCCGCTTTGTGCACCGCTTAGATTGAGCCCCAATGCTGTTCCGCCCAGTTTGAGACCTAGAACGCTGAGGACCACAATCAACGCGAGCAAGCCAAGAAGTTTCGTTGACGCATATATGTGTGCGTGGTATCTGGAGATATAGGCAATCGCGAAAACGACCGCAATCGCAACCAGAACAGCGATGCAGGTCATACTCACATAATCTGCCCTGGGATGACGCAAGCCGAGTGCAGTAAACTTGTCGAGGTGTTCCGGCGTGACCCGTTCGTTCTTCGAAATGATGACCTCGCCCCGAAATATCTGCGCATGCTTGGGAGGCACGCGCTGACGTTCCCGCTCTTTCACTTTTTCTGTTGCCTGTGGGTCGTAAAGACGGTTTGGCCTTATCAAATTGCTACCCACATCAGCCGCAGCGGTAGAATAGACAGTGTTGCCCAGGTACTCCAGAAGTCTCCTGCGAAACTCGCTTCTTGCCATCTTGACATCGTCCGTGTCATCACGGATTTCAGTCGAACAGATACGTTGGATCAGGGTCATTGCATAAGACTCAATTCGTCCAAAGGTCCTCGCATCTGCCATTAGCAAAGGTCTAAGGCTTTCGTCCTGAAGAACGGCACTCAAATCAGGTCTGAGATTCTTGCGTACGTAGTCAATTTTTGCAGCCAGCGAATATAGGTCAGGATCAACCCTTGCTCTGCGTAGCACGTTGAAGATACTTGCGAGATCCTCACGCGCTTGTGCAGCCGCGCGGGGCACCGTGCTGTACACCTTACCTACGCTCGCCGCAGCCTCCTCACGCAATCGCTCAGTTGCAACAACGTCCACGTACCTGACGGTACGGTGCGCTCGGATCTCTACAGGGCTAACGTCTCCAACTTGCAACGACACTCGTTCAGGGAAAAGATGAATTGAAAGAAGGAGTGAGAGAATGACTACCAGTGAGATCCCCATCAACACGCGACCGACCCTGAGGGACGGCGCGACTACATTCCGTTTGTCAGGGTCATTTTTCCTTTGCCCCGATGCGGCGGGGGAATGAAAGATTAACATACTATGCAGAACTGCGTTCGAGCAGACGGTCAACTATGTCGCTTACAAGTCGTCCGTCTGCTCGGCCACGGACGCGTTGCATAAGTGCGCCCATCACTCTGCCTTTGTCGGCTTTAGACGTGGCGTTCAGCTCTGCGATCACCTCTTGTGCGATGTCAGTGAGTTCTGAGTCTTCCAGTTGCTTAGGGAGGTACGCTTCCAGAATTTTCTTCTCGGCCGTCTCCTTGTCCACTAGATCTGAGCGCCCACCCCTGGCAAATTGTTCGATTGACTCTTGACGTCGCTTTATCTCGCGGGCGACGACTTCAGCAATTTCCTCTTCACTAAGAGGATGGCGTCTGGCAATCTCCGTATTTCGAATCTCACTCCGCGCCATTCGAATGACGGAAACTTTCAGAGCATCGCCAGCCTTCATCGCCGCTTTATAATCTTCTTCGAGCCTTTCCCGCAATGACATAGTAACAACGTCCAGCGGAAGACCAAACCGTGATGCTAACCCTTGTTCAGCTTCATCAGTTTGCGTCGGCGTGCCGCCTCGGCCTTTCGTTTCTTATCGCTCGGCTTCTCGTAATGCTCATGCTCGCGGGCTTCCTTCAAGACGCCTGCTTGTTGAAGTTCCTTCTTGAATCGCTTCAGAGCACTATCCAAAGACTCGTTTTCGCGTACTTGGACCTGCGCCAATCAATGTCACCCCATTCCTCGCCGTCTTTTTTTAAAACTTATGCATAACCGGGCTTATACATGAAACCCGGAGAGCATCTTGCTTGCATGTTTCGCGCAAAGCGAAACAATAAAATTAGCTGCGCGGCTGCGCAGCTTTCCTCAGTCGCCTGAAATCAATGCTATTATAAGGCTTTTCTCGGGCAATGTCAAGCAACAGTCACTCTACCCTGGCGGCCACTGCATCACCCGCCCGCCTAATAAATGAAAGTGCAGATGCGGTACACTTTGCCCTGCTGCGCTACCTGAATTTACTACTACCCTAAATCCATCTTCTGCAATCCCGAGTTCGCGTGCCAGCCTCGGGATGGTCCTCCAGATGCGTTCAACTACCTGGTTGTGGCCCTCTTCTAGAGACAAGACACCCGGGATATGCGCTTTTGGGATTATCAATACGTGAATTGGCGCCATCGGATTGACGTCATGGAACGCCATTATCAAGTCATCCTCATAAATCGAACGCGCTGGTACCTCACGATTCGCTATCTTGCAAAATATGCAATCTGCCACAATCAATCCCCCCGAAAACTGCAAGCCGCATGACTATCTAGCAGCGGGCGCCATACACTCCTGTTCTATCCACTCGCTCGATCCTCACATTTACTATTTCGCCAGGCGCCGTGGGTTCACTTGGAAACTTGATTCTCATATAATTATTGGTCATCCCAGTCCGGAGTTTAGTACCATTACCATTGCCCTCTAATAACACAGCAACTGTCCGCCCCATGAATCGGCGCTCATATTCTTCCTTATGGCGTGCAGTTAGTTCGAGCAGTATGTCACTCCGGCGTTTCTTCTCGAGCGCCGGAACATCGTCTTCCATTTCGGCCGCCTTGGTACCAGGCCTCGGCGAAAATCGGAAAATGTGTGCCCTTGCGAAACGAATTCTCTCAACAAGGTCACACGTAGCCTTGAAGTCTTCTTCCGTCTCACCCGGAAACCCAACCATCAGGTCGGTCGTTATTGCAATCTCCGGGATGCACTCTCGTACTTTACAAACAAACCTTTCAAATCGCCCAGAATCATATGGTCGGTTCATACGGCGCAACACATCGTCACTCCCGCTCTGAAGTGGCAAGTGCAAATGCGGGCACAACTTTTCCTCGCTAGCCATCAGGTCAATAAGTCCACGGGGCACATCCGTCATCTCTATTGAACTCAGGCGGATACGTTCAAGCCCATGGACAGTCAGCATTGCCCGAAGCAACCCCACGAGGTCAATTTCACCATCCCGGTAGCGCCCAAGCCTGATTCCGGTAAGGACAATCTCTTTGTGCCCTCTATCTACAAGCACTCTGGCTTCATCAAGAACCTCGGATGCTGGGCGGCTCGACATTACAGGACGTGCAAGCGGCACTGCACAGTATGCACAGAACTGGTCACAACCGTCCTGTATCTTGAGCAAAGCCCTAGTCCTGCGCTCAGGTGTTGCCACTGCACGATGCCTTTCCTCAGTATCGCTGAGGAGTCTTTGCCTGATATGTTCTACGATGCGCGACTTCTCCTTGTTCCCAAGGAGAAGTGTAACTCCCTCTACTCTTCTAGCTTCTTCTGGGTAGGCTTCTGCGTAGCAACCAGTCAAAACAACAATTGCATCTGGGTTGCGCCGCAAAGCACCTCGGACCGCCTGACGCGACTTGCTGTCTGCAATTGAGGTGACGGTACAACTATTTACAATATAGACATCAGCCTTGTCGGAGAAATCTGCTACCTTAAATCCTTCCTGGACAAAAGCCTCCGCCATTTTTTGGGACTCATATTGATTGACCTTGCACCCAAGGGTATAAAATGCGACCTTTGGCATTGCTATTCAACTTCCTCGCGTCGAATCAGTGGACTCGTCCTCACCTGGGTCTGGCGGGGTTGCAAGCAAGTCATCATGTTGGTCATCCTTACTGAATACCAACGAATGAGCAAGGTTACCTATCAAAGGAGCCTTAAACTCCTCGCCATCATAAGCCTTCAGCATCCCAACGCCTGCAAAGATGAGCATGAGTAAGCCCGGGAGCCACCACATCCATGCCAATGCAGGCACAACCTTAACCACAACTACGAGAATAGTAAGCAGCACGAATCCCAATGTTGACTGCACAGCATGAAAGCGCGCAAAGTTGCTCTTCTTTTCCAAGAAGAGAACTATCACCCCCAGAAGGTACGCATATGATGCCGTCGCAGTAATGTTCTCCTCGCAACCGAAACTTGAGCGTCCCTCTTCGAACACCGCGATAACCCCAGGCAGATATGACCGCAGATTGATAACATATTATAACATAACAGCGTCCTTCGTACGACCACCAGCGCTTCGGCGTCGAGATGAAACACATTGTCGCTCGTGATTTACTACTCACCGCGTCATGCCTAACCTAGGACCTGTAGGGAGCAAGCACTTCAAACAGCCTGGCAAGTTTTGCTGGATCCTTTTTGCCCACCTCCGATTCGACGCCGGTGCAGATGTCCAGTCCGTCTGGTCGGACCGCCTGGAGTGCCGCCACCGCGTTGTCGGCATTAATTCCTCCAGCGACAACCCTGGGCACGGTTCTCCCATTAAGGACTGCACGAACTGTATTCCAGTTTGCGATAACACCCGTACTTCCCAGACGAGCCTTACCGGCTGTGTGGTCAACCGTGTCCACCGTGAGGACGTCTGCGCCAGAGTTTTCATAGTCCTCGGCGAGCAGACACATGGATTCCAGGTCCATCTCCCTATATCCTTTGGCAGGCAAGTGAAGAGTCTTCCATATCTGACAGTCTATTTCGCTCTTCAGTCTTGCCACAAACTCAGGCGACTCGTTGCCAAGGAGTTGAACAGCGAACGGCTCCAGACTGTCAACAACCCTTCGCACGCGGTCAATATCCGCATTGAAGAGAAGCACTACACCCGGAATAGGAGGCGAATCAAAAACGACCCTGGCTTTGTCCAGCGTCAGCGAGCGCGGGGAGTACGCAACATCAACAAGCGCACCAAAGTAGTCTGCACCAGCCTCAGCGACCAGGTCGCGATCCTCGGTGTTGGTGACCCCGCAAATCTTGACCAAGTCAAGACGATACGCACCGAGTTGCGAGATATGCGGCATACGATCTTGCTCCTTTCGTATTGGGAAGTTTTGTCGAGGGCGGCAGGACCGGTTCGCGTCTGAAGGCTGCCCTGGCGGTAGCGGCGCCTCGTTGCGTACTCCTCCGCCTCATGGAACAAATAGAAGGAATAGTCACCATGATAGGGATGGTTGCAAAAGATTCTACCATGCGATGACCGTAACGTCAAGATAACCCGGGGGCAGACAGTCTCCCGGCGAGGTCAGCACTTATCCAAACGTTGACTAACTCCTCTGCACATAAATACTACCCAGTAAACCTGAAGTGTATTACATCCCCATCTTGAATTATGTACTCACGCCCCTCAACCTTTAGTTTGCCTTTTTCACGAGCCTGAGACCAAGAGCCGGCTTCGAGTAGGTCTGATGCCGAGACAACCTCGGCTTTGACAAACCCCTTCTGGATGTCTTTGTGGATCATCCCTGCGGCATGGTATGCATCAGTACCTCTGCGTAACGGCCAGGCGGTCACACACTTACCCACGATGGTATAAAAGGTAATAAGATTGAGAAGCCCATATGCAGCCTTCAATATTTCAGCCAAGGCATCGGTAGGCATGTGGAATTCCTTTGCAAACTCTATTGCTTCTTCGGGCGAAAGGTCAGCAAAGTCACACGCCAACTTACAAGGAAGCTCATATAGCAACTCTCCATGCTCCCTCGCCCAATCCCGCAGACGCAAGAGGTACGTATTTTCACAATCCTCACTGACGTTTGCTATGAGCATTCGTGGCTTTGCGGAAAGTAGGTTTAGAGGCTCCGCCGCAGCCAAGCACTCCGGGGGAACCGCTCCTCCCCTCAAGTCATTGCCGGCGTTCAGTGCATCAAAGACAGTTAGCAGTGCCTGGCGCTCCTCCTTTTGCTCTTTAAGGCTTGGATTCTTCCCGATCTTGTCCAATCGCCTATCCAGAATAACGAGGTCTGCAAGACGCAGTTCGGTGTCTATTATAGCGAGGTCGCGGATCGGGTCTGGCTCGCCCTCCACGTGAGAAATATGGGGTGCTTCGAAACAGCGCAGAACATGCAGAATAGCATCAACATTCCGAATATGGCTGAGAAACTCATTCCCCAGACCCTCGCCTTGACTCGCGCCACGAACGAGTCCAGCAATGTCAACAAGCCGAAACGTCGCAGGTCTGGCTTCCTCTTGTTCGGAAAGGACTTTCAATGCCTCAAGCCTAGAATCGGGGACGGGTACAATAGCCTCATTCTTACCCACAGTTGTGAACGGATAATTTGAGACTTCCGCGCTTGCCCGGGTAAGCGCATTGAAAAGTGTTGTCTTACCAACATTTGGCAACCCAATTATCCCACAAGAAACCATGGTTGTTCCCACAAACCCGCTTCATGCGCCCAGACTTCCGCGCGCCAGGCTCGCCACTCCGGCGCACTACCCGCACTAGCATTACGAGCGAAGCACAACTCTAGGCATGTGAAGCCACTGCCTCTATCCGCTGACCACAATCTCCTTGATTGCTTTGCGGTGTTTGACAACAATCCCTCTCAAGTCCGGGCGACAGACTATCTGCACACGCCTTCCACGACGCTCAAATTGCTGAGCAAAGTCCGCCGTTAACTGAGACAAGCCAGAGTCCTCGAAAGGAACGAAATACAATTCTCCTGTCGGAGATTCTACAAGAACACGCAACTCTTTCAGGTCATCAATGTCGAACACGCTATCTGCTCTAGGAAGATCAATGAGCACCTCGAAGCCTGTTAGCGCGGTACCTTCTACGCGGTTGAGGAAGGCACATATCGCTAACTCCTTTTCCTTTCTTATCCGAGGATCCCAGTAAAGTTCCTGCATGCGCTCAATCTCATCTCCGGTGATGCAAGACTCTCCGTCCTCGGAACCAGAATAGAGAGTGACTCCGCGCTTGTACAGGATGCGGTCTCTCAGCCCAGTCATCAGTTGCCCAAAAGGAAGCCGACTTGCAATATCATAAAGTTTGTCCAGCAATGCATCATCGGCGAGATGGTAGAACGACGAGGGTTCAATCACCTCAGCATCGAGACCATCCTGAACAAATCTTGTAAACATAGCAACGGCAATCCGAACGGCATGGTGCCAATAGACATGTCGGAACATCATGTATTTGGCGAATATCAGGCTCTCCAAAGGCGCGATCCCCTTTTCGGTGATCCCAAGCCTGCATCGGGTATCATCAACATCCAGTACGAAAGATTCGATCAACCTTTCAGTGTCAATATTACCGTACGGGACGGCACAAGCCCGTCCATCCCGCATAAGGTAGTCCATCTTGTCAGGATCAAGTATGCCGGATAACATCTTCCCAGGCAAACCTGCTGTTTCCGGGCTCACGATAATATTCGCAACTCTCTCTGGCTCGCGGATATCCCATTCGTCGCGTAATATTTGGTATATACTTCCACCGTTGGTGTTACCCAAGATATACTCCTGCACCAGTTCCTCATGTGATTGAAATGCTCGCCTTCTGCCACCACTTGATCCCGGACTTCCTGATCGCGCACCCCATGGCAACCGGTCAACCAGATGCGCAAACGGGTAATGACCTATGTCGTGAAGCAGTGAGGCAGCGAGGAATAAGCGCGCCTCTTCGGGCGAAATCTTCGGAGATTCGGGAGATCGCCAATTGACTGGATTTAGCACGAGCCGGTGAAGAATCTGGTTGGAAAGGTGGTAAGTACCCACCGAATGCTCGAAGCGAGTGTGCGTTGCACCCGGGAAAACATAGTGTACAAGACCAAGTTGCCGAATCCTTTGAAGGCGAACAAAGTCTGGATGTTCTATGATTCGGCGCGCCATTCGGCTTAGCGGTATGTGCCCCCAAACAGGAACTCGCACATACCCACCGTCTTGGTCAAACAAAAAGAAGAACTGCTCAAGTGCCTGGTTACGTATACCCATGTACGCTGATTTCCAACAGTGGGAATAAGACCTCTTTTCAAGCAAAATTCAGCACATATTCGCTAGCACCACTGCCAGATTCTGACCGAAATAGGAGAAGTCTCTGGAGTCAGTCGGCTTCGGGATACGAACCCAACACAGTCACGAAAAGGGCGTGCTCCTTCAATGCGTTAAGTGCTTTCTGGAGTGGCGGGTCCTTGACGTGACCCTGACAGTCAACAAAGAACACATACTCCCATGGTGTAAGTTTTGTCGGTCGCGACTCAATCATCGTGAGATTGATGTCATACTTCTCGAAAGCACTCATTGCCCGAAAAAGAGCACCAGCCTTGTGCTGGACAGAGAACATAATGGATGTCTTGTCCTTGCCGCTTGGACCAGGTTCCGCGAAACCAACTACTAAGAACCGTGTGCGGTTCTGGGGATTGTCTTCAATGTGTTCCGCCAAGATTTTCAGGCCATAGTACTCGGCTGCAAGGCTGGTTGCAATCGCACCGGCATCTCTCTCACCGGCGCAGGTCTGTGCAGCCTTAGCAGTCGTCGAAACTTCAATCATCTCAGCATTTGGCAGGTTTGCCCTGAGCCAATTTCGACACTGTGCCGCAGCAGTAGGAATCGAGTAGACGCGTTTAATTTGAGAAATGTCATCTGCCAAAGAGAGCAGGTTATGAGTAATGGGAAGGTATATCTCCGAACAGATCTTGAGTTTGGATGTCAGGAATGTATCAAGCGTGTGATTAACAACACCTTCCGTTGAATTTTCAATTGGCACAACACCAAAGTCCGCACGTTCCCGTTCGACTTCGCTGAATACGTCGGGAATTGTGTCCATGGGTACAAACTCACACGAAGACCCGAACCTAGCAATGGACGCCATGTGTGTATTGGTAGCCGGTGGCCCCCAGTAAGCAATTGTCAGGGGCTTCTCCAACGCGCGACATGCCGAAATAATCTCACCATATATCGCCTGAAGCGCCGAGTTTGGGAGCAGACCCTTGTTTGCCGACGCCACCTTCTTCAATATGTGTTTTTCTCGCTCCGGCGCAAATACACTCTTCTTGGTCTTTGCCTTGTGTTTGCCAACCTCAATGACGAGTTCTGCTCGCTTATTCAACAATTCCAAAATCTGCTCATCAATCTCGTCAATTTTCTTCCTGAGTTCGCGAATATCCATCGACCTCTCCCCATATCACCTTGATTAACTATAAAGCATTGCAAAAAATTCTACAAGGGTATAAATGACAGGTAAAGTCAAGCAGAGAGTAAGAAATCCTAACCGCAGACACCCGGAAACACCCCACCCAGGCACGGAGACCAGAGGATTCCAACCCAATTCACAAAGTGTCGCGCCGCAGGTAGGGTTCAGTTGCTGCAACGCACAGGTCACACTGCGCACTTGGCTGGCGCACTGCCCAACGTGTGCTGACAAACTGCGCCATGACCATCCTTCCATGTCAATGACCATAATATTCCGTGGGGTAGCCCAATTCTTGACAATGAATTTGCGCGGTCTTATAGTGTTACAGTAAGCGTTTTGGAAAGGAAGAATAAACCCCATTTTCAGTACGGGAGGTGTCGCCATGATAGAAGATACAATCAAGGCTAGCAGAAGTTTTCGACGTTTCCACCAGGACCGACCCATTGCCTTGGAAACGCTCAAAGAACTGGTCAATCTGGGTAGGCTATCTCCATCGGCGGCAAACCTCCAGCCCCTGAAATACATATTGTCATCGGACCCTCAAATGAACGAACGCATCTTCACGACGCTTGCGTGGGCAGCATACCTGCGTCCCTGGCTCGGACCAGCGGAAGGCGAGCGACCGGCGGCGTACATTGTTATCCTGGGCGACACCCAAATCTCAAAGAATTTTGGCTGTGACCACGGAATTGCCGCCCAAAGCATAATGTTGGGAGCAGCCGAAAAAGGAATTGGCGGCTGCATGATTGGCTCGATTGACCGCCCCAAACTTCGTGAGATACTAAATCTGCCTGATAGGTATGAGATTCTCCTTGTCCTAGCGCTAGGCTACCCAAAAGAAAAAGTAGTCCTGGAGGAGGCGGGGCCAAACGGAAATGTTAAGTATTATCGTGACGCAGACGGCGTGCACCACGTACCCAAGCGCCCATTAAATGAAATCATTCTCCGAACATTCGCCAAAGAATGAAAATTGGGCACGGAAACGATTTGACAATAGACTCTGCTTTCCAGACAGAAAACTATCTGAGGTCCAATATGACAGATAAGAAGGGTTTCAGTCGTAGGGCTTTCTTACGAGATTCGATGGCTGCCCTTGTATCCACAGCCCTGCCTGTAGTTGCTGATGAAGAAAAATCATCTTCACCAAACGAGCAAATCCGCATAGGCATAATCGGTCTCGGAGGCATGGGCAACTCACATATCAACGCAATCCAAAACCTGAAGAATAGCGGGTATCCGGTTGAAATTGTAGCGGTGTGTGACGTTTATCAGGTGCGGCTGGATGCCGCAGCCACACGCACTGGCGCAAGCCCATACAAAGACTACCGCAAACTCCTCGAGCGCAGGGACATAGATGCCGTCTCAATTGCAACTCCAGACCATTGGCATTCACGAATGACAGTGGACGCAGCTGATGCCGGTAAGGATGTGTACTGCGAAAAGCCAATGACTCACTGGCGAAATCTCCAGGAAGCCAAAGACGTGGTTGAAGCAATCAGGCGCAATAAAAGAGTTATGCAAGTAGGAACTCAGTTCATGTCGAGCAGCATATGGGAGCAGGTCAATGACCGTATCAAGGCTGGTGCTATCGGCACATTAATCCATGCACAAGCATCGGATATGCGTAATGGTCAGATCAATGTCTACGACCCCAAAACGCATGACGGACTTGCTGACCCCACAAAAAACCTTGACTGGAAAATGTGGTTAGGACCAGCAGAAAAACGACCCTGGGAACCTGGAAGATTCTTTGCATTCCGCTCATTCTGGGATTACTCTGGAGGATGCGGCACGGACTTCTTCCCGCATCGCTTGACACCGCTTATCCGCGCAATGGGGCTCAAGTTTCCAAGAAGAGTATGCGCCTCAGGAGGTCAATACCAACTCAAACAGGATGGTCGCGAGGTGCCAGATATCTTTACAATCACAGCCGAATATCCAGATGGACCGTCCGTTCTACTTGTCGCTTCACTGGCTACTGATGCTGGTATTCCCTGGGTCATCCGAGGGCATGAAGGTACTGTCAACCTGGACATCAACAGCGCTGTGATAGAACCAGAGCAAGCAATAGTTGGCGACAAAGGAGTACGCGAGGAAATCCAGGCCTGGCGCCCCTGTTCGCTCGAAGAGCATTTCAAGGACTTCCTCGACTGCGTAAAATCACGCAGAAAACCTCGAAGTCATGAGGTACTCGGATACCAGGTAATGACCGTCCTCCACATGGGTATCCATTCGTTCAGAAAGAACAAGGTCTATGAGTTTGATCCGACCACCGAGCAAGTGAAAGGGTAGTAATACCGAGCCAAAATTTTTACCCGGGAAGAGGTTTGGCATGAAAATACTATTCCTTTTGACCGCGTGTGTCGTCGCTTCTAATGCCCAAGCCACTAAAATTGACAAGAAGTTGATCGAATATGGCTGGGATTGCCCAACAACTGAATTCGTTAGACAAAACTTGGCAAAGATGGAAACAATCCCGTTTGACGGCGTTGTAATCCAGGTTACTCATCCAGACACACAAGAAAGCCTGGGCTGGAGAGTGTTTTCCAAGACTAGGTTTCGGCCCTCCGAATATGCGCATGCCATAAGAGACCTCGCAACACTTAAGCCAAAGAAACTTAAAGACAATTTCATTCAGGTCATCGCCATGCCCGGTGAAGTTGACTGGTTTGATGATGAATGGTCGGCAGTCGCACATAATGCCGCTTGTCTAGCAAAGGTAGCCAGGCTCGGTGGATGCAAAGGCATAATGTTTGATCCCGAACACTATGGGAAGAACCTCATTTGGAGTTATGCTGCACTGCCTCCCGAAAAGAAGGCGAATCATTCTTATGAAGAGTATGCTTCCAAAGTAAGGGAGCGGGGGAGGGAGTTTATTCGCGCAATCAATGCCGAGTTCCCAGACATCACAATACTTGCACTCTATGGACATGCGTTGCCCTACCAGCTGGCTCAAGCCGCAGGTGGGTTGGACAAGGCAGAGTATGGTTTGCTTGCTGCGTTCTACGACGGTATTTGTGAGGCTGCCACGCCAGGAACCATATTGATTGACGGGTTCGAACAATCTTATCCGTTCAAATCGCAACAGAACTTCCAAGATGGACGGAGGATAATCCTTCGCGATGCAAGAACCATTTCCACTGTACCAGATGCGTTTCTCAAGCATGTACGCGCGGGATTTGGCGTTTGGGCTGATTTTGCCAGTGGTCAACTCGGGTGGCACCCCGAGGACTTTACGCTGAACTACTTCTCCCCAACTTCACTTAGAGCCGCCCTGAGTTTCGCTCTCGAGCAAAGCGACGGTTATGTCTGGGTATATTCCGAGCGGCTCAAATGGTGGGATTTCAATGTACCACATGAGTATATTCAGGCACTTGCACTTGCTAAAAAGGGAAGTGGGAGCCGAAGTGTTGAATCCAAGGCGACGCCACCTTCAAACATACCACGCGCTTGCCAGCAACAAGGGTACTCTGATAATGAGACTTTCGCCGAGTTTCGCAAAACCTTCGTGGAAATTGCAGATCTGCCAAAAGACGGGTGGCGATTCTGCCGTGATGACGCAAATTGCGGCGAGAAAAAAGGGTGGTACCGAAGAAATTTCGACGACTCCGGTTGGCGACTGATAAGTATAGGCAAATTTTGGGAGGAACAGGGAGAGACTTTCGATGGCATAGGGTGGTACCGCCTTAAGTTTGTGGCGCCGAAAACCGGAGAAATTACAGGTCCCAATGGAACCGTAAACAAGATATTCTTGGTATTCGGGGCTGTTGACGAATCGGCATGGGTGTGGCTGAACGGCAGGTACGTTGGCTCGCATGATGTGGGACCTATTGGCTGGACTATGCCATTCAAGATAGATGTGACCGAGACTCTCAAGCCGGGAGCCGAAAACCTGCTCGTTGTAAAGGCACTTGACACCTCAGGAGCCGGCGGGATCTGGAAATCTATCAAACTCATGGGAAAATAACCAGCCGACTCCCTCAAATCTAAAATAGCGAATAAAATGCGCAGGGCGGACTGCTTAGCCCCGTCGAAAAAAAGCAAAGTCAGGAATACAAATCCACCAAGGATTCACGGAGGCGAATTCACAGTGGAGAGACAAAACGAAATCGCCAGTTGGATTGCGGATAGGCATCCCTTTCTAAGTTGGCTCAAAAGATGGAGAGAAAGCCTGCCTGAAGCCAGCATGAAAGAGATTGTGGAGGAAGCAGGCGGTGCCGAAAATGTGGGGATAGTGTGCGTTGATGTGATCGTGGGATTCTGTAAGAGCGGCGCTCTGGCAAGTCCCAGGGTAGGCGAAATAGTTGGACCCATTGTTAATCTTTTCACACTGGGCTACTCGCACGGGATAAGAAACTTCGTCCTGCCCCAGGATGAGCATCCGCCAGATTCTCCCGAGTTTGAGGCATATGGACCGCACTGCATGGTCGGGACCGAAGAGACGGAAACAGTGCCTGAAATTAAAAACCTACCATTCGCAAGCATATTCAAGGTGCTCCCCAAACAGAGCATCAATGCAGGTGTCGATACGGAATACCCGGACTGGCTGGAAAAACATAGGAACTTGACCAGATTCATTGTCGTGGGTGACGTCACCGATATCTGCATATACCAAACTGTCACTTACCTCAAGGCCAGGTCAAATCAGTTCAAACTCAACTACCAGATAATTGTGCCGATGGATTGCGTTGATACCTGGGATACGCCAGTAGAAATGGCTCAGGAACTGGGCATCATGCCGCATGACGCGGAGTTGCTTCATACGCTCTTCCTTTACCACATGGCGCTCAATGGGATCCATGTCGTACGGAGGATAACGTGAGCAGATTCGTAGTCCAGGAACATCACGCTTCACATTTGCACTGGGATTTCCGACTTGAGTTAGATGGCGTGTTGAAAAGTTGGGCAATTCCAAAGGGTCCCCCTGAGCAACCCGGTGTGCGACGCCTTGCAATCCAAACGGAAGATCATCCGCTGGACTACATTGACTTTGAAGGCGAAATTGCCGAAGGACAATATGGCGCCGGTATCGTCAAGATTTGGGATCGAGGAGAATACGAGTTGGAAGAGCACAAGCCAAATGAAATATTGGTTGTCCTTAACGGCAATCGGCTTAGCGGGAGGTACGCCCTCATTCGTACCCGAAGCGACCAATGGATTATGCTAAAGAGAAAGACGTAGTGCACCGGATTCACAGGTTCTTTCAAAGTGGACGTAATTGACCTCTTCAGTCACATATGGTAGAATTAAAGTGTCCTCTCTGGGCCCGTAGCTCAGTAGGCAGAGCAACGCCCTTTTAAGGCGTGGGTCGTGCGTTCGAATCGCACCGGGCTCACCACACCTTGTCCGCGCAGAAGGACCACCGTAAATACCGCTACACTGCCCAGTTTGACCTCAGAGGTGAATCCTACAGCACCCGACTAACACATCTGGTACTCAGCGCAGGATGGAGAACCACGATCGGAGGATAACGCAAGGATTCTTTGACAAACGCAAGGCGCCGTGATAGTATTGTGCCGTTTTCTAGGCACAAGGAACAGATGACTTGGCTTGGAGGCGCACTATGCGGCGCGGCATCTGGACGACAGTCATTGTAATCTTCCTGATTCTACTATTCTTCGGCAGTTCCCTGGCACGCTTCTATACGGACTGGCTGTGGTTTGTGGAAGTCGGTTACAAGCGAGTATTCTTCACGCGGGTTCTCACAAAGGGCGCTATCGGTGGGATAGCAGCACTCTTGTTTTTCGCAGTCGTTTATACGAATCTATGGCTCGCGAGGCGGCTCGCTCCGCCAGTCGGTGAGCGGCGCATAGTCAGTCCCTTTCGGCGTGCCGTAACCCGCCTGGCGCGCGCCGGGATTACCCTACTCATATTCGGCGGGACATTAGCAGTTAGCATTCTTGTCGGCATTGCTGCATCAAGACAATGGTTTGACTTCTTATGCTTTCTCAATGCGACGCCATTCAAAATCGAGGACCCGATTTTCCACAATGACATCGCGTTTTACATTTTCAAACTCGGTTTTCTGCGCTATGTTTATACTTGGCTACTGTCAACACTCGTGGTTTCTCTAATTGCTACTGCCGCCATGCATTACTCAGAAAAAGCGGTCGAATTCTATGCCGGTCAGCCTGCGTTCGCTCCCCATGTAAAGACCCACTTATTCGTTTTGTTCGCACTGATATTATTCGTACGCGCCTGGGGATATCGCCTAGATGTTTATAAACTCCTCTACTCTCCAACTGGCGTAGTTTACGGGGCCGGATATACTGACATCCATGTGAGATTGCTAGTTATCAACCTCCTTGCCATCGCCTCTGCGCTTGGTGGTATAGTCGTGCTGTTTGGAATCTACCGCAGAGGTATCAAAGCCCTTGTCGCCACAGTCATAGGGCTTGTAGGAATCTCATTCGTCCTGGGCGTTCTTCTCCCGCCGATGGTTCAGCAATTCGTTGTGAAGCCAGACGAGTTCAGGAAGGAGACGCCTTTCATAAAATACAACATCGCGATGACAAGACGGGCGTTTGCCCTCGACAAAATTCGCCTAAGAAGTTTCCCGGCACTTGACAACCTTACCGCAAAAGACATTCAAGAAAACCAGGCGACGATAAGCAGCATTCGGCTCTGGGACTATCGCCCTATTCAGGCAACCTACAATCAGATGCAGGCACTCTGGCAATTCTATGAAATCGAAAATGTGGACATAGACCGATACGTAGTTGGGGATCAAATCCGACAAGTGATGCTTGCGGCAAGAGAATTATCACCGAACATTGCAATGTCGAAGTCCGGCACATGGGTCAACGAACATTTCCAATACACGCATGGATACGGAGCCGTCATGAGCCCGGTAAACAAGGCCACCGAAGAGGGATTGCCTGAGTTCTTCGTGCAAGACATTCCGCCAACCTCTGCAGTCGGGATCGAAATCACCCGACCGCAGATATACTACGGTGAACTGACCTACAACTATGTTGTGGTAAACTCGCGGTCCAAGGAGTTTGACTACCCGGCTGCAAATAAAGGGGTCTATACAAGGTACGAGGGTAACGGCGGAATACCAATTGGAACTTATCTCAGGCGACTGGCTTTTGCATGGCGCTTTGGGGATATGAATCTCATCCTGCCAAACCCGACCACCAGTAAGAGCCGCCTCATGTTTCGACGTGAAATCACCGAGCGTGTAAGGACCATTTTTCCGTATTTGCAGTATGATCCAGACCCCTACTTGGTAATCGCGGATGGCAGGCTCTTCTGGATAATTGATGCCTACACGCTGTCCCACGCCTATCCCTACTCCACTCCAACGTGGCTAACCGAAAACCAAGTCTGCAACTACATCCGCAATTCGGTAAAAGTTGTGGTGGACGCGTACCAGGGAACCGTTGACTTTTACATCGCTGACCCTGCAGATCCTATTGTCAATACATACGCAAAGATATTTCCAGGCGCTTTCAAACCTATAGAACAGATGCCGGATAGTCTTCGTGCACATATTCGCTATCCGGAACTGCTATTCCGAGCCCAATCGCATATTCTCTCAACCTACCACATGCGCGATCCCCAAGTCTTCTACAACAAGAGCGACCAGTGGGCGGTACCAAAAGAAATTGTCGGCGTCGAGTATCAGCCTGCACCAATGGAGCCATACTATGTGGTCATGCGTCTGCCTGGCGAAAAAAACGAACAATTCATCCTGATGAGGCCGTTCACACCACAAAAGAAAAGCAACATGGTCGCCTGGCTGGCTGGGCGCTGTGGACCAGATAGATATGGAGAACTCATCCTATACGAATTCCCTGAAGGCAAAAGGATATTTGGACCTGAGCAGATAGAATCACGAATAAATCAAGACCCCGTGATCTCGGCACAATTAACCCTCTGGGGCAGAGAAGGCTCGCGCGTCAATCGAGGTAATCTTCTCGTCATCCCAATAGGTCAATCGCTCCTCTACCTGAAGCCGCTTTACCTGGAGTCGGAGACGACAAAGATACCCGAACTGAGATTAGTCGTTCTCGCATACCGCAATCGAATAGTCGCAGAAAGTACACTCGAAAAGGCATTGGCACGAGTTTTCGGCGGGCAGGTTCGCGAGAGTGAAGCCGTTCCAAAGTCATCCCCACGCATGGTAGCACCGACCGCTATGCCATTGACTGAGATACAAGCGCTTGCTGATGAAGCATACCGACAACTCGAACGAGCTCAGGAACTTCAAAGGCGCGGCGACTGGTCCGGGTACGGCGAGCAGATGCAAAAACTCCAGCAGACCCTGGCACGGCTGCGACAGGCATCAAGCGGTAGATAACTAACCTTCCGCTAGCCCAGTCAGGTGGACACCAAAAGAATAACCTGAGAAAAAGATCCGCCTCATTAAAGGTCAAGACTCGCGTTATATGCGCATCTAAGCGAGCAAGAGCGTGGGATCTAACCAAACAAACAGTAACCCTTTGTTGGACTATTGAGAAACAGAGCCTGTTATTCCTCAAATCCTCAAGTATTTGTTCGTTTCAAATCCAAGCGCCGGCACTGTAATTCTTACCCTCCAATCACCACAAACCTCATTCACCGCCAGCCGGCTTCTCGTCTCCGACTTGCCTCTCAGTAATATCTGCCTACTGTGCCGGATGCTCTTTCGTCCGCCCGGTTCGAACACGTCAACGAAAACCGGCAGAGGGCTCCCGGTTGCCTCGGAAAGCGAAACAACGATATCTCCTGCCTCCACTTTCACTTGGGTCACCGGGTCATTCGGTTTCTCAGGATATAGACCTAATATGATTCCTTGCCTGCTGCTCAATTCCAGTTGAATGACCGCGGAATCCTCCGTCCTGCGAAAGTCAAAAGTCTTTCCTGTCGCCAGGTCGCAGACATAGCCGACGTCCCGGGTGAAAACTTCCACATCGCACTTAGCAGTCTCATCACGGTGGTTGACCACAACCAAAACCGACGCTCCTTCCGTCTTTAAAAGACTCGCCTCAAACTCATCGTCCGAACAATGCACCGCGGGTTTGATCCCACGTGAAACCAAAATCTCACGTGCCCACGATTCGAGGCTACGTATGGTCTCGTGGTCGTTTTCTTCGACTGCCGTTCGGTACAGTACATCCAGATTCGCCGGTGCATTCACCAGATCCTTAAGTCTCCCAAGTGGACGCCCTTCTGGACTCTGCGAGGGGGAGTGGTCTAGAATGAGAATCCCACCTGCCCTAACGAACTGGAGTAATTTTTCTTCAATCTCCTGGGGGATAATGTCTGTTCCCAGAAGAATGATCGCCTCATATGGATCGAATCCACTGCGGAGAGCCACCTCTTCGTGAATGACGTCGCACTCGCCAAACTTGCGCCTAAATAGTTCCAAGCCAAATGTCGGATAGTAGCGCCCACACATGATCCACTGGCGATACGGGAAGTACAGAGCTACCTTCGCCGGCTCCCGCTTTGTATGAAGGATTAGCGGCGTGGTCTTTGCAATCGCTTGCAAGTCCTTGCCACCATCCTCCCACCTCTCAGGTCTTGCCATGCTTCCTGCACCCACTATTCCGTATATGAAAGTGTTCAGGTAGTGGCAGCCTTCACCAATCGCCACGTAAGCGAGTTCTCTTGTGGCTTCCTTTGGATTTTGCTGGAATGGCCAATTACGATCGTCAAGCTCCACATAAAAGCCCATGGGCTTGCCGTAGAATTGAGCAACACAGCGATGAAAAGCAAATCCGTAGTGCACCTTGGCAAAGCGACGTTTCTGAGACTCAGGATACCAATAAGGATATATGTCGAAGTCTAGGTAATCCGCTGTGCTGCCCCATGCACACACATCCTCGAATCGTTTTGTCGGCGGCTCACTGCCAAATCCTGGCTCCATAAACGTATGAAGGAGACCCCATGCTTTCCCTTGCCTGTGATATTCATCGTACAGCAATGCGAATTGCTTTCTCGCATACTCGCTTACAAAAAGCCAGTGCTTCAGCCGATCAATGCCAGTAAGTGCAAACTCTCTCTCGGCATCTGGTGGATCAAAGCCGACCTTTTCGCGGTACTCAGCCCCTTTATCTGAATCAAGATTTAAGTTGGCATAGTCCGCAGTTGGCTCGTCAATGGTCTTCATAGCAAACAAACGAGGCACTAGATCAGCCATTTCAGTCCATGGTCTTGCTAACTCACTCGCCTTTTCACTTGCTTCGGCGACACGAACGTCGAACGGCGCCCGAGATTGGCGAGCGAACGTAGGTAGGTGCGTGTAGTCGTACATAATCGCCAAGCCCTTTTCTTGAGCACAAAGTTCGAGAAATGCTGCGGACTCTGAAGCAAAGCCCTGCGGATCATTTGCGATTGCGTCGCCGACCGGTATGGCAACAGTGTTGACTCCGTGAGAAATCACATCGTCTACCATCCAGCGCAATGTCTTCGGACCAAACCAATGACCTGCCTGCTGAATAGGTATCCGCGCGATAATTGGATAGAACGTCTGTCTGTCTAGCGGAGGCGTAATTACAACCGTTTCGCTCGTCTGAAGATTTCCGCACTTCACAATGAGAACATATTCACCGTCCGCTAAGTCAGGCAATTGGCCTGATACCTTCCCGTAGCCATCCCCTTTCCAGACCTGGCGGTGTGCTTTGTCGTATAGAAATGCTTCGACCTTCGAATCCCTGCATCCACCGGCGACCTCGAAGTCGATTGGACCACATGGCGCAAACACTCTTTTCTGATATGGAAACTGAATCTTGATTGGTGATTCGGTGGTCAACACTGGTTGCGTTTCTCTCGCCTTTATGCCAGATATCGCTTCTATTACGAGTGCAGCTATACGTGGGTACCCAGCGGACCAGAAGAAGCCCCTACCCCGGTCTGTGCCAGCATCTGGCCAGCAAGAAATTAGCGCGGTCTTTCCTTTGCCAAAGTTGCCCATTACCACCACGGGTCTACCTTCGCCGTCGTGTGCAACAACCCTCGATTCCGCCTTGACCTGCACCTCATGCATTGGTCCTGCGTAGCCCAACTCGGTGGGAATGGTAGCAAGGCCACGGCGCCTAGCCTCCTCAAGAAATCCTTGGGCTATAGAAATCGGCGACTCGCTACGAACTTTGTCTGAAATCCCTGGTATGACTGGAAGCAACTCACTGACCAGCGGTCTCCCATCCAAACTAGCATTTACACTGCTCGGACCAGCGAAAACCAGAAGCGCACCCCCGCTATGAACGTAGTCTGCGAGTTGGGCAAGATGCTCGTCAGACAGCACGTAAGTATCCACGTCCACAAGAATTACCAGTGACGCCTTACTAAGATTCGGAGGCCAATCATCTAGCGGAAGATGCTGGCCCCGATATAGGTGTACAGCAACATGCGCGTGTGGAAAACATTTCTGGAGTATTTCCTCAACCCGGTAATACTCACCGCCCCTATTCAGACACAAGACTATCAAAGGTGGCTCCGCCGGCTTCAAGTCAAGCAATTGAGGTCGGTAATTCTCCACGCGCTCGTTGCCGTAATGAAACTCTAGCCCAGCAAGGTGAAGATTGAAAGTTGGTGCCCCATTGCTCTTTTGGATCACGAGCGACAGACGACTCAGTCTCCGCTGTCCATAAAAGCGCCAGACATTCACAAGTGATTCGGGCTTGTTCACATTAACTTCGAACTCCGTCCAATCCCCTTCGCTCCTGACGCGGGTAGGATGAAATGCGAATGGTGCATCGGGTGACTCCAGCCGAATCCGAAACCTGAGAGCATCGAGGTCAACGCCAGGGGCTCTGAGTTTAAAAGTTATCCACCTTGGTCTGGGAAGCAGTATGCGCCGCGAAAGTCGGTTGGCATCGGAGTTTCGGAAGTCAATCGGCGCAATCAACACGCCGTTCTCCACCGAAACAGTCCCCTCGCCAACTTTGTTTTCGCCCTGCATGTACGCTAGCGACCAATCGCCCGGACTGCTAAGTTCGTCTTTCCACATAGCGGCGACAGCACCCCCGTTCGCCAATAAGATCAATAACATAACTGTTTGAATCAGAGGCTTCATACGATTTCAGGATATCATTCGGTCTTTTCACCAGACCTCGAATTATAACCTAGGGCATTGCGCGCACGTGCGAGATTTCTTTGTGCCGCTCCATAATCCGGCTTGATGCGAAGAGCTCTTGCAAATTCCTTGGCTGCTTCCTCCATTTTGCCCAAAGACGCAAGTGCAACCCCCAAGTTATTGTAAGCCTCTGGAAGTTGCGTATCTAAAGCAATCGCCTTCCGATGACAAGCCACTGCCTCTTCAGTTTTGCCTTGCTGTAGCAGAATAACACCTAGGTTTGTGTACGCTTTCGCCAGGTAAGGGTTCAACCTAAGAGCCCTGCGGTACTCCTCGACCGCCTGCTCAATTCTGTTTCTTTCGGCAAAGAGACGCCCCATGTTGTAATGCGCCGAAACACTGTTCGGTCTCAACTTGAGAGCCTTGGTCAAATGAACATACGCTTCATCAAATTGCCCACAGTCTATGAGCGTTGCTGCAAGGGATACATGGGCTTCTGGGCAGTCAGGCTTGATCTCAAGTGCAGCCTCGTACTCTGCTATTGCATCGTCAAGTCTTCCGCTTTCCGCGAGAACCAACCCGAGATTATTGTGAGCCATCCATGCATTCGGATTGCGGGCAATTGTCTCGCGCCAAAGCGTTTCTTCGTTTCTGTACATTGCCTGCTGTCTCCACGTAATAACACCAAACAGGCAGACCACAATTCCTGCGGCAACTAACCCGGCATACCTTTGTCTACTTGCCTGGGCAAGTCGAACCGCCGCCCCAACAGCAAGCGCAATCGGACCGATTACGGCTACATACTGCCAGTGATCGGCGACAAGTGAGTAGCGCATAAAGTAGATGTTGACAAACCCAAGAACAGGAACGAGCATGACTATGAACCATCCAAGACCGGCGATTGTCCACCTGCCCCAGGTTCGCCTAAACTTCCACGCAGCGGCGAAACAACAAATCAGTGCTAGCAAAGGCACATATGACACGATTGACAACGGATTGATATCCCAGCGAGGGTATACAAACATAAGATTCACTGGAAAGAGAAATTTGTAAAGATAAAACCAAACTGCCCAACCAGACCCAGCAAGTCTGGCTGGAAAGGAATCAGTCCGCACGACGTCGCTACCAATGTTCCGATGGATTTGGACGTATGCGGTCAAGAGCCCAAGGCTTACCGCAACCACAAAAAATGGCACTGTTTTCAGCAGGTCCTGCCTAGCAACGCGTCCTTGCCTCCACCAGTGAAGACCGAGCAAAAGCACAGGAAACCCAGCAACGGATACTTTGCTTAGCATAGCCAATGTGAACATGAGTAAGGAAAAAGAATACCACAAGACACTGATGCGCTGTGTGTCCAAACGGGAATTTCCTGCCTCGTGACTTCGCAAATAAGCCATGAGACTTGATAGGCTCAAGAACATTGGTAGAATTGTTCGCTGCTGATATATCCACGCCACCGCCTCAACATTCACGGGGTGAATTGCAAAAATTAAAGCACTGAGCCATGCTGCTGGCAACTTGAGGCTTCGCATTGTCCACCAGATTGTGATGGAAGTAAGAGCGTGAAGAAAGATAGTGGCAAAATGCCAGGCCGCTGCATTAGCCCCCCAGAGTTTCCATTCTATCCAGAAAAGCGTGTGTATGAACGGGAAATAATCCGGGGATTGAAAAGTGAACCAATACCTGCGAAGGGCGTCAGGTGCGTGGATGATCGGACTCTTAACAATCCAAGCGTAGTCATCCCAGATAAAGCCATTTCTCAGCGAGGGTAAGTATACGACAAGACACACCAAACCAATTGCGCTAGCCTCCAATGTGGTAAACCACGCGCTGGACTGGTACCGCTCACCTGACCTCTCTTTGACCATCGGCGATGTCATTCTTCTAACGCGAGGAAAATCTCAACAAAACGGCGTAGAAACACTAGCATAGGAGCACCGACCCGTCAAGAACACTCTTGAATCCGCACCGCTACGTGCCGCGAGTGAATTGGTCTAGAATGACCGCACCCAGTATAACGAAGCCCTTGGCAACCATCTGATAAAAAGCGGAGACCCCAAGCAGAATTAGCCCGTTATCCAAGACTCCAATCACAAGAGCCCCAATCAGGGTGCCGATGATTGTTCCTCTTCCGCCCATCAGGCTCGTCCCGCCGAGCACTGCCGCTGCAATTGCGTTCAACTCAAACATGGCCCCAGACTTAGGGTCGCCAGAAGCAATGCGCGTGGCGAGCAACATGCCTCCTAGGCCAGCAAGCATGCCGCAAAGGCTGTAAATCCACAGTTTTACACGCCGGATGTTGATTCCTGATAGCCTTGCCGCCTCCTCGTTCCCACCGATTGCATATACATACCTTCCGAAACTGGAACGAGACAATATGAGATGACCCAAAGCAGCGACGAGCAGCGCAATGAATACGAGAGTTGGCATACCTGTGTGTGGGATCGCAGATGCTCCGAAGTCTCCCACCTCTCGAGGCAGTGGACTTATCGGTCGCCCATCCGTGTAAACATATGCCAACCCACGAGCAATTGTCATCATCGCAAGAGTCGCAACAAAGGGAGCAACGCGGAAGACAGTAACTACAAAACCATTAAAGGCACCTAGCACTGCACCAACTGCCAAAGCAACGAAGACCGAGAACACAATGGCAGTCCTGATCGGAAAAGGAGCAAGCAGCAGTGTGTCGCCTATGATTAGACCATCGCGGAGAACGCGCATCGAAATTACTCCGGCAAGGGCTACAACCGATCCTACAGAGAGATCAATTCCTCCAGAGATAATAACGAACGTTAGCCCCACCGCAAGGATTGTATTTATTGCGATTTGGCGCGACACATTCTGGATATTTCGCGCGCTGAGGAATATGCCGTCGGTAGCATGAGCAAAATACAGGCTGAGGAAGATAAGAAAGATGACAATGCCGTATTGCGAAATGCTCCTGATATAAGAGCGATTATTCATGGACTGGCTCGATTGAAAATAAGTCTACTGTCCTCCGGTGGCAAGATGCATGATCTTCTCCTGAGTCGCTTCGTCACGGGATAGTTCACCCACGATTCGACCCTCATGCATGACCAGAATGCGGTCGCTCATACCCAGGATTTCAGGCAGTTCGGAAGAAATCATGATAATGGCGACTCCATTGGCCGCCAATCGGTTCATCAGTTGATATATCTCAACCTTCGACCCGACATCAATACCCCGAGTGGGCTCGTCGAAAATCATCACTCTTGACTTTGTGAAGAGCCACTTGGCAAGCACTACTTTCTGTTGTGTACCGCCAGAGAGATTATGGACCTGCTGCTCGGTGCTCGGAGTCTTGATCATCAGGTCTTCGATGAATTTTGTGGCAATTTTCTTCTCTTCGCGCCGGTTGACGAACCCAAGGCGCGTAAGGGAACCCAGATTTGCAAGACTCACGTTCTCCCGGACGACCATAGTAAGTATGAGACCGAGTGACTTTCGGTCCTCGGTGACCAGCCCAATGCCATAGCGAATCGCGTCTTTGGGTGAACGGATCTGTACACGCGTGCCATTGAGCCATATTTCTCCTGCATCAATAGGGTCTGCACCGAATATGGCTCGAGCAAGTTCCGTTCGTCCTGCCCCGACAAGTCCGGCAATTCCCAATACCTCGCCTTGATGGACATTCAGGTTTATATCGTGAAGTACACCCTTGCGTGATAACCCTTTGACAGTCAATGCAGGGGATCCTCGCTTCGCTGTCTGCTTTGGTATCTTCTCTTTGAGTTCGCGCCCAACCATCATTCGGATGATCTCGTCACGGTCGGTTTCAGCAATCGGCTTAGTACCCACAAGTTTGCCATCACGAAGCACAGTGACGCGGTCTGCAATCTCGAATATCTCCTCCAGTCGGTGTGAGATATAGATTATGCTCACTCCCTTGGCCTTCAAGGAGCGAATGAGTCCAAAGAGATTTTGCAATTCGTGTTCGGTCAGCGTCGCAGAAGGTTCATCCATGGCAATGATCGAGGAATTTCTGGAAGTCGCTTTTGCGACCTCCACCATCTGTTGTTGAGCCACAGAGAGACGATTGATCGGAGTGTGAACATTCAACTTTACACCAAGGGCATCAATGCATTTTTGGGCTTCAGCGTACATAGTCCGGAAATCTATTATCCCTGGCAGTATGCCCCTGGGTTCCCGTCCAAGGAAGATATTTTCAGCAGCATTCAAATAGGGAACCAAATTAAACTCTTGATAGATGATGCTTACGCCGAGATCCATTGCCTTCTGAGGTGATGTGATGTGCACCAATTCGCCATTGATCCGAATCTCGCCCGAGTCCATAGGCTGAGCGCCCGCCAATATCTTCATTAACGTAGATTTACCCGCTCCATTCTCACCTACAAGGGCATGTACCTCACCGCGATGGACGACAAAGTCAACGTTATCAAGCGCTCGTACGCCTGGGTATGTCTTTGTAATGCCTTTCATTTCCAGAACAGGTGTCTCGTCCATAGTTCACACGTCCGCAATATCACACACGTGTAGGTGACTCCGAACCCCGGTCATCCACTATTTCTTGCCTGCTGCCTCAAGCGAGGCTTTATCCACAAGCCCGACACCGATCGGCACAACCCTCGGAACCTTTTCGCCCCTCAAGTACTTCGCAACCATCTCAATTGTCTTCTGACCGATCTTGGCAGGATACTGAACAGCATCTGCCTTGAGGGGACCTCCCCTAAGGATCTCTTCCCTTGCCTCTGGGTCGGCATCGTAGCCCACAATTACGATGTCCTCACGCTTCGCCTGTCTTATCGCTGCGAGCGCACCCAGCGCACTGCTATCGTTAATTCCAAATACGCCGTCCAAGTCCGGATGTCTTTGGAGCATGTTCTCCATCACGCTCATTGCCACTGTGCGTTCGCCTTCCCCCGGCGGTCTGTCAACTATCTTGATGCCGGGATACTTGGAAATCGCTTCGACAAACCCTTTTGTCCGATCACGTACGCTCATGACCTTGGGATGGTCAATGATTATGATTTTCCCCTTGCCTTTTAGAAGTTTGGCCATATATTCCCCGGCAAGGCGTCCACCCTGGACGTTGTCAGAAGCAATATGGCAAACGACGTCACCCTCGTTCGCCTTTATATCAGCGGTAAAAACGGGTATCCCAGCCTGATTCGCTTGCCTGATTGCACCGCCAATGGTATCCGAATCAACGGGACACACCACCATCGCATCCACTTGCTGCGTTATAAAGTCCTCAATCTGCGCCTGTTGGTCATCCATCTTAAACTCTGCAGACTGGATATTCAGTTCGATCCCTTCTTTCCGGGCCGTCTTCCTCATTGCCGCTTCCAACTCCTGATAAAACGGATGACTCTTGGTGAGTAGAGTCACTCCGACCCGGAAGTGCTTTTGCCCCTCTTCATGTTTCTTTCCGCATGAAGAGATCATTGCCGCCCCAATAGCGATGAAGAGCAGTAGCGTAAACTTGCTTCTCAAATCTTCCTCCTACACACTTTCTTCACTAACCTTATCTAAATACAATCCCAGCGCTTCTAAGGACTACGCTGCGAATCCGCCAAATTCTTAAGGCGTACCAGAGGACTGTGGCGCCGATTTGTCTTGCGGTGACGGAGTCACTTCCCCACCCGTGGAAGGTGCTACTTTTCCAGAACTTGTCTGCGGCGGTGTTTGTCCACCCATCTCGTTCAATTCGTCTAGAGCATCCAGGAACAGCGGGTTGTCAGGCTCAATTTCAAGAAACTTATTGTACATTTCACGAGCCTTATCCTTTTCCCCTCTTGCCGCATAGATCTTGCCAATGCGATATAAAGAGAATTCATTGTTCGGCGCTATCTCGAGCATTTTTTGGTACTGCTCGATGGCTTCTTGGTCCATCCCCTGGCTCTCGTAGTACTCTCCCAATCCCCTGAGTGCGCGCAAGTCTTTGGGATCTTGCTCAAGCAGGCTCTTGTACACGCGGATGACGCCATCTTTCAATTGCAACTTGCGGTAGAGCGCAATCAGAGCCTCTGCCGCATTTCGGTTGTTCGGATTCTTACGCCGATAGTCTTCAAAGTAGATGATACCCTCGGAATAATTACGCATCCTTTCGTGGGATTCAACAAGTGCCATCATCACCGTTAGATTAGTGGGATCCTTTTCAATCTCAGCCCTAAGCATCTCTTGACCTTCTTTGTACCTACCTAACTTCTCGTAGAGTCTCAGCATGAAATCCCACGCAGGAAAGTAACCCGGATCTATGGCAATAGCCTCGCGATACTTTGCGAATGCCTGATCATTCTTGTCCTGCTCTATGTATATGCGCGCAATCCTACAAATGGCCTCCACATCCTTTGGATTCTGCTTTAAGATTGTGTTGCATTCCTTTAGTGCCTCGTCCAGCCGCCCGTTTCTTACAAGGGCGTCGATCAGCAACCTCCTTACTTCAACCTGCTCGGGCTTGCGTTCTAGCAGTCTTCGGTACTCGATGATTGCCTGGTCCTCCTTACCCATGATACTGAGAATGCGAGGAATGTTGACAAGTTGATACACTTCGTCCGGTGCGTGTTGTTCAATCTCTTTATACTTGGCAAGTGCCTCCTCAAGTCTACCCTGCCGCTCATATATATCAGCAATCCTTGCGTAAGGCAGTGGGCTGTTTGGAACACGCGCTGCAAACGCCTCGTATTCCTTGATTGCTTCATCAAACTTCCCCTGGAACTCGTAGATCCCGCCTATGGAGAAGTATGTCGCAGGCGAATACGGGTCCTTTTTCTGCGCCTTCCGGTAGTAATCAATAGCCTGGTCGAATTGCTCCATGTCGTCATATAACTGGGCTGCGGTATACAAAGTTTCAAGGTGTTCGGGAGCAATCTCCAGCATGGCTTTCAACTCCTCCAATGCCTTGTTGAACTCCCGCCGCCTTCTCAGAAGTTGAATGATCGCCGAGCGCGCTTCCAACCGCTGAGGGTCACCTTCCAAATATTTGCGATAAACCTCGATCGCCTTTGAGAGATTGTTTCTCCGCTCGTACATGGCTGCCCATCGCCCGGCAACTTCGAAGTCCTTGGGATCCAATGAAAGGGCTGCACCGTATTCGGCAGCCGCCTTATCAAGCATACCTTTCTGCTCATAAATCCAGGCAAGTCCCAGGTGATTCGACTTCACCTTCGGATTGAGTTTATTCGCTTTCTCAAACCATTCCGCCGCTTCGTCCATCTTTCCCATCTTCGTTAGCACAATGGCGACGTTTGCAGCAGCGGAGTCGTCGTTAGGGTCAAGTTCCAAGACTTTCTCAAACCTCTCTAGCGAAACATCAAACTTTTGTAGCCCGTGATATGCTCGACCAGAATCGAAATACGCAGAACTATCCTTAGGATTGATGGCTATGAGTCTGTCAAAAATGTCAGCGGCTTCCTTAAACATCTGCCCCTCGAGGTAAGCGTTTCCGAGAGCCCTGAGGTACAAACTATTCTTCGGATCCATCTCGACTGCTTTCTTTAGGCTCTGGATAGCCGGCTTGTAATCCTTGACCTGCACCTGGCACGAACCGAGGGCATACCATGAATGGGCATCATTTGGACTGAGACCCACTACCTTCTTAAACACCTCAATGGCTTCCTGTACTTTCCCTTGGCTTGCCAGCACTGATCCCAGATTGAACTGCGCTTGCACGTTCTTGGGGTCTACCTTGGCTGCCTCGCGTAACTCTGCCTCAGCCGCCGCATAATTCTTGTCCAGTGCGTACGCGGTGCCAAGTTCAATGCGGGCGTCGGTCAATTTTGGATCAAGAGAGACCGCTTTCTTCAGGGTTTCGATCCCTTCACTTCGCCGATTGGCACGAAGTTGAACCTGTCCTAGCAGGAGGTGCAGGCGGGCGTTCTTCGGTATTTTGCCGATCCCCTCCTTCAAGACTTCTTCAGCCGGACTCAGGTCGCCCAAAACGGTATAGGATTGCGCCAGAGCAGCGTAAGCCGCCCAACTCGTTGGGTCAAGGTCAATCGCCTTCCGAAATTCCGATATTGACTCTTTGACCTTTCCAGCCTTTACCAATAGACTGCCCTTGTCAAAATGTGCTTTTGCCGTGTCAAGTGTCTGTGCGTAAGTGGCTGTAGATAGAAAACAGACGAATAGTAAGCAAAGAAGTCCAAAGCGTACCAGACGTGTGGGCATTTTAAGTTCCTTCTGGAAAAGACCTGCAGTGAATATTGCCGCGAGTCGCGCAGCACGGGTATTCTAGGCTATCGGGAATAGAAAGTCAAGACGAAATGAAGCAGCCACCCCCCACAGGTAGCTGCTTCTTGTTTTTTTTGGGGTAAGAAAAGCACTCCGATTAGCGTTTGAGCTTTCGCACCCAAAAACCTGCCAGACCAGAACAACCGATTAGGAGCACCGAGAGACTACCAGGCTCAGGAACTGCAGGAACCATTAGTTTTATCGGATGGTACGCATCGCCACCATCTTTGGTATAAACGTATCCATCGGCTGGGATCGTATTCGGAACTATTATTTTGTAAATCCCCGTCCAGACAGTTTCTCTCGGGATTTGCTGAGTCTCGGTGGCTTGCCAACATATGTAGTCATAACCTGGTTCCCTGTTCCCGTGGAACATTGCCCATTTCTGGTCGGTACCTCCGACCCAGGGTCCACTTGCGCTCGCTACCCAGGTAAATGGCACCTGCATATCAACTTGGATGAAGCCGAAAGGATCCGTGTTGTCTCCATTCGTGTGTACGGTGTACGAGTACGTAAATGTCGCACTATCGAAGGAAAAAGTCACAGATGGATAGACCACATCGCCTAACGCAACGTTGGGCAAAACAGGAACCAACAAAACAAAGAGAATGATGAGCATAAACCTGTTTCGCAGTACCATCGCCGTCCTCCTTATCCAGGGTCAATGTCTCGGCGCAAATCCTTCCGGCGCCTACTCTATACACAAACTCCCCCTTGCCAGAACCTACTTGATCGGGCAAAGGACTATTTTCAAATACTCACCACTCTGGAAACCTGCAAGAACCGTGCCAAAGTTACAGGAAAGGAAACTAATACATGAAAATATTTCAGGCAGAGTTTAGGGCGGATCGCAGCCGCAAGTTACCCAATTCGTTGGTGGTTGGATTGACACTTCTTCGTCCCCGTGATAGACTCCCCACCAGCATGAAGCCTGCCGTAGCCTTGGTCATACTCACTGCAGTGTGGTCTCTGTGCTCATCTGGCGCATGGGGTCAGGACATTCCTTTTCGGACCATGCGCACGGAACACTTCATCATCTATTACTCGCCCAACCACATTGCGGTGGCGAGAAAAGCCGCTCACGTGGCCGAGCAGTGGCACCAAACCCTCACCGAAAAGTTGGGAATCAAAGCTGGAGGAATCACCCCAATATATTTGTATCCGGACCGACGTTCCTTTGCGAGGGCAACAGGGCACCGCCCTGAGGAGAGTATCGTAGGCACCGCTCATGTAAGGAGCCTTGCCATTAAGGTAGACGCATCTGATACCTTTGCCAGGATTCAGGACATCATCCCCCACGAACTCGTACATGTCCTTGTGTCCCGCTATCTTGGGATCTCAGCAAGGCGGCTTCCACTGTATATGCATGAAGGGCTCGCAAAGTACCTCACAGATGATTGGTCGGCAGGGGATTCCGAACTACTAAGTAAGGTGGCTTCCTCAGGGCGTTTCATTCCCCTCAACCGTCTTGTTGACCAATTCCCTACCGACCCCGAAGAGCAAGGAATAGCCTATGTGCAGGGATATTCCATAACTGAATACATAGTAAGAAAGTACGGTCCGGAAAGTATTTCTGACCTGCTATCCGAAATCAAAGTGGGGCGCACATATGCGGTAGCAGTGGAATACAGCCTTGGTACAAATGTGAATACTCTCGAACAAGAATGGCGAAATTATCTTTGGGATAAGTATGGAATGGAACGTTGGTTACGCCTCGGAATGGCTACCGTTTCTGCAGGAATGGCTCTGCTTGGTCTCTTTGCATTCCGGGCGAGATGGATACGTAAGCGTCGAAAGGCCGCCGAACTTGAAGGCGAGTCGCTCAACTGCAATGTGGACTATGGGCAACACATCTGATAAAATCAGCGGACAGCCAGAGGGACCCGCCCTTGTGCCATGGGTAAACCCCACGTGTGCACTTTTCAAGAGTCCCTTAGCATTAACTCTACTTATATGTCTCTCATTGAGGGTACTGGACTTTGCTTTGCCCTCACCTGCACATGCAAGCAAAACTATGGAGGCCATCACTGTGGAACTCAAAAACGAATGCCTTGCCATCACTTTCAGTACCACTGGAGGCACCTTGAGGTTGGCAAATGTTCGGGACTCATCTGGTTATGAGTTCCTGAACCCTCAATCAGAACCAGGTGGCACACGGGAAACCCCTCCTGCGCGCAATGGAAATCTTTGGCGGATTCGGTTCAGAGACCCAAAGGGACAGCCGCTAATTGCCCAAAGCGCAGACGCTGTACTTATCAGTCATCGAAAGGGTGAGTTCGTGTGGGAAGTACCGATGGGTGACGCATGTGCCCAGATTCGAATGACGGTGAGACTGAATAAGAAGGATTCGCTATCGTACTGGTCTCTCAGCGGTAATCTCCCTGAAGGATGGATAATTACGTCGGTGGACTTCCCAATCATCGAAAACATCAAGCCAAAGACAAGAATGGCGGCACCATTTGGATGGGGGCTAGAATATGAAATGAAGCCTGGCGATTCTTATGAGGGGACCTATCCATCTCTGGTTGCCGCAATGCAATTTCTGGCATTCTACAATCGAGGACACGGATTGTATATAGGTGCTCACGATCCCCATGCAAACCATAAACACTTCTCCGCAAAGGCAAGCAACGAGGGTATCGCATTTAGCCTAACCAACCACCTGGCTTTTCTTGAGAAGCCTGCGCGAGAATGGAAGGTTCCGTTCGACGTGGCAATCGGTGTCTTCGCAGGCGATTACTATGACGCTGCGCAGATATACCGCGAGTGGACGTTCAATGCGCCGTGGGGCAAGGCTGGTGCGGTATCGAAGCGCCCAATTCCAGAATGGCTAAAAGAAACTGACCTGTGGATTCGAGTAAAGGACGTATGGAGCGACATTGAATCGGAACCGGTGGAAAATCTTGAGATGGCAAAGCAAGCGGCAGATTTCTTTGGCATTCCAATTGCGTTTCATTGGTACACGTGGCACGAGATACCATTTGACACGCTATACCCCGAGTACTTCCCTGCAAAGCCACACTTTGCTGAAGGCGTGCGAGCGCTTCAGGAATCAGGATTTCATGTCATGCCGTACATAAACGGACGACTCTGCGACCCAAACTCCCGAACGTGGAATGAGGAACAGGGGTACAAATGGGCCGCGCGCAAAGAAAATGGTGAGCCTTACACAGAAGTTTACGGCTCCAAAGTTCCGCTCAACGTCATGTGCCCGTACACAACGCAGTGGCAACAAAAAATTGCGGGCATCGTGGAACGGCTGGTAAATGAATACAATGTGGACGGCGTCTATATTGACCAAATCAGTGCGGCTGCGGCAGTAGAATGCTTTGATCCTAAGCATGGCCACCCGTTGGGAGGCGGTCATTTCTGGGCGGACGGTTACAGACGTTTTCTTGATCTCACGAGAAAAAGGCTCCCACAGGGCAAAATACTCACAACCGAGGAAAATGCCGAGTGCTGGCTTGACCAATTTGACGCTCTACTACTCGTGAATACCCCAGTCGGTGTCAGGAGAGTGATCCCGCTCTTCCCAGCAGTGTACTCAGGTCGCACAATCGTCTTCGGCTTCCAATACACTCTGCCCGAAGACCTGCGTGACTCAGCCCCATGGAGAGCGAAGATGTCTCAGGCGTTTGTTTTTGGGTCGCAACTTGGATGGGTAAGCCTTAGCACCTTAATGGATCCAAGCGTGCGCCCTGAGGCGGAATTCTTGCGCAGGCTCGTGCAATGCAGGAGATTCGGGCATGAGTATCTCACCTTCGGCAGGTTTCTTGGAATGCTGGACGTACGCGGAGACAACCCAGCATTAAAGATCAGCGCAATAAGACCATTTGACGGTCCTTGTTCGTTCACACTGCCCACAGTTCTTGCTTCAGCGTGGTTAGGCGAGGACGGAAGCCTCGGAGTTGCCGCCGTGAACCAGTCAGACAAGGAACGTCTGGTTTCGGTTCGTCTTCCCCTCGCCAGGGCAAAGATACGCGCTTCGAAAGGATTCAACCTCGTACGGTTTGGTCCAACCGGAATGGAGTCTGAGTGTCGGTCAACGGACGAGACACAAAGTTTCGTGATTCCCGCGGCGTCCGCGCTAATAGTCAAAATAAGACAAAGCCAAGGCAAGAATTGATGCGAAACAAAATGCACGCTTGAATCCAGACTACTGCTACCACTGATCTGGCGCGGAGCGGTTTATATCTCCTTGCCATAAATATTCTCGTGTCTCTGAGACCACGACACCGTTGAGCAACACCAGCGCCATAAGATTTGGGATTGCCATGAGTGCATTTGCGGCATCTGCAAACTCCCAGACCACTTTCAAGGCGGTAATTGAGCCGACCATCACGCCAGCAACCCAAAGCACCCTGTACGGCACAATCGCCCTTCTGCCAAACAAGTACTCGACCGCACTCTCACCGTAGTAGGACCAGCCTAATATTGTGGAAAAGACAAATACCAAGAGACCAACAGTCAGCACTGTCGGGCCGACGGTCGGGATCTTTGCAAACGACAACCTGGTAAGCGCCGCCCCTTGCGCACCAGTATTCCAAACTCCAGAGTTGACCAGAACAAGACCCGTCAAAAGACAAATCACCACGGTGTCCCAGAAGGTGCCTGTCGAAGATACGAGCGCTTGTCGAACTGGATTCTTTGTCTTTGCTGCAGCGGCGACTATAGGCGCCGAGCCCAGCCCGGATTCGTTTGAAAAGAGCCCGCGTGCGACGCCATATCGCGCCGCCATCATTACCGTGGCTCCGGCAAACCCGCCGGTCGCCGCCATGCCTGTGAAGGCTGACTTCAGGATTAAGGCAATTGATGCCGGCAGGGTCTCATACTGCATGCATATGATTACGACGCAACCCAAAACGTAGAATACCACCATAAATGGCACAAGACACTCGCAAACCCGAGCAATCCACTTGATGCCACCGAGGATAACAATACCCGTAAGTAGAGTCAGAATTAGCCCTGTGAGCCATGTTGGTACTCCGGCAACTTCGTTGACCATGTGCGAAATGGAATTCGCCTGAACGGTATTGCCAATCCCAAACGCCGCAATTGCCGTAAAGACACAGAAGAGGACACCAGCCCATTTTATGCCAAGACCGCGTTCCAGCGCATACATTGGGCCACCCAGTACCTGACCATCCTCAGTGCGAATCCGATACTTTACTGCCAAGAGTGCTTCGGCATACTTAGTGGCGATGCCGAACACACCGGTAAGCCACATCCACAAGACCGCCCCCGGCCCACCAATCGCCACGGCCGTCGCAACCCCTACAATGTTGCCTGTCCCAACTGTGGCCGCCAACGCCGTCGTCAACGCACCAAATTGACTGACTTCGCCCTGGCCTTCGCTATCCGATGAAAAAGATAGCCTGATCCCAAGCGGGATGTATCTTTGAATCCCCCTAAGCCGCACCGTGAGGAACAAATGGGTGCCGAGCAAAATAATCAACATCGGCGGTCCCCACAAGTAGCCATTAAGCCAATTTAAGAAAGTATCAACCATGCCAACCTCACGCAATCGGTACGAAAATATATCCTTTAATGCATCTCCAGTGCCTGCGCATCACCAGACTTCGGAGAACCGCAGGGGAGCAGGCTCCGCGTCCGTAGACACCGCATCATACCAATCCTTGCAGACTGCGCTATTATGGCGTTCCTAGTTCCGCCGGTAGGACACAATCGCGAAAGTCCACAGACCTATTCCACAGTCGGTCTAGAGCCCCTCTGCACCTGGCAGATGTGCTTCACCCTTGCCTCGTCTGAGGCGAGCAGACAGAATCCGCCAGACTTCTCTGGCTTCATCAACCCTGAGGGCAACGATCATACTTATATAGGCGAGCAACGCTAGACCCAAAGATGCAACCACCCCGACTAATGACCCCATTGGCGTGTTTGGGTTTATTACTCTACTGACAGCATGAAAAACCATCCACGCTACTCCACCGGCCACTGCAGACGACGCGCATACCTTCGCAAATGACCTCATTATCAAACCGCCATTCAGTCCTCCAAGGCGCCGCCGCAGTAATTCCAAGAGGATAACCATATTCAGAATTGCGGCGACAGAAGTCGCAAGTGCCAAACCGCCGTGCCCTAGAGGTCTCATGAAAAGCCAATTCATAGGAATGAAGACAAAAGTCATGATAGTGCCGACGACTACCGGTACCACCGTATCCTGCATTGCATAGAAACCTCTCGTAACGATCGCTTGTCCAGACCACGCAGCAATCCCTATGGAGTACATCGCAAGCGCATAGCCCACATATGGCGCGTCGGCAGAAGTAAACTGTCCATGCTGGAAGAGCATGCGCACAATAGGAGTAGCAAGCACAATCATCAGAACAGACGAGGGCACCGTGAGCAGGAATATCCCACGCAGACCAAAGTTGACACTTGCCCTTAGTTGATCCATCTCCTTTCTTGCCGCTTGCTCAGCCAACGTGGGAAATAGCGCAACTGCCGACGCCTGCGCAAATACACCTAGCGGCATCTGCATCAGCCGGTTGGCGTAGTTTAATGCGGCAACGGCACCTTCCTCAAGGTAAGTGGCAAACCACCGGTTGAAAATCACATTCACGTATGGCAGAGATAGACCGAGCAGCACAGGCAGTGCAAGTTTACCTACTTTCTTAACTCCAGGGTGACTCAGATTCAAACTTGGCTTGAATGTGACGCCCAATCTGCGCACAGCAAGTATCTGAAGGAGACAATTACCAATGAAAGCCCCCACAAGTGCCCCCCACATGAGGCTGGATATGCCAAGTTTTGACGCGAAGAATACACCGCCACTAATGATGCCGATGTTGTAGATAATTGGTCCCAGGGCAGGAGCAACAAAATGCTGTCGGGAGTACAAGGTACCAATAATCAGTCCGCCTATAAAAAAGAACATCTGTGCTGGCAGGACGATACGGGTGAGATAAATTGTGATTGCCAGAAGATCCCTGTGCTGCCTAGCAAAGCCCGGAGCAACAAGGGGTACCAACTGCGGCGCGAAGATCTCAAAGGCGATTATCAATACCGCAAGTACCAAAAAGATGAGCGTGCCGATGATACTGAATACTTCCCATGCCTTGTCTGTTTCCCCTTTTGTCCAGTACTCGGTAAACACAGGGATGAATGCGCTGCTCAGTGCACCACTGGAGAGGAGAAAATACAGCAGGTCGGGTAGATTGAAGGCGACACCGTATGCGCTCACTAAGCCCCCAGCGCCGAACTGGTTCGCAATCACCATTTCGCGCACGAGACCAAGCAGCCTGCTCAGGAATATGGCCGCCATCATGATGCCGGCGGCCTTTGTGACAGTCTTTGTAGTAGACATAGAAATGGCAGAAAACCAAGGCGGACCACATGTATTGCTAAGAGGTCCATGCTCCCTGCGTTTATTCGCAAGTATACGCATACCCACACCCTGTGTCAATCAGGGATGACGCGCTTTTATTGATTCCAGAGTAGTCGCCATCTCCCTTATCAAGAAGGTTAAGCAAAACTAATTGGGCAAGTGCCCGCCTAATAAAGGAATCTTGCTATTACTTGTAGTATGGTAAGCATTAATAACTTCCACAAATTGTTCATTGGAGGCTACCGTTGAGAACAGAATACGAATCAATTCAACTAGCGGCACTGCTCCACGATATAGGTAAGTTTCTCCAAAGAGGCACTGACATACGCGAAAAGCACAGTGCCCTTTCAGCCGTCTTTGTGGAAAACTACTCCAAATGCTTCGAAGATCCTCATCTAATAAAGGAAATTGTTAGCCATCACCACGAGGGGCGTGGCACAGCACCAGAAGACATGCCGGACGCCATACCAGACCCACGTGTGCGCATGTTGGCATACCTCGTGTGCAGGGCGGATAACTTCGCATCTTCTGAGCGACCGGAATCGAGTTTCGTCGGCGGATATAAGGCACGGGTGGCTCTAGACTGTGTTTTTTCGAATATCAATATTGGCTTGGGAACTCCTCCGCCACCCTCAAGGTATCCCCTTTTGCCGCTATACTCGGGGAAAGCCTTCCCTTCTCCAAAGTTAACGTCAGAACATCCTATGAAGCATTACGAGACTCACCTCGAAAACTTCGAATCTGATTTTGATACTTGCTTTGTCAAACCTTACAAAGGGATGGCTGATACAATGCTGTCTCTCCTACAAAAATACCTCTGGTGCATTCCCAGCGACACCACCAAAGAACCTCGAGATGTTTCTCTCGCTGACCACATGAAAGCAACCTGCGCGATTGCATCCTGCATGTATAAGTATCATGAAGAAAATGGATGGCACGAAGAAAGTGTCAAGGACGATGACCTCGTTCGTTTGAAACTTGTGTGCGGAGATATCTCAGGGATTCAGAATTACATATACGAAATCACAAAAACAGGAACTTCAGACGTCGCGAAAAGACTTCGCGCGCGGTCGTTCCGCATATCTTTACTGACAGAAGCAATTGCACTTAACTTCTTAAAGGCGCTCGACCTGCCTCAGGCCTGCAAAATAATGGCAGCAGGCGGTCAGTTCTATATCCTCGCCCCTAACACTCAAACTACAAACGAAACTCTGCGAAAACAACGTAACCTAATATCCAAATGGCTTCTCGATAATTTTATGGGCGAACTCGCTATATCCGTTGCCGATACCGAAGTAGCACCCGACGAATTGAAGCAAGGTAGGTTTGACCAGGCACTTCGCCGAATACGCTGCCTCACTGCTGAATCAAAACTTCGCAAGTTTGAGGATGCAATTACCCGCTCCGAAGTTGTGTTCGAAATGAACTACGAAGGAAGGGGAGCTTGCTCGTGTTGTGACCGCCGTCCGGCCAAGCAGAGTAGCGATTTATGTGACGTCTGCAAACAGGACGAGGCGCTGGGAAGAGAACTCGTTTCTCGCACCAATGATGGATTGTGGCTTGAAATATTGGATTCGCCAGGAGGCAACATAAGTTTGCCAGGCGGTTGGTCGGCAAAAGTTATTACAACAAAACCCACTGCTCAAGCAAATACAGTCCATTTTTACAACCTGACCAGTTCCAAACTCCTAACAGGAACGCCATGCGGATTCTTCCCTTATGCTGGCTATGTGCCCCGATGGTCGCCTGAAGAGTACGAATTACTCAGTGATGAACGGAAAAAAGAGGAGCCAGACATCGAAAACGTGAGGCGTGGTACAGCCGTGAAGAGTTTCTCCGATCTTGCCGAAGCATCCGACGGCGCACCCTTGCTAGGCATTCTGAAAGCAGATGTTGATCACCTTGGTCTCATATTTACCCTTGGCACCAAGGGCACCGCTTCTATCAGCCGAATAGCCACACTAAGTAGTTTCTTACAGGACTTCTTTGCCTTTGAGTTGATCTCCATAGTCAAAGAGCACTTCCCGAACACATATGTTGTCTATTCTGGCGGTGACGATCTCATGCTTGTCGGACCATGGACGGACCTCATACAACTTGCCTATAAAATAAGAACCGAGTTCGCCGAATTCACAGGACAAAATCCAAATATTACGCTTTCCGCAGGCATCGGTACCTTTCGTCGAACAAGCCCTATCTCTCTCACCTCGCGAATCACGAGCAACATACTCGAGCAGTCTAAATCAGGAGGCAGGGACAGCCTTACAGTATTCGGGACCACCGTAAAGTGGTCTGCTTTCGAAAGTATCAACAATTGGATGACATGTCTTTATGAAGCCGCTGTGGGCGAAGAAACCGAAGACAATGAAGAAAAGAACAACAAGAAATTATCTTCGAGTTTCCTCTACCGCCTGCTTGGCTATCAAAATCTCGCAATGAGATATTTTGAAGGAGGTGATGACCTACCGGCTCGCGCTGCAATGTTCCGCCCGTACTTAGCTTACGACATAGCACGCAATCTAGACCCAGAGAAATTGAAAGACAAACCACACTTGCTTCGTCTGAGGGAACGCCTAATCCGATTAATCGAAGGCGGCAAAGAGGATTGGCAGCCCCTCGGACCAGCACTGACTTGGTGTCTGTATCGCTTGAGAAAGGAGGATAAATGATCACTATGTACCGCATTTTCAACGATAAGAATGCTTCACTGGCTGAACTGGTAACAAAGGACGCCCGTGAACTTGCCCAGCACGTGGCCGCTGGAGACGAAACGACAAAGTCACAAATAAGACGTTTCTATCAGGAATATGTGATGCTCCGACGAAGCATACCACCCGGCGACAAAGATGCTTATAAAAAGCATGAGGTTGCCCTCAAGATGCTCATCGCCAAGGTAGAGTATGCCGCTGCACGAAAGGGCTCAAAAATCAACGAGAAGTTCAAAAAGTGGCTCAAAGAAAACCTGCAAGCGCTGAACGGCCCTGAGGACGTCCACAACTTCGGAGACTACTTCGAAGCCTTTGTCGGATACTTTTGGGGCGCGCAGCCCGATAAGGATAAGAAAGACCAGCAAAATCGCTGACTCTAATGCAAGTTGGCTAATGGAGGGAGATAAGCAATGAAACTTCTAAAGGTAAAGCACATCACAGGAAAAATTAGAGTCCTCACAGGACTGCATATCGGCGGCTCACAAGAAGCGACTCAGATAGGTGGTATGGACAACCCGATTATCAGACAGCCCAAAGACAATATGCCATATATCCCTGGTTCCAGTCTTAAAGGCAAGATGCGCTGCCTGTTGGAACTGCATTTAGGCAAAGTCGACACCAAAAACAACGGAAAGGCTCATTCTTTCCAAGACGCCTGCGCTGACAAAGACCCATGCCCGATATGCCATATCTTTGGCATCGCCGCATCCGATAATGCACAAATTGGTCCAGCAAGACTTATTGTCCGCGATTGCCTGCTGGACACTGAAGATGAAACCGTAAAGAGGCTGATTGACGAGTCCCGGGGCTTCCCTCTGTCTGAAGAAAAAACGGAAGTCCAGATCAACCGCATCACCGGCGCGGCCTATGGCGGCAGCCTCAGAAAGACCGAGCGAGTGCCCGCTGGAGCAGTCTTCAACTTGGACATGACCTACCGTGTATTTGATCTCGGAGACGGCGATGGCGGAAAGAGAGACGAGGACCTGTTCAAGTATGTGAAGAAAGGACTTGCCCTGGTCCAAAAAGATGCTCTCGGCGGAAGCGGTAGCCGCGGTTACGGCAAGATCGCCTTTGAGAATCTCAAAGTCGATGGAGAGGAAATCTCACTAGAGGAGGTTTAGGTCGTGCCATACGTCAGAGTTGTATTCAGCCTGGCTTCTTCGTACAGCACTCCGTTCCAAGCCGATACCATATTCGGTCACTTGTGCTGGTCCGCTGCGTACTTGGAAGGCGATGAAGCCTTAGCAGAATTTCTGAGCAGATTCGAGTCTGAGCCACCTCTTCTGGTATCCGATGCGTTCCCAGCGATTCGAATGCAAAACGGGGACAAGCCAATTTACTACCTGCCTCGTCCCACGGTTGCGCCCAAAGAAGATGACATAGAGGAAATCGAGAAGTTCGCCGGCGAGAACGCAGATCGAAGCCGACTGCGCTTACTTTTCACAGCACTGAAGACGATCGAGAAGAAAGCCTGGCTTTCAGAGTCTGCTCTGCTTAATCTCCGTACGCGTCTCAACTGGAAGGAATTGGTACTTGCATTCCTCCGTCTAGACATATGCCCAGCAGCATGTATTCCACGCTCACAGGTTGGCTGCCAATGCACTGATTGGACAAACTGCCCTGCTCTTGAAACAACGGAACGTTCGGACGCGTGTAAGCATCCTGTTAAGCCGTACGACATCCTTTCACCAGTGATGCACAACGTCATCAATCGGTGGTCGGGCACATCGGAGAATGTGTTTACCGACGAAGAACGGTTTCCTGGCACAGACTTTCACTTCATTGCTCGCCTGGATGGCTCGACTGTCACAGAGTCGAGGCTTAGAGCCTGGGTCGAATACATGGCTGAGTCCGGATTCGGCAGAGACGCATCCACTGGCAAAGGGGCCATGAAAGATGTAGCCTTTGAGACCTTCGATTGGACGAATGACGACGCAGATTGGTTTCTCAATATATCCTCCGCATACGTCCCAAAGAAGGGCGAACTTCCCGAAGGCAGTTATGCCGTGCATGTCAAACGAGGCAAAATCGGAGGAACCTACGTTCTATACCACAGCCCGTGGAAGAAACCAATCCTGATGATCCAGGCGGGCGCGGTTCTTCGTGGCTCTCCAGCCAAAATCTATGGACAATTAGTGCCGAGGGTGCATTACACTCTGCCACAAGTTGTTCAGTACGGCTATGCCTTCCCATTGGGGGTGATCGCTAATGTTTGAGGAATACAACCTAAGCATCATACCACTAACGCCGATACACGTGGGCACTGGCGACGCCATGTGCCCTGGCGAATACTTCGTCTTCGGAAGTTCACCAAACGTTGTCTACGTGTGCGACCTTGCGTCCGTACCCGACGAAGAATTAGGTCCCTGGCGAGACCTACTGCTCCGATGGGTCACTGAGAATCCGCTGACGTGGCCCGCGAATGTCGCAACGCATTCGGGGATGTCTCAATTTATCAAAAAACATGCCAGCCGCCAATGCAAAACAACTAAAGAATGCTTCGAGCAAATAACAAAACGCTGGGGGAAAGGCATGAGCGAACTCGCAATCTCCACGATATACAGGACTCTGCATGGCCCCGTCATACCCGGAAGTACAATGAAGGGCGCACTGCGCACCGCATTATTGTATGAAAGGTTCACGAAGCCATCCAAGCCCATCAAAAGAAATGATTCACGAGATGCGATGCGATGGGAGAGACAAATCTTGTTCCCCGGCTCCAGCGGCGAGATTAAGGACGACTTCATGTCTGCCCTAAAGGTGTCGGATTCGCAGGCTGTCAAAGTGACGACATGGGTAGTCCAGCCCAAGCACATAGGCATGGCAAAAGAAGCCCAGGAGATGCAGGATTACATGGAATGCCTGCCGCGTGCCAAGCGTGACAACCCTTACGGGATCCGGTTTACCGTGTCCATCGCTACTCGAGTGCTCCAACTGCGCGGGAAACCAAACATTATTACTATGGATCAATTAATGGAAGCATGCCGGCTCTTTTACGGCAAGGTGCTCGAGGAGGAGATTACTTATTGGAGTCATGCAAACACGCAATATCACAAAAATGCGCTGAAAAAATGCGAGGAGATCAAAGAAATTGCCCAGAAGCATAATGCCGGGGCTCTGATTCGACTCGGGCGAGGGTGTGGCATGAACTCCCTAAGCGTGAATATCGCCAAACCTCGGAGCAAGTTCCGAAGCCTGCGCACTGACCCAGAGTACCGATATGACCCGAGAACACGAGTGCTACTAGGAGGCATGCCCCCAGGGTGGGCTTTGCTAAACGTGGAGGCAACGAAGAGAGATGCTAGCCGCCATTGATGTTCGCCTTTATTCGGAAAACGACTGCATACTGCCCCACCCGTGTGCTCATATGCTCCATGCGGTCGTCCTTGACATGGTGCGTAGGATGTCACCTGAAGCCGCCGAAGAACTCCACCGCGAGTCTCAGGTCAAGCCGTTTTCACTCTCCACACTTTGGCCAAGAAAAGGCGCAAAAGGCGACTCCTTGCTTATACCACCTTATACCGAATGCCGCTTCCGGCTATGTACAGCCAACCGGCAAACCTTTGAGACATTTGGAAGACCTTTGTTCGCCGCCATTGCACAAGGTGCTTCGCTTCAAATCGGACCATACGCCTTTCGCATATTATCCGGCGACATCGAGGATAGCGCAAAAGGCGCGGCTACTTACCAGGAACTTCTTGGACAGGAAAGAAATGAAGCACTACTGCGCTTTGTTTCCCCAACCACCTTCCGGCGAAGGGGCATTGCTGTGCCCATCCCCGAACCCGAACTGGTCTATGGCAGTCTTTGGCAAAGGTGGAAAGCCTTTTCCCAGATAGACATCCCCGAAGAAACATACGACCAAATGTGTTCTTCTCTTGCTGTGTCGGCATTGGATGTCCACACCCGCGCATGGAAGTATCCCCGATACGTTTTGGTAGGCTTCGTCGGGCTAGTCAAGTTCGAACTCGTGCGTCCCGTGAACTCTGATGTGCAAAGGCTCTTTTCGGCACTTTCCAGACTTGCTGGCTTTACCGGCGTCGGCTACCGCACCACCATGGGCATGGGACAGTGCAGATTAATTGATCAACAATTACCCGACGAATCAGAGGTAGATCTCGAAGACGATCAACGGAGGGATGATGACATATGAAAATCTTAATCGTTTCAGCAGTCGGTACATCACTACTGACAAACCACGCAGACGAGCAGACGCGCAGGCTCCTCGCGAAAACTGCCAACCTAAATGAAAACGAAATTCCAAAAGAGGAACTAGATTTGCTTCGCAGATGGGTAGAGGAAGTCCAGGAGTTAATGAAGGATGCCCAGCCCACGCTCTGGCGAGAGAGAAGTGCGGAGGTAAACGGCATACTTTCTTACCTTGACGAACGAAAAGACGCTAATGTCCACCACGTCTTGGTGGCAACCGACACCTGGCAGGGAAAGACCGCAGCCGCTATGGTGGAGGACTTCCTCAGGAAGTCATGCAACCACACTGTCGAAGTTCTCACGTTTGAACGACTTTCGACTAAAAGCACATATGATTTCAATCAGGGCATGGCCCATTTCGTGAAATGGTGCCAGGGTACACTCCCCGATTACAAAAAGAAATCATGGCATGTCGTTTTCAATGTCACCGGCGGCTTCAAAAGCGTTCAGTCATATCTCACCATTCTAGGAATGCTTTACGCCGACGAGATTGTGTACACCTTTGAACCTCCGGCAGGAGGGCTGATCACCATTCCCAGGCTACCGATGCGCCTTGACGCCGAAGATGTCTGCAGGCAAAATGCTGTCGCCCTAGAGATTCTTAGAAACTGCCAGCAGATGCGCAAAGCCGACCTCGGGCAGTGCGACCTGCCAGATCTTTTTTTGGAGGAAGTGCCGATTGACGATACTCCGTATGTCTCTCTTTCAGTGTGGGGGCGAGCAGTATGGGGCGAATACCGTAAGGATATCCTCTCTGAAAAGTTGCTGGAGTGGCCAAGGCTGGAATATGCGAATACTTTCAAACGGGATTGGGAGGACATCTGCGAGAAAAATGACAGATTTTCCATTCAAGAAGCACTAGCCAAGGCATCCGCAATATTGGTCGAAAGCAATGGGGATATTGCGAAATTGAAGACAGACGGCGGTCTGCAATATGAAGAATACAAAGACCGTAAGGGAATCGCCCATTTTAGGATTAGCAAAGGCACTCGTGTCAGTTGCACGAAAAGCAATGGAGGTTTGAGACTGCGACATGTGGGGGCACACGACTACGTAAATAGAGACCCCTGACGACCACCGCGATGAGTGTGCTCTTTGTTGACGAACATGGTGCATGCGTCCGGTATTCAGGAGGGCGAATAATAGTCACCGACCCTGAGGACAAAGAACTGGCGTCACTACGGGTACAAGAAATCGAGACAGTGGTGATCTGCGTCCATGCTTCGGTGACCAGTGCCGCATTAAGCGCACTGCTCCACGCCGGTGTAGATACTGTGTACGTTGACCATAACGGTCGTTACTTGGGACGAACACAGCCTGCACTAGCAAAGAACTTAAATCTGCGCCTAGCGCAGTACGCGGCATTCGGAGATGAAAATTTCCGGCTAGAAATCGCTCGACGGATTGCAACCGGGAAGGTCACAAACATGCGCGTGGTCTTGCTGAGACAAGCCCGATACCGCAAAAGTGAAACAGTCTCAGCAAGAGCAAATAGGATCTTGGAGTCGTTGAACGCTCTTTCTCTCGCGGAAAATCCACAGGTGGTACTAGGGCTCGAGGGCACTGCAACTAGAGAGTATTTTGCAGCACTTTCTGAGACGCTGTCGCCGCCGTTTGTTTTCGACGGAAGGAGACGCAGGCCCCCTCCCGACCCAGTCAATGCCATGCTGGGCTTTTCATACGCTCTCCTCGCCGGTGTGACGGGAAGCGCAGTTTATGCGGCGGGTCTGGATCCATTCCTCGGCTTCTACCACAGAGAAGCGTACGGAAGGGAAAGCCTGGTACTCGACTTGATGGAGGAGTTTCGCCCTATTGTGGCGGATAGTGTTGTGCTTGCCTGCTGTAACAAAAGAATTGTTGATCCAACCACGGACTTCGAAGAGCGTGATGGTGGCGTGTACCTAAATGAAAAAGGACGCAGTAAGGTCTTTTCTGCCTTCCATTCACGCTTGAAGGAAACAGTACAGCCAGGCGAAGGTCTCAGCGCGATACCATATTCCCGAATCATTCATACGCAGGCTCGAAGACTTGCGCGCTGCGTAGCAACCGGAAATCCTGACTATTGTCCGTTCACTGTCAGATGAAGACGAAAATCTTTGTAGTCGTTTCTTATGACATACCAGATGACAAGCGGCGCACGAATGTAGCAAAACTGATGCTCAGATTTGGCGACCGTGTGCAGTTCAGCGTTTTCGAATGCAACGTAGAAGAGAAGGAATTTTTGATTATGCTGAAGAAATTAGAAAAGGCAGTCTTTCCAAAAGAAGACTCGGTCCGCATATACGTACTTTGTAAAGAATGTGTGTCTCGTATCAGGATCATAGGAATAGGCAAAGTACAGGAGGACCCTGATCTGGTGATTGTGTAGCACTTCTGCGAGAACCTCCGATTGTGTGGATCAAAGGGGAGATTCTCGCAGGGAAATTTGAGCGTGAGGTGAAGAAATAACACCCGCTTGGCAGGAGAAAATGAATAAACGCGGAGGTGATTCTCGCAAAGAGGCTCTGTTACGCTCAAAACATGAGCGTAACACGGAGGATGAGTCAGAAACACTCCAATTCCCGAAAGGGAATTGAAACGCTTATAGCATCGCCTCTGCGTCCGCCAAGATATCGGTTAGGGTCAGAAACACTCCAATTCCCGAAAGGGAATTGAAACCGTTCATAGTACTCGCCTCTTTTCTGCCTACTCGCAATCACGTCAGAAACACTCCAATTCCCGAAAGGGAATTGAAACTTCCTCGGCTTCCTCGGCTTGCGATCGGACCATCCGACAGGTGGGTCAGAAACACTCCAATTCCCGAAAGGGAATTGAAACGACCTAATCGTAGTGGACGATCCGATCAAAGTCGCTGAAGAGTCAGAAACACTCCAATTCCCGAAAGGGAATTGAAACCTGGCACATAAACAAAGTCAGCCTCTGCGTCAACCGGCATCGTCAGAAACACTCCAATTCCCGAAAGGGAATTGAAACTTCCTCCTCCTCCTTTTTATCAGATTAAAACTAGCACTGTCACAGTCAGAAACACTCCAATTCCCGAAAGGGAATTGAAACGTCTCGTAGTCCACGTACCGCATATCAGTATTCTTGCCAGCGGCCGTCAGAAACACTCCAATTCCCGAAAGGGAATTGAAACGTCCCTGATGGGTCAGGGTCTCTAGTGCCGCCCAGTGACGCGGCAGTCAGAAACACTCCAATTCCCGAAAGGGAATTGAAACTGTAACATTATCAGGCTCAGTCCTCTGCTCCTCATAGCCGTCAGAAACACTCCAATTCCCGAAAGGGAATTGAAACGTATCCCCGCGCTCCAAGGTCTCTGGTGCCGCCCAGTGAGAGTCAGAAACACTCCAATTCCCGAAAGGGAATTGAAACATTGATAACAACGTAGGACGCAAACCCTTCTCTGAGGCGGATTTGTCAGAAACACTCCAATTCCCGAAAGGGAATTGAAACGGTCATCGCTGTCCGAACAATTATACGCTCAATTGCGGTCAGAAACACTCCAATTCCCGAAAGGGAATTGAAACCTCTGTATCGCCGAAGATGTCGGAGAAGTCGTCTTCCTCCTGAGTCAGAAACACTCCAATTCCCGAAAGGGAATTGAAACGCTGGGAGTGGGGCTGTCGCCTCTGACAGTGTCTTTTGGATGTCAGAAACACTCCAATTCCCGAAAGGGAATTGAGGAGACTGGCACTGGGAGCCGTGATTATGCCTCGGGCGAGGCAGAGTAGGTCGGTTCGGTATGCGGATTGGTCCTGCGAACAACGGGGGAAACAAATCGGAAAATAGCGGGTATGTGGGGCCTGGGATTACTCCCACATGGGGCATAACCCGAATGAAAACATGAAGGGAAAATTACAATGGCTCGCGCCTAAGCGAGGCATGTGTGCTAATAATACACGGCAACCTTTGCAGAGCCTCTACCCTACTTCCTCCAAGTAGGGTCTTCCTGTGCGAACATAGACTCGCGGTACGCGCTTGCCAACCGTTGTTATTACCTCATCTGCAATCGTGCCCTGCAGGTCTGCAATTTCTTCAATAGAAATGAAGCCATCGCCTTGCCGCCCATACAGCACCACTTCATCGCCTATGTGCACGTCCGGCACATCGGTTACGTCCAGCATCACCTGGTCCATGCATATGCGTCCAATCACAGGGACTCGGATACCATGGACAAGCACAGGTGCACGATTGGAAAGCTGGCGATTATAGCCGTCAGCGTACCCAATCGGGATGGTAGCCACTAGTGTCCTGCGTTTGGCAATGAAAGTTCGCCCATATCCCACCGAGTCACCAACCCCAATCTCCTTCAGGAAGACGATTTTGGTCTTGAGAGTCATTGCCTGGCGAAGTTCCACATCACGCAGGATGTGCTTGGTATCATGCAGACCGTAAAGCATGATGCCAGGACGAACCATATCAAAGTAGGATTCGGGCAGATTAAGAATAGCAGAACTGTTTGCCATGTGCCGTAGCGGGAATATGACACCCGCATCACGAATTTGTGCAGTGACCCTTCGGAAAACCTCTATTTGATCCTGCGAAAAGGTGAGATCTGCATCGCCCGACGATGGGAAGTGAGTGAACACACCTTCGATTTTAAGACCCGGCAGTTTTGAGACAGCGACTGCAAATTCGACGGCTTCGTCTGGGGAGACGCCCAGTCTGCTCATGCCAGTGTCAACTTTTATGTGAACGATCGCCACCTTCCCAGCCGCGCACGCCGCCTGTGACAAAGCCACGGCAAATTCGTGGTCGCAAACAGTCGTCCTGACATCGTATTCCACACATTCGTTCGCCTGGTCTGGAAATATGCGCTGAAGAATGAGGATGGGGGAATCTATCGCCGCATTGCGGAGTTCGATTGCCTCCTCGAGTGTGGCTACCCCCAGCATGTGGGCACCTTCATCCAATACTGTGCGGCTCACCTGGACCGCGCCGTGACCATACCCATCCGCTTTCACTGCCGGGCAAATCTTCACGCCTGGCCCCACCAGGGCTTTGATTTGGCTCAGGTTGAATGCTATGGCGTCCAGGTCAATTTCAGCGATTGTCGGGCGGCTCATGCTAAGTTGCCAACAGCGTCCCTAAATTTGGCGAGTCTACTCCGCAACCACAGGGTTCCTCAGTATCCCAATGCGCTCGATTTCCACTTCCATTATGTCGCCAGGGAAGACTGGCTTCATCCCCTCCGGCGTGCCCGTAGAAATCACATCGCCCGGAAACAGAGTGTGGTACTGGGATATCCAGTGGATGAGATAAGGTATCTTAAACATCAGGCTACGTGTGTTGTCCTTCTGCCGGACCTCACCATTCACCCGCGTCTCTATGTCCAATTCCACTGGTTCCTGGATCTCATCAGGTAGTACAATCCACGGTCCCAGGGGACAAAAAGTATCAATCCCTTTTGACCTGAGCCAAGGGCTAGATATGCTGAGGTCGTGCTTCTGGAGGTCACGGGCGGTCACGTCGTTCATAATCGTATATCCTGCGACATAGGATGGTGCTTCGCTCTCTGGTATGTCTGCACCTTTTCTTCCAATCACGACAGCCAGTTCGCCTTCAGGATCCACTCGGGTCAAAAACTTCTTGTATACAACGGGTTCCTCCGGACCGATCACGGCGGAATTTGCCTTAGCGAAAATAATCGGCTCCGTAGGGATTGCCATGCCGCTCTCCAAGGCATGCGCCATGTAATTGCGTCCCAATGCGATAATCTTAGAAGGGCGCTGGATCGGCGCGAGTAGGCGGTAATCTCTTGTCAGAAACTTATCTTTCATGCCGTGCTTCTCTGCGAAATCCAGCACACTGCGGAAGGTTTCCACGGTGAAGAGCCCCTTCTCCATCAGTTCAACTGGCGAACGCACCGGACACTCACACACCTGCCTATCAAAAAGTTGGTAAGCCTGGAAGGCAGACGTGAAGTCAAACAGCCCGTCGTCCGTGACAATGCCGATTGCTTCTGGCACATCCCGAGCAGAGAATCTAGCAACCTTCATTCCGTCCTCCACATGCAATCTCGCAGTATGTTACCACTAGGTTGGAGAACTGGTCAACAATCGGGGCTATGCGACCAGGCGCACGTTGTGGCGCCCAGTGCAAGCCATCCAGGCGCTAGCACGGCGCCAATCTTGTAATGCTCGGAACTCTTGGTATCCAGATCCTGAGCCAGCCTGACGACGACCTGCCAGGGCAGGATGCAATGCGGGGGCACGCGAGATGCGTATGGTCGGGGTGGCCGGACTCGAACCGGCGACCTCGTGTTCCCAAAACACGCGCGCTAACCAAACTGCGCTACACCCCGAAGCATGGTAATTATAACATTTTCATCCTCTAGAATCAAGAAAAACACGAATTTGGCACATTTCTTGCAGCAAACTCCGATGTAAGGCTACGTCACAGTATGTCTTATCAAATGGGAGGTAGAGTATGACAAAGGTCCTGGCAACTTTCATAGCCTTGTTTATCATTATGTATTTCGTGGAAACGACTCAGGCCTTCTGCAATTGGTTCGCTGGTTTCTAGGGTTAGGGAGATCCACCAGAGTTTGAAGCAATCGAGCACTTATAGACACACCGCGTGACGCACGCTTTCTAAATGCCTATCATCTCAATTGCCTCGAGTTTTCGAGGCTTTTTCTTTTTTGCGTCAACAAGTTCTCCCGTGACAAGAAGCCGTCCGCAAAACCATCAAAGGGCAGCAACAGCCGCCAGGATTTTGTCCATCACGGCGGTGGCTTCTGAGTGACGGCACAAGTGATTATTGAAAATCATAGAAAAGACCAGTGGCTCTCCAGACTTGGTCGTAACATAGCCGGACAGCGAGGCAACTCGCCCTACATAACCTGTCTTTGCGCGGACATTGCCTTCAGCCGGTGTACCTTTCATGCGTTTCCGCAGAGTCCCATCCACGCCTGCGACGGGCAGAGAGTCCATAAATACTTGCCCTTTAGGGTGGCGGTACATGTACTTGAGAATCGTAACGAGATTGCGAGGAGAAACAAGGTTCAGACGCGAAAGACCCGAGCCGTCTGAGATACTAATTGCTGTCAAATCGGCGCCAATCTTCTTGAGAAACTCCATTTCAACTTCTTCACCTTTGCTAGCACTTCCATATCCCTTGCGCTCTGCACCAAGCGTCTTAAGAAGGACCTCGGCAATCAAATTATCGCTGGGTTTATTCAGCATCCGAATGATATCGGAAAGTGGCGGCGAAACGTGGGACATGACGAACCGAGCGTCTGCAGGACGCTTGCCACAAGAAGGAGTTCCCTTCACCTCAATACCCTGCGCCTTGAGCAACTCCACCAGGCGATGGGCGGTGTACAAAGCAGGCTCTTCCACTGTGATTGCTTCCTCCGGACCTGCCTGTTTGTAGTCAATGGGAATGACACCCTTAACGCGAATAACATTCTTTGCTCTCACTCGATCAATGAAAATCGCCTTTTGAGACCCGGCCTCGCTCGTCTTGCATTCGTTTTCAATGGAGACGTACGAGGTGGGGGGTTGTACCTCCACGGTCGCAAGATCGCCAACTTTTTCACCTGGTCGGACCCAAATGGAGACAACGTTCTCATCAAGATTCAAAGCACTGATTTGGGCAGAATAGTAGTACGGTTCGTCATCCCAACTCCAGCCCCAGCCCAGTCGGATACCATCGAACCAGGTATCGTCAGCGATGACGTTGCCCTCCACGGTATGGATTCCAAGTTCCTTTATCTTGGAGACCATGATACTGAGGTCATCACTCTTTAAAACGGGATCACCTCTTCCTTGGATAACGATGTCGCCATGCAGAATACCGTCTGCGGTTTGCTCCCCACGTGTGTAAAGGAATGTCTTAAAGTGGTAATCTGCCCCGAGAGTATCCAACGCACATGCTGAAACGATCAACTTGTGATTGGATGCAGGAATGAAAACAAGGTCTGCGTTTTTTTCGTACAGAATTCGACCGTCATTGAGAGACTCGATCAAGATGCCCTGGATGCCATGTGTGAGGGCAGGATCTGCAAGCGCTTCGTCCACGATTTTTGCGACCGTGGCGTCCTGTGCCCAAAGAGAGTAAGCACCAAGCGATAGTTGAACAACAAATAAGAAAACAAGGAATCGTCTTCGCAAAATCATATCTACTCCCCGAAAAGTTTAACTTATGGTTTCGCTGCTGGTTCAAAACTCGCAAAATTTGGATTGCCCAAAGGACAAGTAGCCAAGCACGACGCCCTCTAGTTGCCAACGAAAATGCACAATGATATAATCTGCTACACTTGACTTCGGAGGCACATTGAGATGCCTGAAATCTCAGAAGTTATCGCATATCCGCTTGATCTGAAACTCACAGAGCCATTTGAAACTGCAAAGGGACGCAAGACCGTCTCTCCGGCCGTCATAATTGAATTTAAACTCTCTGATGGCACCACCGCTTTCGGCTCAGCCACGCCGGTAAAGTATGTCACTGGTGAAGATGTTGAGACCGTGCTAGACGCTGTGGAACTGTGCGCCCAAGACCTCCGCGGGACAGATCCACTACGCTACCAATATATTTTTCAAATCCTGCAGGATATCCTTCCAGAGGACCATAGTGCGCGCGCAGGGCTGGAGATAGCCACGATTGACGCCTTTTGCAAAGTCACAGGCACTTCCATGTGCCATTTTTTTGGCGGTGCTACAGACCAAGTGGAAACAGACGTGACCATTTCGATATGCCCGCCCGAAGTTGCACGCGAAAGTGCTCAGCGCGCCGCCGCACTTGGATTCCGATCCATCAAGGTCAAGGTAGGCGTCGCTGACCCCGAAGAGGACTTCGAACGCGTTCGTGCAATCCACGAGGGTGCGCCCCAATGCGACATTAGAATTGACGCAAACCAGGGCTTTGTACCCACCACTGCGGTTTCTTTTGTGAATAAACTTCAGTCGGCGGGAATCCCGATCACCTTACTGGAACAACCTGTTGACAAGGCAGACATTTTTGGTCTGAGATACGTGACTCAAAACACGTCAATACCTGTCTTCGCCGATGAATCCGCAGTCACACCATTTGATGCTTTCAGACTGCTGGAGCAAGATGCAGTTGACGGCATCAGCATCAAAATAATGAAGTCGGGGCTCTCAGGGGCTCTGAGCATCATCGCCATGTGCAAGGCGGCTCGCAAGGACCTCATGCTTGGTTCAATGCTCGAGTCCGGAATCGGTCTCGCCACGTCGGTCCACTTCGCGTGTGGGACAGGCGCATTCAAGTTCTTAGACTTGGATTCTTACATGTTGGTAGCCGATCGCCCGTTTGAAGGCGGCTTTGTACCGGACGGCGACATCCTGAAAGTAGACACCAACGCCATTGGGCACGGGAGTACGCCAACGTCTTCGGTTGCCAAGCACTCGTAGCCACCAACGCACAGCAGACGAAGAAGACGTCGCTTCGTGATTCCTGGATTGGACATCCAGCCAAATGTAATGCACGTTGTTTCGTGTCCGCGGCTCTTGAGGCAATACTAGGGAAACGAGAGGACGGGCGCCCTTAGTTTTCTGCAGCGACGGCGGGTAAGGTCAAGTATCGCTGGGCGGCTTCCATCACATCTTCTTTCGTCACACTGCGAACATCGTCTGCGTACTTCGCGTCGTACTGATAACCCCTGCCCATGACTTCGTACCAACCCAAGTAATACGCGCGGTCACGGACCCTCTCGTGTTTGATAGCGTGCGTTCCGATGAGGTATCGCTTTGCCCGCTCTAAATCTTCGTCGGTGAACCTGCCATCCCTCAACGCAGACACTTGCTCAATAACTGCGTTCTTGACTACCCCAACCATCTCAGGCGTTGTGCGATTGGCGTCTATTCCCACATATGCGACAATGTGCGAAGGTCCTCGAAGTGCTGGGTAGATACTGCCTACCTGATAACCTATGCCTAGTTCCTCGCGTATTTTCCGAAAAAGAAGCGAACTCTTGTTTGCTCCCAATAGCGTATTCGCGACACAGAGGGGCGCGTACTCGGGCGAGTTCATGTCTGCAGCGGGAAAGCCAAACATCAAGTAGGTCACATAACCCACCGTCTTCTCCAAGTAAACGCTTCTTGGTGGCGGATCCTGCTTCCGCCCCTGCAAGCCCCCTGAGTAATCCATGTTTCCAAAGAGTCTAGATACTTTGCGGGACACGTCTTCCGGATTTACCTTGCCGACAATGGAAATTACGATACGATTGGGCTTGAAACACCGTTTGTAGAACGCCTCCAGGTCTTTGTGACCAATGCTCTTGATCACTTCTGGATTACCGATTAACGATCTCCTGTATGGACCAGGTGGATAGAGAGCCTTCCTCAAATCTGTACATGCCATGTCGAACGCTCGATTCTCGCCCGTCCGCATCTGGCTCAGGATAGCTGACTTTGCGTACTCGACTACGTCACTCCTAAACGCCGGCTGTTGAATCGAATCTGCTAGAAGCGTGATCGCTTCGTTGCACAACTCAGGAAGGGTAAGACCGTAGATCTCAAGGTAGTCCCACTGCCAAGACGCCTGGAAACTCCCGCCTACTTCAGAAAACAGACGCGCGTATTGACGAGCCGACCGGCTCTTTGAGCCGCCAAGGATTGAAGCAGCGAGGATGTGACCTATACCTTCTGTCATCTTGTCTTCGTCTTCCGCCCCAATTCGGACAAACACCTCAATGGCGACGACCTTAGACTGAGTCTCATTCTTCACAATCAGCGTCAGCCCGTTGCTGAGGACCGTCTTAACCACAGAATCGCCCGCTGGGTGCCCATTTCCTAAAGCCAACACTAACAGTAATACTAGCGATATGTGTTTCATCGCTAAATCCCATCCACTCCAATTGTGACCAGCGTATACCCATCTCCGGTCAGATATTTCAGGGCTACGTTGGCGATGTCTGCTTGAGTAATAGACCGCACGGTTGGAATGTAATCAAGGGCAAGGCTGTACGATGCGATTGCTTCATAGAGACCCAACGCTCTAGCGCGCCCAGAGACAGTCTCACGCTCGAAAAGGTCACTGCCCTCAATAAGCCTCTTCGCCTGTGCAAGTTCGGACGGCTCAATACCCTCAGTCGCGAGTTTGTGCATTTCGCTCAAGGCGACTTGTGCCGCACTTTGCGCATCAGTCGGGTCGGTCGCGATGAGCACGGAAAACACCGATGGGTCGCGTTGAGTCATAAAATCAACCGAAATGCTCGTGAACTTAACCTTTTTAGCCCTGAGTGCATCACATAATCTTCCACGGTACGTATCTCCCAAGACAACGGAGGCAACGTCAAGGGCACAACAATCCCTGAAGTCGGAAACGGATGGACCATGGTAACCTACGACGATGCACGACTGCGATGATGTGACGCCACCCTTCGCAATCCGGTGCGTCAACTGCGGGGGTTCAGCCTGTACTTTGACCTCTGGCGAAGTACGCCGGAAACCGCCGAACTTCTCACCAATGAGATCGAGCGCCTCTGCCTTTTTGACGTCACCCACCATCACGACAATCATGTTTTGCGGAGTGTACCGCATCTTGTAGTAGTCCAGTATGTCACTCCGAGTTAAGGCACTGATTGACTCCTTTGTGCCCATTGCAGGTAGTTTGTAGGGATGAACGGCGTATGCCGTTTGATAGAATACCCTGACGGCAAGTTGCGCCGGGTCGCTCTCCGCACGGGCAATTTCGTCGAGGATGATTCCTCTCTCTTTTTCAATCTCGTCTGGGTCAAACCGAGCGTTTAAAATCGCGTCGGCAAGCACATCCAACACGATGCCGATGTGCTCACTAGCCACCGTGGTATAGAAATGCTGCCAATCCTTCGAGGTGCCTCCATTGACTTCAGCACCAAGCCCTTCGATGATACGGTCAATTTCCCCGGGTCCATACTTGTCCGTCGCCTTAAAAATCATGTGCTCCACGAAATGGGAGACGCCATTCTTTTCGGGAGTTTCATAGACGCTTCCCGCCCGAATCCAAATGTCAATCGCAACCAGGTTAACATGATGATCTTCCGCGACAATAACTCTAAGCCCATTCGGGAGAGTGGACGAAAGGATGTCATCCGCTTCGTCGCACAAGCCTTGAGGCAGCGTCTGCAATAAAAGAACTGTGATGAATATGTACACAAATCGTATCAATTCTTCTTTACCCTATTCCTGAGTGGTCATGTGACATGCTCTGAATATAGCACTCAGGCTGGTAGCGATGCTACCAAAATGCCAACTCTATTGCAATCTACCGCCCTTTGTGGTACAATCGCCGCAGACGGGGTGTAGCTCAGGTTGGTAGAGCGCTCGGTTCGGGACCGAGAGGTCCGCCGGTTCAAGTCCGGCCACCCCGACCAGTTGTAACCGCTGCGCCGGAGACCGCTATGAGCAATGGAGTGCCACCACAAAAAGCGCGGCTCGCTCTCCTTCTTCAGATCATCGCATTTCTAATTCTGCCCCTTGCGCTCATCGCAGATGAGATGACGCCGACGGTGCGCGTTGGGCTCATCCAAAACCTCGGTAGGCTCACTTCTTTGACGCTCACCTCAACCGGTGAGTTTCAGATCAAAGATACAAGCGGCTGGTCAATTGATGTAAAGGCTGGCGACAATGTGGCGATTTCACTGAAGCCACCCGAAATCCAGATATCGGTGAACGGAACAGAGGCGACACCACCGAAGCCTCCTGTCAGGCTCGTGCCTGCAAAACAAGATCAGACATTCGAAATTCTATCACCTAATGTCCGCTACAGTCGCTACAGAGGCGTATTGGAAATAAGCAGCCGAAATCACCTGGTGATTGTAAATGAGTTAGATCTGGAGCACTACCTCTATGGTGTATTGCCTGTCGAAATTCCAGCAACATTCCAAACCGAGGCACAAAAGGCACTGGCAGTGGCTGCTCGAACATACGTGTTAAGAAACTCATTGCGACACAAAGCCGATGGATATGACGTCTGCGACTCGGTGCATTGCCAGGGATTCTGTGGAGCGAGCAGGGAATTCGATTGGGTCCGCAAGGCAGTTGATGACACACGCGGGCAAGTTCTGGTATTTGATGGAGAATTGATCCACGCGTGCTACTCTGCGGACTGCGGCGGGGCCACAATGAATGGCGAAGACTACTCACCTTCGGCAAGATTACCATACCTTCGTTCCGTCGCAGATAATCCCTCCGGCAAAGCCTCACCTGTAGCCTTGCCCGATGCACCGGCGAAAAATGACCCCAGGAGGGCACCTGCCAGCCCCTGGTTACAAACACCTGATGGAGGAAAAGAGAATCAGGTATCACGGGATTCAGAAAATGGGACTAATGCTGACTGCAATCCTCCAGGGCAACAGGATCAACCCCAAGACTATTGTGCAGGTAGCCCATGTCATGAGTGGGTCATAACATACGAGCCACAGGAGTTGGCGGTGAGACTCAAGCCCTGGGATGCAAAGATCGGCAATTTTAAATCCATGGAATTCGTCGAGTACGATGCTTCAGACAGGGTGAAGAGTGTTTTGCTAAAGGGCGAAAAGGGAGAATGCCGAATCACTGGCTCCCAACTTCGTGAGGCACTCGGTGCAAACAAGATGAAAAGCACGCGCGCCGTCATGTCTGTCTCCCCAGAGGGATGCATCGTCATCAGAGGCAAAGGATATGGTCACGGGTTGGGAATGTGCCTATACGGCGCGGAAGGGCTGGCGCGATCCAAAGAAAGCATAACCTACGTGGACATCCTAAAGCACTATTACACAGGAGTAGAAATCAAATCAATTTCCGACATTGCCAATCAATTTGTGCGTGCTTCCACTAGCAAACAGCCCTAATACTGGGTTTCCGTGCCCATTGTGGATCATCAAAACCACGGATTGATGTGTAATACTCTCCTTCCGCGACCCGGGTTCAGCAACTACGCTTGATTATTTCCCTGGCAGCAACCACACCCGACGCAGAGGCTTGAACCAGACCACGTGTGACTCCAGCGCCATCGCCAATTGTGAATAAATTCTGGATATCCGTTTCAAGTGAGGGTGTCAGCCTTAGCCTGGATGAGTAAAACTTGACCTCCACGCCATAAAGAAGCGTGTGCCTCGACGCAACACCTGGCGCAAGTTTATCCATTGCGTCGAGCATCTCCATAATGCCCGCAAGATACCTATATGGCAACACAAAACTCAGGTCGCCAGGAGTAGCGGTTTTCAAAGTCGGTTCGACTAGCCCCCGCTCAATCCGCGACCAGGTTGACCTTCGCCCCGCCTTTAGGTCACCTAGGCGCTGGACAATCACGCTTCCACTCAATAAGTTGGACAAAGAAGCGATATAACGCCCATATGTAATCGGCTCACGGAACGGCTCCGTGAAAGATGTAGAAACCAGAAGCGCAAAGTTTGTATTCTTTGTCTTCTTGTTTGCATAACTATGTCCATTCACGGTCGTGACATTGTCGTTATACTCCACTACAACTTCGCCATGCGGGCAAACACAAAAAGATCGCACTTTGTCATCGAATGATGGGGAATAATAGATCAATTTGGGTTCATATACGACATCTGTAATTGGTTCGAGCACAGGTGCAGGTAACTCAACCCGAACGCCGACGTCAACAGGGTTGTTAATGCATTCCAAATCTAGTCTCCGCGCCTCTTCTTGAAGCCAGTCTGCTCCCTCTCGACCTGGTGCCACAATTACATAATTACTCTCAATTATCTCGCCGGTCGTAGTCTCGACCCCTGCGGCACGACCATTACGAACCAGGATCTTGCTCACCGAGGTCTCCATCCTCACGTCTGTTGTCTTCGCTATCGCCTCGCGAAACCTTCGGAGGAGCACCGGCAATGTCTCAGTACCTACGTGCCGAATCGCCGCGGGAATGAGCCTGAGGTCCGCCAGAGTGGCCTGGCGAGCTATCCGATTCACCTCGTCTTCATTCGCACCGTAGACTCTTTCAGGCGCACCATACTCTACATAGATCTGGTCCACATACTTGATAAGACGCTCGACTTCCTCGTCAGGCATATAGGCACTCAGTTGCCCCCCGACCTCGGTCGAAAGAGTGAGTTTGCCGTCGGAGAAAGCACCGGCGCCGCCCCAGCCGACCAGCAGAGAACGGGGCTTGTTTCTTAGCCGCTTGTCTATGTCGCTTCCCTTATCCAGGATCAGCGTTTTCATGCCGCTGACCCTGGATAATTCCAGTGCAGCGAATATTCCAGCCGGACCAGCCCCAACTATGATTACGTCATATTTGTCCATGTCCCGTCCTTCCGACATCATAGTTCCACAGGACGCTCCATGCGAGCATGCGAATGCGTGGATGCTTACTCCTTCTCTGCCCTCTCCTTGAGAGCATGGAGCATATTATCAACGTTTTGCTTCATCAACTTTGCAATCAATGCCTTAATCATCGGCCCGATCAGCGGAATATCGTACTCAAAGTCAATTACAGATGTGAATCTCGTACCCCCATTAACAGGCTCAAACGTCCACCGACCAGAGTAACTCTTGAAGTCGCCCTTTACAAGTTTAAATTGGCAAGTCTTCGCCTTCTCGTCCCATTCATCCTCTTCAATCCACCTGATGGTCAGTTTGAACTGCTTGATAAACCCTACAAACTCAGAGATTGTTCGGTTGCCATCTGGGCTTCGATCGAGAATAGTAACCTTCTTCAGATCTGGCATGAACTGGGGAAAAGTTTCGATGTCCCTAGCAAGGGCAAACACCTTCTCGACACCACAATTGATAAGAACTGAACTCTCGATTCTTGGCAAAATTGAACCCCCCTGCGGTTGCAAATCATTATTGGTGGAAGTCAAGACGTCAGGTTCATGGCACGCCTGCATGGAAAGAGGAAATCAAATCTTTCGAACTAAGCCGACCACTTTCCCAATTATCACGGCGTCGTCAACAACAATCGGTTGCATTGACGAGTTTGCCGGACGAAGGCATATCTTGCCATTTTCCCGATAGAATCGCTTCACAGTTGCCTCGTTGTCTATCAGAGCCACAACCGTGTCGCCATTTTCCGCAACAGGCTGCCTCCGAACAATGACCAGGTCGCCGTCTCGGATGCCATCTTCAATCATGCTATCGCCATGAACTTCAAGCATGAAACCATCGCTGCCTGCAAGGAAATCCCGCGGAATGGGAAACATTTCCTGAATGTCTTCCTCCGCCAGAGTCGGCTTGCCAGCAGCCACCCGTCCAACCACCGGTACATTTACCACACGCCGTGCCTCTACCTTCCTGAGTGTACCAGGCAGCAGCCTGATTGCACGCGTCAGAACTGCATCCCTTTTGATGAGACCAGCCTCTTCTAAACTTTTCAGGTGGGCATGGACAGTGGAACTAGAACTTAGATTAACTGCCTCGCCAATCTCCCTAACTGTCGGAGGATACCCTCTGATTTCTATGTGCCGCAGGATATACTGCAAAATCTGCCGTTGTCTCGGTGTCAACTCCTTGCGCATATCGCACCTCCCAGATGGGGCTTCATATCATTTCTAGACCTGGACGATAAAGCACACACTTACACATCAAATATCACCTGTGCCTCCCAACCGCCGTCATTCTGGCGGACGTATAGTCCATGGTGAGTTACAGCCTTGACACTTGATCCAAGCCATTCTATGTTGCTGTCGAAGGGAACTCCACGCGCAACGCCTGTCAGTTTTCCGTCCTCCACTTTTCTCACTTCAAACTCTGTGAACAGGATTCTGTCAACCTCAAACTGATAAAGCAGTTCGGCAAGCCATGCGCGCAAGAGTTCTTCTGGCTCATCTGCTTCAACCTCAATTGTCCGGGTCAGTACCGGCTCGCAGCCCTCCAGGTCTGCCATCAAAGAGAACATTCCATATGCAGCATTTTCGCACAATTCTTCGAAAGTCGCCCCGTATGCCTTAATCCCTTTGTCAGCCGTATGTTCTAAGGCTGTAAACCGTTCCATCATTTTCACCCATCAGAAGCATCGCAGGCGTCAGGTCTCACCTTGTACCATTTGATGCATTGACGTTCGGGAAAGACGCATACCACAAAATCACTGCGACTTATCGTTTGTGACCTCTTCGTCTTCCTTCCTTGCCATTATTGCTACTGATGACACCCAGTCGCCATCCTCGAGATTGATCAAACGGACACCTTGTGTACTTCTTCCGCAACAGCGAACTTCATTCAATCTGAGATGGATGCCGATCCCCTTTGCAGTCAGGACAAACGCGTTATCCTCACCGCTTACCACACGTGCACACACAACCTCGCCGCCCTTTGGCGTGATCGCCATCGTTATGAGACCCTTGCCTCCCCTGCTCTGCGGGCGATACATGGACAACGGAGTCCGCTTGCCCAAACCTTTCTCACTCACGACGAGAAGTTCACACCCTTCGCGAACGACACCCATTCCAACAACATAGTCACCTTCGGAAAGACTAATGCCACGCACACCGCCTGACGATCGGCTGGCCACGCGAAGTTGTTTTTCGGGGAAGCGTATGGCCATGCCCTTTCGCGTAACCAGGATTATGTGGTCATCACCGCTGGTTACGCGTACCCACCTGAGTTCGTCTCCTTCCTCCAAGTCAAAAGCGCGAAGACCATTTGAGCGTAGGTAATGGAACTCGCTGATGGCGGTTCGCTTCACTTCGCCCATTCTTGTTGCCATGACGAGGTACCCCTCACCGTCCAGTTCCTTAATCGGCACGGTGGCAGTAATGGTCTCACCTGGTTCAATCTGGATCAGGTTGATAATCGCTGTACCCATAGCCTGACGGGTCGCTTGAGGCACTTCGTACGCCTTTAAACGATAAACACGCCCCTTGTCCGTAAAGAAAAGAATATAGTGGTGAGTAGTAGCCACAAATACATGCTCGAGGATGTCCTCTTCCTTCGTGTTGGCGGCTATGACACCACGACCAGGACGACGTTGGCTACGGAAAGTATCTATCGGAACCCGCTTGATATAACCGCCACGAGTGATGGTCACAATAGTCTCTTCTTCGGGGATTGTGTCTTCTTCCCCGATTTCTTCCGCCTCGACCGGAACAATTCGCGTCCTCCGGTCATCGCCGTATTTGTCCTTCAGTGTGCGAAGTTCCTGCTTGATGATGTCGAGGACTCTCTGTGGGTCAGTCAAGATATCCTCAAGGTACGCAATCTGCTTTAAGATTTCGCGGTACTCAGTTTCGATCTTGTCGCGCTCGAGCCCAGTCAGTTGGCGAAGTTGCATGCTCAGGATCGCCTCAGCCTGCACCTGGCTGAGACCAAACCTACTCATCAATATCTGACGAGCAATCTCGGGATTTTTGGATTCCCGGATTATCTTGATAATTTCATCCAGGTACTGAAGAGCGATTCTGAGTCCTTCTAGGATATGGGCTCTAGACTTTGCTTTCTCGAGTTCAAACCTAGTCCTCCGAACAATGATCTCCTTCCGATGGTCTATGTACAACTGAATGATCTGCCGGAGATTAAGGACCCTTGGGGTGCCATCAACAAGCGCCAGCATGATAACCCCAAAATTCGTCCGAAGTTGTGTATGTTTCAGGAGATAATTTAGGACCCTGCGAGGATGGGCGTCTTTTCTAAGTTCAATCACCACTCTCATACCGGTGCGATCACTAAAGTCGTCGAGAGCAGTTATCCCTTCCACTTTTTTGTTTTTCACGAGTTCGGCGATATCTTCAATTAGTTTCTTCTTGTTGACCTGATACGGCAGTTCGGTAACAACAATCTGGCTCTTTCCGCTTTCATGAGGTTCAATTGTGATTTGCGCCTGCATAGTTATCTGACCGCGCCCAGTCTCATAAGAGGCTCGAATACCTTTCGTGCCTAGGATAAGCCCAGCAGTTGGAAAATCTGGACCTTTGATGAATTGCATCAGGTCATCCACGGATGCCTCTGGGTGGTCAATCAGATATATGGTTGCATCCACGACCTCACGGAGGTTGTGAGGCGGAATGTTAGTCGCCATGCCTACGGCAATACCTGCTGAACCATTGCAAAGGAGGTTCGGGAATTTGGCAGGCAGGACAAGCGGCTCCTGTCGCGTCTGGTCGTAATTGGGCTGCCAGTCAACCGTGTCCTTGTCCAAATCCTCAAGCATCTCCATAGCAAAAGTAGACATACGCATCTCGGTATATCGCATAGCCGCCGGAGGATCACCATCAATGCTTCCCATGTTTCCTTGCCCATCAATGAGGGGATACCGTGCGTTGAAATCCTGGGCCATGCGTACCATAGTGGGGTAAATGATTTGTTCGCCATGGGGATGATAATTTCCAGAGGTATCACCTGCTATTTTGGCGGATTTGCGGTAGTGTGCATTCGGACCGAGATTAAGGTCATGCATTGCCATGAGAATACGCCGCTGAACCGGCTTCAAGCCGTCGCGGACATCGGGAAGCGCCCGGGCTATGATCATGCTAACCGCATAGCCTAGGTAGGAACGCTTCATCTCTTCTTCAATGTTTACAGGTATTACTTCTCGCGCAATTTGTTCCACAACCAATCCTCACATCACTGAATTCAGTACATATGTTCGTACCAGGACATTATACGCCTTGTAATATCTAATGTCAACCAAACGCCGGTCTAGTACACCACGCAAGGCGCCATCCCACGATCGCCGAAACCTTGTCACTTATCTCTGGGTGTGCTAGAATCCTTGAGATAAACGTGCGCCTCGCATGAATCAGCGGAGGAGATTCAGGATGAACGCTGGCTTGTTGATTGTTCTTGCTATTCCAATATTTTTCGTTGGCTATCGGTTTTACGGCAGATACATCGCACGCGTTTTTGATGTTGACGACTCGCGGCCGACACCGGCCTGTGAATTGCGTGACGACGTTGACTACGCACCCGCAAAGCCAATCGTGCTATTCGGGCATCACTTTGCTTCGATAGCAGGTGTCGGACCTATACTTGGACCCACCATGGCAGCGGTGTTTGGGTTTATCCCTGTATGGCTCTGGTTGGCATTCGGAAGCATATTCGTGGGCGCTGTGCATGATTTTTCTGCATTACTCTCAAGCGTTCGTACAAAAGGTAAATCTATGGCCGAAGTTGCCGAGCAAACACTGGGACGCTTGGGGTTCATCCTATTCATTGCTTTCACAATCGTAATGATCCTGATGGTAACATCTGTATTCCTACAAGTTACTGCCACGGCTTTGACATCCCTTGTTCCACTTGAAACCCTGCGCCTTCCTAGTACGCAAACTTTCCTCAAAACTACTCTGGTAGACGGTGTCAAGAAAGCAAGAATTGGAGGGATCGCTTCAACTTCTGTGATTGTGATCTCGTGCTTCGCTCCGCTGATTGGTTACCTGCTCTATAAACGCAAAACGAACGCGAACCTTATGGCATTGGTAGCAATGTCTGTGTGTGTTTTGTCAGTGGCAATTGGTCTCAAATATCCTGTTAGCATAAACCAGAAAGCATGGATGATCATTATTGCAGCCTACACAGCAATTGCCGCAGGTATTCCTGTCTGGCTCGTGCTCCAACCAAGGGATTTCACAAATGCATTTTTGCTTTATGGAGGTGTCGTAGCCCTGGTTATAAGCGCCATCGTAGCAGCATTCCAGGGTATTCCAACAAGCGCACCGGCATGGAATGTAGCGGGTGGGACCGCCAAACTTGGACTAATTTGGCCCATATTATTCATCACGGTGGCCTGTGGAGCATGCTCAGGATTTCACGCCCTGGTGGCCGGTGGCACAACCTCGAAACAACTTGCTCGTGAGTCTCATGCAAGACAAGTGGCGTATGGCGCAATGATATTGGAAGGATTGCTTGCCATAGGCGTCCTCACCGCAGTGTCCACAGGTCTGGACTTCAAGCAGTACATGTCCTTCGTGTTTCCCGCACCTCCTGCCTCTTCAAATCCAGCAGCGGCGTTTGCAGTAGGAATGGGAAATTTGCTTTACAAAACGATCAGTCTGCCCGCAGCGTACGGGACCATCTTCGGCATGTTGCTTATTGAAGGCTTCGTAATCACTACCCTTGACACAGCTGTGCGTCTCAATAGATACCTGTTTGAGGAACTATGGAGTGCGCTTCTGAAGAATCCACCGTGGGTAATGAAAACATATGTCTTCAACTCCGCCTTGTCCGTCGGGCTCATGCTGTTCTTGGCTTATACAAACACCATCTTAGCGCTATGGCCAATATTCGGCTCTGCAAACCAACTCCTTGCGGCTCTTACTCTGTTTGCGGTTGTAGCATGGCTTGCCTTCAGAGGAAAGCATTACATATTCGCCTTACTACCAGCGATATTCATGATGGCAACCGCCCTTGCCGCACTAGTCTACCTGTTTGCTACGAAGTACATGCCGACAAAGGCATACGTTTTGCTCGGAGCTGATGCAGCACTGGTGGTGCTTGCAATATTGGTGATATTTCTCGCAGTCCGCGCGCTTATCACCCACCGTACCAGGGTAACTGTACCGATTCAGGAGAGAGTAGCGCCGGAGAGTTCCCACGTAGAGCATCGTCATTGAGCGTAACAGACCTGGGAAAACCAGGCTCCATCAAACCAGGTTTATCTGACTACCAGACGCATCCTTTGTAATCTCGATGCGAGTTGGAAATGCGTCTTTCAGTTCATCTATATGAGTAATCACCAAGATTTTTTCAAAGTCGTCCTTGATGGAATCTATTGCCTCTACCAACTTCTCGCGCCCCTTTCCATCTTGCGTTCCAAAGCCCTCATCAATAATCAGGGTCTGGAGTCGTGTGCCAGCGCGTCTTGCCAGCAACTTTGAGAGCGCAATCCGAAGTGCGAAGTTTACACGAAATGCCTCACCACCACTGTAAAGGTCGTAACTCCGAGTCCCCATATCGTCGCTGATCTTGATGTCCAGCGTCTCCGCAGTGCCTCCGGTCTTCTTGTCACGTATTGTCTCCAACCTGACCTGCATGGCATTGTCGGTCATGCTAGCCAGGAGTCGGTTTGCCTCCTCCTGGATTTCAGGAATTGCGTTTTCAATTATCAGCGCCTGCACACCCTTTTTCCCGAAGGCTGTGACAAGGTCTGCATAGATTGCTCGATCTTTCTTTGCTCTCTCAAGTTCACTGTCTTTTTTCTGCCTCTCAACCTTGAGCAATGAGCATTTCTCCAGCAGGTGCTCCAAAACGGCAATTTCCTCCCGAAGCCTCTCGCTTACTTCGCGGAGGCGCTGCAAAGAATGCGAAGCATCTTCTAATTCAGTACTGACCTTTTCATTCTCTTTAAGTTGTTCTCGAAGTCCACTAATAGCCTGCTCGCTTTCCGCAATCGATCTTTCACGCGCGCTGATTAGGTCTAGAATTGCCTTTAGATTGGCTTCGTCGGCAGGAAGGTTTTCCTCAGCAACTTTGAGTGCTGCAGCCTGAGATTCGAACTCCTGAAGACGCGCCATTTCCTCACGCATGCTCGAATGCGCTTTCTCATCATAATCAAGATGCGCCATCTGCTGCTCAATCCCGAATACTTTCTCTCTCAACTCGTGAGCATAGTCGCCACTCTCAAGTTGCTTCTTCACAAGAGATACTTTCTCCCTCAGACTCGCCTCCTTGCTGCAAGCCTCCTTAGCCCAAATAAGGCTCTGCTCAGCCTGAGCAAGTTTTTGGCGGATTTCCGGCGCTTCTCTCAAACGGCTTTCCACGGTTGCCAATTCGCTTTCTAATGCCTGCCGCTTACTCTTCGTCTGCGAACCACGAGCATTCACCGCTTCGATGGCGCGCATGGTCTCTTCCAATTGACGCTTGTATTCGGTAACGATGGATTGATGCTTGTCTTCGCCCAATTCTGTCTTGCAAAGTGGACATTGAGCGCCTGGCACAGAAAGAAGGGTAAGTTTCTCCTCAATATCCTTCTTGCTGTCGTCCAACTTTCCACGCTGTGCCTTTAGTTCGCCCATTAAAGCAGACAATTCCGTGATGCTGGATTGAATCGTCCTCCGACGTGCCTCGAGTTCGTCAAAAGAAAGGATCTTCGCCTTGAGGTCCGAAACACTCTTTTCGATAACAGGTAATTCTGTAATCGCCGTCTGGAGCGCCTTCAGTTCCTGGTTCCACGATTCCAAACTGAGTTCCAGTTTATGATGCTCACCCTTGATTGCCATTTTGAGTTTTTCGTGCTGCATGGTGAGATCTCTAAAAACATCCGAACGCCGGTCCATTTCGGAAACAGCCTCTTTCAGCGCGTTAAGCCGGCTCACTCCCGCAACTATTTTGTCCTTATCAGCGATAACCTTCCGGTACCGAGCAATGCGCATTTCCTGCTCAGCCTTTCGACTGCGCAGATTTTCGATCTCTTTGTGCCACTCTGCAATGTGTTGCTCAACTTCCCGGAGTCGGTCTGCCGCTGCATCAAGTGCCGCTTTCTTTAGTTGAAGGTCACGAACCTGAGTTTCAAATTGCGCTATTTCGGCGCTCAGGCGAGTCTGTTCTGTCCTCTTCGCCTCGAGTTCATTCCTAAACTCTTCCTCACGTGCGATTTCCGCATCAATGTCAGCGATCTTTCGCTCAATTTCCCGAATACGCATATCGGCTTCGTTTCGCCTATCCTTTGCCTTCTGCTCGAGTAAGTCGTAGCGACTTAAGTCGAGAATGTCGGCAAGGATTTTCTTTCGGTCGGTTACCGACTGCTTTGTGAATTCATCAGCCTTGCCCTGCTGGATATATGCCGAATTGATAAACGTCCGGTAGTCCATTCGAAGAAGTCGCTGGATAATACGTCCAGTATCGCGGATACCTTGACCGGTAATGGGACGCCATGTGACAGATGACAAATCATGCTCTCTAGAGTCCGCCCCTTCGGTCAGCTTGCCGTCGGCGACGTAGACTTCCCAAATGCTTGCACCATTTCGCCTCGTACGGCCACGAATAATGCGGTAGAGGTCATCGCCAAGTCGGAAGTCAAGTACGACACGCATTTCGTCAGCGCCTAGACGAATCAGTTCATCTGAGGATGCACGTGCCTCACCCCACAGTGCCCAGGTTATTGCGTCCAACAAGGCTGATTTTCCGTGACCATTGTCACCAGAGAGACATGCCACGTGCACACCCTGCAGATCAAGAGGCGTAACATTCTCACCATAGGACATAAAATTACGTAATTCTAGCCGAAGTGGTATCATAAGATCACCCTGCGCGAGCGCTTTCCATCAAGTATTTTCTATTCTTTCTTCAGCCAGCATTTCTTCAATGAGGGGGCGTGCGTAATCCATCAATTCAGACTTGCGTTTGCGGTACTCCTCATTGCCATCGAAGTACATTTCCAGCGCTTGAGTTACATCCAGGGACTCAGTTAAGAGTCTATTTCTCACATTCGATGAGTCACGAATCACATCTCGGTTCACAGCAACCACCAAGAACGCACGCGACAGAGCCTCTCTTATCTCTTTCTCGCGAAGCAAAGGGACTTTGTTGCCAGGAATGTGATAAGTGACCTTGACCACAGCATTGTCAATCGGTCTTGCCATGATTTCCTCGACAATTCGCGTTGTCGGGTCCTCGGTGTCTGCATCTATGTCAATTTCCACAAAAGGTCGCGTAGGCACGCTGATAAACTCATATTTGACGTTCCCCTTCTCGAGGTCAACAAGAACAAAGCCCTTGTCATCATTTCTCTCGCTGAAGTCAATGCGTTCGATGCTTCCGCAGTACACCACTGGCGGCCGCTTTCCGTCATTTAAGTCCTGATATTTGTGAATATGCCCCATCGCGACATAGTCAAAGGCCGGATTCGCAACCTCGCTTACTAGGATTTCTGGCTCTGCCACATTCAAGTAACCGGTTTCCCCGGTCACCTTCGCATTCTTGATCCAAAAGTGTCCCAATAAAACCGAGGGGATATCGGGCTTCAATTGGCTAGCCAGGTACGCGATATATTGAGTGTATTTTTGCACCATCAGGTCCGTTACTTCCTGGATGGTGCGGTTCCTCAATTCGTCGCGTGACAGCACATTGCTCTTCACAAGATAAGGCATCCCGGCGACCTGTATTGGACCTGCTTGGGTTTCCACGAGCACCACTTCCGGCTTACTAATGACAATAACATTTTCCACGCCGAGAGTTCGGTATATCTCGATCGCATTTGCCCTCCCCCTGGCACTCGGCAGATCATGGTTACCAGTGACCATCACAACCTTCACACCCGCATCAGTCAGGCCGCGAATACACGATGCAAATTCGCGCTGGTGAGTCTGGCTGGGGTCCCGCGATTTGTAGGCATCGCCGGCAAACAGCGCAAGTTGAACCCGAGCATCGAGAGCCTTCTCTATCGCGCTGAGTAAAGCTCGCTTAAAATCCATGATTCGCGAGTTCAGCCCTGTTTCAGGGTCCAACTTGCCATATCTCTCAATGCCCAGGTGGACATCACCGAAATGCATAACCTTTATAGCAGACATGTCTGATACTACCACGCGGAAAGTTAGCCTGTCTTCTTTAAGCGCTAGAGGTTGAAATGAGCACAGCCCAATTGGAATGATAGCAAAAAGAGTCAGCCAATCCAACCCATCAAAGCACTTGCGCTCTAAAAAGAGAGCCGAAACATGGGCGCAATGTTTGCCTCCGACGATTTGTGGGAACATTTGCCGTGGTTAAGTATGTGCCCTGGAGGTAAGCATGGAAGTACTAGTATTGTTTGACAGTAAAGGAGGCAATGTATACAAACTAGCGCTGGCGGTTGCGGAGGGCATTGAGCAAGTTGACGGCATGAAAGCACGCATTCGCAGAGTCAAAGAGACAACGCCACTCGACGTGATTAGATCAAACGAGAATTGGTCGAAATTTTATGACTTCAAAGTTTCCACAGTTCAAGAGGTTGCGCTTGATGATCTCGTGGAGACCGAGGGGCTTGCCATGGGCAGTCCCACAAGATATGGGAACATGACGCCCGCGCTTGCTAATTTTCTGGAGTCAACAGGGCGCCTGTGGTTCCACGGGGCGCTTGTCGGCAAAGTAGCCGGCGTATTCACTAGCACGGGTAGCATGCATGGTGGAAATGAAATGACACTAGCCACGATGATGATACCGCTGATGCATCTAGGGTATATTATCGTGCCGATGGGTTACACCGACTCGAATGTCCTGACGACGGACCGGGGTGGAACGCCATACGGTCCCTCCTCCGTATCGGGACCTCGGGGTGACCAAGAACCAAGCGAAACCGAACTAGCAGTCGCCAGGTCATTCGGTAAGCGACTTGCTGAAATCACAAAGAAAGTGAGGTCTTGATATGTCGTTAGTGACAAGCAAAGAATTGGTAACGAAGGCGTACGCTGAACGCTACGCGGTTGGTGCATTCAATGCTGTAAACATGGAGAGCGCTCAGGCAATCATCAGTGCTGCCGCTCAAAAGAGAAGCCCATTAATCATCCAGGTCACTCAGACTACGCTGAACTATACGGAGCCTGACGAACTTGCGGCACTTATCAAAGTCCTCATTGATCGCGTAGATGTCCCAGTCGCCTTGCATCTTGACCATGGGCGAACCTTCGAGGTTGTCATGCGATTTCTAAAACTGGGATTCACCTCCGTAATGATTGATGGATCTCTCCAACCAGATGGTAAAACACCGAGGACATTCGAAGAAAACGTTAGCATTACTAGAAAGGTCGTTGAAGCAGCCCATGCGCTCGGCGTAACCGTGGAAGGAGAGGTCGGGACTCTTGGACAAATCGGGACAGAAGATAGGGCAAACCTGACCGACCCAGACGAAGCAGCGCGATTCGTTGAGCAAACCGGGGTGGACATGTTGGCAGTGGCAATTGGTACGACGCACGGACTTTACCGTGGCACACCAGTCATTGACATAGAGCGATTAAAAGCAATTAGTTCCAAAGTGGGCATCCCTCTGGTCATGCACGGTGGTACAGGCACTCCCGACGACGCAGTAAAAGCAGCAATCGCATCCGGAATCGCAAAGGTAAACATCGACACCCAGATCCGGATCGCATTCTTTGACGCAGTGCGGGAAGCGGTGCGCAAGACCGAGGCTGAGCATGCTGAAGCAGAACAAAAGGGCGAGCCGAAAAAATACGACATCCGGAAGATTCTCGCACCAGCACGAGAGGCTATGAAGACAGCCATAATTGACCGAATCGAACTCTTCGGCAGTGCAGGCAAAGCATTATAAGGCTATTACTCCGAAGGCCTGGGTATGCGACAAGGCTTCCGGTCACCGGCGGAGGTCTTGCTAGTTCCACACACTGCGAAAGTCTAAAGTGACGGTGACATCATCTGAGGGGGTACCAGGTGGCTGTGCGCCCGACCGATCGGTGTATCGTCCTGTCAGCGCCAAGAAGTGTTCTGGATCAAGTTCGTAGTCATATTTAATATTGTATGTGCGTGCCGAGGACTTGCCGCTCGGAGTCTCAACACGCTCATAGCCGTAGGATGCCTCAAAAACCTCGAGTGCGGAGACCTTGCCTGAGAATCCAAGACTAAGTGTCCTTTTGCTTGTGGCTTGTACGTAGTTTTCAGCTAGGTCGTAATCGCAAAGGACGCTCAGTCGTCTATTAAGTTTCGAGGTCAGGCGCAAGTGCTCCCCACCCACTGCTTCGAGCAAGCCATTAGGCAGTTCTCTATATGTGAAATAACTGTATTCAAGTTTTGTATCGGCGTCGAGCCGAGCATCTGCTTTGTATTGCCGAATCAGAGTCGAAGGACCCGCTCCGGGGTCACGAACTTTGTACAAGAGTGCGTAATGAATCCGCCTTGCAGGATCGGGTAAACTAGATAAACTAAACGACCGGACTATCGGTGTCTGACCGTCCTTCAATACCTGTCCGAGGTACTCCGCAGAAAACTGGTGACTGAGCACGCTGGCATTGAATCGAAGTGACTTCCTCTGCGTTTCAATTTTATCTGACTTGCGCACCTCGCCAAATGCTATTGACCACCTCGCAGACTTGAATGGACCCAGGTCTCTAGCCGCTTCAGGGCTCAGTTCAAGGTCACGAGTCTTCCCTAGTGTACTACCATTGTAGAGCGACTCGCCAAATTTCGCAGCGAGATTGAAACCGCCGGGCAGTTTTCCTGCGAGACTATATTCCTGCGCCAGCGCCTCGCCGCTCTCAGTCTTAGTTGCCGTATGAAGCCCCTTAAAGTTTAGTGTTTTCCCAATTACGGTGTCGAGTTTCAAAGTTTGGGTGTCTTCAAACTTACCGCCAGTCCTTTCGATATTCTTCCAATCCCCGGTCACAGCCATACTCCGACCAGGTATCGTATTGAAATGGAATGCCCTCGTCGTTACTTTGCTCTCGTCCCCAGTCTCGGAATTGGTTGCAGAAGTATCATAAATGGCGTTCACACAGAGGGTGCCAACCTGGTCGTCGAGTCTGAACATCTGACGTAGCAATCTTGACGGGGATCCGCCCATGTTTACCTTATCGTCATCTCGCAAAAGCGTAAGTCTTAGCCCATCCGACGGAGTCAGGACAACGTTATTGAACAAGCGACGTCTGGATCGCCCATCGGTGGCATGTTTCATGTCAAGAAACGAACTGTCAAGGGCAAGACGCTTCGTCGGCTCGTAGTGACCGACCCAGTCGTAACTCTTGAAACCTTGCTCACGTGCTAATTGTTGCTTATCCGAATCAGCGAGGTCCATCGCACGATTGAAAGTCGGACTAATATTTCGGGAGTTTCCACGCACCCAAAAGTTCTTTCCGGTTAGATCAATGCCATACCGAGTGATGCCACCTTCGTCCGAATCAACCTCGGAATACGAAGTTTTCAGTACCAGACCAGGGTTCAGCACAAACTCTCCTGCCAGGTTTGTTCGCTGCATCCCGTACTCGTTGCCGAAATTAGCCCTTTCTACAGGAGCAAGAGTCGAAAGTCTAGTGAAACTCTTGTCAATTTGTTGGGTCAGCGCCGCAATTGAATAGGATTTGCCTTTCAAGGATAGAGATCGCCTGGTCAAACCTCCGGTGGAGTCTTTTATATTCAAGAACGATAGGGCTGCACACGCATCGGCAATATTGGCTGTTACACGCAGGTTTTGGCGATCAATGCCGACATTTTGCAGAGTATGCTGTTTCTCCTCCGGGGTGAGATTCGCGATCGATGCCAAAGGGTCAAACTCACGGCGGATTCTCAACGCAATATCCGCCCTGTCACCTTCAGTAAGGTCGGCAAGACGTGCAAATCCGGCATCAACCTTAGTCCGAGCCACCGTAATACCGAAATTCCTAGACGCAAAATTGATGGAATCCAACACTAAAGCGCCACTCTTATCAGATATGCGCCTTTTATCGAATGAGTTCCAAAGCGAGTCCTTTGGCATATGCCCTAGTGGCGCAAAACTGAAGGAAATATCGGTCCGAGTGATGCCTTTCTCCTTTGCCCATTGGTCCCGCTCAGTCTCAGCAAGATCTTTGAAACGTGTAAATCCTTCGCCTATCTCTTGCAGGCTTCCAGCAACCTTGACCGTGGGACTACTTAAAGAGATTGACTGTCTGGTGATCTTTTCATGACCTTCTTTGATTTCATTGAATCCCACTGCGACAAGGTCAGCGTAACCCATCTGCATGCCAAATCGCCTCAAGCCCTTCTCTTTTTCGAGCCGGTCCACGAACTCCTGGGACATGCCACTCTGCTGGCGTAGCGCAGTGAAACCAGCAAAATTGCCACCCACCTCCTGGAATGTGGGCTTCACAAAAAACTTCCCGAGACTAATATCTGAGTTATGCAGAAATAGCCGGTCCGCTGTAGGTTTCTGTGCGGAGACATTTCGTTGCTCCTGCCCAAAGCGGTCAAGTGAAACCCGTCCCGATTCCTTTGGCGACGAGAAGAATAGCATGTTTGACATCGTAGACTTGCCGCCGAGGTTCGTCGTTAAACCGAGCCCATATGTGAGAATGTCGAAAGCAACCTTACCCGACTCTACCGCATCAGCCTGATATGCGTACAAAATACCCATCTGGCTGTCTCGACCAATGTTGAAGTTGAGACCGGGTAGATTCATGGTTCGCCGGTTTGCGTCTTGCTCGGCAACGTAACGATAGTTCACACGGATCGATTGATGGAGTCGGACTGGGGCCGCAAAGGCAAGCATTCCGCTTGTTACGTCGAGGTAATAATCTCGTCCTGGGTACTGCACAATCCCATCTACTGTCACCACTTCGCTATTTGGAACAATGCCGCCGTGGCTAAGCATATAGCCAGCACGTGTGCCATTGCCTTTAACTAGGTCGGAGGCAAGGATGCCCCTATCGGTCACTCTCGCAGGCGATGCGACCCCCATACCGGGTCCCGGCATACCCGCAAGAGAACGCTGAAAGCTCCACAGCGTTGGATCGCTACCGCCGTAGAGTTGATCAGCCCACCCGAATGCCGTCAAGCACATCAATACAAACACTGTTAGGCAGCCGGTCAGAATTGACTTTGACGTCTGCACGAACTTCCACCTCGCTTCGGTACTGATTACCTGGGCGTAGGCGGCTTCCCGGATGACCAAGCCTAGAACCGGAAGCCTACCAGCGTTACCGTGTGCTTCATCCCAACTACTGGGTCTTCTTTGACTTCATATCTCTGCTTATTCTTAGCCGCGAGTTTTGCCCGGAGTTGCTCTATCGCAGAAGGGTCTTCTTGGGGAACAAATCTCTCGGGAACTACTCCGGCTTTCTTCTCCACAGGCTGCGAATTGTCTGGAACGAGCGCGACTGCCACAGGCTCAGCCTTTTCTTCACTCTCGGTGCCCGGCTGAGTCTCCGGGGCCTCAGTCAAAGCCTCTTCGCCCGCCGTTTCTGACTTCTCCTTTACACTCGTCTCCAACGTGCTCGGGGCCGTGGTCCTTGTCCTTCGAGCCTCTTTCACAGACAAGGACTTCTGACTTGACGCGACAAGCACTGGTCTGGTATGACGCCTGACCCGCTCCGATGAGCCAGATTTATGCACGTGCTTGGCATACGGCTGCACGCGAGGCGATTCTGATTCTGTAGAGGACGGGGTTACAACAACCGTAGGCTGTCGGAGCCCAGGCTTGACTTCGACTGGTCTCGCTACATGGTCATTTCTTGGCTGTGTCAAGATGACAAAAGCCAGCAGACCTGCCGCCGCAAGACTCGCCCCAGCGATTTGCACATACCGCGGGACACGCTCAAGTCTCGCACGAACTCTCTCGAAGATCCCCTTTCTTCCGACCGTCGCCGCTTCGATTCTTTCTAGCAAGAAATCAGGCGGCTCAACTTCTGCATTTGCACTCAGAAGAGCCGTGGTGCGACGGAGTGCTTCAAGTTCGCGCGCACATGACTCACAAACAGCCAGATGCTGTTCCAAGCGCTCAGCTTCCTGCCCATGTACTTCGCCGTCAATGTAGGCTGATAGCAATGACAGGAACCTCTCACAATCCATTTTTCTTACCTCCTTTGATGATGTGATTTTCTCAATCATTCAAACAACGCAGAGGAAAAGAAGTTACAAAAAAGTTTGAAATTGCCAAATGCCTTAGAAAAAAAGACATAGGATTTCCGAAAGACACACATAATGTTTAGTTGGCAATTCAGTTGGAGGCATGACAATTTGACTGGCAGAGAACGCGTAAAGCGGTGCATCGAATACAAGAATCCGGACCGCTGTCCGATGAGTCTTCCACCGCCCTACCCAAACGATTTCTGCAGCGCAGGGATAACGGCGGATCCCGACTGGAGACCATGGCGTACCTGGGAATCCACGGAGTTCCGACAATGGGAAGATGAATGGCACAATGTTTGGAAGTGCCTCCCAAACACAAGCCGTGGTGAAGTGATCGAAGGCGTAATCAAGGATTGGTCAGATCTCGATAATTATCAGATGCCACGCCTTGACTTACCACTAAGGTACGAGAAGGCACGCGAAACATTTGCAGCAAACCCTGATAAGTATCACCTAGGACATCTAAACGGCTTCCCATTCGCTATTATGCGCTACATGCGACGCATGGACATTTTCCTCGCCGACACACTGTTATACCCCGACGAAGTGAACTCACTCCAAAGAAAAGTAGTTGACCTGCTGAAACGCTGCATGGACCAGTGGGCAACGACTGACTGCGACGGAGTCATGTTTGCGGAGGACTGGGGAACCCAAGAACGATTGCTCGTCTCTCCGAAACTATGGCACGAACTGTTTGAATGGGCATTTCGAGAACTCGTAGACCACGCGACCAAACTAGGGCTTACCGTCTGGATGCACTCTTGTGGCTACATCAAGGACATAATCCCAACTCTGGTTGACATTGGAATAAAGGTTCTCCAATTAGACCAACCGAGGCTCTCTGGTCTCGATTTTCTTGCAGAAACCTGCCACGGCAAGACGGCAATATGGTCGCCTGTGGATATTCAGCGAGACTTGCCGACCGGAGATGAGAAGCATATCAGAGCATGTGCCCGTGAATTGATTGACAAACTTGGTTCGAATGGAGGCGGGTTTATCTGCGGCTTCTATGGAGATGTAAAATCATTGGGAGTCAAGCCAGAATGGCAAATGTGGGCGTGCGATGAGTTTGTCCGACATGCACGAGTGGAAGGACAGGTCAGTAAATAGCCTCACCACCAATGAACACACGGCTGACGCGTAACTCATGGTCCAAGACAACCAGATCGGCTGACATACCAACCTCAATCGAGCCAACCCTGATAGCAGCACCAATAGATTGCGCGGGGGTCAAGGTCGCCATTCGTACAGCCGCAGTCAGCCCAACATGCTCAACAGCATTTCGAACCGCCTGGTCAAGCGTCACTGTACTTCCGGCAATTGTACCATCTCCCAAGCGTGCATTGCCTTGAACCACATGTACAGTTTGCCCAGCAAGGTCATATTCACCGTCCGGAAGACCCGCAGCCCTCATCGCGTCTGACACCAAGATAACTTTCCCCGGACCTTTGGCTTTGACTAGCACCTTCGCTGCACCCGGGTGGACATGCAGATTGTCCCAAATTAATTCGCCAAAAATCCGATCATCCGACATAATCGCACCTACGACGCCTGGCTCGCGGTGGTGCAAACCCCTCATCCCGTTGTAAGTATGAGTCGAATTTGTGGCGCCTATTTCGACAGCCTTCTGGACTTCGCCATAGGTCGCACCCGTGTGACCTATCGAGACCACTATGCCTTTAGAAACTAAATAAGAGATGACCGCATCAGCACCAGGCAACTCGGGAGCTACCGTCATGATGCGGATACAAGAAAGATAATCGCCCAAGTAGTCTTCAATCTCCTGCACGCTGGGTGTGCGTATATAGTCTGGTGGCTGAGCACCTTTATATTCAGGGCTCAGGAATGGTCCTTCTACGTGGGCTCCAAGCACACGCGCACCATCCGTTCCGCGGTCCATTGCCTCCTTCACAGCCATCACCGCATGTGCCATTTTCGGCCACGGACATGTGACGACAGTAGGCAAGAAAGAGGTAACACCATGTCTACTTAAGTGAACGGATATTGCATTGATAGCATCATATGTCCCATCAACAACGTCGTAGCCGGCTCCACCATGCACATGAATATCTACAAAGCCCGGTGTTACCATTTGGTCAGAAGCATCAATAAATGCGCCCTCCGGCTTTTCTGCCCCAAGATGGACCGCACTGATGACGCCATCTTCCACTTCCAGCAAGACGTCTTGAATCTCTTCGATAGGGGTTACCAACCAACCACAAAAGATGCGCCACGACCGGGATTTTACTTCCGCCACGTTCCTTCTCCTTTACCCATGTAGCACTCTATGATCTAAAACAACCTAGAAACTGTAACTGCCTAGCAAGAAAGCCATGGATTATTCTGCCTTTCCTCACCAATTGTGGTTTCAGGACCATGTCCTGGATAGACCACAGTATCGTCGGGTAGGCAAAGCAACCTGCTCTCGATAGAATGAATCAACTGCTCATAAGATGAGCCTGGGAAGTCTGTCCGACCAATGCTCCCAGCAAACAGTGTATCACCACTAAAAATTACGCCGTTATTCAAAAGGCATATCCCGCCAGGTGAATGACCTGGCGTATGTATTATCCTAAAGGTTTCCGCGCCCACCTGAACGGAATCTCCCTCTTCGAGCAGGCGATCCGCAGGAGGACTTTCAATGCAATCCGGCCCAATAAAAGCGGACAAATTGGCGTGCGCGTCAGTAAGCATGCTTGCATCGAGCCGGTGCACCATGAGTGGGCAGCCAAACTTTGACTTCAGAAGTGCATTGCCGGCTATGTGATCGCCATGACCGTGAGTATTGACCACACCGACGACTAATAAACCCTGGCGGTTGACCGTTTCCACAAGTAGATTGCTCGGCTCTCCAGGGTCTATTATGAGAGCATGCTGGGTTTCGTCGGCCACTATGTAGCAGTTTGTGGCGAAAGGACCGAGGACAATCCTAGTGATTGAAAGGCCACTGGGCACTACCAGCGACCTCCTTCGACAAACCTACGCGCCCGCTCTAGAAACTCCAACTCGTACGGATGCAGATCGCCTGCCTCATCGCACACACTTTTCGCTTTCTCATGCAATCCGAGATTGTAGTATACCGCCGCGAGTAAATATTTATACGCGGCCTTCGAAGGATTCAACTGAATAGCACGCTGGAGGACAATCACTGCTTCCTCCAAAAGCCCGACACGAGCACACAGAATGCCAAGCCTCGCCGCATAATAATCATCGCCGGGCGACATGGCCACCGCCCTTGCCATTTCTGGTAATGCTTCGTCCAGGCGGTCTGCATCTGCATAAGCAGATGCCAACTCAAAGCGGTAAAAGCAATCGTCCGGACACAAGAGAACAGCGTGCTCCAGTTGTCTGATCGCCGCTGGATACTCGCCCACTTTCGCATAAGCGCAACTCAATTTGTACCTATAGTGGGCATTTTCAGGACCCAGTTCAACAGCCTTTTCATACTCACTGATGGCGGCACGCCATCGCCCAAAGCGCGCATAAACCTCTGCTAGGCTGAAATGTGGTTCGGGCTCGGCAGGATCCTTCTTTATGGCCCGGCGATATTGGCTAACTGCATTTATGGGGAGTTCGGCATATGCATACGCATCCCCAAGGTCCGTTCGATGACCAGCAGTATTGTCTAGCCGCGCCGCCTTTTTATACCGCGTGATGGACTGGTGGACATACCCCTTCGCGATGTATTGGTCTGCTAGCCGTTTGTTTCCATCCGCAGTCTGAGGTTCATGCTCGGGATTCAGTTCCTCGATGTCCTCTTCCTTTTTCTTTGCTACCTCGAATTGGAAGAAATCCTCGAATTGCATTCCCCTGCTCATTTCAACTGCCCATTCAGCGCTCAGCAGAATCTAGAATTAAAGTTACAGGACCGTCGTTCTCAATATTGACAAGCATCTTTGCTCCGAATACACCCGTGTGCACCGGTACCCCGCGCTGCCTCAGCACCTCAACGTACTCCTGGTAGAGGCGGTCTGCAATCTCCGGACTTGCAGCATCGGTGAAACTGGGACGCCTGCCCTTTCGCGCATCCGCATAAAGTGTGAATTGTGAGATAACCAGCGCTTCACCGCCGATGTCTAGGACCGACAAATTCATCTTTCCCTGTGAGTCCTCAAAAACGCGCAAATTCGCGGTTTTCTCTGCAAGCCAGGATGCATCGGCAGATGTGTCACTGTGCGTGACACCTAGCAGTACAACAAAACCACGAGCGATTTTGCCAATTGTCCTGCCATCCACAGACACGGACGCAGACCTGACTCTTTGAATCACGGCGCGCATCTATTGCTTCTCCCCACCGGTGACACTCGTCCGCCGAACCTCCAGAATGTCACTCAGACTAGCGATACTGCTCATCAGCCTGTTTAAATGACCAAGGTCGCTTACCTCGACAGTCAGATCAAAATAGGCAGTCTTGTCGGGACGCGAACCAATCTTCGCGGAATAAATGTTAGTCTTGGATTCACTGAAAATTGCTGAGATATCATTCAGAAGACCGACGCGGTCCAGGGCTTTGATAAAGAGACCCGCCTGAAAGCGCTCACCATCGGCATGGGTCCATTCGACCTCCACCATGCGGTCAGGCTCTTTCTCATAGTAGATAGCGATATTCGGGCACCCTTTCCGATGCAAGGCAACCCCTCGTCCACGGGTTACGTAGCCGACGATCTCGTCACCTGGGATAGGTGCGCAGCACTTCGCCCGTCGAATCGCCACATCGCCCACACCACCTGCCACAATCCCTAACTTCCCTTCGACAGGTGGGCGCTTGCCGGAAACACTCAAGCCAACGCTCGGTGGCTGAGCCGCCTTCAAGCGGTTAACAACTGTCAAAGCAGCAACATGTCCGTATCCGATGGCGGCGAAAAGGTCATCCTCGCTCTGGAACTTGAGACTTTCGAGCACCTTTTCCAAGTGCTCCGACTTCAGAAGTTCCTCTTGCTCCAGCCCTTGACGTTCTATCTCCCTTTCCAGAATTTCGCGGCCCTTTGCAACACTTTCGTTGTAGTGAAGTTTCCTGTAAAAAGCCTTTATCCGGTTACGTGCAGTCGAGGTCCGTACGAAACTCAGCCAGTCCTGACTTGGAACCGCGTTGCTTCTGGATATGATTTCCACAATATCCCCGTTATGAAATTGATAATTCAGTGGGACAATTCGACCGTTCACTTTAGCCCCTACACAACGATTGCCCAGGTCGCTGTGTATCCGGTAGGCGAAGTCCACAGGAGTAGAACCAGCAGGCAGGTCTATGACGTCACCCTTTGGGGTGAACACAAAAACCTGGTCTGTAAACAGATCCTCGGTGACCGATCGCAAGAATTCGTCTGCATCCTTAGAGTCAGCCTGCCACTCGAAAAATTGTTGTCTGAGCCAGGACAACTTTTTCTCAAAAGCGTCATCAGGACGCCCTCCCTCTTTATACTTCCAATGCGCGGCAATACCGAACTCCGCAGTGCGGTGCATATCACGTGTCCGGATCTGTATTTCAAGGGGCTCCCCCTTAGGACCGATGACTTTCGTATGCAGCGACTGATACATGTTCGATTTCGGCTTCCCAATGTAATCGTCAAATCTCTCGGGAATGGGCATCCACAAGTCGTGGACAACGCCTAGCGCCTGGTAGCACTCAGCCACCGTGTCTACAATAATTCGAATCGCTATGAGGTCGTATATGTCGCGAAAATCAACTTCTTGCTTTGCCATCTTTTGGTGGATACTGTATAGATGCTTCGGTCGCCCCTGAATCTCTGCTTTAAGACCTTCTTTTTCAAGACGTGCCCTGATTTCTTCGATGAGTTCATTCAGTTCACTCTCACGTTCTTTCCGTGTCTTTGCTACCTTCTCGGCAATGTCCGCATATGCCTGGGGCTCTGTGTACTTGAAGGCCAAGTCTTCCAATTGCCACTTTATTTGCCATATCCCAAGTCTGTGTGCCAAAGGAGCAAATATCTGCAACGTCTCAGCCGCAACTTTTTTCTGCCTCTCCGGCGGAAGTGCAGACAAGGTACGCATATTGTGGAGGCGGTCAGCAAGTTTTATCACCATGACTCGAAAATCATGCGCCATCGCCAGGAAAATCTTACGAAGGTTCTCTGCGCTTCGCCTTGAGTCGGCATGCCGGCGCTTGCTTGATTCTGCGTCAGTCTCGCGTAATTCGAAATCGGCAAGTTTAAGTTTGGTCACGCCATCCACTAAGCGCGCCACATCACTACCAAAATTTTGCTGAAGTTCTTCTACCGGCACATGACCGTCCTCCATGACGTCGTGAAGCAGCGCAGCAGCAATGCTCGTCGCATCCATCTCAAGGTCGGCCAAGATATCTGCAGTTGCCAAAGGATGATTTATATATGGCTCACCGGAAAGACGAGACTGTCCCTGATGAACTTTTTCAGCGAAAGCATACGCTCGCTTGACAAGTTCGATGTCCGAATCCGTACTGTACGCGGCTACCTTGTTTAGGACATCTTCAAAAACCACTGTTTTTCTCACTAACGAATACTCGAGCGCTCACACCTAATGTAGCAATTTACGCCTTGTGAATGTTACACAAACCTACTCTGACCCCCCAATGGGTCGGAAATGATCGAGTCAGATCCCCGTGCGTCCTGAAGTACCATCTGTGCCATCTGCGCGCCATTGAATTCGTTTAACCGAATATTATAGCACAAATCCACCGCAGAACCAATCCTAAAGAGTGTTTCCATCTCACCCCATCCGAACCCAATACACTCCGCGGGTCTACCGTAACTAGTCAACAACCACATCTTTAGGTGTGCTCCATTCGTCCCCACGCGCGTTTTGTCCGTGACAACTGCCCCACGGCTCACAAACACCGGTTCGCGATTACCGTACCCGAAGGGTTCGAGCAATTGCAGTTCACGCGCTAGGTCTATTGTCACTTCCCCAGGCTCTAATTCTGCATCCACTTCGATCTGTGGGATTAGGTCAGACTCAGTCAGAACCTCATCTGCAACCTGATTTATGGCTACTTGGAAATCGTTTATGCGGCAGGCCATTATGGACAATCCTGCCGCCTTGGCGTGACCACCGCACCTTTCCAAAAGATGACCACACCGCATCAGGGCGTCAAATACATGGAATGACTCGATGCTCCTGGCCGAACCTACACCAACTTCACTATTCTCATCGAGCGCAAGCAGTACTGCGGGTCGGTGATATTTATCAACTAACTTTGTGGCGACGATCCCGACGATTCCAGGGTTCCATCCGTAAGATGACAGTACCAAAACCTTGAACTTGTCAAGAGCAATACCTGCTATCTGCTGGAGTGCTTCCTGGGTAATCCGTTCCTGCTCATGCTGGCGTTCCCTGTTGCGATCCTCCAAGATTTGAGCGAGCCTCCCCGCTTCAGCATCGTCTTTAGTGAGCAGAAGTTCGATAGCGGCAGATGCACTATCTATCCTCCCAGCCGCGTTTAATCTTGGGGCAATTGCGTAGCCCAACATGTTGCTTGTGATTTTCTTGCCCTCTAGCCCAGTAGTTTGAAGTAGAGCCCTTATGCCCGCCTTGGTGGAAGTAGAGATTTGCTCCAACCCAAGTTTTGCAAATACCCGGTTTTCTCCGAGCAAAGGCACAACGTCGGCTATTGTACCGATGGCTACTAAGTCGAGGAATCTTTGGCGAAAGACCTTTGGATTGTAACCGCAGGCTCGAACCAGCGCTTCAGCAAACTTGAATGCCACCCCAACGCCCGCCAAATCTTTGAAAGGATAGCGGCAACTTGGTTTTCGAGGATTAACCAAGGCGAGTGGCTCGGCAATTCGACCGCCAGGCTCGTGGTGATCAGTGACGATGACGTCTATCCCCAAAGACCTTGCATATTCAACCTCATCAGCAGCAGATGTTCCGCAGTCGGCGGTAATTATCAGCGACGCGCCAATTTGCTTTGCTTCCTCAATTCCGCGGCGTCTGAGATCGTATCCCTCACGCTGCCGGTGAGGGACGTACCATGTCACATCCGACCCAAGGGCACGCAAGACCCTAACGAGGAGCGCCGTACTTGTTATTCCATCAACGTCATAGTCGCCATGAACCATGATTCGCTCACGCTGGTTTATCGCCCGAACTGTTCGGTTGACGGCAAGATCAATGTGGTCGAGCAAGCCTGGATCATGCAAACGACTCACGTCTGGGCTTAAGTATTCGCGCGCCTCTTCCGGGCTAGCGATGCCGCGATTTATAAGTACACGGCAGAGGGTAGGTGAAACGTCTAAGGAGGAAGATAAACAGGTTTCTAATTCAGTATTGCGCTTGAACAATTTCCACTTCTTGCTACCCGCTTGTCTTTCAGGCATGCCGACGATCCCTCATGGCAATAGTAACTGCGCAAATCGTAGCATGAAGACCTACGTCGTGGCAAATACCAAGCAAACAGAATCCCAATTTTCATACAAAGAAGGCCTGCTTCTCTCCAGTCGCAGGCCTCTTCCCTCTGTTTCCGTATGGCTTCAGTATCGTCTCTTGCGTTTCTTTGCCTTTGCTTTGGTCTTTGTCCCAGCTCCGGCAGCAGGCTTAGTGGTTACGACCTCACGAGTCTCCTCCGCCTCTACCCCACCCACTTCTACAAGGGGTCTCTCCTCTATTGGCTTTGGAGCAGGGCGCATTGTCTCGGCTGGCACCCCACCGATTGGTTGATGGCTTGCAATTCGCTGCCAGAGTACAAGCAGTTGACTTGCATTGAAGATAGAGGAATACGTACCAGTGATGATACCAATTGTAAGTGCAACTACGAAATGCCTGAGACTAGGTGCCCCAAATATCAGCAGGGCGACAAGAGTTAGGATAACCGTTAGAGATGTGTTGATCGAACGTGCGAATGACTGAAGTATACTTTTGTTCACCAAACTGTCAAATGATTCGCCTTTCGTGCGGTGACGCAGGTTCTCTCGAATCCGGTCGAAGATAACAATCGAATCGTGGTTTGAGAAGCCAATGATGGTAAGCAGTGCGGTGACAAATAAACTGTCAATCTCCCATTTCAGGAAGTATCCAAATATTGCAAAAAGACCAACTACGACACCGACATCGTGTAGAAGCGCAGTGACTGCACACACTCCGAATCGGAAACCGTACGCAAGCCCACCTATCGCAAAACGCACTGATAAATACAGAACTATGGCTATAGAAGCCAAGACAATCGCCTTCACCGCGTTTGTGGTTAGTTCGCGACTGATTGTCGGTCCGACCTGCTGAATCTCAAGCGGTTTAAACTGGCCAACCTTTTCCTCAAGTCCTTTGAGCACCTCTCGCATCTGGCGGTCCGAAATTGCCTTAGTTCGGATGAAAACTTGCTTCGGATCATCCCCAGATTTCTGAACCATACTACCGCTTAACCCAAGACTATCGAGAGCACTTTCAACACTTGCACGTGCAACTGGCTGCTTGAATTCGAGTTGCATCATGCTCCCACCTGTAAAATCTATGCCAGGTCTAAGACCATTCATCCCGAAGATAAAAATCAGGCCGGGTATGATGACACAAGCACTGATTGCATACCATGTCCACATTCGTCCCACGACGTCCACTTGCCTGTCCGCTTGCCCCGTGACCCACTGGCGTCTCAGACCAAACCAACTTGGATGGCGGGCAAGCCCTGTGTTCACAATCAGGTGTAGGAGCGTCCTTGTCACTACAATAGCCGTGAACATGCTCACCACAACGCCCAGTCCGAGGACCAAAGCAAACCCTCTGATAGGTCCGGTGCCAAGCCAATAGAGAATGAAGCATGTAATGATGGTGCACACATTTGAGTCGAATATTGAGGTAAATGCGCGTGCGAACCCTGCGTCAATTGCCGCACGCAGGGTCTTGCCTGAACGGAGTTCTTCCTTCAAGCGCTCAAATATGAGAATGTTCGCATCAACAGCCATACCGATGGATATGATATACGCTGCGATGCCAGGCAATGTAAGTGTAACCTGAATCAGTTTGAATAGGGCAAGCGTCACCAGGGCATAAATACCCAATGCAATATCAGCGATCGCACCAGGTAGCAGATAATACCCGAACATAAATAAAACGACGAGACCCAATCCTACGACACCGGCGACCTTGCTCTTTTCAACTGAGTCCTTGCCCAGGGTCGCTTCCACCCTCTGGCTCTGTACTATCTCCAAAGGCACGGGCAAAGCACCCGCATTGAGGAAGTCCGCTAGTCGTGTGGCCTCCTCGATAGTCTCGAAACCGCCTTCAATTGTGGCCCTTCCGTCAAGGATCGCAGTTTTGACAACGGGAGCACTTAAAATCTTGTCATTCAGCACGATCGCAAGATATTCATTGACGTTTCGCCGTGTGAAATCTGCGAACAGTTTCCTGCCAACACGGTCGAACTCAATCCCCACATATATTTTAAATGGCGCCTGAGTCGTCTTGTCGGCTCGCGCATTAGGCTTCAGGTTAGCACCTGTGACAATAACCGGCGACTCAGCGATAACCTTCTTGGGATCAACCGGCTTTCCATCATGGGTAGTAAACGTGTACACCTCATTTCCTTGCTCGTCCCTTTCAATTTCCATCGTGTATTTCCCCCGATGGCGCTGATCCTTCACCCAACGGAGATGCCGAAACTCGAGCCGGGCAGTTGACTTGAGCTGGTCCAAAGCCTCATCAACATTCTCGATCATGGGCATCTCAACGACGACCTGATCATTTCCCTTCGGCTGGATGAGCGGCTCTGAAACACCGAGTGCATCAACTCTATTGCGGATTACTCGCACGACAGCCGCAAGGTGCTTATTCGGCAGCCATTTCTCTCCTTTTGGCAGTTGGCTTGTCTCGGCGCGGAGGACAACGCGCAGACCACCTGCAAGGTCAAGTCCACGTCTTAAGTGCCAGGGTTTTGGCTTGCCGTCAGGACCGACACCTTGGGTCGTCTTCAACAATACAAATAACGACCCTGCTACCAGTATAACCACGAAAGCGAGTACCTGCTTATGTTTCAATTTAACCGCATCCTCCCAAAAGGCTCTTTGCGACCACAACGCCCGAGGCTCTTCCGCCGGTCAACAGTCGCGTAACGGTGCAATTATACAAGTGGAGCGAACCGTTGTCAAACAAAAGGGAAGGGCTCGGGGTAGTTGTAGTCCAAAACTAATCTTATACTCGGTTCGCGCTACAAATCTACGCCATTTATTACTAATTTGAACTTACAGCCAAGTACGTCGGCTGCGCGCCGGCACATGACCATTCTAAAGACGAAAATCTCAAAATACTCCGTCACACTAATGGAGGTCGTGTCAACAGTAAGTTCAAGGCTGATTACATTGTTTTCTGCGTCCACTCGCAAAAAGGACTTCTCGACGGCATGGTTTACGCGGTCATGGATATCAAAAGACTGTGGATTGGGATTCTGCACGCGGGACAAATGCACATCCGACTTATCGCCGATTATCACGGCTGCTGTGATCCTATTTATAGGGAAGCCATTCTCCTCTTCGTGATTCCCTATTGCGCCCATTATCGTAGCAATCTCAAGCGGGTCCATACCCATTGCACTCAGGATGCTTTCCGCGAGCACGGCACCTGTTTCCTGATGATTCTCGCGGTTGATGACGTTGCCTATGTCATGCAAGTAACCGGCAATCGCGGCAAGTTCACACTCTCTTTGCCCGTCACCCAGTTGACGGATAATCCCGCGCGCTACGCCAGCAACTATACCGGCGTGACGAAAGCCATGCTCGGTATAGCCAATCGCAGCCATTTGTTCATTGGCCTTGGCTATGTATGTCTTCACACGGGGTTCTCTTTTTACGTCCCGTAGGCATATCTCTGCTGAACTGTTCCTCAATTTCTGTATCTCCATTTACCGTGTACTTTGCCAGGAACTCTTTCCGATACTCACGCAAACGATCCGATGCTATCGCCTCCCGTATGTCCCGCATCACTCGTTGATAAAAATGAAGATTGTGATACGTGGCTAGCCGCGCCGCAAGGATCTCGCCAGATTTGTACAGATGGCGAATGTATGCCCTTGTATAGTTTCGGCATGCCCAGCAATCACACTCAGGGTCGAGCGGTCCAAAATCGGAGGCAAACCTCGCATTCTTTATGTTTATGCGTCCATATGTGGTGTACATGGACCCATTCCGCCCGAGTCTAGTTGGAAGAACACAATCGAACATGTCGATTCCAAGCATGACAAAGTCAATTATGTCACTTGGCGTGCCCACACCCATGAGGTACCTGGGCTTTCCCTCGGGCAATACCGGAACCGTCCATTCTACAACTTGGGACATAAATTCCTTTGGTTCCCCGACAGATACGCCGCCAATCGCAATCCCTGGCAAGTCAAGCGACGAAATAAACTCAGCGCTCCAAGTTCGAAGGTCCTTATATACACCGCCCTGGATTATCCCAAACAACGCCTGACCTTCCGGCGCACAGTCACGACATCGAACTGCCCAGTCATGTGTTCGCTGGGTTGCCGCTCGCACGTACTCATACGTGCTTGAATACGGAGGGCATTCGTCAAACGCCATGATTATGTCTGCCCGAAGTGCTCTCTGAATTTCCATTACTTTCTCAGGCGTAAAGATGTGTTCGGAACCATCAATATACGACTTGAACAGCACACCATCTTCGCCCACCCTACGAAGGTCGCTGAGGCTGAAAACTTGATACCCGCCGCTGTCGGTAAGCAAAGCAGCGCCCCAATTCATGAACTTGTGCAAGCCACCCGCTTCCTCAATAAGTCTATGTCCCGGACGAAGGTAGAGGTGATAAGTATTCCCAAGAATGATCTTGAAACCGAGATCCGCTAGTTCTTCCTGACTCATGGCTTTGACCGTTGCCTGAGTGCCAACAGGCATGAATGCGGGAGTTTCAACAATACCATGAGGAGTATCAATTCGCCCGAGGCGCGCGGCCGTATCACTACTTTTCTTAGTTATTGTAAACCGGAAATGCCGGTGTGTTTCTCCCATGCGCATGCCTAGTATACGCGCTGTATATGCTGTTGTCAAACAAACAATGTAACGATGCGCGTGAGCCACACATTTTCTTAGGTCGGGTCTTAGGAGACAATTGGGGCGACTTTGGTGCACTTATCGAGCAATCGGTTTAATAGGACGAATTGACATATAAATTAAGCCAGCCTAGAAAGGCTGGCTCCACATAACTCAACGGCTTTGATCCATCCTGCAGACGCATTCGCCCTTCGGCCGTGCGTTTTCGGCTCCTTCAGATGCGTACAGCAGGAAAATAAAATTCCAGATTTAAGAGGCCGAGACACACCTAAGAGGGCAACACCTCGAATATAAGAGCCAAATTGTCCTTAAAGGTTCTTATCCAATATCCCTGCCAGGGTTCCATATCCAACCTATCTGGAAATGTCTCGGGTAAACCTAACTTTTCAAAAGATTGCTTTTGCGCATTCCATGCCCACTGCTCGTCTGTGAGCCATGGATTGGCAAGCCTGCTCGCTTCGCGAACAGTCAAAGTAGTGGTCCCGTCTGTAATCTTTACCGCCTCCCATGGATACGGCACACTATATGGGCAACCTACAATTGTCCAACCGCCCTCAGCATCATCGTATTGTAAACCCGGAAGGCTGACCCACATATCCGTCGTATCGTTCTCTGTTATTCCGTCAAAAGAAATCGATGGGTCATGCCCCGGTTGATACTTAGTAGGATCATACATAAAGTAGTAGCCCTCTGCGAGCAAAATCCCACGGAAAACTCCAGGGGACCATTCGTCGTAAAGAACCCATGATCCAACGGGGCTGTCCCATCGGTACAACTGATCTAGGCTGCCGCTTACCAGGAAGTTTGAGAAAACGACCTTTGGATCGGGATTCCTTGGAATTGCCGGAACACTGACGATGTTCCAGCCTGTCGATAAGTCCGGAGACTCCACCGTTACAGCCCGAGCACACGTAAAGGGAATGCACGATAACAAAACTAGAACCACTAGGAAGATCGATCCTTTTTTCATTTGGCCACCCACCTCACTTAGTATATGTTACGGCAGTAATCTAAAAAATGATTAGCCCTGCCCTTGCCTTCTTTCGTTCCGGGTCTGTGCAGTTCCAGCCTTTTGTATTAAATCAAAATATATCACAGTTCCGGCCTAATGTCAATAGAAAATTCGCCCATGATGTCCCGGAGATGCCCTACCCTCCTGCGACAGCACACGCACACGAATCTCATTGGTATCATCCCAAATATCGTTGCGGTAGGTCAACTAGTAAAGATACCTGTTTTCTATTTGTTCGCAAAGCCTCTCAGCGACAAGTTTTGCCAGTAAGGACGTATTTCCCAAATGATCCCTAGCGCGCAGGTTCCTGCGCCTAGTTGCACGGGTCTCGTTGCAGGAATTCAATGCGGTCTGCCTAATAAGTTTTTGCCAGAAAGTTTTCAGGAACATCCTGTCATGAAAAGATTCAGAGCGATCATCCATGGACGAGTCCAAAGAGTCGGCTTCAGATTCTTCGCCTGCCAGGCGGCGAATGACCTTAATGTGGCGGGATATGTGCGTAACATGCCGGACGGTACGGTCGAAGTAGTAGCCGAAGGCGAAGATGATGCTCTGGAATGCTTTCTGCGGCTACTAAGCGAGGGGCCACCACTTGCCCACGTCGCAAGCATGGATGTAACATGGTCAGAACCGACTGGCGAGTTCCGCTATTTTACTTCGCGGACATGACAACAGTGGACTAAATTTCGAAAACGCGGAGGATGCCTTGGCACATGTTGAAAATTGGATACGCCTTGCAAAACTCGAACATCCAAGGCGTGCCCTAGCCCTTGTGGAACACTTTGGTACGCCCGACGAAGTGTTCAACGCACCAATAGAAGATTTGCTACGAGTCGGCGGAATGTCCAACACATCCGCCGAGCGGATCCACATGCTCGGCAGCGAATCTGTCGAATGGGAAAGGAGACAACTGGAGAGGAACTGCATACGTATCGTCACATACTGGGACAATGACTACCCGTCTAACTTACGACAAATCTATGACCCTCCGCCGGTGCTTTTCGTAAAAGGGACCATCCTTGAGAAGGACCGCTTCGCGATAGCGATCGTAGGCACACGTACGCCGTCCGAATACGGGCGGCACATGGCCACAAGAATCAGCCGTCAACTTGCCGAATACGGCTTGACGGTCGTCAGTGGTGGAGCACGCGGCATTGATACCGCGGTACATACCGCGGCTGTCAAAGCCAATGGACGAACGATTGTAGTTCAAGGCTGCGGGCTCGATATACCGTATCCATATGAGAATAGGGCACTTTTCGACGAAGTTGCTAACAATGGTGCAGTAATCTCCGAGTTTGTCCCTGGCACACAACCAGACGCCTGGCGGTTTCCGGTACGCAACCGTCTCGTATCCGGATTGGCACTGGGGGTCCTGGTAGTTGAAAGCGGCACCAAAGGTGGGGCCATGATCACTGCAACCTTGGCTGGCGAGCAAGGACGAGACGTATGGGCAATGCCAGGTCCAACGGACAACAAGACAAGCGAGGGGCCGCATTTGCTTATAAAAGAGGGGGCAAAACTTGTCGAATCTGCCGAAGATATTCTGCGGGATCTAGGTGTGGAAGTAGGCAAACAAAAACACGAAAATCCCACAGTCCCTAATAACCTAACACCCGAGCAAAAAGCCGTACTGCAAGCACTTACTCTGCATCCAAAACACGTAGATGAAATTATAGGTGAATGCCAACTGACTGCTTCACTTGCAAATAGTACACTGACCATTCTTGAAATGCTAGGACTTGTGCGTCGCGTGCCGGGCAACGCATACGTTCGTGCAATATAGGGAAAAGGTTGGAACATCCTCATTTCATGCTACGAGTGGTACGTAATTACTCCGGGACTCGCCTCAACCTGCAGATCTGGTTTAATGAAGTTGCCTTGCGCGTGGGTAAGATGAACTGAGGTTACACTCCTGGTCGCAACCGGCACTTGAAAATCTACGGATCATGGGAACCTTTCTCGAAGGAATGCGGTCTTAAGTTGGAGGTGTGCAATCCCGATAATCGAGGCAGACAGCCAATGCCAGGCGGTTGTCGAGCACAATGCATCCCAGTTTGACAAACTTAGGATTATGGCTATACTGTCGAGGATGCTTGTGGGGTTCAGATAAAATCGCCACAGAGTTGCCAGTGGGAGAACGAATAGATAATAAGCAATAATATGTCCAAACCTCTCATAATCGTTGAGTCGCCAGCGAAGACAAAGACGCTGAAGAACTTCCTCGGCGCAAAGTTTGACGTCGAGGCATGCATGGGGCACGTTCGCGACCTGCCAAAAAGCAATCTCGGCGTGGACATTCATCACGGATTCCAGCCGAAGTATGTGATAAAACCAGAAAGAAAGCATCTCCTCTCACATCTAAAGCAGATCAGCGAAAGAGCAGAAACCGTGTATCTGGCCACCGACCCAGATAGAGAAGGGGAGGCAATTGCCTGGCACCTTGAGCAAGCGCTCAAATTGAAAGACGCCAAACGGATTACCTTCAATGAGATTACCCACGACGCAGTGGCAAAGGCACTCGAGAATCCGAAAACCCTAAACGAACTTCTTGTGGAAGCACAACAAGCACGGCGAATTCTTGACCGTCTTGTCGGATATAAACTCAGCCCATTGCTCTGGTCAAAGGTAAACAGAAAGAACCTCAGCGCAGGACGAGTTCAGTCTGTGGCAGTCCGTCTCATATGCGAACGTGAAGAAGAGATCAACTCATTCGTTCCTGAAGAATATTGGTCTTTGACAGCACGACTCACAAAACTTGATAGCGAGAAAGCATTTTCTGCAAGACTCATCAAGAAGGACGAGAAGAAGTTCAAAATTGCGAACGAAGCCGACGTACAGCAAGTCATCGCCGACCTCAAGGACGCAGACTACGTTGTGCTGGACGTCCAGCGCAAGGAGCAGAAGCGCAATCCAGCGCCTCCGTTCATAACAAGCACGCTTCAGCAGGAAGCTTCGCGCAAATTGGGCTTCTCGAACAAGGAGACAATGTACATTGCCCAACAACTCTACGAAGGCATCGCACTTGGCAATGAGGGCGAAGTTGGGCTTATCACGTATATGCGAACAGATTCAACGCGCGTGGCGGAAGAGGCAGTGACCCAAGTTCGAGCGTTTATCCAACAGGAATTTGGCAAAGAGTTCCTGCCAAGCACGCCACGCCAATATAAGAACAAGAATACTGCGCAGGACGCACACGAAGCAATTCGCCCGACGTCCGTGTTTCGCAAACCCGAAGACGTTGAGCAGTTCCTAACCAAACAACAATTTCGGCTATACCGACTAATCTGGCAAAGATTCGTGGCGAGCCAGATGGAACCAGCGCTGCTTGATGTTGTTACCGTTGACATCCGGGCACAGAATTATACGTTTAGAGCGACCGGAAGCACACTCAAGTTCCCAGGATTCACCATACTGTACACCGAAGGCAAAGACAACGGAGAAGAGGAAGAAATAGAAGAACAGACAATTCCCGACCTCTCAAAAGATGAAACACTGCGTCTTCTTGAACTAATTCCAAAGCAACACTTTACAGAGCCGCCCCCAAGGTATACCGAGGCAACACTTGTCAAAGCACTCGAGGAAAAAGGTATCGGGAGACCAAGCACTTACGCTACGATTATTTCCACGATTCAAGACCGAAAGTACGTAGCACTAAAAGACCGCAAGTTTTATCCTACCAAATTGGGAAAATTGGTTAACGATCTCCTGGTAAAGCACTTCCCTGACATCATGGATGTAACGTTCACAGCCGGCGTCGAAACAAAGTTGGACGAAATTGAAGAGGGTCGCATAAAACGGGTGGACGTACTCGAAGACTTTTGGAGACAGTTCGAGCGACGTTTGCAAGATGCAGAATGCAACATAGAACGAGTCAAGATCGAACCAGAAGCGACTGGCGAGACCTGCCCAAACTGTGGTCGCCCGCTAGTCGTCCGGGAAGGCAGGTCAGGAGAATTTGTCGGGTGCTCTGGATACCCAGACTGCCGATATATCGCCAAGTACCAAAAAGAAATCGGTGTGGAGTGTCCGCGCGAGGGGTGTGATGGTCACGTAGTAGAGAAGAAGTCTAAGAAGGGCAGAGTCTTTTATGGATGTGACCAATACCCGAAATGTAATTTCGTGTCCTGGGACAAACCTCTGGGACGCAGTTGTCCCGAGTGCGGCTCAATGCTTGTCGAAAAGAAATGGCGCGGGCGCGTTACTGGCATCAGATGCAGTAACCAACATTGCAAGTACCGCGAACCGCTCGTTGAACAGCCCGAAGCACAAGCAGTATCAGCCTCCTGATCAGGTTTTGTAATCATTTGTGCCCAGCTGACCATCCAGATTCCGCAAGTTATAAATTCCAACCACACAACCCCGACAGGCCACAGCCTCACATGCTGTCCCGATTAAAGCCGTGACAAAAAGCCTTACAAGGAGTAGAATGTGTAGAGGATTTTAGATAGCAACGGAGGTATTCTCATGCCGATTCGAATCGCTTTCATGGGCTTTCGCCACTCTCACATATTCGATTTGTACACCAGGGCGCTTGAATCCCCTGAGTATGAGGTCGTCGCTGCTTGCGAAGAAGATGCAGCCACCCGACAGCAACTTTCACAAAGCGGGAAGGCACAAGTAACACACAGTGACTATGAAAAAATGCTCAAAGAAATAGACTGCGATGTGATCGCAGTCGGTGACTACTATTCTAAGCGCGGCGATATCATCATCAAAGCCCTTGAACTGGGTAAGCACGTTATTTCAGACAAGCCCATTTGTACAAGCCTTGAGGACCTTGATCGCATCAATTTGCTCTCGCTTGAAAACCAACTGAAAGTTGGCTGTATGCTTGATATGCGGGACAATGGACGATTTATTTGCGTCCGGAAACTCGTACAAGATGGGGAAATTGGCGAGGTCCATGCCGTTATCGTCTATGGTCAACACCCACTCCTTTTAGGTACTCGACCGTCATGGTACTTCGAAGAAGGAAAACATGGTGGAACAATCAATGATATTGGCATTCATGCGTTTGACATAATCCCCTGGATCACAGGACTCCAATGGTACCAAGTGACGGCAGCGCGCAGCTGGAATGCGTTTGCAACTGATTACCCGCATTTTCTCGATGCCGGACAATTCATGCTCAGATTGTCAAACGAAGCCGGCGTAATTGGCGACGTTTCCTACTTTATGCCAAACTCAATGGGCTATGCACTCGACCTATACTGGCGGATGACGTTCTTTGGTCGGCAAGGAATAATCGAAACATCAAGCACGGCAAAAGCCGTTATGCTTGCCAAAGATGGTGAAGACGCCCCAGCATTCATCGAGCCATGCCCTGATGACAAAGGGGGATACTTTAGATCTTTCACTGAAGAAGTGACCGCAGGGACTACTAGTGGAGTCTCAACTGCGGATGTGCTTCGGGCAGCGTATGTAGCGCTAACCACACAACGCGTGGCAGACGAGGAACTGTATGCCATTCAGGTGTGAGTAGGGTGCCTGCGTTTTTCAGCATGCAAAATTGTCGAAGACACAGCGTCACCTGACGTTCAGGATCACAAACGGCACTGATTATTCCTATCGCTGATGATCATGAACAACCATGTGGCAATAGTAGGCGGAGGGCTTGCTGGCGCAGAGGCGGCGTGGCAAGCAGGTAGCCGCGGAGTGCACGTCCGCCTATTTGAAATGCGACCAATCAGGAAGACGCCAGTCCACCGTACCGACTTGCTTGCTGAATTAGTATGCAGCAACTCTCTCAAATCGAATCTCCTAACCACCGCATCGGGATTGCTCAAACAAGAAATGCGCATTCTGAACTCTGTGGTCGTCGCATGCGCCGATACGCATTGTCTTCCCGCCGGAGAGGCTCTTGCAGTTGATAGAGAGCGATTTGCTCAGTGTGTAACACAGAGAGTCCTGGCACTTCCTCACGTAGAACTAATCCGGGAAGAAGTTAGCGATATCCCTGAGGGTATAAGCATCTTAGCCTCCGGACCGCTCACATCAGAATCCCTCTCCGCCGCCATTGCGCGATTCACGGGACGTAAGCACCTTCACTTCTACGACGCAGTGGCGCCCACTGTCTTCTACGACTCGATTGACCTAGATAGGGTCTTCATGGCCTCACGTTATGACAAGGGAGATAAGGACTATATCAATTGCCCAATGACCGAGGAGGAATACAACGCATTTTGGGAAGCCCTTGTAAACGCGGAAAGAGTCCCTATCCCAGACTTCGAACCAATGAACCTATTCGAAGGTTGCCTGCCAATCGAGGAATTGGCCTCACGTGGAAAGCAGACCCTGCTCTTTGGACCTCTTAAACCTGTGGGGCTGAGAGACCCGCGGACAGGAAAGCAGCCATTTGCTGTTGCCCAACTTCGCCAGGAAAATGCAGAGGGAACTCTCTGGGGACTTGTCGGCTTTCAAACCAGGCTCAAATGGAAGGAACAAGAACGTGTGTTCCGCATGATTCCCGGTCTCGAGCATTGCAGGTTTGCAAGGTTTGGCGTAATGCACCGCAATACGTATATTGAATCACCAGTGCTGTTAACGCAGACTCTGGAATTTTCGCGGGAAAAGGTACAGCAGTTGAAAAAGAATGAGTGTGCCGACCTGGACTTTAATAGAAACAAAGTAAGCCATTTATTCTTTGCAGGTCAGATAACCGGCGTAGAAGGCTACGTCGAATCCGCTGCAATGGGACTAGTGGCGGGTATCAACGCCGCCCTCATAGTACTTGGCAAGGAACCCGTGGCCTTTCCGCGAGAAACCATGATCGGGTCGCTAGTGCATTACATCACCAACCCTCATACCGCCGATTTCCAACCAATGAATGCCAACTTTGGTCTTTTGCCTGAATTACCGAAAAGAATCAGAAACAAGCGCGATTATCATGCAAGGCAGGTCGAAACAGCGCTCAACGCAATGAGGGAATTTGCAGAGAGTCTCGTGTAATACTCGCCAATGTTATTTCCTGGTACCATTCAGAAACGCCCGCGTAGACTCGCGCTCTTGCACACATAGCGGGTAAACTGGCGGAGAGGGTGGGATTCGAACCCACGGTGGCACGAATGCCACAACGGTTTTCGAGACCGCCCGGATAAACCACTCCCGCACCTCTCCACCGGAGAGAGAAAAACATTAAATGGTTAATGACCGATAACCTTCGTTTCTCAGTTCTCGGTCATTAACCATTCTTGCGTGGCGCCCTTGGAGAGAATCGAACTCCCGACGCCCTCCTTAGGACGGAGGCGCTCTATCCACTGAGCTACAAGGGCATGCCAGAGGTCGGAGAAACCACCCCTGACCCAAATTGGCGCGCTTGGAGGGATTTGAACCCCCGACCTAAAGGTCCGCAACCTTTCGCTCTATCCCCTGAGCTACAAGCGCATGTTCTCAAGGGCTCTCTCTGCAGTCGTAGTATATCATACCATTCAGACCTTGTCAACGCACCCCGGATGAAAATCCAAGCATGACAAAGCCTAATCTTGTAGAGTCGCCACGATGCCCGGAAGATGGGAAAATTAACCCTTTGCAGATCCGACTTCGTGCTCCGAAGGCGGTGGCTTGAGGAATTGGTCTAGACCTGCTCGATGTATGCGCTCAGCAACCGGTCCCTGAGCGCCTTGCAAATACACTGGAACACCCCGCGAAAGTGCATCACGATAAAGGAGAACAATCAGTGCCATCCCATCTTCAGACAAGTACGTCACTCCGCTCACATCTACTATCAGTGGACCATGCCTACTCCTAACAGCACTCAGGATCTTCTCCGTGGTCTCGCTGGTCTTCTCGTAAGTCAGTTCCCCCTTCAATTCCAGACGTGACGAGTCATCTTCAGGCACAAGTTCGTATTCCATAATACACTCCAACGGTCATTCATATATTTCTATGTAACCATTCCACAAAAATCAAAACATCGAAACAAAAGATGTGCGTGGAGGAAGTGAGCAAAGCGAAGACAAAAGATAGTATAGAATCAAATTTGCGGGAGGGATAGGCGTGCTGAAAGCACAGATATTTCACGCAAACTCGGTAGATAAACTGCCAAAGATTCACGAACAGGTGAACAGCCTTATAAACAAACTAGACGATGACGCCATTGTCAGCGTCTCAGCAACTGAATTCGGACCGGCTGGAGTCCACGAGTTCTACAGTTACACGGTACTCATAATTTACAAAGAAAAATAACCTGCCTGCGCCACAAAAGGATAAACCTTAACGAAAGATTGTCGAGGTCACCTGTGGATCAGGAAGGGGAGCCCGGTTCGGCAATCTGAGGAAACGGTGTGCATTGACTTGCGGTCTGGGACGGGGAGCGCTTGTGTGCGTCTGACAATGGACAAGGTGTGTCGCTCACGAATAAACAATATCCTGCGCAGTCCGGGGAAGAGCCATTGCGAGAAGCGCGGAAACTCCTAGGCGAAGAGGGTACCTGCAGGATTCATTTAGAATTGCTCAGAATGTCCCATCACTTGCCGCAGAGCCGCATATACAGCCAGGTGACCTTGCGAACGTAGTCTTGGGTTTCGCGGTACGGAGGAATCCCACCATATTTCTTTACTGCGCCTGAGCCTGCGTTGTAGCAAGCCAATGCCAACTGCAAGTCCCCATCCTGTTTCTCCAGGTGACCCCTCATCAGGCGGATACACCCCGCGATGTTTTGTACCGGGTCGTATGGGTTGACCACTCCTAAACCCCGAGCCGTGCCCGGCATGAGTTGTCCGAGTCCCATCGCACCCTTCGAGGATGTCGCCCCTGTTCGAAAACCTGACTCAACAAGTATTAGGGCGACTATCAACCTGGGGTCCACACCATAGTGCTCACTATAAGCCAGGATGCTTGCCGTGATCGTGTCTAACTGCCTATCATTGAGTCTTGGGTTGAACCGGTGAATGGCGTTCCGGTATGCATCGAACACCTCAAGCGCACGGCTTGACAGCCCAAGCGACTTACCTCTACTGCTAAGTTGCACAGTCGCACGGGTGGGCAACTTCTTCTGTACAGCCGGTTTGGTCTCTCTGTTGCTAGCCTTCGAGATAAGTTCCTTTTCCAATTTCTCTACTTCGTACTCGTATGCGGCTCCAACCAACTTGAGGTCTGATAAAGAGGCCACAGAACCAGGTCCGATTTCGACGATTATCCGAACTCTGTTGCCTTGCGCCATGCAATCGGGAACCTCCTGGGCGGCAACAAGCAATGAATCACCTGAACAATTGACCAGAAAACTAGCGGAGTCACCAGACTGCGCAACACCGTTGACAATTCCTTTTACCTCGAAAGCCTTGCCAATGTAAGCGGAAGGGTTACTCTTGGCGGCTGCCAGTAAAGCCGAGGTCGCGCCCAGTGACTTTCGAAGGGCAAGATATTGATTCGCCGTTAGAGAAGCCCCAAGACATACCTGCAGTATGGCGCCAAAAGCACCACACATAGCGATCAACCGGGTTAGCATTTACGCTCTCTTCCCCCCTGTTGGCAGTTAAAAGCCATCCCCTATCCTATTAGATTGTCGGGATGAGGGCAAGGTTCCTAAACCAAAAACCGTCGGTAGAATTACCAGTTTAGCGGCGCCAACTATTCAAAGCAGACAAAAATGGCGGAGAGACCGGGATTCGAACCCGGGGTGGAGTCTTAACAACCCCACAACCGCTTAGCAGGCGGCCGCTTTCGTCCACTCAGCCATCTCTCCGCATAGCCGACGTCGGTATTGTACCACAGAATCCAGACATTTGCAACACACACTCTACAAAACCTGGCATTCTTACCAGGCACAATCACAAAAAGGGCAGAGCCTAGCACGCCGCCCTGAAAACACAAACACACACTAAAAGTTCCAAACCATCGAAAACAAATCCGTTCACGCCACCAACCTAAAATCGCTACCTCACCTCGACTGTACCTACATTCATTCTTTCAACCACTCGATAACCCCCCCATCATCCTTTTCTTGCAGTCTAAATATGCACCATAACCATTGATGATGGAGTCTCTCCCAGGAGTAACTCCACAGCCCGGAACCGGATTGCCAGGACTATTTACCATCCTTCTTTAAGCCTATAGTATGATGCGCACCAGCAGCTACTGCCACAAAGCCACCTTTCGTCGATGGCACCTTGCACCGACCGTACTTGCTCCACCCCTAGCATAATACACAGCCATCTGCCTTTAAACCTACGGTATGACCAAAACCTCCGGCTATTTTCAGAAACGGTCAAGAAAGGTCAGCAAAAAACGTACCATCCCCATCCGACAATCGAACCAGAAGCACCCACGCTCGGTAAAAAGGCGAAAGCGGAAGCGACAACCAGAAGCACTACAAAAAGTACCTTCTTCATTTCAAACTCTCCCCCTTCTTCCCGCTCAGGCCCACCCCTGCGAAGATACCAAACCCAAACCCGAGGAAATTTCTAAGAGACGGATTTAACCGCCGATTTAATCGAAAGGAAAGTAAACCTCAGCTTCTTTTCCATAGGTTATAAGGCACTTCTCGTATCCTGCCGATAGTAGGCTCCGAAATCTGCGGTCGAGCCCAGAGGGCTGGCGGGAGTGATTACTGCGAATTAGGTCCCACCCATATGAAGTGGTACTCACGGAGGAAGCACGTCGTAGGACATAGTGAAGTAAAGAACGCTGGGCTGAACAGGATTGCAAACATTAGAAACAGATTCGGCTGGTGGGCGATCGGCGGGGAATGGAGCAGCAAGGATAATGACGCCACAGTGCCTGCAATCCATCGAGCATCGGACCTAGGCATAGATCCCATGGACACAGCGTCTGGATATGGCGACGGGCATAGCGAAATGCTGATTGCTCGCGCCATTCGAGAGCGCGCCCAAAGATGCCATGTCGCATCAGAGGTCGGAAGAGGTTACGATGAACCCAGAAGAAGTTGAGTGCCTGATGTCACATGCATGGGTACATGGCTACGAGCGCCCCTGGGCGGCTGACAGAAAGGGCTGATCTGTGGCGCTTTGGCTTCTTAGACAAGAATACGGTCGCGGGAAATCTCACGCAACAACTCAGACCATGCTCCATGTCGAAGGTGCGGATGGAACGAAAGCCTGCCTCTTTCAACGTGCGCTTGATGACATTATCAGGATAGCATTTCTGGTAGAGCGTTAAGTCCGCGCGTTTCCACTGCATAGCCTTCCGAAAAGTCGTTATCTCAAACTTAGTTAAGGCTTCCGGCTGATTATACTCCGCCCTGATAAAAAAGACGTCATCAGGGTGCACAACCCCAGCGGTTGTGCCATCCCGCATCTTATAAGCCTCTTCGCGGTTCATGTCGAAAAAGAAGAGCCCTCCGCCATCAAGCACCTGGTAAACGTTGTCGAAGACACTGCGGAGTTCGCTCAGGTTCAGAATGTGATTCAAACTGTCGGAAGTGCAGATGACCGCATGATACTGCTCAGGAAGCGTGAACCAGCGGGCATCTGCGACGATGAAACGCGCCCCTGGAGCATTCATGCGTGCGTAACGGATCATTTCGGCGGAGCCGTCAATCCCAGTAACCTTATATCCGCGATCCACCAACTCCCTCGCGACCTGCCCAGTACCACAGCATAGGTCCAGAATGTGCGCTCTCGGCGGTATCGCTGAAAGAACCATTTGCTCGACTATGGGAAATATCTGCTCACAACAACGTGTGCCCCAATATTGATTGTAGAACCATGCAAAGTCATCGTAGTCCGTATAGCGGGCTACAGCATGCATTCGGTCTTCTCCTTCGTGTATAACAAACAAAATGCCTTACGTAACAATTATTGGCTGGGTATGTAAAGGTTTTCATACCAATCAAGCGCCGAATAGGAAATAGTTGAATAATTATAGCCCTGTATTGCTAGCAGTCGTAACGCCAATTGAGACTTCGCCCCTTGCAACACCCCCACCGTACTCGGCAACCACCGTTCCGTCGGAACGACTCAGCATAAACATGATGGCGCGCTGTGCAGGAATGGATACTTTGAATGTCCGGTGCGTCAGGTTATCCGTAAGGTCGAAGTCGAGGTCGCAGTCTGTCTCAGAAACCACGCAGTAGAGAATACCTCGAGCGAAGATGAGCGGTCGAATCAATACCTCTGGGACCGCACTGCTAACAGAGTAAACGGGGGATATGCCTGCCTGCCGAAGAGCGTACGCGTAGAGTGCTACCAATGGTTCGATGTTGTCCGCATGCTCAAAAGGAAGATTAGCCCATATGAGTTTGCCCTTCCCAACCTGCTCCGACTTGACGAGATTTGGCACTCCACATACCACTGCCTTGTCTACTCGATGTATCTTGTCACCGCCGAAGGTAAGTCTGTACTCCGAGCCAAATATTATCACGCGCTCCTCTCGAGTAACCGGGCGTACCTCCGCATCAATACCAATCTCAATCAACCTAGGCGCCGGGCGCCGGTATTCGTCCCAATCTATTGGCCCAGTCGCCAAAAGTGTCGCGCCCTCCCGCACAGCCTTAAGCAAGGTTTCCCAGGCTCCTTGGCTCAGCACACGAGGCGAAGGCAATACTATAAGCCTTGGCGTGCCAAGATTCTCTAGTGTGTATTCGCCCACCACACGCATCGGCGTATTGCAGTGGTAATGCATAGCACGCGTTGCGACCCGAACTGGCGCCGAAGCCGTGTCACGTGGTCCAAACATGCCCGAATATGGAATGACCATTACAACGTCTTCGGGCTGGCGATCCTCCATGTAAGACCGGGCCTCTGTCATGAACGCCCTGATGGCAAATAGCGGTTCTGCCTCAGGTTTTGCGGTCAGATCAGCCCTGTGAAGACCGATCGCTGCCTCATTGTCGTCAGGCATGTACAAGTTCGTGCTCCAGATCCACTGGATAGCGCCGCTCCCCCCAGACGCAAACGCCACCACCAACTTGCGTTCAAGGAGATTTCGGCAGTCTTCCTCCATACGGCGAGCAGTCCGACCCGGGTCTTCCACATGCATGATGCCTGTCTCTCCGACAAGGGCAGGCTTCTCCGGCGTTTTGCAAGCCAGTCCTGACCAGAGCAGGTCGTCATTCAGCCACCATGTATGCGTGCACGTGAAGTCTACATCCTTCCAGTGGAATTGAGGATTCGGGCGTTCGCCTTGTCCGCCCTCGTCTTGCCCTACAGTGATAAGTTGCCTAGGATTACCGTTTGCACGAATCGCACTGCGAATCTCTCGCACCCATCGCCCGAATACCTCCTGCACAAACAGGCGGAAGTCAAGCACCCGAAGATGCCCTTCGCCTTGAAAAACGTACCTATCCTCGAAATGCTCGTTGTCAGGTAAATCGAGTGGTTTGCCCGGCGTGATTCGCCACTTCTCTGTCACATCATCCGATGCGTGCCGTCGCTTAATCCACTCATCCCACGCCGCGCGCTCATACTGGTCATAGTTGGGACGCGACCGCCAGAATCTTCCGCCGCCTGGGTACGAAGGCTCATTCACCAGATCCCACATGAGGTTATTGAATTCTGCACCACGACTCGCCAGTGCAAATACAAACTCTTTCTGTGCCTGGAGACTCCTTGGGTCAAGATACCAATTCTCCCCCTCAAACAACTCGGGGGCAAACGCAAACAGATTGAAAATCACCGGCATTTCGTACTTTGCCGCCGTCAGCATGAAGGCAGTAAATGCTCTCATGACATCTTCTCTTGGTCTTCCAGGCTCAAGCATCACGTGGCGAAATGCGGTCCAAAAGCCGGTCCTTATTATGTTGATGCCTGCTCCCTTCATCTCGGCAAAGTCACGTTCCCAGACCGCAACGTTAGGTTCAAACAAGAATCTTCGGTGGACGTCCGATGCCATATAGGTAGTCCCAACGAGGGGCACAACCTTTTCGCCACGCATGAAGTAGTCTTTGCCAACAGTCAGAGGCTGGGTAGTCTTCGCCACAGACTGGTCATAGCACCAGAAGCCCGTGAGATAGTGGTCCGCAAACTTGTCGCTGAGTTGAGGATCCCCTGTAGACAACCTCGCTAGTACAGTATACACGCCAGGGCTGAGCGGTATCTTAAGAGGGATTGATCGCATATAAGGCAATCGAAAATCTGTGATGTCAATGTTTTCCTGTAGTACTGTGACATTGTCTTTCCGAATGGCAATATAGAGTGAAACAAATCCTTTTTCGTCAGAAGGCATCCTAAAACGATTTGCGCGGATGACAAGCGCGGCACGCTCATCGGGATAATAGCACGCAAACGAAGGGCTAACCCAAAACTCTCTCGCACCTACAGCGGCGAATGCGGCAAGACGAGTTATGATTTCCTTCCTAGGCAGGGTACCGCTCTTGAAATTAGCCAGAACCCAGCGACCGCCTGCAAATCTTCCGTAAATCCTGTCCAAAGCAACCACTGGCGCCACAATCCGTCGCCCGTTTGAGTCGAGTCCATACAAGAGAGGTCGCAGAATCGCTTCGCGAGAGCCCGAACTCCCAATCTCGTTTGGGTGATCCGGCTTTGAAGTCAGCCGCACCTGCAGTTCGTAGACGCAATCACACCCAAACTCTTCGATGAGCCCGGAAAGCAGAGGTTCCGTCTCAGTCGTCTGGTATTTCTTAACCTTATCCGTGGGCACTGCATAGACCTGATTAATGCCCAACTCTCGGTGGTAAGCCGTTTGGCGAATTTCCGGACGCCACTGTCCGCCGTGTTTGCAAACAGGGACGCTGAAAGGAGCGCCACCCAGATTGAGTAGGCAGCCACCTTGCTCTAAGTAGGCAAGAATCTCCGGCCAAGCACTCTTCGGAAATGCAGAACCGTAGGGATTGATAAGCAGGTCCACCCGCCCACCCGAGAGTTCCTTGATAAGTTCGGATACGCCTGCGGTTTTGACCGAGTCTACTGGAGGCAAGGCGTCAATTAGCCACTTTGAATCAATCTCGAGAGTGTCAACAAACGGAAAGTGCTCTTCCCAGAAGATGATCACGCGTGCATTCATGTGAAGGTTATCTCCTCCGTTGCTCCATATCCTGGCGTGCAGACAGTTTGCCTCATTCTAGTTATCGGCTGGCGAATACTGAAGGTAGAGTTTACAAGCCTTGTTAATTTGAGAAACCGACCAAGAATTACTCTCGCCCAGCAAGCGAGCGTTCTTCTTCACGCCTAGCATCACGCTCAGCAATGGTCTGCCTCTTGTCATACAGTTTCTTCCCCCGACCGACTCCAAGTTCAACTTTTGCGAACCCTTTCTCGAAGTAGATCTGAAGTGGGATTAGAGTGAGACCTTTCTGCTGAGTTTTCCCAGCCAGCCTGCTGATCTCCTGCCGGTGAAGAAGCAACTTCCGAGGACGCCTAGGATCGAGGTTAAACCGAGAGCCATGCTCGTAAGGAGCAATGTACATATTATGCAGCCATACCTCGCCGTTTTCCACGCGAGCAAATGCATCCTGAATGCTCACCTTGCCCGCACGGATGCTCTTGACCTCAGTCCCCACAAGGACTATCCCTGCGTCGTATGTCTCCTCAATATGATATTCATGCCGTGCCTTGCGGTTTACAGCGATGACTTTCCGACCTTGCTGTGCCATTATCGTGCTCCTTACAGCCACTCGGATTATACCAGATAAGCAACCGCCAGTCGAAGCCAATTTATTCCCTGACCGGCGCTCTCGATACGCATAAAATAATAGAAGCACATGGTGGCTTGGGGAGTTAGGGTGCAAAGGCAGTCTGCGAGACTCCCATTACTCTGCGCAAAGAAGACTGGCGAGGCTATGCAGACAAAGCAATCTGAGAGCACACTTTGCGCAGGTTTTTGCCAGCAAGATGAAGAATGGTGACTAATAGGGCGAAGGAGGGCTTCCACGTAGACATCCACTGCACTGCTCAAATTGCCCGCCGTGAAGCACTCATTGAAATCACATTGACACGAGGGTGGTAATTGATGGCGAAGCAAGAGGGAAAAAGATCGAAACCAGCAATCGAATCCTATGAGCACCTGTCTGATTGCCGGCGACTCGCTCTTGGCCATGAACTCGCTCTTGGAAAAAGAGGGCATGGCGGGCAAGGTGCAGATGATCTACATTGACCCACCCTATGGCATCAAGTACGGCTCCAACTTCCAGCCATTTGTGAACAAACGAGATGCCAAGGACGGCAAGGACGAAGACCTGACCGCCGAGCCGGAGCAAATCCGCGCCTTCCGCGACACCTGGGAACTGGGCATTCACTCCTACCTCACGTATCTCCGCGACCGGCTGCTCCTGGCCCGCGAACTCCTGACCGAGAGCGGCAGCGTCTTCGTGCAGATCAGCGACGAGAACGTCCACCACGTGCGTGAGTTGATGGACGAGGTGTTTGGGGCGGGGAATTTTCTTGCCCTAATCACATTCACGACCAGCGTGCCGTTGGGTGCGACCTATATACCTGGCGTAACGAACTACCTCCTATGGTACGCCAAGGACGTGAAACTGACGAAGTTCCGAAGGTTGTATGTCGATAAAGCGATAGGTGAAGGTACTGCCTATAGCTCAGTAGAGTTGGCAGATGGTACTCGACGTGCGATGACTACTCGAGAGCAGGAAAATCCATCGCTGCTGCCGGAGGGATGTCGCTATTTCTTCAATCTCTCCCTACTTTCTGCAGGCACGACACAGAGTTGTGTATACGACTTTGAGTTTGCTGGGAGAAAGTTCTCACCAGGTGGCGGAAGGTCTTGGAAAACAACGCAGGATGGCATGCGGCGGTTGGGTTGGGCTAACCGCATCTTCGTTGCAGGGAATACGCCGCGTTATGTGCTTTATGCCGACGACTACCCAGTTTCTGAGCTAACAAACAATTGGACTGACACTGCCGGAGCGACTGACAAGGTTTATATAGTGCAGACAATGGCGAAAGTCATCCAGCGCTGCCTCCTGATGACCACCGACCCGGGCGACCTGGTGTTCGACCCGACGTGTGTGCGGAAGGGGACGAGGGTGTGGGTGTGGAGCCCCTCCCCGACCCTCCCCGCACACGGGGAGGAGGCACTATTTCCCCCGCGCATGCGGGAAGATGAAAGCGCAAATACATCCCCCCGTGTGCGGGGGGACGAGAGGGGGGCTACCTCCCCCTGCGTCCGGGAGGATGAGAGGAGAGCTACCTCCCCCTGCGTGCGGAGGGATGAGAGGGGGGCTACCCTCACCCCCATCGAAACCATCCAACCCGGCGCCTACGTGCTTGCTCACGATGGTCTGCCACACCGCGTAGAGCGCTGCATCCGACGGACCTACAAGGGCATTATGGTCGGTATCCGCCACGACCTCTCCGACCAGATGTTATGGCTCACAGCCGATCATAAAGTCTTGGCGCACCGGCGCCCACATAGTCTGGGAGGAAAGTCCGACTGGTCTGGTATCCCGAAATCGCTGCGCGGCCGCAGCAAAGAGTTACGCCGAAACTTGACGCCCCCGGAACGCAAATTGTGGAATACACTGCGGGATAATGGCACCGGCTTCGCATTCAGGCGCCAGCACCCCATCGGACCTTATATAGCCGACTTTTACTGCCGCGAGACGGCTTTAGTTGTAGAGGTGGACGGTGCAATTGCCCATGGTGAGCCGGCCGCAATCGAACACGACCGCATTCGGGATGAATTCATGCGTGCTCTGAACCTGAGGGTATTGCGTTTTCCTGCAGCAGACGTGGAACACAATCTTGAAGGGGTGTACGCGGCTATTGAACAGGTCTGCCAAGAACAACTTTCGCCCGAACATGCCGAATGGGTGGAGGCGGAGCAAATAGCAAAAGGAGATATTCTGTTCTATGGCCCCAACCTTACGCCGGCTCGCGTAACGGAGGTGGTGACAGCCGCTTCCGAGGAAGAAGTCTATGACCTGGAAATTGAGGGCGCCCACTCCTTTATCACCGAGGTCTGTGCAGTGCACAATTGCGCCTCCGCCACCACCTCCACCGCCACCTCCGCCCGGACCTCAGGCACCACGCAGGCGCCTGACCTGGAAGGGAGAGGTCCCTTGGCGAACATGGGTGAACTTCTACATGAAGGTGCTCACACACTTCGCCACGGAACGCAGCCTGAAATTGACAGTCGAGTTATCAGTAGAGCCAGAATGTGGGGTCGAGGGCCAAAAAGTCGAAGAAATCAAGAGTGCCTTACGCGAACTCGGTCTCGACAGCGAGAATCTGAAGTTGGAACCCATACAGCAGGTTCAGGGTTCTGATAGCATGTGACTGGGAGAGGCACCGCACCATGCGTTCCAAACTTCCCACCTCTGCCCATTTGTGCTAAAATGGGTATGGAACTTGCAGTGACGGGGGCTTGAGATGAGGGTAAAAGAAGGCGACTACGTGAGAATCGTGCCGAGGGAATGTACCGCGGCGGACCTCAAAGCAGGCACTTTTTATCGCTATTTTTGCGGGTTGTGCGGCATCGTGGATCACATATACGATGACAAGGAAATCTGCGTCAGAGTGGACCTTGATACACTGCCAGACGAAATTCGCCAACGCCACATCGAGATTCAGGAGTCCATAAAGAAAAAGTGGCTGAACAGCCTCTCTGCAGAAGGAAGAAATCGGCTCTCCCCTGAGGAAAAGCGCTTCGAACTGTCATACACGATTCTTGTTCAATCTGCCGACCTCGAGAAGGTAAAGAAGAGTGAAGAGTCGCATACCGAAGCACCGCGCCCAGTAGCAATAAAAAGCGCGAAGCCCTTAAACGCAGTAGAACAAACCGCAGGCAAGGTCGCCGTCAAAAAAGGAACTACTGCTACCACTCAAGAACCTCAAGCCACGGCGGCAATCACCAAGACTCGTGCCACTGCTCCAAAGACGAAAGAGAAAACGACCACAAAAGGCGACAGTACTGCCACTGAAAAGGTCAAGACACGGGCCAAAAAACCTGACGACCTCAACGACCTCACCCCCGCTGAACTTGCCTTCCTGCGCGAGCGTGAGAAGGTCATGAAGCGCAAGAAGTAACCCGGAAACTCTGCCTTGTTTTGGCGCCATTCCAGGTTTTCAGACGGGGATTGCGGGTGTTCAAACAAGGATCCACTCAAAGACAAGGCGTCAATTGTCCGCGTTACCTGTCGCATCACAGTCTTCGCAGTACCCGTTCCACATGGTATCTGTTTCGCCACATCATGATTGCGGGTATCCAAAGAATCGGGACGCGGCTCTTCAACTGAAGGAATTGCCGCGTGCGAAACGAAAACATTACTTGACTACCTGGAGACTTCATAATGACAGCGAAAGCAGAATTGCGGCTGCACGACGCAATACTTTACGACAAACTGCCGGACAATCGAGTAAAATGCAACGTGTGCCAGCGTCGGTGCAACATTCCCGAGGGGCGGCTGGGGTTTTGCATGACCCGCATAAATAAAGACGGCAATCTGTATTCCACGATATACGGCGTCGTTTCCTCGCTGCACGCCGACCCAATTGAGAAAAAGCCGGTCTACCATTACCTTCCTGGAAGCAAAAGTTTATCATTGGGCAGTTTCGGATGCAATTTCAGGTGCGCATTCTGCCAAAATTGGGAGATTGCATACGCAGACGGCAGTAGAATCCCTGCAGTGGCAGGTAGATATGTATCGCCAGAGGAGGCAGTCTCGCTTGCAAAACAGTACGCTTGCCGCTCAATCTCCTGGACCTACAATGAACCCGCAATATGGATCGAATACGCATTGGACTGCGCCAAACTTGCAAAGGAACACGGCTTCCACACAATTTACGTCACGAACGGTTACTGCACGCAGGAGCATCTCGATCTCATCGGTCCGTACCTTGATGTCTATCGAGTGGATATAAAGAGTTTTGACGATGAGTTTTACCAGAAACTCATCAACGTACCATCGGCAGTCGGTATTAGAGAGGTTGCAAAACTTGCGAAACACAAGTGGAAAATGCACGTAGAAGCAGTAACCAACGTCATACCGACATGGAATGATGACGAAAGCAACTTGCGCCAGATTGCACGCTGGATTGTGGACAATCTTGGGGAACTCACACCATGGCACGTAACACGCTTCTTCCCGTGCGCCGAACTGACCGATGTGCCGCCAACGCCGCTCCAGACCCTCGAGTACGCTGCAAAGATTGGTTTCGAAGAGGGGCTCAAGTTTGTATACATCGGGAATGTGGCGGCGGACCAGGACACACGTTGTCCCCAATGCCAAACCACTGCCGTCTCGCGGATAGGGTACTATGCGAGCGTGCGTAGCGTAACCCCTGATGGGAAGTGCGCGAATTGCGGCGCAGACCTGGGAATCGTGATGGAATGACACTGCGTTCTCTGCCTTGGCAGAGACGTATTTTGTTTTAATGGCTGTTCAAGATATTATTTCGTACCACCCGGCCATGATGGCAAAGGAAAAGGAGTTTACGGAGGGGAGATGCTATTCGAAGATCGGGTTGACGCAGGCAAACGGCTCGCCGCAGAATTAGAAAGATACCGTGGGAAAGACGTGCTTGTCCTAGGCATTCCGCGGGGCGGCGTCGTTGTTGCCTACCAAGTTGCCAGTGCACTCGATGCAGATTTGGATGTGATCATTCCTCGCAAGATTGGCGCTCCTGGACAACCTGAACTTGCAATAGGTGCGATTGCCTCGCACAATGATGTTGTATTCCTAGACCCACAGACCATATCTTATCTTGGGGTTTCGGACTCATATATAAAAGAGGAGATTGCACGGCAGAAGGAAGAGATTGCGCGTCGCGAAAGAATGTACCGCGGCGACCGACCATTTCCCAAAATAGAGGGGAGGACTGTCATCCTCGTAGATGACGGCATCGCCACGGGCGCCACTACAATCGCAGCAGCGCGTTCCATAAAACACCACAATCCAAGCCGGCTGGTGCTTGCCGTGCCTGTCGCGCCCTACGAAGCAATTTATCGGTTGCGTCCCGAAGTAGATGATCTTGTTGTTCTAGAAACGCCCGAGCCTTTCTTTGCTGTCGGCTCATGGTACAACCGCTTTGACCAAACGACTGATGAAGAAGTCATCGAACTATTAACTAAAAGACAAACTGATGCTGATTCCTCTCGTTGATGGGACAGCACAAATGCTTCGGATCCCTGATATTTGAAATGTGGTCAATAGTCTAGAAGATCGCCCAGCCTATTGGCGTTCAACAATTGGAATGTACACGTGAAGACCGGAATGCACGGTGGGGGAAAGTGCAGACTAATTAGTGACGAATGATGAGCACTTGACCTCGCCGAGGAAGTTCGGCAAACTAGGATTATCGAGCCATCAGTGTTTGAACACACGCTGAGGCGAGGAAAAGAATAATGACATTGCTAGAGGTCAGTAAACCATTATGAACACAACGCATCAGACTGGGGGAGGCCCCATGGATTACTTTTTCTCAATTATTTGGCTTCTGTTCATTCTCTCGGCGCTTGTGCCACTCTTTAAGCAACGCAGAATCCAACTCGAACGCTTCCGTCTAATTCGCGAAATAGAAAAAAGCCGTAAGTCACGCGTGATAACAATGATTCACCGCCAGGAGGCACTCAGCATCCTAGGCATTCCACTTGTGCGATATGTCACGGTCGAAGACAGCGAACAGGTGTTGCGTGCGATACGGCTCACTCCGCCGGACCTACCGATTGATTTAATACTCCACACGCCTGGTGGTCTACTCCTGGCAGCCGAGCAAATTGCCATGGCTCTCAAGCGGCATAAGGCAAAAGTTACAGTGTTTGTGCCCCATTATGCGATGTCTGGAGGAACACTCATTGCACTGGCTGCAGATGAGATTGTGATGGATACAAACGCAGTACTAGGTCCAGTAGATCCGCAGTTACAGGAATACCCTGCGGCATCAATACTTGAAGCAGTCAAAGTAAAAGACAAGAACGAACTCGAGGACAAGACACTCATCCTCGCTGACATCGCTCGCAAAGCCATCCGCCAGGTAACCGAAGCAGTCTACTGCCTGCTCAAAGAGAATATGGAGGAAGAAAAAGCCAGGCAGGTCGCAGAAATCCTCAGTTCGGGAACTTGGACGCATGATTACCCAATCAGCCTCAATGAAGCCCGCGGCCTGGGGCTCCCCGTAAGCGAAGAGTTGCCAGAGATTATCTACTATCTCATGGAACTCTATCCTCAGCCGGTTCAAAGACGACCTTCGGTGGAATATATTCCGGTGCCCTACCGACATCGCGAGACGGAGCCTCCGCATGGAAAGTGAGTACTTTAGGAATAGAAATGACGCTGGGCGGCGCCTGGCGGAGCACCTCGCAAAATACGGGGGGCAGGATACCGTTGTGCTAGCAGTACCGCGCGGCGGTGTGCCAGTCGGGCTCCAGGTAGCCAAGCGATTGAAGGCTCAGTTTGATGTAATCATCCCCCGCAAGATTCCCATTCCTTGGAATCCAGAAGCAGGCTTTGGTGCGATTACCGACGACGGAACGATGGTTCTCAACAAGCCAATGGTCCGAAGCCTCGGATTGACTCAGGAGGAGATCGAAAAGGCAGCAGACGAGGTCAGACGCGAAATCGCAAGAAGAACAAAGGAGTTTCGAGGGGAATCGCCCCCACCAGACATCCGCGGAAAGCCTGTCATCCTGGTAGACGACGGGCTAGCATCAGGTTATACAATGCTTGCGGCAATCGAGTCGGTACGCAAGCACGAGCCAGCAAAAGTAATAGTCGCTGTGCCGGTTGCTTCAGCAGGTGCGTTCCGATTAGTAGGACCTAGGTCAGACGAACTCACTGCACTGGTAGTGAGTGAGAGGCTCCCGTTCGCTGTAGCGGACTTCTACTTACACTGGTCTGATCTAACTGATGCAGATGTAATAGCCTGCCTCAAGGAAGCCGAGCAACTTGGGCTTCGAGGCAGAGCCCCCGTCAACAAATCCGTCTAACAACAAAGGCTCGCTGCACGATACCATCGGTCCTGCAGCCTTCCCGGACGACCACCCACGTCAGACAACCACACTAAACAATGCAGTCCTAAATCAAGTTCACCATCCCGTTAGGGTGTACCACAACTCAGGTTGGAACAGCGTAGGCTCGCGAGGCAAGACGTCGCATCGCGCTATGCATGAAGTGTGCACAGACCACCGGCCAATCGAGATTATGACACGCGCCGCACGGGCACAAACTCCTGGTCGGCGACGATCTTTTGACCTTCGTCGCTCAGTACAAAGTCAATGTAGCCCTTGACAGTCCCACTTGGCTCTTTCGGCGTGTACAGGTACAATGGTCTAGCGATGGGATACGTACCTTTGAGGACGTTCTCGGTGGTCGGCTCAATGTACGGCGATTTTTCATCCTTCGCCACAAGAATCGTCTTGTGGCTCCCATGTTTCACATAACCCATCCCTACATAACCGATAGCATTCTCATTTCTGGACACTTCGTCGGCGATTGATTGAGAGGAAATCTGCATAAGGCATTTCTTGCCATATTCCTCCGGTCCTTTTGCGTTTCCCTTACGTACGACATGCTCGAGAAAGAAAACATGGGTGCCGCTGCTTCTATCTCTGGAGAGGGCAACGATAGGTGCATCCTTACCACCAAGTTGCTTCCAGTTGGTAAGTTTGCCAGTGTAGATATCCGAGAGTTGACCGATAGTGAGCCTTCCCACAGGATTCTTCGGGTTTACGATGACAGATAATCCGTCGCGTGCCACAATAAACTCCTTCGGATCCCTGCCTCTCATCTTGGCCTCTTCAATCTCCTCCGGCTTCATCTCTCTAGACGACTGCGTAATATCTGCATCACCACTTATAAGAGCCGCGATTCCCACACCAGACCCACCGCCCGTGACAGAGATGCTTGCCTCAGGGTGCTTCTCCATGTACGCTTCTGCCCACGCCTGACCCAAGTTTACCATCGTGTCCGAGCCCTTGATTTTGATAGTCTCCTGCCGCCCGCATCCTGCAATCGCAAGTAGAAATACCACTGCGACCATCCCGATGACTCTCAGTGAACTCATACCAACCCCCTATTATTAATCCACCTAGCACCTTATTCTACCAGCATTGCAAAAGAGTCGCAAAGTTCATATCATTTCTTGGGCTTAGGGCTTGGGCTTGAGCAAAATTGAAACTACTGGATGGCAAAGTGATTAGGTGGCAAACATCCGCTGTCTGTATTGTAATGGCGGCTCTGGCATCGAATATAAAAGCCGATGTCGGCGGCAATGTCTGTTCCAATGTGACCAGATGCCCTGATGGTCGCCTTTCCCTAGCGGATGGCGTTTCTGCAGGAGTTTACAGCATCTCTTTTGACTTGCCAAAACCTCATCCTAAGACGGTAAGCATTAGGCTTGCCGACGCGATTATACCCGAGGGTGATGAATTGTCGACCAATTGGCCTGTTCTGGCGTGCGACATCATCACTCAAGTTCGTTTTCTCACTAAATCTGGCGATTGGACTGAGTGGATGCCTCGCAATATACTGCATGGCGGTGACATGGAGGATTCGAATCGGGATGGTATTCCAGATTACGTCAGTGTGATGCGCATACGGCAAAACAGGGAGACGATATTCGCCGACAACAAGACCTCAGCCTGGATGCCTCCGCCCACCGACTTCTGGAATGGGAAGGTACAAAGTAAGGGTAGGTTCGTGGATACTGCGGACGCTCCACCTGGCGCAAAGCAATCACTTCGCCTCGTGCGTGGTGTTTCGGATGGACAGGATACAGCCGCCATGCGCCTCGACCTGGTTCCTCCTGATACATATCTCACGGTGTGCGGGTGGACAAAATGTGACATCGCAGGCACTTCAATGGGAGTGATGTCGCGTTTCCATGAGTTCAACGAGTCCGGCGATCGTGTAAATAAGTACGTGATCCTGGGCGATGATGATTTACATCAGCCTTCAGGAACAAGCGGCTGGTGCTGGCGCGCATTGACCTTCCAGTCACTTCCCGACACAACTCACCTCAATCTTTATCCTATCCGCATGATCACAGCACAAGGGCGAGCGTGGGCAGCCAATTTCGAAATAAGGTTAGGCACTGTGTTTTCGGAATGGGGCAAAGGGCATGTCGTATTTCAGGAAGACTTTGAAACGCTCGATAGGTGGGAGGTCTCTGGGGCGGCGTGCCTATCCGGCATCGCGTCGGAAGGACAAAGATCCCTGTGTCTCAAGCCTGATCCACTGCAAGTGGTCACTGCTACACTGAAAAAGAATATAAAGGTGAAGCCGGGCAAGATGTATGCATTTCGAATCGCTATGCAAAATGACGTCCCGGCACATTATGAACCCACCCACCAGGCATGGATGTCTGCATACCTAGAGTTTTACAACAGCAAAGGAGAGTTTCTGGATTATTGCAAAGTAATGGCATTCCGGCCAACGCTTACACGTCCCGTCGGTGCCGCCATGCGGGCACCAAGGGGCGCCCACAATGCCCGCTTTGTGCTGGTTGCTTCACATATCAGTTACGGAGAGAAGACGGGAATGAATGGTCCAATGCATGCATATTTTGATGCTCTCCAACTGGAAGAATCCACATTCGATGCAGAATTCACGCCACGCCCCAAGGATGAGATAGCATTGGACGTGCCTCCAGATGCCCAACGTATGGAAGTGCGGTCATTTCTCCTTTCTAGAGAATCCCACCTCCGTCCGTCCTTCAAAGGCTACATCATCGGTTACTCAGGACACCCAACGAACCATTAGTCAAAATCGCCACTCCTCAAGAGTTTAAATCCGCTATTTACTGGGTAGAGAAACTGCAAATCCTCAAAATTGGGGGTGAGCGAAATGCGAGAGGCAATCGGCATTTCTGCGCATGAGGTGGACAGATTCTTAGAAATCCCTGACACCGACGAACTCCCGCTCTCTGTAGTACCTGATTGGGACGCGCTGGTCGCCAAAGCAAATGACATGGTCAAGGTCATTGACCGTCACCTGGACTATGAATCAACGTACCAGGGGCACGAGATGAACCCTCGGGAACTTTGCCCGCTGCAGAGGGTCAATCTGGTCTCTGACCTGGCTGTGGTAATTTAGTATCACGCGGGGGCCCCTCGGTGAGAAAGATTTTCCATTCAGCGCCAGATGTGCCACAATGCGTCGCCAATAGAGCGATCGAGATAATAGAACGCCACTTCTCGATTAATGACGTACGCCGGGCAAGCGAACTGTCCGAAGAAGCAAGAGTTCGCCTTCTGCGGGAATTGCAGGCGCTTTTGGAGATCGAAGCCATCTCTCCTACACAAACCGAATGGTCCAGCGAGCGATCGCGCTTAATCCAGTCCGTCTGGAACTTGGTAGCACGGATTTTTCGGGGGCAAGGTAGGTCTCGATCTTCCTAGAGAAATCCTCACAAGTGGGAGAAGAACGAACTGCCTAGACCACTTCGTGCGAGGTATAATTTCCCTCCACTCGGTCACACTACAAGAAAACTATTACTAGATCCCTAACTGCAATTTCCTCCGTACAATATTGATGATGCTGTCTTCTGTCACCATGCCTTTTAGTTTCCCGTCGTGCATTACCAAAAGCCGGCGGGTATGACCGCCTGCCATTTGCATCAGGGCGTCGAAAGCGTCATCATACTCGTCAATTTTTCTCTCTTCCTCAGGTGGTCGTGCCACCTGACGCACCGTCGTCGTATGCCACTGTTCCCGCGGAACATCACGAACCTCGCTGACTGTGACAATCCCTATCAGGTCTTCCCCATCAATGATCGGAAACGCCGAATGGTCATATCTCAACAAGTAATCGTGCACAAACTCGTCCAGTGGCATTTCGGGATTGATATGGGGAAACTCCTGAGTCATTATGCTGCCCACACCTACTCCCGACAGAGCCCGCCGGAGAACGACTTGCTGATAACTTTGTTGAGCGGTATTGCTCAAGAACCATCCGATGAACACCAGCCAAAGTCCGCTGACAAAGTTCCCGAACAGCATCATTGTAAAACCAAGCACCATGAACAGATAGCCTAACCCCTGACCTACCCACGAGGCGTAACGGGTCGCTCTGTCGAGGTCATTCAGTGTTCCCCACAAGATCGCGCGAAATACGCGCCCACCGTCAAGCGGGAACCCGGGGAGCATATTGAATACCGCGAGCATTACATTGATTCCCGCCAGATACTGGAGTATAGCCAGCCCCACCGGTCCGAATATCGCAGTCCCCCCGATAACCATCGCCAACCAAAACACCAGTGCTAACGCGAAACTGGTTGCCGGTCCAGCAAGCGCCATCTTGAGTTCAGATGCTGGCGTACTGGGTTCTTCTCTAAGCCGAGATACACCACCGAAAATAAAGAGGGTGATGCCCCCAATGTCTATATTGTTCCTCCTGGCAACAACGCTATGCATCAACTCATGGAGCAAGACACTCGCAAAAAGTAGAAGTGCGGCAACGAGACCCGCAAACCAGTTCATCACTGGGCTCAACCCGGGGTAAAACTGCGGAAAGTAATACTGCGCAAGAGTGAATACTATTAGCGCAAAAATCACAAACCAACTTATGTCCACGCTGACCGGTATCCCCAGCAACCTTCCAAGCCGAATATTCATGGTTGTCCTATACCTCCGAAAATTTTTTACCCCCACTGTTTCGCCGCCAAACCCTGGCGCTCTTACCCTTACCCAGCATGGGATAAACAAATCACCAATAGAGTTCAGAAGCACCAGGTTTTTTACTCACCTAAGCCGAATGACAGGGTGCATTTGGCACCAGATTTCTGCACAGTCCCTTGCATTTCATCCCAAACGACTGCACTGATTGACCCAATTTTGGGAGACCTGGTATCCTGGATTTCGAGGCAAAAATGTCCAGACCAATCATTGGAATAACTACCGGCGTGGGTCCTTTCGGTACGGAAGATGAAAGCCATGACTCTTACATGTCTTACGCGAAAGCGATAGAAGACGCTGGCGGGGATTATGTCTTCCTTGACCCAAAGCCTGATCTTACCGCTGACGACCTGAAGGAGATGCTGTCTCGCATTGACGGTCTGCTCCTCAGCGGCGGGCGAGACGTGCACCCAAGCAATTACAATTCGAGGACCGAGCCGGGCGATGCCAGCCTCTCAATAGAGGAGCTCATTGCGGCGTACGGGATGAACTGTGACCCCTTGCGGGATGCATTGGAGATTCCACTGACACGCGCAGCGTACGTGAAGGGTATGCCCATTCTGGGTATCTGCAGAGGCTTCCAAGTATTTAACGTGGCGCTTGGCGGGAGTCTGGTGAAAGATATCCGAACAGGACATCAGCACAAAGCACTGCCAAAAGATGAAACTGGAATCCAGCCAAGTGCATCCCATTCCATTGAGTTGCTCAAAGACAGCCGACTATATGAGATTGTCGGTTCGCGGCTCAAGATAGTGAATAGCAGACACCACCAAGGTGTCACAGCGAAGGAGAAATCAACCAGACTTCGCGCCGTTGCATTTACACAAGACGGACTAATAGAAGGGTTGGAAGGCTTAGGGCACCCGTGGGCGACAGCGGTTCAGTGGCATCCTGAGAGGCAGGCGGACGATTACGTGTACACACCCTGCAAGGCACTCTTTCGCGCATTCGTGACACAGGCAACCTGCTACTCTGAAAGAGGATAGGACGCATCAAGATTCATCCGGAAACTCCTCGTATACTCCATCATCGGGCAGAATCTCAATCACGTCCTCCTGATCCAGCCAGATGGGAGTGACGCCACGAAACAGTGTGTAGAGCCGGTTGAGTTCCACCGAGACATCCACCAGTTTGTCGGTTCTTACACCGTGTGTTCGGTGACCTCCTTGTCCTGAGTCCTGGCAAGGATATCGGTACTTCACTTTCAGCGCGTCCCCGTTGACCAATCTTTGCTCGATTGATGGCAGATCCACGGTCGTCTACTCCTCCTTCCCGTCCTAGATAAGAAGGAACCTCCTTGAGAAGCAGTGCACTGACACCTTTGATGAAGCCCAAAAGACTCGCTGAATTACACTAGTCAGAGAACTGCTCAAACAGATCCTCGCACTGCAAGCGCGCTTCCAGCGAAAGCAGCCTGGGGCACGCAATACCAAGGCTCGATCAAGTGCTGCGATGATAAGGAACTGCTCCGGCTTCGTTGCCTTTCATTCGCAAACCTACTTGCTCAAATTCTAATTGCAATTTGTGTCGAAGTCAATAGATACCTCGTAGAATTGCCAGTTTATTGCCCTTCTTGTTGACGGTATGCCTTTCGGGTGATATAGTGGATTTGTGAAATGATCACCATATTGCACAGATTGAGGATTACCCTCCTTTTGCTTCCCGTTGTGTCTGCATTTTCGTGCGATGCAGCATTGAACATACCGCGATACGGGCACGCAGGCAGGCACGTACCTCAGGAATTACTGGTAAAGTTCCGACCTGGAGCAGCAGCTGACGCAGCCATAAGGGCACAGAGGGCGTCCGTCATTGAAAAGATTCCACTCATTGACGTCTACCGCGTACGATTGCCAAAAGGGCGCAGCATCGAGCAAGCGCAGAAGGCATTTGCCAAGAATCCTAATGTTGTATATGCCACGCCAAATCATATTGTCTATCCAGACTATATGCCCAATGATGAACTTTATATGTTCCAGTGGGCTCTCTATAATCCTGACGGTCGGTATGACATTCACGCTGAAGAGGCCTGGGATATAACAACCGGCAGTGAGTCGCCAATCATAGCCATCATTGACACCGGGATTCAAGCGTATCACCCAGACCTTGATGGCAAAGTAATTGAAGGCTATAACGCGATTGATGGCTCGAATAACACCGATGATGACTTTTTCCATGGGACGTTCGTGGCTGGCGTTGCTGCAGCATGGGGTGACAATTACGAGGGTGTGGCAGGTGTGAACTGGAATGCGCAGTTGATGCCTGTAAAGGTAATCAATGAGGAAGGCTGGGGCACCGAGGCAGACGCCGCAGAAGGTATCGTTTGGGCTTTTCAACATGGTGCAAGGGTCATTAATCTGAGCATTGGCACTTATGACGACGTCCAGGCGCTGGAGGATGCTGTAAACGCCGCTTGGGAAGCGGGATGCATTATCTGTGCCGCAAGCGGAAACGATGGCTATGACGATAGATACTCACCCCACTATCCGTCGTATTACCCTGCAACGATCTCCGTAGGAGCAACCAACGACTACGACGAGCGCTGTACCGAGGCTGATTGGTTTGAAGGCGGAAGTAACTATGGCGATTCACTCGACGTAATGGCGCCGGGATACTTCATCTTGGGCTGTGTGCCCACATGGTACCCGACATTGTTCTTCGACTATTATGATTTCATGAATGGCACGTCGGCCTCAGCGCCTCACGTGTCTGGTCTTGCAAGTTTGATATGGAGCATCCACCCTGACTGGACCAATCAACAGGTGAGAGACCAAATCGAGAGAACCTGTGACGATATAACTGAGGACACAGGAACGACACCTGGCTGGGATAGATACACTGGGTGGGGACGCATAAATGCCTACCGCGCACTGAGTGAGGCATATGACTCGTACACGAACATATCACAACTTTTCGACCTCGAAATTGGCTCTTTGGTGAGTTTACCAGCGAAGGTTGTAACCGCTGGCACGAATGACTTCGGCGACCGATTTTACATCGAGGAGCCAGACCGATCGGCTGGAATCATGGTATATTGGGGTTCTGAAGTGAGAACACCTACTTCCATCGGCGATCTTGTCGAGGTTTCAGGCATGCTTTACACCGCGCCGCCATCAGACCACCCGGACGGCGAACTTGCTATCATTAATCCGCGGGTCACCGTAACGGGTACGACCAACCCCATACGGCCTCTGGGGATGGCAAACGTCAATATCGGTGGGCGGCTGAACGGCTTCCGTGGTGTGACGAACGGCATTGGTCTGACAAACACAGGTTTGCTTGTCAAGACATGGGGAAAGGTCACTGGAGTAGGCTGGGACTACTTCTACATAGATGACGGCTCTGCACTCGACGACGGTTCTGGTTTGGATGGCTTGAAGATATATGTGGGTAAAAAACCCTCGGTGAAGCGCTATGACCTCGTTGCCGTCACTGGAATCAGTACCATCCAAGTTACTCCGACGGGTGAGCGAATACGCGTTGTCAGACCTAGACAATCATCCGATATCATGGTCCTCAAGTAATTCTTACTAGACGGTGCTGTCATTTCTCCGCGCCGCACATTGTTTGCCCGCACGACATGGCTTACAGCCAAACAAAGATCTGTATCAGCGTAACAAAGAGTAGATTTGAGGAGTAAAAATAAGAGGACAGGTGGTAGACTTTTCGGCATCCGGCCATGCTGTCCCGCAGATCGGGCTTTCTGCTTTAGCCTGAGGGAGGCTAGCATGTCTACCGCCTGCCCCTTGCGCGGTGATGCAATCATAGCATCCTTTTCCAACGCTGTGTATCAGTATTTATACCTGTTTTTGGAGAGCCGTTCTCATGCGGCTCTTCCCTGAAATGCATTGGCATTTGCACAAACTGTCTCTTCGTCGCTCCTCTCAATCTCGAATTGTCTGCACAAATCACTCAGTTTTCGGATCACTCTTTGACTTGCTTCGGCTTGGTCGTCAGCGTAGGTCAATAGCACCATATCCAACAGCGCAGACGCTTCTTCGTAGTTGAGCGACAAGGTCTTTTCCACCCGATATTCCTCCTAAGATCCAGCCTCTGGGACAAATAGACAAACCCTAAGACAAGTATCGGAATTCGAGTGGAGTATCCTACCTGTGATAATTCCCTGTTTGCTGAGGTAGTAGGAAAGCAGTTTAGCCACCTACCGCATCCATGACCTCAGGCGGCAGATAATGCTCATCGAGCATGGCACACAGTTTCCTCAGGCACTCACGGGCTTTCGCTGCTGAATACACGCGCATCCACCCGTCTTCGACAGCGCGCAGGAAAGTCTCCTCGTCCGTGATTACGTAACTCCAGTCGGGGTACACCTCTATGCCGAGGATAAGGTTGACGCCGCGCCAAACGCCATCCTTGCCAAATAGAGGGCTCTGCATACTGATTCGATACCGACCCGTAGGCATCTTGTCTTCGTCAAGGAAGGCAACAACGCTGTACCAGTCTTCGAAGAAGTCAAATCTGAGGGCTTCGGTCTGTGATTTAGCGGAAGAACCATTTGCTGGCACAAGGTATTCGCTTATCAGAAGACCTGGCAGTTGTGCTACAAGGTCACACTCTAACTCTTCGTCAGAGTCTTCGTAGCGCTTGAACTCGAATTTGATTCGAACAGGTTTGGACTCGGTCACCCGTATGCTCCGCGCAGACCTCCGAGTGCTATTTGCCCTAAGGCTCTACTGGAAGATGCAAAGCCTTTCTGACCTTGACAACGAGTTTCTCAGGGTCGAATGGCTTCATGATGTAGTCAGAGACCCAGAGTTGCCGAGCCTGGTCTACGGTGACACTGGACGTCTTTGCCGTGAGCATGATCACAGGGGTCTTAGACGTCGCACGTCTTGAGCGAATCTGTCTAAGCACTTCCATGCCATCCATCAACGGCATCATGATGTCAAGGACTATCAGGTCTGGTTTCTCCTCCTCCGCCAGACTTAGCGCACTCTGCCCGTCCCCGCATGAAACAACCTCAAAACCATCTTTTTCGAAACGGAACTGAAGCATCCGCACGACATCTGGCTCGTCATCCACAACCATGATCTTCGGCATCTCAAGCCCTCCTCCAACGCCAGTCACCAAAACTTGAACCTACGGCGTTTCGTGAGAAATCAGAGCAACCTTTGTTCGAACTTGTCGGCATCGTCATACAGACAAGTTATTTCGTCTCTGTCGGAAGCGCGGATATCGTGAAACTGAAAGTACTACCCTGCCCTTTTTCGCTTTCGACCCAGATTTTTCCTCCATGCATCTCCACAAGGTATCGCGTGATGGCTAATCCGAGACCCGTCCCGCCCTGAGACCTTACTCGCTGGTCCTCGCTGCGATAGAACCGCTGGAATAGTCTTGGGCGTTCCTCAGGCGATATGCCGATGCCAGAATCTATGACCTTTACAAGAACGTTCTTCCCCATTTGGTTCGCGGTAATCTTGACGGTGGACTGCTCGCGGCTATACTTTATTGCGTTGCTCAGTAGGTTGCTGATGATTTGACCCAAACGGTGGGAGTCCGCCTTTACCTTGGGCAAGTTTTCCTCGAAATCCACGACAATCGTGATCTGCTTGTCATCTGCCGAGGCACGCAGCAACTCGATTTCATTCTCAACCACCTGGCGCAAGTCAAGAGGTTCCATGACCAACTCGAGCCGACCGGATTCGATTCTGGAGATATCCAGAAGGTCACTTACCAAGGCGACCAGGCGGTCGGTGTTTCTACTGACGGTATTCAGAAACTCAGTCTGAATTTCATTCAGTTCTCCTGTGTGCCCCGCGAGTAACAATTTCACGTAGCCTTGGATGGCAGTCAGTGGAGTTCGGAGTTCGTGGGATACGAGCGAGACAAACTCTGTCTTCAGGTGGCTGACTTCCTCCAATGCCCTTCGAGTAACCTCTTCTCGAATCAGGCGCTCATCCAGTACCGCCCTCTGGATTGCGATTGCCGCTGTTCGGACTGCAGTTTGCAACGATGCAAGTTCCTCGCGCTGAAAACGTCGTGTGCGTGCAAAGTACAGGCTGAGTACGCCTATGGGCTCATCCACTGGTATGAGTGGCACGCAAATGAGTGAAGTGTAACCGCCCATCCCAGCGAAGTCGCGCCACACGGCAAACTTCCGAGACTTGCGTATATCTTCTACATACTGTGCTCGTTTCTCTCTTATCGCCAGTGCCGCCGGACTCTGCCCACCAGGCGTCGCCGGGTCCATCGTCATCTGGACATTCTCGTTGGCTATCTTTGTGTACTCGTCAGTGGTACCGTAAAATGCACCTGTCAGAAGAATCGTGCCTGTCTCGTCCAGTAGTCGAAGCGAACCAAACTTTGCCTTAAAGGATTGCGTGAGGTAATTTACCACGTACTGTGTCAGACTTGATACGTCAGTGGCGGATGCAAGGCGTTGAGCCATGTCATACAGCATTTTCTGTTCGGCAAGCCGCTTATTCACTTCTTCATAAAGCCGAGCATATTCGATGACGATTGCTGCCTGCCCTGCCAAAAGCATGAGCAAGTTCCGTTCTTCGTCGGTAAACGCCTTCGGTTTACTACTGCCCACCGCGAGAATTCCAATAATCTTGGTCTCAAGGGTTATAGGCACGCAAATCAATGATGAAATAGGTCCAATATCCCTGAATCTAGCCAGCGCGGATGCCTCCACTGCCACATCGTTGATGACCAGTGGGTTCCCATCCTCTGCCACACGTCCTATTAGTCCTTCGCCGACTTTGAATTTGATACGCCTGACTGCAGATTTCTTCAGTCCGTATGTCGCCCGAACCACCAATTCCTTGGTATCCGGATCAACAAGGCGGATCACGCTTCGGTCGGTTCCAAGAAGCCGATTTGCATGAGCCATAATTGCGTCAAGCACAGCCTTTATTCGAGGTGAGCGACCGATAATCTGTATGACATTGAAGACCGCATCAAGGGCTGTGGATCGGCGTCTGGAATCGCGTAACAGCAGTGCATTCTGAATGGCAGCACCAGCCTGGTTTGCAAGCAAGAAGACAGGTTCAATACGACCGGCTAACCCACGCGTGCCCCGCTCCCAAAAAACAGCGAGTACAGCCACGACTCGTCCCATGTAGATTATGCGCACGGCACACGCGGCCCCGAGTGATTCCTTCGACGCCAGTGGCTTCAGTGCCGGTACAGCATTTAAATCTGTGAGAACCGTTGGCTCTGGATCAGCACCCGTCCTAAAAGGGATCCATTCATCAGCGTCTTCTGTAAGAGCACGGGCTTCTTGTTGATCCAGATTAGTACTTGCCGCATACACGAGTTTGCCAGTCTCTTGGTCATGGAGAGCAAGCCAACTTGCCTTCGCATTCCCCAATTCTACGGCGGTATCCGCGATTTTCTGCGTGAGAGCATCCAGTTCGAGAGAGGAAGACAGGACCCGTCCTATCTCATATAATGTTGACAATTCCCAGTGCAGGTTGTCCATCTTGCGCAACTCCTGGCATACCCTGGGTCAAGCATTTATCAAACATGTATTTCCATGCCGTCAAACGCCGCCAGTATGCCCCGGGGCTCAAGCACTGCGCTAATCTCTTCATGCATCATGCCAACATTGTGGGAAAAATGCGTCGCCACAAATGGACCCCCAGTGTATGAACCCGTCTTCTCCAGGCGCTCTTTAACTTGGAAAAGCGCCTCAAAGTTAAGGTGGTATTTCCCGTCACCAGCGGGACCAGACGTGCACTCGGATATAACAAAGTCGAGATGTATTCCCTCCAAAAATTCCCAGGTCTCCTCAGGGAAGTAGCCTGTATCGCAAGCATATAACCCTGTCTTATCGTGTGATGAGAAGAGATAGAACAACGCCCGCTCGTTCAGCATATGTGACGCAAGCAATGGGGTAAACGTAATCGAACCTGCCTGGACCGACACGAACGGCTCAAGTGTGTGGACCCTTATGAATTCCGGTCCTAGGCGCTCCCAGTTTTCCATTACTATCTTTGCCGCCGCCTCATTTCCATAAACATGGAGAGGACAGTTGCGCCCATGTCCAAATGGTGGGACAAGGTAATGCAAATGGGGATGCGCCAGATGGTCCCAATGTGAGTGAGTAATGAATAGGTGCTCAAGTTTTGACATGTCTGCGCCCAATACGCCCTCGTGATACCATACATCCGGACCAAAGTCTATCCGATGTGTATCGTTTATCTGGATGGAGGCTCGGCTTCGGAGATTCTTGCCGCCAATCTCCCTTGCCTTTTTGCATGTGTCACAACTGCAGAATATGGCTGGCCAACCCTCTGCAGCCGCTGTACCCAAAATCCTGATGTGCATTTTCTTCACCGCCATATCATTCACGCAAAGACAAGCAGATTCCTCCGTCAGTGCGATTCAGTACGCCGTCTTCTGGGACGGAACTTCGGGCGGCTCTTCGTTGTCATTATATATAGGAGATACTGAAGTTTGACACATCCACTGCGCAGTGTTACAGTGTTTCTGGAGGAAGTAATTTGGCCACAGCATCAATTGACCTCAAAGAGACTGAACGACGGATTAGCAGAGTTGTCGATGAGATAGAAACTGTGATAATCGGCAAAAGGGACGTTATTCGAAAGGTCCTTTGCGCCGTCTTATGCAACGGTCACATACTAATTGAGGACGTACCCGGGGTCGGCAAGACGATGCTTGCGAAGTCATTAGCAATGACCCTTGGGTGTACCTTCAAGAGAATTCAGTTTACCCCCGACCTCTTGCCGGCAGACATCACGGGAACTTCGGTTTTCAATCAGAAGACTTCTGAGTTTGAGTTCCGACATGGCCCCATATTCGCACAGTTTGTGCTAGCCGACGAAATCAATCGTGCAACACCCAAGGCACAATCAAGTCTCCTAGAATGCATGGAAGAACGTCAGGTAACGGTGGATGGCGTAACTCACCCATTGCCTGCTCCCTTCTTTGTAATTGCAACAGAGAACGATGTCGAGTACCATGGCACCTACCCGCTTCCCGAAGCGCAACTTGACCGGTTTATGATGCGCCTCTCAATCGGCTACCCATCTGCAGGAGAAGAGTCGGCAATCCTGGACAGCCAAGCGGAAAGACACCCCATATTGGACGTAGAGACCGTTCTCTCGGCTGCAGAAGTTGTCGAACTCCAAACAGCCGTGAAGAAGGTATTCATCGAGCCCTCAGTGCGAGACTACATCGTCGGGATTGTCCGCGCGACGAGAGAACATCCAAACGTTGCTCTGGGTGCAAGCCCCCGGGGGTCACTGAATCTATACCATGCTTCGAAAGCACTCGCATTGATCTCAGGCAGGGACTTTGTGATCCCTGACGACGTTAAGTCGCTGGCGGTCCCTGTACTAGCGCACCGCATGGTACTGAAGCCAGAGGCTAGAATCCGCAAGGTATCCAGTGCTGACGTCGTCAATGAGGTCATTTCCTCAATTTCGGTTCCTGTGGTTTAGACAAGAGGCAGCCCATGGGAAGGCTCAAACTCAGCGCAGTCTTTGTGTCCGTGCTGTTTCTCCTGGCAGTCGCCGCAGTTTTGAATGGCTGGCAACTTTATTTCATGGCGACAGCTCTCCTTGCAGTACCCGTTGTCTCATACGTGCTAGGGGTTCTCGCAATAAGTAAAATCAGGTGTAAAAGAGAAGCACCTGAGTACGCGGGGGAAAGTGAACCAATTGAGGTATCAGTGCGAGTTGAGTGCAAGCACCAGATAGTTGGACCTATTCATATCCGCGATACATTACCCAAATGGTTTCAACCCATATCTGAAGAAGAAAACGTTGAGCGGCACAGTGCAATGCTCATCACTTTCAAATATAGAGTGCTCCCAATGAAGAGGGGCGCATACAAACTCGGTCCGGTGGAAGTCAACCTCACGGACCCATTAGGATTCTTCAATTTCAAAAGGCGCCACCGTATATTCTCAGATATAATCGTATACCCTTCGCCCTTACGCATACCTGAATTGGAAGCACGGCTTGGCGGCACGTTCGGTGAGCACCAGTTTGAAGGCACGGGCGCAAAGGGTAGCGGCGTAGATTTCCACGGCGTGCGCAACTACCAGCCTGGTGACGATTTGCGTCGCGTGCACTGGCGATCTACGGCGAGGCATCGCAAACTAAACGTAATCGAATTCGAACACAGGGCTGGTCAGGATACGGTTATCGCCATCAACGTCAAAAAGGGCTCCCAGGTTGGAACACCACCGCTTACGTCGCTGGAGTACTCCGCCAAACTGGCGGCGGGCATATCTGAGCAGGCTTTGAGCCAGGGCAATTCAGTTCGCCTCTTGTATCCGGGTGTGTCCGGACGAGCAAGTACTCTCGGCTCGGGCATAACGCAATTCTATGCGATACTCGAGGCGCTCGCAGTAATGGAGACGAACGAACGTGAGTCACTTTCCGGCATGTTGCAACGGGAGATCGAATCAATTGATCCAAATTCTGTCGTTATTTGCCTAAGCCCCGAAGTAGAAGATGACATGCTGGAGTGTGTAGAACTGTTCAACTCACGTTCAATCAAGACACTGCTAATTCTTGTCACACTGTCAAGCACTTTGAGTCACGTTACTCAGATGAGGATATCCGAACTTGCATCTCGCGGAAGTAGCATAGCAGTAGTCAGATGCTCGGCCTCAGAAGTAATGGCTGAACTGGAGTACCAGTATGCAGGTTAGGTATGTCATTCCAGACGAGGCGCGACGTAGAATACCGCTTTATGTATCAGGACTCGGCGCGGCAACCGTAGGTACCGCTTCCCTAAGCACCGCCGTGGGCGACAGAAGATTTGCTAGTCTAGTATTCGCTCTGCTGGTAGTCGGATTTGCCACCAGTTGGGGGATGCGGGCGGGTCTAGTCAGAAAGCACTTATTGGAACGCGGGATACTGGTCGTGCTCTCAGGATTGCTTCTCGGAATAGTCCTGATGCGAGACCTCAGATACGAGTTCTTACCCCCGACTGCCTTCTCCGGCATGGACAGTGCTATGACATCGGCTCTGGCATGGCTTATGGTCATATACAGTTTCACCCTGTACACAGACAAAGCAGTAATATTCATGTGTGTGCCGGCGCTGAGTCTCATAGGCCTAGTGGGCACATTTGGTCCGAATACAGAAATCCTGATGTACTTCGTCATGTTCGTATGCTTCGCGTGCTTCGCCCTTATGGAGCAAAACGCACTCTCAGCAGTGGACAGCAATGCTGCAGGAACAAACGACGTGTCCTACAGAATTGGGCTGACCGCTGGAATTGCAGTCGCGGCGCTGACCGTTGGTCTTGTCACAGGGCAGATCCTGCTTCACACGATTGGCGGCAGGGTTACAGCCGTGTTCGTAGGCACAGGCGGCGAGGTAGGACCAGAACTGCAGGTCCAGGGCGACTTCATGCCGGTCTGTACGGGGCCAGTAGCGCTGAGTGACATGGAAGTGCTTACTGTGAACAGTCCAGAGCCACTTCTATGGCGTGGTCAGGTCTTCGATACATATACGGGCAGAGGATGGACAAATACTACATGGGAATGGGATCCTGTGCCACAACCCGTCACCAGATGGTTTTCCACTGATTCCAAGTCCAAGGCACCGCAAATCCTCGTAGGACACGCCATCAAATGGGATGCTTTCAGGCTTGGCAAGCGAGCAAGCGTCAAATACGTAAAGCAAACCTTCAGGACTAGAAATACTTCGATGACGATGGTATTCGGGGCAGCCGAACCGGAGTTCATTGCGTTTCATAAACCGCAACAGATCATATATAGCGCCGGAGCGTTCAGGACCAAACGCCCCTATGGCCCAGCAGAGCCGTACACCGTTTTGTCAGCTGTGTCCACAGCCTCACCTCAGGACCTCGCGCTCGCCGGAAATGAGTATCCTGAGTTTATCGTAGGCAAGTATTTGCGCGTACCCCCTGCGTGTTGGCAGGTTGAACGGCTTACCCAACAAGCAGTCGGAGACAAGTCAAACCCCTACGACAAGGTTCTGGCGATCAAGAAGTTCCTCGAAAGCCACTATGTTTACGACACTGCGGCTCCCGGTGCACCCCAAACCGAGGACGCAATTACTTATTTCCTTCTAAAATCAAGGCGGGGTTACTGCGACGTGTTTGCCAGCGCCATGGCGATCATGTGCAGACAGGCAGGCGTGCCAGCGAGAGTTGTCACAGGATATGCCACAGGCGAATACGACCGTAAGGACGGTCTTTACCATGTCAGGCAGAGAGACCGGCATGCTTGGGCGGAGGTCTACTTCCCAAATTATGGTTGGATAGCATTTGACCTGTCTCCTCAAGCGGCTGGACCAGGGGCTCTGGCTGGTTTGCGTAAGATTATCACAGACATATATGGGGCAGTCGTGAACAGTACACCCGGCGCAGTCGCATTGGCACTACTTGTACTACTAGGCATTTACTTGCTCAAAGCGGGACTGGCACCTCGTGCTTCAAGACAGACTCTGTGGGAATCAACGCGTGGACCGGGTATCAGTCGTGCGGTACGTAATTACCGCAAGATGTGCGATTTGCTTGCGCGACTCGGCTATCCAAGGAGCGTCTCTGTGACACCACTTGAGTACATCGCCCAGGTCACTCCGATTCTGCCCGCAAATCTGCAAAGTGCTCAAGAAACACTGGAAGCGGTTACCCTCGACTTCATCGAAGCCAGATATGCACTGCGTGAGTTGCCTGACGCAAGGATAACCAAAACAAAAGACCAACTGGAGGAATTCGCACGGGCAATAAGAAGATTAAGTAGGGCAGAACGACGAACTATTCGTGAAAAACGGAATACCCATGCACGATAATCCTACTATCTCGCTCGACCACAAAGCATATCTCTTTGCTGGGGAATCCGACGCAAGAAGACGAGAAGATCTCGATCACTTAATTGAGTCTCTTGTACTACCTGAATTCGCTACATTCGATCTCTCAGTCGTAGATGGTGAGACGACCAGCGCACAAGAGATTCTTTCAATGGTAACCTCTGTGCCATTCGCATCAAAGAAGAAAGTCGTTGTCGTAGAATCTGTAGACCTTTTGCCCCCGGCAGATCAACTTAGAATCGCCGAATTCATTCCTAAACTTGGAGACAAAAGTTGCTTGATTATGTTGCTTAGTGAGAAAAGTGCACCTTCCAAGTCAAGAACCAGCCCCAAGAACAGCGAAGAAGGAGAGAAAGAGGAAGTAACCAGGCACGGTCTCCAGCCAAAACTCAGGAATGCAACAAAGCGATACGGCGCACTCATTGAATATCAGAAATTGAAAGGTGAAGACTTGCGCTCTGTGGTCATGCAGGAGGCACGGAGGCATGGAAAGCAGATTCAGGTAATGGCAGCCGAGATGCTTGCGCAGTCCACCGATGGAAATGTTTCAATAATCCAGCGCGAAATCGAGAAACTCGTCCTTTTCGTTGGTGACAAAAAGATAATCTCCACTGCTGATGTGGAAGCAATCACACCAAGAACAGCAGAAGACCGGATATTCCAATTGATGGACGCCGTTGGGAACAAGCGAGCTGAACAAGCGGTTAATCTGCTCAGCGAGACACTGGCAGCGAGCACTAAGCCAGAAGAAGATGTGCTGAGGATTATATCAATGTTAGCACGACACTTCCGCATGTTATACCAAGCGATATTTCTCAGAGAACAAGGGATACGTGATCTTCAGAGTATCCCAGAGGATGTGCAGGAGGTACTGCCAAAAGAACATAACTTACTCGGTGTGCATGACTTCGCCAAGAAGCGCTTTCTAGCCCAAAGCAGGCTTTTCACACTAGTTGAAGTAAGAAGATGCCTCAGACATGTTCTCGAATGTGAAGTCGCAGTAAAGGGTATAGAAGGCGATTCGGGATCACGGCGAATTCATTTGGAGATGCTGATCATGAAATTATGTAAGCGCATATAGTTCCGCAAACCACGCACGTAAAAGAAGGGTAGACGTCTCATTTTTGCAACGTTATGCAAACTAGAGTCGGGAGGAATGGAATGCAAGTCAAAGTAATTCACGGGTCAATCACCGAGGTGCCAAGCGATGTATTGGTCGTTAATCTCTTCGAAGGAGTAAAGGTCCCCGGCGGAGCGACGGGCGCTGTTGACCGAGCACTCGATGGAGTCATAAGTGAGATCATCACCTCGGGTGAAATCAAGGGCAAGGTAGGAGAGACGGCGCTCATTCATACACACGGCAAGATTGCACCAAAGAGAGTGTTGATAGTGGGACTGGGTAAGAGCGAGGATTTCGATATGTACGGCGTTCGCAAGGCAGCCGGAACAGCAGTCAGGGCGGTTAAAGGCAAAGGCATCAAGAGCGTAACTTCCATCGTACACGGCGCAGGTATCGGGGGCTTGAACCCAATCGAGGCGGCACGTGCAACCGTCGAAGCCAGCATATTAGGCGCTTATGAGCCTGACCTCTATAAGAAAGAAAAGGAGCCCTCCTCTATCGAAACCTTCGCCATAGTTGAGCGGGATGCGAAAAAGGCCTCAGAGTTCGAATCTGCTGCGCAAGAGGCAAAGATACTTGGCGAATCAACTAATTATGCCCGCGACCTATCTAATGAACCCGCCAATAAGATGACCCCCTCGGTTCTGGCCGAAAAAGCAAAGCAACTTGCTGAGGAATGCGGACTCGATATTGAAATCTTGGACCAAAAGCGAATGGAAGAACTAAGCATGGGCGCGTTGCTGGCAGTAGCACGAGGAAGCAAGGAGCCAGCGCAGCTCATAGTTTTGAAATACACAGCCAGAGACGCGAAGACAACGCTTGGTCTAATTGGAAAAGGTATTACTTTTGACAGCGGTGGGATCTCCATCAAGCCGCAGGAAAATATGCGCGACATGAAATTTGACATGTCTGGCGCCGCCGCCGTACTTGGAGCGATGCGTGCAATTGCACACATCAGACCCCCTATCAACGTCATCGGAGTTGTGCCAGCCACCGAAAATATGCCTGACGGAGGCGCATACAGACCGGGCGACGTGATTACATGCATGAATGGGAAGACTGTCGAGATAGTCACCACGGACGCAGAGGGACGCATGATACTCTGTGACTCAATAACCTACGCCCGACAATTAGGCGCCGATTACCTTGCAGACATTGCCACCCTAACGGGCGCGTGTGTCGTCGCATTGGGAGTCGAAATAACCGGCATATGGGGCAACAACAGACAATTGATAGATTCTGTCCTCCAGGCTTCCAAAGAAGCGGGCGAGAAAATGTGGGAAATGCCGCTAGAAAAGGACTATATGCGACAGATGAAAAGTGATATCGCGGATATTGCCAATGTCGGAGGCAGGTTCGGCGGAGCGATCCATGGCGCGCTGTTTCTTCAGGAATTCGCCGAAGGAACTCCATGGGTCCATCTGGACATTGCGGGGACATCTGACCTTCCGACGGCAGAAGCAGGCTCACACCGCGCTCCCGGTGCAACTGGTGTAGGAGTGCGCACGTTTTACCACCTCGCGAAGCGCCTGTCAGGCAGTTAGCAACCATCGGGTAAAGCCGCTATGGGGAAACGAACAACTCTATCTGGATCACCCATGGTGACGCGAATGAGATGACAAGACGAGGACACCCAGAAATTGGGCCTCACGAGATGACTAATATAAGAGCCAGGTGAAGTGAGATGTCTGCCGCTCACCGTTATCTCAGTACTCCACCACTGCGTTTATAGTGCCCATCGCGAGCCCTGAAAATGTGATTGTCCCCGCCGACGCATCGAACGTCCTCACATCGCGACCATTGACTTTCACCGACTTGATCGGTTTGGCTTCCGGGTGGCGGAGACGAAGGATTATAGCACCAGTGGGGTTTCGCTTGGGCGGCTCAATGGCAAGAAGGATCCGTCCACTTGAGACCTGCGATTCGATGCGATAATTTACCGGACCGAATACCGTGGTTGCATTCTTCACCTCGATGATTTTGCCGTCAGTGAGCCAGTTATAGGTCACAAATGGCGCAATCCAAAGTTCGTTTCCACGCTCCTGCAAGAGCATCGTGCGTGTCTGATGAAGAAAATAGCCAGTCTCGTGAGTCTTGTTGAATGCACCTGCGTTGTGGAAATGTTCCCAGAACGACATGTTCTCAGTATTTAGGAGTGAGGCTAATGCATTAAAGTAGGATCGAATAAACGGCTTCACATCGTCCCTTAGCGCATATACTTCCACGTTTCTGCAGTAGTAAGGCTGAACCTTTGCGAACCCGCCGAGATTAAACCAATCTGCCTTATTCTTATCGGCTGGGTAGTCAAACCATCCCTCGGACAGGAATTGAACGTCTTCCATATGCTCCATCATGCTGGCGACATCATGGCTTCCCGGATCAATCACGCCCTGGGGAACGAGTTGATGCGCACCCAGTTCGACGTCGTAGCACCAACTGCGATTGCCGTCTTCGCCAGGATAGAATTCGCCGGTCGGACCAGGGCAATGCACCCGACCAGGATACGCCCTCACCCAGGTACCATTCTGAAGGCTGACTACGGGAGACAAAGACTGTGTCCAGTGGTATGCACGAAGAATCTCACGGCGGAAATCCTCAGCCTCTTGAAAGAAGTCTTCACTCTTCTTGTCTCCTATATCTGCTAGAACCTCAGCCGCATGCTTCAGACCCGCATAGTAGTAGCCATTCAGGCAGAAGTGGTAGTTAAATGCATTCCAGTCAGCCATAACACCAGGGGGCATCAGACCGTATTCTGGCAATTTCCGCGCATGGCAATCAGTCTTTTTCGTTTTAGACCGCTGTCGGACTATCCAGTCGCACACCCGCTTCAAATCGTTGGCGATTCTGCCTGCCCACGACTTGTCCCTCACCAAAGCATAGTACTCGCCGAGTGACCATAGATGCCATCCAGTCCCCATAAGTGTGTAACCGGTTGTGAGAAATCCAGCCGGGTTGTAGCGGTGGATAAAGAATTCAAGTGACCGCCGTGCAAACTCCAGGTGCCCCATGAAAGCCATCCCTCGAACAATCGAGTTCGCCTCACTCTCTAATGGTCCGTATGACATCGAGGCAATCCACGGCGCTACCGTTTCCCCGTTGTCATCACACCGTGCCGCAATCAGGCAGTGCACCTGCGAGGCGCGGATGACATTCGTCAAAAACATGTCGGGCAGGACGATTTGCATGGCCGGAGCAAGCACGTCCTGCCAATATTTCTTGGTCTTCTCTACAAGGAACTGCTCATGCGGTAGGCTGCTGACCTCGTGCTCGTCAGCCTCCCATGCGGGTATATAGACGACAATATTTGCACTTTGTCCCGCCTCCAGAACTCCGGAAATAACAAGACTGTGTCCTTCCAATTGCGTGGATAGAGACTGAGACTCGACCTTCACAAACGCCAATATCTTCCCTTCAGCCTCAACCAAAGCGTTATTGCCTGCTATGCTTGGTTGTGCCGGAATGCCCTCTTTCACATTTGCCAAGAAATCGAGTCGTAATGAAGCCATGCTGGGCTTTGCATCCGTGTTCTCACACCGAAAAGCGGAGACGAAAAGCGCCTTATCGTTGAACCACGGCGCACTGCCGATATTCGAACCTACTGGTGCAACAAAACATTTTTGGCGATACTCGATCCCCTCATTCCTGAATGTCGTAACAAGAATAGGCATCCACCCACCCTCCAAGTACCGACCGCATCGCCCAACTTCACTTGACCCAATCGAAGGAGTCATCGAACAGTCATGTTGCATCGGAAACTCTTTGCACCAACCACGCTGGATAGGCTTATAAAAAAGAATTCGCCCGTTTTGCTGAACCAGAAATTTCCGATTGTCACAAGCCAGCGAAAGCATGGTCGGACCGTTGTCTTGAATCGGATTGTGCGTCTTTGCCATCGCTTGTTCGAGGGTCTGATCAGGCATTTCACGGACGCGTTCAAGGACTGTCTTGAGTCCAGCGATACGGCTCTTGTACTTGGAAGGAGTCATCTCGGGATCAGTTGTAGCCAGAAGCCCAACCTCAGGGACATATATGTATTTCTTAGTTACAAGGTCATCCACCGCTATACCGAATCCAATGCAGTGCTCGCGATCACCAGATGACGTATCGCTAGGGAGCGAAATTTTGCCCTCTTTGTCTCCCGTGTTGCTGGACAACCCGTCTTCAAGGAATACGAAGCGGATGACCGCCCGGTCTGCATCCCCGGGGCGTTTCCTGCCATAGCGTACGTCGAGCCTGGTAGGCGAAGATGTATCCCACTCGCCCAAAGCCGGATTCGTAAGTTGTGCGTTGTAAACGTCTATGCGCACCCTACCACGCCTTGGTGGATCAAGCCAAAGAAAGCAATCAGTCGTCTGCCAACTCACAGGCTTCAGTGCGATAGGACGAGTTACAATATACGGGGTGCTGGAGGGTGGAAGTATCCATCTAACCTTCCAGTAACCTGTCCTGCGCTCAGGATTTGCCTTCCTGTCAATGTCGAAAGAAAAGGTTCTATCCCGCACAGTGATCTTCCCTGTAAGCAATTTCCAGTTACCCTGCCAAAGAGATTCGCCCACCCATGCCTCCACTCTTACTTTATTCGGCTGAGGAATCGCCGAGTGATTGGTGAACGAAATCTCCAGGCGGGAAAGGCGCCTGCGCTCAAGCCACTGGTGACCTATGCATCCCTTTCCTCCCTCAAAAGTTGGAACTGTGTAAGTTCCGTCATCGTTAGACTCGATATCACTCTCAAGGAACAAATCCTCGGCAAGAAACTCTTCTATGCGTCCAGCACGGCATCCATCTGTACGATTCGGATCCCACGAGCAAACGCGCCCAAATGGTGCGATGTCCATAAACTCTCGGGCTGGAGCGCCCTTCGATTCTGAAGCAGGAGACAGCCTCGCATCTGCCCAATTTGCACAATCACATGTGATACCATCACCCGCGTCGGTAGCCACCAACCTCAGTTCGTCTGCTCCACTTACATCAACCTTCACCTGTTTTGGTGGGTCTTGTTCGCGCATGATCCCGCTGTCGAAACGTTTCTCGTCGTCCACATAGACCTGGAACACCACACTGCCAGTCTGCCCGCCTTGCCACTGTACGCCGACCTCAGCCTCGAATGCTTCATACTGACCGCCCAGTTCGATTACTATTTCCCCGGGAGCATGATGTCCAAGCCCTTTGGCATACCGCTTATCAGTGATTTGCAGAGGAAGCGGTGTCTGTCCCTGAGCGTGTGCACACGTGTCAATCCCAAGTTGACCCCAACCTTGGCTCACGTACAATATGATCTCCTCGTTGTCGCTTAAGTACTCTACCGATGCATTTGAACTCGCAGTCATAATCAGGACTCCCATCAAAATTATGAAACCGGTCCAGTGCCGAAGTGCACAGACTGTAATTCTACTTTTCTTTTCCACCTCACGCATACAATGCCTCTATGTCCAGTATTCTTTCCGTTGCAGGCAAAGTAATCATCTCCGCATCGAAATCTGACCAAGGCATGCTGTTAACTTTGACCGACTTGATATCTTTTTTCTCCGGATGGCGCAACCTCAAGATCACGGCATTGGGTCGGTTCCGACGTGGTGGTTGTACCAAAGCGGAAACCTTGTCCTTGTCTGACACGATCTTGAAACTCACCGGTCCGAAGTAAGTAGGCGCCTCACACACTTCGATTTCCTTGCCTTGCTCGAGCCATTTCCTCGGCGTACCAGGAGTGAGGAAGAGTGTGTCATTCATTTCCATAATGAGAAGGTACCGCAGCCATGTAAGAAAAGCACACTCATCCGGGGTCTTGTAAAACGGTCCCTGTCCCCATCCGTAAGCCGCGACCGGATGCTCCGTGAAGCACCTCACATCTGCATAAAGACTTGCCGCAAAACTGTTGTAGAAAGCACGGATGGCATGCTCGACCTGGCCCCGCGCAAGATAAACCAGTGGATTTGGAAGCAAGTTTGATTGAATGGTAATCCCACCTTGGCTAAACCAATCGTGCTCAAGGTCTACGTTCCGACCAACCGCTTTGGAGACAAAGACATTGTCCTCGTGGTCCTTGAGTATCCATGTCGCTTCCTGAGTATCCCGCCCAATGAGACCAGCGTCAATGTACAGGATGGGACCGTAGAGTGCCTCCCTTATCCAGCCTACGTCCCTGCCCCTCAAATATGCTCGCACTGGAAGGTGCGGAATGTACGTACCGTCGAGAAGTTGCACGACGGGTGAGAGTTCCATGGAGATCTTAAGCGCCCGCCGGATGTCTTCGCCATACTCGTTCGCCTGCCTGGTGATACGTTGACTCTCAGGATGACCGATCTCAGCAAGCACTTGTGCAGAGGACATCATTCCTCTGTAGCACATGGCATTAACTGCATACCAGTACATCCATTCGGGATTGTCATCAAGGTGGCATGGTGGAAGAAGACCGTATTCCCAAACCTTCGACCCATCAGGTGATGTTTTCTTCGTGACTTCGCGCTCCCTACTAATGTAATCACAGGCGTCTATGATGTTTTGCGCAATGCTCCTAAGCCATTCTGTGTCACGAGTCAAGCGGTAGTGCTCGCCAAGCATCCAGAGTATCGCCCCGTGGTCGAGGCTGTAGTCTCCTACTTGGTAATCGTATTCGCTGCTAACTCGAACACCGTGCAGGGTTCCTTCTTGTGTACTAAAGCGCCCATCCATTCTCCGGCTTCCCTGCAACTCAACAAAAGGCATTATGTACTTTCTTGCACGCTCGTGGTATCCTCTTAGGTCCAGTGAACGCACCTGGTCAACTGTTTCAGTGCCAAATACCTGATACCCCCAGGTAGCAGCACCCAGTATATACAGCCCGCTAGTCACGTCCTTATCCACTGTTATAGCGACATGGGCAACATTGGCTCGATTGAAATCGTTAAGAATACCTTCCGGCACACGGATTAATGCCCCTTCGTTGATCTGTGCCTCCCAATACTCAATCATTTCTTGCAACTTTGCTTCATAGTCCAATTGCCGCAAAGGAAGGCGACCACTTTCGCCCGTGTAGGTCACAAACGGTATCCTAAAATCAATCTCATGCGTTTCCCCCGGATGCAAATGCACATTGCAAACAATCGCATTATTAGTATCCTGCACATCAAGAGGAGGATAAGAACAGCAAGCAGGAAATGCTGTGCCCTTACCCCTCATATCGAGGAACGCGCGCATTCTAGGGCTTTCATAGCGCTCTACAAGCCACGACTTCGGACTACTCGGGTCACCTTCCGTGACATTTCTCACCCTTCCGACCGCATAGACAAAACCTTCATCCAGCGCAAGTTCTTCAGGTTGCTCGATTACGAACCAGACTTTCGCTGTCCTGTCCTCACCGCTCTGGTTACTTAACCGAATTCTGGTGAGCGCAACCACAGGTTCGTCACCACGCTTATGCTCTTCATCCCACGGACTTTCGTGAAGCAAAGCGGCAAAAGTAGTCTGCTCGTACTCAATGCTTTCCTTGAACCACCGGGTCACATAAATCGGCAGATATCCCCTGAGCGCAGACTGCTCTGCCATGTCCTCACCCTCGCGGAAATCAGGTGTTTCGCCAGTGGGAAATCTGAACCATATCGCTTTGCCTGGCCAAAGAAGGCGTGCGGTATCTCGTCCAACTGGCTTTAGGAGTTCCTTGTCAACAAAAATGTCACCATTGTACCTGACCGCAAATTCTTGTCTGTTCGCGTCACACCCAATGGGGCAATATCTACCGTAAGGAGGTTGCCGAGTTTTGCCTAGTTGTGGTATCTCAGATCTTGCTCTCTCGTAAGATTGCTCTGGTTCCATCGCAACCCGGTCGTAAATAGAAAGTTTGTGAGGAGGGGACCAAGCCGAGAAGCCCTGCCGCTTTCCTTCGCTGATAAAAACACCAAGGTCAGGTATGTAAATTCCATCGTCCAGTGCATCACTGACCCGAAACGAAAATCTCCTTCCTACACACTCGACTGTGATTATCGTGGCATCTGGGTGCAAAGGAGCAGACCTTACCAGATCTGCGCCAGTATCGGCATACAAAACAGTGATGTGAATCAGCCTAGGGTCAGAGTCACACAAAGAAACGATATGACCGTTGTGCACTTCGATCCCCGAATCATACGCGACCGCTTGCCCTGTCTGACCTATTCCGAATTCGATTTTCAGGTCAGCCGTCCGCCAGACCGAGTCCGAAAATACTTGAATTTCCTCGATCACTGCACGCGTTGCATTCATAAGAAGCCTCATCTTGAGCGACTGCCGAAACGTAACCGCATAATCCTCCGCATGTGGAAGTTCAACAATATCCAGCGGATCGAAAGTATGAGTCCATATGTTTCCAGATATCTCCACGTTATCGTGTGCAGTCACCCACCTCCCATTGTACGGGTCCTCAACCGCAGTCCAACCGCCTGCCCATTTTTCAGGCCACGTGTGGTTCCAGTATTGAAGTGTGACCTGCCCCGGTTCTGGTACGTATCCATCGGCGTACCGAACCACCACCTTCGAAAATCGGCGTGGATTGTCCCATTCGACGCCGATATGGTAACCACCCTGCTCCGGCACACTAACTACCTGCCAGGGACCCTTTTCTCGAATTTCATGCCGCTGGATAGAATGTGCATCCGTCCCTGTCCAGTAGCACAGATTTCCAAAGGGAAGGATATCCATGGGCTTACCAACAAGATCTAATGGCGAATCCACCAAAAACCTCCTGAAACGATTGGCTGGCTAAGCATTCGACGGCGATATTAGGCAGTCCTTTGTGATTGCGAAGAAATCCACCTTGTTGTATAATGCCGGAAACCTCAAAACAACTGGCATCTGAAAGGAGGGTCTGGAGCGATGCGTGTGCGCAGAAAGACGTGATTGACCTTTGATCGGACGCACGTGATGCGCCCTAAGCAAACAAAGGATACACGGACGCTCCCGGCCCAGTCCTGCAAATTATAAACCCAAGGACTCCTTTTCGGCCGGGGCGACCAATATAAACTCAGGCTGGAAAGGAGTTATTGCATGCGAAATCTACTTATTTCACGCTGGAGTCCTATTATAACCGGCGCCGTCGTCGGCATACTTGCTCCTGTCCTCGTCCTCAAGGGTAACCCAGGCAACATGGGGATCTGCGTCGCATGTTTTTCTCGCGACATTGCTGGGTCTTTAGGACTGCACAGAGCAGCGACGGTTCAATATATCCGACCGGAGATCATTGGCTTTGTGTTAGGGTCGCTGGTTGCGGCACTGGCATTCAAGGAATTCCGCCCCCGCACAGGCTCCGCTCCAATCATCCGCTTTACGCTAGGAGGATTCGCAGCAATTGGAGCACTAGTGTTTCTAGGCTGCCCATGGAGGGCTTACCTGAGGCTCGCGGCAGGCGATTGGAACGCTATCGCCGGAATCGCTGGACTCGTAGTAGGAATAATAGTCGGCATCTTGTTTCTAAAGATGGGCTTCAGCCTCGGACGAAACCGACCTGCGTTGTCGCCGGTCGGCTGGCTCATGCCTATCATGGTTATCGGACTGCTCGTCCTCTTGATGACAGCACCACTTCTTGGTCGCGATCCCAGTGGCAAACCCACGGGACCAATCTTCTTGTCAAAAGAAGGACCGGGTAGCATGCACGCGCCATTACTTCTGTCACTGGGGATTGGCATTGTAATCGGTTTCCTGGCTCAGAGGTCCAGGTTCTGCACCGTTGGTGCAATTCGCGATGCTCTGCTTCTTCGCGACAATTATCTTCTTTATGGCGTACTGACTCTGATCGCCACAGCGTTTGTCACATGCCTTGCTTTAGGACAATTCAAGCCAGGCTTTGTGGACCAGCCAATCGCACAGACGAACCAGATATTCAATTTTCTCGGTATGGTGCTTGCAGGTTTGGCATTCACGCTTGCAGGTGGTTGCCCAGGCAGACAACTATTTCTCTCCGGCGAGGGCGACGGCGACGCTGCCCTTTTTGTCCTTGGCATGATCATTGGCGCAGGGTTTGCGCACAACTTCTCGCTTGCAAGTTCTCCAAAAGGACCAGGAGCAAACGCATTGGGAGCCATAGTAATAGGCTTAATATTCTGCATTTACCTTGGATTAACCATGCGTGAACGAGGAAGCAACTGAGGAGGTTGTCATGAATAGCAAAAAAGACGTGGATGCACGTGGGCTATCCTGTCCCCTGCCCCAAATGCTGGCAAAAAGGGCAATCAACCAGGCAAAGGAGGGTACTATCGAAGTGCTTGTCGATAACGCAACAGCCCGTGACAACATACGGCGACTAGCGGAAGCCAGCGGGTGGAACGTAACCATAGAAGAATTAACAGAACACCAAGTTCGCATGGTTCTTTCGAAATGATATACCTTGACCACGCAGCAACTTCCTGGCCAAAACCGCCTGAGGTTCTTAAAGCAATGAATGAGTTCCTGGAGCAATCGGGAGGCAATCCTGGACGTTCGGGGCATCGTCTCTCGATTCAAGCAGGACGCATCGTCTATGAAACGCGCGAGGTTGTTGCGAAATTTTTCAACGCGCCGGACCCTTTACGTGTCATATTCACTCATAATGCAACTCACGCGATAAATGTGGCACTTTTTGGCATCTTGAAGCCTGGTGATACCGTTGTCACGACAAGCATCGAGCACAATGCTGTGATGCGCCCACTGCGTGCACTGGAAAAACATGGTATCAAACTGCGGATTGTGCCATGCGACGCGCAGGGCTTTGTTGACATTGAGGAATTCGAAAGGACCCTTGCAAGTGGTGCCAGACTTGTGGTCATAGCCCACGGCAGTAACGTGATCGGAACAATCCAACCAATCGCAGACCTATCCCGCAAAGCGCACCAAAATGGCGCAATCGTTTTTGTAGACGCAGCGCAAACGGCAGGAGCCTCGCCCATTGACATGCAGGCGATGGGAATTGACTTGCTTGCATTCACCGGGCACAAAGCACTGCAAGGACCTCCAGGAATCGGAGGCTTGATCCTGGGCAATCTTATTGACGCACAAACCATGGTTCCCCTGATTCACGGAGGAACCGGCAGCAACTCTGATTCGGATTTGCAGCCCGTCCACTTGCCAGACAGGTTCGAAAGTGGGACAATCAATGGACCCGGCATCGCTGGACTCCGTGCAGCGATTGAGTGGATCAAGCAAGTGAGCATGGAAAAGATCCGCTCTCACCACCGACTTCTGCTTCGACGATTGATTGAAGGGTTGAAGCTGGTTAAGGGCATTACTGTTTATGGACCACCGCCGCAGGTTGAACGAACACCTGTTGTTTCTTTTACAGCAAAGCAAATGTCGGTATCGGAAATCGGACTTCGACTGGACAATGAATACGGCATAATGTGCCGTGTTGGGCTTCACTGCGCTCCTGCGGCTCATCGAACCCTGGGAACATTTCCATCGGGAACAGTCCGGTTCTCAATCGGTCCGATGACCACAGAAGAAGAGATTGACCAGGCTTTAGCCGCGGTCGAAAGTATACAGAAACGATGAACTACCAGCACTGCGTGATTCTATTTTACACACAGTCTTCTGCTTTTCGCGCAGAAAAGGTCACCAGAGAGGCAGGGATCGAGTGCAAACTGATTCCTATACCTAGAAACATGTCCAGCGATTGCGGGGTCGCCTTGCAAGTATACGAACCCTTCGCAGATGAAGTGCGCTCTATTCTTGAGTCCTCGGGTGTCGAAATTGCAGGCATACATGTGACGCATCCTTGACCATTGGCAGGGCTGTGCGAGGAAACTAGGGTTTGTCCTTTTGCGTCATAATAGGTGAGTAGCCATCAAAATAAGACGAGTGGGTGGTATGTATGTTTAAGAACCACAGGCTTTGGTTTCTCACAGTGCTATCTTGCCTCCTCATCGTTGCCGCCATTCTAGTTGGGGTTTACTCCAGTTGGCAGAAAAAAACGCAGAGGCAAATAGCACAAATCATGTCCCAGGCACTGAAGTCACCCCCTGACGAAGCAGAAAGGATTCTCCGAAAGGCTGCCAACCTACGCCCAAATGACCCACTAGTGCAATTCGTTTTCGGAGAGGCCTTAAACTTGAATGACAAGAGCGATGAGGCGCTTAAAGTATGGGAAAGAGCGTTGGAAATTGCAAAGAAGCGCAATGACAGCGAGATGTTACAACGCCGAATCCAAAATGCGCTGGCAAGGCTCTACGAAGACCTCGGCGAGTACGACAAGGCAATCGCTCTTTACAAAGAAAATATGGTTTCTGGTCCGATGGAATTACGCCAGAGGTTCACGCGGATTCGGCTTGGGGACCTTTACAGAAAAAAGGGCGACTTTGCCTCAGCCGCACGCGAATATGGGGTAGCAATAAGGGCAGGCGCCGCATCCAACCGTCCAGAGGTCCTTTTCAGCGCCGCCCTCTGTGAGGCTCGATCCGGAAACCCAGAAATGGCATATCGCTACCTTACCGATTTGTTCGAACATCCGTTGCTGATCGGGGTACGCCCTGGCGACGGGCAGGCGAATGCACTGTTCAGGAACTGGATAGAGGTGGCCAAGAATGGAAGCATCATGAGTGAGGTCCGCTCGATCAAAGGTTTCAAGGAAGCAATTGCTAGAGCACAAAAACGAGCGGAATCGAGGGAAGCCTGTACACGCATTTATCAGTTTCCCATAACGGTACCTGGCTTCAGGCGAGAGTTTCCAACATCCGCTGAAATGGCCAGGACTTACGCAAGATATGCCGGATTTTCCCGTGACCTGCTGTTGGCCTGTGCCAACGATGACTTCGTGAACGCGGACTTCGAAGTCGGTGATGAACGCAGGTTCGGCTATGGCTTCGGAGCATGCTACTATTATTTCCAGACACGGGACCAAGCTAGTGAGGGCATAAGGATGTTGCAAAAACTCTCATTGCCCCAAGCTGACTGGAAGCAAATGAAATGGCGTAATCATTCTCTTACGAACGGCACGATCGGCGACGAAACATGGTCCGCAGATGACGGCTGTGGGAATATACGACTGATTGTTCGAAAGAGCAACTTCCTGGCAGTGCTTTACTGCGGAGAGTTTGACCGACTGCGAAGCGAGAATGTGCCTCCAAACGTACCAGGCGCCATGGATGCTGTCGCCCGACAAATTGCGAAGGTGGCGCTGTAAATGACGCAGCCACCCACGGGTGGATTACCACGATGACCACCAAAGTCTGGAATCCTGCTGGAAGCATGAAATGCGCAGATTAGGGCAATTTTCGAAGGGAGTATCACAAGATAGACCGGTGCGCAACATACATTTGACGAACCAGTCTAGGTACATTCCGATTGATGAATTGCCGATATATATGATATAATGCGAATGGCTTGGCTGGGCAGCCGGACGACAGGAAAGGAAAATGAGAAGAGAGAGAGTGAAACCATGGCATCGCCTGTGGTTAATAATACCAGCGCTAGTCCTGGTTTCTCCCCTGGGTCTCGCTCTACTATGGACGTCGCCTCGTAAGACGAGAGCGAAAATCATCGGAACAGCCATATTTCTCGCGCTCTTAATTGGCGCCGTTGGGGGTGTAGTCAATACAGGCCTGTATAAGGCGTTGCTACACAACGACGGTCCAATAGGCCTTTATGATACAAGCCTGAACAGCCGTGGTCGGTATAACACTCCTGAGGTACTGCCTTACGAACGAGAGGTATTTGTGGCAGTCGTTCGCGAAGCACGAAGGATTAAAGGTACGCTGCCGCCTGCTGAAGAAGCGCTCTCAATCGAACATATCGTCCCAGAGGCAAAGGCTTTTGAGATCGTTGCTGAGGAAAAGCAGATACCCGTCAAAGATGTAGAAGAAATATATCTCAAAGTATCCCGGTTGATCACGAAGAAGGAAAAACGCTAGCGAAAGAAACTGTATCTAGAAATTTGAGATCTGCTAATGGAGTAACGCACAGAAAACCGGCTTTTTAGCCGGTTTTCTGCATTTCCGATAACCCTCTTAATGCATATTTCGAGAGGCGAGACCACGATCCACCCCCCGTTGGCGCTAGCCAGTCGAATCGCACCTCGCCTCTAGTAAGGTACATCCCGATTTCTTTCAAGAAGGGATGTACACCTACTAAGTTTGACCACAGAAGCGCCAAAAAAGTTCCACATTTGTCGAATATTTGGCGGATTAGTAGCAGAGCATATACCAGCCTGCTCGTCCCCTTCCCGCAGAGTACAATCATTTCTTGCACGTACGAAACATGGCTCAGCATGACAAATCGCATTCACGCTGGTTTCATTCCTGCGGATAGCAAAAAAGAAGGCTCCGTCGTTGACGGAGCCTAAAAGTTGCCGGGCCGCCGGCGCTCGGGACCTGTCTTAACAACCGACCGCCCGGCATGGGCAAGGAGGTATTTGGAAAGGAGCAAACTGCATCACGAATGTGTGCATTCCTCATTTGTATATACGACCAGGAGTTCCAAAATGTTCCCAGGGTGAAGATAAAAAGTCACAAACACGTCACATTATTGTATGAGGCGAAGATCTGAGTCACTTCGCAGGCGAAGCACAGGCACCACGCCTGCGTTTGTCAGTTCAGTGGAGAGAACGCCTGTGACGAAGATGTGACTCCCAACTTCGGGCATGACTCCCAAAACATGAGCATCAACCTTGACACCAACATTCTCATTGCCAGTCCCATCCCGCAGACCGGCTCCGTCATCCACATAAAACCAACCGTCGCCTGCGGTGGTCACCCGGCCCCACAATGTTACGAGCAATCCGACAGTGCACACTTGTTCTAGATCATTCAGGCTTATTGAGCGTCCGGTGATTCCGAGAGGCTTCAGAAAGCAGCCTTCGCCTGTCTTTCTCACTATCGGATTTGCAAGGATACGTTCCACATTGTCATCAGTTAGCGTACCACTGACATCTACAACGTCTCCGACAGATACTCCTGAACCTTCAACGCGCATGCCAGCACATCGTTCTGAGTCCTCCACATAGAACCCATCGCCAAACACACCTGTGACAACGACGTCGGACACAAGCACATGCTCACCGCAAGGGAGTCGCCGAGCAAGACCTAGCGTGGGCACAGGGGTAAAAGGACGCTCGAATTTGACTGCGTCGGCAATCACGACAAATCCTGACGGCGCGTTGTTTGACAACTGAACCTGCACAATGGTACCCGCCTCCAACTCGTAGACACCAAGAGCATTCCATTTCCCGCCGTCGACTTGTTGGTTCATGGTTTTGAAGTACTGGTTGCCACCAAAGACAACCGAGTATGTCGCCGAACTGGACCGGTTCGTACCCTGAGACCACCATGCGCTGATTTCATACGTGCCTGTCTCGGTTACTTCCCATGTCCAGGTGGCCTTCGACGTACCGCTCGGGCTTGTACCTGCATAGCGGTAATCGCTCCCATACTTGTCACCTGCTGTCGAGCCGGTAGACCAACTCCCTGAAACGCTGAATCCTGCGTCCAGATTGTCAATAATGACTGGTTCCGAGGACTTGGTAAGCACATATACCGGTTCTGCTTCCGCGCGCTGTCCGAAAACGTCTTCAGCCGATATAGATATGCAATACACCTTGCCAGGAAGCAGATTAGTCAACCTCACATGATGTGCCAATGTGCTGCTTGCTTCGTATACTTCCGTCAAGCCACCAGATAAGGCAATGCTGTACCCCACCCGTGTATCAGCCGGATTGTTCGTCTCCCACCGAATATCAGCAGAGGTTGTCGTTGTCGAAACCTGTATGTCGCGGATGGTGAGGGGCGTGGGCAGAAACTGCACCCTAGGATTACCAAACCAATCAGTAACCGCTACTGCAATACGATCAGTGTCAGGAATGAAATACTCGATTTTCCACTGGTTGGTACCGACTTGGTCTGCGTCCACTCTCTCGTACACCCCATCTTTGGTCCTCCTCGCAATAAAGGGACGCACCTGGTAAATCTCCTCGTCTGTGCTGAAAAGAACCGTGCGCATGCCGGCGTTGTCCGAGAATGTATACTCGATTGTCGGGGGATTGGTATCCGTGCCGTTTCGCCACCTGCGCATACATTCACGTCCTGTCAGGTACTCAAAATGGACGCAAGGGAGTTTATCATGCATATCTGAAAACCGTGTGTGCAGGTTCGACACCTGCACAGGAAAGTCAGCCTCCTTCAGATGCGACCAGGCCGTGACCACTTGTGGAGTACCGCCAAGTGCCTTGAGGAATATGTTTTCAATCTCTGTCTCGTCCAGGTTATTCATATATTGGCATCGTGATTCCCAGCCGCGCAGACTGCCAACCGATTGATAGTCGTTGGGATTGGGATGGTATGGCACCCATTCGGAAGTTGCACGTCTCCAATCGAACACATTGTCCACTGGTTCCGTCGGGTCTTCCCTGTAACTCGGCCAAGCGTTTTCGAATCTATAGGGGAACCAGTCATCAAGGTATGCCTGAAAGAAGTTATCCATGCCGTGCCATCCACTTCGAAATGAAGACGGAAAGATGCACCTATCAAGCACCATGTGCGCAACTGTTTCCTCAAAGTCATCTACGCAGTAACTAAAGTCAGGAGCCTGATTCCAATGATACACACCATCGCAGTCTGGATCACTCCATATCCAGGTATGGTAGTGGTATGCCATCTCGTCGCCCCACCGTGCAATCGCGTCGCCATGATTGTCCATCATGAGTTCGAGCGACAACAACGGACCTGTGTCAATTCCAAATGCGTATAAGGAGCCTACGAGCATATACCACGTGAACTTTATTGGGTTGCCCATGCTGTCGCGCAGTTGGTCGCGGTAGGACTCAGCCATTACCTGAGCCGCCTGACCGTCAGGCGATGTGTAAGTCCAGTCGGCCTCTGGAAAATTGCTATATAGGCTACTCACGTTTATGCCACTGGTAGACGTATCCGAGCACATCTGCACGTATACCCGGGCAGGCTGTGTATCTGTGTAGAAAATCAGATCGTCCACAAAAAACGTACTTGTGTGAGGCAGACTAATGTTGCCAATACAAACCCGAGTGGGCGACCGGACATACTGCTGTGAGACAGAAGCATCAGGCTCTGTGTGCCCATCGAGGTAAAGCCTGGTTACCAATCCGTCGTAGGTAAGGCGGAAGGAATGCCATTGTCCATATGTGATTGGATATGGAACCTGAGATGTCTTACCACTCCATGTGCTTGTCGAATCCAGGACAAAGAGTTGTACTGTTCCACCTGGAAGAATGAAGATAATCGCAGCGAGACCGCTAGATGACTCAAGCCCCCACGGGATTGCTTCGTCACCTAAGGATTCAATGTAAAGGTTAAACATACACGAAAACGGCTGGTTGGCAGAAGAAAGACCGGAGAGTGCACGGATCGCCCCTTGCTCATTCGCAGTGGCAACTTTGAGGCTGTAAGGACTGGAGACGAATCGCTCACTGCTCACACTTACTGGACCCACTGTGACATACTCCCACCTCGGCTGATGAGTCCAATCACCGTCATCAAAACTATCGGTAAAGACTGCGTACTGGGATGCCGCTGCACATACGCTCATTAGTAGCGGCATCAGGCATATAATTAGACACCACTTATGCTTGTTATGAACCATGAAACGACCGCTCCAAGTACTGCGATGCAAGATTCGTGCCAACCCTCGCCGTTTCCCCTTGCGCTGTAAGATAGCCCACAAACATATGGGGCAATGGCATCGGCTTGCGCGCCCTGGCAGCGGGTAAACGAGGATAATTCCAAAATCTAAGAAGAAAAAGACGAAAATTGGAGAAGAATTTGGAACCTAGCAAGCATCTCATGCGTCAAAAAAAATTGGAAGCGAACACAGGACTTCCTTTTGTGCAGGTGAAAAATTATTAAGTAGATCAGGGTTCATAGGTGTATTGCCCTAGCAATCCGACCTCCTTCCATCCCCCCAGCCGGTTAGTCGTTAGCCGGCTGGGGTTCTTCTTTTTCTGAAGTGGCTGAAATATCAGGCGCAGAGTCTTCTCCCAACTTGCTGTTGAGAAGCCTAATGTTTGCCTCAATGTGGCGAATACGTTCCAAGATACACTCGACCGCGTTTGCAACAGGGTCAGGGAGTTCGTGTTGCTCAAGGTCTATCTCGCGCACAACTTTCTTGCCGTCACGGTAGGTGACTCTCCCTGGCACGCCGACAACAACTGAATTGGGCGGTACCTCGTGCACCACCACCGAGCCTGCACCTATCCTGCTGTTGTCACCCACCTTGAACGGTCCGAGGACCTTTGCTCCTGCTCCTATTACGACGTTGTTACCAATAGTCGGATGGCGTTTTTCTTTTTTCCAACTCGTACCACCAAGAGTGACCCCATGATAAAGCGTCACATTTTCTCCAATCTCAGCAGTCTCCCCAATCACCACTCCCATCCCGTGGTCTATGAAAAACCCAGGACCGATCTTTGCACCCGGATGAATCTCAATTCCAGTGAAAAATCTTCCTGCGTGCGAAACCATGCGCGCCAGCAACTTCAACCCGTGATTCCACATCCAGTGAGCCAGTCGGTGGAAGAATAGGATGTGAAACCCTGGGTAACATAAGATTACTTCCATGGTACTTCTACAAGCAGGGTCCCTCTCTTTTACCGCCTGTATATCTCTTTTGATAGTTGCAAACATTATCATACACCCCCGTCATAGACTACGTCCGCAGAGTTCAACTAGATGGTTGTGCAGTTACCGCGCTGGACGTCAATGTATTTGCGCCCAGGCTGGGAGAATGAGTATGTTCCTACTTACTAGGCGTATACGTCTAGGTAGCAGCCGACTCCGTGAATGGCGCCGCTAAGACCCTGGTCACCCCAGGAACTTTCGATTTCAGTATTCGTTCGACGCCCATCTGGAGGGTCATTTGCGACATCGGACAGCCGGCACATGCGCCGACTAGTCTCACCTTGACAACGCCCGTCTCCTCGTCCACACCCACGAGTTCGATGTTTCCACCGTCAGCCTGCAATGACGGCCGGATCTCATTCAATACTTCCTCAACTTGCTCTTTCACAGCGGTAATCCTCCTAAAGTTTCTGCATTTGTTGCACCCAATCTGTTCGACACACACTTAGGTCTGCCCAAGAACTTCTGTAATCACATGCACACCGATTTAAGATTCCCTGGCACCCAGGCTCAGATCTGCTCAATTACTTCAGGTACTTCCCTCTTTGAAAATTGAGTCCCTTACCTGTAGTTTTCTTGAGGTAGTCATCAATTGCCGCCTGGATTGCTTCCTCAGCGAGCACCGAGCAGTGCATTTTCACAGGAGGAAGTCCCCCTAGTGCCTCCGCCACCGCCTTGTTGCTCAACTCCAAAGCTTCCTCGATTGTCTTACCCTTTATCAGTTCCGTCGCCATGCTACTCGTAGCGATGGCGGCGCCACATCCAAATGTCTTAAACTTGGCATCCACAATGACGCCATCTTTGACTTTGATATACATCCGCATTATGTCACCGCAGACAGGATTCCCCACATTGCCGATGCCATCTGCGTCAGGTATTTCACCCACGTTTCGCGGATTCATAAAGTGTTCCATCACTTTCTCGCTGTACTGAACGTTCATCGTGACCCCCGTTTCTTAGTAGAAACACATATGCTTGAATACTCTACCCACTACGCAACCCGAAATAACCAAATACCTGCGTTATACCGGAATTGGTGTTCCAGTCGCCGCCTCGTATACTTCATTGACGATGCATTCATCTAAGTGCTCTTTGCCACAATGACAACACGTCTCCAACGCCGCCTTGTAATCCTCGATAGCCGCTGCGATGAAGTTCTCCAGGTCTCGCGCTAACGATGCCCTACTCTCTGGCGTCATCCGCATGAGCACCCGCATCACTGCTTCCCGCCGCTTTTCGCGAATCCGTTGCACAACCTGGCAGCCGACGTCGGTTAATGCGATCTCCGAGAGTCTTCGGTCTCGCAGGCTCTCATGACGAGAAACCAAGCCTTTCTTTACCAGTCGGTCTGTTAGCTGGCTGGCCGCGGGATAGGTGATCGAAAGTGCGTGTGCGATCCCGCCAACTGAGCACACGCCATGCCGATATATACACTCCAGAGCGTGCGCAAGAGACGGGGTAACCTCTACGTCTGTCCCCCGAAGCGGAGTCGCCATCAGCAACTTCTCTAGCACTTCAATAAACAGGTTGAGTAGACGCTCTACATGCGTGTGCGACTTTTCGTCCATACGATACACCGCCGCAAGCAAAAGCAGTCCAACAGTTAACCTAATTATTCGTTAAGTTACTTAAACTATACCGAAATAAGTTAAGTTTGTAAACCTACGCAGAGATTCTCTCTTGCTTTTAAGTGCAAGTCAAAGTGAGTACACCTGCTCGGCGGATAGGACGTTTACACCGTGGGACTGGAGTGACTTGACGCCTTCGTCTATGTTCTCGATGCGAAAGACCACGATAGCGTCTTTTGATGGTTTCTCCACAAATGCGTACATGTACTCGATATTGATGCCATCCTCCGCAAGTGCACCAAGAACGCCTGCAAGCCCGCCTGGTCTGTCTGGTACCTCCACTGCGATAACGTCAGTCTCTCTGACGGTAAAACCTTTGCGGTGAAGGACATCCCACGCTTTTTCTATATCATTCACGATCAGGCGCAGTATGCCAAAGCCAGAGGTATCAGCCAAAGAGAGCGCACGAATATTGACACCGGCGTCACCAAGAGCGCCGGTTACCTCCGCCAGCCTCCCCGATTGGTTTTCAAGAAAGATAGAAAGTTGCTTTACTTTCATCGCTAATCACTCCTCCCCATGATCTGACAGAATCAACACACATTCATCGTGTCTGCAGGTCACTTTTCGAAAGCCCGGGCAACCAACTTATCTGGTGGCTTAGGAGTTACCAGGCTTACCATGGGCACTACAACAAACGGCAGCAGGATTGAAACAGCCCCCGCTAGAGGAACCCCTGGCTCACCGTACATAGCAAACAAACCCACACCGGCGCCTATGCCAACCACCATTCCTGCGATAGCACCCGCAAGCGTCGTCCTCCGCCAAAATAGACCGTAGAAGTAAGGCGCTGCAAATGCTCCAGCCAGCACACCCCATGAGATCACCATGAGAGTGATGATCAGAGCGAGAGATTTTTTCGCCAAATACAGGGACATGCAGACAAAGGCAACACACAATATTCGCATTAATGCGAGCACGCTCTTCCGCTCAACTCTTGGATTGAAAACGCCAGCGTATAGGTCCATTGCAATGGCAGAACTGGACACCAGCACCAGCGAGGAAAGCGTGCTCATTGACGCGGAAAGTACAAGCAGCACGATAATCATCATAATCCAAACAGGCAGTCTGTGTGCCAGGTATGTGGGAATCCATTTATCCCAGATGATATCTGGTTTGCCATTTGGCAGTATCAGAGGCTTGCCATCGGATCCCATCTTTACAGGAAGTTGTTTGGGCGACGTATATTCTCCGTCCCCCGGCAAATCGCCTCTAGCGATCGCGCTTCTATGTGGGGGAACGTTCACATGAGTCATTGCCCCCGTGTAATACGCGCCAAAGGTCACCACAAATGCAAACAGCGTTGCAATGATCATTGCCCGCTTGACTTGAGCACCGCTCTTGATTGAGTAAAACTTCTGAACCATCTGCGGCAGACCCCAGGGTCCCACGCTTGTGACAATCACCAGTGATAGCAATGTAATCCAACCCGGTATCGCCGCTGGCGCATACAATGCCGGGGAACAAATCTTGCAATTAGCAAGAAGTTTCGTCGTATGCACAATGCCACCTGCGTTACCTGTCAGCGTCCACAACATCGCTCCCACGCCGAGAAGCATGAGCAACCCCATCAAAAAGTCGGTCAGCGTCACAGCCAGGTAGCCACCAAGTACCAGGTACACACCAGTCAGACCAGCCAATAGCCATAGAGCCTGCGCCTCACTTAGGATGAGTGCTTCTTGGAAAAGAAAGTTCAGCCCTTTGTAAACAGAGGCAGAGTAAGGCACGAGAAAGATGAATATAAGCAGAGCAGCAAACACCTTTAGGAGGGGACATGCGTACCGCTCCGAAAGAAACGATGGCATTGTCATGGCATCCAACCTGGCAGTCATTTCCCTCGTTCGCTTACCAAGCACCCACCATGCAAGAAGGCAACCGACCAGAGCATTGCCAGCAACAATCCACATGGTATGGATGCCAAAGCCCCACCCAAGTTTGCCGCCGTAGCCGATGAAAAGGACCGCAGAAAAGTATGTAGTCCCATATGCAAATGCAGAAAGCCAGGGACCTAGACCTCTGTTAGCAAGAAAAAAGTCACTAACGGTCTTCGTCTTGCGCATGGCAAAGATCCCAAGCGCCAACAAGGCAGCAACGTATGCGAATATCAATAAAACTGCCATGAGATATACCGCAGCCTTTCCGAAAGTCTGAATGTCGTCTAGATCACTCCTTGGGGCGATTGTCCAATACCCTTTTTGCCTTGCCCTCGCTTCTCTCGATGGACCTTGGTTCCTTCAATTTGACAGTCACGCTTATGCCAAGCACACTTTCAATCTCCCGCTGGATTTTCTCCTCTAACTGCTCTAGAACCTTAATTTCGTCGGAGAAAACTTCTTCGCTCACTTCTACCCAGACTTCCAGAGAGTCAAGCGAGTCCTCGCGGTTGACAACAATCAGGTAATGCGGCGCCGTCCCCTCAATATCGAGAAGAACACTTTCAATTTGAGACGGAAAGACGTTGACGCCACGAATGATGAGCATGTCGTCCGTGCGTCCAGTTATACGTCCCATGCGGTAATGAGTCCGTCCGCAAGGGCAGGGGTCGGTCATTAGCATGGAAAGATCCCTGGTGCGATAACGCAGGATCGGAAATGCCTCTTTAGTAAGCGAAGTAAAGACAAGTTCACCAGGCGTATTCGGAGGCAGGACTTCGAGTGTATTTGGGTCAATTATCTCCGGCAAGAAGTGATCGTCGAAAACGTGAAGACCATTTTGCACCTCACATTCACTTGACACACCCGGACCAATAATCTCACTCAGCCCATAGATGTCTGTTGCGCGTATCCCCATCTTGGCTTCTATTTCTTTTCGCAGATTATTAGTCCATGGTTCTGCGCCAAAGATGCCGTTCTTAAGCGGCAGGTTTCTAATGTCAATGCCCATCTCTGCGGCTGTGTCTGCGATATATAATGCATACGAAGGCGTGCAGGCCAGCATGGTGGCACCAAAATCCTGCATTACCATTATTTGCCGCTTGGTGTTACCACCTGAAATTGGAATGACCGTCATCCCAATTTTTTCTGCGCCGTAGTGGATTCCGAGTCCACCGGTAAAGAGCCCGTATCCATAAGCGTTCTGAATTACATCATTTGGTCCACCGCCACCGCAACAGATGGTCCTGGCCATGACTTCCGCCCACATCTCCACGTCCTTGCGGGTGTACCCGACGACCTTTGGTTTGCCAGTGGTACCGGAAGAAGAATGAATACGGACAACGTCAGATAGGGGAACTGCAAACATGCCGAAGGGATAATTCTCGATTAGGTCCTCTTTTGTTGTGAAAGGCAGAAGTGTGATGTCTTCCACAGAGCGTATGTCTTCCGGTCTGATGCCCACCTCATCCAATTTTTTCCTGTACGTGGGGACTCTTTCGTAGCAGCGACGGACTGTCTCCCGCAATCGTTGAGATTGAAGTTCTCGTCTCTGCTCTACAGGCATGCACTCAGCCTCAGGATTCCAAATCATCCGACAATCGCCTTCCTTCCATTCTAGTTTTCCATTTAGAAAGACTGTCCTAAGGTAAACGCTATGTAATACGCCCCTTTGTCATTTGCAGTTGCGCTTGTCGCCAAGAAGTGACGGGTTGAACTGCCTTCCGAGTTCGAAAGCAACAAGATTTGCATTAAGGTACTTATTCTGGAATCGCTGGGTTATAACATCTCGCCAGGTTGATTCGCCCACATCCAGAAATTGTGAGAGAACACCCAGAAGGCACATATTCACACTCCTCGGAGATCCGGCGTCAATAGCCATCCTCAATCCATCGATTCTCAACACTTTGCCTGCACGCTCACCAAGACGCTCAGGAATGTCTTCGGGATAACTCGCATCCCCTGATATCACAGATGACGGCATGATTCGCTGTTCATTCACTATCACCGTTCCGCCGACTTTGAGTGATGGAAGATACCGGAGAGCCTCTAGTTCCTCAAACGCAAGGAGAATATCAACGCTGCCACTAGCGATAATGGGCGAATAAACCTTCGCGCCAAAGCGCACATCGCTATTCACCGTTCCACCGCGCTGAGCCATACCGTGAATCTCGCTCTTCTTGACGTCATAACCACTAGCCAGCAGCGCGTCGCAAAGCACCTCACTTGCCATTAATATACCTTGCCCACCAACACCTGCCAACCGTATGTTCGTCACACGTGCGTTCATTCCTGCTCCCTCGAAATGGCTTTAGAACGACACACCTGGACGCATATGCCGCACCCAGAACAGAGCACCTTATTTATAGTTGCTTTCGTCTTACCACCTATGACCACCCGTTCAATCGCAGGACATCCTATCCCGAAACACAGTTTGCACCCGATGCATGCGTCGAGATTTACCGTCGAGGGCTTCCTCCCCGCACGTTCAATCAGCGTACAAGGTCGGCTGCTTATTATAACTGAGGGTCTCCCAGCATTCACTGCATAGTTCAAGGCATTCTCAACAGCCTCCAGGTTATACGGATCTACAACCAACACATCCTCCACACCAATCGTTCTAGCGAGGTTCGCTAAGTCAAGTTTGGGGGCGTCATCACCACGAAGAGTCTTGCCCGAAGCCGGATGGTCCTGACCACCGGTCATGGCTGTCGTGCTGTTATCCAATATACATATGGTCACAGGGGTACTATTGTAGACCGCGTCTATGAGGCCGGGTATGCCCGAGTGCACAAAGGTTGAATCTCCAATGACCGCTACCACGGGTCGCGGGTCATCTGAACGCATCGCCCTCTTTACCCCCAGCGCTGTTCCAATCGAGGCCCCCATGCACACGCATGTGTCCATGCTTTTCAGCGGGGCCAAGACACCCAGCGTGTAGCAACCAATGTCACCTGTTACAATCGCTTTGAGTTTGCGCAGAACGTAAAAGAACCCACGATGCGGGCATCCCGGGCAGAGAACCGGCGGTCTGGGAGGTACGTCGCTAGATTGCACGCTCGGATAAGAATACTCAATTTCGAATCCCTGCGCCACTATTGCGGGGTCCAACTCGCCAACCTTTGGGAACTTGTCCTTTCCGATCACCGCAACGCCCAGCATACGAATCTGATCCTCAAGAAATGGGTCAAGTTCCTCGACCACGTATAACTTCGCAACCCTGGAAGCAAAATCCCGAATCATGTTCTGCGGTAGTGGGTAGGTCATGCCCAACTTCAGCACCGATGCTGAGGGTAATACTTCCTTCACATACTGATAACTTATTCCTGATGTGATTACTCCAACGGACGTATCCGCCCATTCGACAAAGTTGATATCTATCGTTTCAGAAAGTTCCCTGAGACGACTTAGGCGTTCTTCCACGATCGCATGCCGCTTGATTCCATGCGCGGGAATCATCACATATTTCGGAGGGTTCGATTCAAATTGTCCCGTAGGTGGAGCAAGCGGCTCTCCAAGCCGAACCACAGACTTCCCATGGTTCACACGAGTAGTCGTGCGAAGAATAACAGGTGTGTCGTACTCTTCACTGATTGCAAACGCACGGATTGTAAAGTCTTTGGCTTCCTGGCTGTCAGCTGGCTCGAGCATGGGAACTTTAGCAAACCGGGCGTAGTGGCGATTGTCCTGTTCATTCTGCGAACTATGCATGCCCGGGTCATCTGCGCTGACAAGCACAAGACCTGCTCTCACACCGGTGTACGAAGCGGTAAGAAGTGCATCTGAAGCGACATTCACGCCCACGTGCTTCATGGCAACGAGTGCACGTGACCCGCCATATGCAGCACCCAAGGCGACTTCGAACGCAACTTTTTCGTTGGGCGACCATTCAGCGTAGATTGACTCATATTTGGCTATATTTTCAAGAATCTCGGTGCTGGGAGTGCCCGGGTATCCGGCCGCAACGCGCACGCCTGCCTCAAATGCTCCGCGCGCAATTGCCTCGTTGCCTGAGAGCAAAACAGTGGTTTTCAATATATGGACAGACCTCGATGATATTGATTCTGAATAGCCAGTATAGAACCGGCAAAGAATTTCAAATAATCCTATCACTTCGCCAGATTTAGGTCAACACGGCGACGTTCCATACTTCCAGAATAGTTCAACGAAACTTCACATTTCTTGCATTCAGAACGGTACTAGGGTGTCCTTGTAATAATGGAGGCGAACATATGTTCCATATCTGCGCGTAGAGCATAGACTCTTGTCTCCCGTGTAGGTGCTAAGGTCTCCACTCTCAATGTGCTTGACGCGCAGAAGTATTTTGCACAATGGATCTTGTGAATGCGATGTTGACACCGAATCAGCGTAAGGCGGTCAGAATGCTGTTCCGCCTAACGGACGAAGAGATAATTGAAAAACTGAAGATTAATCCGAAGACTCTCGATGAATGGAAGCAGGACCCAGAGTTTGCCGCTGCTGTTTTTGCATACGTGAAGGAGAATCGAAGGACCGTCGTGCGCTTGCTCTCTCAGCGGTACGTGGAGGCTGCCCGTGAACTAGAAAGCCTGATAAAGTCAAAGGATGAGAAGGTCAAACACAAAGTGGTCATTGACCTCCTGAAATCTAGCGGGCTCTTGAAAGACACAGAGGGGGATGAACAGGATATTTTGAGCCGCCTGCTTGCAGGAGATGCTGACGATGAGTGCGGCGCAGAGAATTGACCTAGCCGACAGACTTTGGCGATGGCGTCCTCACCCTTCACAAAGGGAATGGTTGCTTGATGAACACCGGGTAAAAGTTGCCGCATGTGGCAGAAGATGGGGTAAGACGGAATCAGCCGCCGTGGACGTTGCAACATATGCCATCGTAAACAACGGCTCATCGCAGATAATTGTCGCCCCCACGTACGACCAAAGCAAACTGATATCCCGGACGGTGGAAGGGCTGCTTTTATCGCATACCGACCTCCGCAGGTATACAAAGATTGTGCATACCCCTTACACTGAAATCCGTTTTCGAAAAAGCAGAATAATGGCACGTACGGCAGATGATGACGGACGCAACTTGCGCGGTCATTCGGCAGACAGAGTGATTGTTGACGAAGCAGCCTTTGTCCGTGGTCAGGTTATCGAAGAAGTCATTGGACCAATGCTTGCCGACAGGAATGGTTGCCTCGTCTTAATCTCCACACCCTTCGGCAAGAACCATTTCTATGATGCATTCCTGCGGGGCTCTGTTCATATTCCGTCAAACAAGCATCAAGAAAACTGCTCGACAGCGCAAAATCGTTACAAGTCATTTCGATTTCCGTCCTGGGAAAATCCTCACATCAGTAGAGAGTACATAGAGGCCCAGCGGCAGAGTCTCACCGAACGCCAATTCAAAGTTGAATATGAGGCTGAGTTTATCGACGACCAGAGTTCAGTATTCAATTGGGAACACATTCAGCGCGCAATAAACACCCGCAGACTGCGGAACACCGTCACCCATGTTGCTGGAGTTGATTGGGCGCGTTATTCGGACTACACTGCCGTCGTGGTGTTGTCTGTGGGCGAACCACTTTCGGCTAAACAGAGTAGTAGTTCGTGCAACACTACCGAGGAACCTACCTCTCCCTGGCTTGAGGTCGTTTACATTGACCGCTTCAATCGGATGGAGTGGCAGGCGCAGGTCGAGCGAGTGGCTGACGTGCTCAGTCGATTCCAGGTTTCCACGGTCGCAGCTGATCAGACGTCGGTTGGGGATCCACTCATCGAAAACCTTCGGGATGTTTTGTGGAATAAGCGGGGACTCCCAGTTAGGGTCGAAGGTGTTGTCTTTACCAACCAAGTCAAACGTGAAATTATCGACAATCTATCTCTCTGCCTTGAGCGCCAGGAGATTGCCATACCTTATGACGAGCGGCTGGTGTCTGAACTTAGATATTATGAGTACGAGTTTACCGATTCCGGCCATGTACGAATGGGCGCAAGGCGTGGCTACCATGACGACTGTGTTTGCGCGATGGCGCTTGCATTGCGTGTTGTATGCCGTACTCTATCGCCAGCCGGTTTCCTGACAAGCGGGCGGGTCAGAGATAGTGCGGTTGGATGGTGAAAGTCGAGCAAGTCATCTGCACCGAAATCGCAAACAACCATAGGTTTGACGCATACTCCATTTTTCAAGAAATACTCTGTGCACACAAACCTGCGGGAACAGAAACTTTCACACGCAAAATCATTGAGCCAAACTCTCTGTGGGCAGGCAATGATTGTCCCATGGGCCTGAAGTTAGGCCGCAGATACCTTGGGCAGCCCCAGACATGATGGAATATCGTCGAATCGGCAAGATTGCATTGGCAACCTCCCCGAAGCGTTGTATCTAGCACTGTGATTGACAGGGCGTCGCCAGTAGAATATAATCGCCTCGCTCTGAACCCTCTGATTTTCGATTTTTGGCAAGCGCAGCCTCTTTTGGGCCACGCGATTAGTATGCAAGGAGGAATGACATGGCAGAGGCACAGTTGACGCCTGAGGAACAAGACCGCGAAAGGCGGCTTAAGTGGTTCCGCGAAGCACGATTTGGCATGTTCATCCACTGGGGGCTTTACTCACAATTAGGACGGCACGAGTGGGTCATGAACCGTGAGCGAATCCCGGTCGAGGAATATGAGAAATTGGCAGATACCTGGAAACCAATCCCGAATGCGCCACGCATCTGGGCAAAGTTGGCGAAGGAGGCGGGCATGCGATACATGGTGATGACAACCAAGCACCATGAAGGGTTCTGCCTATTTAACACTAAGCAAACGAACTATAATGCGGTCAGACACGGACCGGGCAGAGACTTGGTGGCGGAATATGTCGAGGCCGCCCGGGCGGAGGGTTTGCGCATCGGATTTTACTATTCTCTAATGGACTGGCACCACCCGGACGGCGCTAGGTGCAAAAAGGATGAGGCTGCAAGACGCCGGTTCGTAGACTTCACACATGCAATCGTCGAAGAACTAATGACCAATTACGGCAAGATAGACATCATGTGGTACGACGTAAACTGGCCTCTTACCGCAGAAGAATGGGAAGCCGAGAAGATGAATGCAATGGTACGTAGGCTTCAGCCGGACATCATCATTAACAACCGCTCAGGGCTTCCCGAGGACTTCGGGACACCGGAACAGCATATCACGCCGGAGAAGGGCGGACGTGCATGGGAAGCATGTATGACTTTCAACGAAAGTTGGGGTTACACACCCATTGACACACGGTGGAAGGACGCCTGGCAAGTTGTCGGCATGCTTCGTCAGGTCGCCGCAGGCGGCGGCAACCTGCTTCTGAACATCGGTCCAACACCTGAGGGATATGTCCCAGAGCCCTGTGAAAAAGTTCTGCGCGAAGTTGGCGATTGGATGCGTCAATATGGTCAGTCCATTTATGAGGCGGCCGATGTCTGCCCACAGGAGTGGATGATCACCGGAGGATTTACCTTTAAAGGAAGCACAGCCTACTTCCATTGCAATCGTTGGCCCGGCAGTGAACTTGCCATCGGCGGACTGCGAAACAAGGTGCTGTCGGCGCGCTTTATGAACGGACCGGCAATCAAATATACACAAACAGGCGATCGCCTGGTTCTGCACGACTTGCCGGTCAATGCGCCCAATCCACTTGCAACGGTAATCGAACTACAGGTGGAAGGAACTCCTAGACATGTCCTAGGCGCCGGAGTAGTACTTCTTGACGAGATTGACTAAAACATAACGCCACTAAAGCACCAGATCGCCGATGTGTACTGAGAACTTGCATCGAGAATCATGCCTCCCCGAGGTCGGAGACTTGGGGAGGTTTTACTCTATCTTTGCTCCCGTGATACTCCGCGTGGTGCTTTAGCACTCAAGTCATCCCAGATAGCGCGAACTACAGGAAAAGGCTCAAGTGCGCGGTCCAGTATCCCATGCAGGTAAGCAAGAGCGACACCGTAATTGGTCATCGGGACGCCGGCATCGCGCGCCTGCCGCTGCCGGAAACAAACCTCGCGTCGGTTAAGCGTGCAAGCCCCACAATGGATCACAACATCATAAGTCGCAAGGTTCTGAGGAAACTCAATCCCTGAACTGAATCCAAAATGGAGTTCGCCACCCACAGCCTTCTTGAGCAGCCTAGGAATTTGTACCGTGCCGATATCATTCTCTTGCCGGTGATGAGTGCAGCCTTCGGATATCAACACTCGATCACCCTCCTTAAGTCTGGCAAGTGCAGCGGCACCTCTCACAAACTCCGCCAGGTCACCCTTGTACCGCGCCATCAGGATGGAGAAACTGGTCATCCATATGTCTCGCGGTGTGTCCTCTGCCACCTTTAGGAAAGCCTGCGAATCGGTGACAACAATCTTAGGCTTGCGCTCCAGAGTCGCTAGCGCAATCTTCAATTGATGCTCTTTCACAACTACCGAGTATGCATTGTTATCAAGCACGTCACGAAGAGTCATCACCTGAGGGAGGATAAGTCTGCCCTTTGGCGCAGCCTTGTCAATCGGCACCACGAGGACAACGATGTCACCCGGACTGATTAGGTCTCCAATTATTGTGGGTTCGCAAAACCTTTCAGGCGCCGAGGCGATAAGCGCCTGCTTCAACTCCGCAATTCCCGCGCCAGTGACCGCCGAGGTACTCACCCACGGAAAACTACGATCCTCTGCCCACTGACCAACTTCCGATTTGAAGTCAATGGTTCCTGTTGCCAACCCGTTGCCTGCCAAAGTCGTTCGCTGGTCTACCTTGGACTCAGCGACCACCATCGGTATCTTGCGTTCACGAACCATATCCGCAAGTTTGTCTTCCCACTCACCAGGACGCTGCCCAGTCTCTATTACCAGTATGGCAAGATCGGTCTTTTCAAGCACTCGAAGTGTTTTCTCGACTCGCAGCCCGCCCAGTATGCCTGCGTCATCTATCCCTGCGGTGTCGGTAATCACAACTGGACCTATGGGGAGAATCTCCATCGCTTTCGTAACGGGATCAGTTGTCGTCCCAGGCACATCTGAAACAATAGCAACCGACTGACCGGTCAAGGCGTTAATCAGCGACGACTTCCCGGAGTTACGTCGTCCAAAGATGGTGATGTGCATTCTCTCCCCAGAGGGGGTTTGGTTCAAACCAGGCATGCTAGTATTCGGTCGCTCCCAAAGCGGTGATACGATTGCGTGGCGCAAGGTCATGTCTCGAGCAACTGTCAATTTTCTGTTACAATTATGACAGGTTTAACCGCCGCCGTCAACGTTGCGACTCGTTTCCTCCCATTCTCTACGAGCCGCACCCACCTGCTCAACCGCTGATAAATGCCTCTCAAAACAGTCCTCAAGCATAGGACGCCAAACTGTCTGGAGAAAACCCTTGAGCCGTTCCGGAGCAATGTGTTGCCTCGCGAATTTGACCGTGTCGGCAAAGTTCGTCGGTACCGTCCAGTTGCTACCAGTGGGAATCTGGTCATAGCCGTGCTCTTCCAGATCTAGGTATGCCTTTACGTATTGGATGTCCTCGGCAAAAGACTCGCCGTAGTACCAGTTACTCTGAAGGATTGACTTCGGCATCTTCGCCCAGAAGCGATCAGGATGAACCCACAGGTAGTCAGACCAGATCCATGCCCGCGAGCCGTTCTTTTCTACTTGTTCAACCAAAAAGAACAGATCGTGCCACCATAGGTCGAATTGCCTAATCACTACGTAATCATACCTTGATTGGTGTCCTGCCGTTTCTTCATCCATGCCCAAATGAAACAGACGAGGTTTGCTGAACAAGTTAATTGCTTCGCCAATAAGGTCACTGCACACCTCATAGTATTTGTCGGTGCTGACCATGCGCGAATAGGGCCCCAACCAGACGTCATGGCAGGTTGAAAAGTTCATCTTAGGGATGGGCTCAATCCCCAATGACCGCAGGCGCTCAAGTTCTTCTTTCATTTGCTCAACGCTCCATGCGTCACGTGCGGCAATTTCTGGATGGCTCTGCCACCGAACCCCTTCCCCAATGTCAATCACGACCATGTTAATCCCGGCATCCACAATCTTGGGAACAAGTTGATCCCAAAGATGCCTATCAAAGCGCATATAGGGTCGGGCGGTTATGTGCGGAAGATTCCACTCCGGCGCCTCGCGGTCAGCCCAGTGATTAAAGCCTAGGTGAACCAGGTATGCCCAAATCAGATCATTTTCCATAGGAGACTCCTTTCAGCCATGTATACCGTGCCCATTCTTGCATTTTGTTTCGGCACAGACGATTGAAGAATGGACGACTGCTTCCATTCCGTTCGTTCGTCAATCCTCCCCGGCAATCCTCCAGGGAGGAAGGAGCGACCGAATATAGTATTCATACAGAGGAAACAAGAATAGGAGGAAAGAGTGCGAAGAACCATATACTTTGCCATCGTTGCTACGATATGTGTTTCAGCCCTTGGTTGGCTTATCAGAGCGTGGGCACAGGATGAGCCAAAACCGCAAAGCATCTGTGTGACGTGTCACACGCATTCCACGCCTTCCATCGTCGCTCAATGGAAAGAGTCAAAGCACGGCAAAATGGGTCTTGACTGCAAGGCGTGCCATGCATCTGAGGAAGGCAAGCCTGGAGCAAAGAAGCATTTCGACGGCAGTTTTATAACTCCCATAGTCGGTCCAAAAGTGTGTGGGCAATGTCATCCCCAGCAGGAGAAAGAGTTTTCTTCGAGCCGCCATGCGGCAGGTGCCGATTTCATAGGCTCGCTGGACAACGTTATTGGCGAGATAATCGAAGGAGGACCAGCAGCTGTTCTTGGATGCAAGCAGTGTCACGGGAGCACCTTACGTATGGACAAGGATGGCAATATGGATGCAGACACTTGGCCTAATTATGGAATTGGTAGGGTCAACCTCGACGGCAGCAAAGGCACGTGCGCCGCATGCCACAACAGGCATCTGTTTAGCGTTTCGCAGGCACGCGAGCCCGAGACCTGCGCTAAGTGCCATATGGGACCGGACCATCCCCAAAAGGAAATCTATGAAGAATCGAAGCACGGCATACAATTCAGAGCAAACAAAGACAAGATGAACATGTCCGCTCGTCCGTGGGTTGTTGGTAAGGATTACAATGCGGCTCCCACATGTGCTACCTGCCACATGTCGGCGTATGGTGACCAACCAGTGACACATGATGTCGGTGCGCGCATAAGTTGGACGCTCAGACCGACAATTTCGACGAAACTAGAAGACTGGCAGCAGCGCAGAGAGAGCATGCAGGGCGTGTGTCGCCAATGTCACGGACAGACCTACGTGAGCAATTTCTATAAACAATTTGACAATGCGGTCAATCTATACAATGAGAAATTTGCCAAGCCGGCGAAAGATGCCATGGAACGTCTGACTGCCGAAGGGCTAATCACGGAAACGCCATTCGACGAGAAAATCGAGTGGACATACTATCTCATGTGGCATCATGACGGTCGAAGCGCGCGCCACGGTGCCGCAATGATGGGACCAGACTATGTACAGTGGCATGGATTCTTCCCAATCGCAGAAAGATTCTATATGGAGTTCATCCCCCAACTGAAAGCGCTCAAGCCTGATCTCGCGGAAAACATTCTGGGCGCAGATGACCACAAGTGGCTCGAAGGACTTCCAATCGAAGAGAAGGAGAAGATCCTGCGATTTTACAAAGAGAAATATGCTCAGTGAAAGGCAACTTTAGATCTGCAAAACCATTGACTGAGTCGGTATGCAAACCAAGTTAGGAGTGGAGACGAAAATGGCGAAGGCATTGCTAATCTCTGCAGGCATCTTTGGTATGATTTTGGGCGTGTCCGCGCAACCATTATTTACGGCGGACGAGCCCATCCCAAAGGACGCAATTGTACTCTTTGATGGCAGTGGCTTATCTGAGTGGCAGAAGTGTGGCTCAGACGAACCTGCGCAATGGAAAGTTGAAAGTGGATACATGGAGGTCAGGCCCGGGACAGGCAACATCTGCACAAGGCAGACCTTCGCAGATTGCCAACTGCACGTGGAGTTCTATCTGCCGCTGATGGCAGAAGCAAAAGGGCAGGCACGTGCAAATAGTGGAGTCTATCTCCAGGGTAGATACGAGATTCAGGTGCTCGACTCTTATGGTCTTAAGAGTCGCGACAATGATTGCGGGGCCATTTACGGCGTTGCGGCTCCTCTCGTCAACGCATGCCGTCCGCCGGAACACTGGCAGACGTACGATGTCATATTCCATGCCCCGAAATTTGACAAAGAGGGGAAACTGATTAGCAAGGCGCGAATGACAGTCTTGCACAATGGCGTTCTTATCCATGACAATGTGGAGATTCCCTCGCCAACCACATCTGCGATGAACGAGAGGAACGATCCGATGGGACCCATCATGCTACAAGACCATGGAAACAAGGTCCGCTACAGGAATATCTGGATTAGACCACTGGGCAGAAGCCAACAATGATTTCAAAAAATTGGAGACAATACGATGACTAAAAGTCTAAAACTCGGCGTGATTGTCGGACTGGCCAAGGAGCCGGAAGAAGAAATAAGAAAAGTTCACGACCTCGGGCTACCAACGTGTCAACTTTCGGCATGGAATCCTGAGGTTTACAATGACGAGACACTTCATAGCCTCATGACTGCGTGTCAGAAGTATGGGGTCGAAGTTTCTTCGCTTTGGGCAGGCTATCCCGGTCCTGCTGTCTGGAACTTCATTGACGGACCCTCTACAATCGGTTTGGTGCCGCCGCAATTCAGGGAAATGCGTGTCGAGGCATTAAAGAAAGCCGCGGACTTCGCAGAAAAAGCAGGGATTCCTTCGATCACTACACATGCGGGCTTTATTCCTGAGAACCCAAAAGATCCGTTGTATAAGGGGACAATCAAGGCACTTTCGGAAGTTGCCCGCCACTGCGCAAAAAGAGGTATTTATTTCTGTTTCGAGACTGGACAAGAAACGCCTACAACACTTCGGCGAGCAATGAATGACATCGGCACAGACAATTTGGGGATCAACCTCGATCCCGCCAATCTCCTTATGTATGGCAAGGCAAATCCTATTGACGCGCTGGATATCCTTGGTCCATACGTCCGTGGTGTACATGCAAAGGACGGTGAGTATCCCACCGACCCAAATAAACTTGGAGATGAAAAGCCTCTTGGTCAGGGCAGAGTCAACTTTCCAGTTCTAATCCCGAAACTCAAATCCTTTGGTTTCTCAGGACCACTAACAATTGAGCGTGAGATTAGCGGGGAACGGCAAATCATTGATATCAAAAGAGCAATGGAGATATTGACTCCGCTTTGTTAGTCGATTGCCACCTCATGGCATAAAGCAAATATAGCCCAGACCCGAGGACTCAGCACAATGGCATTTCCACTTGCCCATGTTCATGTCCGCCTTCTTCGACCACGGGACTGGTAAACTTCTGCGACAGGTAAGACACCACCACTAAAAGACCAAGTAGGAGGAGCAGCAATAGATAAGTCCCATAACCTGGTTTCTTCATCTCAGATCAACCTCGTACTTGCCACCTTCCGGAAGTTCGAAACGGAGTATCTCCGACCCCTCTTTTTCGAGGACCTCGACGCTCTCCGCGAGGCGTCTCGTCTCTTCTGGCGATATCTCTGTGAACAAGACGACAGCGCGTCGCGCCACCTCTTGTCCTGCTTTCACAGTTCGTGGTTTGTCTGTGTATGCGCCGAATAGGAAATCCTCCCGCGCACCATCCCTATTGTAGGAGCCCTGATCCCAATAGGCAAGACCAGACCCCAAAACAGACACAATGCCCAGCCGTCCATCCACATTTGCCCACTTGCCAGGAATAACTATTAGCCGCTGGGAATTTGCGCCCGAAACAACATCCGCTCCATTCTCATTATGAAGAATACGTCGGTCACCTGTGAACTCATCATTCTCAATGCCTATAGGAACACCCCTCTCGGACTCGACTGTGAGATCTGACAAAGCAACCACGCGGTCTGTGTATACTACGGTCTTTTCGCCAATAGAAACAAAACGGAGTTCCTGTCTCAATCTGCCTCCGTTAAGGAGCAACACACCTGCTGTCTCAAATCCCGCATCGAACTTGCGCCAGGTCCTATTCACAACGATCGGTCGCTCTCCTGCGACGCCCCGTATGGAAAAGCCACCGATGAAGCCATCGGTAATTGGCGTGGTGAAATATGGGTTGGTTTCGTGAGCGCCAATGGGCACCACCAGACCCATGATCTGGTTCTTCCATGAGAAAGACACAAACTTGCTGTCAGTTCGGTGCGTCATGATGTCAACAAATGGATACCGATGTATGCCATTTAATACCGCCCTGATTTGTTCAATCGTTTTACCCTCAGGTGGCGCACCGAGTACCTGGTGATAAAGGTAAGAATATGCTAGGCGCTCTGCAGTTATGGCTTCTCTCGCAAACCCTAGTCGCGAGGCTGGTCCTGCAAACCTTTCGCCTTCGTGGATCAACTGATGACCTGCCATGTATTGCGCAACACGCTTCTCCATACCCGCCGCGATTGGGTCTCTTGCGTAGGTTGCCAACCATGCAAGGTAATGGATATGACCGTCGCTATTTAATGCCCAGTCCATCCCCTGCGGGTAAATCCAGTAGCCACATGGCTGCATGAAGTGCTGAAGTAACCGCCAATTCTCAAGAAGATGATGTCCAGCCGCCTCGGGGATTGGGTTACCTGCATAAGCATACATGAATGCCCCCTGTCCTACCTCGGCTGGACTAACCATAGTATATGTAGGATGGAAAAAGCCGTGGTTCTCAAGTGTGAAGTCTGGGTGAACATTCACTGTGGAGACCCATTCCCTCACCTGTCTTCCGTCTACTACCCGGTTGTCTTTCGCATCTTTCGGCACTGAGAGCACATTCATCATCCACTCGACTGACTTCTCCCGCCACTGTGGGACATGCGGATGGCCTGCTAGCATATTCGCGGCAAGGGAAATACATATCTGATCCCAACCAAGTTCCTCGGCTTTTGTGTCGCTCCAGCGATTACCTCGTGGCTTCTTGCCCAGGAACCTATCCGCCTCATATGCCACCACGCGCCGCACCGAGGACCGGAGTCCCTCGTCCATGCGGTCCCACAGGATCCACGCTGCGAATCCTATGTTCCCTGCCCACATCGCCGACTGCCATGAGTTGCCCCACTTCTTGCCATCAACACATTTATGATCACCAGTCAGGTGGCTTCCGACTGCATAACGGATTCCTGCAAGCGTGCGTTCGGTGTAGACCTTCTTCTGTTCCAGATTCAGCCTGTTCGTGTGTCGAATCAACACTGCATACGCCAGCGCGGTATTCGCAACTGCGCGGATGCCCTCGTTCCCATCACTAATACCGTTACCCCAATAGCCGGCTTCCTTGTCGAACGTCGAGACATGCCACTGCTTTTCAGCATATCTGGCAAACCTAAGAAGCATCTCGACATAGAGTCGCTTAAGATCGTCTTCCGACAAATTGGGACGGATTTGGTAAACGTCGGTATTGTGACTCACAGCGCCAACCAAAATGAAGATGGTTAGGATAAGATGTTTCATTTTTGTACTCGGTATGTCGTCACTATGAGGCAGGTTAATCGTTCTGACGAAGCCGATAACACCCTTTAGAGACGAATTCCAAATAGCCGCCGTCTCGCAAGACTTACAACTGCTGACGAATCTTCTCTTTAATGTGTTTGCGCGGATGGAGCCTCCTTAACTCATCCTCAAACGCATACATATCACTCAGCGAAAATTCACGTCTCCCCAACTTTTCGATGCAATGCATTATGTCAACAAGCCAACTCCTTGCCGACATTTTGACTTGCTCCCTCAAAACAATGTACCTCTCCATTGTGCGAGAACCCGCTCTTTGGGCCGCATGCATCGGCGCTTGACTATATAGATTTTCCCAACCTTGGGAACTCTGTCCAACAGAATACATGAACCAGTCCAACCAGCCCGCCTGGCATACCTCGTAAGTGGTCTCCGCTTTTCGATAATCTCTGGCACAAAGAAGTATTTGGTATGACGAAAAAGTCTAAAATATAGAGGCTTGATAAGTCGTAGGTTAATAAGAAAAGATTGGGATGAATGCCGCTTTGTAGACGTTCCATCTTTGTCTTGTACGAACCATCAAGGATCTTAGCACCAAGGGAATCTTGCTTGCTTTTCAACTCGTAATCCTCGCCGCACTGCAAGCAATAGAAATCCGCAACCGGACGATTGTTCGGGTACTTTTCGAGCCGCAGATGCCCACAGTTTGGACAAAACGCGGATTCGCTTACCCAGTGTTCCGTTAATAGCCGTGCCCTTTGTGCCGGATTCTTGTAGTTCCCAGCAATCTCCGCATTTAGACTTAACTCTATGGCTTGTTCCCCAGGATTTGACAAGTTTACCCCTCCCGTCTGGTGCGTGTAACGGCGGTTTCTTGGGGCACCGTGAGCCACCACCTCTATTTCATGACCGCAGACGAACTAGCGCTGATGCAACCTCGGCGCCAACTAGTGCGTTATTCTTCAATATTGCAACATTGGTCTGGACCGATCGCCCATCGGTGAGTTCGGCGATGCAAGCGAGCAGCCACGGCGTTAGTGCTTTGCCTTTTATGCCCACCGCCTCAGCTTTCTCCAAAGCAGTGTGTACCTCTTCCGAGACGTCGAGATCATATTCATCAGGAGGCGGCACACCAATTACCATACTTCCTGGCAACCCGAGTCTCCTCCGCATCACGTACACCGAAGCAACAGCCTTCGGCCCTTCTAGCATATCAACCTCCAAGCCCGAATGTCTCGAGTAAAATGCTGGAAACTCAGCCGTCCGATATCCATAGACACCCACTTGATGGCTTTCCAACCATTCCAGGGTGGCACGCAGGTCTACAATTGCCTTTGCCCCTGCGGATACGACGATTATGCTCGTACGCGCGAGTTCCCACAGGTCGGAAGACACATCCATCGTCTTCCCGGCACCACTGTGTACTCCGCCAATGCCACCTGTCACAAATACTTCGATCCCAGCCCGAGACGCTATCCACGCAGTAGCACTCACAGTCGTGCCACCGGTCATTCTGTCTACAATAGCGAGTGGGAGATCGCGGGTTGCCAACTTGGCGATTTGGCTCCCGGATGCCAACCGCTCAATCTCTGGGTTACCCAACCCGACCCGAATGACACCATCTAGAACTGCTATCGTGGCGGGTACCGCTCCGGCGTCCCTTATCACCGATTGCAGTAAGACGGCAACCTCCCTGTTTCTCGGATACGGAAGACCGTGAGCAATCACAGAAGACTCAAGCGCCACCACAGGCTTGCGATCTTTCAAAGCATCTCTTATTTCATCTGCTATTTGGAAAGAGTTTTCCATTGTATTTCTGAAGGCTTAAGCCCGGCTTTTTGGTAATTTCGTCTGTTCAAAACTTATCCTCGTTTCCACGCTACAAGGAATCGTCAACAAAGAAGGCCCGAGGTGCTGACCCCCGGGCCACTAGTCCGTAGTTACCGAAATTGCCTAGGAGGCAGACATTCTGATCTTTGCCCCTGATTCATTTGCCACTGTGGACTTTATGGGGCCGATTACTTCTCCTTCCGCGTACGAACGCCCAATAGAAATCAGTTTGGCTTTCACTCTTTGTCCTATGTACTTGCCTCCATTCGACAGGTCAATCATGTAGCCATCTGCCCATGCCGCTGACCGCGGCAGACTCACAAATGGGTTGCGTACCACTTCGCACTCCACTATATCCGAGCGCTTATACGGAAGCATCTGCGCTTCGATCTCCTCCAGGTCGCCGCCAAAGATATCAAATTTCTCGATATGCAACTCATTGTTCGCCCTCACGTAAACCGGTCGTCCAATGATCTTCTCAATACGGTCTATGGTCTCTCCTCGCGATCCAATGAGGTAAGCGGCAACCTCAGGATGTACGGTGACGATGAAAGCCTCTTCATCTTCGTTTGCGGCTCGTTCCCGTAATTCGCGTTCTGCAGCAATGCTGACACTCTCAGGGGAAAGTATCTCGCCACGCCCCTGGCAGTAAGGGCATGGCTCATTTACAACCTCGCTTATCGTCTCTCCAGTGCGCTTCCTAGTCATCTCAACTAGCCCCAGTGGGCTTATGTGCGAAATCTTCGTCCGCGTCCGGTCTTTCTTCAGCGCCCTTTCTAGACTCTGGACAACATGATTTCGGTCTTTGGCACTCGTCATATCGATAAAGTCAATGATGATGATGCCCCCGATGTCACGCAGTCGCAGTTGGCGCGCTATCTCGGCAGCCGCCTCAAGGTTTGTCTTCAAAATTGTGTCTGACAGACTTGTGCTGCCGATGAACTTACCAGTGTTCACGTCAATAGTCGTCAGGGCTTCTGTCTCATCTATTGTGATGTGTCCGCCGGATTTCAGCCACACTTTCCGCTTTAAGAGCCGCTCAATCTCCGGTTCAATGCTGAAATGCTGGAATATTGGTTCTGGCTCCTCGTAAAGATGGATTCGCGACTTGAGCCGTGGGGATGTCAACTTCACGACCTCGAGAGCCTTTTCATATTCCTCACGCGAATCAATGTACATTCTATTTATGTCGGAGCCAAAGACGTCGCGTATTGTCTTGTAGATCAGGCTCAAATCCTGGTGAATCAGGCCAGGCGCAGGGGTAACCTTTGCTTTTTCCTGAATCTCATTCCACATCCGTAGAAGAAACTCCAGGTCGTTACGCAAGTCCTTTTCGCCCCTGCCTTCCGCCTCAGTCCGCACAATCATGCCGAACCCCATCGGGCGGATTTTATCTGCGATCTTCTTCAATCGCTCACGCTCATCGCTGTCTTCAATCTTACGCGACACCCCTATATTATCTGCTTCGGGCATAAGGACCAGATATCTGCCAGGCAGCGAAATCCTAGCAGAGACACGAGCACCTTTTGTACCGCGAGGTCCTTTCACCACCTGAACCAAAACTTCTTGCCCAACCTTGAGCAGATCTCTAATATTGACAGTCTTGGTCGCGTCTTTCTTCGCCAATGGCAGTTCTTCACCGGCCTCAGGAAGAACATCCCCAGCGTATAGGAATGCATTGCGCTCAAGCCCAATATCAACAAATGCCGCATCCATTCCCGGCAGGACATTTGCAACCTTCGACTTGTAAATGCTACCGGCAATCCTTTCTTCACGCTCAATGTGCAACTCCACGAGTTTCCCATTATCAATTAGAGCGACTCGCGTCTCTCGTGTGTCCACATTAACGATTATCTCTTTTGACATTCTCTTATCACCCCCTTTCTAGAAAGGCTTCGCCCTTTGACCCCTTCCGAATCCTCTGCCCGCGGATTTTAAAGAAAATATTGCTCGCCTTACACACCAAGTTGCTTCACTCTATGAATTTTGACGACATTTATGTTTGGCATGAACATTCGCAGTGCCTCCACGAAGTCTCCAGGACCAGCACCGCCCGAATCTCCGGATTTCAGCACCGCCTCGATCTCGAAATAATCTCTGAAGAATTGTACCACATATGCAGATACAAGATGTGAACGAATATCAACCTCCCTCAGTTTATCTGCGCGAACCCGGCGTATGCATAATTCTTTGCGCGCAAGCATGTCCTGGATTGCCTTTTCGATCGCGCCAGACTCGTAGCCTGGTGAAGATGCGACTGTAAAGCGGAAGAGCGACGCATTCAGGCCACGCAGTGCCGACTTTACGCCCTCTGGTACAATCTCCGCCCACGCGACGCGAATCCCATTTGGCAAAACTTTGTTGAGGCGATCAATGACGTTATCAACCTCTTGGGGGCTTGCCAACTCAATGACCATTCGTTCATCGTCACTGGTCACACCGACCCCAATCGCACTTCCAAACGATACTCTCGGTCGTGGGTTGAATCCTTCCGAATACGCCACCGGTATCGATGCCCGGCGCAGCGCCAGTTCGATGCTTCTGAAATAACTCAAGTGAGAGATATACCTGACCGGTTCGCCCTTTGTGAGTGCCACCATAATTCGTGGCCTCATCTTGCTCGTTTCTTGCGGGATTGTACTGCCTTTGCTTTCGTCACTCGACCCCGCTCGAGCCAGGCTAGGTTCTACGGAAACCTTACCGCGCGAAGGGCACCCTCCTGCAAGGACAGCGACACCACATCCCACGCACCCCTCCAAGCGGCAGTCTGGAGTCACTTGAGCCTCGTTTGCCCGCATGTCCTCGCTCATAAGAAATCTCTTGCTCACCCCACAATCAATATGATCCCACGGAAGTGGTTCATCATAACTCCGAGCACGGTTTGCATGGTAAGCAGGATCAACACCGCATTCAGAGAAAGCACGCATCCATTCTTCGTAGCGAAAATGTTCGTCCCAGGCGTCGAACTTACATCCCCTCTGCCAAGCCCGCAATATAACCTCGCCGACTTTGCGGTCACCTCGTGACAATACGCCCTCAAGCGCACTTGCCTTGGCATCATGCCAACTGAGTTGGATCGCCTTGTCCCTGATTGCACCGCGCAAAAGTGACTGTTTCCTCTTGATTTCATCAATGGTGTCCTGTGGGCGCCATTGAAATGGAGTGTGTGGCTTTGGTACGAACGTCGAGATACTCACATTCACAGTCGGGCGAATCCTCATCTGTCTTGCCATACCCGTGACTTTATGAGTCAGGCGTGCAATTTCCAAAACGTCTTCGTCAGTTTCGGTAGGAAGCCCGATCATGAAATATAATTTAATCGTGCGCCAACCCCATTTGAATGCTGTCTCGACTGCATCCAACAAATCCCCCTCGGTCACATTCTTGTTAATCACATTCCTCAGTCGTTGTGTGCCCGCTTCGGGCGCAAGGGTCAATCCTGACTTCCGCACCCTCTGAATCTGCGATGCTAATTCCACGCACGGCGCGTCAGCACGCAGGGATGGCAACGAGACCCCAATACGACGGGATTCGTATTTCTGGATCAATATGCGTACCAAATCCTCGACGCGGCTGTAGTCGGCAGTCGACAAAGAGAGTAGACCAATCTCGTCATAGCCCGTACAAGAGATGAGCCTTTGTGCCTGTGCAAGCAGCGTTTCCACTGAACGTTCTCTGACGGGTCGGTAAACCATGCCAGCCTGGCAAAAACGGCACCCACGCGAGCAACCCCGCATAACTTCCACTGTGGCTCTATCATGGATTGTTTCGACAAATGGCACAATCGGTCGCTCGGTATACTCTGAGATATCGAGTTCTCGCACAATGCGCTTGCGGATAGACTTTCCAGACGAATGAGAAGGAACATAAACGCCTTCGATCTCAGCCATCTTGCCAAGCAATGCGTCCCTACCGTGGTGACGATAAGATTTAAAGACTTCGATCAGGTCATGTATGATTTCTTCACCCTCGCCGATAACGAACGCATCAATGAATTGCGCCATTGGTTCAGGGTTGTACGTACAACATCCCCCGGCTATCACCATAGGATGCTGATTCCCTCGGAGCGATGCTTGGACGGGAATGCCACTTAGGTCGAGCATGTTAAGAACATTTGTATAGGTAAGTTCGTACGCCAAAGAGAAACCAAGAATGTCAAATTCTGCCACTGGTGTTCGACTTTCCAAGGTAAAGAGGGGAATTCGGCGCTCGCGCATCAGTGTCTCCATATCAGGCCATGGAGCGAATACTCGTTCAGCGGCAGTGTCGGCGCGGCGGTTCAGAATCTCATACAATATCCTAAGCCCAAGGTTCGACATCCCAATCTCATAGACGTCCGGAAACGCGAGCGCCACCTTCACGTCTACACCGCTCAGGTCTTTTGTCACAGCATTGATTTCATTGTTTGTGTACCTTGCTGGCTTAGTCACACGCTGCAATATGTCGTCCGGTAGATCAACCATGTCTCACCAGCACCTTATGCATGGCAAAAGAAAAATGCTGGCAAATCCCGATTACTCGAGACCGCCAGCACGCACAGGATTGCTCCCATGACATATTATCACAAAACACCATAATTGTCAACTCTCATTAGGTGAAGGCAACACAACACCATTGTGGTAGTAGGACAATCGATAAGCCAGAAGACGATTCAAATCATGGAATTCTGACTGGTCAATATGTTTCGATTCACGAAACCCGGGGTATCCAAGAAATGCCTGTTCACATTACCACAAGGTGCATGCCATGACGCTACTAACCATATTTGTCGGGATTATTGCATTTGTTAATCTGGTTTTACTTGCCGTGCTGGTCTATCTCGCACTGATGGTACGGAATTTGTTCAAAAAGCAGGTAGTTCAGACGATTACCGAGGTTACGTCTACAGTAAAAGATGTACGTGAGTTTATCGGAAAAGCAACTTCGAGAACGGAACACATACTTGCGGCAGGCGAGGAGGTCACGAATTCAATTTTTCGTAAACTGCTCGCCACCAGCGACCTGATCCACCGATCAATATCCAAGCCGCTCATCAGCGTCTCAAGTGCGATAGAAGGCATCAAACAAGCAGTCATCGCTTACCGACAGATATCGAAAGGAAATCAAGGAGGGAGGACTCAAAGTGACAAAGAGTGATAAGTTCTGGCGCGGAATGATCATTGGGGTGGTATTAGGCGCAGTGAGTGCACTTCTTTATGCGCCAAAGAAAGGTAAAGAACTTAGAGATGATGTCGCTGAAGGAATGCGCGAGGCTGGCAAAAAAGCCGGTGCAGCGTGGAGCGAGGCCAAGCAGCGACTTGATGAGGTGATCGGGCGAACGCGCAAGGCTACGCAAGCCGGAAAGCACCTGGCGCAAGACAAACAGCACGAAGAGGAAGCACAGACAGAAAACAAAGAGCAATAGGAAGTAGTGATCTCTCACTGGTATCTTTTCTTAACGCCAAGAATTTGAAGCAGTGCGCCGAGAAGCATTAGCCCCATCGAAATCAAGAAAACATATTTTACGTCAATGTGGTGGGCGCGGAATGAGCCAACTAGCGCTGCACCGATGAAGGGAGCAATCGTACCCCTGATCCCGAGAAGAAACGAATGGAGTGCTTGATAATGTGATTCGCGTCCCTCCCTGGAAAAGTACAATATGCTGTTGAAATAACTCAACTCTACACCCCCCATTGTAAGTCCGCTCAACACTGCTGTGGGAATCAGCATCCACACGTTTGTGGCCAAGAAGTAGCCAAGCGGAACAAGGCTCACAAGGAGTACATTGACGACCACCGCTTTGAGGGGACTCTGCATGTCCACGTACTTCCCCCAATAAAGGTATGAGAACATCCAAATCACCGTAGAAATGTTGGACAACATCGCGACCTGCGAGGCAGTAATATGCAGGCGGTCAACCTGGAATACGGGGTATAGTGGTGCTGCAATGAGATTTCCAAATCCAAACGTGAATACAGAGAGGGCGAACCACGCGTAATTATGGTCCTCTCCGAATATGGCAAGCGTGCTACGCAAAAACTTCAAAGTAGAAACCTTTTGGTTCGCAGGGTCATTAGGGTCTACGGGCGCGGTCCGAATCGTACCAAATGTCAGCGACGATGCCACACCAAACAAGCCGGCTATCGGGAATATGTAGCGGAAACTTATCGGTGGTATCTTCCAGTGAAGCCATGGGATGCTACATCCTGAGAGCATTCGACCGACAGCCTGCGTCGCGATAAACGTTGTTGCAGCAAGCCCAACCCTTATATAAGCCATTATCCTGCCACGCTGGTCATCTGGATAAATCTCTTTTAGAACTGCAGCGTATGCCGGTCCCGAAATTGTTGCAATGACCTGAGCGGCTGAAACAATCAGTGCAAATGACAGCGGCGTGAATGCAAATACGGAAAATAGGAAGAGCGAACGCGCTGCAACGCCTGACCAGACCACAAACGGCATCTTTGCGCGACCCTCCATGGCATTTGCATAAAAAAGAGCGAACATGCTGCCGATGAAGGGCGCCGCAGTCATCAAAGCAATCAGCGATGTACTCGCATGCAAGCGGTCACGTGCAATAAAGCCAATGAACGGGAATATAGCACCGGTGTATATGCCAACCAATATGCCCGCTCTGGCGTCCTTTCGATATGCATCTCTTGCTTCGGCAGGCACTGCCTTTTCAAATATCATGCCCGCACTCCAAAAGAAGAGCCCATCGGCTGAACGCCGATGGGCCGCGCTTCACTCAAACTAACCGTGGTATCAGTCGAACCTTACCAACTTTGCAGTCTCAATACCGTTCAGTGCACGGATTTCGTTCATCACGACATCTGGAATCGGATCATCCACATTCAGCACCATGACCGCTTCCTTACCAATACCAGCCCGACCTACGTGCATGCCAGCAATATTGATGTTGTGATTGCCCAATAAAGTACCAACTTTGCCAATGACACCTGGCTTGTCAAGATGTGTAGTGACAAGCATCGCACCCTCTGGTACAATGTCGACCAGGTAACCATCCACTCGAACTATCCGGATATCCTTCTTCCCCAGAAGGGTGCCCTCGATTTTCTTGCTCCCCCTATCTGTTTTTGTCTCGACCACGAGCAAACTGGTGTAGTCCTCTGGACCAGCACTCTTGCTCTCAGTTATCCGGATGCCTCGACTCTCCGCAATCACAGGAGCATTAACCAGATTAACGTTCTCCGTAAGTATTGGCTGGAGCATGCCTTTCAGAACTGCACGCCCAACCGGACCCACCTCCATAAGAGCCAGGTCACCGCAGTAGGAAATCTCCACGGACTCTATTGCTCCGTCTGCCAATTGCGTCGCCATTGCTCCCATCCGCTCTCCTAGAACCATGAATGGCTCGACCGCTGCAAGGACTTCAGCACTCAGTGCAGGCATGTTGACGGCGCTTCTTGCCGGTTTGCCATTAAGCACGTCTACGATTTGTTCCGCAACGTCTACCGCCACGCTCACCTGCGCTTCTTCAGTCGAAGCGCCCAAGTGCGGGGTAGTTACGGCTTTCTCCAGTTTGAGGAGTGGATTATCCGGAGGAGGAGGCTCCTGTTCATACACGTCGAAAGCAATCCCGGCGACCTTACCCGACTCAACAGCTCTTGCCACGGCTGCTTCGTCAACAATACCTCCGCGCGCTACGTTTATTATGCGGACTCCGTCTTTCATCTTCGAAATTTCTTTTTCACCTATTGAGCCCTTTGTATCTTTGTTCGCAGGAACATGGATGGTAATGTAGTCGCTGTCCTGAAGCAATTCGTCGAACGAAACCAGTTTTACGCCCATTTTCTTGGCATACTCATCAGAAACAAACGGATCAAACGCAATCACATCCATTTCGAAAGCCTGCGCCCGCTTTGCAACTGCACTACCAATCTTGCCAAGACCGTATACGCCCAAAGTTTTGCCGTAAAGTTCGTTGCCGACGTACTTACTGCGTTTCCACTCGCCAGCCCGCAAAGAAGCGTGCGCTTGAGGAATATTTCTCGACAGCGAAAGCATCAATGCCATAGTCAGTTCAGCCGCAGCAATGGTATTCCCACCCGGTGAATTCACCACAATGATACCTTTTTGTGTGGCGACGGGAACATCAATGTTGTCAACCCCCACACCGGCACGACCAATTATTTTCAGTTTTTTGGCTGCCTCCAGCACGTCGGCTGTGACTTTTGTTTCGCTCCGAACAATCAGCGCATCATATTCGCCAATGATATCAATAAGTTGTGACTTCTCCAGTCCAGTTTTGACGTCTACGTCAAAGTTTCGCTGGAGTATCTCGATTCCTTCCTTTGCTATTGGATCGCTCGCCAGAACCTTTGGCATCTCCATCCCATCCTTCAAAAGTATTTGGGAAAACCACTATGGCTAGCCGCTCAATGCGAAGCATGGTGCCACAGGCATCCAACCGCCGAGATGATACAACAAAAAGAGACACTATGTCAATGACAAGATTCCTGAAGCAACGTCAAGTAAGGTGGTTGAGGATCGGCATGATTACTTGATCAAAGTCTTGGGACTTCAAACTGTCATGCAGGATGCCATGATTTGACGTGACCTGAAGAAGCACATCAACTGAGAAACCATACATGTTATCGTAAAGCAATCACGGAGGCTACGACAAAATTGGGAAGGTCCGGCTTCACGCACCCGGACCTTCCCTACTGAAAAAGAGATATTCACTTGTTAATCCACGACTAGTGGATTACGACGTTACCTCCACCGAGTACGCCGCCCTGCGCGTATCCTGTGTCAAGTGTAATGAAGAACAGGTCGCTGCTGCCTGGCTCGCCGTTATCTACCACGTCTACTCTGAACCAGTGACCCGGTTGATTATCGATATTGCATGTTCCGAATATCGTGGCCGAGTTACCAACGATGCCCATTGCAACGAGATCAATGCTCTTCACGGTCATTCCAGTATCGTGGTCCTGATAGGTCAGGCTGCCGGTAGGAGCGGGAGCACCCTCAACGTATTCCGACACGAACCCACACGTACCCTTCTTGTTGGCCAGTTCAATCCAACCACCAGCGGTGGTCTTACCCACCGTGTTCACAACATTGAATGTCACTGACTGGGTCGCCGTATTACCAACGTTGTCCGTGGCGGTAACGGTGAGAGTATGCGGACCAAGAGCAAGACCGCAGACCTTCTGTCCATTCGAAACCGGGCTGCCGTCTATATCCGCACTGATGCTTGCCACACCACTGAGTTCATCGGTTGCATCAAAGGCAACCGTCTGACACCCATAAGGATTATCACCCACAGGTGCGTTGATGGTTATAACTGGCGGGTCTGCGTCAACCTTAATCTGAGCAGTTGCGACCTCGCCAAACGCACCTCCGAATGCATCGTCCTTAAGCATCTGCCACTCGGTGGTGTAAGTACCAGACGCCAAAGGAGCAGTCAGGCTGACGTTGAATGTGGCTGTCTGCCCCGGATAGATTGGCGCGCCCTGGCTTATCTCTATCTTGGTACCCGGCGCAACTTGGTCATTCTCCGTCGCTCGCAACTTCCAAACAGTATACGGGAAGTAGATGGACACAGGCCAATTCTCGGTTGACGTCTTGTGACCCCAGCACCAAGCCATTCCCCTATTCAACATGCTCACTGTACCGTTCACCGTCGCGCCCGGAGCTACATATCCACTAGGGAAATTGACTTCGGCGACTGTCGCAGCCAACCTGGGTTTTGGCGTTATGCCCCAGTAATTGCATATGCCTTCATACATGCCCCATGCCACAGTTGACTGGAAAATCTCGTCCAGCGCAAAGACATGATCAGGATAGAACTTCCAGTCATCGTGGAATAGCATCTCCATGAGAACGGCAGGCATCAAGGCTTCACGGATTTCACCAAAGTTGCTTGTTTTCACTCCTCTGTTTTGCCACCTATACAGACTCCCACCCGCGTGCTGATAGCCGCGATAGGTGCCATACGGGACATACCATTCCGGTGGGACAGGATCCTTGGACGCATCATACATGGCGTCAGCCCAGAAACCATCGTATTCGTACCAAATGGCATTGACAACGCCATTAAGGAATGCAGCAGCCAGTTGCTGTGCTTTCGTCTGCAACCAAGGATATGAGGAAGTGTACCAGTATGTCTCCGTACCACGCGCCTGTGCCTGCCCACCTGCGGACGTAGACGCATTGGTGTGAAGGCTGATAGATATCCAATTCTGCCACAATTGTGTATTGTTCTTTATGGCGTCTTTCTCAGCCTGAGTCAGAGGATAGTGCCACCAACCAAGCATATTGTAATTCGCCCAATACGGACGGGCACGGATATCTTTATCCGTCTGAGCAGTCAAACTAGGCTCATTCCATACTGCCTCAGGTGCCCCAATATCTTGCAGGTTGTACTTCGCTGCAACCATCCACTTGGGTATGGGGAAAGAGCAGTTGGGATATCCATATCGGTTGTAGTCGAAGTCGCCAGCGGTCTTATCCAAGTTCCTACTGACGACAACATTCGCACCGGAAGTCTCCAAGTACGCCCTCAAGAACCTGATCTCCTGTGGAGTCCGGTGGTCCTCGTAGAATGAAGGCCATTGGAAATTCCTGGTGTAGTAGTAATAATCACTTGGCTGGTAAGTGCTCTGCCATAATGGATCCCAGCCCGGTGGCTTCGTAACAGGGTTCGGACCGCAAAGCGTTCTCATCGCAATGAACCACCGATTGTAACTCTGATGCCAATACATTCCGTGACTGGGGTGGAGAGCGACGTTCTTGCCAGCAAGTTCGGTGGTGAGCACAGGCAGGTTGGCGCCTTCACCGCCTCCTCCGCCAATTGACGTCAATCCAATTGTCGCACCGCCTGATGCGCCACTGCCGGTCAGGCTGGAGACAGACAATGACTGTGCGGAAACTCCTCCCTCCGATGACGGGACGGCACTTACTCCCGGCAAATACTGCCACAACGGCTTTCCACCAACGGTGATCTCAAGTGCTGTGATTCCGTTCTCGTGGAGCGCGTTCATAAGAGCCTTGGTCATCTCATCCACCTGGGAGTCTCCCAGATCAGCCGGAGCTGCCTCCGGACTCAGTTCTACCGTCACCGAAGACCCATCCACCGCAACATTCACAACGCTCGTGCCCGCTGGGAATACACCGCTGTTTGCGACCACATCTGCCACGATTTCTTCGACAGTCGCTGCCCACAAACTCGCAGACACTAACACCAGCGCCAGCACGATGAGGAAAGCAATGTGTCTGCTTTTCAACTAACTAACCTCCTTTCCGATCTCCGTCCGTTTGAACAGACGGGAAGTAAAGCGTGGTACAACTCTCCTAGGCATCACTCCTTTCTCCAAATTCGGGGGTTGTGAAAACATTGTTCAACGAGTCCAGAGAATCCAGCCGCAAAGGAAACCTGCCACAGTTTTTGGATGAAGGGCGCACTGCGTGTGCATCTTTTGATTCCAATCGCACTGGAGTTTGGACATCTTCGTAACCCCAGTCGCAACTTCATGTTGCGGCTTATAGGCATGCTGCAGGTCACCGGAATGCGCAATGAAGGAGACGATCATGCCGCCGAGGGAGGCAGTGCATTCCTCGCGCTCAATCCGCAGCCACCTACTACTTCAAACTAAGTATAAAAGCGGGGAACCTACACGTCAAGAGTTTTCACAAAAAACTGGTAATTTTACTGGAATTGTCAGTTACCTTCAAGAGGCTATCAATCGGTCAAGAGTTCCGCCTCACCAAGCCTAGATCCTTGCGCAGGAGGTCGTTTTGCCCCAAGAGGTCGAGCCTCGCACATATGTCTCTTGACACAGTCCCAGTCACGTCGGGATAATTAAACCACTTCAGGAAGGTCAAGAGAGGAGCCGTTATGAGCAAGGTTTACTTCGCACCAAACAAGATGAGTTTTCTCACTTGGCAGGAAACGCTGCCGGGCAAACTCGATAAGATCCTCGAGAAATTGGAGTTTGCGCCCAAATTGAAAGACAAGAGAGTCTGCGTGAAAATGCACTTGGGAGGCAACGTTGGCTACTCGACGATCCATCCTGTATTCGTCCGCAGAGTAGTAAGTTTTATTAAAGCGGCTGGTGGGAAGCCATTCATCACCGATAATCTCCACTGGGTAATCACAGCCAACGAAAGGGGATACACCCAAGAAACACTGGGATGTCCGATCGTCCCTGAAGCAGGCTTGAACGATAAGTATGTTTACACCCACCGAATTGACTATAAGAACGTCAAGGAACTGCGCATTGCGGGCGAGATTTGGGACGCCGACTTCCTAGTATGTTTAGCCCACGCAAAAGGACACGGCAACAGCGGCTATGGCGGATCCATCAAGAACTTAGCACTCGGATCCGCGGTTGCAGAATCGCGCCATTGCATGCACATGGTACAACACGCTGAGAGTTACTGGGACCCAAAAAAGTGTACTCATTTCACAGATGGCTGCGTGAAATGCATCGAGGTATGCAAGATAAAGTGCATGCGGTTTGCCGATGACAAGACTCTTCATGTGGGCTTCCACGAGTGCAACTTTTGCCTCGAATGCAACGAGATCTGCCCCACGGGAGCGCTCACAATCCGCGAAGAAATTGCGCACGACTTTCAAGAGGTAATGGCTTTAGCCACCAAACTCGTGCTAAGTAGTTTCCCAGATGGAAACGCAACATTCATAAACTTTGCTATGGACATAACACCTCTGTGCGACTGTGCCGGTATGACAACGCCGAACCTAGTCCCAGACATTGGAATATTTGCTTCAAACGACATCGTGGCCGTCGAGAAAGCCACTCTTGACAGCATTGATTACCGAAATCTCCTACCAGGCTCAGTAATCCCTTGGCTACATATGCGAGACGTGGATGGGCATCTATTCAAGAAGATCCACGGTGTGGACCCTTATATCCAGGTATATGCTTGCGAGCGCCATGGACTGGGGACGACTCACTATGAAATTGAGGAAATCTGAGATGAGTGGGTTAGCAAAAATTTTTCGAAAAATTCGAAAAAATGGTGTAGTCCACCGCAATTTATGCTATAATTACAAGTGTCATAGGGCAATGAGAGCCCGTGGACTCATAGGCGGCGATTAAGGGTTTGACTCATACGCCGCACCTCCAGATTTGCTTTATTATTTTGACACAGCGCGAGTGGCAACCAAGCCTTCGCGCTGTGCTCGTATTACTGCCCGTGTGCACACCCTGTTTCGTTATTTCAAGATTCACTTGAAGGCTCAGTCTCAGGGACGCTCCGAATATATCACAAACGCAATTGTCTCACCGACTGCCCCAAGCGACCTGGCACTGCATTTGTCTTCCGTATCCTCAAGCGTGTGCCAGTAAGCATAATTGAAATCAATGACGTCTATGCAGGGCACCCCTTTGTCAAGTAGCGGCAAGTGGTCATCCACAACCGCAAATCCCGTTTCCTCCGTAAATATGTGACCATATCCCAGGCTTTTTGCCGCAGCCCACACCTTCTCGACCACCTTAGGTGCCCGCGTCTGCGAATACTGTTCTTTAGGAAGTTGCAAATCCTTGTCTCCCACCATGTCAAGGAGGATCCCGTATCGCAACTTAGACTTGTCCACCGATTTCGCAAAATACCGAGATCCTAGGAACATGTCTTTCGAGGTCGGTCCAAAGTCCTCGCCGTCGAATAGTGCAATAGTTACAGGCACGGGCGGACGACGTCCACCGAAGAGCCGGGCAAGTTCGAGAAGTACAGCCACTCCAGACGCACCGTCATTTGCTCCCATTATTGGCTTGAGGCGCATCGTGGGGTCAAGTTCCTGGTCTGCAGTGGGGCGCGTGTCCCAATGCGCACAAAGGAGTATGGAAGGCTCAGACGTCCGTCCAAATTGTGCGATTATGTTTGATAACTTGTAACCCTTGTGCTCAAACTCCTGAATTTCAACCGAATCCGCGTATTTCCTTAGTTCGCTCAGGAGATATGATTTAGTCTCATCATGGGCTTTCGAACCCAACGGACGTGGACCGAAAGCGCACTGCTTTTTTAGGTGCGCAAATGCCCGCTGGCTGTCAAACTTTGGTGTGTTTGAGCATCCGCAGACGCCGAGTGCACCCGCCAGCAGTGCAGTAAATAAGATTGACGAACTAATCCACTTAGACAAGAAATCCCTGCTAATCGAAGGCGCGCTCACCTAGTATTAGGTCCCGTACTCCAGCCGCCGTATAAGCGGCTCTGGCAAGCCGGCAGCACGCATCTTTCTTTGCGTGTCAGTAATTGGATACTCCACACGCAGTACCTCGATGGTTTGAGCCTCCGAGTCGTAAATTGCTGCTGAGGACCTTGCGTCAAAATCCCTTGGCTGACCGGCGCTACCACTGTTCACAATATAGCGGACGTCCTCCTGTAATTCAATGATCCCTCCTGCCCCAGTATTGACCTGATGGACCCAGATTTCGCCAATTCTTTGCCAGTAGAATTCGGCGATATGAGTATGCCCGATGAAACAGAGCCGAAGCGGCCCCATCTCGGCAAAACTAGGTCGAGCCTCCCAGGAAGACGTTATGTATTCATACTCTTCAGGCGCACTCAAGGAAGCATGTGTGAGGACAAATGTGTCGTCCCAATGGACAAGTGGCAATGTTTCGAGAAAAGCCTGGTTTTCCTCAGTGATCTGCTCACGAGTCCAAAGAAGAGCGTCAGCGGCTATAGGATTGAACCATTCGATAGGCATACGCCCAATTACAGCCGCGTCGTGGTTACCTAGAACACAGAGAGCGTTTTGTTCTTGCATTATCTCACAGCACGCATTTGGGTCCGGACCATAGCCAACTATGTCGCCTGCGCTGATGAGCAAATCCACATCCCCTAGTGCTTCTAGTACAGCAAGGAGCCCCTCAAGATTGCCATGGATATCAGAGATCACGCCGCAGCGCACGGTGCACAGCCTCAGGATTTTGCGGAATCTCCACCGCGTTCGATTACTATACGGTTGTTGCCAGGGTAATCAAGGACTTGTTTGCCAGCCAAGAACCGCTTAACAGCCTCGGCGATTTTGACCTGGCTGACTTCTTTGATGCACGTCTTCCCCCATACTGTGAAGTACCCGTTACCCCCTCTGGCTAGAGGCTCGGGCATAGCAATCCGGTATTTCGCCGACGGTTCCACAGTTTTGTCGCTGATCTTCACAGCCGAAACGCGCTTGCCGACTTCAGCCTTAAGGTTGCACACGAATGTAATACCGGAAACCTGAAGGAAACCAAGACTTTTCTGAGGATACACAGAGACGCTTCGCTCGAGTGCGCGGAGCAAATCCTCGCCAGTAATTTCAATGACAGCCAGCCGATCGTTCGGATATTGGAGGGCGCTGAGGACCTGCTCTTCGGTGACATTCCCTTTAGGGATGGTAATCTCTCGAAGGCTTCCTGCAGCCAGAAATGCGCAATCGCATTTCATTGCCTCTAGGACCGCATCCGCCACCAGGTCACCAAGGGATGTCTCGCCCTTGCTAGAGCCGACACTGCTCAGTTCCCTCGACGACTCGAGTGCCCAGGCAGACAAAGCCGCCAAAAGGACAATGAGCATCATGATGACGCGAGCATATCGCATGAAATTTCTCCTAGCCGGTGTGCACCAGCGCCTTCGAGGCATGCCAGCGAAGACCCGCCTGTATGAGTTCGTCAATCTCGCCGTCCATGACTCCCTGCACATCGCTGGTCTCATATTCTGTCCTGTGGTCCTTGACCATTTGATAAGGTTGGAACACATACGATCTTATCTGGTTGCCCCATTCGATAGCCCGCTGCTCGCCCCGAAGTTCGGCGAGTTTTGCCTCCGCCTCGCGCCGCTCCCGCTCCAGGAGTCGCGCCTTGAGTAGGGACATCGCCATTTCGCGATTGCGGTGTTGCGAACGCTCATTTTGACATGTGGCCACAATACCAGTAGGGATGTGCGTTATCCTGACTGCGGAATCTGTCTTGTTTACATGCTGACCGCCAGCACTACTTGCTCTAAATGTCTCGATCCGCAGGTCGTCTGGATTGATTTCTACCTCCACACTCTCATCAACCTTAGGAATCACATCAACCGAGGCAAATGATGTATGCCGTCGCTTGTTTGCGTCAAATGGAGAAATGCGTACCAGACGGTGCACGCCTTTCTCACACTTAAGATACCCATATGCATTTGGGCCAGAGAAGACAATGGTCACATTCTTCAATCCGGCCACTTCGCCTGGGACTGAATCAACTATCTCTGCTGTGTATCCCTTGCGCTCCGCCCACCGAATATACATCCGCATAAGCATAGTTACCCAATCGCATGATTCGGTGCCACCTGCGCCTGCGTTTATTTCCATGATCGCATCGCTTGCGTCATGCTCACCACTCAAGAGGTTGACCACCTCTAGGTCTGCCAGTTGTGAGCGCGCAGATTCTAATTCAGCCCTTATCTCCTCTGCATACGAATCATCATCCTCTTCCGAGGCAAGTTCCAAAAAGGTTCGGATGTCTTCTAACTTCTTGCGCAATGCTAGCCAGGGCTCCAGAAACTCTTTTTCTTGCGCGAGTTTTCGGAGCACTTTCTGTGCTTCGTCCGGGTCATCCCAGAAATCTGGACGAGCGACTTGCTCTTCTAACTTTTTGATTCCCTCTTCCCTTCTGTCCAGGTCAAAGATGATCCCTCATTTCTTCAAACTGTGCAGTCAATACCTCCAATTCCTTTTTTTCATCCAAAAGCAAAACACTCACCTCGCTAATCTAGTCTAAAGCAAGCACACAACAAGATTCGAAGACACACCACCAGCCGGTTAGGAGTCTTTGCCTAGACAACACTTCTTGTATTTCTTACCACTGCCACAAGGACATGGATCATTTCGACCAACCTTGTGCTTTCGTTGAACCGGCATACCCGCGGCAACAGGTTTTCTCGTTTCTTCCTCCGTCTCGACTCCTTCCAACGAAGGAATATACTGCCCGCCAAATAACGTCACATTCCTGTACGGATTCCGGTATGGCTGCTGGGCTATGTGGACCTGGACGCGGAACACCATACGGACTATCTCATCCTGTATGCTATGGAGCATTTGCTGGAACATTTCATAGGCTTCCTTCTTGAAGGCTACCAGCGGGTCTATTCCCGCATAGCCTCTCATACCGATGCCCTCTTCCAGGTAATCCATCGCGTCCAGATGCTCAACCCATTTGTTATTCACAGCGCGCAGAGCAATTTGCCGCTCCAAATCCCGCATGACCTCTGTCCCAATTTCTCGCTCCCTGTCTTCATATGCTTTCAGGGCTATACCATACAAGAACTCCTCAATTTCATCGCGTTTCTTACCTTTGAGGTCAGCCGGTCTTGCATACAGCGAAAGTGGAAAGACCTCATCCATGATTTCATAAAGTGTATCCGTGTCCCATTCACTAGGATGGACACCGTCCGGGCAATACATGTTTGTCGCATCCGAAACCATGGTGCGCAGATACTCCAGAATCGTAGGCTTGAGGTCCACGCCCTCCAGGATTTTCCTGCGCTGGCTGTATATCAGTTCGCGCTGAATGTTCATCACGTCGTCGTATTGGAGTACGTGTTTCCTCGCCGCAAAATGATGCGACTCCATCCGCTTCTGCGTAAGTTCAATCATCTTGGACAGAGGTTTCCAATCGATCGGCTCCTCCTCCTGCCATGAATTCAAGAGCATGCTTTTTGATTTGTCACCAAACACGCGCCAAAGTTCGTCCTCAAGGGAGCAGAAGAATCGGGAACTACCTGGGTCGCCTTGCCTGCCTGCTCTTCCTCGAAGTTGATTGTCTATGCGCCTGCTCTCATGACGCTCAGTGCCAATTATCGCCAGCCCTCCGAGTGCAACTACCTGATCTGCCTCCGGGTTGCGATTGGCGGTTGACCCCTCTGGCTTACCACCCAGAATGATATCCACACCGCGACCGGCCATATTTGTAGCAATCGTAACGGCGCCTAACCGTCCTGCCTCAGCAATTATTTGGGCTTCTCGCTCGTGGTATTTTGCGTTCAATACATTATGCGGTACACCTTCTGCGAGTATGCGTCCAAGCCGATCAATTTCTTCTGGCGACGTGATTCCGAGCACGCTGGCAAGACGTGCGACATTCTCTTCCGAAAGCATATCTAGTGATGCCCCGACTGCACGCGCCACTGGTGACAATCTGGACAAAGTAAGTTCCCGGAAAGGAACATTCAAAAGATCGAGAAATTGACGTTTCTGACTGTTGTCCAGGTCCCGAGCCTCGTACAGTTTCGACCGCAAAACCAAGGTGGCCGCAAGAAGTTGAAGTTTGTCTGGGGATAGTCGACTACTGATGTTCTCGGATTTTTCTATGGAGCGTGTGCCGACAAGCACCGGCCTTTGTTTAGTGTGTAACTTTAGAATCTCCGCTATAATCCCCCGGATTTTCGCTTCTTCTGTCTTGTAAATCACGTCCGGGTAATCAATGCGAATCATTGGCTTATGCGTCGGGATGACCACGACATCCAAACCGTAGATTTTCCTAAACTCTTCTTCCTCGGTTTTCGCCGTACCGGTCATACCTGCCAATTTCTTATACAGGCGGAAATAATTCTGATAGGTTATCTTTGCCAGTGTTTGGCTTTCATGCTCAACTTTCAGATTTTCCTTAGCCTCGACAGCCTGATGCAAACCGTCGCCCCAGCGGCGACCAAACATCAGACGTCCGGTAAACTCATCAACGATGACGATCTGGTTGTCACGAACAACGTAGTCAACGTCGCGCTTTAGAATAGTGTGAGCCTTGAGGGCTGCATTCGCGTGGTGCATAAGGGCAGGGTCCTCTGCAAGGTTTTCTACCCCTATCCCCTGTTCAACCTTGCGTATGCCCTCATCAGTCAACATAGCCACACGAGCCTTCTCGTCCACCGTGTAATCCCGCTCGGGCACGAGCCGTGACACAACACGGTCCATCTTGTAATATAGTTCGGTTGACTGCTCGGCCTCCCCGGATATGATCAGCGGTACGCGCGCCTCGTCAATCAGTATGCTATCCACCTCATCTACGATAGCGTAATTGAGTTCTCGCTGAACCAACTGATCGAGAGAGAAAGCCATGTTGTCACGTAGATAGTCGAATCCAAACACGTAGTTCGTGCCGTAAGTAATGTCCGCTAGGTAAGCCGTTCGTTTATCAACACGCCGAAGGTTCGGATAGACGGGCTCCTCTTCGTTGACGTAATTCCTGTCAAAGATGTACGAGGCTTCGAGTTCACCAGTTACAGGGTTCGCACCCTGAAGGGCACCAACAGTGAGACCAAGGAAGTCGTAAATCGGACCCATCCACTGAGCGTGGAACTTAGCCAGGTAGTCATTTACGGTCACAAGGTGCGCGCCTTTGCCTTCGAGTGCGTTGAGATAAAGCGGCAGAGTTGCAACCAGCGTCTTACCTTCACCCGTCTTCATCTCAGCAATCCTGCCCTGATGAAGCACAATCCCGCCAATCATTTGCACATCGAAGTGTCGCAAGCCAATTGTACGCTTGCTTGCTTCTCGTACAACAGCAAATGCCTCAGGCAGGATGTCATCCAGACTTTCACCACTAGCAAGACGTGCTTTGAACTCGTCCGTTTTGGCTCGGAGCTGCTCATCGCTGAGTGCTTCCAACTCCGGCTCGTATGCGTTTATTTTGTCAACTACCTTGCGGAGTCTGGCTATCTCTCGCTCGTTTCCGCTAAATGCCCACTTCAAGAATCCCATCTTGGGTCCCAACCACCAACATAATAGGCAGGCGCAACGAAAAGTCCACCTGCCACTTCAAGCGTCCTGCAATGCTCCAAAATGTCCTCTCAACACGATTATCATATCATAATCACGCCCATCTGTCAAAGTAAGGGCCACTATTCAGGACACGTCACGCAGCCTCTGTCAAGTCAAGATATGACCTAGATTGTACCCCCAGACGCCACGCGAACCTTATTGGCAAACTTACATGCCTTCCAATTCCCACAGACAACCACTTTTCTGAGCGTTACAGCCTGAAAGTCGAAGTTGCGCCACTATGAATCACGGTCCAAGCCAAAGATACATACCTATAAAAACCAAGGACAATACCCGACAATAATACGGGTAGACTAGGACTTATGTTCCACAGGACAGGATCCGCCTGTGTTGGCATTCGGTAGCCCAAATCTTGCACTATGCATGAAAGACAGAGCGCTGAACTCCTAATAGTCCGGCTGCGCTGGCTTGCGCTCGTAGCCGGCGCATTGCTTGTGGACAATTATGCTGAGACTCCCTTAGCGGGACTTCTCATCCTTGGGGTCTTTTACTACAACACCATTGCCACACTGATCACTGGCGATACCTCGTTATTCGAAAAGTATCGAAGCACCTTTATTCCACTAACCCGTGTACTTGACTTCCTGGCAATTACAAGCGCCAACTACTATTACACAAATGCCGCTGGGACTACATACCTGTTTTACTGCCTGCTCATTCTAAGCAGTGGCTATGTCTATGCTCGCTTTCGCCCCATAATAACAAGTTTAATCGCAAGTATCATATCTGATTCGGTCTGCGTAATCCACACATATTCGGGAGTGAACTCCGTTCATAACACCATCAGGCTAATCGCGATCCACTCTGCTATGTTCGTGGCTGCCGCCCTAGTGACTGCATACATCATTGCTTTCCTCAGACAGCACGAAAGGATGAGCCTCAAAGAACGGAAACTTAATGCGCTTTTCGACTGTGGAACCCGCTTCACCTCGGCAAGAGATCTTGACCAACTCTTGAAGCATATCATTCAGACTGCAGTCTTGGAATCAGGCGCCACATATGGGTTAATTACGCTGCTCAGAGCCGACACCGGCGAACTTGAAGTGACCGCTGAATACCGTGACGAAGAAGCTCAACCAGTGACAGACAGGTCCATTGAAAAGTGGGTTGCCACTTCTGGACATCCAGCGTTTCCAATGGGATCTTTGAATGGTCAGAGGTCGAGCGGGTCGCCGGGTAGCAATGTCCCTGCGATTTGTGTTCCACTCCTAGAAAGTGCTCCGAATACAGTATTGGGGACAACGGACACCATTAGAGTGTTGGGAACTCTTAGCGTCTATAAACCACGAAATGGTCGACAGTTCGTAAAAGAGGACCTCGATTTGCTCCGCATGCTTGCTTTCCACGCAGCCATGGGAGTGGTGAATGCAAGACTTTATCGCGAGTTGCACAGCCGATTCTTAAGGACCCTTCAGTCGCTCGCTCGCAGTCTAGAAGCAAGGGACCCCTATACCCAAGGTCACTCCTACAGAGTCTCAGAAATCTCCCTACTGGTGGCGAAACAACTTGGACTCCCATCACAGCAAACCGAGGCACTTCGGAATGCCGCACTTCTGCACGACATTGGTAAGATTGGTGTACCAGACGCTGTCTTGCGCAAGCCCGGCAGACTCACGCCCGAAGAAAGACTAATCATTCAAACGCATCCAGTTACCGGAGAAAATATCTGCCGCCCACTCAATCTCGGTGAAGATGTGCTCTTCCTAATACGCCACCATCAAGAGAGACTCAACGGCACAGGCTACCCCGACCAACTGCCGGCGTATCAACAGCCTCTCGCCCTCCGAATCCTTTGCGCCGTCGACGCACTCGACGCCATGAGTTCAGACCGCCCATACCGCAAAGCCTTGAGCGCAGCTGAACGAGTGGAACAACTGGATCGTGGAGCAGGAATTGAGTTTGACCGACAGGTTGTCCAAGTGCTCAAGTCACTCCTGGCATCCGGCGTACTTGACCAATTCTACGCACCGGAGCAGGGTGACGAAGCGCTCAAAGCGGCATGACCGGGACTAGAAAGATTTGACACGTCGTCGTGCTCCGCATGTTTGCCCAGCCTGGGGATCCCCCTCGCCTTTGCCAGCCGTCCGTCGGACCCCCATATGGGCGTGGGCGGGTCCTGACCTGGCAAGCACTCACACAAAAGAAGCGGCAGGTCGGCTCACAGGCGCCGTAGGAAAAGTCTTACGTGGCGAAGAGAACAATTCGCTACACCAAGTTCCCCACCACATCAAGACGCCACCTCGATTGCCTCCCGAAGATCGAATGCCCCAGTATAGAGCGCCCTGCCCACGATTACTCCTTCTACCCCACAGGACTCAAGGTCTTTGAGTCGCCGTATGTCTTCGAGTGAGGAAACACCACCAGAAGCGATGATAGGTATGTGAACTGCTCGTGCTATTTGCTCCACCGCATCTACGTTTACCCCTTCAAGCATCCCATCCCGGCTGATGTCCGTATAAATGATCCTCCTTGCGCCAAGTGACTCCATTTCCTGGGCAAACTCAATCGCCCTCAGATTAGCATTTTCCTGCCAACCATGGGTGGCTACTAATCCGCCGCGAGCATCCAACCCCAAGGCGAGGCGATCGCCGAATTCACCAAACATCTCTGCAGCCATTTTTCGGTCAAGCACCGGAGCCGTCCCAACCACCACACGATCAACTCCAAGATTAAGCATCTGGCGAGCAATCCCGGGTGTGCGGACACCGCCTCCCATTTGCACAGGGATGTCCACAGCCAGTGTGATTTTGGAAATTATTGCGGCGTTTTGAGTCACCCCCGTCCTAGCGCCATCTAGGTCTACTACATGCAGGCGTGGCGCTCCTTGTGACGCCCAGTGAACAGCCATCTCCACTGGATCATCAGAGAACACTGTCTCACGCGCAAAATCACCCTGCAGAAGCCTTACGCACTTGCCGCCACGGATGTCAATTGCGGGAATGACCTGCAATCAGAGCACGCCTTTCGTCGAGGGAATGCCTTGCACCCGATCATCTACTTTCACTGCCATCTGCAAAGCCTTTGCAAATGACTTAAAGACTGCCTCGGCAGTGTGGTGCGGGTCAGAACCTGAAAGTTTGCGGATGTGAAGAGTAATGCCTGAAGCACGCGCCAGACCCTCAAAGAATTCGGAGATTAAGACGGTGTCGAGCATACCAATCTTCTCTTGTTCTATGTCAACAGCGTAGCAGAGCATTCCTCTACCGCTTATATCAATAGAAGTCAATATGAGTGCTTCATCCATCGGCACTATTGCCCAGCCAAACCGTGCAATTCTTCCCCTATCGCCCAGCGCTTTGTCAATCGCCGCGCCAAGACAAATACCTACATCTTCCACCGTATGATGCGGGTCAATTTCGAGATCGCCTTTCGCATTGATTTCAACATCGAATAATCCATGCTTCGCCAGCGCTGTCAGCATGTGGTCGAAAAACCCTATCCCAGTCGTTATCTGAGAATTACCCGAGCCGTCCAAATCAATGCTCACGCGTATTTGTGTCTCTTTCGTCTTACGTTCTACCTCTCCCCTTCGCCCTGACATCACATCTCCCCCTTTATTTTCGCCACAACGTCCAACGCAGTATTCACATTATCAGCGATCAAATCGGCTCCCTGAAGCGCAAACAGTTTCTCCAGATCTTGACCCTGTAGACCCGTGAGTACTGCGCAAGAGACCACATCCCCGCCAATTGACCGATAACTTTCCACTGTGGTCAGATCGTCCGGTGTGTCACCGACATACATGGGATATCGGCATCCCGTCCTATCAACCGCCAACCGCAGAACCGCCGGATCAGGCTTCCACAGCCCGTCGTCTTCTGTAACACAGGAGGACACGGGAAACAGGTCAGACAGCCCTACCAGCCGCAAGCCCACAATTGTCTCCCCAAGGGTCCGCCCGGTGGCAACACCTAGTTTAAGGTCTTTCGGCACACGGCCCCGGTCAAGCAAGCATTTGTCCCCCCAAATAAGACCTGGGCCTGGAACTGATGCTTGAAACCCATATACCTCAGGACAGAGGTCGCCTGAATATGTCTCCTTGAAGATTCTCTCTAGAAGTGCCCTGTCCTGCCAAGCGAGCACTTTCTGCCACTCCTCTGGTGACGACAGTTCCTGCAGGACCTTCCTGGCATTCTCAAGTCCGCCGCCGCGTTCGGCTACTTCGCTTGCAAAATCTGCTAAGGTCGGTGGCATGCCGCTCAACTGTGCACCGTCTGTGCTCTGGTAGCGCGTGCTCTTGAGCAGATACAAGAGCACCCAAGCGTTTGCCAGATCCCAGTCACTGTTGAACCCTCGTGCCAATTTGAAGTTGTCAACGTCCTCCGGGGTGACCATCCCGGTGCAGTTCACCCAACCAAGCATACCGAAGTATCGTTCAGCGACGATACCGTGTGCCAATTGGATGGACTCACGTACATCAATCAATACGCCGTCAACATCAAATATGATCCCGTCAATGGCAGATATCCAGCGCGACGACCCGCATCGCACTAGTGCCTGCCCACTGTGAGTTTCGACACGCGTATATCCGCTTAACCCGAATGGCACCAATAAACTCTACTATCCTTGCTTGACCTAAAACCACAATCTGATATCAAGATACTTCCGACTCAACGAACCTGAGAAATCTATTCGGTAGCGCTTGTTCGCCGATACTTAAGATCCCATCCTCACTCGGATCGCATTTGCATGGGCTGTCAGACCTTCCGCTTCGGCAAGTTCTATAGCCGCAGGACCCTCTGCCTCCAGTACCTGCTGGGAGTACATGATCACACTGGAGACCTTCATAAAGTTATCCACTCCGAGAGGCGACGAAAACCGTGCGGCACCGCCCGTTGGCAAGACATGATTTGGACCAGCCACGTAGTCACCAATAGGTTCGGGCGACCACTCTCCCAAGAAGACTGCGCCGGCATTCTTGACGGATCCCAAAAGACCCATCGGGTGCCTTACCAACAGTTCCAGATGCTCGGGCGCCACTCGGTTTGCAATCTGCATTGCTTCATTGAGACTGCGCACAATGACGATAGCACCATTCTCTGACAGGCTTGTTCGAGCCAAAGCATTCCGCGGCAATAGTTCAATCTGCTTCTCGATTTCCGCGCTGACCTGTTCCGCAAGTTTCGCAGATGTTGTCACGAGAATGGAGCGAGAGTCCACCTGGTGCTCAGCCTGAGAAAGCAAATCTGCTGCGACAAACCGAGGATTCGCAGTCTCGTCCGCGACCACCAAAATCTCACTTGGTCCAGCAAGCATATCAATGCCCACTTGCCCAAAAACTAGCCGTTTCGCCACGGTGGTGTATATATTGCCCGGACCCACTATCACGTCCACGCGTGGAACACTTTCTGTGCCATATGCAAATGCCGCCACTGCCTGGGCACCACCCATGCGAAAGACACCGTCCACTTCGCACTCAAGAGCGGCCGCCGCAACCGCGGGATGGATTGAGCCGTCCTGTCTTGGCGGAGTTGCTACGTATACTTCCCTAACGCCGGCAACCTTTGCCGGAATCGCTGACATCAACAGCGAACTGGGAAGTGGTGCCGCAAACGCAGGAACATGTATCCCAGCGCGCTCCACTGGTTGAACAATTTGTCCCAGCACTTTCCCCGGTGCATGCTCCTCCTGCCATGACACCCTCAAATGGCGCTTGTGAAACTGTTCGATGTTTTCTTTGGCTATCTTTATTGCCGCTAGAAGGTTATCAGGAACATCCGATGCAAGCGCCTCTAACTCACTACTCGGCATTGGAATTGCGTTGGCATTTGCCCAGTCAAACCTTCGGGTGTATTCCAGGACAGCGTCGTCCCCGCGCTGCCTAACCTGTGCAATAATCTCCCTTACACTCTCTTCGACCTTGAGATTGTCAGGGACGGCTGGCTTATCGAGGACAATGGCTAGGTCTTCGGGGCTACATGTCTCAGTATTCAGTATGCGCATGCCCAGATTATATCAAACGAAATCTACGCTGACAACCGCAAGACTTGCATTTTCTGCACCGACCTGATATACTCTCATGCTTGAATTGCTAGGAGCACGCCGAAGGCTCATCGTGGGAAGAAACACAATCGGGGGTGACATAATTTGCCAAATATAAAGTCCATGATTAAGGACGTTAAGAAGTCACGAGAAAGGCATGCTAGAAACGTGGCTGTGAAGTCGAAGATAAAGACTTTCGTAAAGAAGGCAAAGGCGGCCATACAAGAAGGGGAAGACAGCAGTATCAAGCAGGCAGTATCAGCAGCAACAAGCGTCATAGACAAGGCCGCAGAAAAAGGTATAATCCATAAGAACGCGGCGGCGCGGCGCAAGTCTCGCCTCATGAAGGCGGCGAACAAAGCCTTGCAACCTTAGACGACGACTAGCACCGCTGCAATAACGCGACTTTCAGCATGTAGACTCATCATGCGGGCGCAAGCAAACGGGTAGGATGAAGAGTCATCTGTTTTTTATATCCTCCATAGTTTTGACGGCGCCAGGTGACTTGACTACAATCCCAATAAAAGGCAGCCCGAGAACCAATCAACTGAGCAGTACAGCCCGATTTGAATAAGGAGGGCTCACTTGTCCAGAGCAACTTTCTTGCACACAGCCGACTTCCACCTCAGCCGCCCATTTGGGTTTCTTCCTCCAGCCATCGCTGAAGAGAGACGTCGCGATCAACGCAAGACATTGGCGCGAATTGCCGACCTGGCAGTTGAACGTGATGTAGACTACGTTCTCATCGCTGGTGACCTGTTCGACCGAACAAGACCTGACCCTAGTGACATCGAAGCCGTCACAAGCGCTTTCATCAAACTTCACGAGAATGGCAAACAGGTATTTGTCATTCCTGGTAACCATGACTATTATTCCGCATCAAGCATTTGGAGCAGATTGCACGTTGATGGCGTACATATATTCGTAGGGCCTGAATATACATTCGAAACCCTCGAAGAAACAGGTATTTCGATCGGAGGCATCGCTTTCAATCCTAAAGACTCCAAGCGCCGCGCTTTTGAAAATATGGAAGTTGCTCCCGACTTCTTTACCATACTTCTCACTCACGCCTCTTACGAAGTCTTTCAGGGGCAGATCGAAGAATACCACCCGTTTTCTGCTGCAGAACTCGAGCACGTCCCCGCCGTCTATGTGGCACTCGGTCACTATCATCGCTTCAATACGATTGACTCAGGCAAAGTCAAAGCATGCTATCCTGGCTCCCCTGAGGGTCTCGGATTTGACCAAGCAGAAACAGGTGAGCGGTATGTGGTCATAGGCAAAGTTGCGGATGATGGACAAGTTGAGATCGAGCCTGTTCAGATAAACACACGGCTTGTATATTCCAGCGAGATAGATTGCACATCCTTTGAAAGCGTAGACACATTGCACGAGAGACTCAGGAACATATGCAAGCAAAATGCCATCGTTAATGTCCGCCTGACTGGAACACCCGGTCGGGAAATTTTGCACGCCATTGATGAAATAGCCGAACGTTTTAAAGAATCATGCTACTACCTTTCGGTTGACACTTCTGGGTTGGTCTCTCCTATCGAGCAATTTTCAGAAGACCGAACAATGCTCGGTATGTTCAGGAAATACATGATTGACCAAATTACCAAAGCCGAGGATCCCGAGAGACAGCGGCTCCTTCGCCGTGCACTCGACCTTGGGCTAGCAGCGTTCGAGAAGGAATAATCCGTTGCAACTCATTGAGATTGAGGTTCACAATTTCAAGCGTTTTCAAAGCCACAAGACACGCTTCGTGCCAGGACTGAATGTGGTCTGGGGACCCAACGAGTCTGGGAAGACCACCATACACGAAGCAATCTCATGTGCGCTTTTCGACCGTGACAGAACAAAGCCAGTTGAAAGTTGGTTTGGAGGTCCGTGTTTTGTCCGGCTGGTATACAGCGTGAACGGCAAAACCTTCGCCGTGGAGAGACAACTCTCCGAAGGAACGTGCCGCCTCGGAATGATAAACGGAGACGAACTCACCCAAGTCGTCACAGACAAGTCTGCTGTGCAGGAACGAATTATTGATCACCTTGGGCTAAGTGAGAGATCTGTGTTCGACAGCACGGTATCAATCCCGCAGACTGAGATTAGAGCACTGGAGAGCAGTACGGCGAAATCGGTCGGGCAAGAAATCCAACGGGTACTCACAGGCACCACCCAAGGCTCCGCCACCAGGGCGCTCGAACGATTACAAAGGGAGCAACAAGAGATAAGAGGACGTGCTAGGCCTAAAAACCCGCGCGAGTACGAGAACATCGAAGCGCGCCTGCAGGAACTCGCTCGTGCATCGGCGGAAGCACGAAACTCAAATGAGCGAATCCAGGACATTGAACAAGAGATTAGCACACTTGAGGAGAAGGTCGCCCGCCAATCCGAACGCCTGACATTTCTTGGCGAGTTGGTTGCCAAACATCAGCGTTGGTCTGACCTGAAAAACAAAGAAGCCCAACTCCAAGAAGCCCATTCATCAGCGCTCAACCTGCTTCGTAAGGTCAAAGATAGCCTCGACGATCTCAACAGGACACAGAAGGATATTGAAAAGTGTGCCAACCTTGTTGGCAAGGCAGATGAAGTCTACGAGCATTTGACCAAGTTAGCAAGCAGGCGTTCAGAATTGGAAGAACGACTACGTAACCTGGAGGGAGCAAGTACGAAAATTCCTCTGCGGAGAACGAGGCTGGTGCTGGGGGTCTTGCTCGCTCTAAGTTTGCTTTTCGCAACTGGTTCGGTCTTGCTGGCTCTAACCACCGATGCTCACTTCCTCGCCCTTCTCGCGCCGGCAGCAGTATGCGCCTTTGCGTATGTGTATCTGCGCGCTGTCACAGTGCGCTCACAACACGAAGACTTGGACAGAATGGCCGACCAAGCAAGAGAAGAACTGAAGCAGGTCGGGATTGAGGAAGAAAGCATCCTTAGATACATAGGCTGTGACGACATTCAACAAGGCTTTGCAAAGGTCAAGTGGTTCCAATCCCGGGTCGCACATGCTCATGATATCGAGATTACGCTAAACGCGCTACTCGCAGGACGCAAGGTTACCGATCTCGAAAATGATGAAATCAGGATTTCAAGCGACCTTGCAGTGGTGCAACGGCAACTTAGCCAGGAATTCCCCGACTATGCCCCAACCACAGAAGAGTCTGAGGGCTGGCGCTCAGAAGAAGCCATGCTAAGGAAGTCGCTCGCTGAGGCTGAGAATCGGCTTCATATGCTCCGGGGAGAACTTGAAGCAGAAAGAAGAAACGCGAGAGACATTGCCGGACTGGAAGGAGAACTTGAATACCTGCACCGCCGGAAACAGGAACTCGATTTCTTGTACAAAGCATATGATGAGGCGATTGCCGCATTGAGATACGTCATCAATAAGGTCTCAGACGAATACCTTCCGACCCTCTCTGCAAAGGCCACTAAGTTGCTCAACGAAATCACCGCTGGGCGCTACTCGTCTGTCCGCCTGGACGCTGATTGGAACATAACAATGGATTGCACTGAAAAGGGCAATATCGAGCCGACCGTCGTGAGCACCGGAACCGCAGACCAGGTCTACTTTGCGCTACGGGCAGCGTGCACAGACTTACTCTCGGCAGGGCGAACCATGCCAATGATTCTTGATGATCCATTTGTAAACTTTGACCGTGACCGCCTAACCCGCGTACTCGACGTTCTCAAAGCATTGTCGGAACATAATCAGATCATTCTCCTGACGCACGACACGTACGTTCTAGAATATGCTCGTACCCTCGGTGCGCAGATTCATATGCTATGAATGCATTAACAGATGACCTTGATGTCAAAGACTCCTTTTGGTTATACTAACTAAAGCCTAAGAGGTCAGCAGTTTATGTCTGCTTTTGCGCGGATTGTATGTATATGCGTCTTAATCACTGGGATTCTGGCGGTTGTGCATGCCGCCAAGCCATCCGATGTCGTGGTGATTATAAACGACAAAAGCAGTGACTCACGTGAAGTTGGCACTTATTATGTCAAGAAGCGGGGCATTCCGGCGAAAAATGTATGCCATATCAAATGCCCCGCAACCGAAGAAATCTCCGAAGACGACTTCGAAAAACTAATCCGTGCGCCGGTGAAGTCCTTCCTAGCAAAGACTGGACTCCGGGAAACTGCAGACTATCTGGTCCTTACAAAAGGGATTCCCTTCAAGACGAAGACCTGGGCAATGAGCGTTGATAGCGTCCTCATGTGTATGGATCTTGGGCTGGAGTATAAGAATCTGAAGAAAGGCGTTCCAAACCCGTATTTTGGAAAGGACGAGCACTTCTCACACAACAAGTATTCTTTTTACCTAGCAACTCGACTGGACGGAAGAACGACAAAGGTGGCCAAGGCGCTGGTTGACCGTGCGCTCGCTGCTAAACCTGAGAAGGGCATCTTTATCTTCGACACGACCCCGGCACGCAATTCTGGCGATTATCGTGTGTATCAGTTTGATATGAGGCGAGCACACGACAATCTAATTCGCAAAGGCTTCATATCCTATCTAGACGAATCGCGTGATTTTGTTGGCGGTCGGAAGAACATCATGGGTTACATCTCGTGGGGGAGCAACGACGAGTGCTATGATATGAAGTTATACCGCAGCAATCGGTTTCGCCCAGGCGCAATAGGCGACACTGCCGTATCGAGCAGTGCACGCACTTTTGGTCCGTACACTTCTGGGCAGTCCTTGATTGCAGACCTGATTGATGCTGGAATTACAGGTGTGAAGGGCTACGTCTCCGAGCCATTTGTCTCAGCAATCGCTTCTCCCACCATTCTATTCGACAGATATCTATCTGGCTACAACCTTGCAGAGAGTTTTTGGATGGCGTCTCGGTACATAGTTTGGAAGGACATTGTAATCGGTGACCCTCTGTGTGCGCCCTACGCAAAAAAGTGACTGTGCGCCAAACTCCCGCCAATCTGGTAATTTCACCGTTGGCTGTGATACAATGACTCGAAAATCGGCACTAACCATGCATATTCCATCAGGAGTCGTAAAGAGAATATTCCTGAGTGTGGCACTGACAGGAGTGGTCGTTGGCAAACTCGCGACAATGCCATTTGACTACGCTGGAACGACCATAGGTGTCGGCGTCGGGCGACTACCTAAGACTGCATTAATATGCTCTATGCCGGATACAGTGCCACCAGCACCTGCGGACGAACGAGACAGCCGCCTCCTGCAATGCGCTTTCGCCAGTTCGACTGCAGACCTGCTTGGCACATGGATGATACCCCTGGACTCCAAGGGCGAAAACGTGATCACAAATGTTAGTCTTGCTGCCGCATCTATAGATTTTACACTACTCCACCCAGGGGAAGAGTTCTCATTCAATCGCACAGTGGGCATTCGAAGCGAGGAGAAGGGCTACAGGATGGGTGGAGTCTATTCGAATGGGGAGATTATTCAGGGCATAGGCGGCGGAATATGCATGGTTTCGACAGCCCTGTACAATCTCGCGCTCGAATCAGGACTGAAGATAATAGAAAGACATCCACACTCAGGACCGGTTAACTACGCCGCCCCGGGAAGGGATGCTGCCGTTTCGTTCGGGTGGGCTGACTTGCGCTTCAAGAACGATTCAGACGGCATCCTTATAATTCGCTGTTTTGTTAGGAATGACCGACTCATCGCCGCTTTCTACGGCCAGAGAAAGTCCGGTCAGACGGTCGAAGTCGTTTCCGAAGACTACGAAGAATTGCCCTATGAAACCATTGAGAAGGTGGATCCGACAATACCCGAGGACAAGCAGATTGTGGAGAAAGAAGGGCGCCCAGGCTTTAGGGTGACAATCGTTCGACTGTTCAAGGAGAAAGGGCAAATTGTAAAGCGCGAAGTCGTCAGCCGCGATACGATACTGCCAAGGAACAAAGTCATATTGGTACATTCACAATCCCATCAAGAGGTCCTACCGGAGGTACCCACTTTTGACTTACCGCCGCTGCGTGGCATTGACACACCGAAAATACTAATGCCCACGTTCCCAAATCAAGAAGATTCGAGCCGCAAGGTCCTGCCGCTCCCTGAAATGGTGCCACCAGCCGAGCCAAGTACAGCCACTGAAGTACATCCAGTCGTGCCTTCGCCGCAGACTGATATACAAGCCGAAGTAGGACAGCACTAGCCGCTAACGAAGCATGTCCGCAAGGCGGCGACATTGTCTGATCGTTACACTCGTTCCCAAAGGCGAATCTCGTGGCGCTCTGGCACAGGATGTGAGGGACGTCCTGCCCAAATCATTCGGGTCTGAGGCTAAAGAACATGTTTTCAAGCGCCAACTGTGCGGTTACATTGCCCTCCAGACAGCGCTGAGTGTGCATAATTGACGCGATTGCGGTCTGAATTCGCTCAGTTGAGTAAATGCCTGTCTGCTCCTCAAGGTCGGCACGCAGATCAAGATTGCAAATACGGGCCTCTGTACCTCCTAGCCGAAGCCTGAGGAGGTCAGCATACCATGTAAGCATGTAGTCAAGCAGTTCCCGCAACCGCTGAATGCGTGTTCGGTCATCGCCTTCCTTTGTCTCCGCAATTTTACGCACCATCTCAGCAGCCTTAAAGACATATACTGATGGACACGTGGGCAATCTTCTCAGGATCTCCATTACAGACCTGCGCTGCTCCAAAATGGTGGAGTCTTCCGCCATCCTCACAGCAAGACCTATTGCCCCTTGTGAACATTCAGCAATTACTCTGGCTTCCTCGGTTGAGAGCCCGTACCGTTGTTTCAGCATATCCTCGATATCGCTAGTCTTCGACCTCACGAATCGTATAATGCGGCATCTGGAGCGAATGGTTGGCAACAAAGATACCGGATTGCGAGATAGAAGTATCAAGACAGCGTATGGCGGCGGCTCCTCAAGTATCTTCAGTATAGCATTCTCAGAATGTGGATTTAATGTGTCTGCCTGCTCGATAATAACCACAGAATACCCTGCGGCGATCGGCGCGTAGTTCAGACTCTTTATCATCTCCTGCATCTGACTGATCTTGGTTTGGTCACCTTCGGGCGAAATAACCCGTATATCTGGGTGCGTGCCCGCTCTGGCGCGGCGGCAGGAGGCACACACGCCACAAGCGTCGCCTTCCGGGTCGCGATTCGTGCATGTTAGAGACGCAGCAAAAGCGAGGGCGGCAGTCGTCTTGCCAGAGTTTGCAGGACCGGCGAAGAGATAGGCATGCGCAATCTCATTCCGACGAATAGAAGCCCTTAGTGCGCGAATAGCATCGTCCTGACCATGAATTCCTGAAAGTTTCATTGAGCATTAAAACCGTTCGAATCGTTCGACATCAACGACGAAAACAACAGCACCACCCACGAGAACCTTCACCGGACTTGGCATGAAGACACCAATTGGTCCTGCGTCAGGTGGAATGAAGTTCGCATATTGTTCGCGAGTCTTGCAACTGTCACGAATCACTCCGAGGAGTTCCTCCAGCCTTTTCTCTTCCACTCCGATGAGGAAGGTAACGTTTCCATCGCGGAGGAACCCTCCGGTGCTGGCCAGTTTGGTAAACTTGAAGTTTGACCGAAGAAGGGCCTCAGCGATTCTGGACTTATCTCTATCATGTATTACGGTAATGACTAACTTCATGTCACACCTCCGTGGCGGATTATAAGTTGATGCCTAGTTTTTCTGCAACACAGCCTAGTATCTCGGCATGCACAGACTCGACATCTCGACTGCTGTCAATAACAACCATGCGTTCAGGATGCAAGCGTGCTTCTTTGAGAAACCCTTCGCGGACACGCTTGTGGTAGTCAACCGTCTTATGCTCCATTCGGTTCCAGTGGCGCTGCCGTCGCAAGCCGACTTCCACATCAATATCCAGAACAATGGTCAGATCCGGCACTAGACCACCCGTAGCAAAATGATTTAACCGGTGAATGAAATCAATATCTATACCACTTCCGTATCCCTGATACGCCACCGTCGAGTCCGTGTACCTGGCGCAGACTACCGTTACACCGTTTTCAAGGGCGGGTCGGATGACTCGTTCGGTGTGCTGGACTCTTGAAGCAAGGTACAGAAAGAGTTCTGTGCGGTCAATCAGCGAGAGCGGTGGACTTTGTAGAAGGATGTGCCTTATTTGCTCACTGATAGGTTCACCACCGGGTTCGCGGGTCAACTCCACCCGCATACCTCGCCCTCTGAGGTCAGCAGCAAGACGACGCGCCTGCGTGGACTTTCCAGAACCCTCTGGTCCTTCAAGAGTTATAAAATAACCGCGCAATTAGTATCTCCAAGTGGGATGATTATTCCTTCGAATGGCGCCTGCCCCTGTCGGGTGAATTATTCTATCACATAGCACCAATACGAGGAAACAAGCACTCATCAGGGTCTGGATATCTTAACACGGCGGAATGGCTCAGCGCCAATACTCTGTGAGAACAATTTATTCTCGCTTGCCAATTGGTGTTGCAACCGGCGAACGTAACTTGACTGAGGCATCAATTCGACTTCTTCTTCGCCGGCTAGGATTCTATCTATCGCCTCTTGTGCTTCTCTCAACCCAAGTTCTGCGTCGTCGAACTCCGTGACTCCGAAAACACTCTTCAACACATTTGCGATTTGTGTATACGTGTTGCTCTTGACTACATAGGTCGGCAGACCGCGCTCGGTTATTTCTTTCAACTTCGCTGGCTCTTTCCTAGCATGAGCCTTTAGGGTTATCACGACATCGGCATCATGCCAATCCTTTGTTATATATGCGGGTACCTTCAATTCTCGTATTGCGCGCTCAAGCCTATTTCTGCTCACACCATACGGAAACACCCGCACTGTTTGAGGAAGTTGCTTTGGCGGTGCTCCGAGGGTTTGTGCCTCTTCGTCGGCACGTGTCTCCAACTCTGGCGATTGTACGACCTCTACCTCACCTTCGGGATTTCTTATGCGTATTTCCGGTCTAGGAGGTATACCACGGAGCAAACGGTCAACAACCTTCGCAACATCATGGTGGATCGCCAGTTTATCTACCTCCATGATCTCTATTACAATGTCAAAGGTAGGCGGAGCTTTTCGCTCTAGCACGGTCTTCTGGGTGCCCCTTCGCTTTGCCTCTTCATCACTTAGAGTCACAGCCTGAATTCCACCCACAAGGTCCGACAGTGTTGGGTTCATCAGCAGGTTTTCCAGTGAGTTACCATGTGCAGTCGCAATAAGTTGAACCCCTCTTTCTGCGATAGTACGCGCGGCAAATGCTTCAGCCTCCGTACCAATTTCATCAATCACGATGACCTCAGGCATGTGATTTTCGACCGCTTCAATCATCACGGCATGCTGAAGTTCGGGACTTGCGACCTGCATGCGGCGAGCGTGACCAATCGCTGGGTGAGGGATGTCGCCATCACCGGCTATTTCATTTGACGTGTCGACAACGACGACTCGCTTTTTAAACTCGTCGCTTAAAACACGTGCTACCTCCCTAAGTTTGGTAGTCTTGCCCACGCCAGGTCGTCCAAGTAGAAGTATACTCTTGCCGCTTTCCACGACGTCGCGGATTATGTCAATGGTCCCATAGACCGCACGCCCAATGCGACACGTCAGACCGACGATTTTCGACTGGCGATTCCGAATTGCCGATATTCTGTGAAGGGTCCTTTCGATGCCAGCGCGATTGTCCTTGCCGAACGCACCTACCCGTGAAACAACGTAGTCGAGGTCCTCTGGTGTGACTTCGACATCGCACAGTTCTACAACTCTCGAAGGGAAGCGCGCCTCGGCACGCCTACCGAGGTCGAGGATTATCTCCAGCAATTCTTCGAGGTCAGGTTGGGCTTGCAGACAAGTGCGAATCGGGGGAGGTAGTACGTCAAGAAGTTGCGTGAGGTTATCTGTTATCCTCTCCTGACGCATGCGTGACCTCTTTGGGGACTACGAGTGAGCACATTCACTCGCTGTTGCTTTCAAAGCAATTATGCCTCAAAATTGCAAAACTTAAACGATGCCTTAGATACAGGCAATGCCCAGGATCCCGATGAACACAGTGCCTGTGTCACTGAGACGTCATCCGGCACACCAATTTGCTATAGATTGGGCTTAGGACCCTCAAGCCTGCACCAAACATTGCCGTTGCTGGGTCCGTTATCTCTCAGCAGGTACTTTTCGTTCGTCATGGCACTGACATGCCCATCAATCCAGAGCACGTTGTTCATTCCGTTGTGTCTACCAGGGATGGTAAGATAATCGAGTGGTGGGCCTGGTGTCGGCGCAAAGAATGTCCCCGTCCCCGCTGTCGGCCAAGACGTCTCAGCAATCCTAACGGTGGACGCTGGATACCTTACCTTGCTGAGCGGGACTACAACCCTGTCCTCAGGTCTTGTTCCAGGGTACCACCCGCCACAATAGATGTTCATCCCATACGATCGCTCAGCTGACCATGCCGCCACTTCGTCTTCAGCAGCGCTAGGACACCTGTACACTTTACCCAGGCTGCTCCCAGTCAGAATTGTTTGCGATATCTGCCTCAGGTACGGGTCGAGAAGCGACGGCCAGTGCCCTGGCGGGGTATATGCAAAAGGCGCACCCCATGGCACAAGTACATCATCCCAGTCACTCTGATACATTTCCGCCGCGATGCCAAGTTGCTTCAAGTTGTTCGCACAGGTCGTCTGGTTGGCTCTTTCTTTTGCCTTGGCGAACACAGGAAAGAGGATTGCAGCTAGGATGATAATTATGGCAATCACGACTAATAGTTCGATCAACGTAAATCCGCCATCTCTCCGCATCTTTTCTGCCCTTCCTTCCATTCCTTGTTATGAAACGCTTTTTCGGTGCCTCCACTTTTCGAGGGGAACTCCTTGCGCTTCTATTATAGCGGAAATGCGACACTTAGACAATCCAAGAATTTGTAGCCCTTCAGCCACCGACAAGACACCGAGCGCTTGTTCCCCGAAGTGCACATAGTCAAATCCATGAAATTTAGAAAACGGACCCCCCTTGCAGGGGGTCCGTCCCTCACCTTGCTATGAAGTTCGCGGCACTATCAAGCAACTTGGGTTCCTTACAGGTTTGGCTTTGGACCTTCGAGCCTTGTCCAAACGTTGCCATTGCTTGGTCCGTTGTCTCGCATCATGTACTTCTCGTTGGTCATCGCAGACACGTGACCATCAATCCAGAGCACATTATTCAGCCCATTATGTCTCCCAGGTGGCTGGGGATCACCCGGACCGTTCGAGGCCTGCGGGGCAAACAGTGTACCATATTGCATAGCAGGCCACGAAGTCTCAGCAATGCGCACCGTGGACGCAGGATACCTGACCTTACTCAGAGGAACAACCACTCGCTGAGCAGGCGGGGTAGCCGGCATCCAGCCACCGCAGTAGGCATTCATACCATATGAGCGCTCTGCAGACCACTGAACAAGTTCATCTTCCGCAGCACTTGGGCACTTAAAGATTTTTCCCAAGTTCGTTCCAGTCATCACTCCGGACCCGCCAATCTGCCTTAGATATGGCTCGAGCAATTCAGGCCACATCTTTCCGTCTGGCGGCCAGGCAAATGGAGCGCCAAAGGGCACGAGGACGTCTTCCCAGTCGCTTTGATACATTTCCGCTGCGACACCGAGCTGCTTCAGATTGTTCGCACAGGTCGTCTGGTTGGCTCTTTCTTTTGCCTTCGCGAACACAGGAAAGAGGATTGCCGCTAGAATGATAATTATAGCGATCACGACCAGCAGCTCGATCAAGGTGAAGCCCTTCTCTTTACCAACCATTTTTCTTTCCCTCCCATCTCTCCCAATTTGGGAATCTGGGAGAGCGGTACCGCTTACATTGCAACGAAACCGCTCTCCTCAAACAATTGATTTCATTGATTACGTGCTAGCCTGTCCCAAAGTCTATTGTCTGGTGCGTTGCCAATTTCTTGCAGTCTTGCATTGTTCGTTTTGTTTCCGTATTGCAGACCACTGGCCACCAGTTCCCTGGTGTCACGCACCGAGGTATGACCGTCGCACCATGCTACATTGGTCTTATTTGCATGGCGAGGACGCACATATGCATTTGCGGATATGACGGCTCCCTTCGTATTCTGTGAAGTAGGCACCGTCGGTGGAATCACTGGCACGTAAGTATATGGCGGGAACGCCCAGATTGTCATGTTCTCCACGAGCAAAACAGTCTCGGCTGGGTTCTCCAAACGACCTGTTCTCGCTGGTCCCCAATCGAAGCCGTTTCCTGCATATGGGTTGCCCTTCTGGCTCTTGATATATGGCAGACCAAGGAACAAGAAGTTGTACCCGTAACTGTACATATCCGCCTTACCAGTGCCCATTCCTACACGCCAAACTTTATCCTGCTCCGGACACACAAAAGCACCGCGCAATTTCGACCCCACGATCTCGCCCTGCTTCACGTACGGATCAATAAGTGCTACCCATGTGAATGGCAGGTCCGTGGTCCTAATGATGTAATCACCATTCCAAGAATCCCTTGGCGGGCGTGTGCACGGAAATCGTTCCTCGTAGTCGCTGGTGTACATCTGGAATGCTTTTGCGAGCTGATTCAAGTTTGACATGCATGTGCTGGCCCGCGCTTTTGCTCTGGCAGCCATGAACACTGGAAACAGAATCGCCGCCAATATAGCAATTATGGCTATGACCACCAGCAACTCGATTAGCGTAAATCCCCTTCTGCGTTTCCTAATCATTTTCACCTCCTCCTTCAGCGCGGTCTATAAGCGGCGGATGCTTGAAGCCAAAATCTTTGTTTTACTGACTAAACGGAGTAACACCTCCGCGGTTTCTTCCTCAACTGATATGATGTGCAGAGTGCCGCCAAAAGTTCCAGTGCTAGGCTTTCTGCTTGCTAAGAAGGAAAACCTTGACAACACCTGATTATGCGGGCAAACTCTTTCAATTGACAATCTAACACATGTCAATTTTTTTGTCAAGGAGTTTTTTTGCAATTTTGCGAAATCGTTTACAATTTTTTCCACGCACCCTTCCACCGGAGATCGTCACTCATCACAAAGACTGCCGTCCCAACGATCGCTGCCGTTTCCGACCGCAAGATCCGAGGACCAAGAGACACTGTTTCTGCTCCGGCCTCACGAGCGTAGGCTACCTCTTCGGGCGTGAATCCTCCCTCTGGACCTACCACGTATATCGGACGGGCAATTCTATTCTCCCGCAGGATATCCCCGAGCATCCGCGATCTCTCTTGCTCCCAGGCGACGAACAACTTTCCCTCTTTGATTACCCGGTTGATTGCTTCTTCAAACGGTAACACGCCGTGTAACTCGGGTACCTTCACCCGACCAGATTGCTCTGCTGCCTCGCGCACCACCGCAGACCAGCGCTCCAAACGTAGACCTAGTTTTGACTCTTCCAATCTAGGTACCGTCCGCTTTGCGCTCATGAGAACAAACCTGGCTGCGCCTAGTTCTGTGCACTTTTGCAAGATCAGTTCGGTATTACCGCCCTTGAGCAGGCTCAATACAACTGTCAGGTGTATTTCAGGTTCGGTCTGCGGATGAAGTACCTCCAAAATGAAAAGGTCCACCCTCTGAGAAGATGTACTCCGAATCTCTGCGACGTATTCCCTACCCGAACCATCAAAAAGCGCAATACGGTCGCCCTGCCTCATCCGAAGCACGGTCCGGATCTGCCGGCACTGCTCCCCGACTAGGAATGCATGATCACCAGCAATCTGATGAGTAGGTACGTAAAACCTATGCATACTAGACTCATGAAAGGTCGGTGAGCAGACAAGGCGTCAATATGCCAAGAATGCTCGCGCACTGACTGATCCTATTCGGGTGCGTAAACGATTACATGCCCTCCTTGGTATTTCTCCGCTCCCAAAAGAAAATCCTTCCTGCTGGAAAGCGCTTGAGAAAATTTCGATATTCTATTTGTGCCCAAATAAATCAGCCTTTATACAGCCAGTCCGGGCAATATCAAGCGGCCTCACCTAATTCGAGAGCCGCCAAGATACCAAGGACACTGCTCATGCTAAAAGGCTTGATAAGACAAGCGAATGCGCCAAGCCTCATCGCCTTATCAACCAACATGTCGCGCGCGTAGGCAGTGATGATCACAACGGGAACTGTGGGGTGCGTATCGCGTATACGCTCAAGAACCTGGACGCCATCCTCACCGGGGAGTTTGAGGTCGAGGAATATGACATCCGGTTGCATGTCCTTTAGAACTTTCAAAGCCGCTTCACCATCTTCGGCAACCGCAGTACGATAACCGTGTCGGTCGAGCGCTTCTGCAAAGAGACTAAGAATCTGCGGCTCGTCGTCAATCACAAGTACACTTTTTTGGCTCATTTTGCGCACCTTTGCGCATGCAGAACGCCACGAATATGGAAACCGCCGTAGCCTGTCTGCTGCGACTTTGAAGAGTGTTCCATTACACCGACATCGGTATTATCGGCAGTTTTTGCGTTTTTCAGGAGTCCGCAGATGACTATAAACCCGCACTTATACGGATACACATCACTCCTCGGGCATGATATACTGCTATCGAGTGTCAATATCCTTGCACAGAAAGGGTAGCCTCCTTGGTATGAAAACGGTACGCGACGTGATGACGACAAATGTCATCCACTTGAGTCCTACGAATAAGGTCAAAACTGCGATCATGCTCATGAAGGGGCACGGAATCGGTGGGCTACCTGTGGTAGATAACGGCACTGTCGTTGGAATCCTTGATTACCAGGACCTTTTGGGAAAGGACCCAGACATCCCCGTTGAGCACGTGATGCACAAAGAGTTTGCTCCAGTTCCCCCAGACATGACCCTTGCCGATGCTGCCGATTTAATGACCAAGGTGGGCGCAAGCCGTCTGCTAGTGATGGAAGACGGTAATCTGGTTGGCATATTGACTCGTGGCGATCTCCTGCCCGAACTGGGTAAGTCATTCGACCCCATAACAAATCTGCCTAGGTCCGATGCCATGCGCGACTGGGGAATCGCTGCCCTAAAGCGAGGACAAGAAATCACCGTTCTGTTCATGGACCTCGACAACTTCCGCGACTTCAACAAAGAATATGGACATATAATAGGAGACAATGTGCTCAAGTTTGTGGCGGACACACTGAAGGCACACACTAGCGAAGAAACCGATTTTGTCTGCCGCTACGCCGGCGACGAGTTCGTAATAGTAACGCTTCGAAACAGTGAAGAAGCCAAAGAACTTGCTGAAGTCCTAGAGAAAAGCATACGTGAAGGGTCTGCTCATAATCTTCCCAAGCCAGTAACTGGCTCCATAGGCGTACATGGCGGAAAGAGAACAAAGGAAAGGGAAGACGTTCATTACGCAGCCACACTGGACAATCTCATAAACCTTGCCAGTCGCTCATGCACCCTTGCAAAGAACGAAAAAAGAGGTGTCCTATCACTTAACGGTACACCTCCTGAGAGCGGGGCGGCGACGACCAAGATCAAAGAGCCAGCAAAAACGGCTGAGCAGCCACCTGTACCCGAGCAAAGGGCGCCGTCTTTGGGCGGCACCAGGCTTCGTATCGAAGGGCTGAATTTTTCCTGGGAAGGAGGCTCATTGGCTGTAGCCCAGGTTCAACTAGGCTTTAGCGGCGTTCAACATTCGCATTCATGCAGAGGTTTTGCCCACGGACGCAACGCCCTGCGTCTCGTAGCCGATGCAACTGCAGGGGCAATATGTGAGTTCCTGCCCGCAGGACATGGCATAGTCGTTGATAGTATCAATGTGATTGATGGCGGCGTATCAGATGACATAATACTCGTGACCGCGATAGTCGTGACACCCCACGGTGAGACAAAAGTCTCTGGAAGTTCTATCATAAAGCACGATGCATACCGCGCTGCTGCGGCGGCTCTTCTAGACGCAGTCAACCGGCAGATTGCCTTGATGTTCTAACTCCTAAACTGCCATGAAGTACTTTGGCGGTCATTCTTTATGAGTACCAAGTAGGATTTTCTCCAATTTGTGCAGAAGACTTATGGTGCCATGCAAATTTACCCTGCAAACCACAGCGCACGCAGCATCGTACTGAGAACTGCGCCGTATGTCATCGCTGCCCTTATCGGAATAGCAGTCTATGTCCGCGCAGTGAATGGGTCATTCATCTGGGATGACGAAGTGTTTATTGAGCACCTCAAGGCAAACCCGGACCTAACCATTGCCGATGTCTTCACCTCGCCTTTTATCGGGACGTTCGGAGACACTGGAGGAAATTTCTACAGACCTATCGTGAGCCTTTCATTTCTCCTGGACTTCCGCTTGTGGCGACTCAACCCCTTGGGGTATCACCTTCATAACTTGGTACTCCATGCATTGTGCATTCTCGCCGTGGCCTGGTTGGCCTTTTTAGTGCTCGGAAGTAGGACTGCGGCAGTTGGTGCGGCATTTCTGTTCGCAGTGCACCCTGCACACAGCCAATCGGTCGCGTGGATATCCGGAAGGACTGATTTATTCTGTGCTCTCTTTTTGGTACCGGCATTATGTACTTATATCCTTTACTACCGCACACGCAGAATCTCGCTCCTCGGGATCTCTTTGGTTCTTACTGCGCTCGCGCTCATGTCAAAAGAACTTGCTCTCCTTATGCCACTTCTTGCTGGGCTTATCACATGGGGAATGGGCGAACGAAACTACCGGCGAATTTTGCTCAACATGGTCCCATACCTTGTGCTCGCATGCATCTTTTTTATGGTGCGCAGCGCGATATTGACCGGGTCTCAACCGTTTCAAGTTCAGGTACCCTGGAAACTTCGTCTTGCAATTATGGCCTACTCGTTGTACACGCACTTTCAGATCCTATTGTTGCCTCAAACCGCAAAACTCGGGTACCTTCTCAAACCCGATGAGATAATTTCGCCGACCACTGCATTTTATGGTTCAGCCCTGGCGCTGGTAACACTTTCGTTATGGGCAAACCGCGGTTTATCACGCATTCCGTTCTTTTGCATGGCTTGGTTTTTGCTTACAATTCTGCCAGTCTCTGGTATGCCAGGCTCATACTCAACTGGCATGGTTTCCGAACGCTTCGTTTACCTGCCATCACTCAGTCTAGCATTTGCATTTGGTTGGCTCCTGGCGAAGGCAACGCAGGGTGGCAGTGCAAAATTGGGCTGGCTTGCAATGGCTCTGGGTCTGGTCTTAATTTCTGCTTTCGCCGTCCTTAGCGTCATCCGCTCGGGTCTTTACACAAGTGACGTGACATTTTGGGAGCAATTCATACGTGATTCGCCACGTAATCCGGCAGGTTATTACAATCTTGGTATTGCGTACGCTCACGCGAATAAACTGGAGGAGGCAGTCACCAATTTCGAAAAGAGCATCAATTTAGCTCCCGGCTTTAAGCAAGCCTACTACTGGCTAGGACGAACCTATATTGATCTGCGAAAGTATGATCAGGCAATCAATGTTATCGAGAAAGGTCTGGAGATCGCGCCTGACGATCCAATCCTTGAAGACCTGCTCAAGCAAGCATTTGCAGCGAAGGTGAAGTCCCTTAATCTCGCCAAACCGACGCATGTAGCGAAGTAAGAGCCAATCACAACTATCCTATATCTCTATCGGCACGCCCTTCTCTGGTAATGCATACCCGCGCCTACCCTCCAGGGCCCGAACATATTCGGGCAGATTTCTCTCCTCAAGATGCACCGGTATTACAAGAGAAGGATTGATTATGTCAATCACCTTAAGGAGGTCATCTCGAGAAGCATGACCAGAGACGTGGAATGGATTCCGCTCATCCTCGTCGGCAATACCGAGAGGTGCCACGGCAAAATGATCAAGCCATGCCCTGAGCCGCTTCATGTCAAAAACCATCTCTTCATTGAATGGCTCGCACGAAGAATAAATCCATATCGAACCTGGAATAGGCTTAAGATAGGCAAGTTCGTTCACGTCCAAAAAACTGAAGCAACATATATACTCCCCCTGGTTTGTTTTGACGTTTTGTGGCTCCACCAGTTTGTGTTGAAACCTCGCCTTGATGGATTTCTTCCAGGTATCAGAACGAGCCTCGAACTCATCGTATATGCCGATGCTCTCATCTTCCAACGACGGCACAGAAGAATCTACAAGACCCATGCACTCGAGGAGATATGCGTCCTTAATTGTTACTAGTAGTTGCCTGTCTGTTTCCTTGGCGATTCGCAGGAACGTGTCCAGCCGCTCCACATTTCGTGGACCGAAATCCGCAATTACCAGTCCGGTTGCCTTTTTGACTTCCTCAAATGCGCGGGAGGCAACATCTTCCTCTGTGGAACCTCTGTTCGATGCGATTCGTGTGCCCTCGATTATCAAGACCCTGGGCTGCAACTTTGACACTTCCTCCGCAAATCTCAAAGTTAGAGCACCGTTTCTACCATGGCAACGAATATCACCTGTATAGACAACTGTTCCTGCGCCAGTCTCAACAGACCAGGCACATGCACCGTAAATCGAATGGTCCACGGGATAGCGCCGGAGCCTCATGCCTCCGCATGTCGTACTTTCGCCGAGCGAAGGACCATCAATCTCACGCACGCCAGGGCTTGTATCCCAAAAGTCCAAGAAGGCTTCAGAAGGTTGCTCCTCGACAAGATAAAACGGACGGCGATTGGACGGTACCTTTCGATGATTCGTGCTCACCAATCCACCTGTTTCGCATGTCTCGCGAGGTATTACGTAGCAAAGGTCATTGACCGAGCGCCCAGTGTCCTGGGAGGCACGCGCTATTGCAGCGGTCATTGCTGAACAATATATGGGTATGTCCTCCGTGACGTAATGAATCGCGCCAATGTGGTCGAGATGTGCATGCGATATGATAATACCGCTGACATCTCCCACGTCCTCCGCCTCAACTCCCTCCCACGGGTCGGCTAGTTCAGTAACGAGGTCAGCACGATAAAGTCCCTTAAGCCGCGGGAGTAAACCCATTTGTAAAGGCTCATATAGTCCGAGGCACGCCTTGGGACTCAGAAACTCTTCGTAAAACATACTTACTGTACTGAAGTTGGTTCCAAAATCGAACCATATCTTGGCTTCCTTGTCTTCGAGGAGAATTTTGTTGCCGCCTATAAGACCAACCCCGTCATAGCAAATGATCCTCGCCATCTACGTAGCCCTCCATCTGGTTTCCTGGTTCTACGCCGGCGTCTCAATCTCCTTTAACCGAGACCTTCCACCGATGCGTTTCCGCGGGACGACTTTGAATCAGATGGTAGACAGCGAACCCAGCGACAAACGAGTTGGATACACGTGAAGTACGAGTTACCTTGTATCGGTGGCGATCATCTGAGGCTTATGCTGCCCGGCGCGCGCCATCGAGCATTTTGATTCCACCGACCTCGTTCACAAGGGACTTCTCGTATAGTTGCGCATTTGCAACGGCAATGGCTGCAGCAGAGGCTATGGTATAAAACAATTTGATCTTCTCGTCGTTGAGTGGGACATGCGCGTCGAAAAAGAGATTCAGCACCCCAATCGGCACGGACTGGTAAACAAGCGGAACAGACACCGCGTATCCTTCGCTGAACGCGAGAACTCGCCAAGGGATAAACTCTACGTCAGCAAACACGTCATCTACTACAACGACCTTTCTTTCGCGGAATGCACGAGCCGTATGCCCAGAGTAAAATCCTGGCCGACCGCTCCCTTCAACCCTTTGGGGTTCTCGTGGTTTTAAGGGAAGTTCTGGCAGCCCATGAGCAGCGTAAGTGGTCAGCGTCTCACCCTTTTCATCAGCCAGCATAACAGAAGCATACTTCGCGGAAAGCATCCTAGCGGTATCTGATACCATTGTAAGCAACACGACCCTGAGGTCAAGAGTGTTGGATAAACTTGAGGACATGTAATGAACCGCCTCCATGTGTGCAATTCTTGCATGCGCATTTGCATAAGAGGCACCGAACTCTCTTGCAAGCGAAACCAAGAGCACAAGGAGACCTACAATTCGCAAGCCGTGAGCTGCCCACCACATCACATTCTCGGTCTTGCCCGACGCAAACAAAGCAATCTCAGCGCCAACTGCAAATAGAGCGAAACTGGTGAGTGAACCCGTAAACCAGTCCTCGCGCTTGGAATGACTTGCAGCAAGCGCACACAATGCCACGAAACTGGCAGAAAAGAGGAGAAGGTCATGCACTTCTGAGTTAGTTATTATGCCAATCACAAAGTCGCGGACGGCAGTCATCTGTTCGGGCAACCTGCTCCGCACAGCAACATCCCATTGAGCAATAAGAGGCAAGCATGCGGCAATACAAATAGCAAGAATGTTGGAACTTATCACCGTGCGTCTCCCCATACGTCTCACTTCACCCAAGTCGTCAACCTTACGGTCCAGAGCACTTGCGATAAGGAGAATGGCGATGGCAAGTTCCCAACCCAATACATAATCATAAAGCATGCTACGTGCCAGTGGGTTCTCAGGCATCAATCTCATGCTAAAAACGCCGTGTGCCACTTGTGCCAGGAGACATCCACTGAAAGCAATCGTTGTCAGAAGGTATCTTCGTTCGGCAATGGCACAGTACTGAACCCAAACGCAGTAGACTATAGCCCCAGTAACCATCGCGGCATAGCCTTCAATGAGTGCATGAGCGGTGCATTCGCCATATACAACGCGGAAGAACGGCAAGTCCTTGGTTGCAAGGATGCCACCCGCAAACAACGCTAGCCAGAGGAGCGTCCGAGCCAAGTAACGACTCGGAGTAGGCGCCGACATAAGCGAGGCATCATTAGCAGTAGTTACGTCCGGCGCGTAATTTGTGCCCGGAAATGGAGCGTCCAACTGCGTGCCACCTTGGCTGCCTGCCAAACACAGATGCAGCCATTATCATTATCGGCACGCCGGCACAAATGCTTTAGTATCTACGGCATCCCGGGGAGTAGTGGTGGCAGAGTGAGATCAGTTCTCATTCCGGGTAAGTAATTTCTTGCAATGTCACTAGCCTCTGCTGCCCCTTGCACCTGCTGTCCAAATGTGCCTTGGGGCACCTCACCCCTAATTTCTGCCATCAATTTAGGTAGATATGCACTCACATCAGGAGGTTTATTGCGTTCCAACTGGTCTAGGAAGGCCTCATAATCCATTGAATAACACATAAATAGCGTTTCCCACCCTGCCCTGGTACGCTTATCAGACTTGTATACTGCGGGCAAATGGACAGTGATGACGTTGCCTGACATTGTTCGATACTTGAAACGAAGCATTTCGGTGACCGTGCCATCCCAATTTTTGATGCGCATCACCTTAATGCCCGACGCAACAGACTGTAAGCCAAATGTGGGCTCCGGTGGGCTGGACGGCGCGGTGGAAGCAGCAGGTGCCCCAGTGCTGGGTGCTCCCGGAGCCGGTGACGGGCTAGGTGCAGGTGGTGGTGCTCCCTGTTGAGCCGCCCCCGGAGGTGGCTCCTCAACAGGCTGGGGTGGTCCTTGTGCGTAAATGTGCTGCCAGCCAATAAGTATTGCTAGACCGACCAATATTGCACAGCCGGCGATGACCCAAATCTTCGCTCTTCCAATTCCCGGCAACATTTCCACCCCTCCGTTGTACTGATGACTGTGGAACGCGCCCGCAGCGGTCCACGATTCGCCTACTAGATTCTACCCAGCGGGATTCTACATGTCAAGCATCGGACTTCTTCCGAAAGATTTAGACGTCCACGAGACGTGCGGAGTTCCGAGACTTAACGTTTCGCTAGGGCTAAGCATGTCTTGAGTAGGCTCGGTTGACCTTTGCGATGAACAGAGGTAAACTTCAAAGCACTAAGAAAATCATTTGCGCAGACATCATGATGAAGCGATTGTTACTGGTGGGGGTTCTTATGGCACTTTGCTCGACGGGCATGTCCACACCCTATTACTACGGGCGATACTGCGAAGGAAAAGGCGATGCTGAGTACCTTCGGCTCATTGACCAGTCATTTGGATTCTTCCATCCCAATCCAGACACACCGAATATCTCAATGCTGTACTATCCCGAGTGGGACTGCCTGATTGAGGGGTTCCCCACTTGGATGGCATGGTGGGTACAAAACTCATACGGCACGACATACTGTGCGTTACCTTTTCTACGCGAACCTTATCTGACTTTCCTCCAGCACTCCCAAGATATGTGGTTTAAGAACCAAGGCGATGGCAAAACAAAACGAGAACACGACTTGGTCGGTCCAGATGGTTGTCTTTGTGACTGTGCGTTTCCGACAGGCGCACACATGGTGCAAGGTGACTGCAATTGGAAAATCCACGATTGGGGATTCGAGTTCACCGCCGCAGGCGTGGTGATGCAGTCTGAACTTCTGCTAATCAGTCGCGACGTTGAAACTATAAGGAAGTACTTGCCGAATTTGGAAAGGGCGTGCGATTTTATTGAAACCAGGCGCGATGGTAACGGTCTCTTCCTAGTCGGACCCGCCGCAAATCTCTTGGCCCCGAGTTTTGGAGGAGTTTTGCAGCCAGATGGTACATTCGGGAAAGCCTATCTGGCTGGCTTGTCAATCACATACCTGGCAGCACTAGACCGCATGGTGGAACTGTACAAACTAGCCGGAGATAGCACCAAATTGCGGCTTTATGAGAAACGCCGAAAGAAGACTCAAGAGTCCCTATCCCAACTGTTGACGGACGAGGGATATTTCGTCAAGTTCATTGAAACCAACGGAACGAAACATGGTGTGTTCGGACAGGAGAAATACGGCTACTTTGAGGTGGCGCCAAACGTAGATGCTATCTGTTTCCGAGCCGTGAGCGATGAGCAGTCACACAAAATATACAATAAGATCGCGGCAATTCCCCAACTTCGACCATACGATTTCCTCATTACAAATTACCCATCCCTGGATGACACATATGAGAATTGGGACAGCACAGACCTCGCTGGGTTATGGGAGTTTGGCCGCTGGGTCAACGGCGGGGTGTGGTCAACGATGGAAGCAAGGGCGATCATGTCCTACTACCGCCTTGGGAAGTACGAAGATATAATCAGGTCCGCCAGACGTTCGATGGACTTTGCACGGGATTTCCAGATGGACGCACCCCTCAAGAATTTCGGCAAGAGCGTGTGGTTTGATGACCGACTCACCAACCTTTGCTACGACGCTCTTGGCATTCCAGCCGCAACGATACGAGGATTATTCGAGTACATATACCGTGCCGACGCCTTGATCCTGTACCCACACATCCCTCCACAAATAATGGAATATACGCAGAAAGAAACAATCCGCTGGGGGAATAAGCATATCAAAATCACTGTGAAGAACGGCGGACAAAAGATAAAATCAGTGAAGATCAATGACCTGAAATGGAAGGGTTTCAAGGACGACTGCGTGACACTTCGTTACGATAGACTTCCGAAGCATGCTTGGGTGGTCATAGAAACCACCGGAGGGAATGTGCCAGTGCGCACAGTCACAGAGCAAACAGGAAGTAAAGAGGTTCGAATAGAACCGTCATCTTCTGGGGACTTGCCCGCCCACATAAAAGAACCCTATGAGCGTGTGATTGCAATGCTGAAGAAGTTGTGCCAGGAAAGCGATGTCGCATTTGAACGTTCGTACCTTGAGGAAGTTCTCTCGGCATTCGATGCCTATCGCAAGCGTGCCGCGCGGGATTCGGCGGGGTGGTATGGAGATTCCTCGCCCGAGAAGCGTGCAGCTGTCCTGAAGATGTACGAGGATGCGGCAATCAACATGTTCAAAGGCTTCGATGCTTTGATGAAAGCCTACGAGTCAGGTGATTCCAGAAAGAGGAGAATTGCTTCCACTTATGCGAACCTGCACTTGCAGTAAGCCGTTCCTATTGCCCTATTATTCGAACTGACCTTCGGATCTGATACTGCCGACTTCTCCGGATGGCCGCATAGACGAGTCGCAATTGATTAACTCCATTGCCACTCCCGCTATGTGCTCAGCATCTAGTCCATACAGTTCTGCCAAAATAGGTACCGCACCGTGGGTAGCAAACTCGTCTGGCAATCCTATCTGACGGACGCGGACATCGGAAATCCCAGATCCCGCCAGAAGTTCCAGAACCGCACTACCGAATCCCCCTTGTGTCGCGTTCTCCTCTACAAGAACAAACCGAGGACATTGCCTGGCTAATCGAGTAATTAGCGCCGAATCGAGCGGCTTGATAAATCTGGCGTTTACGACAGTAGCAGAGACACCCGATTCCCGCAGAATTTCCCTCGCCTTCATTGAAACCCATGCAAGCGGACCAACCGCGATGATGACGACGTCATCTCCGTCAGCGAGTACCTCAGATTTGCCTAGAGATACCTCTCTTCCTGTAGTTTCTGCAATGCCTCCTGCCAGCCCATGCGTTCCGAATGAAAACGCGGGGCACGGCGACCGAGGATAGCGGATTGCGAAAGGTCCATCATGCTTGATGGCGAGTTTGAGCATAGAGCGTAGATCGCTGGCGTCAGCCGGAGCCGCTAATGAAAGGTTCGGAATGTGTCTCAAATATGAAACATCGAAAGCACCGTGGTGGGTGGGGCCGTCTTCTCCGACAAGCCCCGCTCTATCAATCGCAAAGATCACTGGCAATCTCTGCAAACACACATCATGCACAATCTGATCGTATGCACGTTGCAAGAAGGTCGAGTAAATGGCAACGACAGGTCTGAGACCTCCGGCGGCTAATCCCGCCGCAAAGGTTACTGCATGTTGTTCAGCAATGCCAACGTCGTAGAATCGCGCTGGAAATTCCTCTGCAAACTTATTGAGACCAGTACCATCTGGCATAGCCGCAGTCACAGCAACCACTCTGTCATCATCTCTGGCAAGATCCAGGATCGCGTCTGCAAATTCGTCAGTAAAACTCCGCAGGTTACCTACTTTTCCATTCTGGTCGCTACCATTAGGTGCGACACCGTGAAAAACACGGGCGTTATTCTCCGCCTTTTCGTACCCCTTTCCCTTCCTCGTCAACACATGGACTAGCACTGGTCCTTCAAGTCGCCGGACATTCTTAAACACCTCGACTAGCAACTCGATATCATGTCCGTCAATCGGACCGAGGTATGTAAAACCCATCTCTTCGAAAACAATACCGGTTTGCGCCGCAATCAGGTGAGTAACACCATGAAGTATACCCTCCGCCGTTCGCGAGATTGCCTTTCCACCCATGGGAAGGCTTTCGATGACTTCCTTTGCCCGGTTCTCCACCTTGCGGTACAGCGGCAACATCCGGAGTTTACTCAGATGGGTTGCAAGCGCACCGACGTTTCGAGCAATCGACATCTCGTTGTCGTTGAGCACTACGGTTAAATTAGTCTTGATTTGCCCCGCATTGTTCAAAGCCTCCCATGCCAAACCACCGGTCAGCGCACCATCACCGATTACTGCAACCACATGATGTCTGCCGCCCCGAAGATCACGGGCTTTTGCGAACCCAAGCGCTGCCGAAATTGAGGTACTTGCGTGACCTGTGCCGAAAGCATCGTATGGGCTCTCACTTCGCTTTGGGAAACCGCTTATCCCTCCAAACTGCCGGAGTGTCCGGAAGTCACGATATCGCCCAGTCAACATTTTGTGGGCGTAGCACTGATGACCGACGTCCCAAATTATCACGTCCTTTGGGGGATCATACACCGCATACAAGGCAGTCGTGAGTTCGACTACACCCAAATTAGATGCAAGATGCCCACCAGTGCGCGCGACCCCTCGGATAATCTCCTCGCGGATCTCAGACGCCAGTTGGCGCAGGTCATTTAGACCCAATGCTTTTAGATCCGATGGACTTTGTATTCGATGAAGAATCTTTTCTATTTTCTATTCACCACCTGGGTTACCGCTTCAATACTCTCGACGTTCCGTAATATCAGAGTCGGAGCAGATCTGCCTCGGATTGTGTGCAAAGCAATTATATCACTCTATTGCTGGCTTACCTCGGCAAAATATCAAGACACGTAGAATATTACTCCCATCTGTTCTTTTTCACAACCCACACCAGAACTGTGTTTAGCAGTCAGGTCCGCGGGATCCAAGCATTTTCTCAATGGACTCAGCATGTTCGACGGAATCCACATCGGCACCTAATTCGGGATATGGAACAGGGACTGCCTTAACCCGGCATTTCAAGACACGTCCTGCAGCGCGCTCTACCTGATTAATCGTGATAGCCCCTGCCCAGATTTTTTGGGCAATCAGCGCCCGAAGGAGCGTGCCCAAGCCAATTAGCATTGCCAATTTGAGTGGCTGTTTGCGAAATCTCAACGCCGCTTGCAACGTCTCTGCATTCTGAGTCACAAAACTGTGACGCATGATAAATGCATTGCCGCCTGTGAACTCGCCTTCCGCAAGCCTTACATACGTCCGGTGCATGCCGGGAAACTTCTCTTTGCAAAGCATTTTTGGAACTATGGAATAAAAGAAGTCTACGTCTAGGTCACCACATTGCCTTACAAATCCCGTCACTGCTTCTGCAGTCAGCATCGGGATGTCCGAAGTAACAACAAGCACATGACAATCGGAAGGTATGGCCTCAAATCCCGCAATCAGGTTTTCAATCAGGTTTTCACGCGGCGGAATTACGCGGACTCCAGCCGGAGCAGTATGCCCAACAACGTATATTTCCCCGACCACCGGTGACGCAGAAAGTGCGTCAACCACATGTTCAAGCATCGTGCGCCCCGCAAGCACTATGTCCGAGCGGTATTCTACTGAATACCTCGAAGCCATTTCCGGTTCGGCGCGCGCTCCGGCAAGAACTACCGCAGGAACCCGCTCAAGCATCAGACCTCCCAATTGTGTGCGTCACGAAGACCTGCCCGAATCTCTCCAGGTCGGGAACTATACGCATCGCCGATTCCTCACGTTCGAACAACCCAAACACTGCTGAACCGCTGCCACACATAAGCGAACCAGACGCGCCTCCTCTGGCGAGCACCTCCTTAATTTCTCGAATCAGCGGATACCGCTCAAGAACTGCTAATTCTAAGTCGTTGCTCAATAAGTAAGGCAGATGTTGACAATTCTCATCCATGATACATTTACGCATACGTGCCGACGCTGTGCATGTTTTCGCAATCGAGTCTCTCACCTCATCATATCTTCGATATGCCCAGCCCGTCGGTACCCCAAACGGAGGCTTGACTATAACCAGGTGCCATGGTGCTATATCGGAAAGCGGTTCTACCTCTTCACCCCGCCCTTTTACAAACGCGGTTCCGCCAAAAAGAAAAAATGGCACATCCGAACCGACTTGTAGCGCTATTCGGCTTAAGACCGACCGATTGAGACGTACACCAATATGCTCACTATGCACAAGCCTTGAAAAGCCATTCAAGACAGCTGCGGCATTGCTACTTCCGCCACCTAGCCCAGCCTCAGGTGGAATACGCTTTTGGATATGTATCTCCAAACCGAGGTTGACGTCTAATTCGGCAAGCAAAAGAGATGCGGCTTTATGGGCAAGGTTGCGATCGTCAGTGGGAATACCAGTCATGTCACAGGTAACCCATACTCCCGGTTTCTCACGCAATCCAAGCCTGACGGTGTCGTGGAAATCCACAGTTTGCATCACACTTTCAATAGCGTGGAATCCATCAGGACGCAGACCAAGCACATCCAGGGTAAGGTTTACCTTCGCATATGATGGAACGATAATATTCCGAGCGCCTGAATCCATCGCTTAAGTATAGGTTCACGCTGGCTAAGTGTCAAACTGCGACACTCGCCTTGTTTGTACGGCAGTCTGTGGTCACGATTCATTTAGGCGTCAAGACATCGTGCGATCCGCGCAAAATCTTCAAGTGAAAGGGTTTCTGGGCGCCGGGAAGCATCAACAGACGCCTTATGGAGAATTCGCGCTGCTTCATCCTTAGAAAGACTAAGCGCCGGACAGTTGGAAAGGCTATTCAATATAGTTTTTCGCCTCTGCCCAAAGGCGCAATGCACGATGTCGAAAAACACCTTTTCACTTGGGACATCCACCGGCGGTGTTGAACGTGGCGTCATCCTCACGATGGCGCTGGAGACGTCAGGCGGGGGAAAGAAAACATTCCTGGACACATGCGCCGCTACTTCAACCTGCAGATAAAACTGAACAAAGACTGTCATCGAGCCATATTCTTTGGTTCCCGGGGGTGATGTGAGACGATCCGCAACTTCCTTCTGAACCATGAATACAATCCGCTCAAAGCAAGAGCGAGCCTCTATCATCTTTGTGATGACCGGGCTGGTGATATAATACGGCAGGTTGCCAACGACTTTGACCGTTCCGTCACCAAAGTTCTCGCGAATGAACAGAGGCATGTCTAATGCCAGGATATCGGAATGGACCACAGTGACATTGTGGTATGGGTCAAGCACTTCCCTCAAGATTGGAATAAGAGTGTGGTCTACTTCAACTGCGACTATTCTTGCGCCTCTTTCCGCAAGAGACAATGTGAGCGTGCCGACACCCGGACCAATTTCAAGAATGTTATCATGATTGGAAATGTCCGCAATCTCAATGATTTTGTCCAGCACGTTGCGATCAACCAGGAAATTCTGACCCAGTCGCTTCTTGATGCGAAAGCCATGGGTCCGAAGAAGTTCTCTTAGTTGGGTAGGCGAAGTGAGGTCCAAACTCAACTCTACTTCAACACATGTACCGTGACATAGCGACGACCGAATCGCACCGCCTCACGGTGTGTATCGAAACCTAGATCAATGCGATTGCCTTTTATGGCACCTCCGACATCGCCAGCCAGGCAGTAGCCGTAGCCCTCCACGTAGAGCCTCGTGCCTAGGGGGATGATACGTGGGTCAACTGCAACGATCCCCTTGCCCGCTGGGAATCCACACGCTGTGCGCCCGCTTCTACTGCCACCACATCGGAAAGGTGCATACGCCGTCGCCTGCATCCTGAGACTTCTGGAAATGCTAAGACCACGGGATGAGAGAAGTACGCCCCTAGATATCGAAACAACTTCGTGTTGGGGTTGCCTAATCACAACCGCTTTCTCGACCTTGCAGTCTACCTTGACACCATCCTTGTAGGTAACTAGATACGTCACCTGCTTCTCACCGCGCACCCCTTTTTGCAGTACCACCCGACCTCCTCGGCTATATGGGTTGAATTTCGTAATAGTCTTGAATCCTATCGGCTCATTTTGTACTACAAGTTTTTGTTCGATCCGAAAAACCCGAATCTTTAGTCCGTTCGTCGCCTTACTCGAAAGAGAAGGGACAACACGGTCGTTCTCCCCGAGGTGGACTCCAGCCTCTTTCAAGATGTCCCCTACGGTGCCTTGGCAACTCGCGTATTGCCACGTTTGACCATCTACGGTGACGTATACCAAGACGCATGGAGCGGCGCTCTGAGTGCCGGCACCTATCGCGATGCTGAAAAGCAACGTTACAGCTAGGGATAGGGCAACGCCTAGGCTTATACAACGCGACAATAGCCCTCTCCTTGCAAGATTCCTCATTTGCATTTGCACGGCTTGCCTCCTCCGGCAAACGGCATACCCATTTTCCTGCGCAACGAAACGCAGCCGTTGCCAGCGGGAAAACTACCCACTACGCATTTAGCCCGACCTACTCCGCTCGAACGCCGCCTGACAAAACGAACGCCGCATTCTAACATGGGCAGGGAAAGATGTCAACCGCGGATCAGAACGGAAGAAAGGGAGCCGATATTGGAACAAATGCACACCAAAGCCTGTTCGTCGGCTTCAGGTTCGCACACATAACCTAGGTTATTATCGGCGATGGTCGTCTGCTCTTTAGACCAGATATAGCAGAATGTACCTGAAAATGCTTCGTTCCTCTCCAATCGTAAGGAAGGCAAAGCATGCGACAATAATTAGCACACCAGTATTTTTGTTATAATTGCGTATCTAAATCTCAAACTGGGACGAACTATGGCTAAGACCTGGAACAAAAAAGTCGTATTTTTCCTGGCTCTCGCAGGAGTCATGATCTTAGACTTGCAGGGTTATGCGCAGGTCAGGGAAACAACTCTCTCAAATGGGCTAAAAGTGATCACAAAGGAGGTTCACGCAGCACCAGTCGTGAGTTTCATGATCTGGTACAAGGTGGGCTCACGAAATGAACAACTTGGCAAGACCGGGATCTCTCACCTGCTTGAACACATGCAGTTCAAAGGAACAAAGACCCTCAAAAAAGGCGAAATTGACAACATTATTCGGCGGAATGGCGGGATTAGCAATGCCGGCACGGCACGTGATTTTACCTTTTATTGGGAGACGCTGCCCAGCGACAAACTGGAGTTGGCAATGCGGATTGAATCCGACCGGATGGCGAATAGTATCCTCGACCCGAAAGAACTTGAAGCAGAGAAAGTTGTCGTCTTGTCCGAACTCGAGGGAGACGAAAATGATCCCGACGAACTCGTCTATAACCAACTTTACTCGCTTGCGTTTCAGTCACATCCTTACCTTTGGCCTGTGATCGGGCGACGAAGCGATGTCCGAAGCATCACTAGAGCGGACCTATACACGTATTACCGCAGATTCTATGTCCCCAATAATGCCACAATAGTCATTGTGGGGGACTTCGACACTCAAAAGGCACTCGCATTAGTCCAAAGGTATTTTGCAAAGATTCCAAAAGGTAAGGCGCTCCCTGAGTTCACTGCCAAGGAGGAACCACAACTTGGCGAGCGGCGCGCTGAAATCCGAAAACCTGGACAGGCAGCACGCATAATGATCGGCTTTCACACACCCGCGGTTGGTCATCCAGACATCTATGCACTTGACGCAATTGAAATCATCTTAGGCGTTGGCACAAGTAGCCGCCTTTATCGAAATCTGGTTGACAAGCAACTTGCAACGTCCGTGTGGGCAAGCGCCAGCACAAGCAAGGACCCCGATCTCTTTTTGCTCGGGGCAACTGTCAGGGAAGGCGTAGATATTCAGAGTGTAGAGTCTGCTTTACTTGGTGAGTTAGAACGACTAAAAACCGAGCCGGTTACCGACGAAGAACTCCAGAAGGCTCTCAACCAAATAGAAGCAAACTTCATTTTCACTAACGACAGCACAACGAACCAAGCTCGCCTATTGGGGTACTTTGAAACCATATTCTCATGGCGTTTTGTGGATAGATATCTCACCAACGCGCGAAAGGTAACAAAAGAAGATATCAAACGAGTTGCAAATAAGTATTTTGTCAAGAATAATCGGTGTGTGGTCACGTTCGTGCCCGAATCGAGTGCCGATCACGGCTCAACTGACAGCACTCACAGAGATAAACTCCACTACGCCGAGTACCACTCCAAAGCGACAGTCATCGCTGGTCGCCAAAAGGTGAGTGCTCAAAACCCCAGGATCCACGCACCCGAAAAAAGACCACGGAATGTTGCAACCAATACCGTAACCCAAAGCGCTACTAAGGGACAGACATTCACAAAAAAGCCAACCCGTGTCGTTTTGGAAAACGGTATGGTCGTAATTGTTTACGAAAACCGGAGCAACCCTACGGTCGGAATCCAGGGAAGCATTAATGCAGGAAGCGCCTTTGACCCCCCTGGCAAAAGTGGTCTCGCCTCAATAACAGCGGAGATGCTAATGAAAGGCACACAGCACCGAACTGCAGAACAAATTGCCGCAGAGAAGGACTTCAATGCAATCAGCCTTGACATAGATGCCACCGCCGAGTCAGCGGGGTTTAAGGGCTATGCGCTGTCGAAACACTTCGAAAAACTCCTCGACTTGACAGCCGACATCCTGCAGAACCCGACTTTCCCCGCAGAGGAGTTCGAGAAAGTGAAGGCAAGGCGCATGTCTCGTATAAAGGAAGAGCAGGACAGCCCAGGTGCGCTTGCCAACCGAGCCTTCATGGGAACAGTTTTTCCACCCGGTCATCCCTACCATATGCTCAGCGTGGACGAAGAATTGGCAAACACTCAAGCGATCACACGCGATGACGTGGTCGGCTTTTTCTCCTCGTATTACGGCCCCAAAGGAGCGATTCTCGTTGTCGTAGGTGACATTGACACTGAGCAAGCGGTTGAAACAATTAAGAAATACTTTGGCAGGTGGTCGGGCGGAAGAAGCGAGCGCCCCGTCATACCGGACGTGCCCCGCCAGGCAAACATTGAAAAGAAAGTGATTCCAATGCCTGAAAAGTCGCAGGTCGAAATCATCCTTGGGTACGCTGGCGGTCTAAAGCGAACGGATCCCAATTTCTACGCGGCTACGGTCATGAATTTTGTTCTAGGAGGCGGTGGGGCATTAGGAAGCCGCTTGGGTGACAAAATTCGTGACCAGTTCGGTCTCGTCTACGACATCTATAGTACTTTCGACGCATCCCTTGGAGCCGGCGCCTGGTATGTGAGATTGGGCACGAATGCCAAGAACGTAAATAAGGCAATAGAGGCTGTGATCAAAGAAATGAAACTGATGCGTGACACTGGAGTCAGCAAGAAAGAAATGGCAGAAGCAATTGACTACATCACCGGTGTGTTCCAAGTTAGACTTGAAAGAAACTCCTCGGTTGCAAGTATTCTCTGGACAGCGGAATTCTATGGTCTCGGCACGGATTACATCCAAAGGTACAGAGGGCTATACCGCTCTGTAACCCTGGAACAAGTAAATGCCGCTGCCAGAGCGTATATTTATCCTGACCGATACACTTTGGTGATCGCAGGACCATATCGCGAATAGCAGATGCGAAAACACGGCAAATGGATCAACCGCGTCTTCTTTTGCGTGGTTTACTATGATGCCGAGCGCTGGTATAATACACGCGTAAGTGCGTAAGCATCCAAGCGTTTTACTGATCAGCGCTGACTCATCCCTGGTGGAGTTTCGTTCATGATAAGACGGCGTGATGGAAGTTGCTTGTCACGTGCAATTCTAATAACCGCCTTGCTTCTGCTCTTAGCCGTCACCGTCTATAACACAAGGCAAATTCTAGCACTCAAAGCAGAAATAGCGCGCTTGCAAATAGAGGTGTCAGCATTGAGGGCTGGCAGACAGCCGAGTCTATCAGGAAGACTCCTCGAGGACGTACGAACCCACATCGAACGGGCAAGGAAGTATGCGTTGGATGGAAACTACAAAGGAGCACGAACCGAACTTGAGAAAAGCCTTCGGGAACTAGAAAAAGGAACCCGCTTCCCAAATGTTTCGCTTCCCCCAGCGGTAGAAGAGATCCGCAAGAAATGGGACGAAACTAGCAAGATATTGGAAAAGATCTGGAGCAAATCGGCTAAAACTCGAGACAGAAAGGGGTAAGAGATTGCGAGGGCTTTTGTATGCTAGCATAATGGTGTGCCTTTTTGTTACTTGCGCAATCCTCTCAAGCGGATGTAAACCCGAATCATTGGTCAGCCAGGATCAAGAGGCCGAGATCGGGCGCGAAGCATCCCGTCAGATCGAGAGTGAATATCCCGTAGACAAAGATCCTGCCTTAAATGCAGAGGTCAACCAAATTGGTCAGACTCTCGCAAAGCACTCGGACCGACCAAACATCACGTACACCTTCAAGATCCTTGACATAAAGGATGTAAATGCCGTGTCGCTTCCGGGAGGCTGGGTATACATCTATAAGGGTCTGATTAATGAGACGCGAAACAAACCGAACCAACTTGCAGGTGTCATCGCGCACGAAATAGGACATATCGCCGCAAGACATCACGCAGAAATGATCGGACGCGACCTCCAGGCTTCTTTGCTTATTGGCACACTCACAAAGGGAGATGTTCAGACGGTAGCGAATATATTTGCGGCGATAACCCAATTAAGGTGGAGTCGAAAGCAAGAGTTTGAGGCAGACAGACTCGGCATCAAGTACATGTATCGTTCAAAGATCTATGAACCTCAGGGGCTAATAGATTTCTTCAATAACCTGCTAAAAATGGAGAAGAAACCACCATCTAGATTTGAACAAATATTCCTAACCCATCCGGTGACTGCTGAACGTATCAAGCGCGCGCAGGAATACTACGATGCCCTGAAATCCGGCAGAGAGCAACCATGACTCTGACGAAGCAATCACCTGTCGCTAGAAAGGACAAGTTTTGAAGGAAACCGATTTAAGAATCGTCGCCGTCGTACCGGCTTACAATGAGGAAGAGCGCATTGGAGCAGTGCTCAAAGTCCTTCGCCAGAGTACGCTGCTCAATGATATTGTTGTGGTAAATGACGGATCCACCGATGACACATACAACGTTGCTTTGAGCGAATCAGGTGTCACCGTAATCACTCTCCCACGCAACATGGGAAAAGGTGCAGCGCTTGTGGCCGGTGTTAGGTACGCTGAAGCCGATATAGTTGCTTTCTTTGATGCGGACCTCATTGGATTGACTCCCCACCTTGTGGACGCGCTAATTGAACCAGTCGCTGACGGACGAGCAGACATGACGATTGGCATATTCAAAGGGGGACGCCGGCGCACAGACTGGGCACAAACCCTGGCGCCATTTATATCCGGACAGAGAGTGATCCGGAGCGAACATGTGCTATCCATCCCTGGTCTGGAACAGGCACGTTTCGGCGCCGAGATCGCATTTGCTAGGTATGCAAAGGCAAACGGACTTAAGACGGAACTTATTCCCCTGCCAGGTATGACCCACCCCATGAAGGAAGAAAAACTTGGCAATTTTCACGGCGCGATCTCACGAGCCAAAATGTATTGGGAGATAGTTAAGTTCCTGATTTCTTCGTCGAAAAGTGCTTCTCGGATTCGTCGCGTGCTGGGCAGAGTAGAAGATCGGTGGTAGCAAATGCGCACTTTGGGTGCACAAATCTCAGCAATGCCTCTTTGCCAAGATTGCCTCGGCCAATGTGAGGTCTTCGGGTGTGTTTATCCCCAGAATTTCATCCGGCTCAGCGCTGACTGAGATTATTCGACGCCCCTGATGAACAGCAATTGTAACCAATTGGGTCAAGCATTTCTCATGCGACTCATTTTCTGTAATCGAGTCCAGATTTCTCCACAACCACTCTGACTCAAAAGCGTAGCACCCACCGTTGACCTCTTTTATAGCCTTCTCCTCATCACTGGCGTCAACTTCCTCAATGACACCAGTAATTTCACCCATTTTGTCTCTCAAGATACGCCCATATCCAGTGGGATCTTCCAAACAAGCCGAGACGAGCGTAATCGCCGGGGTAAGAGAGCGATGCGCCTCCACAAGCGAGCGTATAGTCTGGGTTTTGAAAAGAGGGCTATCGCCACACATGACAATCACATGCCGGGATTGCCCATACATCAAATCACGAGCACATAGAACAGCATGTCCAGAGCCAAGTTGCTCAGGCTGGACAACATATCGGTAGCCTTCACCAAGGGTGGACCTGACCATCTCTGCGTGTGCCCCAATAACTATCAACGGGCGTCCTATGCCGACCTTAGCCAACACATCAAGCACGTGCGCAATGATTGGACGACCCATCAAGGGCAAAAGCACCTTGGGTACTGCACTCCCCATTCTGCGACCTCTACCCGCCGCAAGAACAATTGCCTGAAACTCGCTTGGATTCGTGCTGTAGTTGCTCATATAAGTATTCCTAACCCACTGCTGGCGGCATTGTACCAGTATGCGAGACTGCAAACAAGTGCAGTCTTTACTCTTGCGATACTTGTGGAATGACCTGAAGGCGTATACATATTTCACCAGGTATTTATACCTGATTTTTCGAAGCCCTCCCCCGCGATTCAGGAAAAGTTTCAACCGGGAATCGACAACATGACAAGAAATGACGCCAAGAATTCCGATTGTCTTAGAGAGGAACGGCGCCAAGGAAGCCACTATGACTCTTCCACCACGAATAAATCAGGTATTTCTATTAGACGGGAGCGCGTTCCGACAATGGAATTAAACCAACGTGTAGGGACAACTATCAGTAATCAAATTCCAATCGAAGAAAAGGGGCATGCTCTCTCTGAAAACGTTTACCCAATCTGCCCACTTGAGAAGGACGCGCATGCCGCAGCGGGAACCTACTCCCAGAATCAATAGTCTAGAAAAACGGCGGCTGATGTCCAGTAAAAGCATACGATGAATCTCAAGGAGGGCATTTGGTAATAAAACAGGGATGCGACTGCCCCTTCGGATACCGACCGATAGGCGTGTGTGTGCAAGGCAAATTGCCAATTGGTCGAAACAAAGGAGGAGCAGATAGCACAAATGTTTAGCAAAATAAATGAGCGGCAATGGAAATCAGATAATCCATTAGTTTTCTCTCTGCTAGTAACGACATTCTTATTCCTTCTCGCTTCAGCCGTGATAGCCGCTGCGCCAGCGCCTGGGACAATCACCTTGTCAGCAGGTGCGGCGACAGACACGTCTGTCCAATTATCGTGGGCAGCAAGTCGGTTGGTTGGTCTACAGTACTACGAAGTCGGCTACGGGCTTTCGTCAAGCGCTATTACATCCTGGAAGTCGGCTGGCACAGCAACCTCAACCACTGTCAACGGGCTTTCACCAGCAACACTGTATTACTTTCAGGTCAGAGCGCTGACAAAGAAAGGAACCGTACTATCTAATATCGTTTCGAAGCAAACCCTGGCTACGCCGCCGCTGCAATCACAACCGCCATCTGCGCCGACGAATCTGACTGCTACTGCAGTGTCGTCGAGCCAGATCAATCTTACATGGCAGGATAATTCAACCAATGAGACTGGCTTTAGAATTGAACGAGCCAGTAGTTCCGCCGGACCGTTCACCCAGATTGCAACTGTAGGCGCCGAGACGACGACTTACTCGAACACCGGGCTTTCCGCGTCCACAACCTACTATTACCGTGTGTGCGCATACAACTCTGATGGAAACTCGCCGTACTCAAATGTGGCTTCTGCCACTACCCAAGCAGTGCTGAATCCGCCGATTGCACCCAGCAACCTTTCGGCTACAGCGGTGTCTTCCAGCCAGATCAATCTTACTTGGCAGGATAAGTCATCCAATGAGACCGGCTTCAGGATCGAGCGGAGCCTTAGCGCGACATCGGGCTACACGCTAATTGCAACTGTGAGTGCGAATGTGACCACGTATTCGAATGTGGGGCTCTCGGAATATACTACCTATTACTACCGCGTATGCGCTTATAATGCAGACGGTAATTCGGGGTATACAAACATCGCCTCCGCAGTGACTCCACTAAATCCACCGACTAATCTCACGGCTACGGCTGTTTCTTCGACACAAGTCAATCTGGCCTGGACTGACAACAGCAGTGCGGAAAGCAATTATGTCATCGAGCGGAGTGTAGGAACTGCCAGCACATGGTCAGTCCTTGCGACACTCCCGGCAAACACAACTACGTACAGCGATACAACGTGCCAGCCTGCCACAACATATTACTACCGAGTAAAAGCCAAAGGTTCGGATTCAGCCTATTGCGGACCAATTGCCGCGACCACGCCATCGGCAACCCCGGTTATCAACCCGCAGTGGGTCGGTAGAACGCCCGTGATTGGCGCGGCGTATAAAGCGGCCGTGCGCGACAATTACGCATACGTAGTCTCGTCGCTGGGACTTCAGATATTTGACATATCGAACAGGTCACAACCGCTAGCAAGAAGTTCGCTTGCCATCGCATCTCCTTACACAATCGCGGTTGGGGACGCAGGATACGCTTTCATTGGTTCTGGCGCCAACCTGAAAGTCGTAAACGTGGTTGACCCGCGGCACCCTCAAGAGGTTGCAACATTGCCAATGTCTGACTCCGTGTGTGGGCTATGCGTTTCAGGCAATACTGTGTACGCAGCCTGCTACACGGGCGGCCTCGTGATCGTGGATGCAAGTCAGCCAACCAAGCCTAGTATCCTGGGTTCTTTGGATACAGCAGGAGAAGCCTATGCTGTCTCAGTCACGGGGACATTGGCCGTTGTCGCCGATGGAAGTGCCGGTCTGAAGATTATAGATGTGAGTGTTCCCAGCGCACCTCGATTGTTAGGTTCGCTTGCCACTAGTGACATAGCACGAGACGTCGTAGCCGTGTCTGGCAAAGCATACGTCGCTGCAAGCAAGGCTGGACTGGTTATTGCGAACATAGCCAACCCATCGGCGCCTTACGTGCTCGGCACTGCCGCTCCACGTTCTTTTGGACAAGCAGTCAGCGTGCGGATTTCCGGAAACCAAGCCTTCGTCGGTTCGTGTGGGGCTAATGGTGTACAGGTATTCGATGTTTCGAATCCTCCCTCCTGCGTTGAATTGTCGTTTACCGCAGTTGGCGGCACCATGCGAGGGCTTGAGATGGCTTCAGGAATTCTTTGTCTAGCATGTCAAGAAGCAGGTCTTGTCATCGTGGACGTCCAGACGCCCAGCGCACCTCGCATATTGGCTCAAAACCCGCAGATCACCCGTGCGACTGCCTTCGCAGTAGAGGGACAGTACCTATACACTGTCGGGCAATCATACATGCGCACGGTGCCATCGCTTCTTCAAGTGTTCGATATTAGCGATCCATCCGCTCCGAACAATGTTGCTAGAATGGAACTTGCGTGCCCCAATGAAGTAGTTATGAATGGCGGGTACGCGTTTGTAGGCGATGCAACAACGTTGAAAATACTGGACATCGGTAACCCGGGTTCTCCTTCACTGGTAAGTACAATCACCATGCCAGACTATGTGATGGGTATTGCCACATCAGGCAATACATTGTATGCGGCATGCTACTCGGCAGGTCTGGTCGTCGTTGACATTACCAACCCGTCTGCCCCAAGACAAATTGCTTCCTTGGATACACCGGGAGAAGCAAGAGCAGTCTCGCTGACTGGGTCATTGGCAGTGCTTGCCGACGGAAGCGCAGGTGTTCAACTCATTGATATAAGCAATCCTTGTGCACCCCGAATTGTGGGTTCGCTCGCCACAACGGACCTTGCTACGGATGTCTATGCAACCGCCGACTATGCGTTCGTCGCGGCGACACGCGCCGGACTCCTTGCCGTTGACATCAGGAATCCAGCATCGCCGCTAATTATTGGAACCGGAAGCCCGAAGGCATTTGCCTGGACTTCAGGCGTGGTTGTAGCAGGCAGTTACGCCTTTGTCGCATGCACTGCCGACCTAGGTAGTTCTAATGGACTTCAGGTTTTCAATATTGAAAACCCAACGTCTCTCAAAGAGGTGTCATTCTTGGCATCCAATGGAACGCGCTGCTACTCAGTCGCAGTGTATGACGGTATGGCGTTCCTTAGCGATGATAAGTACCTTGTGGACATAGCAGACCTATAGCGCGGACCAACGTACAAGGCTCTTGTTGAGAGTCATAGCAAAAAGAGATGGGCGCCCCAGGCGGGGCGCCCATCTTAGTTCATCACCAGTTCAACGTTATGGACAACTGTACTTGGTGAAGAACTTCGGCTCCGCCTTGAACTTAGGCACCTCAGGCGGAAGCGGATTCTGATGCGCTATCGGGTCGTTGTTGGCTATATCTAGTTTCTCGGCGATCATTAGAGCGTCGTGAATCTCCATGTCATCTATGACACAGTCTTGGGTCAACGCTAGTCCGGCGTCAACCAATTCGCTCAATGTCATACCGTCAACCACGATCCCACCTGCACCCAGCGCTACCTCGTTGCAAATTCCCGCAATCAACTGGAATTCCAAGATCGCGGCAACATGCAAATTCGGAGTCGGCTGTGAACCAGGTGTGGCCTTGAGAAGTTGCCATGCCAACTTGCCTTCGCAACTTGGCCCATTTATATTAGGTATCTGCGTATCACCGATCACTGCGCACAAGTCAGGCCAGGTGAACGTCTGGTAGAGATTCACCAAGGTGTAACCAGCGCCGCCTGTCTCCTCGTACATCCTGTTGATGGCATACTGCAGTGCTCTTGCGTGTGTCATCCAGAAGCCAGGTGTCCTTGTAGCGCCTGGGACGTTGCACAGTTGGACGTGCATAATGCAACTACCCGTGCTCACGTCTTCACCGCCAGCAGCCGGAAGGCAAATGTCTTCCTCTGTGGCGAATCCACAGGCCTGGAACGTGTTGATCAACAGGTTTGTTCCCTCAGGACACAATACTGACTCGTCGAGCAGAACGGGACCGACGATGATGCACGCAGTCTCGCCGACATTCAATACACCGTCGGCAAGTTCCGGTGTAGCCATGAACATCGCATCAATGTCAAATGGCGGACCGCTGATACCTGCTGGCGGGCTGGTGTCCTCCAGTGTCCCATCCACAAAGTGGTCTGTGCAACCCTGAGTGAAGTCTACGTCCACTTCGCCGTTGTTTGTCACGCACAGTTTGAAGTAGACCGTCTCCACATCGTTGCTTCCGTCACCTCGCAGATCGAGCGTGCCTGTCACAAACGGACCCGTGTCCGTTGTTCCGGCACTCTTTTCGCAAGTGATCGAAGGCACTAAGATGTTGACAGTCGCTGTGCTGTCGGGCTCAACCGGATCGGTAGCGCTCCCTCCGCTTGTCTTGCCTACGCCCGATACCGACGCAGTGTTCACGATATCCGGGTTCACACCCACTACATTAAAGCCAGCAGGAGTGGGCACGGTGTATACCTGCTCCCAATACCCGCCGACTGGGAGGTCGCCTATAACTATGGTATCAGGTATGCCGGTATATCCCGGAGTTAGAACGTCGGTCACAACCACGTCCCGGAGGTCCTCATTACCGCAGTTTTCTACGCGAATCTTGAAGTACGCATCCGCCCCACGAAGCACCTGTGCCGTGCTTGCCCATGGTCCATCGGGGGAACAGGAAACCCACTTCTTAACCTCAACACACGGGCACGGAATTGGGACTACCTGCTGGGTGACGTCCTCATCAGCGACGTCTCCCAGACTACCTGACAGTGTTTCGATTGGCAATGCAGTATAAGTTGGGAAAGCGGCGCGGAGCCCGTGAATACGGAATTCTACATCCGAACCGATGGTTACGTCATGCAATGTGACGCCACCCGGGTTCACAGTGATGTTTGAAGTGACCGTAGATGGATTGCCGTCACTGCTCCGAATCTCTACGACCAGGTCTTTACCCGGCGCACCCACGTCTATACTGAGCACGTACTCTTCTGGATCCCTATCCGTGAAGGTGATCTGCAACCCAGGAGTTGTTGCGTCGAGAGGGTCACCATCGCCATCCGCGTCCCATGGCACCTCCGTGTCACAGATGTCCATTCCAACATACAGGTCGTCGTTTTCGCAGTCATAGAACAAAGCGACCCGAGACAAATTAAAACCTGACGGAGGTGGGTCGGGTGGTGGCACCACAAACGAATTCGGACCCAGTGGTTCGTCTTCACAGCCTGCCCCGCCTGGGATGTCGTCATTAAATGAATACACACCAGGCCCCACAAAGTCATTGTCAACATTGCCGGTCAAGGTTATCGCCCAACTCGGCATAGTTAACAAAAGACACGCCGCCAGAAGTAGGAGAAATCTTACTCGCATCGTGAAACCCCCTTTCATTGTTTTAAAATACGCGAAAGAATGTGGAACACTATTACCGAGAACCTATGCTTTGGGCGAGTTCACCTCCTTACATGGACGAGTCCCAGGCAAAAAGCCGAACTAACGTCTGTGTTCCTTGAGTAAAAATCTGGGGGGCCTCCTTGCCGACAGTAAGCAATAACAGAATTGGCGCGGTCGATCTCTGTTCTTTGCCGGGATCTTTCTGCGCCCTCCGCGGTCGGAAGGTGCCCATCCTTCCGACCGCACCAGTCATATCAAGTTAGCATACCGTCTCCAGATTCGGCTCCAAATATCACACCCGAGACTTCGATTTGCCTATACCCAAGGTGTGCGCTAGATTAAACACAAGAACGCAACTTTGAATTGTCCGCAACAGTCCTTTATGACTATCTTCTTTTAGGTTTCACCTTGCTACTAATTCATACTGCTGCTGAATAACCGAAACCGCTAAATTTGTCACCTGGCTATGGCAACTTGTAATTGCCTTGCGAACCTAGGTACTGCACCTTGCCAGCGCGTATAAGGATAAGGGTACACCAGGGACCTATTGTCGCATCTCAGTCAGCCAACTTGCGAATGTTGCTAATATCGCTTACAAGTATCCTCCTCAAGATGGGTGACGAAGGTGGAGTCGCCCTGAAGCAAGAACTGACCCCCGTGACCTCGACAAAGTCGCCCTGCTTGCATCCTACTGGTAAAGTTGCACTCACTCGAATGCCAATGTTTTCTACACCATCGGTCTGCGTGCCGTCTTTCAGCCCCGACCCGTCATCCAAGTAAAAATAACTACCGCCAATCTGGGTTACGTTCCCCCAGATGCGGACAAAGAGCCCGATGTTGTTCAGTCCTGTTCCGCCAGCAACCCCTGCCTGTCCGGTTCCTGTAACAGGATTATAAAACCCGCTACCTCCTAGAAAATAGTTACTGAGACCCAAAGGTCTTACGCCTTCTGTTGTTTCTCGGACGCTTATACTGCTTGCGTCAACATACCGCTCCCCATCAGTATTAGTCTTCAGCAGTCCTGTTACGTCTACTCTTACACCGTGCTGCAAGCCATGTCCTTCCTTTTGCACACGGATCCCCGATGTGCGGTCGTCTGACTCAATATAGAAGTAATCGGACGCCGCAGGATCCACGAATGCAGCCGTAACCACAGCCTTGTGTGTCTCAACGCGCGAATTGTTTGCCATGCGCTTGATTGCGCTCAGGCGCAAAGATTCTGGTACATACATCCGGAACACAAACGCGTCATGCGCACCTCCACCATATGAGGTCATGTAGGCAAATGGAGTTGCCGGAAAATCCGTAGACGCTGTATATCCTGCAACGTAGACAGAGCCTGAAGCGCCCAACTTGACACTATAGGCAACATCCGATCCTGAATTTCCAATAAACGTTGAATAATGCAGCGCACTGCCGGCTGCATTTAGTTTCGTCAGGAACACGTCCATACCAGTGCCCTTGGTCAAATCGAAAGCGTCTGGAGTCACCGGAAAGTTCGACGATAAAGTTCCGCCCACCACGTATGCGCACCCCTCCGAATCAACTGCGACGCCGTATGCCCATTCGGAATAATTACCACCCAAGAATGTCGAGTAAACAAGAGCAGACCCATTAGCATTTAGTTTGGTCACAAAGACATCAAAATCGCCATTTACAGTCGTGTCAAATGCACCCGCGGTCGTAGGATAATAAGGAGACGTAAAGCCCAAGGTCGAGCCCACGACATAGGCATTGCCAGAGGCATCCACGTCCAGAGCATAGGCGGAGTCAGAGCCTGTTCCACCAATGTAAGTCGAGTAGACCAATCCGCTTCCAGAAGCGTTCAGTTTGGTCACAAACACATCGGTGCCGCCGTTAAAGATTGCGTCATAACCCATGAAGGTTGGGAAGTTGCTTGCTGACGTTGCACCGGTAACATAAGCACATCCAGACGAATCGACAGCAATACCCCTTGGCTCCTCAAACCCGTTGCTACCTCCGAGGAAGGTTGAATATTGAAGGGTCACACCATCCGGACTCAACTTGGTCACGAAAGCATCGGCGTACCCATTGCCGTCATCATTGTATGTCATATCGTACGCGCCTGCAGTCACAGGAAAGTCCGACGAACCCGTTTGCCCCACTACATAGGCACATCCGAAAGAATCAACATAGACTGAGCATGCTCTATCCGGCGAGTCGTCGCTCCCACCCAGGAAGGTCGAATAAACGATCGAGGAACCGTTCGCGGCTAGTTTCAATACAAAGCCGTCGGTATAGCCGTTGTATGTGGGATCATATCCCACTGGAGCCGGGAAGTCCGCTGAGGAAGTATAGCCGCACACGTAAGCAGAACCAGAAGAATCAACTGCAATGCCTAGTGCGCCGTCGTCAGCGCTCCCTCCAATAAAGGTTGCATAAATGAGCGACCTGCCATCGGGGGCCATCTTGGCAACGAAGGCATCAATGTTGCTTACCACCGTGTCCAAACCTCCCGGTGTAGGGAAATCTGCAGACTTTGTGTACCCTGCGACATACACCGAGCCGTCCGACCCCACAGCAACAGCATTTGCAACGTCGTCGTCCGAGCCACCCAGGAAACTACTCCACAAAAGGTCGGTCTGGGGGTCAATGATTAGTGGCAGAGAATGGTCATGGCGCCCGACCCGAAAGCCAACCTCGTTTCCACGCACAACGAAGCCACCGGTGACTAGAACCTTTCGGCCATCTCTCCATTGGTAGATGACAGGCTTCTTTTCCCTCATCTCAGTACTTCCCACATTGACTATGAGGTCACCGGCAGGTGAAACTTTAATACTCCTAGCGCCTTCATACTTCATCCTAACCGAAGAGGCGTCCCCTCCCGGACTTATGCGCACATCGTACTTCAAGGCTCCGCCATCGCCGTAATAGATGACATCTACACCTGGCCAAAGGTGCTTATATACAAGCCTGGCATAGCACGGAACATTTGTGCGCCAACGCGACTTGTCACCCACAAAATAATTGAAAACACCGGTGGTACGTCCTACGGCTCTTACAGAGTCGACAGCGCCTGAATTGGAAAAACTAATTCGGAGAATAGGTTTTAAATGGTCTGCCATTACGACTATTGTCACGCCCTTCTTAGCAAAGAAGGCAATCGCATTGTCGCCCTTGAAAAAGTACCTTACCTCAGGATTGAGTTGTCCTCTGTTCTCCACGAACATCATGGGCATCCGGGCAGACAGTGTAGGGGCACATAAACATGGCGCGGGCACCCCGCCATAGCAAAACTCCCATGAATGCAACAGCAAAGCAAGCACTGCAACCGAAAGACTGATGTACCGGTTCAGAGGAACCCCTCCTGTCCTATTGCTTCCAGGAACTCTGGCTGCTCGTCGGGGAAACGGCTGGTCGAATAAATGCCCACTAAATAGCCAACCAGCCTCTATTGGAATAAGTTTAACAGAGGCAATGAAAAAAATCAATGGATTCCTAAAAAACAGGTATAATTGCGAGGGTCTCAATCCTGAACCTTTGGCAGGTCAAAAGGCTAGATTATTCGAATTAGAAACAAGAATAGGGTGTGAGGAAATGCGCGCTCTCAGCTTCATGACACTAATTGCACTCATAATTTCTTGGCGGCACAGCATATCAGCAGGAGGGACCACTCTGTTGCATGACCCAAAGCAGTACCTTGAACGTACCAGTTTTCAAATTGCGACCTCATACGACGACCAGGTGGACCTGAAGTCCGATGTGGCGATCGTATACGGTTTCCATGGTGACCTAGATGCACGAATCGGACAATGGAGAGAAAATGGTTACACTGTACATTTCATGACTGGAGTAGCATGGGGTGGGTACCAGGACTATTTCCACGGGCAGTGGGATGGGAAAAGCCATGAAGACGAAGCCCAAATGGACAAGGAGGGCAACCTCATCCTACACGGTCCGGATGTTCCATATGTGGCCCCCAGTGAAACATTTGGGCACTACCTTTGCGTCGGCGTCAAGCGCGCAATTGATGCGGGGGCTCAAGCGATATATCTGGAGGAACCCGAGTTTTGGGTCCGAGGTGGCTATTCGGATAGTTTCAAGCGCGAGTGGCAAGCCTATTATAACGATGCGTGGGTTCCTCCCCACTCTTCAGCCGATGCACAGTACCGCGCATCAAAACTCAAATACTTCTTGTACCGCCGAACGCTTCAACAAGTGTTTGATTTCGTCCGAGAGTATAGCAAACACCTCGGAAAGCGAATCAGATGCTACGTGCCCACTCATAGCATGCTAAATTACGCCCACTGGGGAATTGTCAGTCCCGAACAGAGCCTTGTAATGCTCAACGGATGTGATGGCTATATCGCGCAAGTATGGACGGGGACGGCTCGCTCAGCAAACATGTACAAGGGGGTGATCAAAGAAAGAACTTTCGAGTATGCTTTCTTCGAATATGGTATCTGTAGCAACCTTGTCCGATCAACTGGGCGACGGATGTACTTCCTAAACGACCCAGTAGAAGACAATCCCGAACACAGTTGGGCAGATTACAAACGAAATTGGGAGTGCACCCTGGTCGCTTCGCTCATGTGGCCGGACGTATGGCGCTACGAGGTTGCACCCTGGCCAGACCGTGTATTCTTAGGCAAGTACCCCATAAAGGACATTACTGAGCGCACCCCTGGCGAGCCTGTTGAGCGCGAAGGAATTCCCGCTGATTATGCAACCGAATTGCTCACAGTCTTTAATTGTTTGAATGACATGAAACAATCGGAAGTGTCTTGGGATTGCGGCACGCAGGGCATCGGAGTGCTGGTAGCGGACACAATGATGTTTCAGCGGGGTGAACCAAACCCAAGTGATCCCCATATGGGTTCATTCTTTGGTCTCGCCATGCCACTGCTGAAGTCTGGAGTCCCTGTCCATCCTGTTCAATACGAAAATGTTGGTTTACCCGGTTATCTCCAGCCCTACAAGGTTCTTTTTCTGACGTACGAAGGCATGAAGCCACCAACTCCAGACCTCCACGTGCACCTATCAAATTGGGTAAATAACGGGGGCGTCTTGGTATTTGTGGATGACGATTCAGATCCTTATAATTCCGTCCACGAGTGGTGGAACACGAGTCCCATGCATTATCCCGTCCCTCGCATGCATCTCTTCGAACAACTTGGTCTTCGTGGTCCCGTGAAGGAAGGTACGCACAGGATCGGCAAAGGCGCGCTCATATACAAAATAATCAGTCCGTCCTCGCTGACCAAGAATGCCGAAGGTGCGCACGTTGTTCGGGAATTGGCAAAACAAGCCTGCGCTTATGCAAAGACCAGATGGCATGAGACAAACTACATACTACTTAGAAGAGGACCATATATCGTATGTGCAGGGCTTGACGAAACCGAAAACTCTACGGCAAAAGAACTCACAGGACGCTTTGTTAATCTTTTTGACCCTGAATTGACTGTACTGCACAAGGTCGAAATCAATGAGGGCGACAGATTGCTCCTCTTAGACCTTGAAAGGCTTCGCTCCACCAAACCTAGAGTCATTGCCTCCGCATCCAAGATTCTCGGGACCAAGGCTACAAGTAACTCCTTGCGCTTTCACTCAGAAGGTCCCACAGGCACAATTGCTTCGACCCGCATCGCCATTCCTCGCCAACCTAAGTCTGTACGAGTTGGAAACTACGGAGATACCGAAGTCAAAACGAAATGGGATGAGCAAAGCAAGACCCTGCTTCTTAAGTACCCCAATTCTGCAGACGGAGTGTGGGTCGAAGTACTCTTCTAGGATGTCTGCACTCCTGGCTCGAATAGAACCGCCTGCGAGTTACGACGAATCACACGCAGGAGCGCCGGATACCCGTGCCGAACATACTAGTACGGAAGGAGCAGTGGTGTCATGATGGACGAAGTTGCTATTCGGCCATTTGAGTCGGACGATCTAGATGGAGTCGTCGCACTCCTAAACAAAGAATTGACCGTTGACCCGACGACGAGCGAAATCTTCCAGAGGAAAGTTCTCCTCGACGCCAACTTCGATCCCTTAGGAGCACCTGTTGCGAAAGTTGGCGACCATATTGTGGGTTTCGCACTGGGCATGCATCGCAAGTACTTGATGGAGGACCAAAAACCGGATTTCGATAGGGGATACATTTCGTTGATTGCAGTAGAGCGCGAGTTTCAACGAAAAGGAATCGGCACACGTCTTTGGACACACCTGCAAGATTTTTTCCGGAGAAAAGGTGCAAACGTCGCCATATGCGGAACGTTCGCGCCAAATTACTTCCTCCCGGGTGTTGATTTGGTTGCTTATGCAGGAGCAGTTGAGTTTTTCAAGAAGATGGGATTCACGGTTCCGGTCACAGTTATCAGTATGAACTCCAACCTCCTCGAACTCAAAACACCGGAGTGGATAATTGAAAAAGAAGCGCAACTAACCGAAGAAGGCATACAGTTTGACAGTTTCAAGCCGAGGTACATCCTACCACTCCTGGATCACTTACGGAGATGCTTTCCTGGCGATTGGCAGCGTTACCTCAGAGACTCAATGGTACGAAAGACAACGGGAGACTTCGACAGGGGCGAGATTTATGTAGCAATGGAAGGCGAAAAATGCATCGGCTTTTGTCAACATGAGCACGAGCGATTCGGACCATTTGGGGTTGATGAAGCATACAGGGGCCGAGGTATCGGCGCAGTGCTTCTCCTTAAGTGCCTGCGAGGCATGAGAGCAATGGGGATGAACAATGCCTGGTTCATGTCCACCACGGATGATGCGGCCAGGGTCTATGCATACGGCGGCTTCAAAGAAACCCGAAGGCATGCCGTGATGAGGAAGGAATTGGATTGATTATGAGCGACAAGGTTGATATTCTAGCAATAGGGGCTCATGCAGGTGATGCAGAGATTTCTTGTGGTATGGCGCTGTGCCGCCATGTAAATCAGGGGAAGAAAGTAGCAATGCTACACATGACTCTTGGCGAAAAGGGGCACAAGAAAATGCCGCCCGAAAGGTACGCCGAGTTGAAAAGAACAGAAGCAGAATATGCCGCCAAGACGATTGGGGCAAAGGTGTATTTTCTTCCATACCTTGATGGTGAATTACCAATAAATGATGATGTAAAATTCGCAATTGCCGATGTCATTCGGGACTGCAAACCAAGCGTAATACTGACACACTGGGTGAAAAGCATTCACAAGGACCATGTTGCCACTGCGCTCAACGTTCCCGATGCGCAATTCTACGCAGGTGTCGAGGCATTTAAGCGGAAGGCCCCGGCTCACTGGTGTGGGACACTTTACTACGCTGAAAATTGGGAGGATCGAGAAGAATTCGTGCCTGATCTATATTTAAAGGTTGGCGCCGAAGACATCCGTCTGTGGGAAGAAATGGTTTCGAAATACGCCTTGTTCCGTGGTGAAGTAACCAAGTTCCCCTATGTGGACTACTACAAAGCGCTTGCACGAGTTCGTGGACCTGAGGCTGGCTTTGAGTACGCCACAGCGTTCAAACTACCGCCAGGAGCGCGTCAGAAGAGAATAGAGTCTTTCTTCTAAGTACTGCCGTCGTTCCAGAGGCTTATTCAATGGTAAGTCCGATCCAGAAACATACAATCATTTTCAGAGTTTGTAGCCGCATTCTGGCAGGTATCCTTGTCCTCGTCCTAACCATTGTTGCAGGATGCAGTCACAAGCAGGATAAGAAGAATGATGTGATTACATTGCGAATGGTGGTATGGGGCACAGCAGCGGACGAAAAAACGTGGAACGAGAAGTTGAAGTTATTTTACAAAGACCACCCGCATATTAGAGTCCGTCTCGAATTCACTCCATGGGAGCGGACATTCGACAAACTATTGATCTCGACTGCTGGCGGCAAGGCGCCAGACGCATCAATCATTAGTTCGATTTGGTTCGTCCCGTGCGCTGCGAAAGGCTTATTGGAAGACCTTGGTCCATACGTCGAGCGTGACAAGAACTTTGACATCGAGGACTTCTACCCTGCGGCGATTAATGGTTGGGGGCAGTATGGCGGTAAATTGTACGCAATTCCTGCCGGCATTGATATATACGCGATGTACTACAACAAGACGATGTTCGACAAATATGGTGTACCTTATCCAGACGAAACTTGGGACTGGAATAAGTACCTCTGGGCTGCCAAGAAGTTGACAAAAGACCTAGACGGAGATGGTCGGACTGACCAGTGGGGTACAACACAGAATATGTGGCAAACGTACGTCTGGCAGAATGGGGGAGACATCGTGGACAAAACCGGCAAGAAATGTCTGCTTGACCGCCCGGAGGCTATTGAAGCTCTCCAATTCATGGGCGACCTTAGAGACAAGTATCACGTCGCTCCCACCGCTGCAGAACTTGCTGACATTGGTACAAAGAACCTGTTCACTAATGGTAAAGTAGGGATGTACTTCAGCGGAAGTTGGGCTGTTCCCCTTTACTTCGAAAAGGAAATCAAAAACTTTGAGTACGATGTCGCTCCGGTTCCTAAAGGTAAGTATCGTGCAACCTTCTTCGGTGGCGCATCCTATGCGATCCTCAAAGGCTCAAAGCATAAGAAGGAAGCCTGGGAATTGGTCAAATTCATGGTGCGGAGAGAAGCACTCCGAGAACGAGCAATTAAGGAACAAGTCGTCCCGAGTCGCATATCGGTAGCGGAGTCCAACGCATTTCTTCACTTGAGCGGACCGCCGAAGCACCGTAAGGTGTTTCTCGATGCGATCGCATACGGGAGAACTCTGCCAGCATTACCGGCTAGTCGCGAGATGAGTTATATCATTGACAATGAATTACACCCGGTGCTCTCAGGCAAGAAGAAAGCAGCCGATGTGTGCCCTGACCTGGCTAAGAAGATTAATGATTTCCTAAAATTCGAGCCGGCAGTCAACACAGCCACCTATAAGATACCTCGCAGACGGCACTCGGATGGATGATGAAGTATGGAAGCGCGGTATATGAAATTCGTCCTTATTTTGGTAGTCGTTGCAGGTGCCATCTCTGGCTGTACCAAGAGGCAGGAAAAGCCCGGGATGGTCACGCTCCGTATGACAATGTGGGGCAAGCAGGAAGAATTGGATTATTACTATAAGTCACTGGAAAGTTTTTACAGAGAACACCCGAATATCCGCGTAGAGATTGAACTTATCCCTTGGAGCCGCATGTTTGACAAACTCCTCATATCCACGGCAGGCGGACGCCCACCTGACGTCAGCCGGATAGATTCGACCTACTTCACCCCATGCGCGGCTAAGGGACTACTAGAATGCCTCGATCCGTACATCAAGAATGATCCGAGTTTTGACCTCGATGACTTCTATCGCCCTGCGGTTGAAGGCTGGGGAATGTACGCCGGAAAGATATATGGTTTACCCGGAGACGTAGACATATACGCCATGTATTACAATAAAGACATGTTTGACAAGTATGGTGTGCCTTACCCAGACGAAACTTGGGACTGGGATAAGTATGTTTGGGCGGCGAAAAAGTTGACCAAGGATCTGAATGGCGACGGGCTGATTGACCAATGGGGCTGTATCCCCGATCCCTGGTGGCAGGACTACGTCTGGCAAAACGGCGGCGAGATAGTCAGTCCGGATGGGGAAAAATGCATGCTGGACCGACCAGAAGCATACGGGGCCATTCAGTTTGCATCTGACCTCAGGTGCAAGTATAGGGTCGCACCCAGACCTACAGACATGGCAGACATCGGTCCGCAGAAAATGTTTACCAACGGCATGGTCGGAATGTTTATCACAGGAAGTTGGGCTGCGGCACTTGTTTTCAACAAAGAGATCAAGAAATTCGATTACGACGTCGCGCCAATACCAAAGGGCAGACGGCGAGCCGCTTTCATGGGTGGTGCTGCATTCGGGATACTGAGCCGGTCAAAGCACAAAAAGGAAGCATGGGAATTGGTCAAGTTCATGACCGGTCCAGAAATCCAGGCGCATTTCGCGCGAACTCAGCACATTATTCCAAGCCGGCGCTCGGTAGCAGAGTCTGGCGCCTACCTCTACCTGAAAGACAAGCCTCGCAATAAGAAGGCTTTTATTGATGCTATCAACTATGGCTTTGTGCTACCAAATGTTGAATGCTCAAGAGAAATGAATGACATCATAGGCAATGAAATCGTATTGGCTATACTTGGCAAAAAGACAGCACGCGAAGCATGTCTCAAGGTAACACCCATTGTAAATGATTTACTCACCTACGGCACCAGGCGCCGCCCTGCGAAGGTAAGCACGCGTCCCCTGAAGAATAGTGACACAGAACGGGTATTTCATGTATCATAATTCAGAAAACGTTCATAATTCGTTCAACGGCAAGAAACGATGTCGAAGACCAACAAAGTCAAACTGATGATAAGCAAAGGCGTTATCCCGACACTACTACTCGTGGCTGTTATTATCCTGGGCATAGTCTGCGCTGGGTGTTCCAAGAATAAGCAAGAGACAGGCATCGTAGAACTTCGGCTTACAATGTGGGGTACTCAAGAAGATGCTGATTTCTACAACATGGCACTGAAAGAGTTTTACCAAAAGCATCCAAATATTCGAGTGAAACTCGAAATCATCCCCTGGATAAGAGTGTTCGACAAATTGCTCATTTCGACAGCCGGAGGTCGTTGCCCGGATGTTAGCCGAATCAGTTCAAACTGGTTCGTGCCCTGCGCTGCAAAAGGGTTGCTTGAACCACTCGATGAGTATATCGCGAATGACCCGGAGTTCGACATTAATGACTTCTACAAGCCCGCAGTTGAAGGTTGGGGAACCTATAAGGGCAAAATCTATGCACTCCCAGGAGACATAGATGTATATGCGATGTACTACAATAAAGACATGTTCGACAAATACGGGGTTCCCTACCCCGATGAGTCCTGGAATTGGGACACATACCTTAGAATGGCGAAGAAGTTGACCAAAGACCTTAACGGTGACGGTAGACTTGACCAGTGGGGTTGTAATCCGGACTCAACGTGGCAGGCATACGTCTGGCAAAATGGCGGCGACATTCTGAATGCCGATCAAACCAGGTGCATTTTGGACCGTCCTGAAGCATATGAAGCAATCCAGTGGATGGCAGATTTGCGCCTGAAGCACCATGTCGCACCGCTGCCTTCGGATACAGCCGACATCGGTGCCCAGAAACTTTTCACAAACGGAAGAATTGGCATGTTCGTGAGCGGGAGTTGGGCGGCTCCCATGGTCTTCCACAAGGAAATCAAGACTTTTGATTGGGATGTTGCACCTATACCCAAGGGTAAAGTGCGCGCTGTTTTCATTGGAGGAGGAGCATTTGGAATACTCAGCCGGTCAAAGCACAAAAAAGAAGCATGGGAATTGGTCAAGTTTATGGTTTCACCCACAATGCAAAGACATTACGCACAAACAAAGCACATTATCCCTAGCCGGAAGTCGGTTGCAGAGTCAGGCGCGTATCTATACTTAAAAGATAAGCCCAAAAACAAAAAAGTCTTCATCGAAGCGATCAGTTACGGGCACCCTTTGCCGAGAGTACCATGCTCACGAGAGATGAATGATTTGATCGCAAATGAGATTACCTGGGCGATTCTTGGCAAAAAGACCGCAAAGGAAGCTTGCGAGACAGTGACACCTCGAATCAACGATTTGCTCATGTATGAGCGTCGGAGATAGGAGAGTTTGCAGACAGCAAAAAGGCTTTGTGTGTCATGCCAGTTGAACTTTGTGTAGAATTGAGTGTTATTTCAGTAAACTAGGCAGGCGCGTTTTGAGGAGTAAAAGATGAAGAAACAAACGATGACAGAAGCGAGCACGTGGGACAAAGTTAAATGGTTTCTATGGTGGGCTTTATACATCTTCGACTTTTGTATTGCCCCACCGCTACTTTGGCAGGAAGTCAGAAGACATGAGACACTAGCAGGCGAACTTATCTTTAAACTCCTCATGTTGTGGGGAATTCTCACTCTGCTTCTGATCGGGCGATTGGTCTTCATTGTAGCAACCCGGAAGATGACCCTGATGTCTCGGAAGGAAGCAGCAGAGGGATACCTTTGCATACTCCCGTGGCTAATTGGTTTCACGGCATTTACACTCGGACCTATGCTCTTCTCAATCTATATCAGCATGTGTGACTGGGATATCATTAACCCTCCCATTTTCGTCGGACTAGACAATTTCAGGCAGGCACTATTCCACGACTTCCGGTTTATCAAATCACTTAAAGTAACCGTCACTTATGCCGCTTTCGCTTTGCCGCTCGGTCTAATTGGGTCATTATTAGTCGCCATACTTCTGAACCAAAACGTCAAAGGCATGACCTGGTTCCGCACGATATTCTACATTCCAGCAGTACTGCCTGGCATAGCCACCGCGATGTTGTGGCGCTGGATTTTCAACCCACAATACGGGATACTAAACGGATTCCTCATCAAACTGCACCTCATCCAGGTAGGACCAGGGAAGGAACCACCTGGATGGATCGCCGACCCGGCACTCGCCCTTCCTTCCTTTGTCATCATGAGCCTGTGGGGCATCGGCGGAGGCATGATCATATACCTGGCCGGTCTGCAGAGTATACCAACGCAATTATATGAAGCCGCAGAGATTGACGGAGCAAACTGGTGGCAAAAGTTTCGCAAGATCACCATACCAATGATCTCGCCCACAATTTTCTTTAATCTTGTGATGGGCGTTATTGGTAGTTTCCAAGTATTTACGTCGTCATTTGTAATGACACAAGGCGGACCTGCATACGCCACTCTATTCTACTTACTCTACCTGTATCAGAAAGCATTCCAGTACTTCCAAATGGGTTATGCAGCCGCCATGGCGTGGATACTATTCGTCCTGATCTTGTTCTGTACTCTAATCGTATTCAAGTCATCAGCCCGATGGGTTTACTACGAAGCTGACGTCAGAGGGCGACGATAGATAGGAGTTGTTATCATGAGCGTACAAACCAATCTCGAAAGCCTGAAGCCAAAGCAAAGAAGCGAGCGCATAAGAGCAAAAAGCACTCAGCGGCTAATCGCCAACATCATATCATACACGTTGCTCTTTATTGGCTCTTTCATCATCCTGATACCCTTCTATTGGCTAGTGTCTAGTTCTCTCAAAGATAGCAGCCACGTATTTGACATACCCCCGCAGTGGATACCAAACCCGATCAGGTGGTCAAACTATCCCGAGGCACTGAAATTTATGAACTTCCTCGGTTGTTTAAAGAACACTTGCATAATCACTTTCACTGCAATGGCGGGGCAACTTATGTCGGCTTCCTTGGTAGCCTACGGTTTTGCACGAATGCGCTTCCCGGGCAGAGACACACTATTCATCGTTCTTCTGTCAACGATCATGCTTCCACCTCAAGTAACGCTCATTCCTATTTTCAAGATATTCACCAGTCTTGGCTGGTATGACACATTCTACCCTCTAGTCGTGCCCGCTTACTTTGGCGGCGGAGTATTTGCCATATTCCTCCTGCGTCAGTATTACATGACCATTCCGATTGAGATGGACGAAGCGGCAAAAATTGACGGAGCGGGTACCTTGGGGGTTTTTACCAGGGTGTTGCTGCCCCAGGCCAAGCCGGCTCTGGCCACAGTTGCAATCTTCTCCTTCATGGCGCACTGGAATGACTTCTTGGGTCCGTTGATCTACTTAGGAGACCCAGCAAAGAGAACGCTTGCACTCGCACTTTGGGCATTCCAGGGTGAGCACGCCACTGACTGGCACCTGCTCATGGCAGCAGCCACAGTGGTTATGCTTCCGCTACTTGTGTTGTTCTTCGCAGCACAAAAGCATTTTATTCAAGGAGTAGTAATCTCAGGTGTCAAGGGCTAGACCGACTCGTTTACATTTGCCCTGAGTCCAAATAATGCGTCATTCGAACATTTATCTTCTAGTTACCGCCTGTCTGTTTACTCTTTGCGTCCTTGTGCATGGCTCATTTGGACTTCAAAAAAAGAGCCGAAATCTTGTCATCGGTTATTTCTGGCACCGTGGTCGTCAATACACAGAACATTACACATCAGTCAGGCAGAATTACAAATACATAACCCACCTTTGCCCCACACGAATTGCTATTAAAGATACCGACGGCAACGTCGTTTCTGGCAAGGATAAATGGCTGCTCGCATTTGGTAAGCAACACGGTATAGCGATTCTCCCACTCGTAGCAAATAGTGATTTCAGCAGAGAGATTGCCCATGAAGTACTAAACGACGAGTCAAAGCGGACAAAAGTGATTAACCAATTACTTGAAATCATTACCGAATGGAAATGTCCGGGCATCAATATTGACATCGAAAACGTTGATCCTAGCGACCGCGAGGCGTTCAATACATTCATGAAGGAACTGTGTGATCAATTTCACAAAAAAGGGCTTGCAGTGACCGTCGACGTACCAGCAAAAACGAAAGACGTACCAACCGGGTACTGGTCTGGTGCGTACGACTACAAATTTTTGGGAAAATGCTGTGACCTCGTCATGCTCATGTGCTATGATGAACATTGGAGCACTGGAAAGCCTGGACCAATCGCATCAAGGTCTTGGGTCCGGCGATGCCTCGAATATGCGACAAGTACGATTCCCGCCCACAAGGTTATACTGGGATGCGCATGGTACGGATACGATTGGCCTGAAGGCGGGCGGGCAAAGGCATACACATCAAAAGGTATAAAGGATCTAATTGAAGAAAGAAAGCCCATCCTCCAGTGGGATAATGAAGCAAAATCTCATTGGTTTGAGTACACAGACAATGACGGCATAAAACATACCGTATGGTTTGAGGACCCCCAAAGCATGGCGCACAAACTGCATCTTGCGCGTGAGTTTGGAATAGCGGGCATCTCGATTTGGCGTCTCGGTAACGAAGACCCCAGATATTGGGACCTCCTCGCCAGGTATCGCGCTGGACACAAGATATTCAAATAGGCTGAAAGTTTGAGAGCATTCATCCATGAAAGAAGCAACAATTCAGGAATTAAAGAGGATAGTCGGCAAAGAACATGTTTTGACTGCGCCAGAAGACCTGATATGCTATGGTTACGATGCACAACACGTGGAACACAGACCTGATGCTATCGTGCGACCAATCTCGGTTGAGGAAGTATGCGAGATAGTTCGCCTTGCCAATGACTCACAGTTCCCCATCACCCCGCGCGGTGCCGGAACAGGACTGAGCGGAGGCTCGGTAGCCATCATGGGCGGTCTTGTATTAGACCTGGGTCGAATGAACCAGATCCTTCAGATTGACCGCGAAAACCTCCTTGCAGTAGTCGAACCAGGCGTCCTCACCGCAGAACTTGCTTCCGCCGTAGAATCAGTGGGACTTCTTTACCCGCCCGACCCGGGAAGCATGAAAGTCTCAACACTTGGTGGGAATGTGGCAGAGAACGCAGGCGGACTGCGCGCCATCAAGTATGGTGTAACCTCTGACTATATCATGGCGATCGAAGGGGTCACACCGACAGGAGAGTTCTTTAAGACAGGTGCAGTGACTATTAAGTCTGTTGCAGGATACGACCTAGTGCATCTGCTGTGTGGCTCAGAAGGCACGTTGGGCGTGTTCACAAAACTTGTGTTCAAACTTGTTCCACAGCCACGCGACAGGAAAGCCATGGTTGGACTCTTCCCCACACTTGAGCAGGCGGCAGAAACTGTGTCTGCCATAATCGAGGAAGGGATCATGCCGGCGACACTCGAGATCTTAGACAATGTGACCATTCGGACCATCGAGGAGTTCAAGAAGATTGGGCTACCAGTAGACGCCGGTGCAATGCTATTGCTTGAAGTTGATGGTGCAACCGCTCAGGTCGCCGAGGATGCGGAAAGGGCATCAACAATTATGAAGTCGCATGGTGCATCTGACGTCCAGATTGCACATACTGCCGAAGAACGTGACAAGGTCTGGGAGGCACGGCGAACTGCCCTTGCCGCCCTGGCACGCGTTCGCCCTACTGCTGTCTTGGAAGACGCCACAGTCCCAAGGAGCCGCCTTGCCGAAATGGTTCGCGAAATCAATCGAATCGCAGAAAAATACTCGCTTATGATTGGCACTTTCGGTCATGCGGGTGATGGCAACCTCCACCCCACAATACTCACCGATCAGCGTGACCAGGAGGAAATGGCAAAGGTCGAGAAGGCTGTCGAAGAAATCTTCGACGCAGCCTTAAGGTTTGGCGGAACAGTATCTGGAGAACACGGGATTGGTTTCTCAAAGGCAAAATACTTGAGGCTCGAGGTTGGTAAAGGCGCAATGGGCATGATGCAAGCAATCAAGACAGCACTTGATCCTGCAAACATCCTGAATCCGGGCAAGATATTTGAGTAGACAAACGATGTGCACGGCGATAAAAGAAACTCATGCTTGAAGTACTAGATGAACTGACTCTTAATTGTATAAAATGCGGCTATTGCAAAGCACCATGCCCTGTTTACAGAGAGATTAATGAGGAACCAGCAAGTCCGCGCGGTCGAGTGCGGCTGGTCCGCGGTGTTTCAACAGGCGAGCAGAGCCTTTCTTCGAAATACCGCAGTCTGATTGATCTATGCATAAGTTGTCGTGCGTGCACAGTCGAATGTCCAAGCGGCGTTCGCCCCAACCAAGCCATACTAGTAGCCAGACACCACATTGGGATTGAGCGTGGGCTACCCCTCGCTAAAAGGATTATTTTCCGCAGGCTTATGACTGCACGGCGCATGTTTCCCAACACGGCAAAATTGCTTGGGGTGCTTCAAAGGCTGGTACTCATACGGAGCCCGTACAGCCCGGCTAGGGTTGTCCTACCAATCGTAGGACTTCCTATCAATAAGGCTATTCCAAACTTCCAGATAAGAACGCTCCGTGACCGCTTGCCTAAACTAATCCCGGCTACCGACCGGAAGTACCGCGTTGCCTATTTCGTTGGTTGTGGGGCGGACTTGCTTTATCCAGAGATTGGCGAGGCTGTCGTCGGTTTGCTCAATCATTTTGGCGTTGAGGTTGTCATTCCCGACCAGATGTGCTGCGGGACGCCCGTGTTTACTTCCGGTGACTTTGATGCAGCATCGAGATTGGCGCGATTCAATATCGAGCAACTATCAACTCTCGACGTAGATGCAATCATCACTGCATGCGGATCGTGCGGTACAAGCATCAAGCATGAATGGCGCGACTTGCTTCACCTTGATGTACCAGATTCGCTAACCACTAAGGTCTACGACATCGCGCAATTCTTAACTCAATGCCTTGGAGTAAATATCGCTGGCGACTTGGGCGCAGTGACAACCTATCATGACTCTTGCCATCTTCTTCGAGGAATGAATGTGGGTTCGGAACCCCGTCTGCTCCTTCGGAGCATCAGTGAGTACGTTGAAATGCCAAGCGCAGAGACATGCTGTGGGGCAGGCGGCGCGTATAGCATTTATCATCCAGATATATCGAGGAAGATTGGTATGCGTAAAGCGGAATCTATACTCACTTCGGGTGCTGATCTGATTGCAACTGGATGCCCCGTGTGCGTTCTGCAAATTCGCGAAATGCTCAGCCTTGCAAGGCAGCCCCGTGAGGTTCAGCATACCGCAGTCGTCCTTTGGAAAGCCATTTCGCAAAAAACGTCTCACCTTGCAAACAGGTAGGGGCTCACCCAATAGCCGAAGAAAACAAGTCGCCTAGGAATCGTGAAAGAAAGCCCATCCGGTCGGACGGGCTTTCAAGCGCAATGTGGGGCGAGAAATGGGATTCGAACCCACGACCTCCAGGGCCACAACCTGGCGCTCTAACCAGCTGAGCTATTCCCGCCACGACTGGCACCCCCGACAGGAATCGAACCTGTGACCCACTGCTTAGAAGGCAGTTGCTCTATCCGCTGAGCTACGGGGGCATATTGGAGCGGGAGACGGGGATCGAACCCGCGACATCCAGCTTGGAAGGCTAGCGCTCTGCCAACTGAGCTACTCCCGCCCACTCATGCTCGTGCACAACGTATTATACCACAACACATACCTATGTCAATACAAACACATGACCGAGTAAGCACATGCAATCGCCCGTAAGAGCGCGCCGAACGCAAAATCGAGGAGCCTACCCAATAAGCGATCGTAATGCAACAAGAGCCTATCTTCGTAAAAAGGAAACTTGATTTGCCACAATCGGCATTGGACGAACAGGACGAGGAGGTTCTGCTTTGCACAACACGAAGACCGAGTTATACGCACTGATTCCATATTGGAATCAAAAGAGGTACGCAAGCCGCCATAGGAAGCAATCCGGAGGATGTACCTCACGCTGCATTCCTTAAATGCCTATTCCTCAACCAGGGTCAAGTCATCGAACCAAACTTGCCCGCGATTTTTCTCACCAATAAGATTTACTCTCACAAAAGCGGCATTCTGTGGAGCAGTCGCCGTAATGCTTATCTTGGTCCAATCGTTGGTACCAACCAGCGTTTCAGATCGGTCCTCTCTCAAATAATGCCACATGTCGCCTGTATACCAAAAGAGACCAAGTTGATTGTTTCCAGTTGCATTCCGAGTACGTAGCCAGCCCACAAGCCGGTACCGACGACCGGCGCGCACAGGAATTGGCGTAGAATCCCAAGCAGCACGCTCGCCAGATTCTGCTATCGAGACGCACATTGTGCCCCTGCGCCCCTCCGCAACAGTTTCAAACCTACCATCTCCCGCCGTTCCGTCAAATCTGCCAGGGTTCCACCACGCGGGCGAAGCACCGTGAATGACATTCAGGGTTCCATTGTTGAGTAGATTCTGCCCAGGAGCCTCGATATATGGGTTGAATGCAGGGCTCACAGCACCAATATTTTTTAGACCATTACCCGAGATTATCAATGGTACACTGCCGACTGAGAGTACTCCGTTACAGACTTCCACACGGTTCCCAAAGATGTCTTCTGCCCGAATCTCCCCACGTTGCGCCACACGTATCCGGCGCGTAATGTGCTCCATTGTCCAAATGATGAGTACGCGCTCGCCGTTGGGTTTCTTGAAGACGTAGGCGGCAACTCCAGCAGGCATCTTGAGATAACCTTCGAATGAAGCCGCTACTCCTGGCGACCCTAGGTATTGGGTCAGAAGCCTGTACGCATGATAAGATGGTTTAGGGTCAAATGGCTCGAAGTTCCTCACCAGTCCCCACTTCTCACCCCAATCATCAAGACAAAACCAGAATATCTTTTCGACGTTGTTGGACAAGGATATGACATAGGACTGGACGAGATAGCATGCCTGCGCTTTCTCAAGCGCTGGATCTTGCGTCGTCCAGCCGATTTCGGTCACCCATAGGGGTACCGTTTTGCCCCCGTTCTTGCTCCGAATAATCTCCTTCAAGATACGGTAAATTCGATCTAGCCGCTGAGACACGGGGCCGCCAGCCATGGAGTAAGGATGGATTGAAATAGCGTCGAAATAGCCTCTTCCGCCATTCTCATATATCCCGGCGATGAAATCATTGCCGGGTCCACTGGTGCACGCCGCCAAAACAGTACACTCCGGATCTGCCCGCTTGGCCGCCTTGTATGCTTCTTTGAGCAAAAGCGTATATCCCTTCACATCTGGCACACGCCAGAAAGTAGGTATGTTCGGTTCATTCCATATTTCCCAAACCTTAAACGTGTCCTTGTAGCGGCACACTGTCTGGTACACATAGTTCGCGTACCTCTTCCGCTCGGCGTCATCTGTGGGCGGGCAGCCATTCGACCACGCCGACGAATAGCACAAGATAACCATTCCGTTGATGCCATGCTCACGGTAGAATCTGGCAACCTTGTCATAGTATGACCAGTCAAACTTTCCCTGCTCCGGCTCTACGACGTGCCACCATATCTCCAGGCGGTCCCAATAGATGCCGGCGTCTTTCATAGCCTTCGCCTTCACGCTAGCGTTTGCCCACACGTTTGGGTCATGCCTTGCATGAGCCAACTTCAATCCGTTTATCCCAAATGGAGACTGGTCGTAGGAAGAAGCAAGTGCCGACACAGGCGCTGCAGCTGTGAAAAGCATGAGTGTCAATCGAGTGAGCATAAGAGATCTTCTCATCACAGACCCTTGATAAAGCGCTGGTACTTCTTAAATATGCGCTTATTGTGCTCGTCGCCTCCCTCAACGTTTGCACTGATAAACACAGGTGGCTCAATCCCGCGGTCCAACAGGTTTTGAACAGTTTGCGCCATAATCATATTCACAATCATGGCGCCGGCTATGGTGGACGTGGCGCATATTCTCCCCGGAATTCCCTCTATCTCGAGGATGGCGTCTCCAGGGATCCCGCAGTTATCAATCACCAGGTCAGCGATTTCAAATAAGCGTTTGCCAGAAGGGTGCCGCGCAGTCACAGACTTTGAATGCGCTAGTGAGGTAATTGCAATCGTTTTAATCCCACGTGCTTTGCACTCGAGAGCCATCTCTATGCCCAGCGCATTGCGCCCAGAATTTGAAATTATGACGACAATGGATCCTTCAGGTGGGTCATACCAATCAAGAAGTTGTTTTGCATATCCCTCACACCTCTCCGCTCTCCCAAAACTCTTATCATGGATTATATCCACAGGTGCAAGCCCACCAGCGCGATGATACGCCTCCGCTGCCACCATGAGCGAGTGCCCGCCGCCAAGCAGATAAAGGATACCGTCGCGCGCCATCAAATCCGCAATCATCTCGGCTGCTTTCTGAATGTTCTCTTGCTGGGTTTCGTTAATCTTTGCTAAGACCTCCGAAATCTTCTGATAATACTCTTGACTTCTATTCATACGCCTCACCCTTATAAAAAATGCTCCAGCGGTTAACTTGTCCAAAGAAACACGGAAATCCTGCCCACCTCGGCATTGCTTATGAAAGTTCCTCGAAACTTGCCCGGGTGGGACAATACAGATAGATACTGCCCATTAGCGAGCACATTGGCAACTCATGATCACTTTAATCCTTGACTGAACCAGCGTCATCATGTACGCTTTTGAATTGCAGGCCACCTGGCTTCTGTTTGGAAAGGAGACCTTTTGTGGGATTGGAAAAATACGGACATTTCTCGGATGATGGCACTGAGTTTGTAATTACTCGCCCTGATACACCAGCGCCATGGGTAAACTACATCTCAAACAAGCGCCTCACCGGTCTTGTGACAAACACCGGAGGAGGTTACACATTTTACATGTGCCCAAGGGACTCGCGCATCACACGATGGCGCTACAATGGATTACCCTGGGACCGACCTGGCAGATATGTGTACGTCCGCGATGAGCATGGTGATTACTGGTCACTCTCCTGGCAGCCTGTCGCCAAGAGTCCAGATTTCTATGAATGTCGTCATGGCCTAGGCTACACAACTATTGAATACGAGTACCGAGGGCTGCGGAGTAAGATACTCTACTTCGTCCCGATGGAAGATGACTTGGAAGTCTGGCACATCAGCCTGGAAAACAGAACCAATCGGCAGTTTCGAGGCGATTTGTTTGCCTATGTGGAATTGTGCCTCGGGCACGCTTTAGTTGATCTAATAAACCAGCCGAACGATCAACATTTCAATATTGTCTCGTTCGATCAAGCCAACGAGATCATTTATGCCACTAAGAACTACTGGGTGACATATCAGGGCGCGACGGTAAAACAGCCAAATCAAGCCTGGAACAAATATGTGTTTTATGCTTCCTCTTTACCGGTCATAGGGTACGATGGCAAGAAAGACGCTTTCATCGGCCCGTGGCGCTCGGAGTCCAACCCAATCGCCGTCGAAGAGGGGCGATGCCGCGACACTGAGATAACAGCAGGAGACGCATGCGCCGCCCTCCAGAGCAAAATCGTTCTCGACCCAGGCGAAACCAAGGCATTCGTCATGCTAATGGGAGTCGTAGACCGCGATGGATACTCTGCGAAGGCACAGCAGATTGTCCAGAAATATCGAAGTCCTGAGAATGTGGACAAAGCACTTAGATCCATGCACAATTACTGGGAGGAGTACCTCTCTGCTGCGCAGGTAAAGACCCCCGACCCAGAGATGAACCTAATGCTGAATATCTGGGCTAAACGTCAGGCGTGGGTTACATTCCATATGCACCGAACTGCAGGGTACTACCACGGCGGCTTACTATTTGGCACCGGAATCCGCGATCAATCGCAAGACCTCATGGGACCCCTGCTTGCCGAACCCCACGAAGTGCGAGAACGCATTTGCGAGATGCTTTCGCATCAATTCGCAGACGGAAGCACACTTCACAATTACTTCCCTCTCACAGGACAAGGCGAGAAGACAGGGCATTCGGATACACCTCTATGGCTTCCTTTGGCAGTAACTTCTTATCTCAAGGAAACCGCAGATTTTTCATTCCTCAGGAGAACTGTCTCTTTCCACGACGGTGGGGAGGCGTCTGTTCTAGAGCACATAATGCGCGCTGTGGATTACACAATCTCAAACTTGACCCATAGACACCTGCCGAAGTTTGGGCCAGGGGACTGGAATGACACCCTCGACTATGTGGGACGCGGGGGAACCGGTGAGAGCATGTGGGTCGCAGAGTTTCTGTGCTTCATCTTGCGGGAAATGGCTGAATTGCTTGATCGGCTGTGCGCCGAATGCAAGAAACCTGATTATGGAGACTGGAATGAAAGCCGGTTAGCCGAAAAAGCATGTGAATATCGCGAGGAGTACGACCGCATCGCAGAAGCACTGAATACGCTGTGCTGGGATGGTGAGTGGTATATCCGTGGAACAAGAGATGACGGCAGACCCATTGGATCTCACACTAACGATGAAGGGCGAATATTCCTGGAATCCACAACGTGGGCGGTAATCAGTGGCATCGCACCCACTGACCGAGCACGCATCACAATGGATTCCGTATACAAGCATCTGAATACGCCCCGAGGCCCTCAAATACTCTCACCAGCATATCGGAGAGTTGATCCGGGAATCGGGCTGGCCACAAGATGCGTCCCCGGTAAGAAAGAGAATGGTGCAATCTTTAATCATCCAGTTGCGTGGGCAATCTTGGCTGAGTGCATACTGGGAAATGGCAGCCGGGCTTACGAATACTACCGCAAGACAATTCCAATCAACCAGGCACGCGATCCGGATATCTACAGGATGGAGCCATATGTCTATTCAGAGTACGTGACGAGTCCCGAACATCCAACATTTGGAGAGGCTAGCCATTCCTGGCTCACTGGTTCCGCTGTCTGGATGTATAGAGATGGGTTGGACTGGATACTCGGAGTGCGTCCCACCTATGATGGTCTCGTAATTGACCCCTGCGTTCCTAGCGAGTGGGACGCGTTTTCTGTCACGCGCAAATTTCGCGGTGCGACCTATCAAATTGAAGTCGAGAATCCAAACCACGTCGAGCGTGGGATTGGATCATTGGAAATTGACGGGAAGAAAGTTGAAGGCAATATCCTGCCGGTCTTTTCAGATGGTTTGCACAAAGTCCGCGTGGTGATGGGCGGGCAAACCCAGGCACACCGCCAAGACTGAGGACGACCGGAGCAAGTTCTTATTGCCGCATTAAGACTAATTATTCAGTGCTTGCAACCGAATACTTTTGACCGCTCATGACACCTGACACAGATCGCCAAGTCTCGGACCCTATCCGCGAGCGAATCATAAACGGTCGGGTTTGGACAACCGTATGGTGGCTTGCCTGGCCCTCGCTCATCACGATGATCCTCCAGACCGCCTACATGTTGATTGACGGCAAGTTCGTTGCCATGCTGGGTAAGGAGCCGCTTGGGGCGCTCGGTCTTGCCAATCAAGTTCTGATGCTTCTAATGGCTTTCAGCAATGCAATCGGGGTTGGAAGCACGGCGCTTGTGGCAAGGTTCATTGGCGCAAATGAACAAGATGATGCAGAAAACGCGGCTAGGCAGTCTATTCTACTCGCGGTGGCTTCAGCGTTTGTGTCAGGCGTGCTACTATTCCTCCTTGGTCCGAGCGTGATTAAAGCGATGGCAAAGGAAGGTGCAGACATCCCGCTCGGGGTTCTATACCTGAACATAATGCTAGCGGGAAACCTTCCATCATTCCTCCAAGTAATCGTGCTCGGGATTTATCGCGGCATGGGTGACATGAGGACTCCATTGACCGCAACCATCGCTGCCACGATCATCAACGTTGTGGGCGATTACCTGTTGATTTTCGGTGTTGGTCCCATCCCACAATTGGGTATTGCGGGCGCCGCAATGGCATTGATTATATCTCGCATCGTATCAACGATTATTCTTTTCGTGCAATTTCCCAAATCACAGATACGCGGCATATTGGGCGGCTCCTGGCGACCAGCCTGGAATTGGTTCCTGCGGATACTGAATATTGGTTACCCAGTTGCTATCCAGGTTCTCCTCCGTCAAGGAGCAATGATGACATACTTTGGCATCCTGAGTCGCACAATTGACGGTCAAAGTGCCCGAGCGGCACTCACTATCGGACTAAGGATGGAAGGCATTGCTTTCATGCCTGGATTCGCATTTAGTGTCGCAGCTGCTTCGATGGTCGGACAGAATATCGGGGCACGTCAGCCCGGTCGGGCAATGAGTGCGGCATGGGCGGCTACGTGGCAGGGAATTGGCGTCATGGGTGCGATTGGCTTGATGTTCGTGGTTTTCAGCCGCCCGATAGCCTGGTTCTTCGCCGACGGCAATCCATATGTAACTCCCCTCGCTGCATCCTACTTATGGATTAATGGGCTATCGGAGCCGTTCCTCGCCATGGGTATGGTACTCACTGGAGCCCTTCAGGGAGCAGGAGAAACACGCCTCCCGACTTTAGCAAGTATCCTGACGCTTTGGGTAATACGCCTACCGCTCACATGGCTTCTTGCTATTACCTTCAACATGGGTTCCGTCGGCGCATGGATTGCAATGTCATCCTCGACAGTTCTCTCCGGACTGGCAATCCTGGCCATTTTCAAGTGGAACAAGTGGACACAGAGGAAGGTGTAGGTGTAGGGGAAAAATGGAGGCGACGGCCGGACTCGAACCGGCGAATAAAGGTTTTGCAGACCTCTCCCTTACCCCTTGGGTACGTCGCCTCGCAAAAATCCAAATGGAGCGGGAGACGGGATTCGAACCCGCGACAACCTGCTTGGGAAGCAGGTGCTCTACCACTGAACTACTCCCGCATGGTGGGCGATGTTGGATTTGAACCAACGACCTCTTCCGTGTGAAGGAAGCGCTCTCCCCCTGAGCCAATCGCCCGCTCTAGGCACCAGTTTACTCGCCGTGCCGAAGCATTACATCCGGCCAGCAGTATTTTCTTTAAAGAACATTGGTGGGGACGGAGAGAGTTGAACTCTCACGAGCTAATGCTCACTTGGCCCTCAACCAAGCGCGTCTGCCATTCCGCCACGTCCCCATGCGAGCGTCATAATTGTACCACACACATTGTGTGCTGTCAACAATTTTACGACATGCCCACCAGAGAAGGTACGCAAGAATTTTCTATGAAGGCAGAAGCAGAGCACAAATCTATTTCATGGTGAGATTGGCAGGTAGTTTGACCAATCCCCGAACGTGCTATCTCCTATTTGCAAGGTTGTTGACATCGGTCATCGCGGTTGATATACTTCCCTCGGAAGTAAACCCGCATTTTTCCGCGCAACATCACTGCGGAGGACCGATTGTCGAAACTAGTAACTCATATCCTTTGCATTGTACTTGGGCTCACCCTGTTGCATGATTGCGCCTCTGCCAGTCGCGGCACGCCGGTTCGGAAGAGCAATGACCAGGTTGAACTGCGGCTATGGGGTGGCGACTGGGGAATCCCGCCAAAAGATGCAACTGACCCCTGGCGGAGGGCGAATCGAGCGGTATTCGAGCGCTTCCAGGAGACTCACCCACATATCAAGATCATAAGCGCCAGTGGGCTCCAGGTCCAGGGGCGTGCAGCAGAGTCGGGTCTCCTAATGGCTATGGCTGGAGGAACAGCGCCCGATGTATTCTACGTCAACTTCAGAAAACTCCACAACTTCATCAATCAAGGCTTCTTGTACCCACTCAATGAATACCTAAAGGAGGACCCCGAGGTCCTGAACAAGGTTCATCCGGAGATCCGAAAGGTCATCACCGTCAATGGGAAAGTATATTCGATCCCATGGTTTCAATGTGTTCAGGCACTTTATTACCGCAAGGATCTCTACAAAGCAGCCGGACTCGATCCCAACAAGCCGCCGAGGAATTGGGACGAATTCTACGAGTACTGCAAGAAGTTGACGATTCCTGAAAAAGGTCAATGGGGATTTGCATTTTCGTCAGGACCCAGTAGTACTGCGTTCCACTGGATCAACTTCCTTTGGCAAGCAGGTGGAGACATAGTTGCGCAGGACAAAAATGGTGAGTGGCACTGCGTATTCAATTCCCCGGCAGGAGTCACAGCCCTCAATTTCTACAAGAAACTCATGATCGGGAAATGGAGACGCCCGTCCGACGGTAAAGTCTTCACAGGAGTAGCAACTCGCACACCCACATATGCAACGGACATTGATCAGGGCAAGATCGCACAGTGGTTCGCCTATTCTACTGACCTTGTGACCAATCGCTCAAACCTCAATCCTAGCCTTATAGGTATTGCGCCCCTCCCGGCTGGTCCGGCGGGTCATGCCAATGAGATCAACGCAGGCATGTGGGGAATAAACGCGACTATCAAAGATGAGCGCGTTCGTAGGGCTGCTTGGGAATACATCAAATTCATGGGCAGCGAAGAAGCTGACCGAGTCCGCACCAAAGCCTATGTCGAATCAGGTCTCGGCAAAATGGTAAATCCCGTCATGCTTGAAAAATACGGGTATACAGAGTACCTCAGGGGTATCCCCAAGAGTTGGGTCGAAGCAAACCGCGAAGCCTTTAAATATGGTCGCCCAGAGCCACATGGCAAGAACTGCGAAATGATTTACATAGAACTCGACTATCCGTTACAAGAGGCAATACTGCGACCCGACAAAGATCCCAAGCAGATTCTAGATGAAGCAGCCCGTAACATAGACAGAAAGATGCTTGGTTATGTCAAGCCACAGGTCCAGGCGAGACGGCGTCGAATAGCCAAGTTTGTTTTCGCAATAGTGATGGCACTCATCGGTTCGGCAGGGGCTGTGCAGATAAGAAAACTCGCAAAGGCACACACTGATGAGACTGCGGACACGCGTGTCGTCCGCGGGAGCAAGATGGTGCATGTGGTTGCGTGGTTCTTCATGTTGCCGGCAGTGCTTTCAATCGCAGTGTGGGCATATTACCCACTTGCCCGCGGCATGGTTATGGCGTTTCAAGATTATCGCATTGTCGGCAAGAGCAGAATGGTGGGCTTCGATAACTTTATTGAGGTCTTCACGACAGAAACCTTCTGGCGAGGCATCCTTAATAGTCTGACCTATGCAGCAATGAATCTGACGCTTGGCTTCTTTGTGCCCATAATCCTCGCCCTGATGCTAAACGAGGTGCCAAAGGGCAAGATGCTCTTCCGGACCCTTTACTACCTGCCTGCAGTAACTAGTGGGCTGGTAATAATGTTTCTATGGATGTGGTTCTACGACCCAAGCCCGCAGGGGTTATTTAATACCATTCTCGCATACTACAACCGAGCAGCCGGGGCACTGGCGCAGTTCCTGCATATTTCGCCATCAATCTTGCAAGTTACCTTACCGCTTAAGTGGCTTGGTGATCCAAAACTGGCAATGCTTTGTGTAATACTCCCTGGCATCTGGGCAGGGGCAGGTCCTGGAAGCATCATATATCTTGCTGCCATGAAGAGCATTCCAGATGAAATGTATGAGGCAGCAGACATTGATGGAGCAGGCATTTGGAGCAAGGTCTGGCGAATCACCCTTCCCACTCTCAAACCACTCATCATTATAAACTTCGTTGGTGCATTCATTGGATCATTTAAGGCAATGGAAAACATCTTCGTCATGACTGGCGGTGGTCCGCTCAACGCCACGCACACTATAGGATTGGAGATTTGGTACAACGCATTCATGTATCTGCGATTTGGCTATGCGACTGCAGCCGCGTGGATGATGGGAGCAATGCTAATTGCCTTCACTATGTACCAGTTAAGAATTCTGCGCAACGTCAGGTTCTCAGCGGCAGGGAGGGAAGAGTAAATGGCCATAATCCCACAAGTTGGACGCCGGTCATGGACCATGAGGATAGTCATCGGAGGACTATACACGGCGTTGACGCTGGGCGCCCTGACTATGGTCTACCCATTCTTAATCATGCTTTCGACGTCTGTAAAGAGCGGAGTGGACGTCAACAGTTACAGTGTCATCCCAAAGTATTTCTATGATGAAAGTGTCCTATTCGCAAAGTTTGCGGAGATAAAGTATGCCGGTGACATGGACGCGATTAATGGTTATTACCGAACCGATTTCGCCAAAATGGAGGATATTGTTCCACCACGAAAAACACCCCTCACAGCCAAACAAGAAAGGATGGTGAGGGACTGGGAGGCGTTTAGTAGGACACTGCCGGAGAAATATATTCAAGCGAACTTTGGAGTTATCAGCAATGCACCTAGTCGTTTGCTCAATATGTATCGCGCGTGGCTGAGAAAACGATTTAATAACAACATTGACGCGCTAAACAAGTTGTACCGCGAGGAAAACGAAACGTTTGAAACGGTATTTATTCCTTTTGAACGGATAGACTCGCGTGAGTGGCAACCCGAAAAAACTCCGAAGATGCAAGAATGGCTGAAGTTCAAAGCCTCGTTACCACAAGAGTTTCGGCGGGTCATTCCAGTAGATCCGCTTTTCGCAACCTTCCTGAAGGAAAACAAATACGACGGAGACATAAACAAACTCAACAAGGCATACGGGGCAAAGTACAAGTCATTTGCTGAAGTCCACTTATCACCAACTCTGCCGAAAGACCCTAGACGAAGGAGTGATTGGGAAGAATTTGCGCGCACACTGCTTCCGTTCCGATACATGGAACTGACGCCGGAAGCCCTACCTCATTACCGGAAGTTCATCGCTGCGAAATACGCCGGGAGATTGGCAGAGTTTAACCGAATCTACAGAGCGAGACTTACATCTTTCGACCAGTTGGCACTTCCTGCCGTCGCACCGTCCGAAGGAACGCCCTTAGTAGACTGGGTGGAGTTCATTTCGAAAGTTCCAGTCACTGCTATCAGGGCGGTAAACTCCGAGAACCTGTACCGCAAATACCTTCTAAAAGAATACGGGAGTCTGGAAGCGATCAACAAAGCATATGGCACAAAGAACACAAGCATATTAGACTTCTCGCCACCATACCACCTTGCAGACTGGTCCTACGTAAAAGCGCACCATCGAGAACTTCGCAAGCATTTCATTGCACGTAATTATGAACTTGTCATTAACTACATACTCCTTCATGGCCGTGCAGTTTTCAACACATTCATTTTCTGTCTTGCAGCCATATTGACACATCTGACGGTGAATCCGCTATGTGCGTATGCTCTGTCGAGGTACAATCTCCGCTACGCATACAAGGTACTTCTCTTCCTTTTGGCCACCATGGCATTCCCGGCTGAAGTAACCATGATCCCTAACTTCCTGTTGCTCAAGAAACTACATATGCTGAATACATTCTGGGCATTGGTACTTCCTGGAATGGCTGGGGGCTTCTCAATTTTCTTACTCAAGGGCTTTTTCGATAGCCTGCCAAAGGAACTTTACGAAGCAGGAATAATTGATGGAGCATCAGAGGCAAGAATGTTCTGGCAAATCACGATACCGCTTTCCAAGCCTATCTTCGCAGTAATCGCCCTGGGCTCTTTCACTGCCGCCTACGGTGCATTTATGTTTGCCTTTTTGGTATGTCAGAATCCCAAGATGTGGACAATGATGGTCTGGCTATACGAACTTCAAATCACAGCACCCAAATACATTACGATGGCTGCACTGACCGTTGCGGCAATTCCCACGCTTTCCGTTTTCGTTTTTGCTCAGAATGTGATCATGCGGGGTATCATCCTACCAAGTTTCAAGTAGCGTGTGAGATTACCTTCTATGCGGCGTCTGGCAGATCGAGTGACGACTCTTCGACAGCGGGCAGTTTGACGATAAAGGTTGCACCATGCCCGACTCTCGTTTCTACCTCGATCTTGCCGTTATACTTCTCAACAAGTCCTCTGCACACCGATAGACCGAGACCTGTGCCCTCCATTTCAGGCTTTGTGGTAAAGAATGGGTCGAATATCTTGCTGAGGTTCTCTGGCGATATGCCTGGACCAGTATCGGCAAACTTCGCAACTACGTAGCCGGCGTCATCTTGAGAGGTTTCAACAATCAGTTTTCCACCCTTTTGTTTCATAGCCTGAAAAGCATTAATGGCGATGTTGGTATAAATCTGCTGCAACTCCCCGGTATCTACGTACACAGGAGGTAAGTCCTGGGCGAGACGAGTGATGACGGTGACCTTCTTCTCTGTTTCATGGGTTTGCACCAAATCCAGGGTCCGATTGATAATCTCATTCACATCAACAGGACTCAAAACTCCCATCTTGCCGACGCGGGCAAAACTAAGCAGATTCCTGACTATGCCTGCAATCCGTTCCGTTTCCGACCTTATAATCTCCAAATCGCGTGCCTGTGGGCTACGTGGATCCATGTCAGTCAGTATCATTTCTGCCCTGCCCAGGATGACAAGAAGCGGGTTGTTGATCTCATGAGCAACGCCCCCAACTAATTGTCCAAGCGAAGCAAGTTTTTCGCTTTGCACAAGTCCGGCCTGAGCTTGACGAAGGTCTCGAAGAACTGAGCGAAGTCGGATCACCTGCTCGCGAAGTTTCTTGTATAATCGCATTTTTTCGATAGCCAATCCGGCTTGGTCGGCGAGAGCAGAGATCATGCTAAGGTCTTCCTGTGCAAATTCCGAACATGACTGCGACCCAACTATTGAAAGCACCCCGAGTGTACGATCTCCGACAGTAATCGGAGCAAGTACCATTGGAGCAACCGGAGCCAGTCCGTCGCTCTCTTTTATTTCGAGTTCACTATTGTTTCCATCAATGATCAGCGGTCGCCCATTGCGAACAACCCATTCTGCGAGACCGAAGTTCTGCCTCATATCGGTTTCCTCAGCCGAGCCCGTCGACGTTCGCACCGACACGTGGTCGAGAATCCCGCTTTCCTCGTCTAGCAACAAGACCGAGGCTTTTTCTGCCCCTGGTATTTCAAGCGCACTACTTAAAACCACCTCGAGCCCTTCTCTCATGTCAAGGCTCCCAACCAGGCGGTCTGAGATTTCCTTCAAGCGGTTTAGTTCACTATTCCTCCTCTCAAGGAGTGCCGATTTCTCCAGAATCTCGGACAGAAGATGATTGTTTACTTGCCTCGCCTTACGTACCGAGCCACGAAGATAGAGGCAAACAAGGCAGACGACAAAGACCAGCGAGCAGCGTATCAACTTATGGGTAAAAGCGAGGGTGATCCCCAATTCTTGTCGTGGAAAGACTGTCGTTGATAGGTCTACCGCGACGACGCCAAATCCCAGTATCAGGGTCACAATGATTGCTACAGTCCAAAGTTCATCAAGCCGCTTTTCTATAGCTTGCTGTCGGGCAACAAAGTCGCCGCCAAAATCGGTTTCGCCATGCATTCCTGCCACCAAAAACAAGGTTTTATGCAAATTATCGGCAGGAATGCTAATCTTCGTCAGGCAATGACGTCTTAAGGTCCCTCAGAATGTTCTGTACATGAGTACCACGCCAGTAAACCCGACGGCAGCGAGGGCATTCTGCAAAGACTTCCTGTGTGCGATACACATAAGGAGGAACGCGGTGGGCAGCCGACTGTTTCGAAATCGGTATAACTGCCTCGTTGCAGACAATGCAGCGGGTGAACGCGCGAGAATTTGTTACCTTGAGACCAAGTTCGGTGAACACTTGTCGGAGTTGGGTCATAGTATCGGCTGAGTCCAAAAGCACATACTTCTTGACAATCCTTCGGGCTACTATACCCGTATCGCGGGTTAGGATCACCCTGTCTTCGGCGAGTGCACGACGGACAATCTCGTCATCACTCATTTCTTTGCCGTACACAGTGTCGTATCCTAGAATGCGGAGCCACTTACCGAGTCGTTCAACGTTGCTGTCAGCAATAAAGCGTGTCTCATCCATACTCAGACAATGTGGGGCGCATGCCTTTCATAGCAGACGCCACAATCGTGAAGATTTAGAACGACCCGATGAAATCCTTCAGGTTGCGGAATAGGTAGTCGTATGCCGCATCCATTTTTTCCTCAATCCCGTCAAGCGAGTCAAAAGGTTCTGGATGCTGAACATCAAGTTCGATGTACATTTGCGAAGTGTCATTATAAAAAGGCTCGATTCGGATGTCACGTACCCCGTCCTGATGCAGGACCACTCTGATGCCGGCACCCTTTCGACCCTGTCCGAGCAGAGCCCACTGTCCCTGCGTTACAGCAAGCATATTCGATTCGATAAACTGGGAGGCAGCACCTGGTGTAGCAAGTGGCAACAAAGCCGTCAACTTGATCCCGAAGGTCAGGAACTGTGTAATATGAAACCACTCAGCCGCCGTCCGAAATATGTCGAGCGCCTTTTCTTTGGTCGCCTGGAAGTGAATAACGTTTTCGTTCACTTGAACCCTGCCAGTCTGGACAAAGCAGTCGCCGTCTGCATCTGCCATCCGGATCCCATCTGGCAGGTGGGTCAAGGTCTGGTAGTTGTACCGCTCAGTTATCGCAGCATAAAGCCGGTTCAGGTCAACAGTCTGCAGTTTAAGTGGCGGATACAAGATACCGGCAGTAAACCGCTGACACGTCATTAGTTCGGGCTCCATTTGCTTCTCCTGCTCAAATCGGCGGCTGCACTCCCAATTTGACATTTCAATTCTACCAGTCATCATCAATCGGGTCAAGCAACACTGAAAGTTGAGGTCACCCGCCTCGGATTGTCCAGATTAGGAAGGAGATTTCTTTGAAATAAACTACCGCCCGCGACGGAAGGCTCCCGTAATGTTATTGTGGAGCAACAAAGTCACCTTGTTTCAAAAGAACCATGCGAGGGCACTCCGATGGGTACGACAATTCCGCCACGCCCTAGCCCACCTTACTATTTCTTATCCTCGGGCCGCAAAACGGGTATAATTACCGCAGTCCAACCAGAGTGCCTGAGTTAATTCATCGGAAGGTGGCTTGACACAAGACCAAACAGGTCTGAGCCTACCATTGGCTACATTCTTTTGCAAATGAGAACTTGGGTTGCCGGATCCGCTCCCGACGAGGAAATTTGGGTTGTAAGAGTTTATAATGTAAGCGGTGCTTGCTGGACTTTGATGCCAAAAAACGACTACACTAAAAATGATTGAGTTCACACATATGCAGGCGGCATGGGAGGTACCGAAATGAAGACTACACTGCCAGAGGATGCGGACCTAGATGTTCCTATACGGCTTTGTGTCGAATCCGACCTTCACGACGATGGGTCTTTCGGGCGTCAGTGGCTAGTGGTTACGAACGATGAACTGTTAATTCTTTCGACCAATGGCTCTGGTACACAAGTCAAACACAGGCTCCCGCTTGCCGAACTCAGGGACCCCAAGGCTGAAAACCTCGTGGGCGGCGGTGTACTCTGCGTCTGCCGGAACGGGGAAAAAATAGAACTGCTGCGGTATACGACATCTAGAGCGGCAAGGTTTACGTCCGCCGCAAACCTTCTTGAAAAATGGATTAAATCCGAAGATGTAGAAGCCCCTCCAGAAGAAGAAAAGAGATGCAAGAACTGCGGTCTCCCACTGGAACCAGGAACTAGCGTTTGCCCTGCATGCTTGCCAAAGCACCGGACGCTCCGGCGTCTGGCCAGCTACCTGCGTCCGTACTGGAAGCACGCGGTGGTCCTGTCTTTGCTTTCCATGATTGTCACTGGGCTCGGTCTCGTAGGTCCGTATCTACAAAAGCCGCTTGTGGACCGTGTTCTCATAAATCCTGGTGGACGTCCTATTGAGGAGCGGCTCAAACTCCTTCTCATCCTCGTGCTAATTCTTTTCTCTACAAGAGTAATCGCCGCGGTCATAGGCGTACTTCAGAACTGGCTGGCGGCATGGCTTGGTAATCATGCCACCCATGACATTAGGTGCGAGTTGTACCAGAAACTGCAGTACCTCTCTCTCAGATTTTTCGACAAGAGGCAAATGGGAAGTGTGATTTCTCGGGTTAACCAGGACGTTGGTCAACTTCAAAGTTTCCTCGTCTGGGGAAGCCAAGATCTAGCGGCAAACATACTTCTTGTCTTGGGAATTGGCACCGTGCTTTTCGTGTTGAATTGGAAACTCGCGTTTTATGTCCTTATTCCAGCGCCTCTCGTCGCCATTCTTTCCGCAACCTTCTGGAGGCGTATACGATACTACATGCATAAGTTTTTCCATAACTGGGGTCGCCTGAACGCCATCCTGAATGAGACCTTGACCGGGCTTAAGGTCGTAAGAGCATTTGCCCAAGAATATCGCGCGATCAATCGTTTTAAGGAATCTAGCGAAAAACTGGCAGCGTCAGGAGTCTACGCCGAACGTGTATGGGCGACTCTGTTCTCCGGGCTATCGCTTCTCATCATGCTCGGAACCCTGGTGATTTGGTACGTGGGTGGACGAAGTGTGCTTTTTGGCGGAATGACTCCCGGTACGCTGATGGCTTATCTCACCTACACCGCAATGTTCTATGGACCAATTCAATTTCTTTCGATGCTACTGAATTGGAGCAGCAGGTCACTGACAGCCGCAGAACGGGTATTCGAGGTGATGGACAGTGAACCAGAGATCGTCGAGGCGGAAGACGCAGTCGAGATGCCAGAGATGACCGGTCACGTGGAGTTTCGCGACGTGACCTTTGGCTACGAGCAACATCGCCCTGTCTTAAAAAATGTGAACTTCGAGGTCAAGCCCGGCGAGATGGTTGGACTTGTCGGACGCAGTGGAGCGGGCAAGACAACTACTGTGAATCTTCTCTGTCGTTTCTACGACACAAACGGTGGACAGGTTCTCGTGGACGGCGTCCCTATCAATAAGATAAGAGTATCAGACTTGCGAAAGAAAATAGGTCTTGTACCCCAAGACACTTTCCTTTTTAGCGGCACAATTGCTGAGAACATCTCTTATGCAAAGCCCAACGCAACTCACGAGGAAATCATCCGAGCGGCAAAGATAGCCAATGCCCATGACTTCATACGCAGTAAGCCTGATGGCTATGAAACACTGATTGGTGAAGGAGGACAAGGACTCTCAGCAGGAGAGAAACAAAGATTGGCGATCGCTCGGGCTGTATTACATGACCCCAAGATTCTTATACTCGATGAAGCAACCTCGCAGGTCGACGTCGAGACCGAGAAGCAAATCCAAGAAGCAATTGACAGACTGGTAAGAGGCCGGACCACGTTTGCTATTGCCCATCGTCTGTCCACACTCAAGAACGCCGACCGCTTGATTGTTCTTAAGGAAGGTGAGATAGTGGAGTCAGGTACACATGACGAACTGATGGCAAAAGAGGACGGAGAGTTCCGCGCGTTGGTGACCATGTATCAGGAGATCTCGAAGGTACATGCACTGCAGAGGTGATCAATGATGACCGACACCCAAAAGGAAAACGACGAAACCGCGCCTAGGACTAACTGTGGAGCAGAAGATAGTTCCTCTGAAGTAGTCCTTCTTCCCGCCGACTCTCTCAAGTTCCGCAGAGAGTCAGGGCGATTGTTTATGCTAAAGCAAGGAGAAGAGGATTGGCGCGAAGTAAGTCTCGTTCGTCTATTTCCACTTACCGAACCAGAGAAATGGATATCGGTACAGGACAGCGAAGAAAAAGAAATTGGCATAATACCCGACCTCAAAGGAATGACGCAGGAAAGTCTATCCATTGTAAGGGAACATTTAGATAAACGCTACCTTGTACCCGAAATTCTGCGCATTGTTGCTTGCAGAGCGCGGTTCGACCTCACCGAATGGGAGGTGGAAACGAACCGCGGCAAAGTTACCATATTGACACGTAATCTACGAGATAATGTCCAACGACCTCTGCCAAACCGGCTTGCTCTTATAGACGTGGAGGGCAACCGCTATGACATCCCGGACATAGAGGCTCTCGACCCCATGAGCCGCCGGTTATTGGAGGAAAGGATATAAAACCAAGGGAAGGGTGTACGTAAACTGTGTACGCTTTTGGTGAGAAAATCGTAAAGCAAAGGAGATTTTCACGATGACACTTATTCGAGAAGGCGACGTCGTCTTGTTCCAGGGCGACAGCATAACAGACTGCCAAAGGATTCGCGAAAACACTGAGGACCTAGGGCGTGGATATGCCATGATGGCGGCTGCATGGTTTTCAGCCAAGTACCCAGAACTTGGTGTTCGCTTCATAAACCGCGGTATCGGCGGAAATCGAGTAAAAGACCTTGCCTTGCGTTGGCAGGAGGACTGCATAGATCTCAAGCCGTCGTTCGTCTCAATTCTAATAGGTATAAATGACGTCTGGCGGAGATATGACTCGAATGACCCGACTTCAGCCGATGATTACGAAGCCTCGTACCGTGACATTCTAAATCGCGCTCGACAAGCATGCAATCCTCGGTTCATCTTGCTGGAACCTTTTGTGCTCCCACATCCAGAGGACCGAATGTCATGGCGTGCCGACCTAGATCCAAAGATCCACGTCGTGCGTAGACTGGCGCGAGAGTTTAATGCAATTCTTGTGCCTCTTGACGGCATATTCGCTCAGGCCGCTGCGATCTGCGAACCGTCGTTCTGGTCTCGTGACGGCGTTCACCCGACACCAGCAGGACACGCGCTAATCGCCCAGTCGTGGTTACGAGCGGTGAAAGCGCTCTGAAAGCATAAAACAACTAAACCCATTTCTACTGCCGGAATCTCAGGAAAATACCCTCATACGCGCCTAGTGCTAGTTTGATGGGACGTGTGGAACCAATTTGCGTATGGGCACCCGTCATTGGATTCCACAGTTCGCATTCACCTTCTTTGGCAATGTTTACAATGCCTTCCCACGGCTGCCCCGAATCATTGATGACAAAGTACAGATCGTGTCCCTGGCTCCGACGGTGGGTTGAACGAATTGGCGACGTACCTTCGGTCCCAATGTCTGGCTTCAGCAAACTATTAATCACGGACACAATGTCCATATCAGAACCAGACTCGATATACACCATTCGTGGCGAGGGGGCAAAAACGGTTTCTGCAAGGATTTGCACTCTGCGGGAGGGAAACTCACTTTCGGTGTTCGTCGGCTTGGCTCCCACCGCGACTACTATGCCGCCTGCTTTAACAAACTCCGCCAGTTTCTGCCACGCCTTTAAAGGAAGCGTATCAACGCAGGGAAGAATGACAACCTTCCACCGCAGATCACCGTGGACAAGTTCGCCCTTCCTTACGTTCGACTCCCTGAGTGTCCGGCTATCGATGTAGGTAAAGTCCCTGCCGGCATTCCAGAGCGCCTGACCGACTTTATCAAAGATTTCTTGGACCTGTTTGACCGCCTGAGAGTCCGTTGCGCCGTGGTAAGCGGGAGTAAACCGTGGCCAGACACTTTCGATTGGATAGACGACAGCGATATCTGCAACCTGATGACCACCAGTCAACATCATACAGCAGCGACCGACGTATTCATTGATTCGCTTCAGGTCGGCGCTTGAAAGATCGGCGAATGAGTAGTAACTTGTGATTGTGTTGATGCCGTTAACCATCAGCCGATTGCAAGTGCCCCGAATTTCTGATTCGGTGACGTCGCGCACAGGTCTAGTGTCGCCGGGAGGTCTGTAACGCTGGATGAAGTCTGACGTTTCGCACATTCTTATTGTTCGACCATCAAGTTCTGCAGCACTACCGACGAGCCGTGCAATGTGCCAGGGCACCTCCGCTGGGATGCTTGTCAAGCAATCAATACCCGGTGCATCAAGGCGGCGGATACAACGGAAAAAGTCGCCATAGAAGGAGACGTGAGCAGACAGCGGTTCTTCCATCAGGAGATGCCCTCCTGAAAGCAGATTGTGCTTGTGGCAGTATTCCTGGATTTGACCAAAAAAGTTTTCCGCCGTCAACTCAGCCACCGTAAGCCAGAAATCGTACCGTGCTTTCTTCCCTTTTTCTCCAGCGTCACAGACTAAGGCAGGAATGAGCGGCTCAAGCGCATAGCCTCGCCGTTTCATAAACTCTACGGGCAGGTTCGGTGCCCAGGGTAGTATCCTGTACGGCATCTTGTTGAACCAGTAACTCATGAGAGAAGGTTCATCGGTGAATGTCGCACGGAACCACCTACCCAAGTCGTTTCCAAGGTGCTTCGAGTATCCTCCATATGTCACCTCGAGAAACTTACTGGTTGGCTCAGGCATCAAGAGGTTGATGTAATGGAGTTTGTCAGCCAGACTGATGGCCGCATGCGTGGACTCATACACAAAGTCCTCTGTGATTGCGAAAACATGCCAATTGCCTTTTGGTGCGTCCCACTCAAGCCTGCCGTCCTTTATTTGTGCAGAAAGGTCAACGGCTTGAGTCAGTTCGATGCTCTCCTGATCCCCGGCATATGCCGCCGCCATCACGATTTTTCCCGGCGGCAAGTCAATTGTCACCAAGCCGCCCTGGGTACAAGCCTCCTTGACCAACAGACCTCTGGCTTCCCATTCCGGGTGCCCCCGCATTGTAATCCCGCCGGCGGTGCCGGAAGGATACCCTTTCTCATCGTACAGCCAAAGTGACATGCCCAAGTCCTTTGCCTTCTTCACCGCATTGACAAAAGCCGACCACTTCTCCTCACTTTCCAAGTATTGGTCGAAGGAAACATTGCACACAACTCCCCCGAAACCGGAATCAATCAATTTGGTGATTTGGTCGTTCTGCGCCTCAGCGTCGTCAGGCCAAGAGTGAACTATTTTTATGATACGCGACTCCGCCGGCGGATTAGCAAACATCTCCTCCAATGGACGGTCTGACTGAGGCAATTTCATGGTCCCCTCCATCGTACTTATAGCCAGTAAACAAACCACCAAGATAGCCTGCATCATCAAGATATTCGTTCCGCAAGTAATTTGCCAAGTTCTATGCCCTGTTGTGAAGCATCGCCACCAGGCGCGCCCTGACATGTCACACTCGGAGCAATAATCTCAAGATTCATTGCACGGGCAAGACTCTCAAGACCCGCAATTCCCTTCCCGCCACCTCCATGGGTCATAAAGAGAACGCAGGGTTTCCCTTTTACATTCTTACCGGCAAGCGCCGCGATATACAGATCGTCAAAGAATTGTTTCACTCCCCCAGCAACGTACGAAAAGTAATCCGGACTGCCAATAGCAAATCCGTCTGCCTGCTCGGCTGTCTCCATATTCACCCGCGAGTTGTTGGTATTAATCATTTCGACTTCAACACCAGAAACCTGCTGACACCCACGGGCAACAAGTTCTGCCATCTTCGCCGTGTTACCATACTCCTGTGAATGGTACACCACCAATATTCGCTTCATATCCGCTCCCTCCAACATTTGCACATTCTTTCCGCATAGAATCTTCTCCACCTCTCCGCCTACATCCTTCAGCCTCCATGGCAAACGAATTCTTGCCGAGCCAGCCATTCGCTTTACACAAGATGTGCACTCTACCTGGCATCCAATAAAGACCCACGAAGGAACCACGTAAAGCCTAGCCAGACATTAGACAATTTCTGCTATGAGGCAAGCAAGGATGTCGAGGTCCACGACGCAAGCGCCGACAGTAGCTTCGGCAGTTTGCCGTGGAACATTGACCCGCTGGGTAGTCCGCAGGCAAAACCTGTCTGCAGAGACACTACGGTCAATCGCACCGAATGGCTTCACAAAGCAATCTCCGAGGCACAGCACGGACAAAGACCGCCACGCAGTGCGCCATTGGATGGATTGACTATCCGCCCACTGCGCCATACTTCTTGAGCACGCGCCTGTGAAACGCCAGGCCAGCGATGTGTCATATGGCGACGTACGACTGAAATATGACAAGGAGGCAGAAAGCCTACGGTGTTGACGCCATTGCAAAATAAAACTAGACTAGTACCATATTACAATGGAGGTGCTCTAGTAAATGAAAACGTTTTCGAGACTAATCCTATTCCTTTCGCTGATTGCTTTGACCTCTTCAGTGTTTGCAACGGTCAAGCCAAATGGCCTGTTCTCAGATAATGCAGTTCTTCAACGAGACATGATTGTACCCGTCTGGGGAACAGCCAATGATGGTGAATTGGTTACAGTAAGCATCCAAGGGCAGAAAGTCAGTACCAGGGCGGTAGGCGGACATTGGTTAGTAAGGCTCAGACCTCTCAAGGCAGGCGGTCCTTATACCATGCGGATCAATGATATAGAAATAAAAAATATTTTGGTTGGCGAAGTGTGGCTGGCAAGCGGACAATCCAACATGCGCTGGAGTGTTAAACAAAGCGAGGAGCCGGAAAAAAACATTGCTGAGTGCCGGGATGCGCAACTCAGGCTCTATTCGGTCCCACGTTCCGACCGCTTTCAAGAACTGCCAGCAGCATGGCAAGAGTGCACGCCAGAATCCGTGCCTGATTTCTCCGCTGTTGCCTACTTCTTTGGACGAGAACTTAGAAAGACACTGAGAGTACCGGTTGGGTTGATTCAGTCAGCGGTAGGAGGTACTCCTGCCGAAGCATGGACGTCCAGAAGTTTCCTCCTTGCCGATGCAGACCTACGCACACTTGTCGAGAACCCAGTGACACGGGTTTCGTATCTCTACAACGGCATGATCGCACCGCTTCAACCATACGCCATCCGTGGAGTCATCTGGTATCAGGGTGAATCCAATGCAGGACGAGCGTATCAATATCGCAGGCTGTTCCCCGCCATGATACGGAATTGGCGCCAAGCGTGGGGACAAGGTGATTTCCCATTCCTGTTTGTCCAATTGGCCCCCTTCGGACAGAATGGTGATGATGATAAGTGGCCTGAACTTCGTGAGGCTCAGGTCTTGACTGCGCTGACAGTCCCGAAGACGGCTATGGTTGTCATAACCGACTACGGTGACTGCACAAACATCCACCCAAAACCAAAAGAGCCTGTAGGCAAGCGACTCGCACTCGCTGCGCGAGCAGTTGCATACGGTGAGAATATTACATACAGTGGACCTATTTATAAGCACATGACCATCTCGGGCAACCGTGTCATTCTAAGTTTTGACCACGTGGGTAGTGGGCTTATGGCAAAAGGAAGTGAACTCAAAGGATTCACAATTGCAGGCCCTGATAGGAAGTTCGTACCGGCAAAGGCTATGGTGCAGGATGACAAGGTCGTTGTATGGAGCGATGACGTAGACACACCGACTGCGGTCAGGTACGGCTGGTCAAATTGCCCAGACGTCAACCTATTTAACAAAGAGGGACTCCCGGCATCGCCATTCAGAACCGACGACTGGCCTCTCATCACGCAGACGCAATAGTTTATGCTATTGAAAGCACCGTAGAGAGCGATAACCTCGGAGATCTCGCGACTAGTACCGAGCGGAACTTGTTTGCCGTTCAAAGTGGGAGACTGCGACCGGCAGGATTCTCAACATCGGAAGGATAAGTCTCACTCAGGAATGCCTTGTGCGAGAATCTTGACCGCGCGGGATGCTTCCACTTCGTCGGTCCGGCGCCCCGTCATACTTGATACCTCGTGCGCAAGACGAATGCACTCTTCGGCAGCAAGACCCGGATTCAGGGGGCAAGGTGATTCCCCTACAAGTCGTACAAAGTTGTCAGCATAGATTTTTTGGAGAACGTCCCTGGGCAGAGCAAGTCCACGAATCACACCGTCCTCTGGCGCCCCAAGGAGGAAGTCAGCCTCCTCGGGCACACGGAACTCATCATCAGTCTCCAACCACCTTGTCACTATTCCTGCGCGTATGCCACTTTCGTCCAGTGTTTGCTCGTTCGAGATATCAGTTCCAAAAAGAATGCGGTCGGCGTACTTTGTGAAAAAGTCTTTGCCGGCAGAGACATCCTTGGAAATGTTGTAAAGCATCTCGATTCCAGGCGCGAGATCCACGTGCACGCCTTCGAATCGTTCGAACAATAAGGCAAGTCGCGGAAGGTCAGCAGACAAGAAATAGAAGTGGGCGAATACGATCTTAAGTTTGGGGTGCCGAATCAGTACGTTTTCCACTTCAGCATACAACTGTTCTTTGTCAACGAAAGTCTTGTCGTATCCCCAACCGCGTTCTTTCGCCCACTTGGGGGTACGCATCGGATCCCAGAACTCTTCGGGATCAGCCACATGCCATAGGATTGTAATGCCCGTCTCTTCGACGCGGGAAAAGTAGTCCTCAAAGTAAAGACTATCCACAGGGATGTCGAGTAGTTTGCGATGTGTAGGTTTGTTTTCCAGCATCTTGATCCCGTCTGCGCCAATTGCTTTCAGGCGATCAACCTGCTCACTCAGGGGCGGCGGAGAAAGGCTTCCATCAGAAAAGTAGTTAGCGTGATCGAGAGCAGGAAATATAAAAAACTTCCCAGGATATAACGCCTTCGTCACGAACGCAGCCGGATTTGTATTCACCCACTCCGGTCTAAAAGTACAGACCACATTCATGCGCTCCGCACCCACATACCGGCGGATCTCCTCGAGTTTTTGAGGTCCGTTTGTCACGCCGTAGGCATGCACATGGCAATCAATCATGGGTCTCGCCTTTGATTCTGGTCCTGCACACATCGGTACACGTCGACGCCAGACGCAAAGTACACATTTCCTTTGCTATCAACCGTGACCGCTGATACGGCACCAGGTGATTCCGCTATCTCAGCAGACTTCCCATCGCGCAAGTTCAGAGCGACAACAAGATTGGAACTGCCGTAATACACTATCCCATCCTGTGTCGCCGAGAACGAATGGCTGGTCAGTGAAGGGAGTTCTCCACAGGAAACAAACTCGCGTTTTACTGTATCGAAAAGTTTTACATTGCCGTTTATTGCAACAGCCAGCCGCCGACTTTTGGGATCATATGCAAAAGGACGAACGTTCGACCCCTCGAAATCCATCTGCCAGACCACCTTTTTTGTGGAACTCGCAATTACTCCCAATCTTGGGCGTTCGTCCCTTTTATTTGGGAGTCCATTCCCTGCGAGCGAGGTGCCCACGTAAATGTAGCGCTCTGCTGGCACCACACCCTGGATCGCCTGTTCACCGAGAGGATTCTCGATGATCTCAGTCTGCTCCGTTTCCGGGTCGGTGATGGCAACCGCGCCGCCATATTTCCCGTACTGGGCCATCCACCCCGAGTAAAGTTTGCCGTCGGGTCCGAGAACTATGCCACCAATCGGGCGGATGTATCCACTGGAATTGAGTTTTGCAATGGAACGAGGATTCTTATTGTTCCACTGATCCCATGGTTTGTCAGGTTCGTAGCGAATGATCTCACCACCGACGTAGGCGACTGCATAAACACGATTTTTATAGAAAGCGACATCGTAGACCTCGCCGCCGTGGCTGCTGATATTGCTCGTGTTCACAGCGCGCTTCGATGCAATGTCTAGGTAGAAGAGCGTCTGTCCAAAATGCGGACCACCCCAGAGTCTGCCTTGACCGTCCGCCTCGAGAAAAAGCGTTGGTCTGGGACTGGACACAGCGGGGATTGGAACAGGACGTATTGCCTTGTCTCCAGTCTTGATCACGAAATAGTCCTGCCCGCGCACGCCTACGATTTTCCCGTCACGTGTTGCTGCCATGAGTGCACCACCACGCAGTGCGATATCGGCAACTAGGGTCAGTTCTTTCGCTCCTTTGCTCCATCTGTAGATAGCGTTGCCTTGGCGAATGTATACCGTGTCTCCGTTTGTCAAGCGTGTATCAACGTACCACGTGCCTTTGTCCGGTGGTGGCGTTGGGAACGGTGCCTGCACTAAATCGAGAGAACTTCCCCTAAAGACTTTGTTGCCTGACAAGAAATACTCATCCCATGTAATCCCATACGCGACACCCCGCAATTGCTCGGGGACAGGCTCAAATCGTTTGGTTTTCGGATCAAAAATTAGGGTTGTCGGCTTCTCCTCACCAAAACTGCACAGAATCCGCCCGTCTGGAAGAGCAGAAACCTGCCTCAGGTAGAGGTTAGGTGGAACGGGATTGCCAAAATCCTCAACCTCATAATTGTCCAGATTTAGCGCACCGAGTTTGCCTCCGCTGTATGTCCCACCATAGATGCGCCCATCGCTTCCAACCGCAAAGTTCCAGATGTAACTCTCACCCGGAAACTTTACGGTTTTGACGAATTCCATCTTTTTCAGGTCGAATACCATGAACATGCCATCGTAATGTGTCCCCACGATCAGGCGATCACTTGGAACTTCGATGAGCGCCCACGCTCCTGCTCCCGCAGGCGCTGGGTATACCTTCGCTGTATTTCGCTCGAAGTCGAGGAAAATCAGTTCCATGTGTGAGTATTCATTTGTGTTACACAAGACGAGGACTTCGCGACCGCTCTGACGATCTATGACCATTTGTCCAGAGAGGATGTTTTTTGCACGACATGGTTGTCCGAGATGCTCTATATTCCCTGAAAGGGCCATCAACGCGGCAAGTGGCAGAATTAGATAAGCGTACATGGGCTCACTTCTTTCCCTTCTTTAGTTTTACGTAATCTAGTCCAAACATGAATGACTTGACCGCCTTTTCGTTCGCACCTACGATCTCAATCCCAAGGACATGCGAGCCTGCTGTCAGATCAACCATCCCAAGTGAAATTTCGTCCGTTGGAACAACGCTGTCATTATAAAGATCAAACTCGCCAAGTATCTGCCCGTCGAGCCGGAGTTTCACAATGCCGTAATCATGCGCTTTAGTCATCCGGACAAGAAGTTCGTACTTGCCACTCTTCTTCACGGGTAATTCCAAGTCAAGTTCATCTCCAGGCTTGGCATGAATCCACCATAGGTGGGCTTCTCCGCTCCATTCGCCGTGAAGTTCCTGAACAGTAGTATCTCCGCCCGTTTTGCGGAGCACTTTCATTGACTCACCCTCGATTGCACCCGGTTCACGCGGCGGCTGAGGAGCAACATAAAATACACGCTCTTTGGACGAAACTGGCTTGTATGGGTCGGAGCCACCCTGAGCAAGGTACCAATAGGCAGTCGCGGCATAAAGCGTCGGACGACTATTTGGGAAATATTTCTCAATACATGCCTCAAGTGAAGTTTGGAAGGGCACGTTGTCGGTTATATGCCAGCGATTCACAGCCACATGACCAATGTTTTGGAAAACCTTTGTTTGGTTGTGGAAAGCATTCTGAAAAAGTACAGCCGTGCACCATGCGTATCCAAAATAGTCTTCTGAACCAGTGCCGATCGTAGACGGGAACTTCTCACCGTCTACAAAAAACTTTTCGTCACCCTCGCCCCACCAGCCACCGCGGGGATTCCATACCTCAAGGGCAACGCCCACAAAGCGCCCTCTACCCTGGGTCACAAGCATCGGCCAGTCAATCCAACGCTCCGGCTCTTTTGGAAGAAAAGCATCACGATGCCACTTTGCGTGGAAGCGGCCAAGGTTTCCCAGTGATCTTTCTACCGGCGCATGCACGATCGTAAAGTCGCCAACAAAGGTCTTCGTGCTCTCGTTTACAAGTTCAATCTCTGCCTTGCTGGCGAACGGCATGTACCAAAATGAGTAGAACCCATCGTCAGTCATTCCGAGAGGAAGCGATCTGTATTTGTTGATTCCCGGCCCTGTACCGAAGAAATCGCCTATCGGGCACCATACACTCGGCTCTTTTTCGCCATCCCATCTAATCTTGAGGATCGTGTGCCGGAGGACTCCATCTGGATCTTCTGGGTCGCCAAGGTTGACCTTTGCCCAGATGTTTGTGATGGCACGGGGACCAGCGATATCTGCGATTGTTGCCCTCGAGCCGGGAGCAATCTTTATTCTTCTGTTTATAACCTCTTGTCCGGTTCTATAGCCTGCTGGGTCAGAGCCAAGTTTCCTTCGCAAAAAGCGGTCAACTCTGGCAAGCGCCTCCTTTTCCTCAGGCGATAGGTTGCGGCTAAAGGTGGGCACAACAGTGCCTTTAGGGAAAACAGAATAAGTGAAATGATAATATGCTCCCCAATCCTTGTCCATTGTTATCTTGCATGACTTTGCAAATGGGATGGGCACGTAATTGTTGAATCCATTTGCAACCTGGTGCACAAGGGCTGGGTACACAAATGGCTCATTTTTCATGTCAAAGTAGCCAATGAACGGCAAGTCAACGACAGGCTCAGGGTTGCCGTCTAAATATATTTTCACATGACCCTGCCCGGCGCGTGCCGACCAGATGCGCCATATACAGCCAGGACCCTCGATCTCTGCAACAACTGCAGCGTCACCCTCCATGCGTATGATCCCGTTACTATCACCATTTGCATCCCAGCCGACATACTTCCCTGTAGCCTCGTCGTACCAACTCCTCCTGTCGTAACTGGACCACTGTGCGCACTTTTCCCCAGCCGCCGGCAGGACCGCCAGTCCTTCGAGGTCAATCAGTTTGTTAATCAAGTCAACATAACTGAAAATTTCGCCACCAATTCCTGCACAACTGGTTCCCACAAGGAGCAGGATCACGATTAGAACTTTTTTCATACCAGCCACAACCTCCCTAGCCATTATGAAAAGCAAGAATACGAAAATCAGTTAGGCAGTCACGAAAGCAAATCCTTTACACAATAGATATCCGACGTAATTGATTCGACGGTTGTCCGAAGCGGGACTTAAGCGCAAAAGATGTTGTCAACAGATGACTTCTCACCCCAGAGAGTACTCAATCACTGCCCCAGATGCAAATAGCGCATATCCCCGCTTCCCATCAGGCGAGAAACGCACAGTCAGCGGCTCTTTTACCAAAGATAAGAGACTTGGTTCCGAAGCGTCAAACTGAAAGACCTTCTCACGGCGCACAGGATTGGACAACCGCCACACCACCAAGCGAATCGTGCGTTCACCAAAGGCTGACGAGCCACGGCGTCTTTCCCAAATACCTATGAAGCGCCCATCCGGGGAAATAGAAGCACCGTATTGCTGGACCTCAAAACCGTCGTGACTGCATAGCAAACTATTTCTTTGAGCACTATAGCCAGGGAACGCAATAAGATGCTCCCCGCCATTCGCAAAGGGTTCAACATATCCGAAGAATGCCCCTCGCCTCTTCGCACCTAGATCGGTCGAACTACCAAAGACACAATACAACCTGCGCCCATCGGGCGAGAAACCGAGTATATTCTCTGGACCAATGACATCACGCTCGCCAAACACTGTCACCTTCCGCGTCCTAAGATCGAACAGCGCCGGCAGCGTAATATGGGTGGAAAAGGCGACCACGACCCCTGCAGAACCTGCGAGAGCATGTCCGTCGGGCGACCAGACGCAGGGCTGAAACAGATTTCCTGGACGAAAACTCCCTGTGTTCTTTCGCCCCAACCAGCGTACAGCACATCGCTCGCTGGTGCTCCGAAAGAGAGAGCGCATTTCCGCGGTCTCCGCAAAGGCTACTCGGAAGGGAGCATGCCTTTCGTCGTAGTAAGCCCCAAAGCAGATAAACCTTGAATCCGGAGACCAAGCAACCAGGCCTTCAGTACCAACGAATTTCGATATTCGCCGCGGCTTTGTGCCACTCAAATCAAAAATAAACATGTCGGGAGAGAGATCTCTCCTCCTTGAAGGATTCTCCCAACCTGAAATGGCAACTCTCTTGCTATCTGGCGACCACATAACTATGCCAGGGCCCGGATTAACTGGCATACGCGCCCACACCCCAAGATAATGCCTACGACCAGACTGCAGGTCAGCCGCGTAGAATTCACCCCTCCAATTAACGCGTACGATTGCACGCATGTCGGGTGAGGGCACGCCGCCACCGCGCTCCGCGATGATTTTCACACCATCTGGCAAGCAACACTTTGGGACACCTTCCGGACCACAGCCGGCAAAGAGCGGAGGAAAGAATAATGCTATCAGTAGAAAACGGGAGGGATTGGACATTCTATGCGTCCTTTGAAGGCTCCTACCACCAGTTCAGGGCAGGACCTGCGCCCGTGGTGTTCCTTTGATTATGAAACGGCATGTACCGCCACCTTTCTGACCACACGTCAATTTGAGCAAGATCTTCTTCGGAGATCTGGAGGTCAAAGACATCATATATGGGCGTAAAGTGCTCAGGTTTGCTCCCGCCCATGAGAACCGTGGTTACATGCCGCTTCGAGATCAGCCACGCAATAGCCAGTTGGTTTACCCCTATACCATATTTGGAAGCCATGTCATCGAGTCTCGAAAGCAAGTCATAAGCGTCATCGGTCAGTTTTGCCTGATAGTTCTTCAGGCGGGCGACTCTCGAACCTTCAATCGGCTTGTCGTCCTTACTACGGTAGTGGCCGGATAGAATCCCACCATTTAAGCCGCCATATGTGAGAACTGCGATGTTGAAGCGCTCTGCAAACGGTACAATCTCATTCTCAATGACTCGGTCCATGATATTGTATCTGCACTGAACCGAGACGAGCGGCTCCCAATTATGCAGTGCACTCACACCGAGCATATGAGCCATTTGCCAGGCATAGTGATTAGAAACGCCATAATAGCGGATCTTCCCCTGCCTGACCAGATTATCCAGAGTGGAAATTGTTTCTTCAGCCGAGGTTGCGCTATCAGGGTGATGAAGTTGGTATAGGTCAATCCAGTCCGTCTGTAGGCGTCTGAGGCTGTCTTCTACAGCATTAAGTATGTGCACTCGGGAGCAACCACCGCCATTGGGACGATCATACATCTTCGCCCAAAACTTGGTGGCGAGTATTACCCTATCACGCTTACCTTTGAGAATGCGTCCCAGGACCTCCTCAGCGCGCCCCGCACCATAGGTATCAGCGGTATCAAGCAGATTTACACCCTGGTCTATCGCATGGTCCAAAACCGCCTTGGCTTCGGATTCCTCAAGCCTAACCGGGAAGTCCATACAGCCAAGTGAAAGACGCGAAACCTCAATTCCTGTGTTACCGAACTTTGCGTACTCCATATACATCCACTAACTTTCTAGCCATTTATCTAGATTTGCTCGTACAAACTCGTCGTCGTTTAAGTGAGGATATGCTCGATAAACCCGGTCAATCTCCTCAAGTTGTCCCGGGCTGAGTCCCTCATTCGGGTCGAGGCACCAAATTCCCTGAAGCAGTCCCTGCCGCCGAAGGACTTCATGTAGTCCGGCTATACAACCTGCAAATCCGTGAGCCGCGTCAAAGAAGGCTGCGTTCACGTCCGTCCATTCGACCGCCCGCCGTAGCAGTTCCTGAGAAATTGTGCCAGACTCAGCGGCCTCGTGGCACTCATTTAGCAGACGAACGGCACTCCTCGTCCAAACCGACCACTGCCCAAGGAGACCGCCTACTATACGACGCTCTACCCACTTATCGCCAATCCTAAAGCGGTAAGGGGTAATCAAATCAATGACTATATTGTCGTCGTTGCCAGTATAGAGTGCTATGTCCTCACGTCCTGATTCAGCGACTGCGCGTATCACATCCAGAGTTTGATACCGATTAAACGGCGCGATCTTTACCGCTACCACCCGCTCGATCTCGAAGAATCTGCGCCAGAATTGATAGGATAACACGCGTCCGCCAACTGCCGGTTGAAGGTAGAATCCTACTATTGGGATGACTTCGGCTATGCACTTGCAATGAGCAATCAGTTCATCATCCGACGCATCTTTAAGAGCAGCAAGACTAAGAAGACCAGCGTGGTAGCCAAGCTCCGCGGCAACTGATGCCTCCTCGATTGCCTGCTTGGTCTTGCCGCAGATACCTGCAATGCGCACAAGCGGCGCGTGTGCCGATGCGTCTGCCCGAGACATTTCTTCAGCACCCAGTTCTAGCAAAGGTCGAAACAAGCCAACCTTTGGATCCCGGATTGCAAACTGGGTTGTATGTACGGCAATGGCAATCCCACCTGCCCCTGCAGAGACGTAATAACGCCAGAGCGCTCTTTGTCGCTTCTCGTCCAACTTCCGGTCAGCTGTCAGCGCTAGTGGACTGGCAGGAATGACATGACCAGATCGCAACTGCTGCAAGACTTTGTCATTGAATCCCGCGTCTGATATCATGGCTTTCCCATCAAATGCTACCCAGGATCAAATTGGCTAGAACTTACCGTCTCTCGTCTCAAAATGAGTAGGTTTCCCAAGGATTTCGCCACCATGCATTACCCAGTCGCCAATCCACAACATCATTTGCTGCACGGTAACTCTTGGATACCCAAAAAGGCGGTGTGCTAATTGGCTATTACTCAGCAGCGCATCCGGCGCCTCAACACCCGAAAACTTCACCGGTTTGCCTATCATTTCCCCAAACTGCTCAGCCACACGCCGCACACTCAACATCTCAGGTCCGGTCACATTCACAATGAACGGAGGACTTGTCGCGTAGTCAAATGAGCACAATGCCATTGCGACAGCGTCGCCCTGCCATATAATGTTCACGCATCCCATCGTCAGGTCAACGGGTTCACCGTTCATCACCTTTTGCGCTATGTCTACTAGCACGCCGTACCGCATCTCAACAGCATAGTTTAGTCGAATAATCGAGGTTGGAGTGCCAAATGTCCGGCTGAAGTGTTCGAATATGCGTTCGCGACCAAGCGCGCTTGTTGCATACTCCCCTTCCGGGTTCGGGGCATCCGTCTCAATCGACCCGCCTAACTGTACAGGAGTGAGACCATAGATATTGCCCGTCGAAAAGACCACAATCCTGCTCGACCGATATCTCTCGCAAACCACACCTGGGAGGAAAGCATTTAGCGCCCAAGTGAGCGATTCCTGCCCGGTTGAGCCAAATTTCATGCCAACCATGAATACCACATTGGGTGCGTCAGGTAGCCGCTTCATTTCGTCGGCGTCCAGGAGATTACATTTGATCGTCTCAATTCCGAATGATTTCAATTTGACTTCCTGCTCTGACGACGGAAAGAGATCAACGCCAATGATCCTTCGTGTAACCCCTGCCTGATCCGAGGCGCGCTTCGCCATCCTTGCTAGGCTTGGCCCCATCTTCCCGCCGACACCAAGAATTATAACGTCTCCTTCCAGCCGTCTGAGCGTCTCAATCACACCCGCTGTCGGCTCGCTCAGCAGATCCTCTAACTGACTGACATTTTCTATTCGCTCCAACATGGCTTTCACTCTTACGAACCTTTCTGCTACTAAAGTTAGTCAATCGTTAAATAATCTGTGCCCCTTGTGTCTTGGCTTCGATTCCCCCTCTACACAGGTATGAGGTGTAGACTTCTGAACTGGGATTCGCCTTGCGTCGCCCGTTTCCCAGGTGAAAAGGTAGAAAAAAACTCAGTTGCCGAAACCTGATCGCTTGAAGAGGTCCTCGATTTGCTTCCGCCGCCGACGCTCCCGATACCACCTGATTGGATTCCAACTCTTCCACGGCTTGTCCCCTCTTTCGTGCACGTGGATGCGAAGGACCTTTCCGTAATTTCTGCGTCCGACCGCCCCCAGCCCGAGGATTTGCCCTCCTGAGCGTACGTACCAGTACGTTGCTGCACAACCACACAGCGCAAAAATCCCCAATATCAAATGAGACTGTGCATAACCTATGAAAACAAATGCTACGTCTAGCAATGCCAGATACTTCAATTTCATTGGTATCACAAGAAATAACAGAATCTGTTGCTCAGGATTGGACATCGCAAACGCGATTGTGACACCAGCAAGCGGAAGCCATATATTGGCTAGATACACGTCTGTGCCTATGAGCACCCCGCCAAGATACAGACCTAAGGCACTAATCGCCGACATGATGAAGAAGTACACGGCAAATGTCGTGCTCCCCCATGCGCGTTCCAGGCTTCCACCTGCGACCCACATCCAGTAGCCAGCAAACAATAGGCTTAAAGCGCCCATTGACCCCAGGAGAGGATAAGTGAAGAAGGTCCAAGGCATCGTAAGTGCCTTCAGGGAAGTAAAACCAAGGTAGTTTGCAACGACGCCACTCTTTGATAGAACCAGCACCAGAAAAGTGAAAACGTCGGCTGCAATAATCAGTTTTGTAACCGGGATTCTATCGTAGAAAAGCCAATATCTGACTCTTTCTAATGACACATCCTGTCGCATTGGTGACTCACTATTAGGCAACCGACCTCGGCGAATGTCTTGCCTCAGTTAACAGGACAAGACCGTGTCTCCTTCCCAATGTTCACCAGGACCTAACTTTTTTGGCTTTGCAATTATTCCAGTCTCTACACAGACCATACGGAGGTACTCATCGTCGCCAAAGTCGGTCATCCGTTTTGACTTCGCAATCCAGGGATTCCATACCACGATGTCAGGCATATTGCGTTTTCTAATGTTGACCGTACGCCCACTTTCTTCGTCTTTCAATTCCACAATGTCCGGAGCATCGATGTATACACGGTCCGTCTCACCACTAAATCGAAGCACGGGCGCTGATTCAGTAAAGGCGGCATCACCCTGCAGAGAGTCGAGGTATGTAACACCCTGGAGACCTTGCACGCTGGCTCGACTAATATCAGCGAGAGAAAAGTAAGTGTGTAAAGCCGCCTGAAACTCAAAAACACTGTCATGTGTGTTTTGAAGGTTGAGGGTCAGGCTTAGTGTGTTTTCATTCAAAAGTACCTGGATGCCAAGAACGAATGAGAACGGCCACAAGGATCTTGTCTGAGGACTGTCAGTAAGGCGCAAGTGCGCTGAAACGCCGCCATCGGCGAGAATTTGAGTGTCAACCAACTGCCATTCGCTGATCCTAGCAAACCCATGCTGTGGCAGTGGCCCCTTGCTGCCAAACTGAGGGAAGCACACGGGTATCCCGCCCCGTATGGGTTTCTCCGGACTAAAGTTTGACGCCTGGCTCACAAACAGAATGTCACCGTGTCCTGGGACACTCCATTTCGTGACATGACCGCCATGGAGGTAAACCTCCGCCTGCGAACCCGAGGCATGTTTCAGCATGACCTTAGGCATATCACCATTGCCATTTACCACATCTATCCTGCCCTCGCCCGCAGATTCATTGCCTAAATGGCCAATCATTTCACGCAACCTTTCACAGCAACGCGCTCGTATGCTACCACAAACCGCCGCCTCCTGCAAGCCGTAAGAACGCATATTGGCACTAGGCACATGGTCTGTCCTTGCTCTCCGACACAATTGCAAAGGCGCACCTCTGCCATCAAAGCCGAGAACAGTTCGAAGTCACGCAAGCGGTTACTTGTTACCCTCTATCCGCTGAAGAAGGGACCTGGCAAACGTAGCCATTTCGCCATCGGGAAAGCGTCGCATCAATTCATTGAGGCAATCACGGGCGGTACGTTCATCATGGTATGCCTCCCATGCGCAATGAGCCCACCTATAAAGAGCTGCCTCGCTTTCTGGGTCCTTCGGACGTGCGTCTGCTATTGTCCGATATATAATGAGTGCCCAGTCGGGTCTTTCGTATCGTTCAAGCAATCCGGCAAGACGAAGAAGATGAATAGAGGAATAAATGCTGGGGTTGCCGCGAAGTTCAACCAGATAATACCCGACAAGAAGTGGGTCTTTCTCTATCATCTCGGGGCCGGCCTTTGACATGGCCTCATCAATTACCTCGTGACGCCCAAGCCTGGCTGCAGAAGTTATCGCTGCACGAATAAGGTCAGGATTGCCTGGGTCTTCTTCCATCATTACCTGCAGCGCATCAAGCGGGAGATTTTCTAATTCCTTGATGTCTGCCTGGAGTGCCTTCGCCTCGGACACAGCCTCGGTATCCCGTTTTGCTTTCATTGCAAGGCACAGTAGCATGCCCGCTATGCCACCTCCAACGTGTGCAAAACTCGCCACGCCACTGCTTGCCCCCGTCACACCAGAAAAAAGACCTGAAACAAGGTCGAATAATATGTAAAATCCTATGACCCAAATTGCCTGCACTTCCCAGACGCCGTGATAATACCACCACCAGTAGAAAACGCAGACCGTGCTCCAAGGAAAAAGAAACCAGTAAGCTCCAACGACGCCCATGATGCACCCGGATGCACCAATCACTGGAGTCAGGGACCCTACTAGTGCCACGTCCACAAGTGCCTCGAGCAGTGCCCCAACAAAACCAGTTGAAAAATAGAGTACTAAGTATCTGGCGATGCCTAGTCTATCCTCCACAGGCGGTCCGAATACCCATAAAAAAAGCATATTGCCAATAATATGGGTGATGTCGGCATGGAGGAATATGGCTATGAAAAAATTGATGATTGGACTGAGACCTAGTGCGAAGCCGTAGGCGTCTGCGATGTCATCGCGAATCACGAGAAAATACTTCGTCGTAAATGCGTACACGATCACATTGACGCCAATGATACCCAGCGTCGCATAGGGAAAGCGCCTGACAGGATTCTTGACACGGTATGGGATTAGCATCTTACGGCCGCCCGAGGAACGTCGCCGTCACCACCAGAAACTTCGAGCCAACGCCCGTTGAAAGTCAGTCACTCGTCTCCTCTTTTTCCCAGTTTCTACCGCCTTTGACTGCTCGGTAAAACTTGAAGATTGCGACCGCCCGTTTCTTATATTCAGCAAGGCATCGCTCCTGCATGGAAGCCACGTACCGCACATCCTCAGCCAGACAGTTGAGCAGTTCGGTATATTTGCTCACGTCCGCTGGATGTTCATGCAGAATTAGCCTCATCTCATCAGCGGCGTTGAAAGCCATCTTGGGATCAGGTGAGGATGGTAAGTTTGTGCACAGTGCAATTATATCTGACACAAACTTCTTGTACTCATCTTCCCTATGCCTCATTCGGGTTATCATATACAGCGCATCGTCCAGAAGTTGGTCGAAAACGTGGGGATCTTTGCTGACCAATTCTGGTGCGTCCTTGACCGTTCCCTTAATCTCGTCCACACAGCCACAGACATCGCGATGCTTTGTGGTTTTTCCTGCCTCAACTGCATCTGGCGCAGAAACTAGTTGCATGCCTCTGTGCGTATTTTCATACCTCGCGCGAGGCAACTCGATGACACCACCGTCTTCAAAGACAAGAAGCGGCGGCTCGTTGTGTCCACGCTTTTCGATGTGCGCAGACCCCTTTTGTATAGCCTCGATTACCTTATCCAAATGGGGTTGAGGCGGCAACCAACGGCGATTAACATCAAGTATCTCCTCGGGTTTTCTCTCTTCCGATTGCAAGGTTCCAGACCTCCTTTAACTTACTTGTTATAGACTAATCGCAGAACTTGCTACATCCTCTATCCCTGTGCACGAAACGAAATCCTTATGATGGATACCTTCTGCCAATACATCCTGCCTTCATTTTACAATGACGACGTACCCATGACCAGAGGGAACCAGCGCTTGCGTCACCACTCAATTATTTTGGGCACTCTATCCCGAAAGGTGGTCAGCCCTTTGAACCCAAGGTCCCGAAGCACCGATACTGCCTGGTCGAGACCAAAACCAACATGCTCAACTCGGTGCGCATCGGAACCGACTGTCACCATTTCGCCGCCCATGTCTCGATACAGTCTCAGAATCTCCAATGACGGAAACAATTCCTTGCACGGCTGCCGAAGACCTGAGGTATTCACTTCTAAGGCAATCTGCCTTTCGATAATCACTCGCAAGATATGTGCAATTCTATTATAAAATGGTTCGGCCCTGAAGGGACCTAAGCGCATGACCCCATACCTTTTCACAATATCTATATGGGCAAGCACATCAAAATCGGCTGTCTCCACCATCCTGAGTACTGTCTCGAAGTATGCATCATAAAGTTCTGCCATACGGCTGAAATCAAAGTTTGGCGCTGAAATCAGTTCACCACTCACCCAATGAACAGAACCAATGAGCAAATCGAAGCGTCCGGCGGAGATCAGATTAGATATCTCCGTAGGGTACTCATGCGGCTCCGCTAATTCTGCACCGATTAGAATGTTGAGTCGCCCATTGAAACGCTGCCGGGCCTCGTTGATTCCTGTTGCAACTGCATCGTAGCGAAATCTTCCAAAACTAAGATCCCGTGGGTTATTGTCAACGTGGTCAGCAAAAGCAATTTCCCTAAGACCTATCTCAGCAGCGCGCGCACACATTTCACCGATCGTATTGTGAGCATCGCCTGACCAAGAAGAGTGTAGGTGCAAGTCAAGAACGCATTCCATTACACAATAACGATTAGCGCGAAACCCTTGCTAATCCTCTGTACGCTCTGGGGGAGGTAACTTTCAAGAAATCGCACTCTAATTGACAGTTTGAAACATGGGATGTAGACTCCAATATGAGGAAAAGCAGATGAAGCCACGATTCGTGGGAGAAAGAATCGAAACGGAGATAAGCGCAAATGCACCACGCCCGCTGAGTTTTATCTGGCGCGGTGAAAAGCATGAAATTGCCGAAATATTGAGCGAATGGGTTGATACCAGCTTCGGACAACTACCTTCACGAAGCCGAAAATGGTACACAAGAAGGCATCGCCGATACTTTCTCGTTCGCGATTCTGCCGGCGACGTCTTCGAGATATACCTCGACTACGCCGACCGAAAGAACAAGACGTGGTGGCTCACAAGACAGGTAAGATGTGCTGGAGGAGAACAACCTTGTGCCGGCTTGGAGTAATCTCAATTACAATGCTTCTAGCAATGTACCTAGCATCAGCAAAGCCAGAGAAGAGCCTGGAAATCACTATGAGCGAGCCCCGTGTTGTCGCGGTAGCACCTGAAGAAGTCGGCTGGGGATACTACCAATTTCCGAGTTTAGGAAAATGGAGCGACGGTACACTATCATTGACATACAACATCTCTCCCGACGCTGCAGAAAGTTACGGTAAACCGCGCGCCGCCCTAATCTCAAACGACCAGGGTAAAACTTGGAAACCCATGACAGGCAAGTGGGGCGTCGGCGGGCTTCTGCTGCCAAATGGGGACCGCATTGCAGTGGCGACACCCAAACCGTATGATGTTGCACGACTTCAACTGCCAAAGCCTGCTGGAATACTCACAAGTTCCTACAGCAAGGAAAAATATGTGGTATATCGCCTGCAAGACTTACCGCCGAAACTGCGAACCATACGAATAATCCGCACGAAGCGAGAGTCGGAAATAGGCAGGTTGGAACATGCATGGCTAGATGACCCGCTGGCTCTGCGTTACAGTTTGAGAAGCATATTCCCTATCGTCTGGTGGGGCGATATGCACGTTTTGAAAGACGGTTCGCTCATCGCCATCGTGTATCCCGGGCTTCTGACAGATGAAGACGGAACTCCTCACCCAAAATGGCACGTGTTTGCTTATCGGTCCACTGACTTCGGACACACATGGAAGATCCAGGGGCGAATTCTGTACCGCCCAGACATCAAGGCGGATCCGAGGGGACAAGAACGGAACGGTTTCACGGAGCCGGGCTCATTAGTCATGGATGACGGCTCAATAATCTGTGTGCTGCGGACGACCGATGGTACGGGTATTGGTCCGATGTATGTAACCCGCTCATCCGACATGGGCAAGACCTGGAGCACCCCTCGTGTGATTGCCCCAAATGGCGTACTTCCCAGGCTGCTCAGGCTTGACAACGGCATCCTCGTTCTCAGTTCTGGGCGCCCGGGCGTGCAACTCAGGTTTTGCACGGACGGCAAAGGACTTAAATGGTCCGAGCCTTTCGAACTCATACCTATCACCGAGTCAAATCCACATGCCGACACCTGCGGATACACCAGTTTGATAGCAACAGGCCCGGATACTTTCTTGATTGCCTATTCACACTTCAAGCACGAAAATGACCAGGGACAGATAAGAAAAGCAATCCTCGTCCGCGAGGTCAAGGCCAGGTACAGCAAGCAGTAACAGGCAAACTCATGCAAATCAAGACGATACTAGGGTGTCCTTCGTCTCACTAGACTAACCTGGTATTAGCCAGATACACCTGCAGGGGCTCTATTTCGTGTTGCAGAGGAAGCCGAATTCCTGAATCGCGTCCACAATGATGGGGTAACTTTTTTGCCACACTCCCGGTGGCACATTCTCGGAAATCTGTATCTGAAGGCGACCAGTTTGTCCACCCTCGGAAAGCATCTGAAACGCAGTTCGCCGGATTACGTCAGGAGACGCCAGATGAACTGACGACGGAAAGTTGACGCCCAGGCGCATGCTCGGCCACATCTCCACAGCCTCTCTGATGCTTGTATCATTGTCGGGTGGCGGCGACATCGAATCTAGACCGCTCACGCCACAATCGCCGATTGCCTTCCAAAGCGGCTTCAGGTCACCATCTGCATGAACATATACTGGAATATCCCGGTCGGACAGCATATCGGCTAACTCACGGTAGTATGGGACGCAATACTGCAAGAAGTATTTCTGACCAATGGCGGGGGCAGTGATATTGTCGCCAAAGACAACATAGGGTATTGGTGCGCGCCGGACGATTTCAAACATGTCCCTAAGACGCCTCCCCATAAGAAGCATCACCTCTTCGAGAAGATCTGGCCAGTCAATCAGGTGAACTGCCAGGTCCTCAAGTGAAACCCATTGAATCCACAGTTGTTGATATGGGGTGCGCCCAACCGAAACGTGAGGCAGCCCATCTTCTCCAAGTTCGCGCTCTGCCTCCAGCAAAGGACTCAAGTCTTCAACGACGACCAGGTCCCGAAGATAGTACATCAGCGCGAGGTAGTCATCCCGCTCTTGGATGAAATGTCTTTTTGTGGAAGCCGTGCCGTAGGTCGGCTCGATCAGTTTTTCTTCGTATATTGCGCCTTGTGGTGTGTAAAGAGTGTGACGGACTCCTGGCGTGCCTTTTACACAAATTTCCTCAGAATCCCATCGGCAGTTCGGTGCGTGAGTAGAGCAAACCGAAGTCCATCGGAGTATGCCCATGTTCTCACGCCCAACGAGGTCCCAAACCTCTTCGTTTGGCGCAGCGATCCTGTCATATTGGACAAAGGGCACCCGGTCTGGCATTCGCCCTTGCACAACTGCCAGCATTCGTTCCCTGTTGGTCATCTCGATCAAGTCTCGCGACTGCCCTATTCCTCCTCAATCATTTGGTCGTAGAAAGAGACATAATCGTCGGGGTCCTCGCCCGCTCGCATCTTTATGGCTGCACGCGGATGCAGATTCAACTGCCCGGTGATCATGTATGGGATCTTGTAGCCCCATTCCATTTCGCCTTTCTTTTCCAATGGCACAAACACGTCGCGAATGCACTTAAGCACGGGCCTCAGTTGAAACTTTGGATTCTTCAAAAAGCCTATCAGCAGTTCCAACGGACAGTTGCCAGCACCGCGACCCATACCATTGATTGTAGCATCCAGGCGATTTGCGCCCACGATCAGCGCCTCGATTGTATTAGCGTAGGCAAGCATCTGATTATTGTGCGCGTGTATGCCAACTTCAATGCCTTTTCCTTCCACCGCCTTGAGGAACTGCAAGGTTAAAGCGCGAATCTGCTCCGAATAGTACGCGCCGAAACTATCCACGATATATATCGCGCATACCTCAGAGTTTGCCATCAGCGTCAGTGCTTCGTCTAATTCACGTTCCTGAATTGTCGAAACAGCCATCAAGTTGAGCGTGCATTGATACCCCTTGTCACGTGCATCCTTGACCATGTCCAAAGCGGTCGGCATCTGGTGAACATACGTGGCCACTCGGACCATATCTATCACACTTTTCTCTTTGGGAATGATATCCGTATGATAATCCGTACGTTCAGCATCCGCCATTACAGCAATCAACATCTCAGTCGGGTTGTCTCCGACGATGCGTCGGACGTCATCTTCCGAACAATACTTCCACTTGCCAAATTGAGAGGGCGCGAATATCTTCTTGTCGGCTTTGTAGCCGATTTCCATTATGTCTATGCCAGCCTCGACACAGGTCTGGTAGACTGCTCTAACAAAGTCATCTTCAAAATTGTGATCATTGATTAAGCCGCCGTCTCGGATCGTACAATCCAATATCTTGATCTCTGGCCTGTATGTGAGAAAAGTCCCTCTAGCGAACTGATCCCTGAAAAATTCCGTCATTCGAGAGCATACCTCCTCAGCAAAACGCCATATCGGTGGCTCGCTTATTCACCAACCGCTATAGGGCATTGTAAGTATGAAAATGTTACCACTTCACGAGGTGGAAAGCAAGATAGAGGGCGGCTTGCGGCGAAAGGGTCGTATTGCACGAGCAACATGAAAACCTTCGCCGCAGGTGGAAGAATGAGGCAAGGGTGTCCGGACCGCCCAGCAGGACAACATCAGCGCGTGGCGGCTCGGACACCCAATTGCTTGCCTATGGCCTTCCAGTCAGCGTCATATCCACACGCGCCGAGTTATTTTTATTTCTTCTTCAACCAGAAGTTGCACACGCATTCTGAGATCTGACCGACGGATTGAAGAAATGTCTCCTTTCAAAACTAGCCGAACATGGTCGTTCCGTGATTTGAAAATATTCGTGGGAAGCGTGCCACCCAGTCTTACTAGGTCTGCGAGTGAAACAACTACCATCGGCCATTCAAGCCAAAACGCGCCGTTATGGATCAGGAATAGAAGCAATTGGACGTCGCCGGCTGTGTGGCTAAACTTTTCACTATTCCAATTAGGACTCAGTAATTCAACCCGAATGCCCCGAATGACCCCCTCCGGGACCGCCTCTTTGGGTTGGTCACTGGCAGAATCATATAGAACCGCCGATCGGGGTTTCCCTTCGAATACTTTTACGACCTTATTTTTGCCGGACCCATGAGCTACGCTGGAAGGATAACGTAAGGTCCAGGGTCGTTCTGTACATAAACAATCAAAATATTTCTTCCTTTCGAAGTGGGCGACATGCCCATTGGCAACGTCATAGCGCGCATCTAGAAAATGAGGCTGTGATAAACAAGGTGTTGCAGGTATCGCATCCGAATAGCATGACGTAGTGATGAAATCCTCTGACCATCCGTGCGGCAGAGCATTTGCAACTGGAACTGTACGTTCTACTACGTTGCCTGCTTCCAATCGTTTTGCTACGAACCCCGTCTCGCAACACGGTATCCCCGAGCCCAAAGACTCTTCAATGAGCATCATTCTGACCGCCGCTTTGACATCATTTGGTCGATTCTCCGGGTAGATAGCATCCATTTTCTTTTCTATATCGTGCCCCAAGCGAATCAGCCGTGCCAACAAGTCTTTATCCGAATATGCCGAGAACATGAGTTGTTCCAAAGAGAGGATTCTGTACGCGCTAAACAGATGCCTTACACCTCTATTCGAAAGTTCTTTGTAGCTGCCTAATTCTTTGCGCATAGCAATACTGCCACAATCTGGGCTTGAGAGTTTGAACTCAGGAACGTGCTGGTCTGTCCAAGGCATCCTTCCTACTGTCCACAAAGTCCTTTTTGCAGGCAAATCACCCAACTTAATGCGGCTTTTAGATCCTTCGCACACGGTTTGTACGTGTGGGTATGCTATCTCGACATTTGGGCTTGTCACCTCAAGAGTCAGATCAGTAAGTATCGGCTGTGACCAGTCAACAAGAATCTCTTCCAGCGCCGTCGCAATGTCGCCCTCCATAGGATCACTGGTCAAGAACTTCACTAAGCCTCCACCTTTTTGAGCAAGTTCTTCAGCAAGGTATGTGTTAGGCGCAGAATCAATGCATACTATACTTATCCGCCGTCGATCGGGCTTTTCTGACTCTTTGTCTGCTAACTGCAGTATTCGACCTGAATCAGTCACCTGAGCATCAGTGATGACAAGAACATGACGTGACCTGACGCTTCTTGCGGAGTATTGACGAAGTGCCTGCTCAAGCGCAACACCGAGTTCCGTGCCACCACTATCCTTATTTCCGTCAATGAAGCAACGTGCCTTTTCGCGTGACTCGTCAGTGGCAACCTTTGGACTATCAAAAAGCCAATTCGTACGATTATGGAATAGACACACATTGAAGAAATCGCCATCGGCCAACCTGCTAACAATGCTTTTTGCGGCCCAGTCCGCTGCTTCCCATTTAGGACCTTGCATTGACCCTGAGTGATCAACAACGAGGATAATCTCACGCTTCGGAAGATCATTCTCAGATATTGCTGTCGGGGGAGTAATGTAAGACAGGAAATACACCTTGCCCGAATCTTCATCCTTGTGCAGATAGACATCGAACACGGGTTTTTGTTTAGTTTCTTCGGGATGCCATGATATTACGCAGTCTCTGTCAGGGACGACCTCGCTACCCCTCAAGCGAACCCTTAACCCCTCCGAATCAGAGGTGCTTTCCAATTCGTGCGTATCACTATCCACGCTTGCAGCACCCTTAATTAACAGGCTAAGCGCAAACTTGTGCCCAGGGTCGCGCGCAATTTCCATCGGCTGCCCATTTGCGTATCTGGAGCCGATTTCATCCCCTCTCACAAAACGCGGCGCTGTCGTGAGAGGTACACGAATTGACCAACCTGACCCTTGCGGCTTTGCAAGTTGGACATAGGATGTAGCGACTTGAACATCCTGGTCGGGACAAGTGCCGGCAATACGCAGGGTGAACACATCCGGCGATTCACGAGTGATGAGTGTGGCCTGTTGCCCCATCCTTTTTGCTTCTTCATATGCCGTTTCAGCATCCTCGCGCTCGGCGAGTTCGGTGACGATCTCCGTATCGCCGAATCGCACATTCACAGAGGTAACTGCTGCATGAGCCGGCAGCGGAAAACGATATAAAGCCTCGATCGTTTCCTCGCATTGTTCCTTGGAGAAGCCGTACGTCTGAACGTTGCGCAGTGAAGCAAGCGGTCCAATAATCTCACCGAACAATTCCGTCCGCCTTAGTGGAACCAATAGCAGACTCCCGCGACCTTTGCCTGCGTCTTGCACAACCTCCAGCCATGGAATACTAGACTCCTCAATAGTATCGAGAGATGCAATTCGCTTGCTTATAGGAAACCCTCCTTAATTCTTGATTCAACATAAAAGAGGGCCCTACGCATCGAATTCTTACAGCGTTTAGGGAATTATTTCGAGAGAAATTTCAATGGGTTCGGGAGTAGCCTCTCTGACCTCCCGGTTTGGCGGAGCTTCCTTAGCGCATCGATGTAAGGCTAACATATCCATGTCAAAAAAAGGCCTTTCGCTACTCCTTTGTTTTGCGAATGCTCGGAATGGTTCTTCAAAGGAAACGGGCGCCTGTAAGTAAAGAAATGCGTCCTCCCTAGATGTAGGTGGGTATCAATCTGGCAAAGGAATCTTAATTCCCAAGGTACCAGAAACGGGCACCTTTTGCTGGATCTCACTATCTTGACAACGGACACGAATCCACGAAGGAACCGTGCCGCGAAATCTTAATAACAACTCGCCTCTTTCCCAAGACACGAGCGGCTGACCGATTATGTCATCAAGGTGCAATACCCGCCCTTTCGCTTGGTACCGCATTCCTTGCAATCGCACTGTCCGCCGTGAATGATGTCCAAAAACTAGTATTAGCACAACTTTCTGCTTCTCAGTCAAAAGACATTTGAATTGACGCCTGAATTCAGTTGTCACCTTTGAAAGCAAGCAGGCCTCCTGCTTGTAACGGAGTTTTCGAGCCTCCACGACCTTCCAAGAGCATTCGTAGCAATTCCTAAGGTGGTCTTGGACTACTTTTTCTCTTTCGCTTGGGAGTTGCTTGTGCGCGTACAGGGCTAGTTCTTCCTCGTCTGGATGATGGTCAGTCCGCATTATCTTTCTCCAAAATTTCGCGAAGCTGCGCAAGCGCTCGCGTTTTGATCACATGGATATGGTCTTTTTTCACACCAAGTTCCTCTGCTACCTGCTCGATGTCTTTTTCATCAAAATAGTACAAATAAACGATTAGCCTCGAACGAGGTCGCAATTGCTCTATTGCATCCAACAATTTTATAATTTCTCTTTAATTTCTATTCTTTTGAGGACCTCGTCCTTACGTTTCCCTCGGTCACCTCGAAAGATATCTTCCAAGCCACCCACAGGTGTTTCCCGTGAGTTTCTCGTGACATGTTGGTAGCACAGCCTTAAAGCCACCTGCGTAATCCAGGCTTGAATAGAACTCTCGCCCCGCCATGTCCTTAGTCGCCGCCAGTTGTCTGCCGAAAGGTGGATGTACAGGTCCACCAACAGATCCTCATAGTCAAATCTTTTCGAAAGACACTCGATCACTTGCCCGCACACGTCGACAAACAAACGTTCGGCAGCCGCGTCGTCACCGGCACACACCTCTTGTACGAGCACAGCGTCATCGTAGTGGAGCGTACTTCTTAGTACTGGTTCATACCACGGCTTTATACTCTTGAATAAGCATGGTCTCACGGGAATAACCTGCGACTTTTCTTGATCTTCAAGTCCAATCAGCAATCTATACTAACCTTATTTCCGGAATTGTCAAGTATGTGATTATTATCGCACATCAAGCAAAGTAGGCGATAATTACGGACGGATCCTCCACGAAACGCCCGATCTGCTCACGATATCTCACATCCAGACCGATGCTAACTGATGAGGCTGTCCTTCTACTGCGGGGCGCAACGATTTTTACTCCGCATTATCCCCACAACTTCCTATCCAGGCTTCGATATTGGACTGCCTCTGCCACGTGAGCAAGACTTATGTCTGCAGAACCCTCTAAATCCGCAATCGTGCGGGCAAGTTTGAGTATGCGGTCATACGCACGTGCTGACAAGTTGAGTTGGTTGATTGCGGTTCGAAGCAGATCCTTCACATCATCTCGCGGAACACAGTATTTCCGAATCTGCTTTGCGTTCATCTGTGCATTGCAGAATGTATCCTTGCCGTCGCTCGCAAACCTGGTACGCTGAACCTCGCGTGCCCTCTCCACCCGTTCCCGTATCACCGCAGACGACTCGCCACTTGGGTGGTTGACAAGTTCCTGATCCCGGAGACGAGGTACCTCCACATGAATGTCAATCCGGTCGAGCAGTGGACCAGAGATACGCTGGAGGTATTTATGAATCATCCCTGGACTACAGGTACATGCACGCGTGGGATCAGTATAGAATCCACAAGGGCAAGGATTCATTGCGGCTACTAGCATGAACTTCGCAGGATAAGTGAGCGAACCCGCGACTCGGCTGATAGTGACATGCCCGTCTTCAAGCGGCTGGCGTAGAATCTCGAGTACGTCTCGGCGAAACTCAGGCAATTCATCGAGGAACAGCACACCGTTGTGTGCAAGGCTGACCTCACCTGGAACCGGTATCGTACCACCACCACTCAGTCCGGCATTTGACACAGTGTGATGCGGTGAGCGAAACGGACGTGTGGTAACTAATGCAGTGTTCGAGTCAAGTCGCCCACTGACGCTGAATATTTTCGTGGTTTCCAATGCTTCTTCCAAGGTTAACGGCGGTAGTATCGTCGGTATACGGAGAGCGAGCATTGTCTTGCCACTTCCAGGTGGACCTATCATGAGGACATTGTGCCCGCCGGCAGCGGCCACCTCCAGAGCACGTTTTACGTGCTCTTGTCCTTTCACATCAGAGAAATCCACGTCGAAGGTTGGGCGATTGAGAATAAAACTATTGAGATCCACTTTTACCGGCTGGACTATTTCAACCTGCTCCATAATTTTCAACACATCCGTAAGCGAGGACACGGGATACACATCCAGACCTTCCACGATTGCCGCCTCGTTGGTGTTTGACTCAGGCACAATCATAAACTTCTTGCCGACCTCACGCGCGGCAATCGCCATCGGCAGGACGCCGTCAACTGAGCGTACCATGCCATCAAGCGAAAGTTCTCCAACTATCATCATTTCGCTCAGGATATCGGTTGGAGCCTGACCGCTAGCCGCCAGGATGCCTACTGCGATGGGGAGGTCATAGATTGGCCCCATCTTCTTAATGTCCGCCGGCGCAAGGTTGATCGTGACGCGTTTGCTATACGGAAAGTTGTATCCAGTATTGCGAATGGCAGCCCGAACGCGCTCTCCAGACTCCTTTACTGCGGCGTCTGGAAGTCCCACAATTGTAAACGAAGATGCCCCCGCTGCAACGTCTACTTCAACCTCGACTATATACGCATCCACACCAAGAACAGCACTGGAATCCACTCGCACGAGCATGGAGTTACCTCAGGCGACTATTTGGCCACACCGAAAGCCATGACCGGGTCTAGTTTTGGTCTCAGGCATTATATCAGTGCTAACGCAATAGAGCAAGCGCTGGCATTCTAAGCGAGCATCTTCCGGCTGCCAAGGATTAGAACAGGAGTGGCACGCCAGATAATGCGCCCCACATCTGCCAGCGAAGGACAAGTAAAAAACGCAGCGGGTAATTACTCGAAAGGGATGTAATCAGGCAATGGCTTCACGAAACGTATACTATGGCTGTGGCGGACCAGGTGGCGGTTCGACCCCCTCCATGTCAGTGGCTACATCTAAGGTGTCGGTCGTGATGCTGCCGTCTTTAAGGAGTACAATTGCCGTTATCTTCGCACTCCCATCCCGGACGGCGGAAACATTGCAGGTCATCCAGTCGCTAGAATCAATGCGCCCCACTGCATCGCCTGTTATTACCCAAGATGCGTACGAGTAGTATGGGTTTGAAATACCCGGGCTCGTAATCAGCGCACGATAATCTTGCCCGCCAGCAGTAACCTTCGCCACAGAAGGTGCAATTCGGACCGTGCTTCCAGCAGGCGGAGCGACAGCACTCGTTGTCAGGAATAAGTCCAGACAAGCCTTCGTCCCTGACCCGGCACCTTCGAAAACAATTCCTCTAAATGTCCGCGTCGCAATCGATCCTCCTGAGACCGTTATATTCACAGGCACCCCAAGAGGAACTCCCTCAAATCCGAACCAACCGCCTGATTCAGTTGTGTCACTGAAAGCAGTTCCAGAGCCTGCGGTAGCGCTGACGTTAACGCCGCTAACTGCGCCGCGTTGTGAGTCAATCACCCTTCCTTCTACGGTAATCTTAAAGGCACTTCCCCCGCCACCGCCGCAACCGAGCAGAAACAGCGAAACGATAAATCCCAAGAAAATTACTGCGCAGGTTTTCTTCATCTCAACTCCCCGGGATACGAAGCGTGAATAATTTTGCGTGAGCATCAATTACCCTGATCCGCCAAAGGCTCTTCACTGAATGTTTATCGGATACTTGCCATATTTCAGGGTCGCTTCCACCATCGCCCTGAAGTTTTGTGATGGGACGTAATACGGAACAGTGTTGCTCGACCCCACACAATAGCCGCCGCCGGGCGCAATCTCCCGTATCCGCTCCTTAACTTCGGCCTCTACCTCCTCTGGCGTCCCCCTGGTCAGCGTGTATCCCAGGTCAATATTCCCGATCAGGCACACGCGGTGTCCAATCTTCTGCTTCAATTCCCGAATGTCCATCGCTTTTGGCTCAATCGGTTGAAGAGCATTAAAGCCGATATCATCTATTAGGTCAGACATTACCTGCCAGAGGTTACCGTCGGAATGATACATATATGGGACGCCAATTTCTCTCGCAAGGTTTCCTATGCGTTTGAACCACGGGAATATGTGCTTGCGCAAGAAAGCAGGTGAAACCATGAGCCCCTCGGTATATGCAATGTCATCAGATATCCAAAGTGCCCCGATATTCTTTTGATCGGCGATCCTTTCGAAGATGTCATATATGATTTGCCCGCATTTCGCACACATTGCTTCCACGAGTTCTGGCTGCTCGACCATCGAGTACGAAAACGTTTCAAAGCCCATTAGGCACCAAGCCTGCGTGAAAATGTCCCCCTGGTGCCCCACAATCTTCATCCCTGGAGGCAATACCCTGTTTGCTTCTTCGAAAATGCTGAAATCTACATCGTCAACGCTCATCCAGGGATAGTTCTCGAAGTCCTCCATCGTGGTAATCACGCCCGCGCGCTCAGGAACATAGCGTATGCTTACCTCCGCATTTGTATCCGCATCGCGCCCTATGCCTGTGCGAATACCCTCTTTCGGAATCCTTCCCTCCGGATTCCAATTGTAGAAGGGGGTTACCTTCAAGTAATCATAGCCTGCTTTTGCGAAGAATTCAGCGTAGTCTGCAAGTGTCTTGGCTTCGCGACCGATGAACTGCGTCATGACGGTAGGACTGATTCCGAGTTCACACAACGGAACTCGATCAGGCTCACCGCTACAGGTTAGCGCGGTACGGAGGCGTTCGAAATCAGGACGTACGTCAAACATGAAATGACCCTGCCATAAGATTCTTGTTCCGGCTCACCGCCGGGCAATGCGTGATAATTCTAGCATCACGCAGTGGCAGGGTCAACTTTTCCTGATACTTTCACATGAAGCCTAATGCTCGCCCGAAGCGCTTTTCGTGCTCTGCGATTCTGAGTCTTCGCTAGCCCCTGCAGGCTGAATCTCTACCAGGAATGCCTGATTTGAGATTGGACCTACTTCCGCACGGATCCTATCGCCGCTCTCAATATCCGACGCCTTACCTTTGATCTTGCCGGGCAACAACACCTGAGTCTCTTCTGTCACCTTGAAGGTTTCACCACTATCTAGCAAGACCGTCCCCTTGGCAACTGCCAGGACCGTCCCAGTGATCACCTTCTGTATTGCCCGGATTGAATTCACCTTACCATCCACGCCGAAACTAATCTTGACCTGGTCGCCAGGACGAATCTCACCCAAAGTAATCTCAGTGCCACGCCCTCCACCAACGCTTCGCACAATCAGTGTGTCATCAGCAACCGCATAGGTTGTCTCCTTTCCCTCTATGCGCAGAGTGATTCGTGACTTGCCTTCGCTGATTCTCACACTCACAACTTCCCCGGTCAGTACAGAGGGATGTGCGGTCCGCTCTGCCTCCTTGACCGCAGGGGGTGCGCTCTCGGGTGGACCTGTGAAGATTTTAGTCTCATACTGCTTCGGAGGAACGAGCCCTTCCCACTTGAACCGCTGAGTATATTCATCCCACCTTAGAACGGCATCTTTCTCTCGGTCCCACTCATAAATGAGCGGTGTTTGGCGAGGCAAGGGCGGCAGGACGTATGGATAGGGATACATGTACGGATACACGTAGATGTATGGGTACGGAACAGGCTCGTATATCCGGGTAGCAGGTGGGCTCTCCTCCTTTGGCTTTGATGCATCCGGCTTACTTACTGCCCTTTCCGAAGACTCGACCTTTGATACTCCGTCTTTCGAGCCTTCTTTGGTCTGGGGTAGTCTTGAGGATATATCGGGCTCCTCCCGTGCATCACTAATTCCAGATTTTGTTTCTGCAGCCCAGGACCCAACATAGCCTGTCAAAAGCAGTATTAGGAGCAGAGAAATCGACATCTGCGCGCGTCTCATATCAACACTTCCTTTCCTGAGACTCACCATAAGACTACTTATCAGACTTGGTCGAACACGTCGAGATACCCAGTAGTCTGTAAATGCCGCACCAACCGATCACCCCTGTGATAAGCGGGATCAAGCCAATCAAAGCCCATAAACTGCGATAGTAGAAGCCGATGCAGATAATCGCGGCACCGATAACTATCCTCAACGCTCTGTCCCTTTCGCCTACGTTGCACTTCATTCGGGCTCACCTCCTTCTTGTCTTTGGATACCGAGCACGATCAACATGTGTTTTCAGTTGGCGGCTTGTAGATTTATTCCCTCTATAAGGGGCCAACTAACCATCTTTGCCAGGCCCTTCCTGGCTTCAGCGAAAGGCAGCACAGCCTGCAATAATTCGTGGCGGAGGGGGTGGGATTCGAACCCACGGTGGCTCGTCACCACGACGGTTTTCAAGACCGCTCCCTTAAACCGCTCGGGCACCCCTCCCTCTGGTCTTCCTGTAGAACCATATGGAGGAAATCGGATTCCCCTGTGGCTTCATGCAGACTGCCCGGGAATTAGCAGTCTGCCGGCTTTTTCAGTTTATTATATCCCACTCGGTGGAGTTTGACAATGACTTTTCTGATTGCCCCAACCTTCGGCAAGGCAACGAACATCGCTTCTGTCAGATTGTCACGCACGAAGCCTAAGAAAAAAATCAAAGCCTAAGTTGCTAAACGATGAAGGGAAATAAGTGTAGTAAGAATCGTAGATTCAAATTAGAAACTGACTCCTGCGCCGAACTCGGCACAGCCTGGTACACTCACGGGCAAGCGCCCACACGGCCGCACCTTTCCGAAAACCAAATCCGCCGTCGCCTGCACAGTCACCTTCGGGTAGCCATAGGTCGCTATGCATGTGCGAGAGTCAGGAAAGTGTCGCAGGTCATAGGGCTCTCTCACCGTCACTATTACAGCAGGCGTTTTCGACCGAAGCATCTTACCCACAAACTCCGCCTGAACACTCTCTTTGACGAAACCACGCGTCCAAGGCTCAGACGGGCATGTGGTGAGCAAGGCAACCTTTGATTCCCGCATCATCTCTTCAATGCGCTTTATCTCTTCGGGAGACGGCGAGGCACTCACGCGTACATGCTTGGTATTCGGATGGTACTGCCGAAGAGTGTTTGCCAAAGTCTCTGTCGCCGGGTGCATTCCGATTACAAGGAGTTGATCGCCAGGGTCTAGTCGGAGCGGCAGAAGATTGTCTTCGTTTCGAAGAAGGGTGACTGCTTTTTGTGCAATCTCTAGTTCAAGGTTGCGGTGCTCAAGGGTACCGATTGCCAATCTGAGCGATTTCGGATCAACGAATCTTCGGCTCTCCAATTCGTATTGTCTCTTGGCCGCGAGTATCCGCCGTACCGATTCATCAATCCGCTGTTCCGCAATCACCCCGTCCTCAACAGCCTTCAGGAGCGCATCCCTCATTTGGGCCTGGACTTCCAGCGTATGACAGGCTAGCACAATGTCCACGCCTGCGTTTATCGCCATCACCGCCGCTTCAGCGGTTCCATAATTATCAGCAATGGCTTTCATTTCCATACAATCCGTCACGACCAGGCCATCAAAGCCCATCTCGTCACGAAGTAAGCCTTGGATTATATTCTTCGAAAGGGTCGCCGGCAAGTGTCCATCGAGGGCCGCAAAGGCAATATGACTTGTCATTATAGAAGCCACATTTGCTTTCATCGCTGCCCTAAACGGTTTGAGTTCCACCGCTTCCAAGCGCTCCTTACCGTATCGAATAACAGGCATGGCAAGATGAGTATCAGTGGACGTGTCGCCGTGCCCAGGGAAATGCTTCGCACACGCCAAAACGCCTGCAGACTGAAAGCCCTCTATGGCTGCGACACCCAACCTAGCGACCAAATCCGGATCTTCACCGTACGACCTTACGCCGATGATCGGATTCTCAGGGTTCACATTCACGTCAACGCAAGGCGCAAAGTTAAAGTTAACGCCCACAGCGAGAAGTTCGGTTCCAATGGCGCGTGCTGCCCGACGACAATACTCCGCAGAACGCGTGGCTCCAAGCGCCATGTTTCCAGGAAACACAGTAAATGGATCTTTCAGGCGCGTAACTAAGCCACCTTCCTGGTCTGCTGCAACAAGAAGAGGCAGTTTGGACCGTCCTTGCAGTTCGTTCAGTGTCTCGGCAACTTGCTCGGGGGTCTGAACATTCCGACCGAGAATGATTATCCCCCCTGCCTTGAATTCGTCCACAATGATCTTTGCATGCGCGGACGCCTTCAAGTTTTCCTCGGCAGTTTCGCCCTGCCAACCAAACATCAGCAGTTGCCCAATTTTTTCTTCAAGAGTCAAGTCGTGCATGATTAGACTGTCACTAATACAAACGAGATTGGTGTCTTCCGGAAGCCTGGGCTAGGCCTGGCAATCCGCCCTGAATCATTTCTACCCAGCCGTATCCGCAAGCACAAGTAGGGTAAGAAATGCCCTGTAAACGTTTATGAAATCCTCCCCTCTGTACCCTACGGTGATCGAATCCAGCCGCTCAACGCCCGGCATCAATGATGCTCGATCCGCATTGCCAGTATGAGCGAACGAGATTCTCAAATGAACCGGCGGCTCAAGCGTAAACGGTTCCAATTCGCCCACTCTCGACATTGCTCGCACGGCAGACTCCCTTATCCGCTGCCGAGCAACCTCCGGGTGTAGGCAACTCGCCGCTACCCGCGAGATTGGTTCCTTTACGGCGACCGTCTCAATCGGTCCAAGCACTGTAAGTGCATCCCGACACACAACAGTGTCGCCAGACACAAGAACCACGGGAACTCCGAAGTAACCCGCAACACCTGCGTTAATCACAACTTCGCTTGCTGGCTGCCCATTCAATGCCACAGATGTCACACAACCCGTGTATGTGTGACTACACACTCCCTGAATGCTTGCCCCAGCATGGTAGCCAATAAAGAACGCCGCGTCAAACGATTCATCAATGCCTTGCATCATCGAGAGAGGCTTATTATTCCCGAATATCAGCCGCGCCCGAGGATCCATTTCGGCAGGTATCAGGTTTCGCTGGCTACCATGGGCATCGTTTACAACAACCTCAGTAGCACCGCCATCAAACGCCCCTGCGATTGCGGCATTCGCCTCACCGGTCATGAGTTTCCTCATTTCCTGGTGCTGGGCACTTTCGGCGCGATACTGATCCCAATTAACGAAACCCGAGATACCTTCGATATCTACTGAAATGTAAACCTTCAACAGGCGATATCTCGCATTCTATGCTGTTGTTTACGTGTACATTATACCTGCGCTTGCTCATATAGTCAACCGTTTTGGACACCCAAAACCAAACTTTTTGAAAACGTTTTCACAAATTTCGAAAAAAAACAAGAAGCAGATTGCTCGCGATGAATCATAAACTAGGGAGGAGTTGCTGCGTGGGAAATGTCAAGATTGGAAGCGACAGACTCCGCCGGTAGGTCTGCGCCTCTTATTTCGGCTCCCAGAGCAGCAAGCCGCCGCAGACGTTCCACCTCTCGTTCGATGTCAATTTCATCTATCCGGCGATCGTCAACGGCGTTAATAATCCGCTCGGCAAGCCGAATTGCACCAAGAACCAGCATTTCGTTGTCATAGTCAACATACACGTGGAACCGACCCCGTGGGTCAATTCGCCAGTTCCACTGGGTTTCACCCCTCAGTATGCGATTTTTCTGCACCTGACCTTGCAATTCTATTATCAGATGCTCAAGTAAATGCGGAATCTCAGTGTTTTGGGATTCCCTCCTGAATGTAAAGCCATTGTCATTGTCACAGCGGTGTCTGGCGAGGTGTGGGAATAGTTTAAACAACAACCGAGGTATGTGTGGTGCATGTTCAGTGGAGTATCGAGCAGGGTCCGCCATCTCAACGACAAGTTTCACCCTGTTCTGATCATAGAAAAGGATTTCCACAACTCTCAATGAAAAATCACACCTCTTTTGTGATTGAAAGAAAACCTTTCTTGCTAGAAGAACTTTACCGAGCGCGGTTGCTCAGTAATGGCTCGCTTGGTTGTATATGCCAGCCTAATGACACTCATTATATGTCTACCTGGCTCAGTTTAGCACAGCATTCCAAAGTTGTAAAGCGGAAAATGCAGAAAATTGCGAGCATCTTCTTTTCGAGCGATCGGGGCACAAAGATACCACCCGAGGTAAGGCGAAATAAGCTTGCAGGCCATTTGTGTGGAAATGGCCTGCTCGGCCTGACTCAAGGTCGCCTGCAATATTCCTGGCAATAATTCGCGCGAGTTGGCGAAACGCTTACCGTTCCGACGTGTCTTCTTCCTGCTCCTTCTCTTTCGGCGTAGGCATCGGCATCATCCGAGGTGCCGCAGTACGCTCAATGCTAACCTTGCCCACCTGTCTGAGCGTCTCTGCATTAAACTGGTAAAGTGTGTTTCCAACCAATACATAAACGTACTTTGTGTTTGCGGCAACCGCGGCGCTACCCATCATGCCCATCATACCCGGCATTCCAGGCCCTCCGCCTGGCGGCTGAGGCATATTCCGCGGAGCAGGTGGTGCCATGTCACTCATCCCAGGTGGAACCTGTGCCATAGCCTTGTGTCCCTGTGCAGCAGCCAGAGCGATCACTACTGCAAGAACTGCTATTACTAGCAATCCAACGACAATCCTACCGTGCGTTTTGTGTAACATACTCCGTCTCCTTTCGAACATCTGGGCCCAGCAAACCCCAGTGGCACGCTTACGGTTCGTATATTCCCGCCTGTCACCGGGTTCAAACACTGATATACCGCGCTATCTGAAATCCGCACTATCGAACAAAAGAACCAGCAGGCACATCCTTGTCCGGCTGGAGCAGCACAGCGGTGCCGTCAACGTCAGCGGCGAGAAGCATTCCCCGCGATTCCACTCCTCGTATGGTCGCCGGGGCGAGATTGACTACCATAACGATTTTGCGACCAACCAACTCCTCAGGAGAATACCATTCGGCGATGCCAGCCACGATTTGTCGTTCCTCTGAACCAATGTCCACCTTCAGTTTCAGCAACTTGTCCGTGCCTGAAACTCTCTCTGCAGCCACTACCTTACCAATCCTCAAGTCTAATCGTTTGAATTCATCAAAAGAGATTGTTTCCATTTCCTTTTCCTCCTTGGGTGTTTGCCGTGATGCCGGCACGCCTCTTTTTGCATCTATCCTTGGGAAAATCGGCTCCGGGGCTCTGGTTCGGGTGCCCGGTTTGAGTCTGCCCCAATCACTTACATCGCTCCATTTCTGGCTGGTCAGTGGCTCATCAATCCCCAGTTGACTCCAGATCTTTTCAGCAACATATGGCATGAACGGCTGTAAGGCAATCGCAATTGCGCGCACGGTGTCCAGCACCGTATACAAGACAGAATCCAGGCGACTTGCGCATGCGCCATCCTTCGCTAGCCTCCAGGGGGCCTGTTCTTCCAAATATTTGTTAGCAGCACCGATCACGTTCCAGATCGAAACGAGAGCATCGCTGAATTGTAGTTTGTCCAGATATGATGCCACCTCAGTTGCCATTTGCGCGGTCATCTTTGGCAGGACATCATTCTGACTAGACGGTGGAGGGTCAGGGACGATCCCTTGGCGATGCCGGTGCAAGAGTGGCAACGTTCGATTCAAAAGGTTTCCCAAGTCGTTTGCCAGGTCAGCGTTGAAACGACTGATTAACCCATTCAGCGAGAAATCGCCATCGAGGCCAAACGTCACCTCGCGCATCAAGTAATACCTGATAGCATCCACGGCGACATCTATTTCGGCACCAGACATTGCTGCAATGTCTTTTGCAAGGCTCGCAGGCGCTACCACGTTACCCTTGGACTTGGACATTTTTTCGCCCTCTGCTGTCCAGAACCCATGAGCAAAAAGGTGCGCCGGCAATGGTACATCCAAACCCATGAGCATCGCGGGCCAGAGCGTGGAGTGAAACCGAACAAAAATGTCTTTCGCCATCAATTGAACATCGGCTGGCCAAACTTCGGCAAACTTTCCCTCATCGCTCGTGTATCCTGCTGCAGTGAGGTAGTTCAGTAAAGCATCGAACCATACATAGATGACCTTATCTGGGTCACCCGGCACAGGGATACCCCACCCATATGCCGCACGGGTAATGCATGCATCTTTCAACCCTGCCCTGATGAAACTGACAACCTCATTCTTCCTAAAATCCGGACCAAGAAAATCAGGGTGTGCATCAATGTAATCTAGAAGTTTGTCCTGATATGCGGATAAGCGAAAGAAGTAATTCTCTTCCTCTACCCAGCGGACAGGACGACGGCACTCGGGATTGGGGCACAGACCGCCGACAACCTCGGACTCCCTAAAAAACGTCTCATCAAATATGCAATACCAGCCCCTATAGACATCCTTATAAATGTCCCCACGCTCCAGGAGTTTCTGGAAGGCTGTCTCCACCACCCGCCTGTGTCTTGTCTCCGTAGTGCGGATGAAATCGTCATAGGAGATATGCATCTGCTTCCAAGTCTGGAGGTACTTCGATACGATACTATCCACAAACTCCTGAGGGCTCTTCCCACAAGCCTCTGCGGCTTCCAGAACTTTAGGTGCATTTTCATCCGTCCCCGTGAGAAAAAGCACTCGATGACCTTGGAGACGTTTGAATCTTGCAATGACATCGGCAGCCGTGGTTGTGTATGTGTGCCCAATATGTGGAACGTCATTGACGTAATAGATGGGAGTGGTTATGTAGTATACCTTATCAGCCAAAATTCATATCCTTTCTGTGTTGCCATAGACACCCTAATTCATCAACGGGCGTTACCTACAACTTGCACAACTAGAACTTCGGCAGCCCGCGCAACTTGACGAGGACGAACTTGCCCCTGATTCACCCCGTGACGTAGACGCAAAAGATGACATGATACGCTTCACTCTAGGATGTCCGCAATCAGGGCACGAAATGTCTTCGACCTTCGAGCCAATACTACACAACTTTTCAAAACGAAATCCACACTCTGTGCATTCAAACTCATAGATGGGCACTTTTCATCACCCCAGTTAGTCAGCGTTTGCTCGATTGGGACTTCCTCCTCCGGACTCTTGCTTAACAGAACTTTGGTCGGTCTTCCTAGGTGGTCTCATGATTGCTCCGAGCGCCCGAGGTACGTCCTCGTCATCAATGTTTTCCTCGACGTCATCATCCCCCGATCCACGCGACTCGCTGCTGGCGTCCGCTTGCATCGCTGGACACGAGGCGCACACTTGCCGAACCTGTCCAGCCGGATAATGTACCACGATGCCATCATCCAACTCAACTGCAACAAGTTCCTTGATCACATTCACATGAGACACCTTGCCGATCCCTCGCGGAGTCTCGACCATCGAGCCGACTGCGGGTAACCTCTCCTTTGCCTCTTTATAGGTCGGGTACTCGTATTTAAGACAACACATGAGTTTCCCGCAGACGCCTGAAAACTTTATAGGATTGAGAAAAAGGCTCTGCTCCTTTGCCATCTTCATTGAGACTGGCTGGAAATCGCTCAGGAACGTGGCACAACATAGCGCGCGTCCGCAAACACCCATACCGCCAAGCAATTTCGCTTCGTCTCGCACGCCAACCTGGTGAAGTTGAACCTTGATGCGGAGCGAAGACGCAAGATCTTTTACTAGTTCTCGAAAATCAACACGCGTCTCTGCCGCAAAATGAAAAGTCACCTGGTTGCCCTCAAATGAATAATCCGCCTCAATCAATTTCATGGGGAGATTGTGCTTTTGGATCTTTTGCAAGCACACTTGAAACGCGTGGGCTTCCTTCTGTCTATTCGCCTCTTCGCGATCCAGGTCCTCAGGCGTGGCCTTACGCAGCACCTTTTTTAGTGGCGGCGTGATCTCCTCTTCGGGGACATCCTTGATCTCTGTCATCACATGCCCCATCTCTATGCCGCGGGCGGTTTCTGCGATGACAATGTCCCCCTCATGCAAATCAAGCCCTGCTGGGTCAAAATAATAGATCTTTCCTGCTTTTCTAAAACAAACACCGACGACTAAAGGCATCCGGTGTAATCCTCTACCGACGTTCGACGTGCAATATATCCGCGGCACAAAAGGAGAAAACCACATTACTCAGAGCCATCAGAATGAACTATGACGCTTCAAACATATTTGACTCTCAGCAAATGCCGCCACCGCCGGACAGTGTGATTTCTCCTGCTGTACAGCGCATGTTTTGTTTTCGGTACAACTGCTTCAAAAGCCCGATCGAGCAGTTTATCGCTTACTCGACAAGCGCGTATGCATAACACAATCCAAAGAACGCAGGTTTATTCTAACATAATGGGATGCCCCATTCAACCTACTGAGCCAGCCCTAGTGGCTGCGTCTGGCCAGTCTGAGCGGAACGCTCAGCCGCGTCCAGAAGCGCCATGACCTCGAGGGTGTCCTCAGCTTCAACCGGAGGGTCATCGCCACGGAAAAACTTTGCCACCAATTCGAGTTGGTCTGAGTACGCACGCCCCATATTAACGGTAAACGGCACGGCTTTGTCTTTTGTCCTGAGGCAACCTCCATATGACCACGAGCCTTCGTTCAATTCAACAACGCCTCGGTTGCCATTTGGGTAATCAACAATGGCCACTGCACCCGCCGAATCGGGTCTTGTGGTGACGGCAAGAGCTCCACGTCCCATCGCCCGTTCCAACATCTCAAAGGCATGGACGCCGTACCAAACAATCGAACTTCCCGATGGTGCCTTGCCCAACGGTCCGTACACTGTCACGTAGTTCGGCTCCGGAATTGCTCGCACGGCTTCAATCAATTGAGGAACAAATCGGAGCGAGGAGGACGAAAACATACGAACATTTTTCGCTCTTGCCAACTGGATAATTTTCTGCCCGTTTTCAAGCGTGTCGGCAAGTGGCTTATCTACGAAGATTGGTTTGCCCAAATCGGCACACTTTGTAAAATATTCCAAATGATAGGCAGGATCGTTAATCTCAAGCATGATAGCATCACAATGCGCGACTGCCTCATTAAAATCAGTCGTGACCCGGACTCCCCATTCTTCCAACTGAGCCTGACGCTTGTCCAGCCCTTCCTTGTTTTGAAATGGTGTCTCAAACCTAAGGCATGTCACTGCTTTCATCCCGGCAACCCGTTGCTCAAGCGAGCAATCTGGGGCCTGCATTCTTCGTGCAAACTCAATAGTGTGACTCGTATCAAGCCCTATCAGAGCCACCCGAATCTCTTTTGGCATACCACTCCTCCATGAATACAAATTAATCAACTCCTGAAACGGCTGAGTGACCCAGCCACCCCAGCCGATCCCGGCACAACTGGATTACCAAACAACTATTCGCCTAAAGAACACGGAATCCCTGTACTTTGATGGATAATGTTTGTCGGTCCTGATGATTCCCTTGCGAATTGATTGAGTTGAATCAGAAAAGACAAAGACCCTGCGGTTCTTGCGTGGTTAAGTCTCAATCCGATCTCTTGCCTACGCTCATATGGATCGCCGGACGAGAGCAAAGTCATTCTGTCTTTTCTTCGACCACATGTCGTCGACTTCGACTAGCACGTTGGTTGACCTCGGGCTTATTCCAAACCGTGACCTGGCTAATTATCTGTTCCTCAACAGGAGTGTCGTTTTCGTAGATCACCACCGCTGTAGTGTGCCGCTTGCCTGTCCGTCTCCTGTAACGCGGTTCAGCGGGACCAGTTATATCTACAACCCTGGTGACCAACCGTTTTGTGACCACCGTCACTGGTGGGACTGGCACTCTGACAAGAAGTCTATCTCCGTCGCGCAACCGATCAAGGTCCACGCCCGGGTTGAGTTCTTTGAGTTGCGCAAGGGTCAGACCAAACTGCGGGGCAATGTTTACAGCCCGGTCGCCAACTCTGACTGTGTAGTATTCACGTTCCCCGGCAGGCGTGCGAAGTATTTCAGCGGCCTTCTCTGCGCTGGGCGCAAGACAATCGGGTGTAACGTAGCACCTATGGATGGTGACCTTTTCCTTGAATACAGGCTCGCCGCTCAACTTCTCAACCTTTGTCGCATAATACCTTTTTAATAGGTCAAGCGCACGTTCAGCATCTTCGCTTGTTTTCAATGCAACCACTGGCTTGTCGTCCACGAAGACTGCAAACGCCCAAACCTCGGTGCCCACAGCCTTCTTGAGCGTACGGACCGCGTCGGAAGGGTTCGAAACGGCGACCCCTTTTGAAGCAATCCGCACCTTCACAGGTCGGGTAAACCGCACACAGGAAAGCGGGAAACTGTCTGCAGCGTCAGAGCGAACAACGCGCAGCACAGACATCGCTACACCCTTATTGCGAACGGTAACAACCGGATCGCCATCCACCCATATTGTGTAAGGAACTTCTTGAGAATACTCCCGGATTTTCCAGGCGGAAAGACCCAGGACAGCAACCAAAACTAGGACGATCACTAAAGTTTTTAGGAATTTGCTAGAGTTGCGTCCCATCGAACGGACTCCTTCGGACGATGCCTTTCCTCTTGCTTTGCTCCTTGGACATTGCAAGCGCCCCAGCAATCATGGTTTGCCGAGCCACAATTGAAAAATGCACAATTTCGCCTATGCTCTCCCCAAACCCAATATCAAGGGTCGGTTTCATACATCCGTAAGAAGTTGCCTAATCGTTACCGGTTGATAGCCAGCAGTCTCCAGCCCCTGCAAGATGCCGTCCAACGCATTTGCAGTGGCTCTACTTCCACAATGCATCAAAACAATCGAGCCGTTGCGCACACTCTTCAGCACTCGTTCTCTTATCTCATCGGGCGTGATGCCTAGCTTTACGGAATCCCAACTGTCTACATCCCAATATATGGAACGATAGCCATAGGAAGCCATGATACGCAGAGTCCTTTTGTCCCTCGCGCCATAGGGCACCCTGGCGAGTGGCTTGGTGCTCGTACCGGTCAGCGCCAGCACCTGTTCCTCTACGCGATTCAATTCATCCGCTATCTCTCTGTCTGAGAGGTCTGTCAAACGCCTGTGTGAATACGTATGGTTACCAATCTCATGTCCCTCGTCCACGATTCTACGAACGAGTGACGGGTTTCTCTCAATCCATTTCCCAGTTAGAAAGAATGTGCAGTGGACGTTGTGTTTTGCAAGAACGGCGAGGATATCAAGTGTTGGAGCACTGTCTGCACCTGCATCAAATGTCAGAGCAATACGCGGGCTACTCCTGCTTCCGTGAACGACTTCTTCCCATCCGCCAGTGACCGCCGGTGTCGGATAAACCCTGACTACTGACTCTGTTTCTTTTGCCGGCTTGGTCGTGTTCTCACCGGGTGACGCCGTCCTCGAAGTATCGCTCGATACGGGGGGTCTTGTTCTCTCAGGCCTAGGAATCGTGGGATTAGACTGCGGGTGCACAGCCTGGGGGTGAACCTGAGGCGCGGGCAACCGATGTGGTGCGTATTCTCTTGCCAATGGGATCACACCCCGGTTTCCAGTGAGTAGAAATGCCACGGAGAAACCGACAGCGCCCAACACAAGCAAGCCAAGTGCCTGCCAAAGGCATCTCAGACTCCTCCGACCGTAAGCGCTGCGCGGCGGCATTTTTTAACCCTTCTTCTGGGGCGACTCCTTTAAATTTGCATGTACAGGACCAAGGCGCTCCTTCAATATCTCGATTGCCTTCTTGAGTTGCACATCGTTTTCGTTTCTCAAGTCCTCTTCAGTCGGGACAACGACGACGTCTGGATGTATCTTATTCTTATCCACGTCTCGACCAAGAGGCGTGAAGTACTTAGCAGTCGTGATGGCAACCGCCGAACCATCTTCGAGGCTGAAAATCTGCTGCACTAATCCCTTGCCAAATGTATCAGTGCCCACGAGTATACCTGCCTTATGGTCCTGGATGGCACCGGCAATGATCTCGGATGCGCTGGCGCTTTGCTCGTCTACCAAAACCACTAGCGGATATCTCTGATGATTATGCTGGCGGGGCTTGACCCGAAGTGGCGTCCGTTCTCCGCCCTTGTTTTGGATGATTACGATGTCGCCTTTTTCTATAAACCGGCTACCAATGTCAACAGCGACATCTAGAAGGCCACCTGGGTTTCCACGAAGGTCAAGAATCAGTCCCCTCAAATTCTCACTTTCAAGTTCCGTAAGCGCTTTGTCAAATTGCTGGTCTGCCTTCTCGTTGAACTGCCTGATTGCGATCCAGCCTATCTTGCTCTCGTGGTCCTTCATCTCAGGCTCAACTGTCGGAGACTCTACTACATCCCGGATAATCTCAAACTCCAAAAGGTCGGGAACGCCCTCGCGTTTCACTGTCAGACGAACCTTGGTACCCTTTTCCCCCCTGATTAACCCCACGACGTCCTGTATATCCATACCCTGTACTAGAGTATCGTCTACCTTTAAGATGACATCGCCTGCTTTCAAACCTGCTCTCATTGCGGGAGTCCCAGGTATAGGTCTCTTGATTAAGATGCGCCCATCCTTGGGCTTCAACTCGGCTCCAATGCCCTGGAAGTCGCCCCTGTTTTCCTCTTGCATCTTTTGGTTCTGCTTCGGGTCTAAAAACCGGGTATATCGGTCGCCCAGGCTCGCAAGCATCCCCCGAATCGCCGCGTAAGTCAACTCCTTGTATGATGGCGTGTTTCCATAATAGGCAGAACCCACATAGGAACAGACGCTCCAGTAGGTATCGGTGCATTCAAGGTCTGCTTTTGTCGGTAATATTCCTACGTCCAGGGACGCCTGCAGTCTTGCAGGCAGGTCTTTCAAAGCAGCAGCCAGTGATGAGACATCAGAACCTGACTTCACGTCTTCGTACGTGAATCCACATATGAAACCGCCAAAAGTCAATATGATGAGTAATACGATATATGCTCTTCCGCTCATTCTCTCATCCAAACTAAGTTTTCCGTCCCGCTAAGGCTGACCTTAATATCTTTTCAGCCGCCGCTAACTGAGCATCAACAGGTCCTTTATTTTCCACAACCACATCAGGCTCGAGCCCCTTACCCTCGAAGTCAGTGCCTTGGGGTGTCAGCATCTTGCCAGTAGTAATTAATACAACCGACCCATCCTTCAGGATAACCGGGGTTTGCACCAACCCATCACCAAATGTCCTGAGACCAACCAGTGGAGCATGCAGGCAATCGCGCAATGTCCCCGCCAGTAGTTCTGCTACGCTTGACGTACCGCCATTTACCAAAACCACCACTGGTATAGATATCGCCCGAGTCTTTGGCACCCTAATGTTATGCCTTCGATTCTTCTCTTGTATCGTCGCAAGGACCCCGCCACCTGTGAACCTTGAGGCAACACTGGTGACAGCATCAATCGCCCCACCAGCATTATCTCGTAGGTCAAGCACGATTCCTTTTGCTCTTTCTGCCTCCACCTTGTCCATTTCATTGGCAAATTCCGTTTGGGCGCGCTTTGTAAACTGCGAAACACGGATATACGCAAGTCCACCATTCAAATTACGTGACATGACTGGGTCCACGGCTGTAGTACGACAGTGCACTTTCACCTGAATCGGGGTCTTGCTCTGAGGACGTTCCAGGGTGAGGTCAATCGTGCCAGATGTATTTGCTGTCAGTTTTTCAAGGGCGTCAGGAATCAAAAGCCCATTCTTGAGACGTTTTTCCGCTTCTTCTATCACTTTGTTATAACTGGCAACATCAATCTGACCGTTTCGCAGGGCTTTCCTAGCCTTTTCTACCTCAGGTTCACTGAAAGGATCATAGGCGATAATCCATTTGCCATCGACGTGAGTTATGCAATCTCCGGCCTTGATTCCTGCTTCGCTAGCCGGACTGCCAGGAAGTGGTGCCACCACCACCACTTTTATAGTATCCAGGCTACCAATCTTTTCCTTTCTGAGGGCGAGTACTGCACCCATTCCGTTGAACTTGCCTGCTTCAGCATTTTCCAGGAGTTTACGGTCCTCAGGCTCGATGAGCCGAGTGTCTGGATCTTGCAGCGCATCCAACATGCCCTGGACCGCTCCCCGCGCCATTTTGCTCTCATCGGCTTCGGTGATTTTCTCGACGTAGTGTTCCTTGACCAGCCGCAGGACGCTTGAAAACAAACTCTTGCACTCTTCATCCGGTCCTTGCAAAGTCTTGAGTGTCTCCAGACGAACTGGCGCCCTTTCCGGATTGAGTTTCAGGAGTGCGCTGGCCTGAGGAGGCGCCTTCGCCGCACTAACTGCACCTTCCTCCAGTCTGCGGAGGTACAGCCCTCCTTGAAAAGCACTGCCGGCCAAAGCGACGGCCAGCAGTATTGGATATAGTCGCTTGGATAATGCTTTCATTTCTCACCTAAAATGGAGGAGAGATAGGTACACCATTCTTCCTCATTTCAAAATGCAAATGTGGACCCGTGCTGAGACCTGTGCTTCCCACGTATGCTACCACTTGCCCTTGCTTGACATTCTGATTTACTCTCACAATGATGCTACTGCAATGCGCATACAGTGTATGGATATCCCCCCCGTGATAAATGATCACAACATTTCCATACCCACCTTGATACCCACATGACACCACAATCCCATCAGCAGCCGCCCTGATTGGCGTGCCGCTTGCCGCCGCGAGGTCCACTCCACGGTGCATTATGTTTCGTTTAAGTATGGGATGCATACGCATTCCGAAGCCGGAAGTTTTAGGTCCTGGGACCGGTCTCAGCCACCCACCGGACCACATTGGCAGGTTTTGTCCAGACACCTGCCTTGACCTGAGCATTCGGCGTAGCATCGCTTCCAATCGGTTCGACGTTCTGTCTAATTCAGCGTATGCAGCCTCTAATTCCGCTATGACACTTTGAATTCGTCTGAGATCGTCCTCCCTTTGAGCAGCGGCTTCTCGCGCAATTGATGTCTGGATAGCCTGTTCTCTTTCAAGTTCAGCCCTCAGCCTCTCCTGTTGCTCGAGCCTGGCCTCGCAAGCCTTGACAGCCGCTTCGTCTCTTTTGATTGCCTCAATCAATTCAGCATCTTTTTTTAAGACCTTGCGCACTACGTAGCCGCGGCTTAGAAGTTCTGAGAAGTCTGCTGCACCCAAAAGCACGCTGAGGTAACTTATACTTCCGTGCTTATAGGTGTCGGCAATTCGCCTGGCAAGAAGGTCGTTGCGTTCCTTCAATCTTCTTCTGATCACCGCCAGCTCGGCGCGGGTCCTTTGGAGTTCCACTCGAGTCCGTCTGAGTTGGGAACGAATATCAACCAACCGCGCCTGCGAAACGGCCAGCCTGCGCTCTGCGACCTGCAGGTTTTGAATTGCGTAATTACGCTGTCTTTTCGCTGCTCTCAGTCGCGAACGCGTTTCCTGCATGCGACGTGAAACTTGAGCCAATTGTTGCTTAATACCACGCGCGCTGAGCTCAGCCCCGCTCACGGGCGTTATGCCGCTAACAACTACTAAAATCAGAACCCAAGTTCCAAGCCTGCGTAACCGCGCCAAAAGTGAGCCCCCACAAATAACAAAAACACCCAAATTAGATTATTCGCTTTGTCGGCGCTTGCTTGAGCCCGAACAGTTTATTATACAGGAATCTGACCGTTTCGCCAACATCAGGTTCGTAAGAATCTTCGGATACTTATGAAACTACCTATTGCACCTATGACGCATCCCACACCTGCCATGCCGGCGAGAATCATGTAGGGATCAATATTGCCTGGATAGTGCCGCAAAAGAGGCCAGGCTCTGGTCACTGCCTGGGTCACGTACCATGCTCCACCCAAGACAATGCCACAGGAAATCAGCCCCCCAATTGTACCGAGGACCGTCCCCTCAAATAGAAGCGGGAGTCTAATGAACCAGTTTGTAGCCCCTACGAGTTGCATAATACGGATTTCCCGTCGTCGCGCAAACACAGTCAATCGAATTGCGTTGCTGATGATGAAAGCCGTAATAATTAGAAGCACACCACTTGCCGAGATGCCTATAATCTCCACTAGCCGAGAAAACCGTACGAGTTCTTTAGCCTCCTTACGAGGCGCTACGACCTCATCAACTCCTGCCATTGTTGAAATTCTTCTTGCCGTAGACTCCATGTATCTGGGGTTGTCGAGTTTGACTCTAATCTCATCACCCAACTCGACATTGGAAACGCCGCTGAGATCGATATATCTTTCGTAACTACTCTTGGCGCGTTCCCAAACTTCCTCAGCAGGAGTGTGCTTCACAGAGACAACGTGGCGCAGGCTTTGAATCTTGTAAACTGCATCTGCTATTTCCTCTTGCGGCAGGTTGTGCTTAAGGAACACGCACATTTCCAATTCGTTTGAAAGCGAGGCTGCAACAGAATTCAACCAAAGGATAACCAATACAAATCCACCCAGGATAGCAAGCGACAGGCTAATCGTGGAAACTGAGGCAACGGACATCAAGCCGTTCCGCCGAATACTGATAAGTCCTTCAACGACAGCGAATTCAAGGCATCGCAAGCTCATGGTATGTACCCCTGGCTTCGTCTCGAGTAACCTCGCCTTTGTCGAGCCCAATTACCCGCTTCTTCATATGATCCACGATGTGCTGATCATGGCTCGCCACGACCACTGTTGTTCCCCTAGTGTTTATTTTTTCCAAAATACGAATTATGTCCAGCGAGGTAGCAGGATCTAGGTTTCCCGTAGGCTCATCGGCAAGAAGAATCGGGGGATTGTTTACTATTGCGCGGGCAATAGCGACGCGCTGCTGTTCGCCACCAGAGAGTTGGTTGGGATATGCATTTGCTCGTTCTGCTAGCCCGACAAGATCCAGCACTTCACGCACGCGAACGCGAATTTCCCTCCGTGGAGTGCCAATCACATATGCGGCAAAAGCAACGTTCTCCCACGCAGTCTTCCTTGGCAGAAGTCCAAAATCCTGAAAGACAACACCAATACTACGGCGCAACCGCGCAACCGCGTTCCCTCTCAAACGAGTGACGTCTTGCCCGTTCACAAAGACCTTTCCGCTGGTGGGTAGTTCATCGCGGTAAATGAGTTTCAGCAGTGTTGACTTGCCAGTTCCTGTAGGGCCAACGATAAAAGCGAACTCGCCTTTTTCGATGCTCAGACTCACGTCTCGTAGAGCCTGGATACCGCCTGGATAGACGACCGACACACCACGCAGTTCTATCATCGCCCGCACCACTACCTGAATCGAGCAGAGTATACCAGGAAATCGGTGCGAGTTCAAGGTGGATTGCGCTCTACGACTTCACAAAGCGTTTCGTTTGCGCCTCCGCGCCTCCGCACCCATTCGGCCAAGTCTGCGAAAATGCTCCCTTCCAAATCGCTCGCGCGTCGTCTGACCGCCGCGGCTGCCCCGGACACGAAATACCTCCTCGCCGTACTTGGCTCGAATTGTTCGGATACCTTTCTTTCCCGCCCGGCTCGCAAGGTGACGGTCCACGGCAAAACCGCGTTTCCCCAAGCGCTGACCAGTGCCGTTCTGTATGTCGCTTATTTCGGAAACTTCGACACTTTGTGCTACAACTTCTTGTTGCTCACTACTCAACGTCCTTGTCCCCTTTTTGGTGTACAACCAAGGTGGTTATCAAGAAAGAGACACCTTGGTGTGTCATAAATTTAAAACTGTACTGCGCCTGGTGTCAATATCATATGCAAATATTACTTTGAGAGGTTAGTATCACCTACTCCCATAAACCGCTTGCACCTCGTTCGATTGACACCGTGCTCTTCGCCGAATATACTGATGCTGAATCTGCAGTGAGACATGCTCTATGTCATTGGAAAACTCACTTATCGAACTCGCATACTCAATACGCCTCGCAGTGAGACCCATGCTTGGTCTGGAAGCATCGAGAAGGTCTGCTGGCAAGGCTTCGAGCGGAGATGAATCTTTCCAAATCGATAGAGTGGCCGAGCAGGTAGTGTCAGATTTCATCTCCAAACACAAATTGCCCGTTGCTTATTACTCAGAGGATCGCGGGCTCGTCGAACACGGACGGTCAAAGTATGTGCTTGTAATTGATCCCATCGATGGGACTAGACCTGCAATGGCAGGATTTGAGCAGTGCGTTGTGTCGATTGCGCTTGCACCTTACAGACCCAATGCCTGCCTCGACGACGTTTCATTTGCGTGTATTCTTGAGTTAAAGCAAGACCGGCTGATTACTGCCGCAAAGGGAGGCAAGGTAACCATCCGGGAAGGGCGCAGCACTTCTACTCCCTGTTTATCAACAAATACCGACCTAAGAAGCATGGCGTGGACATATGAGATAGCAGGGCGTCCATCAGAACTTGTGACACGGGCTCTCGCGCCACTGATTGACCTCTCATCTCTGTGCGGCGGTGTTTTCATAGTCAACAGCATCGCATATTCGATGACACGTTTGATAACAGGACAATTGAGCGCTTGCGTTGACGTCGGAAACCGAATCGTGCGAGATTACCCAAGTACTCGTGATCAATTCATCAAGGCAGGTCTTGGTTCGGTCATCGGACTCTTCCCTTATGACATAGCAGGTGCAGTCCTGGTTGCCGAAGCCGCTGGATGTGTGGTGACGGATGCATATGGGAAGCCACTCGGGGGAACGCCCTTACTCGATACGTCCGAGGACAGCATTCAAAGTTGCGTTGCAGCATCCAACCCTGTGCTTCATGGTCTCATACTGGAAGCCATCGAAGCAGGCATGAACGCCCTAAGCAGCGTATAGAGCAGGACATCCCAACCCTGGGAGCAAAGAAAGTCCACCGGCGAAGACTTGTCTTCTTAGGCACGCTGGAAGTGCGTCAGGCAGAACGATGCGGTTCCTTTGCTAAATTACGGATACGTTTGCCGCCTGAGGACCCTTTTCGCCCTGTACAACCTCGAACTCTACGGACTGGCCCTCAGACAGGGTTTTGTAGCCCTCCATAGAAATGGCCGAGAAGTGTACGAAGACATCCGTGCCTTCTTCGGTCTCTATGAAGCCGTAGCCTTTTGAGTCATTAAACCACTTTACCCTTCCTCTAGGCATATGACCTACCTCCCTGCTATGACCCAGGCAAACAAGCGCTACCTGACACGAAGATTTTAGCGTATCTTCTTTGTCTCGTCAAGTATCTATTGTCCTCAATTTTAAAATTTTCTCCGTAGGTGGCTTATGGCCATGGAAACTCAGGTGTGGGTGCTCCAGTAATAGCACTTATGAGGGTCCAAACGACCGCCATTCCAAACTCACCTAACACCATCCCGAGGAACCACGGTCGCGCTTTCACATAAAGTTTCATCCCGCCATAGCGAAGTATCAGGCTTTTGACCAGCCACGCGACGAAGCAAGAAAACCAGAAGACGCTCATTGTCCAGGATATACACAACGCATAGCCCAGAGGATGAAATGGCCACCAGTAGAACATTGCCCTCATATAGGCAAGAAAAATGGTGAAAATGACTCCAACGGCAAAGAATACGGGGGCTTGCCAAGTCCCTGGAATCGGCGCGCTGATATGCCCTTGGTACTCACTGAAAGACCATACCGGATTCCCACGGTATGTGTACCAATACATGGTCAATGCCCCCTTAGTATAGGGAAGCCATATCTGGATGATTGCAGCAATCACTAGTGCCGCCAAAACACTAATCATAAACACAGGCAGAAATGCTCTTCGTCGGACATTTGCTCCGTCTGAAATCTTCAGCCCATCTAAGAATCCAGTAAGCAACAGACCTCTCTGGTCACGCAAGAAAGCCGCGTCGAAAAATGCAAGCATTGTCATGTTTGTCGGACCCAGGGCGTGCACAGGCGAGAAAAGACGGTAGAAGTCGATAGGTCGGAACGATGTTTCCGTCATGAGCATTCCTGCTTCCGCTGTACTGCGGGCCATTACCAGCGCAGTCACGAAGATGAACACTCCAAACTCCATGACGGCCACAGAAAGGCTCATCCCTGCCGCATAGGACCATCCAGCGATCAGTGCAAAACTTAGCAAAAGGCCCCAAAATGCAACAGGGTAAGGCATTAGTTCTTGGCTATCGTCGGTCCTTTCTATGCCCGTCGCGGATCGGACAACCTGTCTGAGATGCGGCATTGCCACATAAAACAGGTACCCTGCCAAAACCAGATATGCTCCTGCTACCTGATATGCCACAAAGAGATGGGTGCCGTACATCGGCATACGCAGCATATCCATGCCGAAGGAGGCTGCTATCACCCCTTGGATACGAGCAAATATTGCAAAGAACCAGAGCCCGAATAGCAACTGAGCAGGCAGGAAGAAGAAGAAGCCGATTGCTGCAAACGAGAAGTATATGGTTGTAAAGTACATCTGATTCCATGGTGGGTTTACCAGAAACTCATTTACTGACTTCTCCAGTGGAATCATGGGGATATTTGGATACCAGTTATGCAGTCCATTGAAGCCAAATACAACGACCGGTAAAAGCAGACCGCCCCACAATAATTTGTTTTGCAGAAGCGGCAACGGCTCGTTTTCCTGAACAAGCGCCAGCGGTGGTTGGACAAGTGGGAACGAGAGTTTCTCATTGTCTACCCACTGCTTGCGCAGTATTGTAGCCAGGCATAGGAACGCAAAAATAACACAAAGGACGAGTATTCCCCAAGTAGCCAGGGGTATTGCCCATGCGTCCCATGGGATTCGCTCTCCTGATCTCAATCCTTCGTAGAAGCGAACCGCGGTAAACTGCTGAGGCGGTCCCTGAGGGTCAAACGGAACAAGCCACTTCTTTATATTCGGAAAGAAGAGTTCGCTCCATCGGTTAGTGCTATTCGCAAAATAATTTGGGACCACAAGCAAGGGGATGATTTTTTCCATGATTCCCCGCGAAGAAATCATGGAGGCCACCAGCATCATGCAGTAGATCATGACAAGTTCGCCAGCGGAGAGACCGAGCATGCGCCGAAGTCTTTGCATGGCCCGATTGAGTAGGACAAGGAAGAAAAAGACACCAATGACCGCAGGGGGCATTTGCAGGAAGCCGATCTGAATACGCATAATCACCAGTTCCGCATAAGACACGACAAAGCACGTGACCCCTACGAGCACGAGCCCAATCGCTATTGCCCTCAGAGACACCCCTGTTCGGCAGGGAACTTCGGTGACTTTCTTGCTGTTCAGACTCCTTATCCTCCAGGTCAAGAATGAGGTTTCGTCACATAAGAGGCGACCCAGAAGCAGGCTTTATCGCAGTGGACGCAAAGTAAGTATAGATACAACAGTGTCGCCTGTCAACACACCAAGCGGGACTGCATCGCCAGAGCGGTCCGTAAAATCATGAACATGCCCTCACTGCAACAGTCAGGATTGCTCATGAGATCAAATTCTGCCTTCACCATGAAACATTGTGGCGATCGTTCGTGAGAGGATCCCAAAAATGTGGCCGTCGCCCGCTTGACCGACTCAGTACGCTCAAATAACCCTTGCCAGTTCGCGGTCTTGGGTTTTGAGCCCCAGGCATATTTGGCGGCGTCGCTCAATGAACCGTCAGACGACCGCGGGCACAACCGCCGTCACGTAAGAGTAAACACGTTCAGGCTACTTTTTTAGCCTCGAAGCGAGGTTTGTACTTCTCACACTTATAAGATTTTGAACCTTCCTTTGGGGATTCGGCCTCGGAAAGGTAGACGTATTCCTGCGTGATGGAACAGCGCTGATAGGTCTTGTCGTAGTTCCCGCAATCAATACACCGGCGCAAAACGGTCCAGCAAACACCACAGCGCACACTGCCGATAAGTTCAATTCTCCCGCACAGCGGACAGTGTATGTATACTTCTTTAAACCCGTCTTCGCCTTTCTGGAGTTCCAAGCGGAGTTTCCTTGTAAACTCGTCCAACTCGCTATAAAGCGCCGTTGCACTGCTGAGCAACTGATTCCGCTGTTCCACTTTCAGGAACTCGAAAAGGCGGTCATCAAGCAGTGAGGAAAGATTCTGCATAGCCTTCTCAAGAGCTGCTAGGTGCTGTTCCGCAGTCTGCGGTTTGAAAGGCTTCGTCTTCTTCTGCGCCTTCCCGATTTGTTTCAGAATCTCCTCGGTAACTCTAAGCGGTACACGAAGGAATGCCTCGGTCTTCTCCGGAACTGACTTTATCGCGTCAATGAGCCTCTGAGTGTCGCTGACCGATAAGCCCTCGGTCTTGATCTTTTCAACTATTTTCTGTTGGGTCGCCTGGTCTGAATTGAATACCCGCAAGAGGCGTGCATGCGCTTCCGTAAACACAGATGACGAACCCTTATCAAACGAGGCAATCAGTTCCCTCTGAATGGTGTCTGGCAGTTCCAACAGTTCAAGGTGCCGACGGAGAGTGCTTTCACTCACACCCAGCGTTTTCGCGCATTTTTCCCATGTCATGAAACCTAGAAGTGACTCAATCGCCCTCGCCCGGTCGATTGGGTTCAGGTCTTCGCGCTGGAAGTTTTCCAGTAGGGCGTCAGTGGAAGCGTCTTCGTCGCTCATCTCACGTATGATCGCTGGAATCTGTGTCAGACCAGCCATCTTGCAGGCTCTGTATCTCCGCTCGCCCATTATAATCTCATACTTGCCCGATTTGGGACGAACAACGATAGGCTCCAGAACCCCACGCTCTTTGATAGATTGGGCTAGTTCCTCCAGACTGTGGTCATAAAAAGTTCGCCGCGGCTGCCTGGAATTTGCCACAATATCATCTAGATTTATCAGTTGCATGGGTCATTCCCCTCCGCTTAGCACCTAACCTTCCATTTTTATTATCGTCATCCCTATGCTAAGAAACCAGCGGGCAATTCTACCAGGTTTTTGGATAAACTTTGGTTTCCATGCCGCGTACATTACATCAAGAGCATCCCTGCCCTTGACACGCTTTGTGATCAAAACTACCATTGACGCACAACAGAAACGAGGGAACATATGCAAGAGACAGAAGGACTGACGAAGATCGAAGCGGGAATGCCCGTGCTAATCGGCGACCGAATCATTCGCATATCTGCTGAGTTAGCCAACAGGTTCAAGCCTGGCGATTCTTTGATTGCCGTTCGCAAGACGGGTGAAATCTTGCACATTCCTAAAGAAGTGCGCCAGATGGTGTTTTTGGCGGTGAGCAAGGCACTGGACGCATTTCACGCTCTCACGACAGTAAGTGAGCAACAGATTACGGACTTCTATAGAGAATTCGCAGATCGTCTTTCCGACGAAGTCGTATGGTCCGAGATTGCACGTGTAAACGCCGCCGACGTTTCTCGCGCAAAGGAAAAGGGACGCTCGACGACGCGCTTGGTTGCGGATGAAAAGATGCGCCGGAACATGATAGAGGCTCTCCATCAATGGCAAGACCTACCACCAGTGCGTGACCAGGTCATCCAGCGGGTTGAGCATGATAACTGGAGTGTACTGCAAATATCTGCAGGCTGCGGAGTTATCGCCTTTGTTTTCGAAGGGCGACCGAATGTGCTCGCGGATGCAACCGGGGTCCTTCGAAGCGGAAACACAGCGGTTTTCCGCATCGGGAGTGACGCGCTTAGCACAGCCAAAACTATGATGGACCTTGCGGTCAAGCCATCTCTAAGGAAAGCAGGATTGCCCGAAGATTCGGTAACCCTACTGGAAAGTGCAGAGCATTCTGCTGGCTGGGCTCTTTTCGCAGATCCCCGCCTAGCGCTGGCTGTAGCACGGGGTTCGGGGCGGGCGACAGAACTCCTGGGCGCAATCGCTTCGGAAGCAGGAAACGCTACGAGCCTGCATGGTACAGGTGGCGCATGGATCATCGCTGATGAAACGGCTGATCCCTTGAGGTTTGAACTCGCCGTTTATCATTCCACCGACCGCAAAGTGTGCAACACTGTTAATGTGATTTGCATCCACCGCAAACGTACTGACCTAGTCCAGAGAATGCTGGTCGCACTGTCCAAAAGAGGGGAAAAACTCGGCTATGGTTACCGTCTGCACGTCGTCGAAGGTTCCGAAAGCCTCATACCGCAAGACCTCTTCCAGACCGAAACAAATGTGATGCGCGCAAGTGGAATTGTTGGAGAGCATGTTGCAACGTTACTGCCAGCGAATATGCTCGGACATGAGTGGGAATGGGAGCAAACACCTGAAGTCACCTTTGCTGGCATAGATAGTCTCGACGAGGGAATACGACTATTCAACGAGCAAAGCCCCCTGTTTGCATGTTCTCTCATCAGTGAGAATCCCGAGGCCCACGAATATTTCTTCCGCGCTGTCAACGCACCCTTTGTTGGAAATGGGTTCACCAGGTGGGTAGACGGACAATTTGCACTGCGCCGACCCGAACTAGGCATTTCGGGCTGGCAAAATGGGCGACTATTATCTCGATGTGGAATCCTCACGGGTGACGGCGTCTATACCATACGCCTCCGTGCTCATCAAAGTGATCCGGACTTACACCGATGACCCCTTCCCAATCGGACATATATGAACTGGCAAAAGACTAGACAGGTTCGAAAAGACTTCTTTTGCGCGTATGCGAGCGACTGCTTCCACTCCCGACTGGCATCGGAAGTCGGGCAAATGCATCTCAGGCATACGCGGTTGTCGAATTTCGGGGCGAGGACCAGCGATGTATTGAAAATCACTGGCTTCTCCTAAACATAGATGGAAGAGTAGCCGAGGTAGACATCGTCGTAAGAAGCGGAAAGTACAACACGATTGCCAAGCCGCAAACGGTCACGGAGGTTAGTTCGAATGAGATATGAACAGATGAAACCGGATGAATACCGACGAGCGAAGGAGGCGGCACCCATAGCCTACCTTCCTTGGGGCGCGCATGAGTGGCATGGGGTACACAACCCACTCGGACTAGATACGCTCAAGGCACACGCGCTGTGTATGGAACTATGTGCTGCAACCGGAGGCATTGTCTTCCCGCCGGTTTACTGCGGATTTCAGACGATGAAGTCTTATGCCGGATTCGACTGTACCTTGGAGTTCAGCCGTGCTTTGGTCCAGGAGCATGTCCGGCAATATCTGCGCGAGTTGGCATCCGAAGGATTCAAAGTAATCATCATACTCATGGGTCATTATGGCGGCGAACACCAAAAAGCCATCCTGGAAGTTGTGAAAGATTTCAACGAGAGCGAAGATTCCGCTGCCGCATGGGCATTCCCAGACTACGAACCAACTAAAGATGAGGGATTCCCTGGAGACCATGCAGGTGCAGCGGAGACATCTTACATGATGCACTTCCATCCAGAACTTGTGGACCTGAGCAAACTGCCGAACCGCCAAGTTTCTACCGAGCAAGATGGAATCATGGGTGATCCCCTCGATGCATCACCAGAGCGAGGACGCCAACAGGCACAGGTTTTCGTAAAAAATGCAGCACCAAAGGTAATGCAATTGCTAAAAGCAAAGGTTGGGTGCGATGGCTAACGTACACAAAGACTTCCATGGTTGTCTTAGTTATGCCCTCCGATTCCTGGAAAAGGAACTCGGCTGGGAGGGAGTTGATGAGTTTTTGCGCCGTGTAGCAAGGACCGTTTACAGCCCGTTAGTCGAGGCATTAAAAAGAGATGGATTGATTGCGCTGGAACTTCATTGGCGCAGAATAATGGAAATTGAGAATGCAAACTTCGAAATCCGACATGAGCAGAATACTCTTGTACTCGTCGTACGCAGATGTCCGGCAATCCATCATCTGCGGATGCGCGGTTATGCTGTGTATGACAAATTTTGTGAAACGACGCGCATTATCAATGAAGAGATATGTAGGAACGCAGGCTATGTCAGTAGCATCAACTATGATCAAGAATCCGGCTCGTGCACTCAGCGATTTTGGAAGGCACCTCAATGGTTTCCTGCACCGAGTTCATAGCCGTCTATAACGAGTTATTCGCATTTATTGAAGAGCGAAGTGGGAAGGACGTCGTCCTGCGCCTCTGGGAAGAACTAGCAGACGAATTCCTGTGCAATCTCAGGTCGCTTGTAAAGGAGAAAGGTCTTGCGGGCATGTATGAGTACTGGTCACGTACTCTCGCAGACGAAGGCGGCGACTACGACCTCATCCTGACCCCAAATGAGTTTCGCATAGAAATGCGCTCCTGTCCTTCGGTAGCGGTATTACAGAGTAGCAAGCATTTGAAGCCATATCCATACTATTGTGAGCATTGCGCTGTGCTTTATCCCCGCATAATAGAACCGTTCGGGTATAAATGTAATGTGGTTGTACACGACTCGGTTTTGGGAAAGTGTACGCTCAGCATAACGCCAGTCGAACAAGAAGACCACCAAGGATAAGGGGTGGGCTATGAACCGATTTCTTGCCGTGCTCCTCTGTACGCTGATATTTGCGCGCACAGGAAATAGTATCTCCATCCATTGGCAACAGGGACCAGACATGCCCAGTCCGAGGGATCGGCTCGGCTCAGGGGTAGTTTGGAATCTTTTCGTGGTCGCAGGAGGTGCATATTGGAAGCACGAACAGAAATACTATCACTCAGAAACGATAGCATACTCCCCGAAAACGAAAAGGTGGGTGCGCTTGCCTCACCTCCTCCGCCCAGGTGCATATGGAGCAAGCGCCGTCCTGCGAGACGAGCACGGCAACGAACAACTACTCATTGCCGGTGGAATCAATGAGACCGGCGCCACAACAGAATGCTTCCGTTTAGTCAGACAGGGAAGCAGACTTATGTGGAAACGGTTGCCTCCACTCCCTCGCCCGCTGGTGGGCGCAGCAGGCGCAGTGATTGGGCGCAGTTTCTACGTATTCGGGGGAGCAGAAGATTTGAGCGAAACCGGTCTGCGGACCGCCTATCCTTGCATGTTCGTACTTGAATTTGATAATCACCTCGAGCCAATCCGTGGGTGGCGCCAGGTAGACGCTGAACCCCGCGCAAGGATTGGAGCAGCGTTCGTCGCATGCGGTAAAAGGCTTTTCGTATTTGGAGGATATGGCCCCCAAGAAGACGAAACCATTGGCAATTTTGGAGACGCATGGGTGATGGAAGTATCTCGAATCCCGAAATGGAAACGGATTCACAATATGCCTATTCCGGCGCGATGGGTAACTGCTATTACTCTTGACGACACACACATTGCTCTTTTGGGTGGCTTCGGCGATAAATTTCTCAATGAAATTTTCATTTATGACACCGAGAAAGACGAGTATTTACACGCGGGGACGATGCCCAAGGCATGTGCCGCCATGGCTTCTGGACAGACGAAAGATGGGACTATATATCTTGCTGGCGGCGAAGACGAAATGCGCCACCGCTCTTCTTCACTCTTCATTGGGCGGATTACACACAACTGATACTTTCGAGCGCTAGCCTCTGTCCCATATGATTGCAGATACGCCAATCCTTCGAAATTTTCACCCGGCAGATTCCAATTTTCGGCCAGATGCTTCACGTTTACTCGCGAAACCGGATCGAATACAAGTCCGCATCGGCAAGTTCAAATTTGAGTCGTACCGGCTTTCCGGCCAGACCTGACACGTCAGTCCTACCGTTCCAACTAACCACACGTTCTATTTCATCGCCAAAGATAACCGAGCACTCCTCGAGACTAAAGCCACGAACCGGCGACCCATTGCTATCTTGTATCTCGACCCTAATCCCTCCAGCGGCTGACGTCGAAAAATTGATAACCAGTTCTTTGCCAGAAAACACGAGAGGCTTCGTAATCATCTCGCCTCTGCTTGCACCTGCATGAACAGACACAAAACCATCCGTCCTAAGTGCCACACGAACCAACCCATTAGTTGGGTGGCGATAATGTTGTGAGTAATAAACACAAATCTCGCGTGGATCAAGTTGCAATAATCCCCATGCCGCCATGATATTCCGGTCTGTCCAGTTTTCTGGATCAGGCCCAGGGCGCAAGAATGCTTCTCTCCAGCGATGAAAGTGCAACCCATCCCTACTGCTCATAAATAGACCATCTGACACGCCGGGCTCAAGGTGAGTGGAAATTGCTTTCCTGCCGGGAACGAATCGCTTCGGAAAGCCAACATAGATGTGTGGGGCTCGAAAATAAGGAATGATAGCGTTTGTGTACAGGTGTTCCTGAGGCGCATCTCCCCAATCGAGCCACTCTCCTTTGCTCCAATTAGAAAAGTCTTTTGAAACCGCCCTCTTAATGTCTCGGATACCGGCGTGAAAATCACGGTAATAGCAGACGTATTCTTTTCGCTCTGCGTCCCAAAAAACAACATTGTGCGAATCAAAGGTACCGTCCGTGATGATGGGATCTTTCTTGAGCGCCCTCCAGTGATAACCATCCGGTGATACAAATGCATATAGGGCGCTTTTGCCATTGCCCGATCCAGGTCCCACAGCCTTGTAAAGTTCTTCTTCACGTGCGCTAGGGTTCGAGTCTTTAAACGGTGAAAAAGCATGGGCGCCTTTTCCAATCCACACAATGTTGTTATCTTTTGACCCGTTAAAATCGAATATTTTTACGCTTGGTCTTGTCCAATGGATTCCGTCCACGCTCTCTGCTGTACAAGTTACCTCGTTGCTTGACTTCCCCTCGTTCCCTGAACCGCGGTAGTACATGCGGTATCTCTGCCCATCTTTGAAGACCGTAACATAGGCGCTGCTGTCACCCTCCCACGGAGCATCAAATGTAATCACCGTTTCGCGGCGCACAGGCTCATGCAATTGCAAGGTCACACCGTTCATTTCCTCGATCAGATAGTCGTCCAGAAATAATTCCAGCCTGGAACCAATGTCCATGGGGGCACCTCCAAATGCGAGTTCGGGAATCGTTACAAACAACACAAGACCGAAGATTAGTAGACGCATACTCTCACCAAACTAAATCGTGAAGTCCGACCCACCGATGATCTCGAAACGGCTTGTTATGTATCCCAAGCCAAATGTCTTCCAGATCGCTTTCTGCCTTTAAGAGGGCAATGAGTGCATAAGATGTCGTACGCATATTGACGCACGTTCGGCCCCACTTCCTTTCATCCTTCCCTTCGTAAACACCCACAAATCCGCCATCAATCCTTGGGTCACCAGTATCAATCCATTGCATCTTCAGAAGTTTGTCGAGGCTGAGGTCTGCGTGCTCGAGGAGTGTCTTATCACCCATAATCTCGCCGATGTCACGAAAAATCATCTCACTGACCGGTACCGCAGAAGGAACCTCTCCACCCGCGAAACTTCCATCACCTTCCTGAACCGAAGCAAGCCAATGCGCAAATAAACTTGCCTTCTGGATGTAGGATGGATCATCAAAGAACCGCGACGCAGCAATCATCATTGCGGCGCCGAAGTCGTCATTGTAAGCATGCTGGGGCAACCTCGCCTGTCCGGGCACCGGAGAAGTAACCCGACCTGTGAATGGGTCGATGTCGAGGTTTAGACTTCCATCATCCCTAATAAACTCGTCGCGGTAAATCGTGGCGATGGGAAGCAGCCCCTTTTCTATGTATCTTTGGTCACCTGAGAACAAGAATAGGTCATGGAAGAACAGCCCTGTCCCTGAATGGAATGACCCACGAGAATAGAAGTTTTCCAGGTCTGGGTCCATGTACACCGCATACAGCGGCCAGCCGCGGTACATGCCCTTTTGAATCAACCAATCGGCGAAGAGCCTTGCCCTCCTGAGATAAAGATGGTTCCTGGTCGCCTCGTACAGCCACACCAGTCCCCACGCCGCACTCACTGCGTCCCTAGGTGCAAATTCAATGCTTTGAGGCGTCAGTTCCCGGATTGCACCAAAATACTCGTCATCTTGATCCATGACCTGCAGCGACATAATGTACCGCCCGGCAAGTTCAGCAGACTTTAGATACCTTTCGTCGCTAGTCCGCTTCCACAACGCAAGTAGGCTCATGAGCATTGTTCCGGTCATCCAATTCCCGGTAAGAACCAATTCCCCAGTGTCGTGGTCATAACTCCTAATGCTACGGCCTCTGTTAGCGTCCTGACGATCCGTAATCTGGTTTCGGATCATCCACTCACCACATAAGACTGCGCGCTCAAGAAGTAGGCTGGATTCCGGTTTAGGCATCGGCGAACTCCATTGTTTCCGTATAGACTGAAAAGATTCTTGTGCATCGACTCTTAATGGTTAACTTTACCCGCTTGCCAACTAAATGAGAAAGATCAGAATTCTTACGCCAGGAAAGCGTCCAGCCAGTGTCGTTACCCTGAATCATGTCTGAATCCTCAAGAGAGTATCCTGGTATCGGATTTCCTTGGTCATCCAGAAGCGCGGCATACGCAACTCCGCTGGCAGACGTGTCCAGGTTTACTTTCAGAGTCGGTGAACGTAGCTCAAATGGTCGGGTGACAACAGTACCGCCAGTGTAATCGCTGTCGAGGGAAACAAAGCCGTCTAGCCGTTGTTCCAAACGGTATACCATCGCGTCACCAATCTTCGGAGGCTGCCGTTTGCTTTGCTCAGGCTTTGGTTCTACGTCGTCTGGCACTCGTCCTTCGCCGTGGCTTCGCCTCCCACCTATGTAATACTGGCTGATCCGGTAATTATGAGGCACCATGCCAACGAGCATGTGCATCATCTTAGTACAAGGACCGTCGGGCAGGTCGAGGCGGACATACGGATTTCTGAAACTTCTATCCCAGACGATTCCATCCCTGCTTGACGCAAATTGCAGGTCAAGATAGCCATCGTTGATGAATCCCTCCGGATACCATGGATGATGGAAATAAAGCGAGGGGAAAGCAAGGTACACGTCTTCGAGGTATTGCACTGCTGCCGCCTGATATATATCAGCCTGAGGCGGATCCAAGTCGTCAGGCGCTATCACAGAAGGAAACTCCAGATTGACTCTGCGCATGTCCTCGTGCCCCAGTCCCTCCCATTTCTTGGACAGTGGCCAAGGATCCGGTGAGTTTCTGTCCCACGGTATTGGAGAAAAAAGATCGTCTGTCTCTATGCGAATTACTGTCCGGCTGCCCTCCATGGGAGGAATAGGTCTAGAGCGAATCCAGCCCCTCGAATAGATCACATATTTCTTGATGCGAGGATCGTAGAAAGACGAATTATGGTTATCGAGTATAAAAGGAAGAAGGTTTCCTGGACAGCGCTTAAATCTGAAGCCATCCGGTGATGTCATGACATACATACCATGTTCTTCCTGTGCATGCGCGATAAGTTTGAATCTTTCCTCGTCTGGGGCCGACGGATCGACAAATATGCAGCCTTCACTTTGCTTACAACCCTCTATGCTTACAAGATTATTTGCTCTCGAGCCTTTGTACTCAACGACGCCAAGTTCGGGACGCTCCCACGTTATGCCGTCCTTTGAAACTGCAAGCGCAAGTGTAGCCCTGCCGTCAAGTGCCCCACGCACCTGGTAGTACAGACGGTATTCTGCGCCAACCCTGGCCACGCACATTGGACGAGTACCACCTAGTTCCCACTCCTTTTCAATGTATAGGCAAGGACCACATTTCACAGGCGGGTTCATCGTGAGCCTGCAGTTTTCAAATCTTTCGACGTCGCGAGTATCAATAAAAAGCAGCCTTTTGTCTTTATAGAGCATCTATTTCGCACTCCTTCGCCGCATCCTAGACTGAGCGAAGAGTTCATGAAAACTCCGCCACAACAGGACTAGTCAATGTGAGCACGCCACCTCTTGTACGTGAGATGACTCATGCTCCGGCTATGCGAGGCATTCGAGTAGGTTCACACTTTAGGGTCGCGTCCATGAATTTTCGCAATAACTCTGCCTTAAGTCCGACGTATGTCTTATCTGCCCAACGATTATGTATCTCCTTTGGATCCTCCTCAAGGTCCCAAAGTTCGCCATACTCATGATCGCGGTAAACTGTAATTTTGTATCGCTCCCCCACCCAAGTACGCAGGTGGACTTTGGTCGGCTCGTGGCGGTTCTCCACAATAACGTGATCTCTCACAGGATTCCCGCCATACCAACAGTCTAATTGGTTGAGCCCTGTCATAAACCCCGGAATGGGGATGCCTGCCGCTGCAAGGAAAGTCGGAGCAAAATCCACCAAACTTTGGAGAGAGGGGTTCACGGCATTTTGCGGGACCTTCCCAGGATACCAAACGATCATGGGCACACGGATCATATCCTCGTAATGGAAAGGACCCTTTGCCCTTAATCCATGCTGACCAAGAAAGTGACCATGGTCTGTGGTGAAGACGACAAGCGTATTGTCGGCAACTCCAAGCCGGTCAAGTGCTTCCATTATCCGTCCGATTTCGCGGTCCATTAGACTGATCATCCCGTAGTATATTGCGATGTCCTTTTTGAGTTCCTCTTCATCTATCAAGTGAGAGTGAAATCCGTGGGCGCCAAATGTCTCACGGTACATTGAGAAATCCGGCTTTTCCTCCTGCGTCTTCTGAAAGTGAGGAGGATTCAGGTCATGCTCGCCGGGTGTGAGTCTGCCCGGAACCATATCATTGGGATTGTACATTGAAGCCCAAGGCTCAGGCACAAGATATGGCGGATGAGGATCCTGGAAACTACTCCACAGAAAGAAGGGCTGTCCCTCCTTTTTGCATTTCTCGATAAAATCTATCGAGCGCTCGGCAGTCCAGCACGAGTAGTGGTATTTTTCAGGCAGGTCCCACCGGTGCTTTCGTCTCGGCTGGTTTTCCGGCCATTTCCAGAAATAGTCTTGCCAGTTCTTGAGCCCGTTTTCCTCCATCCAGATGGCGTAATGTTGACCAGCATGGGATTCATCCGCGTGGTTTCGGGCTACCTCGATATGCTCGAAACCGTACCATGGACCATGGAAACTTCGCCAGAAATCAAGATCACGAAGAGTCGGTTGGCACTCCAGAGATGGACTCTCGGGTGTCGAAGCAAGCGGTTGAAAGTGAGCCTTGCCGATGAGAGCCGTTCTATACCCATGTGCTTGAAGGATTTCTCCCACAGTCGGTACATCTTCTGGTAGTTTGACTCCAATCGTCCATGCCCCATGTTGTGACGGATAAACGCCCGTTATAATGCTTGCTCTTGTCGGCGTACAAACAGGGTTTGGGCAGTAGGCTCTCGTAAAGCGCGTCCCCTCATATGCCAACCGATTTAACGAGGGTGTCTTTATTCGGGGGTTGGTCACGCCTAGAGTGTCGTAATGCTGTTGGTCGCTAGTGATTAGTAGGATATTCGGTCTATTATCGCTCATGTCTTGTCACCTGCGAACGGCTACTAAGAGTGTTCCCGCCAAGGAACGATTAACCATATTCATCATGTGCTCCTCCCCAATCCGCTAGCACTCTTGGTGATAATCCAGCAGAAATACGGGGAAGAAACTAGTATTTCTGACAACTAGCATTTTGACAGGGCACTGGAATAATCCCAACGTAGATACGTTGGAACGGCGGAATCACGACCCATCCAGAACAATTAACAGCGCTGACGGCACAGGCAGCCGTGTATAATTTTCAAGCCTGCGCCCTGCGGTCGGTGCTTCTCCCTCCAGCGGAAGTTTGTGTACTACTGAAAGGAGGATTTTTTACTCCATTGCGTGAGGGCAGCATCAGAAAAAATGCGTCGGCTCTGGTGGGAAACGATTTTCAACAGACCGAGGGTAAGATACTGGATTGTACCAGCCTCGAGGAATTCGTTAAGAACCTGGGCAAAGAACTTTTCCGACTTGAGAAGCCGCTGGTTGTCAAGATATACCTGCCCAGACCAAACCAGGAGGCCATCCGGGCCTTTTGTTCCGCCACAGATATAGGGTGCTCCGGCATTAGAATTGGCTTGCCTTCGAGGTTGAATTTGAGTCCAGGCGTAACCCTTGATCTTGAAATTTTCCCCTCGAACCATCAGAAATCAATTCCTGTTAAAGGCATTGTGAGCAAGATAACCCGCGACCTTTGTGGGAGTGTCCCACGATGCTTGATTGAAATCAGATTCGGTCCCCTCGAAGATGAAACGTTAAGGAGCATAGCCGAATACGTCCGAACACAGTTGCTTGCTACCGGTAGACTGTGTGCATGAATCTAGGCAACATCATACCAAAGTTCTCAAATGGAATAGACAACAGGCAGTGGTAAGAGAAGCGACCCGGGTCATCACAGATTCGGGTCGCCTCACTTTGTTAAAAGATCCCATGGGACAAATCGGGAATACGATCACTCAAATCAGTTCGCGTCCACAAATTGGGTCTTCATACTCACGCGATACGCATTTACATCTTCACCACAGAAAATTGGAACCAAGAAGTCTGGTGGGTCACACCGAAAGTCAGCAAGCGGCATGTTCGCATAGACCCAAGTGTGGTCCTCAACCACAAAGGCAATCCTTTCTTTTCTCAGAAACTCTTTTCGCTCGCTATCCGACGCCTCAGTTGAGAAGAAGTAAAACGCCTCTTGAGTTTTCCTTGGAGCATCAGGACACTCACCCCAGTGACCACAGAAGACTTGCCGACCGGCAAGACCAGGGATCAAAGTTGACATCTGGGGCGGCGCAAGAATTATATCATTGGCATGTGCATGATTCCGCAGGCTAGCGATACACCCAAGTTGCGCAGCGGACACGTAGTATGCAAGCCCCGTTGCAGAATCCAAGTTTCTTCTGATATCACGCATATCCCACCCTAACTTCAGTATATTCGTTGGCACTAGGAGCATCACAATGATTACCGAAGCCACCATCCGCACAGGTGGGCGTACCCGTCGCAAAATCGCGTGAATTCCGATAGCAGCCAGGATGCAAATCGGAATATGCGTGCCCATCACGAGTTTGCGCTGGAATGGTACAGGAAGATATGCGCCCACAATTCCGCCTGCCGCCCAGCAAACCAGCAGACTGACATCTCTCCCTTCACGCATTGCGGTGACCATTCCAAATATCGCTAGTGGTACGAGGAAGCCAAAGCCTGCCAGGACCCACCCGATGCTCGGGGAAATTGTCGCCGTGGCCACACGGGCGCGAAAAATCGGCTCGCCGAAGTAGAAATACACCTGATAGGCAATGAGTGGTGCCGCAATTACCGCCGATGCCAGTCCGCCGATTATCGACTGAAAAATCCCTTCGTGCGTTCGCAATTTGTATATGCAGTAAACAAACCAGGCAATCCCCAGGGTGAGGACGTCATAGGTGTGCACATTTGCCAATAGCCCTAGCGCCAGTCCTGCAGGAATGATGTATTTCCACTGGTTCTCGCAAGTAAAACGGAGAAGATTATATAAGACTGCCACCATCAAGAGCAAAGCAAAACAAAATAAGGGGCTCCAGTAGAGGCTTGTAAATGTGATTGCCTCCGGCTGCCAAAGGTCAGGCGAACCAATTCTGGGAATGTCCATCCGTAGAACGACAGCGAAGAACCAACCCAATCCCGACGACAGGCAGATTAATATGATCGCCAGCCGTCGTTCATAATGCCCCCTGGCAAACAAACACAAGAACCGATATGTCGCCAAAAGAAATATAAATCCAAGAACAATTCTTGAGACCTGGTAAACCACAATCAAAGGCAATTTGAAAATGCGCGCAATGAGACCAAGAACTAGAAAGAGCAAATTGAAGCCATTCCCCTTCTGGGCTTCTGATGTGAACAGATTTTTTATGAAGAAATTGCCGTCCGCCGACTGCCTCATCCACGACAGGTAAACCATTGAGTCGGCCACGTTAAACGGAAATCCAAGGAATGTCATGCCTTTCTCGGCGCCTGCGTAGCCCACTACCAACGTGACACAGGTAGCGATCATCACACAGGCCGCAAGCCAAGACACCCACTTCAATTCGCCAGGAACCAGGGGATTTGTTTCTCGCGGCTCATTCACGAAGCAAGATTATACCGAAGAAGCGCAAAATCGCAAGTGGCACCCGAGGGAAGCCGAAAGAACTTGAAATCAGGAGGGTTCAAGAGCAAGGAGAAAAGCATCCGTTGGGGCGCCGTTAGCATCTCACGGCGTCCTAATCACGCTCGTGCCATAAGATCGCGCAAGGACCTGTAACAAATACGATGAAGCGAACTAATGATGCGAATTTGAGCCGATGCCAATCAAACTGACGCCGATACAGATGAGAATCAAGCCAGGGATTGTGATGAGCGGCACGCGCTCGCGCAGCAAGACTGCAGAGAGAATTACTACAATTACGTAACTCAGGCTGATCATTGGGTAGGCGAAACTCAGGTTCACACGGCTCAAGATTATGATCCAGGTAACCGCACTAAAAGCGTAAATCATCAATCCCGCGAAGATATAAGGCGTGAACATTGCTCTGACTGCACCAAGCACCGTGCCGATAATTGTCGCTCCTGGCTTCACCAGCGCGCCACCCAGTTGCTGAGTACCAACCTTGAGCACGATTTGCCCAACTGCCGCAAGCATCACGTTGAATAGAATTAGCGCGATTGACACCAGTGTTGGCTTCCCCACAATCGCCTCCTAAAAAACGAGCCTCGGCTCACTAGGAATCTGGACATTTTCTTTATTTTATCTTCCTGAGCCAAGGCTTTACAATTCTTCATCAGTCAAAGGTAAAGTGCCTCAAGCTAGCCGTAAACTTATCTTGCTTCATCGAAACGTGCTGAGGCACATCAGCCGAGCACAATAGTTTCCTGCACACAGGATCCTTGTTACCCTAGCGCCTTATGCTACTTTCAAGAGTTCCTTTGCCTTATCCACGGCACTCGCCGCATCCGGCGCATATCCATCGGCTCCGATTTCGTCTGCGTAGTTCTGCGTAACCGGCGCTCCACCAATCATGACACACGCACCATTCCGAAGACCTGCCTCTTCAAGAGCCTTGATTGTGTCCTTCATTGCCGGCATGGTAGTCGTAAGAAGAGCCGAAAGGCATACAAGCCTCACATTCTTTTCCTTAACAACCTGGACGAATTGCTCCGGCTTGACGTCTACACCGAGGTCAATAATCTCAAAGCCTGCCCCTTCAAGCATCATTGCAACAAGGTTCTTGCCGATGTCATGCAGATCCCCGCGAACGGTTCCAATAGCAACCTTTGCGATCGGTTCGACTCCAGTCTCAACCAGTTTTGGCTTTAGAACCTCCATACCGTTCTTCATTGCCCGGGCGGCGATTAGCACCTCCGGCACATAGAACTCATTGTTCTTAAACTTTTCACCGACAACACTCATGCCGGCTACCAAGCCCTTGTTCAAAATATCCTGCGGGCTCTCTCCCATTGCGAGTGCTTTCTCGGTAAGCTCACGAACAACCGGAGCCTTGCCGTTTATCAGCGCGTTGGCCAGCTCCTCATAATCGAACATTCGAATACCCCCTATGACGTAGTTTTATGAACTAACTAGAGCCGCTACCAGGCCATGAGCCGAACGCAAGCGACTCTGCGAACCTATCTTGAAAACCAGGATCGGTCGTCAATTCTATATATTGTACAAAACGTGCTATTTCCTCTGCAACCCTTCTCTCTTCCGAAGATATTAATGCAAGTTTTGCTCCCTCTCCGGCTGCGTTACCGACGGACCGCACCTTCGACACAGGGACATCTGGTATAAGACCCGCCGCAATCGCACTTCTCTTACGCATATAGTTCCCAAATGCTCCAGCCAACACCACAGCGCTGAGGTCGTCAACGCGTACTTTGAGGTATTCCATCAGCGTACGAATGCCTGCTGCGATAGCACCCTTTGCAAGTTGTACCTCTCGAATGTCCCGCTGCGTGATTGCTATTGGTACACCGTGTGCGCTTTGCTCCGCCGAAGATAAGACAAAGCCTCCATTGACTAGTCTATTTTTCAGGCGTGCGTGGTTTTGCGGTACCTCACTGCTGTCCAGTATTCTACCACCCGGGTGGATAATTCCCACCTCCAAGAGGCAAGCGATTGCATCGAGGAGTCCTGAGCCGCAAATACCGGTTGGGCGATGATTTCCCACGGTGGTAAACCTGATGTCTCCATTCTCCACCCATACACGGTCTATTGCACCGGGAGCAGCTCTCATGCCGTGGGTGATGTGAGCGCCTTCGAAGGCTGGCCCCGCAGCCGTGGAGCATGCAAGCAGGAGATTCCGTGAACCGAGCACGATTTCGCCGTTTGTTCCTATATCCACAGCCAACACTATGCTGTCGTCTTCGTGTATGCCGCTTGCCAATATTGTCCCAACAGTATCTGCTCCGACGTACCCAGCGATATTTGGCAGGATATGTACCTGCCCAGAATTATTGATCTTCAACCCGATCTCAGCCGCTTCTACAGTGAGGCTTTGGCTGAAAACTGGAACATACGGGGCCAGTGCTAAGTTTCGAGGGTCCACGCCCAGCAAGAGATGCGTCATGCATGTATTGCCCACGACCACACTCTCATATATGTTTTCCGGACGTATGTTTGCCTGCCTCACCATGCGAGCAACTAGACGATTCATTTCGCTGACCACTAGGGATTGGAGATGCTTCAAACCATCAAGGTGCTCGCCCACATAGTTTATCCTGCTGATTACGTCGTCCCCGACCCTTGTCTGAGGGTTGACAGCAGAGGCTACCCCCACCTGAGTGCCAGTGTTCAGATCAACCAAGTAACCTGCCAACGTCGTTGTCCCAATGTCGAAAGCAACTCCAAAACACTCCGAAGATGTGTCGCCAGGCTCGATGGTGACCAACTCAGGACCAGCAAAGACTCCAGTAATCCTAAATTCTGCCTCACGCAAAATCCCAGGTATTGACCTAACGTGTTCCAGATGAACATTTCCACCATGTGGTGACACACCCAAGACCTCGTTCACTCGGTCCATGTCGGACCTAAGATCGCCAGATGACGGTTCAGGAACCCGAGCGAACCTTTTGGTAACCCAGGGGTTTAGTGGAACTGCTCTGGTCACACCTGTAGCGAGGATCTTCTCGCCCTGCACAAGTTTATGGTCATGAAGATACACGACTGCATCGCCGTCCAGAATCGTCTGGCATGCAAGCCGGTAACCCTGGGCAAGTTCAGTTTCAGTGAGAACGGCTGTTTCCGTTGGCGTAGGGCTCGGCGCTCCTTCTTTGAATAATACTTTGCACTTACCGCAGCGCCCCTTACCGCCACATGGCATATGTGGCGGTCTCGCGATTGACTTTACAACTTCATTGAAAGGGGTACCAGGAGTGAATGAAGCCTTCTTGCCAGAAGGGTAAACTGTGAGACTTCGGCTTGGTGGTTCTGCTGAACAGTTCATTCGAAATAATGACGTTGTAACCGCCCAGGCGTATGCCAATCGGCTTTAGAAATAGACAATGTTTTTACGTGCGACCTCGTTTGATGGGTCTTCCTCAAGGATTGAGGTAAACTCCATCTTCGCCTCTTCGATCATGCCAAGCATTGCATACGTCAATGCAAGATCATTCCTAGCGTCAAGGTTCGACGGGCTGAGCTCCTTGGCTCTTTTTAGCATCTCAATGGACTCGTCAAACATGCCGACAAAACCATAGACAAGCCCCAGCTGTCGGTGAGCCTCGCAACTGGACCCATCTTCTGCTATTGCTTGTTCGAGTTCCTTTATTGCCTCATCGTACCGACCGGCTATTTTTAGCGAAATACCCCGCTGCAGGTGCTCCTCTGCTTGGCCCATCTCCGATCCCCTTACGAGCCGCACAAAAATGAACTTATGATATTATTGCCAATAGCCCTGCCGAGTCAGCATCCGAACCGTTGACTCACGGCTCACCACGGCGGAGAGGGAACTCGTTCCGGGGCTTGGTAGTAGTATAACATGACTTCAAATCTGAATCAACCCGGCTCGGACGAAAAATGCATTCCGGGAGTTATATGTTGTCCCCGAGCAAAATCTGCAGCAGTCATACGCTTTCTATTTTCTGGCTGCACTTCCTCTAGGAGCACGGACCCCGCACCCGAAGCAACTACGATGCCGTCTTTGCCTACACTCACTATCTCACCAGGGCTTGCCCCAGGCGTATTGTCGCACACGCGGCACTGCCATACTCTCAGTTCCTTCCCTTTCCACCAGGTATACGCTCCAGGCCTGGGAGTACATCCCCGCACCAGATTGACAATCCTTGTCGCTGGTTTTGTCCAGTCAATCTGGCACTGCTCCCGTTTCAGCGACGGTGCTTTTGTAGCAAGAGAGTCGTCCTGGGGTACTGGAGTAATAGTACCCTCCTCCAAACGATCAAGCGCTTCGACGAGTAGATTTGCGCCCAGGTCTGCTAGCCGCGATTCGAGTGTACCTTGATTGTCCTCAGGCATAATCTCCACTTCGCGCTGGAGAAGTATCGGTCCAGTGTCGAGCCCTGCGTCCATCAACATGATGGTCACACCAGTCCTCGTTTCGCCATCAAAAAGCGCATGGCTGACTGGAGCTGCACCTCGGTACTTAGGAAGAAGTGATGCGTGAACGTTCAGACATCCATATCGCGGAATTTCGAGCAAATCCTGAGAAAGAATTTGACCGAAAGCGGCTACGACAATGACATCGGGTGACAGCGCACGTACCGTCTCCACAAAGTCAGGAGACGAAACCTTTTCTGGCTGGAAGATAGAAAGACCCATGTCAAGCGCAACTGTTTTAACCGGAGAAAAGGTTAGACCCAGTCCCCGCCCGCTAGGTCTGTCCGGTTGGGTCACCACCCCTATGACCTCGTGTCGAGAGGCAATTAGCGCCCTCAGTGTCGGGACTGCAAAGTTGGACGTCCCCATAAAGAGGACTCGCATGCTCCCTATTCCTCCTGGGATACCTGTGGTTTCGCCGGCTCCTGCGTTTCCTCCTCCGAAACGTAGTACAGCGAGTCCGGCTCTGCACGGTCAATGAAAAGTGTCCCGCTCAAGTGGTCCATCTCGTGTTGAATGATACGCGCCGCAAGTCCTTCAGCCTTGATTTTGACAGTCTTGCCCGAAATGTCCGTACCTCTGACTTCGATCTCGTTCGCTCGACGTACCTCTCCCTGCAATCCAGGCACGCTCAAGCAACCCTCGACACCTATCTGCTCACCGGTTGCTCGGACAATTTTGGGGTTTATCAGCACCTTAAGACCTGTTCCGTCATCGTATACAAGAACTCTTTGCAACACACCCACCTGATTTGCAGCGAGCCCAAGTCCATTCGAATCACGCATGGTTTCCACCATGTCTTGCACCAGTGCCTTGATATTCTTATCAATCTTGGACACAGTCTTTGCCTGCTGCCGAAGCACGGGGCTTGGATAGGTCACTATCTCACGAGTTGCCATCGGACTCCTTACTCGCAACCTCCGGCCTACCCGCCAATCCGCGGGGATACTCTTTTAAGCGACGCAATTATAGCATTGTGACGGGGTCCACGTCGAGCACGATCCCACCTGCAACGGAATGAGGCAAAGACGACAGGACATCTCTTAGCAGTCCGTGCAAACCACTGCTCCCCCTATCACGAATGCACATATGCCATCGGTATAAACCCTTCAGTTTTGCTTGTGGCGCAGGAGCTGGACCCAAGACGTCAATAAAATCCTGCAATTCAGCTCCACTCTGTTCAAGCCGCCGAAGGAATTCGGAAGCGAACGTCTGAATTCTGCCTTCTGCAGTCCCATCAATGGGATCACTCGATATGACGTTTACCAACCGAGAAAACGGTGGGTAAGAGAGTTCGCGCCTATGCTCAATTTCACGATTGTAGAAACCAAGGTAGTCGTGATTTGAAGCGGCAGTAATCGCATAGTGATCTGGCGAGAATGTCTGAATAATTACCTCGCCTGGACTTTCGCCTCTGCCCGCACGCCCGCTGACCTGTGCCAGAATCTGAAACGTTCGCTCCGAAGACCGAAAATCGGGAATGTGCAGGGCGGTGTCAGCGTTAATCACACCAACAAGTGTGACGTTGGGGAAGTCGAAGCCTTTTGCAATCATTTGCGTGCCGACCAGGATGTTCGCTTCACCCTCATGAAACGCCTTAAGGATGGAAGCATAGGTGCCTTTCCTTGAAGTAGTGTCATGGTCCATTCGAAGCGGTCTTGCATCAGGAAAGACCTGCCTCACCTCTTCCTCAACCTTCTGAGTACCTATTCCGAACTGCCTTATGCGTGCATCCCCGCAGTTTGGACACGTACCTGGTGCACGAGTAATGGTGTTACAATGATGACACCGCAGTGTCCTTGGACCCAGATGGTAGGTGTACGCGACGTCGCAATTTGGGCATTTAGGTACATACCCACAACTTCTGCAGAGAAGAAAAGATGCATATCCTCGCCGGTTTATGAATAGGAGAACCTGCTCTCGACGCTTGAGCCTTTCCGCAATGCCGTCCCGGAGGGGTTCACTCAACACATATCTTCGTCCTTGCTCAAACTCCACCCTTTGGTCAATTATCCTGACTGTGGGCATTGGACGGTTGTCGACACGCCTGGTGAGTGTGGCAAGGGCGATATCACCTGAGACAGCACGGTAGTAGGATTCAACGGATGGTGTTGCACTGCCGAGGATGACTGACGCACCCTCCCGCACAGCCCTCTCTTCAGCAAGTTTTCGAGCGTCATATCGCGGAGTGTTCTCTTGCTTGAATGATGGTTCGTGCTCCTCATCAATCACCACGAGACCTAAGTTTGAAAGCGGTGCAAATACCGCTGATCTAGGTCCAATCACAACCGAAGCCTCTCCATTCTCAATCCGCTTACACTCATCGTATCGCTCACCAAACGAAAGACGGCTATGAAGGACTGCTACCTGGTCCCCAAGCCTGGATGCATACCGCTCCAACATATGAGTCGTCAATGCAACTTCTGGAACGAGTATTAGGGCAGTACGCCGTTGCCTCAGCACAGATTCAATGCTGTGGAGGTATATCTCGGTCTTCCCACTGGCTGTTACGCCATGAACTAGAACTATGCGTGGACGTTCCGAAGGAGTATTCTCGATAAGCGCAAGCGCTTGTTCCTGCTCTTCCGTCAGCCTGAGACAAGGTTTGGTCTGCTGATAATTACCAAACGGTCTTCTCTGTAGCCGAATTGCGGTCTTTTCAGCCAGCCCCTTAGCCAATAGTGACCGCAGGGGCGAGGAAGAACTTTGTGTCTTACGGAGCAGTTCAGCCTGTCGGACTTCGCCAGTCTCGAGTAACTCCTCTAGGATCCTGGCTTGCTTAGGAGCGCGCGCTGGATTCACTTCTGCCGAAGTAAAAGTGGGTCTCACACCCTGCACAATCTTTGGTCGTGCCTTAGGAAGGTCAAGCGTCCTGACCACTTCGACCGCCTTGCGCTGGCGGAGTTGTCTGAGAGCGACTCCAAAGTCATCCGTCTTCGCCTTCTTCCTCAGTAAATCCAGGTCAGCCTCGCCTCCTAGGTCTGAAAGTGCCTCAACCACCTTCAATTGCTTCGGCGAGCCTGGCGAGGCTTTTCCGGCGTCTAGCAATCTCACGACGGTGGCGACGCTGCCGCTCATTGCTTCTGGAACCATAGCCCGCACCGCCTGGGGAAGAGGCACAATGTAATAGTCGCTCAAGAAACATGCAAGAGAGAGAAGTTCACCCGGCAGTCTTTGTGCATCGGGAATAACACCAGAGATGTATTTCAGTTTGCTAACTTCAGGCGGAACATCCGTGAGAGACAACACGTAGCCAACGTGCTCGCGGTTGCCGAACGAAACGGCAACACAAATCCCAGGCTTTACGGCACCTTCAATGTCGGTCGGGATGCCATAAGTAAACGTCCCACCCACGCCGTGAGCATCAACGATTACGTTGGCATACAATTATAAACCCGCTTCCCTACGCAGATCTTCTGCCATATCTGTCTTTTCCCAGGAAACGTCTAGGTCATCTCTGCCGAAGTGCCCATAGGTCGCAGTCTGCCGGTAAATAGGACGCCTGAGGTTAAGTTTACGAATGATCCCCGCTGGGGTTAGATCAAATTGTTTGCTGATGAGTTTGGTTATCTTTTCGTCCGAAACCTTGCCTGTCCCAAATGTATTAACCAAAATGGAAAGCGGCTCTTTCTCGCCGATGGCGTAAGCCACCTGTATTTCACACCGCTCGGCAAGACCTGCAGCAACTATGTTCTTCGCAATGTATCGCATCATGTAAGCCGCCGAACGATCAACTTTCGTCGGATCTTTACCGCTAAAGCACCCTCCCCCGTGGCGCGCCATTCCACCATAGGTATCAACTATAATTTTCCGCCCTGTGAGTCCTGTATCCGCTCTTGGTCCGCCAATGCAAAAACTCCCCGTTGGATTAACCAGGTACTTCGGCTCTCCATCCAACATCTCGGGAGGAAGTGTCGGCTTGATCACATTCTCAACCACACCATCGTACACAGTCCTGCAATCAACTGATGGTAGGTGCTGGGCTGCGATTAATACTTTCGTGACCCTGATAGGTCTATAACCCTCGTACTCAACTGTGACTTGACTTTTTCCATCAGGACCCAGGTATGGCAGTGTACCATTCCGGCGCACAGCAGCAAGACGGCGGACCAATTTGTGAGCAAGCATGATCGGCAGTGGCATGAGTTCTTTTGTTTCAGTGCATGCAAAACCAAACATCATGCCCTGGTCGCCTGCACCGCCTTCGTCCACACCCTTGGCTATGTCAGGCGATTGCTGCTGTATTGCAGTGACTACTCCCACATTCTCGTAATCAAACCCATACTTGCCGCAGGTATAACCCACTTCCTGAATGGTATGCCTCACAATAGCAGGTATCTCTACATATGTGCATGTAGTTATCTCACCTGCCACCATTACCAGCCCGGCAGTCACGAGTGTCTCGCATGCCACGCGTCCATTTTGGTCCCCGGCCAGGATTGCATCTAGGACTGCATCGGATATCTGGTCGGCAAGTTTATCAGGATGCCCTTCAGTAACAGACTCAGATGTAAAGGTGTACCTGCTGTTTTTCAATTGGTTCCTCCGTCAAAATTTCCCTATAATGGGTGGTAGATGTACCTCAGATTATCACTCCTCTGACTCGGAGTGAAGACGCTCGCTAACCCAATCAAGAATTCGATGTGCAACTTCTCGTTTTGGCAACACAGGCAACTCGGTCACCGACCCATCACTACCTATGAGCGTGACCTGATTCACGTCTGAATCAAAACCTATGTCTTGCCGAGAAACATCGTTAGCGACCACCAGGTCCAGGTTTTTCTTGGCCAACTTCTGCCGGGCGTTCTCGACCAATTTTTCGGTTTCGGCGGCAAACCCTACGATGATCTTTCTGCCTTTTCGCTTTCCGACTTCAGCGATGATATCGGGAGTGGGAGTCAGTTCCACAGTTATTGGCTCTGCAGTTTTCTTCATCTTCCCAACAAACGGGTGAACGGGTGCATAGTCGGCTGGCGCCGCTGCGCCGATAACAACGTCGGCTGCATCCAGCCGCTTTGTCACGGCCTCACACATCTCTGCCGCGGTCCGTACATTCACCACTTCGGCAACCCGCGGGGGTGTGAGCGATGTCGGACCACTTATAAGCACCACGGTGGCGCCTCTGTCTGCTGCTGCCTGGGAAATAGCATAGCCCATTTTGCCCGACGACCTGTTTGTAATCATTCTCACCGCGTCAATTTGCTCCTGTGTCGGACCAGCGGTCACGATGACTCGGACCCCTTCCAGGTCTTTTTTGCCTCCAACTGCGTCCCTCACTGCATTGATGATAGCACCCACTGACGCAAGACGACCAACCCCTTCATCACCGCAAGCCAGCCTTCCGGATTCTGGACCGACGAATCGGTAGCCGAGTGATTTAAGGCGTTGTACGTTTGCCTGAACTACCGGATTTTCCCACATCTTATTATTCATCGCCGGAGCCAAGATTATTGGTGCTTTGGTCGCCATAAGCATGGTGGAAAGCATGTCATCAGCGATCCCAGAAGCAATCTTGCCAATAATATTGGCAGTCGCTGGAACTACAAGCATCACGTCAGCCTTGTCGGGCAAACTGACATGTGTGATCTCATGCTCTACCGGCTCTTCCCAAAGACTGGTAATCACACGGTTGCCAGTCAAGGCTCTAAATGTTGTGGGTCCCACGAATTTAGTCGCGTGTTTGGTCATTACCACGTGCACGACTGCTCCAGCCTGAACGAGGGCGCTGCATACCTCCGCAGCCTTGTAAGCCGCAATCCCACCAGTTATCCCAACAACGATGGTCTTTCCCGCCAACAAATCAGTCATCTCGCACCCTGATCCTCTCGGCTATTATCACCGACCGGAGTTTGTCCACCGCGATCTCCACTTCGTCATTTACAACGAGATAGTCATACCTCGGGATCTGTCCCATTTCGGTGTATGCGTTACGTAAACGGCATCGGATATCTTCTTCTGAATCAGTATATCTCTGCCTCAGCCGCTTCTCCAACTCCTCTCTTGACGGCGGGGCAACAAAAACCAGGATCGCCTCTGGAAGTCTTTGCTTTACCATCAGGGCTCCCTGGACATCAATCTTCAGAATGGCATCCTCCCCGCCCTCTCTTATCGCGTTCACCTCTGTCAATGGAGACCCATACAGGTGACCGTGCACCCGTGCATATTCAAGAAATTCACCGCGCTCAATCATCAGTTCGAAGTCTCTCTCCGATATAAAATTGTAATCCAGGCCTGGAATCTCTCCGGGTCTTGGTGCACGAGTGGTATACGTCACACACCTCCTGATACCCTGGCATATTTGCTCAAGGCGCGTCAATAGTGTGTCCTTGCCAACACCTGAAGGCCCCGAAACTACAAAAAGAAGCCCACAGCGCCCACTTATCTTTTCTAATATCTGTGATATGTCCAACTTCCCGGCTTTGGTGGATTTGACGATACGAGATTCTATCACGGGGAAGGTCGAGTGTCAAACAAAGCGATGCTGAAATGCCCACCTGGCTACCACTTTCCTGGAACTCCCATGTCTAACACAGCCGAAGCACCATCCCCGTGAGCCCATCGAGCGTTACGGGAATAATGCCATCGCGGACCGCCAAACTTCGCCCGGTAGCCAGGTCCTCCGCCCGCCTGTAATTGCCAAGCGCATTACTGAGCGTTATCTTTGTGTCAGCGGGCGCGCACCCGGTATTGACAATCCATAAGAAGTCGCCCGCCGTACCTTTGTGCAGCCGGGCTTTG